>CZKB01000017.1_pt1 | contig 584776 bp, 545 predicted proteins | sample 1657981 | NCBI WGS metagenome assembly CZKB01 (sample SAMEA3501707, study PRJEB10267) | metagenome | biome: nitrite oxidizing laboratory bioreactor; material: liquid mineral medium | place: Austria | collected 2011-12-21 | reverse complement strand
CTGGAGGTCCTCGCTATTCGTCTACGCCTCGCCGTTCACAACCTGTGTGGGAACTACAGCTAGCTCAGTACTCCCGCCACCAGAGGTTGACCGCGTAGTCGACCTCGGTGCCGGGGTGCGAGGCGAGCGCCTCCTCCGCGGCCTCGGGCGGGAGCTCGATGCGCACCACGGCCTCGAGGTCCTCGCGCGAGGCGAAGGACCACCCCATGTCGATCGGGCGCCGCCGCCAGCCCTGGAGGGACCAGAACCGCTCGACCGCCACGGGGTCGACCTCGGGGAAGCCACGCCGGAACCAGCGCCCGAAGGTCGAGCGCGTCGGGTCGTTGTCGATCACGAACGCGGTGCCCCCGCGGCGTACGACGCGGTCGAGCTCGCGCAGCCCCGGCTCGGACCCCGGCCCGAAGAAGTAGGCCCACCGGGCATGCACCACGTCGACCGAGGCGTCCGGGACCGGCAGCGACTGGGCCGTGCCGTCCAGCACGGCGACGTTCGGCAGGGACCGCGTACGCCGTCGCGCGAGCGCTGCGAGCGGCGGGTGCGGCTCGACGCCGACCACCTGCTGCGCGCTGGACGCCCACACCGGCAGGTGGAAACCGCTGCCGCAGCCGATGTCGAGCAGGGTGCGGCCCGACCAGTCGCCGAGCTCGCGCATGGCCGTGACGATCCGGTCGTGCGGGTCGGCGGCCCGGTTCTCGAGCTCGTAGAGCTCCGGGGTGTTCCAGATGTTCGGTGAAGGCCGAACCCTCAAGGCCGAGCCCTCAAAGGCGCACGAGCCCGTTGGGCGTCTGGATCTGGACGGCCACGATGCCGGGGGTGCCGTTGGGGGCGACCCACTCGACCTTGACGTCCTCGAGCGGGGCCTCGACCGTCTCGCCGAGCCACTCGCTGACCCGCTGCGGGTCCCCGGCGATCTCCAGGCAGTGCAGGGAGAAGTCGCCCGAGGCGCCGTTGCTGGGGTGCATCGCGGACGGCGACTGCCACTGGATGAAGAACGGCAGCTGCGGGTCGGAGAGCAGGCCGTTGACGCCGATCTGCTGCCACACCAGCTCGGTGCCGTCGGGGCGGTGGCGGTTGCCCTTGACGGCCTCGCGGCCCAGGCGGGTCTCGATGGGGGCGATGTCGTCGACGGAGACGACCCAGCCGAGCCAGCCACCGCCGAGCGCGGAACGGGCGCGCACGGCCTGGCCGAAGGGAGCCTTGTCGCTGGCGGGGTGGTCGAGCACCTCGACGATCTCCATGTAGGTGCCGTCTGCCAGCGGCAGGATCATGTTGCGGGTGCCGAAACGAGGGTGGACTCCTCCGTCGAGGAAGTCGGTGCCGAGCAGCCCCCCGAGGCGCTGGGCTGTGCTGGCAAGTCCATCAGGTCCGGCGGCGAAGCTGACGTGGTCCAGGCGCATGCACAGATTGTGATCCGGGTACCACGGATTCCGCACACCGGGGTCGGGTTCTCTTGACGTCGAGAGTCTGTGGCGCGCCTCAGCGCGGGTCGGCGGGGTGCAGCGCGAGCGCCGACCTGGACCGCACGTGGGCCTCGCAGTGGCGGGTCAGCTCGGCGTACCCGTCCGGTCCCATCAGCTCGACCAGCTCGGCCTCGTGGGTGAGGTAGACGGGCTCGAGGGCGACGTGTGCCTCGGTGTTGCCGGAGCAGTACCAGTCGAGGTCGTGCCCGCCCGGACCCCAGCCGCGGCGGTCGTACTCCCCGATCGACACCTCGGTGTACGACGTCCCGTCCTGCACCTCGACGGTGCGGAACTGGCGACGGATCGGCAGCTGCCAGCACACGTCGGGCTTGGTCTCGAGGGGGTTGCGGCCCTGCCGGAGCGCCAGGCCGTGCAACGCGCACCCGGCGCCGCTGGCGAAGTCGGTGCGGTTGTGGAAGACGCACGCCTGTTGGCCGTCGTGCTCGATCGCGAGGGTCTTGCGCTCGCCCTCGTCGTCGGCCTCGATCCAGTCGGACCTGCGCACCGCCCGCCGCGGGTGGAACTGCCAGTCGTCCGGGGTGAGCTGGGCGACGAAGCCGGCGACCCGCTTCTCGTCGTCCTTGTCGGCGAAGTGGGCACCCAGCGTGCAGCAGCCGACGTCGGGTGCGTCGGCGTAGATGCCCTGGCAGCCCTGCCCGAAGATGCACGTGTAGGACGACGTGAGCCACGTCAGGTCGCACTTGAAGACCTGGGTCTCGTCGGCAGGGTCGGCGAACTCGACGAACGCGCGGGGAAAGACGAGGTCGACTTCGGGCACGGGCAGAGCCTAGTAGCGTGGCGGGCATGCGCCTGGGCGTCCTCGACATCGGCTCCAACACCGGCCACCTGCTGGTGGTGGACGCGCACGGCGGCGCGGCCCCGCTGCCGGCCTCCTCGCACAAGCAGCCGCTGCGCCTGGCCGAGCACCTCGACGACGACGGCGCCGTCACCAAGAAGGGCATCAAGGCCCTCACCGACTTCTGCGCCTCCGCGATGGTGACCGCCGAGGACAAGGGCTGCGAGGAGATGCTCGGCTTCGCGACCTCCGCGGTGCGCGACGCCGTCAACTCCGATGACGTGCTCGCGCACGTGGAGAAGCACAGCGGCGTGACGCTGGAGGTGCTGTCGGGCGAGGACGAGGCCCGATTGACCTTCCTGGCCGTACGCCGCTGGTTCGGGTGGTCGGCCGGCCGGCTGGCGGTCTTCGACATCGGCGGCGGCTCCCTCGAGATCGCCGGCGGCACCGACGAGGCGCCCGACGTGGCCTGGTCGCTGCCGCTCGGTGCGGCCCGGATGGCCCGCATGTGGTTCCAGGGAGGCCGCCCCTCCGACGACGACATCCGCGAGCTGCGCAAGCAGGTCCGCGCGGAGATCGCCCGCGACGCCGGGCACCTGCTGCGTCCCGGCGTGCCGGACAAGGCCGCCGCGACGTCGAAGACGTTCCGCTCGCTGGCGCGCATCTGCGGAGCCGCGCCCAGCGCCGAGGGCCCCCTGGTGCCGCGCGCGCTCGAGCTGGAGACGCTGTCGGGCTGGATCCCGAAGCTGATGGACATGTCCGCCGACGAGCTCGCCGACCTGCCGGGCGTCTCCTCGAGCCGCGCCCACCAGATCGTCCCCGGCGCGCTCGTCGCCGAGGCCTGCATGGACATCTTCGACCTCACCGAGCTCGAGATCTGCCCGTGGGCGCTGCGCGAGGGCGTCATCCTCGAGCGGCTCGACCAGATCTCGGTCGTGACGAGGCTCCGCTGACCCATGGCTCCCACGATCGGCCTCTCCACCGCCTCGGTGTACCCCGAGTCGACGGCACACGCCTTCGGCTGGGCAGCGTCGCTGGGCTACGACGCCGTCGAGGTGATGGTGGGCATCGACGCGCTCAGCCAGCAGGTCGACGCGGTCAAGAAGCTCAGTGACCACCACCAGGTCCCGATCTGCGCGGTCCACGCGCCGTGCCTGCTGTTCACCCAGCGGGTGTGGGGCACGGACCCGTGGGTCAAGCTGGAGAGGTCGGCCGAGATGGCCGAGGCGGTCGGCGCCGACGTGGTCGTGGTGCACCCGCCGTTCCGGTGGCAGAAGGACTACGCCGCCGGCTTCGTGGAGGGCATCGCGTCCCTCGAGGCGCGCACCGGCATCGCCTTCGCGGTCGAGAACATGTATCCGTGGCGCGCCTCCTCGCGGCGCGGCATGGAGATGTACCTCCCCGGCTGGGACCCGAGCGACTCCGACTACGCCAACACCACGATCGACCTCTCCCACGCGGCGATCGCGCGCAGCGACGTCATCGAGATGGCCGAGCGAATGGGTGAGCGCCTGCGGCACATCCACCTCACTGACGGGACGGGGTCGGCCAAGGACGAGCACCTCGTCCCGGGGCGCGGCGTGATGAACGCCGAGGCGTTCCTCCAGCACCTCGCCGGCACCGGCTTCTCGGGGCACGTGGTGCTGGAGATCAACACCCGCCGCGCCGCCGACCGCGCCGAGCGCGAGGCCGACCTCGTCGAGTCGCTGGCGTTCGCGCGGGCGCACCTCGGGGTGACCACGAAGTGACCCGTCGGTGAGCACGCGCACGTCCCGCGGCCGGCGCCCGGGAGCCCCGGACACGCGCGCCCAGGTGCTCGACGCCGCGCGTACGTCGTTCGCCGAGAAGGGCTTCCGGGCCACCACGATCCGTGCCGTGGCGGCGACCGCCGGCGTCGACCCCGCGCTGGTCCACCACTACTTCGGCACCAAGGACAACCTCTTCCTGGCGGCACTGGAGATGCCCGTCGACCCGCGGGAGCTGCTGGCGCCAGTGGTGCGGCAGGGCCCGCGCCAGTGGTGCGGCAGGGCCCGGACGGCGCGGGGGAGCGGTTGCTGCGCACGTTCCTGTCCGCGTGGGACGACCCGGACATCCAGGTGCGGCTGCTCGGGGTGGTGCGCTCCGTGCTCGACGACGACGGTGGCCAGCAGCTGCTCAATGAAGGCTTCATCCCGGTCGTCGTCGGCCCGGTCCTGGCCCAGCTCGTGGCCGACCAGCCGGAGGTCCGGATCCCGCTGGTGGTCAGCCAGGTGGTCGGGCTGATCGTCGCCCGCTACGTCCTCGCCCTGCCGCCGATGGCACTCATGCCGGCCGACGACCTGGTCGCGCGCATGGGCCCCGTGATCCAGCCGCCGATGGCACTCATGCCGGCCGACGACCTGGTCGCGCGCATGGGCCCCGTGATCCAGCACTACCTGACCGGCGACCTGGGTGCAGGGGTGGCCGGACCCGTCTAGTCCGGTGCGCGGATCCGCAGTCCTACGGATGCGCCGCGCCGCACCAGCACAGCAGTCTGGTCGGCATGGCACCCACCGCAGAAGGACGTACGCCCCGCCACGGGCGCGAGAGCTTCTTCATCGAGGGCGAGGGCGAGGTCGGCCCCGACGACGCCGCGGCCGTCCCACCCACGACCGCCCGCGCCCACACCACGGCCGCCAGTGGCCCCGCGCTCCGCGCCGCGCCCACCTTCCGCTTCTCGCGCGTGGGGCCCCGGGGTGTACGCCTGCCCGAGGCGACCCTGCGCAAGGTCGCGCTGGCGATGACCGGCGGCTCGGAGGCCGACGGCACCATCCCGGCCGGCTTCACCTACCTCGGCCAGTTCGTCGACCACGACCTGACCTTCGACGCCACGACGGTCGCCTTCGGCGACGACATCTCGCCCGCGGCCCTGCTGCAGGGCCGTTCGCCCACGCTCGACCTCGACAGCGTGTACGGGTTCGGCCCCCTCGACCCGGTGTCGGCGGGCTTCTACGAGTCGGACCGCGCGCGTCTCAAGGTCGGCAGGACCACGCGGTTCGGCGGCGACCGGGCACGCGTCGGCTTCGACCTGCCGCGCGTGGACACCGGGTCCGCGACCGAGCCGCGCACGGCCGCCATCCCGGACTTCCGCAACGACGAGAACCTGGCGGTGGCGCAGACGCACGCGGCGATGATCCGCTTCCACAACCGCGTCGTCGCGGGTCTCGGCCCGTCGACGCCGGCCGCGGACCGGTTCGAGAAGGCACGACGCAAGGTGGTGCTGCACTACCAGTGGATGCTGCGCACCGACTACCTGCCGAAGATCTGCGACGGCGACGTGGTCACCGACGTCTTCGCCAACGGGCGCAAGGTCGTCGAGCCGGGCGCCGACCCGCTGAGCATGCCGACCATGCCGATCGAGTTCTCCGTCGCCGCGTTCCGGCTGGGCCACTCGATGATCCGGGGGGGCTACGACTGGAACGCCCGCTTCCCCGACGGGTCGGGCACGCTGGACTTCCTCTTCATCTTCTCGCGCACGAGCGGTGACCTGGGTGGCAACCCGACGCTGCCGTCGAACTGGATCGCGGACTGGAGGCGGATGTACCGCTTCTCCCAGATCGGCCACGGCGAGCTCGCGCCGCCGAAGGGGGAGTTCAACCTCGCGCGGCGCATCGACACCCGGCTCGTCGACCCGCTCGCCCGCCTGCCCATCGGCTCGTTCGGGGGCAGGGACGCCGACGCCGGCACGATCCGCGCCAACCTCGCCTTCCGCAACCTGGTGCGGGGCCGGATGCTGCGGCTGGCGAGCGGGCAGCAGATGGCCGCCCTGCTCCGCTCGAAGGGTGTGCCGGTCACGACGCTGACCAAGGCCCAGGTGCGCGACGGGGCGGGCGGCAGGTCGTCGGCCACCCTCGACGGGCTCACCGACGCCCAGCGGGAGGCGTTCCTCGCGGACACCCCGCTGTGGTTCTACGTCCTGCGCGAGGCCGAGCTCAACGGCGGCACGCTGACGGGGGTCGGGGCGCGACTGGTCGTCGAGACCTTCCACCGTGCGATGGAGGGCAGCACGCACTCCATCGTGCGCAGTCCGGGCTTCCGCCCGGACCTCGGTGAGAAGGACGGCCGCTTCCGGATGGCCGACCTGCTGCTGTTCGCCTTCGAGGGCCAGAAGGCGCTGCTCGCCCCGTTGGGCGACTGAGGCCGGGGTGCCGGTTGACGGCAGGGTGGCCCGCGCGCATAATTCAACACATGGTGAAAAACGTCATCGCAGTGCGCGACCTCGTCGTCGTACGAGGTGAGCGCGAGGTGCTGCCGGGCATCTCCCTCGACGTCTCGGCCGGCGTCACCGGCCTGCTGGGCCCCAGCGGCTGCGGCAAGACCACGCTCATGCGCAGCCTCGTCGGTGCGCAACGGGTGCGGTCCGGCACGGTGGAGGTGCTCGGCGAGCCGGCCGGCAGTGCGTCCCTGCGCGACCGGATCGGCTACGTCACCCAGGCGGCCAGCGTCTACGACGACCTGACCGTCGCGGAGAACCTGGCGTTCTTCGCGCGGGTGCTCGGCGTCGACCGCGCGTCCGTCGACGAGGCTGTGGCCGCGGTCGCGCTGGACGACCACCGCGACCAGGTCGTGGGGCGGCTCTCCGGCGGCCAGCGCAGCCGGGCCGGCCTGGCGGTCGCCCTGCTCGGCAAGCCCGACCTGCTCGTGCTCGACGAGCCGACGGTCGGCCTCGACCCCGTCCTGCGCCGCGACCTGTGGGAGCTGTTCCACCGGATCGCCGACGCCGGGGCCGCGGTGCTCGTCTCCAGCCACGTCATGGACGAGGCCGAGCGCTGCCACCGCCTCCTGCTGATGCGGGAGGGCAGGATCATCGCCGACGGATCGCCCGACGAGATCCGCGAGCGCACCGGGACCACCGACATCGAGGCGGCGTTCCTGCACCTCGTCGAGGACACGGAGCGGGCGGCATGAAGACACCCGAGATGAGCGCCCGGATCACCCTCGCGGTCGCTGGCCGCGTGCTCACGCAGGTGCGCCGCGACCACCGCACCCTCGCGATGCTCCTGGTCGTGCCGTGCGTCCTGATCAGCCTGCTGTGGTGGATGTTCCAGGACCTGCCCGGAGACCTCTTCGACCGCTTCGGGCCCGGGCTGCTGGCGATGTTCCCCTTCATCGTGATGTTCCTGGTGACCAGCGTGACGACGCTGCGCGAGCGCTCCTCGGGCACCCTCGAGCGACTGCTCACGATGCCGATGGGCAAGCTGGACTTCCTGCTGGGCTACGCCCTGGCCTTCGGCCTGCTGGCCGCCGTGCAGTCCGCCCTCGCGGTCGCGGTCAGCGTCGGGCTCCTCGGGCTCGAGGTGCAGGGGTCGGTGTGGCTGCTCGGCGTCGTCGCCGTGGCCGACGCCGTCCTCGGCACCGCGCTGGGCCTGCTCGTCAGCGCCTTCGCCACCACCGAGTTCCAGGCGGTGCAGTTCATGCCGGCGTTCGTGCTGCCGCAGATCCTGCTGTGCGGCCTGTTCGTGCCGCGTGAGGCGATGCCGGGCGTGCTCGAGGCCATCAGCAACGTGCTGCCGATGTCATACGCCGTCGACGCGATGCAGGAGCTCGTCGGCGCGGCGGACACCGGCGCGATCTGGCGCTCGGTCGCCATCGTCGCCTGCTTCGCGCTGGCGGCGCTCGGGCTGGGGGCGGCGACGCTCAGGCGTCGGACGCCCTGACCCGGGTGAACAGCCACGCCGCGAGCGCGAAGAGGACGGCGTACATCCCGGAGATGCCGACGACGTCGAGCAGCGACGCGCTCTCGCGGTCGGTCGCGACCAGCACGACCGCGACCGCTCCGGCCGCCACAGTGGTGAGCGACGCGGCGGCGAGTGCGACGGCCATCCCCGGCGCCCGGAACCGGGTGGCCGCGGCCACGAGCAGCGCCACCACGGGGCCGGCGAGGTACATCGCGTCGCGGTCGCCGTCACCCACGATGCCCAGGGCGCCGATGCCGAACAGCAGGAACAGCACGGTGAGGACGGAGACGCCCAGGGCGAGCAGGTAGCGCTGCGTCGGCGTGGATGCGGAGGTGCTGGAGCGGGTGCGCGAGGTCATGGATCCACGCTAGGTCCGGCGCCCGCCGGGAGGGGTGGAGGAGGTGTGAAGGTTCCGCGGGGATCGGCGTAGCCTTCGCCCCATGTCGTTGCTCCGCCAGCCGATCCTGCTCCTCGCCCGCAGCCAGGGGGTCAAGAAGCTCGTCTCGACGATGCCCGTCTCCAGCGGGATCGTGACCAGCTACGTCCCCGGTGAGGGCACGGCCGACGCGGTCTCCGCCACCTCCACGCTGGTGCAGGACGGCCTGCGGGTCACCCTCGACTACCTCGGCGAGGACACCACCGACGTCGCCCAGGCCGAGGCGACCGTGGCGGCCTACAAGGAGGTCCTCGCCGACCTCACCGCGAAGGGCCTGGCCCCGCACGCCGAGGTCTCGGTCAAGCTCAGCGCGATCGGGCAGTTCCTCCCCGACAACGGGCACAAGGTGGCGCTCGAGAACGCCCGCGACATCTGCCGCGCCGCCCGCAACGCCGGCACGACGGTCACCCTCGACATGGAGGACCACACCACCACCGACTCGACGCTGTCGATCCTGCGCGAGCTCCGCAAGGACTTCCCCGAGACCGGCGCCGTCCTGCAGGCGATGCTGCACCGCACCGAGGCCGACTGCCGCTCCCTCGCCTACGAGGGCTCCCGTGTGCGCCTGTGCAAGGGCGCCTACATGGAGCCCGAGGACGTCGCCTTCCAGGAGAAGGTCGACATCGACAAGTCCTACGTCCGCTGCCTCAAGGTGCTGCTCGGCGGCCAGGGCTACCCGATGATCGCCACCCACGACCCGCGGATGGTCCAGATCGCCTCCTCGCTCGCGAGCCGCTTCGGTCGCCGCCCGGGGACCTACGAGTTCCAGATGCTCTACGGCATCCGCCCCGAGGAGCAGAAGCGTCTCGCGGCCGCAGGCGAGACGGTGCGCGTCTACATCCCCTACGGCACCGAGTGGTACGGCTACCTGATGCGCCGCCTCGCCGAGAAGCCCCAGAACCTCGCCTTCTTCCTCCGATCGCTGGTCAGCAAGAAATAGGCTCGACCGGCCGCAGTAGATTGCTGCCATGAGCACTGCGATCATCGGCGCCGGCGTGATGGGGGAGACCCTGCTGTCCGGTCTGGTGCGTGCCGGGCGCCGCGTCGACCAGCTGATGGTCGGTGAGAAGCGTGCCGACCGGGCCCGGGAGCTCGAGGAGCGCTACGGCGTCGCGGTCGTCTCCAACCGGGAGGCCGCGGCGAAGGCCGACACCGTCGCCCTCGTGGTCAAGCCGCAGGACATGGGCGACGTGCTGGCCGAGATCTCCCCGGAGCTGCGGGCCGGCCAGCTGGTCGTCTCCCTGGCCGCCGGCATCACGACCGCCTTCATCGAGTCCCGCGTGCCCGAGGGCGTCGCCGTCGTCCGGGTGATGCCCAACACGCCGGCCCTCGTCGACGAGGGCATGGCCGCGATCTCGCCCGGCTCCCACTGCGACGAGGCCCACCTGGCCGAGGTCGAGTCGCTGATGGCGTCGACCGGCAAGGTGCTGCGCATCCCCGAGAAGCAGATGGACGCGGTCACCGCGATCTCCGGGTCCGGTCCGGCCTACATCTTCTTCGTCGTCGAGTCGATGATCGAGGCGGGCGTGCACCTCGGCCTGCCGCGCGCCACGTCGACCGAGCTGGTCGTGCAGACGCTCGTGGGCTCCGCCGCGATGCTGCGCGAGACCGGCACCCACCCCGTCGTCCTGCGCGAGCAGGTCACCTCGCCGAGCGGCACGACCGCCTCCGCCCTGCGCGAGCTGGAGATCCACCGGGTTCGGGCGGCCTTCCTCGCCGCCATGGAGGCCGCGCGCAACCGCTCCCGCGAGCTGGCCGAAGGTTCCTGACGGTCCTGACAACCTCCCCGGCACGGGTGGAGTTGTGGTGGGTGTGACGAGACGACACCCGATGATCGACCGGGACGACCAGGCCGCCTTCGAGGCGTTCGTCCGCAGGTCCTCCGACCGGTTGCTCCGCACCGCGATCCTCCTCTGCGGGGATCGCGGACACGCGGAGGACATGGTGCAGACGGCCCTGCTGCGAACGGCACGAAGGTGGTCCACCGCGCGACGCGACCCCGATGCGTACGCCCGGCGCGTGGTGGTCAACCTCGCCAAGGACCGGTGGCGCCTGCTGCGCCGACGGTTCGCCGAGGCCCCGCTGGAGCTCGACGTCGCCGTGCCCGTGACCGACGGGCTCGCCGACCGCGACCTCCTCCTGGCCGCCACCCGGCAGCTGCCGGCCGGGCAGCGCGCGGTGCTGGTGCTGCGCTACTTCGACGACCTCAGCGTCGCCGACACGGCCGCCGCGCTCGGCTGCTCGACGGGCACCGTCAAGTCACAGACCGCACGCGCCCTGGACCGCCTCCGGGCCGCGTTGACCAGTGAGAGGGAGAAGACCAGTGCTGACCGATGACGACCTGACCCGACAGCTGGGCGCAGCCTTCGAGGACGCGACCCGGGACACGACGTACGACGGCGCGGTCCCCCGCGTGCGCACCCGTCCCGCGTGGGTGGCGCCGGGCTGGGTGGCCCTGCCCGCCGCCGGTGCCGTGGCCGCCGCCGTGCTCGTGATGGGCTCGACCGGCGACACGACCGTGCCCTCGACGCCCGAGGCCGCACCCGACACCACCACCTCGGCGCCGTCCGCGACCCCGTCCGGTGAGGACACCGTGACCGAGACGTTCGAGCTCGCCGGGATGACGTTCACCTACGAGCGGGGCGCGGACGAGGCGTCCATCGAGGACCAGTTCCTCCGTGTCTACGACCCCGGCCAGCTGCCGGACTGGGCCCAGCCGGTCGAGCTGGAGAGCGGGGCGTCCGCGAAGGTGTGGGTCGGACAGGACCCGGCGACCGGTGGCGTCAGCATGTTCGTCGCGTCGCCGGTGCGGTGGGGCGGCACGCTGACCGGGCTGGCCTCGCCCACCCTCTCCGTCGAGCAGATGACCCAGCTCGCCAGGACCGGCACGCTCAGCTGATCACATCGCCGGAAACCCGCTCTGCACGCGGGTTTCCGGCGATCTGACGGGGTTCGTCTGATTGGTCACTTTCGCTGGTGTCCGGCGTAACTGCGAGTGACAATGGAGGTGACCGACCGGTTGATTCCCGCGGATCCTAAGTGGGGTGGTGGTCATGTCCGCGGCACCTCGAAGAAGCTCACCACTCTCGGGAATGGCCAGGGCAGCACTGGTCCTCGCGCTCGCTGGAATCGTCGCCGTCCTCAGTGGCGGCCTGCTGTTCCTCACCGCCGGCAGCGCAACCTCGGTGAACCCGACCGGGGACACGCCCTGCGTGCCCTCCGACCCGTGGACCGAGACGACCGACTGGGTCCTCGTCTCTCCCGGGGACGGCTGGCGCCAGGTCGACCAGCGCACCGTGGTGGACCAGGAGGCGTACGACGAGGTCGTGCAGGAGGCCTATGTCCAGCACTACTCGTGGCGGGGCGGGCGGCGCGCCCACGACGACCCGCCGACGGTCGTGCCGCCGGATGAGAACTGGGTGGCGAACACCCGCAGCGAACCGCACGAGAACGGTGCTGGCAACCCGGCCGCGTGGTTGGACGAGAGCCTCCACTACACCGCCAACTCCGATCACTCGGCGTCGTGGTTCTACCTCGAGCACGTCCCGGCCGTCGTGGTCCATCACGACGCGGTGACCCACGAGGAGCTCAGGTTCGCCTTCGACCACCCGGCTGTGGTCTGCCCGACGGAACCGCCCACGACGGAGCCGCCGACGACGCCGCCCACGACGACGCCGCCCACGACGGAGCCGCCGACGACGCCGCCCACGACGGAGCCGCCGACGACGCCCGCCGACGACGCCGCCCACGACCGAGCCGCCGACGACGCAGCCGCCGACGACGCAGCCGCCGACGACGCAGCCCCCCGAGGTGCTCCCGACCACGGCGACCGCCTCGCCGGAGCCGAGCCAGGAGCCGTCCGAGGAGGTCACGCACCAACCGAGTGCGCAGCCTGACGACACCGAGGTGCTCGGCGTCGAGGCGTCCCAGCCGCCGGTTCCGCCCGGACAGGTGCCGACCGTGGTCGACGCCGGTCTCTCCGCGGGTTCCGGTGCAGGGGCCTCCCCGGCACAGCAGTGGGGCGTCGTCCTCGCAGCGGTCGGGCTGGTCATGCTGGCCGCGGCCGGCGGAGTGCTGACCAGGTCGCGACGTACCTGACGCGACCCCGGACGTCACCCGGCTCGCGCCGGGTGACGTCCTGACGTCGTGACCTCAGTCAAAGGAGCGTTCCGTGCGACCTCCTCGCCTCGTGCCGCTCGCCCGCTGGACCACGTTCGTCGGCGTGGTGGTGGCACTCGTCGTCGTGACGGCGATGCTTCTCGACACTCGCTCCGGCGAGGCCCCGGGGCCACCGGCTGCCGACATGCCGGCGAGCGTGGCCACGGAGCACCCCGCTGGCACCCCCGCCCCGCCAACCGACCCGCCCGGCACGCCGGTGGCTCTGCGCGTCCCTGCCCTCGGCCTGCGCGCGCCCGTGGTGGGCGTCGCGCTCGACGCGGACGGCGCGCTGGTGCCGCCGGCCGACGCGCGTGTGGTCGGGTGGTGGAGCGGGGGAGTGCGACCGGGCGGCCGGACAGGGGCCGCGCTGCTGACCGGGCACACGGTGCACGACGGCACCGGGGTGTTCGACGACCTGGCCCGGCTCGAGGTCGGCGACGCCGTCGAGGTCCTCACCCGTCGGCGCGTGCTCGACTTCAGGGTGTGGAAGGTCCGCGAGGTGACGAGGGCCCGTCTTGCGACGAGCGCGAACCGGCTGTTCGACCAGACGGGCGACGCGACCCTGGTGCTGGTGACGTGCAGCGACTGGGACGGCGTGCGCTACCTCGGCAACACCGTCGTGGTCGCCCGGGCCCTGCGGACCGGGGCGGAGTAGCGCCCGGCCGTTCGTCGCCTCAGGCGCCGCGGAGCTGGCGCAGCACTGCGAGCGCGTCGTCGACCACGCCGCGCACGACGGGAAGCCGGGTCAGCCGGACCGACCGGTCGACCAACGGCACGAGACCGGCGACCAGCGTGCGCGTACGTCGCTGCCCGGGGCTGTCGTCGTACACCCAGAAGAGGACGACGCCCATGTGCAGCAACCACAGCAGCTCGGGGAGCTCGTCCCGCAACGCCGGGGCGACCTTGAGGTCCGAGCCGTCGACGGCTCGGCGGAACAGGGAGGTGCTGGCCTCGCGTGCGGGGGCGGACTCGGTGGAGAAGGGGGAGAGGGGCGAGCGGGGATCGGCTGCGTTGCGGAAGAACTGGCCGCCGAAGTCGTGGAACGGCTCGGCCACGTCGACGAACGACTCCATCACTCCGCGGAGCCGGTCGGCGAACGAGGGCTGGTCGAGCGCCTGCTGTGCCGCGGCGGCGTGCTCGACCTGGATCTGGTCGTAGAACGCCTGGACGAGCTCCTCCTTGCCGGAGAAGTAGTAGTACGCGCTGCCCAGCGAGACCCCGGCCCGGTCCGCGATCGCCCGCATCGTGGTGGCGTCGTAGCCCCCGGCGCGGAACAGCGTCATCGCGGCGTCGACGATGCCGGCGCGGGTCTGCTCGGCCTTGGCCGTCCGTCCGGCCGTTCGGTTGTCGGGCACGCCCGCCACCCTAGGAGGCCGGCGGCCGAGACGGCTGGAAGCCCGCGAGCCACCGGGCCATCGGACCGCCGAGCAGGGAGGCGCCGCCGAGTGCCACCACCCACCACAGCACGTTCGTGCCCGACAGCGAACGGTCCGCGCCCTCCGCCAGGGCGGTGACCACCGCGGGCCCGGCCATGGTGAGCGGCGGGAGCACCGAGCCGAGCCGGTACGCCCGATGCCGGGCGACCTCGCGGGACAGGTGCGATCCCACGAGGAAGGTCATCTCGAGACCCACGACCAGGCCCACCGCCAGACCGGCGATCGCGCCGAAGAACCCGCCCAGCATCGCGATCGGTACGACGGCGCCGACGGCAGCCGCGAACCCGCCCGAACGCGTGAAGGTCATGTCGTCGGCCACCAGTGTCTGCACGTTCAGCAGCACCGCGCCCGTCGCCGCCCCTGCCGCCGCCCCCAGCAGGCCGCCCATCGGCACCCACAGGACCTGCGGTCGCCAGCGGGGGACGTCCACGAGCGGCTCCTCTCGAATGTGTTCTGTGCACAGTGGCACAGGAATTGAACATGTTCAAGAGAGTCCACTGAGCGGACAAGGATGCGGGCGGGAGTAACGTCCGCCACATGGAGTGCGCGGGTCCCACGTCGGTCGTCTTCGACCAGACGCTGACGGAGTACAACTTCGGCCCCACGCACCCGATGTCGCCGATCCGGGTCGACCTGACGATGCGGCTGGCAGAGGAGCTGGGCGTCCTCGACGGCATCAAGCGCGTCGACGCACCCGTAGCCACCGACGAGCAGATCGCGACCGTCCACGACCAAGGGCTGATCGACGCCGTCACCCGGGCGGGCGCGACCCCCGGGTTCGAGGACTCCTCGCGCGGGCTCGGCACCGAAGACGACCCGGTCTTCCAGGACATGCACCTCGCCAGCGCGCACGTCGTGGGCGCCAGCCTCGAGGCGTTCCGCCAGGTATGGAGCGGGGAGTCGCTCCACTCGGTGAACATCGCCGGCGGTCTCCACCACGCGATGCCCGACCGGGCCAGCGGCTTCTGCATCTACAACGACGTCGCCGTCGGCATCAAGCAGCTGCTGGCCGACGGCGTCGAGCGCGTCGCCTACGTCGACATCGACGTCCACCACGGCGACGGCGTGGAGAAGATCTTCTACGACGACCCGCGGGTGCTGACCATCTCCCTGCACGAGACCGGGCAGATGCTCTTCCCTGGCACCGGGTTCCCGACCGACACCGGCGGCCCCGCGGCCGAGGGCAGCGCGGTCAACGTGGCGCTCCCGCCCGGCACCGCCGACGCCGGCTGGCTGCGCGCCTTCCATGCCGTCGTACCTCCGCTGCTGCGGGAGTTCGATCCGCAGGTGCTGGTCACCCAGCACGGCTGCGACTCCCACATGGACGACCCGCTCGCGCACATGATGCTCAGCGTCGACGGCCAGCGCGCCGCCTACCTCGCGCTCCACGACCTCGCCCACGAGGTGGCCGACGGGCGCTGGGTGGTCACCGGTGGCGGCGGCTACTCGGTGGTCGACGTGGTGCCGCGGGCGTGGACGCACCTGCTCGCGATCGCCTCCGGCCGCCCGCTCGACCCCACCACGCCGACGCCCCCGGGATGGCGGGCGTACGTCGAGGACGTCCTGGGCGCCACCGCCCCGCACCGGATGACCGACGGTCGCACGCCGGCGTACCGGGACTGGTCGGGCGGCTACGACCCGGAGAGCTGGCTGGACCGCGCGATCCACGCGACACGCATGGAGGTCTTCCCCCTCCACGGCCTCGACCCACTGCCCTGACCGGTGGTCCCACGTTCTGGACGTCTGCGACCAGAACGTGGGGGACAACCGCGGCTGCGAACGGTAAAGAATCAAACCGACACGCCGCGAGTCCCACAAGTTTCTCTGGCATTCCTCTTCCCCACGCGTCACGCGAGCCCTAATGTCAGTCGATAGCGGCACGCCTGTGACGCCGGCGCGGAAGCCGGCGCCGTCGCCGCGAGAAGGATCGGTGCACACACCATGGCTGAGAACACCCCTGGCGACATGTCCGAGGCCCATTTCCTCACCATCGCCGAGGTCGCGGCCAAGATGCGCGTCTCCAAGATGACGGTCTACCGGCTCGTGCACGGCGGTGAGCTGCCCGCGGTCCGCGTCGGCCGCTCCTTCCGCGTCACCGAGGACGACGTGAACGAGTACCTCCGCAAGAGCTTCTACAACGCAGGCTGAGCCTGCAGGGCCCACCCGGACTCGATTCCGCACTGCACACCCCTGCCAAGTAGGGTGAGCGGGTCCGGCCGACGAGCGTCGGCCGAAAGGAAAGGTCTCACCGTGGGTTCTGTCATCAAGAAGCGGCGCAAGCGCATGGCCAAGAAGAAGCACCGCAAGCTGCTCAAGAAGACGCGCGTCCAGCGCCGCAAGCTCGGCAAGTAACACCCCTCGCCCATGGGTCGGGTCGTGCTGGTCACCGGGGTCTCCCGGGACATAGGGCGACGCTTCGCGCGCGCCGCGGCCGGCGACCCGTCCATCGAGCGAGTGATCGGGGTGGATGTCGTCCCCCCGCGGGGGGACATCGGGGACGTCTCGTTCGTCCGCGCTGACATCCGCAACCCCGTCATCGCCAAGGTCCTCGCCAAGGAGGACGTCGACACCGTCGTCCACATGAGCGTGATTGCCACACCCGGCTCGGCCGGCGGTCGCGGGACGATGAAGGAGCTCAACGTCATCGGCTCCATGCAGCTGCTCGCTGCGTGCCAGAAGTCGTCGACCGTCGAGCGCCTGGTCGTGAAGTCCACGACGACCGTCTACGGCTCGAGCCCGCGTGACCCCGCGATGTTCACCGAGGACATGGGGCCCAAGCGCCTGCCCTCCTCGGGCTACGCCAAGGACGTCTACGAGATCGAGGGCTACGTCCGCGGGTTCGCCCGCCGCCGCCCCGATGTCGGGGTCACCATGATCCGTGCGGCCAACGTCATCGGCCCGCACGTGTCGAGCCCGCTGACCAACTACTTCCGGCTGCCGGTGGTCCCGCGCGTGCTCGGCTTCGACCCGCGCCTGCAGTTCCTCCACGAGGACGACCTCATGCGGGTCCTTCGGCATGCCGTGATCACGGGCATCTCCGGCACCTTCAACGTGGCCGGTGACGGGCTGATGACCCTGAGCCAGGCCGTACGCCGCCTCGGCAAGCCGTCCGTGGCGATGCCCCGCTTCGCAGTGAGCCGCCTCGGGGCCGCCATGCGGCAGGCACGCGTCTCGGACTTCTCGCCCGAGCAGCTGGGGTTCCTCACCTACGGTCGAGGAGTGGACACCACCCGCATGCGCAGCCAGCTCGGCTTCGAGCCGCGGTTCACCACGGCCGCGGCCTTCGCCGACTTCTGCCGCGAGCTCGCGCCCGGCGAGCTGGAAGGAGCGGGTCGTGCCTGAGGACGCCCGGGAGAACGCCCGCGAGGACGCCGTGGTGATCCCGATCGGCACCGGCGGCCGTCCCGGCCGCGGCACCGGCAGGGCTCGGCCCTCCTCTGCCGCGCGCAACCTGGCGCTGGCCGCCCGCAAGCCTCCCGCCGGCTCCTCCGCGAAGCCCACCAAGCCGGCTGCTGCGAAGAAGAAGGCCACGAAGGCTGCCCCCCGCACGGCGACGCCCGTCGCCGAGGTCACGCCCGAGCAGGCGGTGCACCCGGCCGAGGAGGGCGCCGCGCCGCGCGAGGCGACCCGGACCTCCGACCGCGGCCCCGGCATCCCCGTCGGCGACTGGCTCTCCGCCGCCCAGGGTGCTGCGCGCGAGGTGTTCGGTGACGACTGGGAGCGTCGCCTGGCCGAGCTGATGGCGTTCGTACGCCGCCGGCTCGAGGGCGACTACGAGGTCGACGACTACGGCTTCGACCGCGAGCTCACCGAGCGCTTCTTCATGGCCGCGCTGCGCCCGATCGCCGAGAAGTGGTTCCGGCTCGAGGTCCGCGGCCTCGACAACATCCCCGCGGAGGGCGGCGCCCTCGTGGTGTCCAACCACTCGGGCACCGTGCCGCTCGACGGCCTGATGACCATGCTCACCGTGCACGACCACGCCCACCGGTTCCTGCGCCCGCTCGGTGCCGACCTGGTCTTCAAGCTCCCGGTGGTCAGCTCCCTGGCCCGCAAGGGCGGCGCCACCCTCGCGTGCATCGAGGACGCGGAGCGGATGCTGTCGGGCGGCGACCTCGTCGGCGTGTGGCCCGAGGGCTTCAAGGGCATCGGCAAGCCCTTCAGCGAGCGCTACAAGCTCCAGCGGTTCGGTCGCGGCGGCTTCGTGTCCGCAGCGCTGCGCACCGGGGTGCCGATCATCCCGCTCTCGGTGGTGGGTGCGGAGGAGATCTACCCGCTCGTCGGCAACATGCCCTCGCTCGCCCGGCTGCTGGGCGTGCCCTACATCCCGATCACGCCGTTCTTCCCGTGGCTGGGACCGCTCGGCATGGTGCCGCTGCCGTCCAAGTGGATCCTGGAGTTCGGCGAGCCGATCCGCACCGACGCCTACGACCCGGCCGAGGCCGAGGACCCGATGCTGGTGTTCAACGTGACCGACCAGGTGCGCGAGACCATCCAGCACACGTTGTTCGCCCTGCTCCGCGACCGCGACGGCGTCTTCGGCTGAGCGAGCAGACGGCTAGGGCAGGAGACCGCCGGTCGCGTCGGTGACCGTGTTGCCGGTCAACCCGTCGACGGTCCCGGTCACCTCGCTGATGAGCCCGCCCGTGGCGTCGTCGACGGTGCTGGTCAGCCCGCCGAGCGCGCCTCCGGTGACGCCGTCGAGCTGGGTCACCACGTCGGTCGTGGTGTCCGTGACGGTGTCGACCGTGGTGTCGACGGTGGTGTCGACCGTGTCCGTGACCTTGTCCGTCAGGTTGGGCTTGGTCGTCTCGGTCGGGTCAGGCAGGACGTCGGGGTTCTTGGTGGGGACCGCTCCGGTCGGCTCCGCCGACGTCGGCGACTGCAGCACCTCGGGCACGGTGATGCCGGTCAGGTCCTGGCCCGACACCGGCGCCGCCGCGGTCTCGAGCGTGAGCTCGTCGGAGTCGAGCCCCGTGAGCAGGTCGACCGGGGCGCTGGTCAGCAGGAACTCGGGGGTCGTCGTGATCCCGCCGTCGCAGGTCGGGCAGGCGTTGCTCGCCTCGATGTCGAGGTCGGTGAGCGTCCGGCCCGCTGCGAGCAGCTCGTCGCGCGCGCTCTCGGGGAGCTGCCCCTCGAGGGACTCGAGCCGGTCGATGCTGGTCGCGGCGAAGTCGCGCGCCACCTGGACGTCGGCGGCGGAGCCCGTGGCGTCGTACGACGACAAGAGGCTGCGGACGCCGTCGCCGGACTGCCGGGTGAAGGTGTCGAGCGTGTCGGGCACGAGCGTCTCGGGAGCCTCGCCCGCCGCGATCCTCTCGAGCTCGGCCAGCCGCGTGTCGGCCTGGGCGAGCAGGGTGCGGCCGCGAGCCGCCTCGTCGCCGGCAAGACGGACCTCGGCGGACTCGATCCCGCGCTTGACGCCGTAGAGCGACTCGCCCGGCAGCGCGGTCTGCGCGGCGACGGCCATCGTGGCGGCCGCGCCGACCATCGCCGCACCGCCGAGGAGCACCGCCACCCGGCGGTCGCGCTTGCGGGACGCGACCGGCATCGCGAGCCGGGACGGCGTCGCCGGCTGACGCACCAGCACGGTGTCGGCCTCGGCCATCAGGCTCTCGCGCAGCGAGCTCACGAACTCCGGACGAGGTGCCACCTCGGGCAGCGCGCGGAGGTCGGCGACGACCTCGAGGAGGGCAGCGAAACGCGCCGCATCACGCTCGTCGAGCGGTGCGTCGGGGCCTCGGGAGAGGAGTGCCTCGAACTCGTCGGCACGCCGTCGTGCCGAGAAGGCGGCTGTCATCGCGCTCGTCCTGTCTCACATCTGGTGGGTCCTCCCACACAGGCGAACGACGAAGAGCGGGCGCAGGTTACGGGTGGGGTCATGACTCCCTCAGCCCTTCCGGCAGCAGCTTGGCCAGGTTGCGCACACCTCGCAGCTGGAGCTGCTTCACGGCGCCGTCGCTCCGGTCGAGGGCCAGCGCCGTCTCGGCGATGGACAGTCCCTGGAGGAAGCGCATGATGAGGCACTCGCGCTGCTCGGTCGGCAGCTCGGTGAGCGCCTTGAGCAGCACCTCGTTGGTGAGGCCGGCGATGACGGCGTTCTCGGGACCCTCGGTCGCGTCGTCGTGCGGCGTCATGTCCTCGGTGGACATCTCCAGGCGCGTGCGGCCGGCCTTGAAGTGGTCGGTGGTGAGGTTGCGCGCGATGGTCATCAGCCAGGCGCCGAAGTCCTTGCCCTGCCACCGGAAGTTGTTCATGCTCCGCAGCGCGCGGAAGAAGGTCTCCGAGGTGAGGTCCTCGGCCAGGGTCTGCGACCGGGTGCGGTAGTAGAGGAAGCGGTAGACCGAGGCCTGGTAGTGGTCGTAGAGGAGGCCGAACGCCTCCTTGTCGCCGCTGCGCGCCAGCTCGACGAGCGCGATCAACCGCTCGCGCTCGGCCTCGTCGCCCTCGGAGGAGGCGGCGAAGTCCTCGTCGCCGACCGGGCCGGATCCGAAGGTGCCGGGCGCGCCGCCGCCGGCCGTGGCGGCCTCGGCCATGAGCAGCACGCCCTGGGGCGACAGGGCGGCGAGGACCGCGCGCCGAAGCGCCTCGAGTCCCTCGTCGAGCGTGCGCCCGAGCTCCTGTCGCGGCATGCGGTGGCCCCTCCCAGATACTGCAGTCTCCACGATAAGCGCCATTCCGCACTCTGTGAACCCGCGAGTAACTACGAGTTACACGACGCCGGTCAGGAGGGCCGGCGGTGAGCCTTCACGCTGACCCCGGCCGCCACTGCTCCGGAGACCGCGCCCGCGACCGCGGCGGCCATCAGCCCGGCCCGGGCCGCCTTGCGCCCGGTGCGGTAGTCGTGGATCCGCCAGCCGTTGGCCCGGGCGTGGGCACGCAGGCGGGCGTCGGGGTTGATCGCGCAGGGGTCGCCGACCATCGAGAGCATCGGCAGGTCGTTGCTGGAGTCGGAGTACGCCGAGCACCGGGCGAGGTCGAGCCCCTCGCGCTCGGCGAGGGCGCGGATCGCCTCGGCCTTGGCCGGGCCGTGCAGCAGGTCACCGACCAGCTGCCCGGTGTAGACGCCGTCGACGTGCTCGGCGACCGTGCCCATCGCCCCGGTCAGCCCGAGGCGGCGGGCGATGGTGCTGGCGATCTCGATCGGCGCGGCCGTCACCAGCCAGACGCGCTGGCCCTCGTCGAGGTGGAGCTGGGCGAGCGCGCGCGTGCCCGGCCAGATCCGGTGGGCCATCGCCTCGTCGAAGATCTCCTCGCCGAGCTCCTCGAGCTCGGTGGTCGTGTGCCCGGCGATGAAGGAGAGGGCCGAGCTGCGCGCCTGGGCCACGTGGTCGGGGTCCTCGACGCCGACGATGCGGAAGTAGGCCTGCTTCCAGGCCGCCGACGCGATCTCGCGCGTGGTGAAGAACTTGCGCCGGTGCAGGCCCTTGGCGAGGTGGAAGATGCTGGCGCCCTGGATGACGGTGTTGTCGACGTCGAAGAACGCCGCCGCGGCCCGGTCGCTGGGCGTCGAGAGGGCGTTCTCGACCTCCGCCGAGGCCGCCGCTGCCTCTCCCGCGAGCACCGAGCGCAGCTTCAGGTCGAGCCGGCGCGATCGCTCAGACGGGGTCACCCGGTCACCCTATCGGCGGGGGTCGGTGGCGCGGGGCTGTGGAAGGATCCCCGCATGCAGCGCACCGACATCTCCGCCCTCGTGGCCGAGGCCGCCGCTGACGTGCCCGGCCGGCAGGCGCTCGTCGAGAGCGGCGGTCGCACCCTCACCTGGGCCGCGCTCGAGGACGAGGTGGCCCGCCTCGCGACCGGGCTGGGGGCGCAGGGGATCCGCGCCGGCCAGCGCGTGATGATCGTGGTGGGCAACCGGATCGAGTTCGTGACGGCCTACCTCGGCGTGCTCCGGGCGCAGGTCGTGGCCGTCCCGGTGAACCCGCGCTCCACGCCCGGTGAGGTCGCCCGGATGATCGCGGACTCCGGCACCCGGCTGGTGGTCGTCGACGACACCGCGCTCTCCGTCGTACGTGCCGCGCTGGCCGAGCTCGCCGAGCTGCCCGAGCCTGCCGCTGTCCCGACCGTCGTGGTGACCGGCGCCGAGCCCGGCCCCGACGAGCTCGCGTTCGACGCGCTGCGCGCCGACGTCGTACGCCCGGTGCCTCCGCTGCCCGACCCGGAGAAGCTGGCCGCCATCCTCTACACCAGCGGCACCTCCGGGCGGCCGCGGGGCGCGATGCTCAGCCACCGTGCGCTGCTGGCCAACATCGAGCAGGTGGCCGCCGTCGAGCCGCCGATGATGCACGGCGACGACGTGGTGCTCGGGGTGCTGCCGCTCTTCCACGTCTACGGCCTCAACGCGGTGCTCGGCGGCGTGCTGCGCCACCGCGCGCGGCTGCTGCTCGTCGAGCAGTTCGAGGCGCAGGCGGTGCTCGACCTGATCGACGACGAGGCGTGCAGCGTGGTGCCGATCGCGCCGCCCGTCTTCACCCACTGGCTGCCCGACGAGCACCTGCGCGAGCGGCTCGGTCCCGTGCGGCTGGTGCTGTCGGGCTCGGCGCCCCTCGAGCCCGAGGTCATCGAGGAGTTCACCTCGATCACAGGGATCCCGGTGCACCAGGGCTACGGGCTCACCGAGGCCTCGCCGGTGGTGACCAGCACGCTGTGCAGCCGCGAGAACCACCCCGGCTCGGTGGGTGCCGCGCTGCCGGGCATCGAGATCCGGCTCGTCGACGAGACCTGGCACCAGGTCGAGGGGGAGGACCCCGGCGAGATCCAGATCCGCGGCGCCAACCTCTTCAGCGGCTACTGGCCCGACGGGGCCGACGGACCCGACGCCGACGGCTGGTACGCCACGGGAGACGTCGGGCTGCTCGACGCCTCCGGCGACCTGTTCCTCGTCGACCGGGTCAAGGAGCTCGTCATCGTCAGCGGCTTCAACGTCTACCCGACCGAGGTCGAGGACGCGATCCGCGAGGTGGACGGGGTCGCCGACGCCGCGGTCATCGGCGTGCCAGACCCGGAGACCGGCGAGGCCGTGGTGGCGTACGTCGTCCCTGCCGGCGCCGCGCGCACCCACCTCGAGGAGGCGGTCCGGGCCCACGCCGTCGTGCGGCTCGCGCGCTTCAAGCAGCCGACCCGTATCGAGGTCGTCGACGAGCTGCCCCTCACCGTCACCGGCAAGGTGCAGAAGGGCCGGCTGCGCGGGATCGAGCGGCGCCGTGCCCTCGGGATCCTGGAATGAACCACCCCAGTGAGCAGCGGATGAGCGCCCGCGTCACGTTCTACTCCCGGCCGGGGTGCCACCTCTGCGACGACGCCCGAGAGGTGGTCGCGCGGGTGTGCGCCGACCTGGGGGAGTCCTTCGACGAGGTCGACATCGAGTCCGACGGCGACCTCGAGGACCGCTTCGGCGAGGAGGTCCCGGTGACCTTCGTCGACGGCCGCCAGCACGACTTCTGGCGCGTCGACGAGGCGCGGCTGCGCGCCGCGCTCGAGAGCTGAGCGCGCAGCCGGCGTCGGCGGTGCGCCGGGTGCATCCGCGCGGACGGGGTACTGGTGGCTCTCTGGCCGGCGTGACGACGGATCAAGCAGCGGTGGGCGGGCTGGGGCTCGGCTGCACAAGGGGGACGACGTGATATCCGTGACCTACCTCAGCTCCGCGATCGAGGTGTGGACCGACGACGAGCTCGTGGACCTGCTGCGCCAGGCTCGCTCGCACAATGCCCGGCGCGACATCACCGGTGTGCTGCTCTACTCGGGCGGCAACTTCATCCAGACGCTCGAGGGTCCCGAGGATTCGGTCGACGAGGTGATGGCCAAGGTGGCGGAGGACCCGCGCCACGCAGGCGTGCTGGTGGTCGATCGCGCCGGCATCGACGAGCGGGCCTTCGCCGGGTGGACGATGGGCTTCAGGCGCGCGTCTGCTGAGGAGGTCGAGGAGATCCACGGCTTCACCGACTACCTGCGCACCGGTCGCATGGACAGCTCCCCGACCCGGCGACATGCGGCCGCCACCTTCCACCGCGTCTTCCGCCGGAACGTCCGGGAGACCCACGGCTGGGCCGGCCTCCACCCGCGGCCCGACTGAGCGTGCCCGGGCACCGACGACGCGTGGCCGAGGCGCCGGTTACGCCCTCGGACGGTCTCCACGCAAGTCGGCGGCGACCCCGGCGCGGGTGTGACTTCTCACATGTGCTAGCCCGCTCGTCGACGTTTTGTTCTCCCGTTCACAAACTCCTACAGTGACCGGGTCAGGCGATCCCCGTCACCTGGCTGGAGAGAAGCAAGCTGTGACCGCACGGACCCCCGACTCTGCCCGGGACATTCCCGAGGCAACTGTCGCCCGGCTTCCCGTGTACCTGCGTGCCCTGACCAGCCTCGCGGACGACGGCACGACGACCTGCTCGAGCGAGGAGCTCGCGGCCGCGGCGGGCGTCAACAGCGCCAAGCTCCGCAAGGACCTCTCCCACCTCGGCAGCTACGGCACCCGCGGCGTCGGCTACGACGTGGAGTACCTCCGCTACCAGATCGCCCGCGAGATCGGCGTCACCCAGGACTGGCCCGTGGTCATCGTGGGCATCGGAAACCTCGGCCACGCGCTGGCCAACTACTCCGGCTTCCGCAGCCGCGGCTTCCGCGTCGTGGCCCTGCTCGACGCCGACCCGAGCCGCCACACCGAGGTCGTCGCCGGCCTCGAGGTCCGCTCCTTCGACGACCTCGAGTCGATCGTCGCCGAGCACGACGTCTCCATCGGCGTGATCGCCACCCCCGCGGTCGCCGCCCAGGACGTCGCCGACCGGATGGTCGCCTCCGGTGTCACCAGCATCCTGAACTTCGCCCCGACCGTCCTGTCCGTGCCGGACGGCGTCGACGTACGCAAGGTGGACCTGTCCATCGAGCTGCAGATCCTCGCCTACCACGAGCAGCGCAAGGCGGTCGCGCCCGGAACAGAGGTGGTCTCATGAGCGTCCTCGTGGTCGGGATCTCCCACAAGTCCGCGCCGGTGGAGCTCCTCGAGAAGCTCGCCCTCGACGCCGACGGCACCGTCAAGCTGATCACCGACGTGCTGGCAGGTGAGCACGTCAGCGAGGCCACCGCCATCGTCACCTGCAACCGCCTCGAGGTCTACGCCGAGGTCGACCGCTTCCACGGCAGCGTCGAGGACCTGTCCGGGCTGCTCGTGGCCCGCGCCGAGAAGTCCACCGAGGCGCTGCTGCCGCACCTCTACGTCCACTACGACGAGGGTGCGGTCTCCCACCTGTTCCAGGTCGCGGCCGGGCTCGACTCGATGGTCGTCGGCGAGGGCCAGATCCTCGGCCAGACCCGTGACGCGCTGCGCGTCGGGCAGGAGCACGGCACCGTCGGGCCGGCGCTCAACACCCTCTTCCAGCAGGCCCTGCGCGTCGGCAAGCGCGCCCACGCCGAGACCGACATCGACCGTGCCGCGCCGTCCCTGGTCAGCGCCGCGCTCGAGCGGAGCGCGGTCCCGGTCGCCCGGGCGCGCGCCATCGTCATCGGCGCCGGCGCCATGGCCTCCCTCGCCGTCGCCCACCTCTCCCGCGGGGGTGCCGACCGGATCTCTGTGCTCAACCGCACCGCGGGCAACGCCGACCGCCTCGCCGCCGAGTACGGCGCCGCCTCCGTGCCGCTCGACGCGCTGCCCACCGAGCTCGCCGAGGCCGACATCGTCGTCTCGTGCACCGGCGCCCCCGAGCCGCTGGTCCGGCTCGCCGACGTGGTGACCGTCCGCGGCGGCAGCGACCGTCCGCTGACCGTCGTCGACCTCGCCCTGCCCCACGACGTGGAGCCGGCCGTCGGCCAGCTGCCCGGGGTGGAGCTGATCAGCCTGGCCGGGCTCGCCGAGGAGCTGCGCGGCCTCGAGGCGACCGCCGGCGTGGACGACGTACGCACCATCGTGGGCCAGGAGATCGCCGCCTTCCTCGCCGTACGACGCCAGGCGAGCGTCACGCCCACCGTGGTCGCGCTGCGCTCGATGGCCACCGCGGTGGTCGACGCCGAGATGGAGCGGCTGGCCACGCGGCTGCCGGGCCTCGACGAGGCCACCCGCGCCGAGGTGCTCCAGACCGTGCGCCGGGTCGCCGACAAGCTGCTCCACGAGCCGACCGTCCGGGTCAAGGAGCTCGCTGACGCCGAGCCGGCGGTGTCCTACACCGCCGCGCTGGCCGAGCTGTTCCGCCTCGACCCCTACGCCGTGGACGCCATGACCCGGACGGAGGGACAGCAATGAATGCGCCCCTGCGCCTCGGCACCCGCGCCTCCGCGCTGGCCACGACCCAGTCCGGCCACGTCGCCGAGATGATCCGTGAGCGGCTCGGCCGCGAGGTCGAGCTCGTCGAGGTCTCGACCGAGGGCGACCGCAGCTCCGCCCCGCTCGCCACCCTCGGCGGCACCGGCGTCTTCGTCAGCGCGCTGCGCGACGCCCTGCTCGACGGCCGCGTGGACGTCGCCGTGCACTCGCTCAAGGACCTGCCCACCACCCCCGCCGAGGGCATCGCGCTCGCCGCGATCCCGGTGCGCGAGGACCCGCGCGACGTCGTGGTGGCCCGTGACGGGCTCACCCTCGGCGAGCTGCCGGTCGGCAGCAGGCTCGGCACCGGCTCGCCGCGCCGCGTCAGCCAGCTCGCCGCGCTCGGCCTCGGCCTGGAGCTCCAGGGCATCCGCGGCAACGTCGACACCCGGATCCGCAAGGTCCGCGAGGGCGAGGTCGACGCGATCGTCCTGGCCCGCGCCGGACTGTCCCGGCTGGGTCGCCTCGACGAGGCGACCGAGGTCCTCGACCCGCTCCAGATGCTCCCGGCCCCGGGCCAGGGCGCGCTCGCGGTCGAGTGCCGCAGCGGCGACGCCGAGCTGGTCGCCGCCCTGGCGCACCTGGACGACGCCGCCACCCGCGCCGCGGTCACGGCCGAGCGCGCCGTGCTCGCCACCCTCGAGGCCGGCTGCTCGGCCCCGCTGGGTGCGCTGGCCGAGGTGGTCGAGGGCGAGGACGGTGAGGAGCTGTGGCTGCGAGCCGTGGCCCTCTCCGCCGACGGCGGACTCTCCGTGCGGATGAGCGCGACCGGCCCGGTCGACGACGCCGCCGGACTCGGAACACGCCTCGCGAGCGAGATGCTCGACGAGGGAGCAGCAGACCTGATGGAAGCACCACCAGTGAGGAATCAGCACGCATGACGCGAGTACAGACCCCGCAGGCCAGCGCCCAGGACAAGGGGGCGACCCCGGGCTGGGTGTCGTTCGTCGGCAGTGGGCCCGGTGACCCCGGCCTGCTGACGGTGCGCGCCGTGGAGCTCCTCCAGAGCGCCGAGGTCATCGTGACCGAGGCCCCCGAGCACGTCGACCTGGTCCGCTCGGTCCTCGGCCTGGCCGAGGGCCCGGACGGCGAGTGGGAGGGCCCGGAGATCGTGGACGGCGGGTTCGGCGAGGACGGCCAGCCGCTGACGCACGCGGCCCGCGCCAAGGTCGTCGTACGCCACGGCAAGAAGCAGCGCGTGGTCCGCCTGATGACCGGCGACCCGTTCCTCTACGCCTCCGGCCCCGAGGAGGCGCAGGCCTGCGTCAAGGCGGGCGTCGGCTTCGATGTCGTCCCCGGTGTCTCCTCGGTCAGTGCGGTCCCGGCCTACGCCGGCATCCCGCTCACCACCAAGCGCCACAAGGAGATGGCCGTCGTCACGTGCGGCGACAAGGTCGACTGGAGCGCCTACGCCGACGACCGCACGCTCGTGCTGCTGTCGGGCGTCGGCACCATCGGCGAGACGGCCGCCGCCCTCATCGAGGCCGGCCGCTCGCCCGGGACGCCCGTCGCGATGACCCGCGTCGGCACCACGACCGAGCAGCAGACCCTCATCTCCACGCTCGCGACGGTCGCCGCCGACGTCCGCGCGGCCCGGATCGCCCCGCCGGCGATCACGGTCATCGGTGACGTCGTCGACCTGCGCCAGACCCTGTCGTGGTTCGAGACCAAGCCGCTGTTCGGCTGGCGCGCACTGGTGCCCCGCACCAAGGAGCAGGCCGGCTCGCTCTCGCGTCGCCTGCGCGAGTACGGCGCCGTGCCCGAGGAGGTGCCGACCATCTCGGTCGAGCCGCCGCGCAACCCGCTCCAGATGGACAAGGCCGTCCGCGGCCTGGTCGAGGGCCGCTACGAGTGGATCGCGTTCACCTCGGTCAACGCGGTGAAGGCCGTCCGCGAGAAGTTCGAGGAGTACGGCCTCGACGCCCGCGCCTTCTCCGGGCTCAAGATCGCCGCCGTCGGCGACAAGACCGCCGAGGCGATCTCGGCCTGGGGCCTGCGTGCCGACCTCGTCCCCTCGGGCGAGCAGTCCGCGGCCGGCCTGCTCGCCGAGTGGCCGCCCTACGACGAGGTGCTCGACCCCATCAACCGGGTCTTCCTGCCGCGCGCCGACATCGCCACCGAGAACCTCGTGGCCGGCCTGGTCGACCTGGGCTGGGAGTGCGACGACGTCACCGCCTACCGCACCGTGCGAGCCACCCCGCCGCCGGCGCCGGTGCGCGACGCGATCAAGACCGGCAAGTTCGACGCCGTCGTCTTCACCTCGTCCTCGACGGTGCGCAACCTCGTCGGCATCGCCGGCAAGCCGCACCCCTCGACGATCATCGCCGTGATCGGCCCGCAGACGGCCAAGACCGCCGAGGAGCACGGCCTGCGGGTCGACGTCCTGGCGCCCACGCCCGACGTGGCGGTCCTGGTCGATGCCCTCGCCGACTTCGGCGCCACGCGTCGCCTCTCGATGCTGGAGGCCGGCGAGCCGGTCACCCGGCCGAGCGAGCGCACCGCGTCCGGTCGCCGGAAGGCCCGCGCCAAGTAGTCGTCAGGCGCCACCGGCGCCCGGAGAGGATGGATGCGTGACGGACGAGAAGCAGGTGCAGGTCCCGGTCCTGCGGCCCCGGCGGCTGCGCCGTACGCCCGCGTTGCGGCGCATGGTCGCCGAGACCGCGGTCGTGCCGAGCTCGCTGGTGCTGCCGGTCTTCGTGCGGGAGGGGCTCGACGAGCCGCGACCGATCTCCTCGATGCCGGGCGTCGTCCAGCACTCGCGCGACTCCCTCAAGGCCGCGGTCAACGAGGCCGCGGAGCTGGGCCTGGGCGGCGTCATGCTGTTCGGCATCCCCGAGCACAAGGACGCCACCGGTTCGGGCGGCATCGACCCGGCCGGCGTGCTCAACCTCGCGATCACCGACGCGGTCGCCGAGGTCGGTGACCAGCTGACCGTCATGTCCGACCTCTGCCTCGACGAGTTCACCGACCACGGCCACTGCGGCCTGCTGACGCCGGACGGCGAGGTCGACAACGACCAGACGCTCGCGGCCTACGCCGACATGGCGCTCGCGCAGGCCGCCGCGGGCGTCGACATGGTCGGGCCCAGCGGGATGATGGACGGCCAGGTCGCCGTCGTACGCCAGGCGCTCGACGCGGCCGGCCACAACCACGTCTCGATCATGGCCTACTCGGCGAAGTACGCCTCCGCCTTCTTCGGCCCCTTCCGCGAGGCCGTCGACTCCTCGCTCGTCGGCGACCGCCGGACCTACCAGCAGGACCCGGCCAACGCGATCGAGGGCGTGCGCGAGGTGCTGCTCGACGTCGAGCAGGGTGCCGACATCGTCATGGTGAAGCCCGCCCTGGCCTACCTCGACGTCGTACGCCGGGTGCGCGACGCCGTCGACGTCCCGGTCGCCGCCTACAACATCTCCGGCGAGTACTCCATGGTCGAGGCCGCCGCCGCCAACGGCTGGATCGACCGCGAGGCCGCCATCCTGGAGACCCTCACCTCGATCCGCCGCGCCGGCGCCGACGTGGTCCTCACCTACTGGGCCTCCGAGGCCGCCCGCCTCCTCCGCGCCTGACCCCTGCGGTCGGACCGGTCGGACCCGTTGGTTGAGGAGGTCGCGAAACCCGGGCGCGGTCGGACCCGTTGGTTGAGGAGGTCGCGAAACCCGGGCGCGGTCGGACCCGTTGGTTGAGGAGGTCGCGCAGCGACCGTCACGAAACCCCTCAGCTGTGGTCGCCGGGCCCACCTTCCTCGGCGGACGGCGCACGCGCTCGCCTGGCAGCCCAGCTCCGACTGGAGAGCGGCGTGAGCTCGTCCGTGCGGCCGTCGATCAGCGCCTGGCGCTTGGCGCGCGACCACCCCTGGATGCGCTTCTCCATGGCGTACGCCTCGTCCACCCTCTCGTAGTCGCCGGCCCAGACGAGCTCGACCGGCCGCCGTCGGCGGGTGTACGCCGCGCCCAGCCCGAGGTTGTGCTCGCTGACCCGTCGTTCGAGGTCCCATGTGCTGCCGACGTAGAAGCTGTCGTCGGAGCAGCGCAGGATGTAGACGTGGGGCATGTGTTCAGGCTCGACCGCCGCGCAGGCCGGGCGCCAGACCCTCCGAGCGATCTGTGGACGGCTACCTGGCCTGTGGGCTGAGGGGTCTCGTGACAGGCGCTAGCGCGCCTTCCTCGACCAGCGGGGGCGAGGGTCGTTGGTTGAGGAGGTCGCGCAGCGACCGTCACGAAACCCCTCAGCCTTGGTCGCCGGACCAGGCAACCGGGTCTCGTGGCAGGCGCTAGCGCGCCTTCCTCGACCAACGGAGGGACTGACCGGGTCTCGTGACAGGCGCTAGCGCGCCTTCCTCGACCAACGGACCAGTTGGTTGCCTTCCTCGACCAACGAGAGGGAGGTCAGGGGTTCATCAGGCGGTTGATGCAGGCGTCGAGGGCGGCCACGTCGAGCTGGGAGATCCCGCTGGCGAGGCACTGTGCCTGGGCCTCGAGGTAGGTCAGCGGCTGGGTGATCGTCGTGGGGACGGGGACCGTCGGCAGGGGCGGGAGCGTCGTGCTCGTCGTCGTCGGCAGCACGGTCGGGAGCGTCGTCGGGTCCTTCGTCGGGGTCGGCGACTGCGTGGGCGTCGGGGTCTGGGTCGGCGTCGGGGTCTGGGTCGGCGTCGGCGACTGGGTGGGCGTCGGCTTCGTCGTCGGGGTCGGCTTCGAGGTGGGGGTGGGCTCGTGCTTGCCGCCCTTGCCGCCCTTGGTGCCGTGCTGGCCCTTGCCGCCGGTGCCGTTGCCGGTGACCTGCGGCGTGAGCACCCCGGAGGTGGTCGTGGAGGTCGGGACGGCGCTGTAGTCGCCGTCCATGTAGGCCTGCATGATCTCCAGCACCAGGTCGACGTAGTCGTTGGAGTGGTTGTAGCGGTAGACCGAGGCGCGCTGGCCCTTCTCGGCGGAGAGGTCGTCCTCGCCCGAGCAGAGGTAGACCGCGGTCGCGAGCGCCGCGTCATCGATGTCCTGCGGGTTGCGGGTGCCGTCGGCGTCGCCGTCGACGCCCACGACCGACCAGGTCGAGGGGATGAACTGCATCGGGCCGACCGCGCGGTCGTGGCGGGTGTCGTTGTCGTACTGCCCGGCGTCGGTGTCGCTGATGTCCTGGGTGTTGTTCTTGCCGTTGAGGGCGACGCCGTAGATGCCGGGGCGCGCCACGCCCTTGCCGTCGAGCGAGTTGCCGCCGTAGCGACCGTGGTCGGACTCGACGCGTCCGATGGCGGCGACCAGCTCCCACGGGAGGTTGCAGCTCTTGTCGGCCTGGTTGATCACCGCCTCGGCGCGCTGGTAGGCGGCGAGCGCGGCCTGGGGGATGCTGCTCGCGGCGCCGGGGGTGAGGGCGGCGGCGCGGGTGACGGCGTCACCGACGCTGGCCGGGGCCTCGATCGCGGCGGTGGGCAGGACGGTGCCGTCGGGGAGCGTGCCGGAGCCGTCCGGGTCGGCGCTCGCGGTCCCGGCGCCCACCCCGGCGAGGCTCGCGGTCCACGCAGCGGAGAGCAGGGCGAGCGGAATGATCGCGGTCGCCCGGTGGAGCCGGCCTGAACTCGACATGTCGTGCATCTCCCCTAGGTCATCTGCTGCCATGATGCCCCCTCCGGGCACAGACGAAACACCCAACGAGTGGTACCCGTCACAAGTTACGGCCCGGTCACGTGTGGTTCGGGGCACATCCCGGAGCACGATCGGCCGCCGGTTGGGGCTGCCTTGCACCCCTACGTGACAATGAGTCGGTGACCTCCGCGACGACCACCTCCACGACTGCGGCCAGCGAGGCGCTCTTCGAGCGTGCGCGCGCCGTGACCCCGGGCGGTGTGAACTCCCCGGTCCGGGCGTTCAACGCGGTCGGCGGCACCCCCCGCTTCATCACCTCCGCCTCCGGCGCCTGGCTCACCGACGCCGACGGCAACGACTACGTCGACCTCATCTGCTCGTGGGGCCCGATGCTGCTCGGCCACGCCCACCCCGACGTGCAGGCCGCCGTGGCTGGCGCGGTGGCCCGCGGTACGTCGTACGGCACGCCCACCGAGCCCGAGGTCGAGCTCGCCGAGGAGATCGTCCGGCGCACGCCGGTCGAGCGGGTCCGCTTCGTCTCCTCCGGCACCGAGGCCACCATGTCGGCGATCCGGCTGGCGCGCGGCGCCACTGGTCGCGACCTGGTCGTGAAGTTCAGCGGCTGCTACCACGGCCACGTCGACGCGCTCCTCGCCGAGGCCGGCTCCGGCCTCGCCACCCTGGCCGTGCCCGGCACGAGCGGCGTGCCCGCCAGCTCGGCGGGGGAGACCCTGGTCCTGCCCTACAACGACCGCGCCGCCGTGCTCGCCGCCTTCGAGGCCCACGGACCGCAGATCGCCTGCCTGATCACCGAGGCCACCCCCGGCAACATGGGCATCGTCCCGCCGGCGCCGGGCTTCAACGCCTTCCTCGCCGAGACCTGCCGCGCCCACGGTGCCCTGTTCATCAGCGACGAGGTGATGACCGGCTTCCGTGCCACCGAGCAGGGCGGCTGGGGCCTCGACGGCGCCATCGAGGGCTGGACCCCCGACCTGATGACCTTCGGCAAGGTGATGGGCGGCGGCTTCCCGGCGGCCGCCTTCGGTGGGCGCGCCGACCTGATGGCCCACCTGGCGCCGGAGGGCCGGGTCTACCAGGCCGGCACCCTCTCCGGCAATCCCGTCGCCACCACGGCGGGCCTGGCCACGCTGCGGCTCGCCACGCCCGACGTCTACGCCCACCTCGACGCGATCGCGCAGACCATCCGCACGGCCGCCGCCGAGGCGCTCACCGCGGCCGGTGTGCCGCACGTGGTGCAGACCGCCGGCACGATGTTCTCGGTGTTCTTCCGTGACGCCCCGGTGCACGACTTCGCCGAGGCCAGCACCCAGGACACGGCCGCCTACGCCGCGTTCTTCCACTCGATGCTGGCGCAGGGCGTCTACCTGCCCCCGTCGGCCTACGAAGCGTGGTTCGTGTCCGCGGCCCACGACGACCGGGCGGTGTCCACCGTCCTCGACGCGCTCCCGGCGGCCGCGCGCGCAGCCGCCACGGCAGGAGGCAGCTGAGCATGGGTGTCCAGACGATCGTCCACCTGCTCCGACACGGCGAGGTGCACAACCCGCAGGGCGTGCTCTACGGCCGCCGGGACGGGTTCCACCTCTCCGACCTGGGCAACCAGATGGCGCAGCGGATCGCGGAGACGATCGGCGACCGCGACATCACCCACATGCGTACGTCGCCGCTGGAGCGCGCGCGAGAGACGGGCGCGCCGCTGGCCGCAGCGCGTGGCCTGACGCCCGTCGTCGACCCGCGGGTCATCGAGTCGAGCAACGCCTTCGAGGGCCTCAGCTTCGGCGACGGTGCGATGACGATCATCAAGCGGCCGCACCTGTGGCGCCACCTCTACAACCCGCTGAAGCCGTCGTGGGGCGAGCCTTACGACGAGATCGCGGGCCGGATGGTCGCGGCGATCCACGACGCCCGCGACGCCGCGCGCGGTCACGAGGCGGTCGTGGTCTCCCACCAGCTGCCGATCTGGACGACCCGCCTCTTCCTGGAGAAGCGCAGCTACCTCCACCACCCGAAGAACCGCCAGTGCACCCTGTGCTCGCTGACCAGCGTGGTCTTCGACGACGACCGGATGGTCCAGGTGCGCTACTCCGAGCCCGCCGGCGACCTGATCCCGGTCGCCGACCGCTCCGCCCCGTTCTCGGCCGGCGGCGCCGTCCAGGAGGACCGGCCCTGAAGCTCCTCCGCTCCGCCGTCGTCCCGCTCGTCCTGGCCTGCCTCGTCCTGACGGGCTGCTCGAGCCTGTCCGGCACCGGCGACAAGGGCTACATCTCCGGTGAGGGCGTCCCCGTCGAGGTGGCGGCCGCCGACCGCGAGGCGCCCCTCGAGCTCTCCGGTGAGGACCTCGACGGCAAGCCCGTCGACCTGGCCGACCTCCGCGGCAAGCCGGTCGTGATCAACGTCTGGTGGTCGGAGTGCCCCCCGTGCCGGGTCGAGCAGCCCGACCTCAACGAGGCCGCCGCCGAGCTCGGCGACCGCGTGAGCTTCCTCGGGCTCAACATCCGCGACTCCTCCGCGGAGAAGGGGCTCGCCTTCACCCGCAACTTCGACGTGACCTACCCGTCGATCTACTCACCCGACGGGTCCGCGCTGCTGTCCTTCGCCGGCACCCTCAACCCGCGCTCCATCCCGAGCACGGTGGTCCTCGACTCTCAGGGTCGTGTGGCCGCCTCCGTCCAGGGCCGGATCCCGACCACGCAGACGCTCCTGTCGCTGGTGGACGTGGTCCTCGATGAGTGAGCAGCCGCTGTGACCCAGCTCGACCGTCGTCCGTCCGACGACCGCCAGGCCACCGCCCTGCCCCCGGACCTCAACGCCCGTGAGCTGGCGCGGTGGTCGTGGCGACAGCTCACTTCGATGCGTACGGCGCTCGTGCTCCTGCTGCTGCTCGCCCTCGCCGCCATCCCCGGGTCGGTGATCCCGCAGGAGGACGTCGACTCCCTGGCGGTCTCGCAGTGGCGCGACAACCACCCCCGCCTGGCCCCGATCTGGGACCGTCTCGACCTGTTCTCGGTCTACGGCTCGGTGTGGTTCTCCGCGATCTACATCCTGCTGATGATCTCCCTCGTCGGATGCATCGTCCCGCGGCTGTTCGTCTACGCCCGCGCGCTGCGCGCCCGCCCGCCGCGGGCGCCCCGCAACCTCTCGCGTCTGCCCGAGCACACGTCGTACGAGACCGACGCGGACCCCGACGTCGTGCTCGCGCGCGCCGCGAAGGCGCTGCGCAGGCGGCGCTACCGGGTCGCCCTCGACGACGGCGCCGACTCCGTCGACGCCGAGCGCGGACACCTCCGCGAGGCGGGCAACCTGGTCTTCCACCTCGCCGTGATCGTCGTGCTGGTCGGCGTCGCCGTCGGCAGCCTCTTCGGCTACAAGGGCGGCGTCATCATGTACAACGGCGCCGACTACGGGTTCTCCAACAACCTCACCCAGTACGACGACTTCGCGCCCGGCAGCCTCTTCGACCCGGCCGTGATGGAGCCGTTCTCCTTCAGCATCACCGACTTCGACGTCGACTGGATCACCGACGGCCCCCGGGCCGGGATGGCGCGCAAGTTCGTCGCCCACCTCGACTACACGACCGAGCCGGGCGCCGAGACCCGGGAGTACGACCTCAAGGTCAACCACCCGCTCGCCATCGGTGGCACGGAGGTCTTCCTCATCGGTCACGGCTACGCGCCAGTGATCACGATCCGCGACGGCGACGGCAACATCGCCCAGTCCGGGCCGACCGTCTTCCTGCCGACCAACGCGCGGACCTTCGAGTCGTTCGGCGTCGTGAAGGCACCCGACGCGCAGCCGACCCAGATCGGCCTCGAGGGGACGTTCTACCCGACCTTCACCATGGGCAAGGACGCCGACGGCGCGCTGTCCATGCCCGCCTCGGCCTGGGGCGACGCGCTCGACCCGCTGGTCTCGCTCAACGCCTACACCGGCGACGTGGGCCTCGACGACGGCACCAGCGCGTCGGTCTACGTCCTGGACAAGACCAAGGCCGAGCAGGTGACCAAGGCCGACGGGCAGCCGTTCCGGATGGACCTGCGCCCGGGCGAGACCGTGGAGCTGCCCGACGGGCTGGGCTCGGTGACGTTCGAGGGCATCGAGCGCTGGAACAAGATCCAGATCAGCCGCACGCCGGGCAAGCTGGTCGCCCTGGCGGGCGTCGTCGCCGCCCTCCTCGGCCTGCTGGGGTCGCTCTTCGTGCGCCCCCGCCGGGTCTGGGTGCGCGCCCGCCGCCGCGACGACGGCACCACCCTGGTCGAGGTGGCACGCCTCGACCGCTCCTCCGGGGGCGACCCGGAGACCGGCCGCACCGAGCTGGCTGCGATCGTGGCATCACTGAGACAGGACCGAGAGGCAACACCATGACCGACGTTCAGTGGGAGACCCTCAGCAACCAGGGCGTGGCCGCCGCAGGCGTGGTCTACTTCCTCGCGCTGCTGGCGTACGCCGTCCAGTGGGCGGCGCTGCGCGACGTCCCGGTCCGGCAGGCCGTCGCCGCAGGTGGCGGCGCCCCGGTGGTGGACGTCGAGGTCGAGGACGAGAGCACGCCCGACCGGGCCGCGATGACGGGCCGTCTCGGCCTGCTGCTCACCGGGATCGGCGCGCTCGCCCACGCCGTCGCGCTGCTCGGCCGCGGCATGGCCGCGGACCCCAACCGGGTGCCGTGGGGCAACATGTACGAGTTCACCCTCAGCGGCACCTTCGTCGTGGTGGCGCTGTTCCTCGCCACCACCAGCCGCTGGCGGCTGTCGTGGCTCGGGCCCATCGTGGTGGGCTTCGTGCTCTGCGTGCTGCTGGCCGACGTGCTGTGGCTCTACGAGCCGGTCGCGCCCCTCACCGAGGCGCTCGAGTCCTACTGGCTGGTGATCCACGTGGTCGCCGCCGTCATCGCCACCGGCGCCTTCACGCTCGGCGGCATCACCTCGATGCTCTACCTCCTCAAGGCGCGCTCGACCAAGGAGACCGGCTACCTCGCCCGCCTCCCCGAGCTGCCGGCGCTGGACCGCATCTCCTACCGGATGCACGCCTTCGGCTTCCCCGTGTGGACCTTCGGCGTGCTGATCTCCGGACCCATCTGGGCGCACCAGGCGTGGTCGTCGTACTGGAACTGGGACCCCAAGGAGGTGTGGGCGTTCATCACCTGGGTCGTCTACGCCGCCTACCTCCACGCCCGCGCGACCGCGGGCTGGCGCGGGCGCAACGCCGCGCTGCTGGCGCTGGTCGGTGTCGCGACGCTGTGGTTCAACTTCATCGGCATCAACTTCTTCAGCACCACCAGCCAGCACTCCTACGCCGAGGGCGCCGCGCAGGAGCGCTCAGTCGTCCTCAGGGTCGCGACGGCGCCGGTCGATGTCGCGGAGGAAGTCCGGGTCGTCGTCCGGGCCGATCACGCGCGGGCGTGACGTCGTGCCGCCACCGGCGTCGCCGATCCGCCCGAGGATGATCCTCACCAGCACCCACACGACGAGCGCGATCAGTGCGACGACCAGCAGGACCTTCAGCATTCCTCCAATGTAGACCGCTCGTCCTAGGCTGGAGCCGTGAAGGAGTTCGTGGTCTACACCCTGCTGCGGATCGTGCTGTTCCTCGCCTCGCTGGGCGTGGTCATCGGCGTGATGGCGCTGCTCTTCGACGGCCGGTTCCACCTGTTCTGGGCCGTCGTCCTGGCGTTCCTGGTCTCGGGCATCGCGTCGTACTTCATCCTCGAGCGGCAGCGCGTGGCCTTCGCCCAGCGCGTGGAGGCGCGGGCGGCCAAGGCCTCCGCCGCCTTCGAGGAGCGCAAGGCGCGCGAGGACGAGGACTGATCCTCAGAACCCCGTCAGGCTGTACGGCGGCTCGCTGAGGTCCGCCATCGCAGCGAGGCGTGCCACGGCCTCGTCCGTGCCCTCGAGGCGGCCGGCGCGGTGCATCCGCCGGACCTCGACCTCGCCGAGGTAGAGCGAGGCCAGCGTCTCGGCGCTCAGGCGTACGTCGCCCGGCCGGTCGGTGGGTGACGTCGTCGCCACGCCGTCCGCGGTGGTGACCTCGAAGCGGCCGGCGGCGTGGCCCTGCGCGTCGTCGACCTCGAGGACGACGGTGCCGTCCGCGGCCCACGGCCGTGCGGCGAGGCACCGCGGCACGTCGAGGAGCCGGAGCCACAGGAACTCCTCGACCTCGGTCGTCTTCACCCGGTTCATGTCGGTGAGCGCCCACACCAGCGGGTCGTCGGGATGGAAGAGGTTGAAGGTCACCGTCGCGACCCGGTCCATGTGGCCGAGGAACGACCAGAAGGCCAGCTGGGCCTCGGGGGTGAGGGCGACCATCTCGTCGACCTTCACCGAGTACTTCTCGCCGTGCTTGAAGAGCACGAAGCCGTCGACTTCGCCGGCGGCGTCGAGGTGCACGGCCGCGCGGAGCTTGCGGTTGGGGCCGCCGCTGTCGAAGTCGAAGGTGGCGCTGTGCATGTCCTCGTACGGCGACGGCCACTCGACCGAGCCGCGTTGGCGGGCGTGGAAGGTGTCGAAGACGGCCTTCACGTGCGGCCAGGCGTCCGCCGGCTCGATCAGCTCGACGCGGCCGGGGTCGGTGAAGGAGCGGAACCCGAAGCCGGGGGAGGTGTCGAGCTCGACGCCCTTGCGGAGCGTGGCCGCACCGAAGCCCCAGCGGCCGTAGATCGTGGCCTCGGAGGCGGTGAGGGCGGCCATCGGCACGCCCTGCGCAGCGGCGTCGGCGAGGTCGTCCTCGATCATCCGGCGCAGCAGCCCCTGGCGGCGGTGGGTGGCGCTGGTCGTGACGTCGGTGACCATCCGCAGCGGCAGGAGCTCGCGGCCCGCGTTGAGCGTCTTGTCCAGGCTGGCATAGGTCGCGACCGGCATCGGGCCGGAGCCGAACTCGCCCTCCGGCAGCCAGGCGCCGCGGACGGTGACCCGGTCGGATTGGTAGTGGCCGACCCAGCGGTCGATGAGCGCGTCCTCCGGGCGGTCCTCGCGGAAGCCGCGCAGCACCGCGCCGATCCAGCCGCGGCGCCGGGCGAGGGCATCCTCGGACTCGTCGTCGAAGTCGAGGATCGCGAAGTCGTAGTCCACCTGCTCCACGCTAGTGACGACCGTCGTGCCGGGCCACGCAATTACGGCCTCAGTGCAGGCGCGACCAGCGGTGCCGCTCGCGCGGTGGCCACGCCCAGCGCTGGAGCGCGAAGAGGCCTGGTGCGAAGAGCACCAGGAAGACGATTCCGAAGACCCGGTCGCCCATGTCCTGCCCGGCCAGCAGCAGGCCGAGGCCCATCAGGAGGAACGGTGCCGTGATGACGGTGACCATCCAGAAGAGCACCTTGCGCGCCGGGCGATCGACCTCAGGCACTGCGGGGACCTGGAGACCGACGAGCACCTCGTCGAGGTCGCCGTGGGTGCGTGCGGTGAACGCCCGGGTCGTGCGCTCGGCGTGCTCCTCGGGGGTGAGCCGGCCCTGGGCGTAGGCCTCGTTGAGCGCGCTCGCCGTCACGTCGCGGTCGGTGTCCGAGGCGAGGGTGCTGGCGCGCAGCTGGGCGTCGGCGTCGTCACGCGCGCGCTTGCGTCGTACGGCGTCGGCGACCTGCCGCTGCACGAACGCGTCGAGGCGCGCGCTCTCCTCGGGCTGCTGCTGGGACATGGCACGAGGATCCCATGCCCGCCGTGGACCGGCCGCCGAACCCGCGAATCTCAGGCCACGAACAGCGGCAGGGCGACCAGGACCGACCAGATCAGCTCTGACGCGCCCGTGCCGGCGAGGACCGGGATGAGCGCGGGCCCGGTGGCTCCGGTCAGCACCGCCCGGGTCGGTGCAGCGGCCCGCGCCAGGAAGCCGAGGCCGACCAGCGCCCACCACGTCGTCGCGGCGGCGACGGCGACGACGGCGGCAGCCGCGACGAGGACCAGGAAGGCGTAGAGGTAGCGCGTGCGCTCGTCACCGAGCCGGACCGCCAGCGTGTGCTTGCCGGCGACCGTGTCGGTCGGGATGTCGCGCAGGTTGTTGGCGACCAGGATCGCGCAGGCGAGGGCACCGACGCCGACGCCGGCGTAGAGGGCCGGCCACTCCCACGTCGTCGTCTGGACGTAGGTCGTGCCGATCACGGCGACGAGGCCGAAGAAGACGAAGACCATGACCTCACCCAGGCCGAGGTAGCCGTAGGGCTTCTCGCCGCCGGTGTAGAACCAGGCGGCCACGACGCAGACGGCTCCCACCGCGACGAGCCACCACGCGGTGGTGGCCGCGAGCACCAGGCCGGCCACCGCGGCCACGCCGAAGGCGGCGAAGGCGGCGTGCTTCACCGCACGCGGCGTCGCCGCGCCGGAGCCGACGAGGCGCATCGGACCGACCCGGTCGGCGTCGGTGCCGCGGATGCCGTCGGAGTAGTCGTTGGCGTAGTTGACGCCCACCTGCAGCGCCAGGCTGACGAGGAGCGCGAGCGCGGCCTTCCACCAGACCGCGCCGTCGACGTGGGCGGCGACCGCCGTGCCGGCGAGGACGGGCGCGACAGCGGCGGGGAGGGTGCGCGGACGGGCGCCGGCGATCCAGTCAGCGGAGGAGGTCACCGCTGGATCATGACAGCCCGTCGAACGGGGACGCTCCGCCGGGCTGGGCCGGCTGCTCGACCATCGGGGGTCCGACCGGCGCGTCCTCGACCTCGTGTGCGGCTGCGTCGGCCAGCACCTCGGCCGGGACGTGCTCCTCGAGGAACCGCCGGGCCATCGCGGTCGACGGGTGCAGCCCGACCGCTGCCAGGACGATGAGGCCGGCGATCACCAGCCAGCCCGCCGATCCCCAGTTCATCGCGAGGACGGTGAACGCGGCGGGCGCCCAGACCCGGCCGAGCGTGCCGGCGAGCTCGGCGGCTCCCTGGTACTCGCCGCGGCGGCGCGGGTCCATCAGCTCCGCCTCGAACGTCCAGCTCGCCGCCGAGAGGTAGAGCTCGGCGCCGGTCAGCGTCACGTGGCCGAGGAAGAAGAGCAGGATCGTCCACAGGCCCACGGTGTGGTGCGTCGACAGCGTGATGACGCACGAGATGACGAAGAACAGCGTCGAGATCCGGATCGCCCGCAGGGCCGTGGTGACGTCCTTGACGCCACGCGCGGCGGCCATCGGCAGCACGATGCACATCACGGTGTTGGTGCCGAAGAGCAGCGACAGGATCACCCAGGGGGCGTCGGTCTTGTCGACGAGCCACAGCGGGATGACGATGTTGAGGATGACCTGGTTGGTCCACAGCACGCCGTGGAAGAAGCTGGAGACGAGCCAGCCGATGTTCTTCATCGGGCCCGGGCCGGGGATCGTCGCCTTGCGCTCCTCGGCGGTGCGCATGTCGTGGGCGGCGTCGGGCAGCCGGGTGATGTTGAAGGCGTTGAAGAGGAAGACGACCGAGGTGAACAGCGGCATCACCATGAGCAGCGTCAGCGACTCCGGGCCGAGCGCGATGATGCCGAGCAGCGAGCCGAGGGTGAACCCGACGTTGAGCGCGGAGTACATGTAGGCGCGGGACGTCACCCGCTCCTGCGGTGGCAGCACGTCGATCGTGTAGGCCCCGTGCGCGACGCCGCCGAGGGCGCCGATCACCTCCATCGTGACCGCCATCGCGACGTAGCCCTCGAAGGTGTCGATGAAGGGCCAGACGGCGAACATCGCTCCCTGGCCGGCCGAGCTGATCGCCCAGCACCGCTTCGCGCCGAGGCGGTCGACGATGCGGCCCATCGGGTAGGCGGCGATGAACGACGCGATGCCCGCGATGGTCAGGCCGAGGCCGACCTGCACGACCGAGAGGCCGACGACCTGGGTGAAGAACACCGCGGACCCGGCCATGAAGGTGCCCTCGCCGAGGGCGAAGAGGAGCGACTGTGTCGCCAGGCGCCCCGCCAGCGGTGAGGGGGGAGTGGCCTGCTGCTTGAAGGTCGACACGATGCTCATCGAGGGACATTGTGGGCTGCGAGTACGACATCCGTCCTCCGAATTCCGGACCGGTCTTTGCTTTCCCGCACGGTCCGGGACCTCCACCTGCAGCAACCGAATGACCTGGGGTGGTGTCCTATGGCCATGAGGAGCCCGCGACTCGCTCGACTGGTGCTCGGTGCAGCCCTGCTCGCCGTGGTCGGTTGCTCGGGCGACCGCGACCCCGGCGCCACCGAGGCTCCGTCGCAGGTCCCGGTCACCAGCCCGGCTGGGCAACCCGCGACGTCGCGTTCGCCGTGGCCGGTCGCAGCGGCACGGGTGGACCGGATCGCCGGTCGGCTGTCCGGGCACGCGTCGAGCCTGCCTCCCGCGTTCCCGCCTGACGATGCCGCCCTGCCGGACCTCCTCACCGATCTGCCGGGCCGCGTACGCATGGCGTACCACCCGCGGGAGTCGTTCGACGACGGCGGCGGGTGGCACACCGAGCGCGTGTTCTTCCTCGGGGTCGACGGAGCGTGGCGCGCACTCGAGCTGGCGGACCTGGGCCTGCCCGGTTGGTCCCACCCCGGCGTGGACACCTACGGGGCGGGTGCACTCTCGCCCGACGGCAGCACCTGGGCGGCTCCCAGCCGGGCCGGCATCGTGCTGGTGGACCTCTCCGCCGGGCGCTCACGCATCGTGCCCGTACCGGGAGATCACACGCGCTACCTCGCGTGGCACCCCGGCAGCCGCAGCGTCGACGTCATGCGCCTTCACGGCGCCTCGACGCAGCGGACGTGGTCGGTCCGCACAGGCTCGCTGAGGGTCACCCGGGCGCCGTACCTCGTGCCGATCGACGGCTTCGCCGACGACGGATCGGTGGTCACCTTCACCAGGCGAGGGGGCCACACCTTGCGGACCGTGCACCGCGGTCGGTCGCAGACCAGCGACGTGGTCGCCATGCCCCACCGCCACGCCCGCCGCGGCGGCGCAGTCGGGCACGACCGCATCCTCTTCGGCGTGAACCGCGAGCTGCTGGTCGTCGATGGCCGCTCCGGAGCGCCCATGGCACGACTACGACTCGGCCCGGGCGACGCGGCGGGCTGGCCGCGCGGGTGGTGGGGGCCGGACACCGCCTGGTTCTACGAGGCAGGTCGAGGGCTGGTCACCTGGAACGTCACGAACGGACGCACACGTGTGCTGACTCGCGTTCGCCCACCGGTTGACGACACCCTCTACTGGTCGACGAGCGTCGCCGTCGACCTGATGCGTTGAGCGTCCGGACGGCCGCATCCAGCGGCCGGGCCTGACGGCGCCCTGCTGACCGGCGGCAGGACTGTCTACCCAGCACGGCGTTCGTCGTCCCCGTCGGGCTCGCGCCCCTCTGCCATCGCACGGGTGTCGCGCTCGATGCCGCGGGCCCGGCGTCGCTCGAACAGCATGATGGCGACGACCACCCCCACCATCACCACGACAGTCAGCACGAGCCGGAAGGCGTCCATCGCTCCACAGTCGCACGGCGGTCCACGCTTTACTGCTGCGATGAGCGACGACACCACCCGCAGCGAGCTGATCAGCTGGCTGGACAGCGCGCGCCGCCACGTCGTGCAACAGGTCCAGGCGATGCCGGCGGAGGCGCGGCGCGCCGCCCAGGTCCCGTCGGGCTGGACGCCGCTCGGCCTGGTGCACCACCTGGCGTACGACGTCGAGCGGGTGTGGTTCCGCGCTGTGATGGCGGGCGAGGACGTCGAGCTGCCGCAGGGCTACGACGGATGGGTGGCCCCGGACGACGTGCCCGATGACGAGCTGCTGGCGGCGTACGTCGAGGAGTGCAGGCTCGCGACAGAGGCGGTTGGCGGGATGCCGCTCGACCAGGCGCCGGCGTGGTGGTTCGACGGCGAGGAGGGCCCGCCGTACTCGTCACTGCGCGAGGTGCTGCTGCACGTGCTGGTCGAGACCGCGACGCACGCCGGGCACCTCGACATCTGCCGCGAGCTGGTCGACGGCGGACAACGGCTGGTGCTGGACGAGCCCGAGTGAGCTCCCCTACGCCCCCGGGACGACGCGCATGTCGCGGTCGGCGCCGCCGTCGAGCGCGCGCAGCGCCTCCTGGTAGGCCTCGCTGTCGTGGGCCGCGACCGCTGCCTCGACGGACGGGAACTCGATGACGATCGTGCGGGTGGCCTCGCCCTTCTCGAAGGTCGCCTCGGGCACTCCGCGCACCAGGAAGCGGCCGCCCGCAGCGGTCAGGGCGGGGCCGGCGAGGACGGCGTACGCCGCCACCTTGTCCTGGTCGTGCACGGCCTTGTAGGTGGTGATCCAGTACGCACTCATGCAATCGACCCTACGACCCCGGCGCGGGCTCAGGACGTGGAGCCGTGGCGTGCGAGGTAGCGCTCGGCGGCCCGGGTGGAGGGGGCCATCGTGAGCGTCGAGACGAGGACGATGGCGGCGATGGTGATCCAGCCCAGGGAGCCGTGCTCCATGGCGAGCCAGGTGTAGAGCGCGGGCGCCCACACCGAGCCGGCCGTGTGACCGATGTGGGCGGCACCCTGGTACTCCGCACGCTGCGCGGGGTCGGTCAGCTCGGACTGGAAGCCCCACGAGCCGGCGGACTGGAAGAGCTCGGCGCCGGTGACGGTGACGTGGCCGAGCCAGACGAGGAAGATCGTCAACCAGCCGATCGTGTCGTGGGTGACGAGCACGATGGCGCACGAGAGCACGAAGAACCCCGCGGAGATGTACGACGCCCGCAGCGACCGCGCGACCGAGTCCACGCCCCGTGCCGCCGCGACCTGGAGGAGCACCGCCATCACGGTGTTGGTGCCGAACAGCCAGGCCAGCAGCACCCGCGGGGCGTCGGTCTCCTCGACGAGCCAGAGCGGGATGACGATGTTGAGCAGCACCTGGTTGGTGCCGAGCACGCCGTCGCCGGTCATCAGGGCCAGGAAGGCGCGGTTCTTCAGCGCTGCCGGCTTGATCACCGCCTCCTCGGCGGCGACCGGCTCCTTGGCCGGCGGGTCCGGCAGGCGGGTGATCCACCAGGTGTTCAGCAGCAGGATCACGCCGGTGAGGATCGGCACGGCGCGCACCACGGCGTCGCTGTTGGTCGCCAGCGCCAGTCCGCCGATCAGCGCGCCGACCGTGAAGCCGATGTTGAGCGCGGCCCGCATGAAGGCCTGGGACTGGACGCGCTCCTCGCGGGTGAAGATGTCGATCGTGTAGGCGCCGCGGCCGCTCCAGCCGGCCTGGCTGACCACCTCCAGCGCGACCATCATCACCAGGTAGGCGCCGAAGCCGTGGATGAACGGCCAGACGAGGTAGAGCAGCGCGGTCAGTCCCGCGCCGATCGCCCAGATCCGCTTGGTGCCGACCCGGTCGGCGAGCTTGCCCGCGGGGACGGCGAAGAAGAAGGACGCGACGCCCGCGACCGTCAGGCCGACGCCGACCTGGGCGGCCGAGAGGCCGACGATCTGGGTGAAGAAGACCGCCGACCCGGTGATGAACGTGCCCTCGCCGATCGCGAACAGGATCGACTGCACGGACAGCGAGCGGGCGAGCGGGCTCGGCGGCAGCTGGCGCTGGAGCCAGCTCCCCCTGCGCGTCGCGGCGCGGGTGCCGGCCTGCTCGTCGGTCTCCTCCATCGCCGCCCATGGTGGCAGAACGGATAGCGTGGGTCGCGTGAGTTTCCTGCGGCCCTCCGACGAGCCCTCGGTCGCGATCCGGCAGCTGGCGCGATGGTTGGAGGCCGACGATCCGGCACCGCTGCTCATCGAGACCTCGGGCTCGACCGGGCGGCCGAAGGGCGTGGTGCTGACCCGTGACGCGGTGGTCGCCAGCGCGGAAGCGTCCGCCCGGCGGCTGCAGGCTTCCGGGCGGTGGCTCCTCGCGCTGCCGTCGTCGTACGTCGCCGGGGTGCAGGTGGTGGTCCGGTCCCTCCTGGCCGGTCACGAACCCCTCGTCGTCGACGGCCTGGGCATCGCGCGGGCCGCCGCGGCCCACCGCACCGACACCCCGCTCTTCCTCTCCCTCGTCCCCACGCAGCTGCACCGCCTCCTCGGCGACCCCGACCAGCTCCCGGCGCTCACCCGCCTCCACACGGTCCTGGTCGGCGGTGGCGGGCTCGACGCCCGGCTGCGCCGGCGGGCCGAGGACGCCGGGGTCCGTGTCGTCGTCACCTACGGCTCCTCCGAGACCGCCGGCGGGTGCGTCTACGACGGCCGACCGCTCGACGGGGTCGAGCTGGCCGTCGACGACACGGACCGGGTGCGGATCGGCGGGCCGACGCTCTTCAGCCACTACGACGGTGATCCGCAGCTCACCGCGCAGTGCCTCGTCGACGGGTGGTTCCTGACCTCCGACACCGGCCGCCTCGACGAGACCGGCCGGCTGCAGGTCACCGGCCGCATCGACGACGTGGTGATCAGCGGTGGGGTGAAGGTCCCCGTCCCGGCGGTGGCCGAGCGGCTGCGCGAGCACCCGCTCGTGGAGGACGCCGAGGTCCTCGGCCTGCCGGACCCGGAGTGGGGGCAGCGCGTGGTCGCCGTCGTGGTGGGCACCGCCGCCGATCCCGACCTCCGCGACTGGGTCGGCATGGTCCATCCCCGGTCGTGGGCGCCGCGGCGGTTCGTCCGGGTCGAGGCGCTCCCGCGCCTGGGCAACGGCAAGGTCGACCAGCAGGCCCTCAGGGCTGCACTGTGATCCAGGTCTTCTCGATCCCGCTCCGGATCCGGTTCCGCGGCATCACCGTGCGCGAGGGCGTGCTGCTGCGTGGCGACGCCGGCTGGGGCGAGTGGTCGCCCTTCCTCGAGTACGACGACGACGTCGCGCGACCGTGGCTCGCCTGCGCCCGTGAGGCCGCCGACGTCGGCTGGCCGGAGCCGGTGCGCGGCAGCGTCCCGGTCAACGTCACCGTCCCGGCGACCGACCCCCAGCGCGCCCACGACATCGTGCGCGCGGGCGGATGCCGGACCGCCAAGGTCAAGGTAGCCGAGCGCGGCCAGACCCTGGCCGACGACCTCGCGCGGCTGGAGGCGGTCCGCGACGCGATCGGCCAGCAGGGGCTGGTCCGGGTGGATGCCAACGGAGCCTGGGACGTCGACGAGGCGGTCACCGCCATCGCCGCCCTCGACCGCGCCGCCGGCGGCCTGGAGTACGTCGAGCAGCCGGTGGCGAGCGTCGAGGACCTCGCCGTCGTACGCCGCCGGGTCGCGGTCCCGGTCGCGGCCGACGAGTCGATCCGCCGCGCCGAGGACCCCTACCGCGTGCGCGACCTCGAGGCCGCCGACATCGCCGTGCTCAAGGTCCAGCCGCTCGGTGGCGTGCGCGCGTGCCTGCGGATCGCTGAGGACATCGGCATGCCGGTCGTGGTGTCGAGCGCGGTGGAGTCCAGCGTCGGGATCGCCGCGGGCGTGGCGCTCGCGGCCGCGCTGCCCGAGCTCCACCACGCGTGCGGGCTGGCCACGGTCCAGCTGCTCACCGACGACGTGGTGTCCGACCCGCTGCTCCCCGTCGACGGCATGCTGCCGGTCGGCCGCCCCGTCGTCGACGAGGCCGCGCTCGTCCGGCTCGCCGCCGCCCCGGACCGGGTCGAGCACTGGCGCCGACGGCTCGACGGCGTACGGCAGGATCGGGCCTCGTGAGCAACCCCTCCACCGAGCTCGCCCGCGCGGCGGTCACGGCACTCCGCGGCTCGGCCGTGCGTGAGGTCGTCGTCGCGCCCGGGTCGCGCAACGCACCCCTGTCCTTCGCGCTCTACGACGCCGCGCAGGCCGGAGGACTGCGGTTGCACACCCGGATCGACGAGCGCACGGCCGGCTTCCTCGCCCTCGGCCTGGCCAAGGTAGGTGGGCGTCCGGCGGCCGTCACGTGCACGTCCGGCACGGCCGTGGCCAACCTGCTGCCGGCCGTCGTCGAGGCGGCGCACGCCGGGGTGCCGCTCGTCGTCGTGACGGCCGACCGCCCGGCCCGGATGCGGGGCACCGGCGCCAACCAGACCACCCACCAGGACGGCATCTTCGGGACCTTCGCCCCGACCCTCGACGTCGCCGCGGCCGACCTCGACGAGCTGCTCGCCTTCGTGCGCGGCCACGACCACCGGCGGCCGGTGCACCTCAACCTCCAGCTCGACGAGCCGCTGCTCCCGGACGACGGCGGCTGGGACGGGGGAGTGGCGCCCGACTGGCCGGCCCCGGACGTCGGCGCAGCCCCGGAGCGGCTCGTCCTCGACCCCGGGCCGCGCACCGTCGTGGTCGCGGGGGACGACGCCGGCCCGCCCGCCCGTGTCCTCGCCGAGAAGTCGGGGTGGCCGCTGCTGGCGGAGCCGTCGAGCGGCTGCCGCACGGGCGACAGCGTCATCCGGACCTACCGGCTGCTGCTCGGGAGCGAGCTCGGCGCCAAGGTCGAGCGGGCCGTGGTCTTCGGCCACCCCACGCTCTCGCGGCCGGTCTCACGCCTGCTCGCGCGTGACGACGTCGAGGTGGTCTCGGCCCGCCACCGAGGCACCTGGTCCCAGCGGCCGTTCCCCGTCGTGAGCGAGGTCGACCAGGTCGACGTGAGCGGCCCGGACGACCCGGCGTGGTCCGCCGCGTGGCACGAGGCCGACCGCCGGGTCTCGCGCGACCTCGACGCGCTGCTGGCCGCCGAGCCGGACTTGACGCCGTACGAGGTGGCGGGTGCCGTCAGTGCGGCGCTGCCGCCCGGGGGCCTGCTGTTCGTCGGCGCGAGCAACCCGATCCGCGACCTCGACCTGACCGTCGCCGCCTACGACGTGGGCGGCCGGCGCAAGGTCATCGCCAACCGCGGGCTGGCCGGCATCGACGGCACGATCAGCTCTGCGATCGGTGCCGCGCTCGGACGTCCGCGGTCGTCACGCGCGCTCGCGCTGATGGGCGACGTGACCTTCCTGCACGACACCACGGGGCTCTTCCTCGGTCCGCGCGAGGCGCGCCCCGACCTGACGATCGTCGTGGTCAACGACGACGGCGGCTCGATCTTCGCCACCCTCGAGCAGGGGGCGACCGAGCACGCGGACCGCTTCGACACGCTCTTCGGCACCCCGCACGGCGTCGACCTCGCCAGCCTGTGCGCGGCCGCGCGCGTCCCGCACCTGCGGGTCACCAGCCTGCCCGAGCTGCAGCACGCGCTGGCGTCGCCCAACGGCGGCATCGAGGTCGTCGAGGCCCGCGTCCGTCGCGACAACCGCGGCGACCTGGACAAAAGGATCCGCGCGCTGGCCCTTCCCTGAGATCAGGGGAGCGGGCCAACGCGCGGATCGCGGTGCTTCGGTGGTGCGTTCAGCTGCTGTGCATCAGGAGGCGGGGGTCTCCCACACGCGCACCCAGTCGACGTACATGTGCTGCGGCAGCTTGGAGTCCTTCATCTCCAGCGCCTCGTAGTCCGAGGCGAGGAGGCTGAGGATCAGGTACTGCTCGGCCTTGGAGACACGGGCCGACGTGCGCCAGGTCTCCTTGCCGTCGATGTAGAAGATGATCGACTTCGGGGTCCACTGGACCGAGAAGACGTGGTAGTTCTTCGACCAGCCGTCCTTCTTGTTCTTCAGGAACGACTTCGAGTCCTTGATCCACGAGCCGGTCTTGATCAGGCGCTTGCCCTTGTACCAGTGGATGAAGCTGGTGAGGCCGCCCTGCGGGTGCTTGTCACCGAAGTACTCGATCACGTCGATCTCGTGACCGTCGCTGCCGGGCTGGTTCTCCCCGACGGGCTGCAGCCAGAAGCTCGAGTGCTGGCCCTGCGACTGGTGCATCTTCACGCGCGCGGCGGCGACGCCGTACTTGAAGGTGAAGCCGTCACGCGAGCCGATGTGGCCGTTGAGGCGGTAGGAGATCTTCTTCTTCAGCTTGCGCGACTTCGCCAGGCACTTGCCCGAGCGCGTCTTGTCCTTGATGACGCTCAGGCGCACGGCACCGCCGGTGACCTTGACGGCCGACGGGTCGCCCTTGGAGCAGTAGCGCTTGCTGGTGGGCTCGTAGTCCTGGCCGCGCATGCTCCACGCGGAGCCCAGCGTGCTGCCGGAGAACTCGTCGGAGAACGTGGGGGTCACCCAGCGCGCGGTGTCGGCGCTCTTGCTGGTGGCCTTCTTCAGGCCCTTGAACTTCTGCGCGGTGACGCGGTAGGTGAGCGGCTGGCCACCCTTGGAGACGGCGGCGCGGAAGTACGCGCGGCCGGACTTCTCCTGCTTGGCCGTGCCGACCTTCTTCCACGACGAGCCGTTGAGCTGCTCGAGGACGACCTTGCGGCCGACCTTCACGGGCTTGATGGTGGCGGTGACGGCGGCCTTGGCGCTGTTGGCGCTGGCGGTGCGCTTGCCCTGCTGGACGATCTGGGGCAGCACCTCCAGCGAGATCTTCTGGCCGGCCTTCTGGCGCACCGACGTCGACGCGGACTGCGCCGCGGAATCGGTGGCGGAGCCAGACTCGGTCGACAACAGCATTGACGCGGGCAGGAGCAGCGCGGCAACGCTGCCTGCGAGCACGCGGCGTGCAGACATGTGAACTCTCTTCGTCTCGGGTGCGATTGGTGTTTCCCCCAGGGCACTCCACCCGTCGGAGGCGGCACCACCCTAACCTCGGACCCCACGCGTCCCGCATTCGACAGGCGCGGACCCGGGCATAGTCTGGGGCGCATGCGCATCACCAAGTTCGGGCATGCCTGCGTGCGGGTGGAGCAGGGCGGGCGCACCCTCGTCCTCGATCCCGGGGTGTTCACCGACGTCGCTGCCCTCGACGGCGCGGACGCCGTGCTGATCACCCACGAGCACGCCGACCACGTCCATCCCGACCACCTCCGCGGCAGCGACGCGCCGATCTGGACCATCGCCGCGGTCGAGCGCCGGCTGCGCGAGGAGGCGCCCGAGGTGGCGGAGCGCGTCACGGTGGTACGCCCCGGTGACCGGCTCGAGGTGGCCGGCGTCTCGGTGGAGGTCGTCGGCGAGAAGCACGCCGTGATCCACCCCGACTACGACCGCTTCGACAACTCCGGCTACCTCCTCGAGGCCGGCGGCCGCGGGCTCTACCACCCCGGTGACGCGCTGACGCCGCCGCCGCGGGCGGTCGACGTGCTCCTCGCCCCGGTCAGCGCGCCGTGGCTCAAGGTGTCCGAGGCCGTCGACTTCGTCCGCGAGGTCGCGGCACCGACGTCGCTGGCGATCCACGACCGGGTCTACAGCGACATCGGGCTCGACATGGTCGCCACCCACATGGGCAACCTGCTTCCGGTGGGCCTCGCCTTCGAGCGGCGCGAGCCGGGCGAGGACCTGTGAACTACCCGCTGGTCGAGTAGCGAGCGCCAGCGAGCGTGTCGAGACTCAGCCGGCCTCGAGCGCGTCGCGCACCGGGACGAACTTCGCCTGCGACTCGGCCAGCTCGGCCTCGGGGTCGGAGCTGGCGACGATGCCGCATCCGGCGAAGAGGCGTACGCCGCCCTCGGTGACCATGGCCGAGCGCAGCGCGATGCCCCACTCGCCGTCGCCCGAGGCGTCCATCCAGCCGACCGGGCCGGCGTAGCGGTCGCGGGGCATGCCCTCGATCTCGGCGATCAGCCGGGTCGCGGCGGCGGTGGGCGTGCCACCGACGGCGGCCGAGGGGTGCAGCGACTCCGCGAGCTGGAGCGAGGTCGCCACGTCGTGGACCACGCCGTTCACGTCGGTCGCCAGGTGCATCACGTTGGGGAGGTGCAGCACGAACGGCGCCTCGGGGACGTTCATGGACGAGCAGTGGGGCTCGAGCGCGTCGGCGACGGAGCGGACGGCGTACTCGTGCTCCTCCAGGTCCTTCGACGAGCGGGCGAGGGTGGCCGCCAGGGCCAGGTCGCGCTCGTCGTCACCCGTACGCCGGATGGTGCCGGCCAGCACCCGGGAGGTGACCAGCCCGCGCTCGCGACGCACGAGCATCTCGGGCGTCGCCCCGAAGATGCCGTCGACGTGGAAGGTCCAGCACATCTCGTACTGCTCGGCGAGGCGGCGCAGCGGCCAGCGGACGTCGAGCGGCTCGTCGGTCGAGGCGAAGAGGTCACGCGCGAGCACGACCTTCTCGAGGTCGCCCGCGGCGATCCGGGAGACCGCGTCGGCGACGACGGACATCCACTCCTCGCCGTTGCGGGCGCCGTCGGAGAAGGTGAGGCCGACGGGCGGTCGCGGCGCCGGGGTGGGCGCCAGCGCGGGTGCCTCCACCGAGACGGTGGTGAGCCAGGTCCGGTCGCCGCGGCGGCCGACCACGACCTGGGGGATGACCAGCACGGAGTCGCCGGGCTCGTCGGCGAAGGCGAAGGCGCCGAAGCACACCAGCCCTGTGCCGGGCTCGCCGACCCGGTCGTCGACCTCGGCGCGGGCCACGGTCTCCGACCACCACTTCACCGCGTCGCTGAACCGGGCAGGTCCCGCGGTCTCGAGCCGCGCCGCGACACCCCAGCCGACCAGGCCCTCACCACGGCGCATCCAGCTGACCGGGTCCTGCTCGGGCAGGAGGTCGAGGAGGGGGAGGTCCGCCAGGTCGACCGGGACGGTGCGCACGATGAGCGGCGGGGTCGCTCCCTGGGTGGAGGCGGACGCGGGGGTCGTCACGAGGGGGGAGCCTACGCCGGGGATCGCGGCGTCCGTGCACGGAGATCGGCAAACCGCGAACAGGAGCGACGTGCATCACCTAGGTTCCGTCCGTACACGACGCACGGAGGAGCTCGCAAGTGCCCGTTCACGAATCGCCGCTCACGCGTCTGGAGCGTCACGCTCGCAGTCGTGCGCTGGAGGTCGCTGTCGCCGAGCAGCGCGGCGGCTCGTGGGCCTCGCTGACCTGGAACGAGCTCTACCGTCGGGTCATCGACGGAGCCGCCGGCATGATCGAGGCCGGGGTCAACCCGGGCCAGGTCGTGGTCATCCGGGTGCCGACCGGCATCCGCCAGCTCGAGCTCGAGCTCGCCACCCGGGTGGCCGGCGCCGTGCCGCTCCTGCTGCCCGACCACCTGGACCCCCACGAGGTGGGCCGCCTCCTCGACGAGATCGAGGTCCGCCTGGTCATCGTCGACCACGAGAGCCGGCTGGTCCTGCTGCGTCGGGCCGGGCTGATGGACGCCCAGCTCTTCGAGTGCGACGACCGCTCGTGGGAGCGGCTGCGCGGGATGGGCCTCGACCGTCGCAAGCGCCAGCCCGACCTGCTCCGCTGGGTCGACGCGGCCCGTGCGGACGTCCCGTCGAGCGCCGTCCTCGGCCTGCCACGGGAGAAGAGCCAGGCCTGGCTCTTCCGTCCGGAGTCCTCGGGCACCCTCGCCGACCTGGTCGCCGACGACGTCGTGCTGCTCACCGGCGAGGCCACCGACCGGTTCACCACCGTCGTCCGCGACGCCCACCTGACCGCCGGCTGCCTGCTGGTCTGGGTGGAGCAGCCCGAGCAGCTCGAGGCCGCGCTGTCGGCGTACGCACCCACCCACGTGCTGCTCGACCACGCCACCGCCCGGGTCCTGGAGGACCTGATGGTCGCCGGACGCATCGACGGCGAGCCGTGGCACGAGACCCCCCAGGAGGTCCTCGAGGCCATGTCAGCCCGAGTCGCCGAGGCGAAGCTCAGCTCGCGCGCGAAGAAGCTCGCGGCCGACATCTCGGCCCTGGCGCCCTGGTGGGGCGAGCGGTTGCGCGTGCTCGTCCTCGACACCCGCGTCAACCGCACCGTCAGTGGCCTGGCCACCGCGCTGGGCTTCCGGATCGGGCGCATCGCGCACCACCCCGCGGTCAAGCTCGACCTGGCCCGCGAGCACACGGTCGTGGCCGTCCCGGCCGCCCCCGCCGTCGAGGTCCCGGACGCCGCGCTGCCGCGTCGCGGTGGTCGCTCCGGCCTCGACTCGGCCTTCACCCTGTCGGGGTCGTAGCCGACGCGGAGGCTCAGGATCGGTAGACGATCACCTTGTCGCCGATCCTGACCTGGTCGAAGAGCCACTCCACGGCCGCCCGGTCGCGCACGTTGACGCAGCCGTGCGAGGCCCCGGAGTAGCCGTTGGCGGCGAAGTCGGGGGAGTAGTGCACCGCCTGCCCGCCGGAGAAGAACATCGCGAAGGGCATCGGTGTGTCGTAGAGGCTCGAGACGTGGTCGCGCGACTTGCTGAAGACCGCGAAGGCGCCCTCGCGGGTGGGCAGCTCGTCGGAGCCGAAGCGGACCTCGACGGTCTTGAGGACCACCCCGTCCACCACCCAGCGCAGCGAGCGGGACGTCTTGTCGACGCACATCGCGCGCCCGGTCGCGCAGCGCGGGTCGAGGGCCGGGCCGGCCGGCACGACGTTGAACAGCTCGGCCTTCGTCGGCTGCCGCGTCATCTCCTTGAGCCGCGAGAGCGTACGCCGGTCGACCTGGCCGGTCACCGGGATCCTGCGCTTGGCCTGGAAGCCCTCGACCGCCTTCACCGTCGAGCCGCCATAGCGACCGGTGACCCGACCGTCGAACCAGCGGACCTGCTTGAGGCGGGCCTGCACCTGTCGCACCCACATGCCCGAGTCGCCGCGCTGGAGCAGCGCCGGGCCGGGCGTGTAGACGTTGTGCAGCGCCTCGGAGGTGGGCTCGCTCGTGAGGGCGACGATCTTCTCCCACGTCCGCTGGTCCACGACCCCGTCGGCGCGCCATTTGCGGCGGCGCTGGAAGGTCGCCACGCCGGCGCGGGTCTCGGCGTCGAAGCGGCTGGTGACGACCTCGGAGTGGAGGTCGAGCTGGTGCAGCCGGCTCTGCAGCTGGCGGACCCGCCAGCCGGTGTCGCCGAGCTGCATCGGCGCGAACGCGGCTCGGGAGGACACCTGGGCCGACGGCCCGGAGGCGGCGCCGGCGGGACCGGCGGGGCCTGTGAAGGCGGTCAGGGCGCACAGGAGTGCGAGGACGAGCGCGGGCGTGCGGTGGCGTGACATGTGGATCCTCCCCCGGGGACTGCCATCTGCTGTGGTGATCATAGGGACGCACGGGGACACCCCTGGGTTGCGCGACCCGTGCGGTGGACGCCTACGCTCGCCGCGTGGCCCGCGCTGACCTGGACAAGCAACCGACCGACGTACGTCGCATGTTCGACACCGTGGCCAAGCGCTACGACCTGACCAACGACCTGATGACGGCGGGCATCCAGCGCAGCTGGCGCCGGTCGATGGTCGCCGCGGTCGACCCACAGCGTGGCGACCTCGTGCTCGACCTCGCGGCCGGCACCGGCTGCTCGAGCGAGCCGTTCTTCACCCATGGCGCCACGGCGGTCCCGTGCGACTTCTCCGTCGGCATGCTCCGGCAGGGCAAGAAGGACCGTCCCTCACTGCCTTTCGTTGCCGGCGACGGCACGCGCCTGCCGTTCCTCGACGACACCTTCGACGCGGTGACCATCTCCTACGGCCTGCGCAACTTCGTCGACCCGGTCGCCGGTCTGAAGGAGATGCTGCGCGTGACGCGCCCCGGCGGCCGCCTCGTGGTGTGCGAGTTCAGCCGACCGACCAACGCCGCCTTCCGCACCGCCTACCTCGACGGCTTCATGCGCACGCTGCCGAGGATCGCCTCGGTCACCGCCAGCGCCAGCGACGCCTACGTCTACCTCGCCGAGTCGATCCGCGCCTGGCCGGACCAGGAGGGTCTCGCCGCGATGATCGCCGAGGCCGGCTGGCAGCGCCCCGAGTGGCGCAACCTCACCGGCGGCATCGTCGCGCTGCACCGCGCCACCGCCTGAGCCGCGGTGCTCGCGCACGGCGAATTAGCGCACGCCCATATGGCCTAAATGCGCAGGTCAGGGCGGCAAACGGTGGCCTGCACCCCGAGGTGACGCATCGCGCACCGGAGTCCTAGACTGTGGCCCGCGCCACTCGTGAAGACATTCACAAAGTCACATGTCTCCACCCGACTCGGGCGCAGGTCCACCGGAAGGGAAGCGATGGAGCTCTACACGCCGATCCTCGCGCTGGCACTGATCGCGACGGGTTTCGCGGTCTTCTCCGTGATCATGAGTGCCTTCATCGGCCCGAAGCGCTACAACCGGGCGAAGCTCGACTCCTACGAGTGCGGCATCGAGCCGACGCCGCAGCCGGTCGGCGGCGGGCGGTTCCCGGTGAAGTACTTCATCACCGCGATGCTCTTCATCGTCTTCGACATCGAGATCATCTTCCTCTACCCGTGGGCCGTCCACTTCGACGCGATGCGCCTGTTCGGCCTCGTGGAGATGGTCCTCTTCATCGCGACTGTGTTCGTGGCCTATGCATACGTGTGGCGCCGCGGCGGACTGGATTGGGACTGACATGGGTCTAGAAGAGAAGCTGCCTTCCGGCGTCCTGCTGACGACCGTCGAGGGCGTCGCCGGCTACATGCGCAAGGCGTCGTTCTGGCCCGCCACCTTCGGCCTGGCCTGCTGCGCCATCGAGATGATGACCACGGGTGCCCCGAAGTACGACCTCGCCCGCTTCGGCATGGAGGTCTTCCGGGCCAGCCCGCGCCAGGCCGACCTGATGATCGTGGCCGGCCGTGTGAGCCAGAAGATGGCCCCCGTCCTGCGCCAGATCTACGACCAGATGCCCGAGCCCAAGTGGGTGCTCGCGATGGGCGTGTGCGCCTCGTCGGGCGGCATGTTCAACAACTACGCCATCGTCCAGGGTGTCGACCACGTCGTGCCCGTCGACATGTACCTCCCCGGCTGCCCGCCGCGCCCGGAGATGCTCATCGACGCGATCCTCAAGCTGCACGACCAGGTCCAGCACACCAAGCTGGGCGTCAACCGCCGCAACGAGATCGCCGAGCTCGAGACCTCCGCGCTGCGGGCCCTGCCGACCTCGGAGATGAAGGGCCTGCTGCGATGACCGACGACAAGTCCGACACGAACGAGTCGGCCCGCCCCGCCGAGGAGCGCAACCTCGAGAGCGCCAAGGACGCGACCGGCACGGGCAGCGGCGTCGAGCAGCCGGCGCCCGAGCAGTCGCCGGTCAACGTGCCCGCGCCCACCGGCGAGGTGCGCGCGGTCGGGGAGCGTCGCGGCATGTTCGGCGTCAAGGGCACGGGCGACACCTCCGGCTACGGCGGCCTCGTCAGCGCCAAGGTGTTCCCCGCCCCGTCGGCCCGCCCCTACGGCGGCTGGTTCGACGAGGTCTTCGACGCCCTCGAGGCGCGGCTCGGCGCGACCGACCTGACGGCGGCCATCGAGAGCGTCGTGGTCCACCGCGGCGAGATCACCTTCCACGTGCGCCGCGAGGACCTGCCGTTCGTGGCCCAGATGCTGCGCGACGACGAGGCGCTCCGCTTCGAGTTCTGCTCCGGCGTCAGCGGCGTGCACTACCCCGACGACGCGGGGCGCGAGCTCCACGCGGTTTACCACCTCACGTCGATGACCCACAACCGCCGGATCCGCCTCGAGGTCACCGCCCCGGACGCCGACCCGCACATCCCCAGCCTGGTGAGCATCTACCCGACGCTCGACTGGCACGAGCGGGAGACCTTCGACATGTTCGGGCTGATCTTCGACGGTCACCCGGCCCTCACGCGCGTCCTGATGCCCGACGACTGGCCGGGCCACCCGCAGCGCAAGGACTACCCGCTCGGCGGCATCCCCGTGGAGTACAAGGGTGGCAGCATCCCGCCGCCCGACCAGCGCAGGAGCTACAACTGATGGCACCCCACGACGTTCTTCTCCTCCGCTTCGCTCCCCCGAACAACGCCGCGGGGACCCCGCCCCGTGGAAAGGGTGTGTCATGACTACAGAGCAGGACTTCTTCGCCGCTCCCGGCGACACCAGCCAGGGCCGCGTCTTCACCGTCACCGGCCAGGACTGGGACTCGGTCACCCAGAGCATCGGCGAGTCCGCCGAGGAGCGGGTCGTGGTCAACATGGGACCGCAGCACCCCTCGACCCACGGCGTGCTCCGCCTGATCCTCGAGCTCGAGGGTGAGACGGTCACCGAGGCCCGCTGCGGCATCGGCTACCTCCACACCGGCATCGAGAAGAACATGGAGTACCGCTCCTGGGTGCAGGGCGTCACGTTCTGCACGCGCATGGACTACCTCTCGCCGTTCTACAACGAGGCGACCTACGTCCTGGGCGTCGAGCGCCTCCTCGACATCGAGGACGACATCCCGGAGAAGGCGCAGGTCATGCGCGTGCTCCTGATGGAGCTCAACCGGATGTCCTCGCACCTCGTGGCGATCGCCACCGGCGGCATGGAGATCGGCGCCCTGACCGTGATGACCATCGGCTTCCGCGAGCGCGAGCTGGTGCTCGACCTCTTCGAGCTGATCACCGGCCTGCGCATGAACCACGCGTTCATCCGCCCCGGCGGCGTCGCGCAGGACCTCCCGCCCGGCGCCCTCGACGAGATCCGCGACTTCATCGCCCTGATGAAGAAGCGCCTGCCCGAGTACGCCGCCCTCTGCAACGCCAACCCGATCTTCAAGGGTCGACTCGAGGGTGTCGGCCACCTCGACCTGGCCGGCTGCCTCGCGCTGGGACTGACCGGCCCGGTGCTCCGCTCGACCGGCTACGCCTGGGACCTCCGCAAGACCCAGCCCTACTGCGGCTACGAGGACTACGACTTCGAGGTCCAGACCTGGGACACTGCGGACTCCTACGGCCGCTTCCGCATCCGGCTCAACGAGATGTGGGAGTCGCTGAAGATCGTCGAGCAGTGCGCCGACCGCCTGGCCGGCCTCGAGGGTGCTCCGGTCATGGTGGGCGACAAGAAGATCGCGTGGCCGAGCCAGCTCGCGATCGGCAGCGACGGGATGGGCAACAGCCTCGACCACATCCGCCACATCATGGGTGAGTCGATGGAGGCGCTGATCCACCACTTCAAGCTGGTCACCGAGGGCTTCCGGGTCCCGGCCGGCCAGGCCTACGTCCCGATCGAGTCGCCCCGCGGCGAGCTGGGCGCCCACGTCGTCTCCGACGGCGGCACGCGTCCGTTCCGCGCTCACTTCCGTGACCCGTCGTTCACCAACCTGCAGGCGACGAGCGTGATGAGCGAGGGCGGCATGGTCGCCGACGTCATCGTCGCCATCGCCTCCATCGACCCCGTGATGGGAGGAGTCGACCGATGACTCAGGACCACAGCCTCGAGCGCGGCGGTCTCGACGAGAAGACCTGGGGCGAGCTGCGCGAGATCGCGGCCCGCTACCCCGAGGCACGCTCCGGCCTGCTCCCGATGCTGCACCTCGTGCAGTCGGTCGAGGGCCGGATCACCCCCGAGGGCATCGAGGCGTGTGCGGAGATCCTCGGGATCAGCGCGGCCGAGGTCAACGGCGTGGCGACGTTCTACACGATGTACAAGCGCAAGCCGGTCGGCGACTACCACGTCGGCGTCTGCACCAACACGCTCTGCGCGGTGATGGGCGGCGACCTGATCTTCGAGCGGCTCAAGGAGCACCTCGACGTCGGCAACGACGAGACGACCGACGACGGCGCGATCACCCTGGAGCACGTCGAGTGCAACGCGGCCTGCGACTACGCCCCGGTGATGATGGTCAACTGGGAGTTCATGGACAACCAGACCCCCGAGTCCGCCGTCCAGGTCGTCGACGACCTGCGCGCCGGCAAGGAGGTCCACTCCACGCGCGGCCCGCGGCTGTGCACGTGGCGCGAGGCCGAGCGCGTGCTCGCCGGCTTCCCCGACGACCGCGCCGACGAGGGTCCGGCGGCCGGACCGGCGTCGCTGGCCGGGCTGAAGATCGCCCGTGAGAAGGGCTGGACGGCTCCGGAGGGAGAGAAGTGACCGACACACTGACCCCGGTCCTCACGGACAACTGGGACGCCGAGCGCGCCTGGACCCTGGCGTCGTACGAGGAGCGCGGTGGCTACGCCGCCCTCGACAAGGCCTTCGCGATGGCACCCGACGACGTGATCAACGCCGTCAAGGAGTCCGGCCTGCGCGGCCGCGGTGGCGCCGGCTTCCCGACGGGCATGAAGTGGGGCTTCATCCCGCAGGACAACCCCCGGCCCAAGTACCTCGTCGTCAACGCCGACGAGTCCGAGCCGGGCACCTGCAAGGACATCCCGCTGATGATGGCCAGCCCGCACACGCTGGTCGAGGGCGTCATCGTGTCGTCCTACGCCATCCGCGCCAACACCGCGTTCATCTACGTCCGCGGTGAGGTCCTGCACGTCATCCGCCGCCTCCAGCGCGCGGTGCAGGAGGCCTACCTCGCCGGCCACCTCGGCAAGAACATCCACGGCTCGGGCTACGACCTGGACCTGGTCGTGCACGCCGGTGCCGGCGCCTACATCTGCGGCGAGGAGACCGCCCTCCTCGAGGGCCTTGAGGGCCGCCGCGGCCAGCCGCGCCTGCGCCCCCCGTTCCCCGCGGTCGCCGGCCTCTACGCCAGCCCGACGGTCATCAACAACGTCGAGTCGATCGCCTCGGTCCCGAGCATCATCAACCACGGCGCGACCTGGTTCGCCTCGATGGGCACCGAGAAGTCGAAGGGCTACGGCATCTTCAGCCTCTCCGGGCACGTGCAGAACCCCGGCCAGTACGAAGCCCCGCTCGGCATCACGCTGCGCCAGCTGCTCGACCTCGCGGGCGGCATCCGCGAGGGCCACGAGCTGAAGTTCTGGACCCCTGGGGGCTCGAGCACGCCGCTCCTGACCCCCGAGCACCTCGACGTGCCGCTCGACTTCGAGTCCGTCGGTGCGGCCGGCTCGATGCTCGGCACCCGCGCGCTGCAGATCTTCGACGAGACCACCTGCGTCGTGCGCGCGGTGCTGCGCTGGACGGAGTTCTACAAGCACGAGTCCTGCGGCAAGTGCACCCCGTGCCGCGAGGGCACGTGGTGGCTCACGCAGACCATGGCGCGCCTGGAGAAGGGGCAGGGGAGCGAGGAGGACCTCGACCTGCTGCTCGACCAGTGCGACAACATCCTGGGCCGCGCGTTCTGTGCGCTCGGAGACGGCGCCACCAGCCCGATCTCGAGCTCGATCCAGCACTTCCGCGACGAGTACCTCGCCCACCTGACCCACGGCGGCTGCCCGTTCGACCCCGCCGCCTCCACCGCCTTCGCACCCGTGGGAGCCCCCGCATGACGGCCACCGACAAGGCGCCGGAGAAGCTCGACACCGACCTGGTCACGCTGACCATCGACGGCGTCCAGGTCAGTGTCCCGAAGGACACCCTGGTGATCCGCGCCGCCGAGCAGGTCGGCGTACAGATCCCGCGCTTCTGCGACCACCCGTTGCTCGACCCGGTCGGCGCGTGCCGCCAGTGCCTGGTCGACATCCCCGACGCCGGCAACGGCCGTGGCTTCCCCAAGCCGCAGGCCTCCTGCACGCTGCCGGTCGCCGAGGGCATGGTCGTCAACACCCAGGCGACCAGCGAGGTGGCCGACAAGGCGCAGCAGGGCATCATGGAGTTCCTGCTGATCAACCACCCGCTCGACTGCCCGGTCTGCGACAAGGGCGGCGAGTGCCCGCTGCAGAACCAGGCGATGAGCAACGGTCGCGGCGAGAGCCGCTTCTCCAGCCACGGTGGCATCAAGCGCACCTTCCCCAAGCCGATCAACATCTCGGCCCAGGTGCTGCTCGACCGCGAGCGCTGCGTGCTGTGCGCGCGCTGCACGCGCTTCTCCGAGCAGGTCGCCGGTGACCCCTTCATCGCCCTCGCCGAGCGCGGCGCGCTGCAGCAGGTCGCCATCTACGAGCGCGAGCCCTACGAGAGCTACTTCTCCGGCAACGCGATCCAGATCTGCCCCGTCGGCGCGCTGACCTCCGCCGACTACCGCTTCCGCTCGCGCCCCTTCGACCTCGTCTCCACGCCCGGCGTGGCCGAGCACGACGCCTGCGGCGCCGCGATCCGCATCGACCACCGTCGCGGCAAGGTGATGCGTCGCCTCGCCGGCAACGACCCCGAGGTCAACGAGGAGTGGATCAGCGACAAGGACCGCTTCGGGTTCCGCTACGCGCAGGTCGACGACCGCATCACCTACCCGCAGGTCCGCGAGGACGGCGAGCTCCGCCCGGCGTCGTGGCCCGAGGCGTTCGCCGTCGCGGCCCGCGGGCTGCGCGCGGCCGGTGCCGCTGCGGTGCTGACCGGTGGCCGGCTGACCGCCGAGGACGCCTACGCCTACGCCAAGTTCGCCCGGGTCGCCCTCGGCACCAACGACGTCGACTTCCGGGCCCGGCCGCACAGCGCCGAGGAGGCCAGCTTCCTGGCCTCGCACGTCGCGCTGTCCGGTGACGTGACCTACGCCGACCTGGAGGCCGCCCCGGTGGTGGTCCTCCTCGGGCTCGAGCCCGAGGACGAGGCGGCCACGATCTTCCTGCGCCTGCGCAAGGCGGCCCGTCGTGGCCGTACGCAGGTCGTGTCCGTGGCGCCGTACACCTCGCGGGGCCTGCACAAGATGAACGGACGCCTCGTCCCCGCCGCTCCCGGCGCCGAGGTCGAGGTCGTCGGGTCGCTCAAGGACGCCGAGCACGGCGTGACCAGCGACGCCGTCATCCTCGTGGGTGAGAGGCTCGCCGGCACGCACGGTGCCCTCGCCGCCGCCGCCGACCTGGCGGCGACCACCGGTGCCCGGCTGGCCTGGGTGCCGCGCCGGGCCGGCGACCGCGGTGCGGTCGAGGCCGGTGCGCTGCCCAACCTGCTGCCCGGTGGACGTCCGGTGGCCGACGCCACGGCGCGCGTCGACGTGGGCGCCGCCTGGGGCGTGGACTCCCTGCCCGCGAAGGCCGGCCGTGACGGAGACGCCGTGGTGGCCGCGCTCGCCAAGGGCGACCTGGGCGCCCTCGTCGTCGGTGGCGTCGACCCCGACGACACCAGCGACCCGGCGGCGTTCCGTGCCGCGCTCGCCGCCGCCGGCTTCGTGGTCAGCCTCGAGCTGCGCGAGACCGACGTGACCCGCATGGCCGACGTCGTGCTGCCGGTCGCCCCGGTCGCCGACAAGGCCGGCACGTTCGTGACCTGGGACGGTCGGGCGCGCTCCTTCGACGCGGTCTTCACCAACCCCTCGTCGCTGCCCGACCTGCGCGTCCTGGCCGGCATCGCCGAGGAGCTGGGCCGCCCGCTCGGCTTCCGCACCGTCACCGAGGTGCGCTCCGAGATGGAGGCGCTGGGCCCCTGGGACGGCGCCCGTCCCTCGCTCGACGCCGGCAAGCCGCCGCGCGCGCAGAAGGCCCGGTCCGGTGCCAAGGGCACGAGCATGGCGCTCGCGACCTGGAAGCAGCTGATCGACCTCGGCTCGATGCAGGACGGCGAGGAGCACCTGCGTGCCACCGCCCGCCGCCCGGTCGCCCGCATGAGCCAGGCGTCGTACGACGCGCTGTTCGGCATGATCGACGGGAGCGCCGGTGGGCTCGTCACCGCGACCCTCACCGGTGACCGGGGCAGCGTGACGCTGCCCGTGGAGGTCGCCGACCTGCCCGACGACGTGGTCTGGGTCCCGGCCCGGTCCTTCGGTCGGGGCGTCCTGGCCGAGCTCGCCTCACCCGGCAGCCCGGTGTCCGTGAAGGGAGCCAACTGATGCGCATCCTCGCCGCCGACCTGCCCGACGCGAGCCTGACCCAGTTCGGTCAGGACCCGTGGTGGGTGATCGCGCTCAAGGCGCTGTTCATCTTCGTCATCCTCGTGCTGCTGACGCTGTTCAACATCTGGTTCGAGCGTCGCGTCGTGGCCCGCATGCAGCACCGCGTCGGCCCCAACGTGAACGGTCCCTTCGGCCTGCTGCAGTCGCTCGCCGACGGTGTGAAGCTGGCGCTGAAGGAGGACATCGTCCCGAAGGCCGCTGACAAGGTCGTCTTCCTGATCGCGCCGGTCATCGCGACCGTGCCTGCGTTCATCACCTGGGCGGTGATCCCGTTCGGGCCCGAGGTCAACTTCTTCGGCCACCGCACCCCGTTGCAGCTGACCGACATGCCGGTCGCCGTGCTCTTCGTGCTGGCGATCGCCTCGATCGGCATCTACGGCATCGTCCTCGGTGGCTGGTCCTCCGGGTCGACGTACTCCCTGCTCGGCGGCCTGCGCTCGAGCGCCCAGATGATCTCCTACGAGGTCGCGATGGGTCTCGCGCTGGTGGCGGTCTTCCTCTACGCCGGCTCGATGTCGACGTCGGAGATCGTGGCCGCGCAGGACCGGCTGTGGTTCGGCCTGATCCTGCTGCCGTCCTTCGTGATCTACATGATCGCGATGGTCGGCGAGACCAACCGCGCGCCGTTCGACCTCCCCGAGGCCGAGGGCGAGCTGGTCGGCGGCTTCCACACCGAGTACTCCAGCCTGAAGTTCGCGCTGTTCTTCCTCGCCGAGTACATCAACCTGGCCACCGTGTCCGCGATCGCGACCACGCTGTTCCTCGGCGGCTGGGCCGCTCCGTGGGGCATCGAGAACGTCTGGGACGGCGCCAACAGTGGCTACTGGCCGCTCCTGTGGTTCTTCGGCAAGGTCTTCGTCTTCGTCTTCATGTTCGTCTGGCTGCGGGGCTCGCTGCCGCGCATGCGCTACGACCAGTTCATGGCCCTGGGCTGGAAGGTCCTGATCCCGGTCTCGCTGGCCTGGATCGTGGCCGTCGCCACCATCCGGGTGATCTCGCTCGAGGGCGACATCAACCGCACCTACCTCGTCGCCGCGATCGCCGTCCTGCTGGTGCTCACCGTCGCGCTGATGTTCGTCGGTGACGGCAAGGACAAGGGCGACGCCACCGGGACCGGGACGACCGACGAGCCGCACGACGCGTTCGCGGGCGGCTTCCCCGTCCCGCCCATGCCCGCCGGCGGCGCCGTACGCGGTGGCGCCGCGCCACTGTCGTTCGCCCACTCGTCGGGGGGCCGCACCACCGTCACCGCTGCAGCGGAGGAGAACCAGCACCATGAGTGAGTCCCAGAAGGATTCCACCAAGGACTCAAGGGGCATCAAGGAGAGCCTCTGGGACCCCATCGCCGGGTTCGGGGTCACCTTCCGCACGATGTTCAAGAAGGTCGTCACCGAGCAGTACCCGTTCGAGAAGCTCCCGACGGCGCCCCGCTTCCACGGACGGCACCAGCTCAACCGCTGGCCGGACGGGCTGGAGAAGTGCATCGGCTGCGAGCTGTGCGCCTGGGCCTGCCCGGCCGACGCGATCTATGTCGAGGGTGCCTCGAACAGTGACGCCCCGGACGCCGAGGGCAACAGCCAGCGCTTCAGCCCCGGCGAGCGCTACGGCCGCGTCTACCAGATCAACTACCTGCGCTGCATCCTGTGCGGGCTCTGCATCGAGGCGTGCCCGACGCGCGCGCTGACGATGACCAACGAGTACGAGCTGGCCGACAACAACCGTGCCGACCTGATCTACGAGAAGTCCGACCTCCTCGCGCCGCTGCTGCCCGGCATGGAGCAGCCGCCGCACCCGATGCGGCTCGGCGACGACGAGGGCGACTACTACAGGGGGACGACTCGATGAGCCACCCCACGAAGTTCTCGTCCTCCCCCGCTTCGCTCCTCCGTACGACAACTCCGAGGGGACCCCGACCATGACCTTCTGGATCCTCGCCCCGATCATGGTGGCCGCCGCCCTCGGCATCCTGTTCGTCCGCAAGGCGGTGCACGCCGCGCTGCTGCTCGCGGTCGTGATGATCAGCCTGGCGTTCCTCTACGCCGTGCTGGACGCGCCGTTCCTCTTCGCGGTGCAGATCATCGTCTACACCGGCGCCATCTTGATGCTGTTCCTCTTCGTGATGATGCTGATCGGCGTCGACGCCTCCGACTCGGTCGTGGAGACCATCCGCGGCCAGCGGGCCATGGCGGTCGTGCTCGGCCTGGTCTTCGGCGCGGTCCTGGTGATCGGCCTCGGCCAGGTCACCCTCGGCACCGTCGTCGGCCTCGAGGCGGCCAACGAGGGCGGCAACGTCCCGGCCATCGCCAACATCCTGTTCAGCAAGTACGTCTTCGCCTTCGAGGCCACCAGCGCCCTGCTGATCACCGCGGCGCTCGGCGCGATGGTGCTCGCCCACCGTGAGCGGCTGACGCCGAAGGCGACCCAGGCCGACCTCGCCGCCCAGCGCCTCCGCGACTACGCCGAGCACGGCAAGCACCTCGGCCCGCTGCCGTCGCCGGGTGTCTACGCCCGCCACAACGCGGTCGACACCCCTGCGCTGCTGCCCGACGGCACCGCCGCCGAGTCGTCGGTCTCCCGGGTGCTCGCCGCCCGTGGCACCGTGCGCTCCGCCCCCGCGCTGGCCGACGACATCGACGACGTACGTCGCCAGCTCGCCGGGCTCGAGGGACACAGCGACCCGGCCACCATGCCCGAGACGTCCGGCAAGGCCGGCACGCCCGCGAACACCGAGGAGGACGAGAAGTGACGCAGTACGTCGTCCTGTCGGCGATCCTGTTCACGATCGGCTGCGTGGGCGTGCTCACCCGCCGCAACGCCATCGTGGTGTTCATGTGCGTCGAGCTGATGCTCAACGCCTGCAACCTCGCGTTCGTCGCGTTCGCGCGCCAGCACGGCAACCTCGACGGCCAGATCACCGCCTTCTTCGTGATGGTGGTGGCTGCGGCCGAGGTCGTGATCGGCCTCGCGATCATCATGACCATCTTCCGCACCCGACGCTCGGCCTCGGTCGACGACGCCAGCCTGCTGAAGTACTGAGGGAGAGCTCGTGAACCTGTTGTCCCACTCAGTCCTCCTCGCGGGACTCCCCACGGCGGAGGGCGGTGCCCACGCGCCCGTGGTCGCGCCCGACACCGCTGCCGGCGGGGTCTTCGACCTGCTGTGGCTGGTCATCGGCCTGCCGCTGCTCGGCGCGTTCCTGCTGCTCGCCGTGGCGCCGTTCCTGCCCGCCTCCCTCCGGGAGACCGTCGACCGGCGCGGCCACCTCGTGGGCACCGCTGCAGCGGTCGCGTCGTTCGTGCTGAGCCTGGTCCTGTTCCTCGCCCTGCTCGGCCGCGGCGAGGAGGAGCGCCAGGTCGGCCAGCACCTCTACACCTGGTTCGAGACCGGGTCGCTCAGCGTCGGCATGGACCTGCTCTACGACCAGCTCGCCGCGCTGTTCCTGCTGCTGATCACCGGTGTCGGCTCCCTGATCCACGTCTACGCCATCGGCTACATGGAGCACGACCCCCGGCGCCGCCGGTTCTTCGGCTACCTCAACCTCTTCGTCGCCGCGATGCTGACGCTGATCCTCTCGGCCAACTTCGTGGGCCTGTTCCTCGGCTGGGAGGGCGTCGGCCTGGCGTCGTACCTGCTGATCGGCTTCTGGCAGCACAAGCCGTCCGCGGCCGCCGCGGCCAAGAAGGCGTTCGTTATCAACCGCGTCGGTGACATCGGCCTCTCGCTGGCGATCGCCCTGATGTTCGCGACCTTCGGCACGACGGACTTCGCCGGCGTCAGCGAGCACGCCGGCGACGCCTCGCAGGACACGCTCACCGCGCTCGGCCTGCTCCTGCTGCTCGGTGCCTGCGGCAAGTCCGCCCAGGTCCCGCTCCAGTCGTGGCTCCTCGACGCGATGGAGGGCCCGACCCCGGTGTCGGCGCTCATCCACGCGGCCACCATGGTCACGGCCGGTGTCTACCTCGTGGTGCGGTCCAACTTCATCTTCGAGCTCGCTCCGATCGCGCAGACCGCCGTCGTCGTGGTCGCCACGGTCACGCTGCTGTGGGGCGCGATCCTCGGCTGCGCCAAGGACGACATCAAGAAGGCGCTCGCCGGCTCCACGATGAGCCAGATCGGCTACATGATGCTCGCCGCCGGCCTCGGCCCGGTGGGCTATCCATTCGCGATCTTCCACCTGCTCACGCACGGCTTCTTCAAGGCCAACATGTTCCTCGGCGCCGGCTCGGTCATGCACGGCATGGACGACGACGTGAACATGCGCCACTACGGCGCGCTCAACAAGGCCATGCCGGTCACGTTCCTGACCTTCGCGATGGGCTACCTCGCGATCATCGGGTTCCCGGGCTTCTCCGGCTTCTGGTCCAAGGACCGCATCATCGAGACCGCGCTCGCCGACAACCTCCTCGTCGGCCTGCTGGCCATGCTGGGCGCTGGCATCACCGCCTTCTACATGACCCGCCTGATGCTGATGACCTTCTTCACCGAGAAGCGCTGGGCGAAGGACGTGCACCCGCACGAGTCGCCCAAGGTGATGACCGTCCCGCTGGTCGTCCTCGCGGCACTGTCGGTCCTCGGTGGCGTGCTGCTGCTCGGCGACTGGATCGTGAACTGGCTCGAGCCGGTCACCGGTCACGCCGAGCACCACGAGCCGCCGCTGCCGGCGCTCGTGATCACCCTGCTCATCGTGGGCGTCGTCGCCATCGGCATCGCAACCGCCTGGTTCCTGGTCGGCAAGCGCGACATCCCGCGTGAGGCCCCCCAGGACGTGTCGTTCGCGACGCGGGCGGCCCGCGCCGACCTCTACGGCGACGCCATCAACGACGCCGTCGTGGTGCGTCCCGGTGCCTCGCTCGTCGGCGGCCTGACCACCTTCGACCGCGTCGGCGTCGACGGGGTCGTCGAGGGCGGCTCCGCCGCTGTCGGCGGGCTGTCCAACGTGATGCGCCGCCTCCAGAACGGCTTCGTCCGCACCTACGCCCTGTCCCTCCTCGGTGGCGCCCTGCTGGTCGTCCTCGCTCTCCTGGCGGTGAACCTCGGATGACATTGACCATCCTGATCCTCCTGCCGCTGGTCGGCGCGCTCGTCACGGCCTTCGTGCCCGGCGGCCTCGCCCGGACCGTCGGCCTCGGCTTCTCGGTGGCGACGCTGGTCGCCGGCGTGGTCGCCGCGACGCAGTACGACGTCGGCGACGGCATGCAGCTCACCGAGACCCACATCTGGATCGAGTCCCTGGGCGTCCACTACGCCCTCGGCGTCGACGGGCTGGGCCTGCTGATGGTGCTGCTCACCGTCGTGCTCGTACCGATCGTGCTGCTGGCCGGCTGGCGTGAGTCCGAGGCCGTGGGCAACGGCGGCGGCCGCGCGTTCTTCGCCTGGACGCTGGCGCTCGAGGCCATGTCGCTGGCGGTCTTCACCGCGACCGACGTGCTGCTGTTCTACGTCGTGTTCGAGGCCACGCTCATCCCGGCGTACTTCCTCATCGGTGGCTTCGGTCGCTCCGGTCGCGGTCGCGCGGCCACCAAGTTCCTGATCTACCAGCTCGCCGGCGGACTGGTGATGCTCGCGTCGGTGATCGGCCTCTACGTCGTCTCCGCCGACGCCGGCACGCCGAGCTTCCTGCTCAGCGACCTGGCCGCGATCGACATCGACCCGATCACCCAGCGCTGGCTGTTCCTCGGCTTCTTCATCGCCTTCGCGATCAAGGCGCCGATGTTCCCGGTGCACACCTGGCTGGCCGACACGACCGAGAAGGCGACCACCGGCACCTCCGTGCTGCTGGTCTGCATCCTCGACAAGATCGGCACGTTCGGCATGCTGCGGTTCTGCCTCGGCCTGCTGCCCGACGCCTCGCAGTGGGCGACGCCGGTCGTGGTCGTGCTCGCGCTGATCTCGATCATCTACGGCGCGCTGGTCGCGATCGGCCAGGACGACGTGCTGCGCCTGATCGGCCTGACCTCGCTGTCCCACTTCGGCTTCATCGTGCTGGGCATCTTCGTGTTCAGCCCGACCGGTGGCACCGGCGCGATCCTCTACATGGTCAACCACGGCATCGCCACCGCGCTGATGTTCCTGGTGGCCGGGTTCCTCATCAACCGCACCGGCACGGCGTCGATCCGCGCGATGGGCGGGGTCGAGAAGACCGCGCCGGTCCTGGCGGGCTTCTTCCTCGTCGCCGGACTGGCCGCCTGCGGCCTGCCCGGCCTGTCGCCGTTCGTGTCCGAGCTGATGGTCATCGTGGCTGCCTTCGACCACCACTGGCTGGTCGGCTCGGTCGCGGTCCTGGCCATCGTCCTGGCCGCGTTCTACGCGCTCTGGATGTACCAGCGCACCATGACCGGCCCCGACCGGGAGGGTGTGGTCCCGGTGGCCGACCTCGACCGTCGTGAGGTCGGCATCCTCGCGCCGCTGGCGCTCGCACTCGTGCTGTTCGGCTTCTTCCCGTCGCCGCTGCTCGACGTCATCAATCCCGTCGTCCACGACACCCTCGTGGGCGTGGGCATCGGCCAGGAGGCCAAGGAGGCTGGTCACCAGTGACCGAGTTCGTGAAGCCCAGCGTCGAGTACTTCGAGCTCTGGCCGCTGCTCGCCGTCTTCGGCGTGGCCTGCCTCGGGGTGGTCGTCGAGGCGTTCGCCCCTCGGGCCATGCGCTACACCGCCCAGGTCGTGCTGGCCCTCGGTGGCCTCGTGGCCGCGCTGGTCGGTGTGGTCCTGGTCGCCCAGGACGTGACGTCGTACGACGACGGGGCCGCGCGCGGCATCCTCGCGGTCGGCGGCACGATCGCCGTCGACGGGCCCAGCCTGTTCATCTGGGGCCTCGTGCTGTCGCTGGCGATCGCCGGCGTGCTGCTGTTCGCGGAGCGCCACCTCGACGGCGGCGTCTCGGCGTTCGCCGGCCAGGCCGCCGCGGTGCCCGGCACCGACGCGGAGACCGCGTCCATCGCGGCCAACCGCGAGCACACCGAGGTCTACCCGCTGATGATGTTCGCGGTCTTCGGCATGATGCTCTTCCCGGCCGCCAACGACCTGCTCACCATGTTCGTCGGCCTCGAGGTCCTCTCCCTCCCGCTCTACCTGCTGAGCGGGCTGGCGCGCCGGCGCCGCCTGCTGAGCCAGGAGGCAGCGCTCAAGTACTTCCTGCTCGGCGCGTTCTCGTCCGGCTTCTTCCTCTACGGCGCGGCGCTGCTCTACGGCTTCGCCGGCTCGATGGACTTCGCCGCGATCAACGAGGCCGTGCGCAACGACGTCGGCAGCTCCACGATGCTGCTGATCGGCACCGGCCTGCTCTCGGTGGGCCTGCTGTTCAAGGTCGGCGCGGTGCCGTTCCAGGCCTGGACCCCCGACGTCTACCAGGGCGCGCCCACCCCGGTCACCGCGTTCATGGCGGCCGGCACCAAGGTCGCCGCGTTCGGCGCGATCATGCGCCTGTTCTACGTCGCCCTCGGCGCGGACCGCTGGTCGTGGCAGCCGATGATGTGGATCATCGCCGTCCTCTCGATGTTCGTCGGGGCAGCGCTGGCGATCACCCAGACCGACATCAAGCGCCTGCTGGCGTACTCCTCGGTGGCGCACACCGGCTTCATCCTCACCGGCGTCCTCGGCCTCCAGGCGTCCAACGACCTCGCGGTCGGCGAGATCTCCTCGCTGCAGGCGGTGCTCTTCTACCTGACCACCTACGGCTTCGCCACGATCGGCGCGTTCGCCGTGGTCGGCCTGGTGCGCGACAGCGGCGGCGAGACCACCGCCATCGACCGCTGGGCAGGGCTCGGCAAGGAGTCGCCGGTGGTGGCGGCCGTCTTCGCCTTCTTCCTGCTGGCGATGGCGGGCATCCCGCTCACCTCCGGCTTCGTCGGCAAGCTCGCGGTCTTCTCGGTGGCGCTCGCCGCCGGGGCCTGGCCGGTCGTGGTGGCCGCGGTCCTGGCGAGCATCATCGCGGCGTTCCTCTACGTCCGGGTCATCAAGGTCATGTACTTCGACGAGCCGGTCGGCGACGGCCCGAGCGTCGCGTACCCGTCCGTGCTGACGGCCACGACGATCGCCGTCGGCGCGGCCGTGACGCTGGTCCTCGGCGTGCTGCCGGGCCCGGTGCTCGACCTGGCGGCGGTTGCTGGAGAATTCATCAGGTGACCGACGCTTCGTCCCTCGCCCTGCCTGTCGTCGACCCCGAGCTCGAGGCTCGGCTCGTCGAGCGGTTGGCGCGCGTGGAGGAGCTGCTGGTCGGCCACTGCCAGGGACGTACGCCCTACGTCTCGCGCGCCGCCGCGCACCTCATGGCGGCCGGCGGCAAGCGCTTCCGCCCGCTGCTGGTGCTGCTGGCCGCGGAGACCGGCACCCACCCGGAGGCCGAGGAGGTGCACACCGCGGCCTGCGTCGTGGAGCTCACGCACGTGGCCTCGCTCTACCACGACGACGTCATGGACGAGGCCGCGCTGCGGCGCGGGGCCGACACGGCCAACGCGCGGTGGGACAACCACGTGGCGATCCTCACCGGCGACTTCCTGTTCGGCCGCTCCTCCGAGCTGACCGCCGACCTCGGGCCCGAGGCGGTCAAGATCCAGGCGCAGACGTTCACGCGCCTCGTCGAGGGCCAGATCCTCGAGACGGTGACGCCGGAGGCGGGGGAGGACCCGCTCGCGCACTACCTCGAGGTCGTCGCCGGCAAGACCGGCTCGCTGATCGCCACCTCGGCCCGCTACGGCGCGATGTTCGGTGGCGCGCGGCCCGAGGTCGTGGAGGCGCTGCGCGCCTACGGCGAGATCGTCGGCTCGGCCTTCCAGCTCTCCGACGACATCCTCGACATCGCCTCGGAGTCCGACACCTCGGGCAAGACGCCGGGCACCGACCTGCGCGAGGGCGTGCCCACGCTCCCGGTGCTGATGGCCCAGGCCTCGACCGACCCGGCCGACGCCCGCCTGCTCGAGCTGCTCGGGCGCCCGCTCGCCGACGACGCCCTCCACGCCGAGGCGCTCGAGCTGCTGCGCCGCCACCCAGCGATGGACCGGGCCCGCGACTACGTCCTCGGCCAGGCCACCCAGGCCAAGAAGCTCCTCGAGGTCCTCGACCCGGGCCCCGTCCGGACGGCTCTGGAGTCCTTCGCCGACATCGTCGCCACCCGCTCCTCCTGACCCCGGGTTGGGCGGTCAGGCGGCGCTGGCGTGGGCCACGAGGCGCAGCTGGCGGCGGCGGTGGTTGAGCGCCTCGACCGTGAAGAGGGCGAGGGCGAGCCAGACGAGGCCGAAGCCGATCCACCGGCTGGCGGGCATGTCCTCGTGGAAGACGGCGATGCCGAGGGCGAACTGGATCGTCGGCGCGAGGTACTGGAGCAGGCCCAGGGAGACCATCGAGACGCGGATCGCGGCCGCACCGAAGAGGATCAGGGGGACGGCAGTGACGATGCCGGTGGTCGTGAAGACCAGCGCGTGCCCGACGCCCTCGGTCCCGAACGTGGACTCGCCGGTCGCCACCAGCCACACGACGTACGCCCCTGCGACCGGCGCCAGCAGCATGGTCTCCAGCGTGATGCTCTCCACCGCCCCGACACCCGCCTGCTTCTTGAGCAGGCCGTAGGTGCCGAAGGAGAAGGCCAGGAGGAGGGCGATCCAGGGGGGCCGTCCGTAGTCGGCGGTGATCACCACGACGGCGACGAGGGCGATGCCCATGGCCACCCACTGCAGTCGGCGCAGCCGCTCGCCGAGGATGAGCACGCCCATGAGGACCGTCACGAGCGGGTTGATGAAGTAGCCGAGCGAGGTCTCCACCACGCGTCCGTTGTTGACGCCCCAGATGTATCCGCCCCAGTTGAAGGTGATGACCACGGCGGCGGCGCTGATGAGCAGCAGCCGGCGGCGGTTGCGCAGCAGCGCCTTCAGCTGGCCCACGCGGCGCCACAGCACGAGCACCAGCACCATGGTCACGAGTGACCAGACGATGCGGTGCGCGAGGATCTCGACGGCCCCGGCCGGCTCGAGCAGCCGCCAGTAGAGGGGGAAGGTGCCCCAGAGGACGTAGGCCAGGGCGCCCAGGATCAGTCCTCGACGGCTATCTGGCACTCGCGAAGTCTAGGGGTGGCCCGTCGCCTACGATGGGCCTGGTCCCGACGCCGGGACCACGGTCAGAACTGATCAAATGAATCTCGAGGGGGAGTTCCACATGCGGATGTTCCGCGCCGTCCTGGCAGCACTCGTCACTGCTCTGCTCGTCACCGGTGCGCTCAGCGTGAGCGCCAGCGCCGGGTCGTCGGTCAAGCGCATCATCGAAGAGGAGCCGCCCCGCGACCACCAGGTCAGCTACAACGCCTTCAAGCTCAAGGGCGTCGTCACCGAGCCGCAGGTCGACGGCACCGTCCTGCCCTACGCCAACCAGCCGGTGAAGATCCTCAAGAAGAAGTGCGCGTCCTGCAAGTGGAAGACCGTGAAGAAGATCAAGACCAACGACGCGGGCGTCTTCAAGACCCGCATCTTCGCCCCTGAGAAGGGCCGCTGGAAGTGGCGCTCGAAGGTCGACCACTCCAACGGCTTCGGCAACACCAAGGGCACCGTCTGGACCCTGTACTTCGACTGAGCCCGGGCGGCGACCGCTGACCCCGAGGTCAGCCGGTCATCAGCCGACGGTCCAGGTGTCGCCACCGCTGATCAGCGCTGCCAGTCGGGCAGCGCGGTCGGCGGTGTCGCCATTTCCGGAGGTGTCACCGGCGGCCACCGCCACCTGCTGGCGTGCCGCGTCGTCGTACGTCGTGCGCTCGACCTGCCGGAAGATGCCGATCGGCGAGGTGTTGAGGTAGCCGGAGTCGGTGAGCCGCGAGATCGCGAACGCCGTCGTCGGGTCGGGGTTGTGCGCGTCGTGCACCACGATGTCGGCCGCGTCGACGTCGGCGGTCGCGACGACCTTCACGCCGCCGGTCTCCGTGTCGCGCACCAGCGCCTTGGAACCGTCCACGCCGAAGGTCACCGGCTCGCCGTGGACGAGCGGGATGATCGCGTCGGCCTTGGTCTCCGGCGACTTGATCGCGTCGAAGGCGCCGTCGTTGAAGATCGGGCAGTTCTGGTAGATCTCCACCAGCGAGGTGCCGCGGTGGGCGGCGGCCGCCGCCAGCACCGAGGTGAGGTGCTTGCGGTCGGAGTCGATGGTGCGCGCCACGAAGGTGCCCTCCGCGCCCAGCGCCAGGGACACCGGGTTGAACGGGTGGTCGAGCGAGCCCATCGGCGTGGACTTGGTGACCTTGCCGGTCTCCGACGTGGGGGAGTACTGGCCCTTGGTGAGGCCGTAGATCCGGTTGTTGAACAACAGGATCGTCATGTTCACGTTGCGGCGCAGCGTGTGGATCAGGTGGTTGCCGCCGATCGACAGCGCGTCGCCGTCGCCGGTCACGACCCACACCGACAGGTCCTCGCGGGCCGTGGCGATGCCGGTGGCGATCGTCGGCGCGCGGCCGTGGATCGAGTGCATGCCGTAGGTGTCGAGGTAGTAGGGGAACCGCGACGAGCAGCCGATGCCGGAGATGAACACGATGTTCTCGCGCCGCAGCCCGAGGTCGGGCAGGAAGGACTGCACGGCCTTGAGCACGGCGTAGTCACCGCAGCCCGGGCACCAGCGCACCTCCTGGTCGGAGGTGAAGTCCTTGCCGGTCTGGGGCTCCTCGGTGGCGGGCACGAGCTCCGTGCCGGAACGGAACGACGGAATGCCGAGCTGGGTGGTCATCACACATCCTCCTTCTGGGACGGCTGGCCCCAGATGCCGAGCTCCACGGTGGTGTCCTCGGCCTGGCCGACGAGGTCGGCGATCACGTGGGCCAGCTGGGTGGCCTTGAGCGGGAGGCCGCGCACCTCGTTGTAGCCGACGACGTCGACGAGGTACTCGGCGCGGAGCAGCAGGGAGAGCTGGCCGAGGTTCATCTCGGGCACCAGCACCTTGTCGTAGCGCCTGAGCACCTCACCCAGGTCCTTGGGGAACGGGTTGAGGTGCCGCAGGTGCGCCTGGGCGACGTGGTAGCCGGCCTTGCGCACGCGGCGTACGCCGGCGCCGATGGGGCCGTACGTCGATCCCCAGCCGAGGACGAGCACCTTGGCCTCGCCGCTGGGGTCGTCGACCTGGAGCGGCGGCAGCGAGTCGGCGACGCGGTCGACCTTGGCCTGACGGGTGCGGACCATGAAGTCGTGGTTGGCCGGGTCGTAGGAGATGTTGCCGTGCCCGTCGCCCTTCTCGAGGCCGCCGAGGCGGTGCTCGAGGCCGGGAGTGCCCGGGACGGCCCACGGCCGCGCCAGGGTGGCCTCGTCGCGCAGGTAGGGCCAGAACTCGGCGTCCTCGCCGTCCCCGTGGTTCTTCTCCGTCGCGAAGCCCGGGTCGATCACGGGCAGGTCCTCGAGGGCGGGGATCCGCCAGGGCTCGGAGCCGTTGGCGAGGTAGCCGTCGGACAGCAGCATGACCGGCGTGCGGTAGGTGATCGCGATGCGCACGGCCTCGACGGCGGCGTCGAAGCAGTCGCCGGGCGACTGGGGAGCCACGATCGGGAGCGGCGCCTCGCCGTTGCGGCCGAACATCGCCTGGAGCAGGTCGGCCTGCTCGGTCTTGGTGGGCAGGCCCGTCGACGGCCCGCCGCGCTGGACGTCGACGACGACGAGCGGCAGCTCGGTCATGATCGCCAGGCCGATCGCCTCCGACTTGAGGGAGACGCCCGGGCCGGAGGTGGTGGTGACGCCGAGCTGGCCGGCGAAGGAGGCGCCGATGGCGGCACCCACGCCCGCGATCTCGTCCTCGGCCTGGAACGTCGTCACGCCGAAGCCCTTGTGCTTCGAGAGCTCGTGGAGGATGTCGGAGGCCGGGGTGATCGGGTAGGAGCCCAGGAACACGGGCAGCCCCGACTGCACGCCGCCGGCGATCAGGCCGTAGGCGAGCGCGAGGTTGCCGGTGATGTTGCGGTAGGTGCCCGCCGGCATGGTCGCCGGCTTGATCTCGTAGCGGACCGCGAACGCCTCGGTCGTCTCGCCGAAGTACCAGCCGGCCTTGAAGGCGGTGATGTTCGCGTCACGGATGTCGGGCACCTTGGCGAACCGCTTCGACACGAAGTCGACGGTCGTCTCGGTCGGGCGGCCGTACATCCACGACAGCAGGCCGAGGGCGAACATGTTCTTCGCGCGCGAGGCGTCCTTGCGGGAGAGGCCGAACTCCTTGACCGCCTCGACCGTCATCCCCGTCAGGTCGACGGTGTGCACGACGAAGTCGGCCAGGCTCTCGTCCTCGAGGGGGTTGGCCTCGTAGCCGGCCTTGGTGAGGTTGCGCGCGGTGAAGTCGTGGGTGTCCACGATGATCGTGGCGCCGCGGGTCAGGTCGCCGAGGTTGGCGCGCAATGCGGCGGGGTTCATCGCGACGAGCACGTCGGGCGCGTCGCCCGCGGTGAGGATGTCGTGGTCGGCGAAGTGCACCTGGAACGACGAGACGCCGGGCAGCGTGCCCTGAGGGGCGCGGATCTCGGCCGGGAAGTTCGGCAGGGTCACCAGGTCGTTGCCGAAGACGGCCGTCTCCTGCGTGAACCTGTCGCCGGTGAGCTGCATGCCGTCGCCGGAGTCGCCCGCGAACCGGATGATGACGCGGTCGAGCTGCTTGACCTGTTTCTCGGGTGCTACCACAAGCGGCAACGATAGCCGCCGCAGACGCGCAGACGAGCCCTGCCTGACCCGTGGGACGGGGTCCCCGCGGGAGCTGTGATGCGGGTCATGCCCCCTGTGCGCCCCGATCGGCGGGGTCGCGTCGTCCCAGCATGCGGGACGCTGGGTGGGAAGCGCGCAGCCGCGCGGGTTCGGGCCCATCGGCGGGGTGACCTGCCCTTTTGTTAGGACGCCGTACGTATTACCCCGAGGTAATTAGTAAAGGGATCTAACCAACCCCTTGTGGTGCGCGTCACAGCGTCCCTAGTTTCGACACAGGGGCGCACCTGCGTCCGCATCCACTCGGGAGGACCAGATGAAGACCAAGGGGAAGTCCACAGCGCCGGACAGGCGTACGACGGGGTCGTTGAGGCGGGCCGTCGGCGCGGTCGTCGCCGTCGTCGCCACGGCTGCACTCGTGCCGATCGCGTTCGTCGGCACCGGCGGGACGTCGGCCGCGGCCGCGGCGTCCTGCACGGCGCCGACGTGGAGCCGTACCGCGATCTACACCAACGGCGACCAGGTGACCCACCAGGGCCGCACCTACCGCGCCAAGTGGTGGACTCAGGGCGAGGTGCCCGGGACGACGGGGGAGTGGGGTGTCTGGGTCGACCTGGGTGCCTGCGACGGCGGCCCGACCACGCCGCCCACCAGCCCGCCCACGACGACCCCGCCGACGACCCCGCCCCCGACCACCACGCCGCCCGACGCGAGCGGCAAGAAGGTCATCGGCTACTTCACCAACTGGGCGACGTACGCCCGCAACTTCCACGCCAAGGACCTCGACACCAACGGCTCGGCGGCCAAGCTCACCCACATCCTCTATGCCTTCGGCAACGTCCAGAACGGCCGCTGCACGATCGGTGACTCCTACGCCGACCACGACAAGGCCTACACCGCCGCGCAGAGCGTCGACGGCGTCGCCGACACGTGGGACCAGAGCCTGCGCGGCAACTTCAACCAGCTCCGCAAGCTCAAGGCGAAGTACCCGCACCTGAAGGTCATCTGGTCGTTCGGCGGCTGGACCTGGTCGGGCGGCTTCACCCAGGCGGCGCAGAACCCGACGGCGTTCGCGCAGTCGTGCCGCGCCCTCGTCGAGGACCCGCGCTGGGCCGACGTCTTCGACGGCATCGACATCGACTGGGAGTACCCCAACGCCTGCGGCCTGTCCTGCGACGCGAGCGGCACGCAGGCCTTCCCGCGGCTGATGCAGGCGCTGCGCACCTCCTTCGGCAACGACCTGGTCACCGCTGCGATCACTGCGGACGGCACGAGCGGCGGCAAGATCGAGAAGGGAGGTTACGGCGAGGCCGCGCAGTACGTCGACTGGTACATGCCCATGACCTACGACTACTTCGGCGCCTTCGCGGCCCAGGGGCCGACCGCCCCGCACTCACCGTTGACGTCGTACGCCGGCATCCCGACGCAGGGCTTCGACTCGAGCACGGCCATCGCCAAGCTCAAGTCGCTGGGCATCCCGTCGTCCAAGCTGCTCCTGGGCATCGGCTTCTACGGCCGCGGCTGGGCCGGGGTCAGCCAGTCCGCGCCCGGCGGGTCCGCGACCGGTCCGGCGCCCGGCACCTACGAGCAGGGCATCGAGGACTACAAGGTGCTCAAGCAGCGCTGCCCGGCGACCGGCACGGTCGGCGGCACGGCGTACGCCAAGTGCGGTGACCAGTGGTGGAGCTACGACACCCCGCAGACGATCGGCACCAAGATGGCCTATGCCAAGCAGCAGGGCCTGGCCGGTGCCTTCTTCTGGGAGCTGTCGGGCGACACGTCGAACGGCGAGCTGATCACCGCCGTCAACAACGGACTCAAGAACTAGCACACCCCCACCCGCCGCCTCTCGGGAAGGCGGTCCGGCACGGGCCGGGAGCAACCACTGCTCCCGGCCCGTTGCCATGCCCGGAGGCGAGCATGTCACGCGACACGCAGACCAATGTGCTTGGAATCGATTAAGTCATGTATGTTTCTCGACATTCCGCACCGATCACGAAAGTCGAGTACCCCTCATGCAGAACCGTTCACGCGCCGCTCTCGCGGCCGCCCTGGTCTCCGGACTGGCCCTGTCCGCCTGCTCCGCCGCCGGTGGCTCGAGCGACTCCGACGCAAACACGCTGAGCGTCGTCGGCTACTCGGTGCTCGAGGCCGCCAACAAGCCCGTCTTCGAGGACTTCGAGGGCACCGACGCGGGCAAGGACGTCACCTTCAAGACGTCGTACGGCGCCTCCGGTGACCAGTCCCGCGCCGTCGAGGGTGGCCTCGACGCCGACGTCGTCCACTTCTCCCTCGAGCCCGACATCCAGCGCTTGGTCGACGCCGGCCTGGTCGACGACGGATGGAAGGACGGCACCGACACGAAGGGCATCGTCACCTCCTCGGTGGTCTCCTTCGTCGTCCGCGAGGGCAACCCGAAGGACATCCAGGGCTGGGACGACCTGGTCGAGCCGGGCGTCGAGATCATCACGCCCAACCCGGCCTCGTCCGGCTCGGCGAAGTGGAACATCCTCGGTGCCTGGGGTCACGCCATCCAGGCCGGCGGCTCCGAGAAGGACGCCACCGAGTTCGTCGAGAAGTTCCTCGGCAACACCATCTCGCTCCCGAGCTCGGGCCGCGAGGCGACCACCGCGTTCTCCGAGGGCAACGGTGACGTGCTCATCTCCTACGAGAACGAGGCGATCCTGGCCCGCGCCAACGGCGAGGCCTTCGACTACGTCGTCCCCGACGACACCCTGCTGATCGAGAACCCGGCCGCGGTCACGACCGACTCCTCCGACACGGCGCAGGCCTTCCTCGACTTCCAGCTCACGCCGGAGGCCCAGGCCGACTACGCCACCTTCGGCTTCCGCCCGGTCGTCGACGGCGTCACCCTGCCCGAGGTCGAGGGCGCCAACGACCCGTCCGACCCGTTCCCGACACCGGGCACGCTGCTCACCATCGACGACGACTTCGGTGGCTGGGGCGAGGCGAACTCGAAGTTCTTCGACGAGAACGACGGCATCATCACCCAGCTCCAGGAAGAGACGGGCACCCTCGGATGAGCTCCGCCACCGCTGCGGTCGCGCCCGCTCGCAGGCTGCGCCGGAGGTCGCCGGGGCACACGCTGACCCGCACCTCCGGGCTCAGCCTCGGGATCGCCGTCACCTGGTTCAGCTTGCTCGTGCTGATCCCGCTCTCGGCGCTGGTCGTGACCGCAGCCGGTGGCGGCTGGGACGCGTACGCGAGCACCCTGAGCAGCCCGCAGGCCTGGGCCGCGATCCGGCTCACGGTCGGGCAGTCGGTGGTCGTCACGCTGGTCAACATCGTGATCGGCACCGTCATCGCCTGGGTGCTGGTCCGGGACCGGTTCTTCGGCAAGCGCGCGCTCGACGTCATCATCGACATCCCGTTCGCGCTGCCCACGATCGTGGCCGGCCTGGTCCTGCTCAGCCTCTACGGGCCCAACAGTCCGCTGGGCCTGCACTGGGCGAACACCGAGCGGGCGGTCACGCTCGCCCTGGCGTTCGTCACGCTCCCCTTCATCGTCCGCACCGTCCAGCCCGTCCTGGAGGAGCTCGACACCGACGTCGAGGAGGCAGCTGCCTCGCTGGGGGCCACCGGCCTCACCACGTTCCGTCGGGTGATCCTGCCGAGCCTGGTCCCGGCGATCGCCGCTGGTGCGGCACTCTCCTTCGCCCGGGCGATCTCCGAGTACGGCTCGCTGGTGCTGCTCTCGGGCAACCTCCCCTTCAGGACCGAGGTGGTCTCCGTGCGCGTGCTCTCGTTCATCGAGGGCGGCAACACCGCGGCCGCGGCCGCGCTGGCGTCGATCATGCTGTTCGTCGCCCTGGTCGTCATCGTCGCCCTCGACCTGCTGCAGAGGCGGGTGACCCGACGTGGTTGAGCCGCCCCTCCCCGTCCGCTGGGGCCTGCGGGCCGTGGCCGTCGGCTACGTCTTCTTCCTGGTCGCCTGGCCCGTCTCGCTGGTCGCGAAGCACACCTTCGACGACGGCCTCGCGACCTTCACCGAGACGCTGCAGGACCAGTACGTCCAGCGCGCCCTGCTGCTGACCGCGGAGATCGCCTTCTGGGCCGTGGTGATCAACCTGGTCTTCGGGGTCACGATCTCGCTGCTGCTGGTGCGGCACGAGTTCCCCGGCAAGCGGGTGCTCTCCGCGCTCGTCGACCTGCCGATGTCGGTCTCCCCGGTCGTGGTCGGCCTCGCGCTGCTGCTGGTCTACAACGGCCGCACCGGCTGGTTCGGCCCGACGCTGGAGTCGGCCGGCCTGCAGGTCATCTTCAGCTCGCCCGGCATGATCATGGCCACCTGCTTCGTGGCCCTGCCACTCGTCATCCGCGAGGTGGTCCCCGTGCTCACCGAGCTCGGCGACGACCAGGAGCAGGCCGCGCGCAGCCTCGGCGCCACGGGTCGCCAGACCTTCTGGCGGATCACGCTGCCCTCGATCAAGTGGGCCGTGGTGTACGGCGTCGTGCTGTCCCTCGCCCGGTCGCTCGGTGAGTTCGGCGCGGTCAAGATCGTCTCGGGCAACTTCACCGGCGAGACCCAGACGGCGACCCTCGTCGTCGAGCAGAAGTACCAGAACTTCGAGCAGGCCGCTGCCTACAGCACGGCCTTCATCCTGGCGGCCATCGCGGTGATCTGCATCGTCGTGGTCTCCCTCCTCCGACCCAAGGAGTCGCACGCATGAGCATCGAGATCACGAACGTCACGAAGACGTGGGGCGACTTCGTCGCCCTCGACGACGTCACCGTCTCGCTCCCCACCGGCCAGCTCACCGCGCTGCTCGGCCCGTCCGGCGGCGGCAAGTCGACCCTGCTGCGGGTGATCGCCGGCCTGGAGACCGCCGACACCGGCACGGTCTCGATCGAGGGCGTCGACGCCACCGGGCTCCCGGCCCAGAAGCGCAACGTCGGCTTCGTGTTCCAGCACTACGCCGTCTTCAAGCACATGACGGTCGCCAAGAACGTCGCCTTCGGCCTCGAGATCCGCAAGAAGCCCAAGGAGCAGGTCGCGGCCCGCGTCGAGGAGCTGCTCAAGCTCGTGCACCTGTCGCAGTTCGGCCACCGCCTCCCGGCCCAGCTCTCCGGTGGTCAGCGGCAGCGCATGGCGCTCGCGCGTGCGCTCGCGGTGGAGCCCAGCGTGCTGCTGCTCGACGAGCCGTTCGGCGCGCTCGACGCGAAGGTCCGCAAGGAACTGCGCGACTGGCTGCGCCGCCTCCACGACGAGGTGCCGGTCACCACGGTGTTCGTGACCCACGACCAGGAGGAGGCCATGGAGGTCGCCGACGAGATCGTGGTGATCAACGAGGGCCGCGTCGAGCAGGTCGGCACCCCCGACGAGCTCTACGAGACCCCGGCCAACGACTTCGTGATGTCCTTCCTCGGCGACGTGACGCAGATCGCCGGCGTCTCGGTCCGCCCGCACGACGTGGACGTGTCGACCACGCCGATCCTGGCCGGCTCGACCGAGGGCACCATCTCGCGCCTGCTCAAGGTGGGCTTCGAGGTACGCCTCAACGTGCTCACCGTCGCCGGCGACGACGTCCACGTGGTGCTGTCGCGGGCCGAGGCGCGCGCCCTCGACCTCCGCGAGGGCAGCACGGTCTGGGTGACCGCGGCACCCGGCGCGGCCGTCGTACCGGCGATGCGGGTCGCGGGCTGATCGCCGTCCCACCCCGAAGTCGCTGCCGCAGGTCGGTGCCACGCACTAGCGTTCACCTGTGATCAGGGTGACGGAGGAATCGAGGGCCTCCACCGACCGGCTCTGGGCCGCGGTGGAGACCTTCGACGGCGAGGTCGCCGACGACACGCTGGCAGGTCTGCTCTGGGAGCGCGACCTCAGCGAGGCCATCATGCAGGTCGTCCTGCCGTTCCTCGCCGAGCTCGGCGACCGGTGGGAGGAGGGGCGGCTCTCGGTCGCCCACGAGCACTTCGTGAGCAACCTGCTGCGCCGCTGGCTGTGGGCCTACACCGGCAGCCCGCGCAGCGGCGACACCACGGGCGGACCGGTCGTGCTGCTGGCCTGCCCGCCGGGGGAGCGGCACGACCTCGTGCTGCTGTGCTTCTCGCTGCTCCTCGGCGAGGACGGCGCGCGCACGCGGTTCCTCGGCGCGGACACCCCCATGCCCGCGATCGTCGCGGCCGCCCGCGCGTCGAACGCCGACGCGGTCGTGATCGCGGCCACCCGCGACACCGCGCTGACCGCCGAGGCGGCTGCGATCAGCCGGCTGGCGGTCGAGCACCCGGTCTTCGTGGCCGGGCGCGGCGCGACCCAGGGCGTGGCCGAGCAGCTGCGGGCCCACCACCTGCCGCACGACCCCGTCGCGGCCGTGCACTTCCTCCGCACGGTGCTGGAGAGCTGACCGACCCCGCCCGCGGCCTCAGCGGTAGTTGGTGAACTGCACGGCGAAGTCGTAGTCCTGCGACTTCACCAGCTGCTGGACGGCCTGGAGGTCGTCGCGCTTCTTCGACGACACCCGCAGCTCGTCGCCCTGGACCTGCGCCTTGACGCCCTTGGGGCCCTCGTCGCGGATCAGCTTGGAGATCTTCTTGGCGTCCTCGGAGGTGATGCCCTCCTTGAGCGCGATGTCGATCTTGGAGACCTGGCCGGACTGGCGCGGCTCCGAGGTGTCGAGGATCTTCAGGCTCTGGTTGCGCTTGATCAGCTTGTCCTGGAAGACGCTGAGCACCGCGCTGGCGCGGTCGTCGGCGGAGGCGGTGATCTCGATCGCCGTCTCGCCCTTCCACTCGATGCTGGCTCCGGTGCCCTTGAAGTCGAACCGGGTGGCGATCTCGCGCGCGGCCTGGCTCAGGGCGTTGTCGACCTCCTGGCGGTCCAGCTTGCTCACGATGTCGAAGCTCGAGTCAGCCATTCTGTGCTCCTTGGTTGGGGCTTTGGTTGGGGCTCTGGTTGGGGCTCGTGGGGCCCCGGACGGGTGCCCCGGCGATTCGTGGTGACGTCAGTGCCTTGCTATTGTTCCGCACGGCCCGGCAGGTTGCCCGAGCGGCCAAAGGGAGCTGACTGTAAATCAGCCGGCATTGCCTACAGAGGTTCGAATCCTCTACCTGCCACTGGACGAGTCCAGTCGCACGACCCCCGCGCAGATGTGCGGGGGTCTCGTGCGTCCGGGGCCGGCACTGCTTGACTGCCCGGGTGAGCGAGCTGAGCGCCCAGGGGCCGGACGAGGAGTGGCTGGACGCGGAGTGCCGTCGCCTGCTCCGGTTCGGGCTCCGCACCGCGCATCCGTCCGGAGGTGCGGCCTGGCTGGACGACGACGGGTCGCCGGACCTGTCGCGCCCCGTCTACACGTGGATCACCAGCCGGACCGTCCACGTCTTCGGCCTCGGCACCCTGCTCGGGATCGAGGGCTCCGAGGCCGTCGCCGCCGCCGCGCTCGACGGCCTGCGGACGACGCTGCACGACGGTGAGCACGGCGGCTGGTTCCACGCCGTCGACGCTGACGGCGTACCCGTGGAGGGGACGGGCAAATCCTGCTACGACCACGCGTTCGTGATGCTGGCCGCGTCCACCGCGGTGGTCGCCGGACTGCCCGGCGCGCGCGAGCTGCTGGCCGAGGCGACCGACGTGTTCGCGCGCCGCTTCTTCGACGACGCGACCGGTCGGGTGTACGACGAGTGGGACCGCGCGTGGACCGTCCCGGCGCCCTATCGCGGGCTCAACGCCACCATGCACTCGCTGGAGGCGCTCCTCGCGGTCGGCGACGTCACGGGGGAGCCGGTCTGGCACGACCGGGCGGCAGCGCTCGCCGCCTTCGCCGTCGAGCTCGCCGCGAGCCACGACGGCCGGCTCCCCGAGCACTTCGGAGCCGACTGGTCGGTCGACCTCGACCTCAACCGCGACCGCCCCGACGACCCCTTCAAGCCGTTCGGCGCGACGCCGGGCCACGGCCTGGAGTGGTCGCGCCTGCTGCTGCACGTCGAGGCGACCCTGGGCGACCGGGCGCCGGCCGGCCTGCTGCCGACCTCGCGTGCGCTCTTCGACCGCGCCGTCGTCGACGGGTGGCACACCGACGGCGCCCCGGGCTTCGTCTACACCACCGACTGGACAGGCGCGCCGGTGGTGCGCGACCGGTTCCACTGGGTCGTCGCCGAGGGCATCGCCGCCGCGGCAGCCCTGCACCGGCGCACGGGTGAGGCGTCGTATGCCGACCGGTACGCCGCGTGGTGGGCCTACGTCGACGCGCACGTCCGCGACCTCGATCGGGGCTCGTGGCGCCACGAGCTGGACCCGTCGAACCGACCGCAGGCATCGGTGTGGCCGGGCAAGCCCGACCTCTACCACGCGGTGCAGGCCACCCTCCTGCCGCGCCTGCCGCTGGCGCCCAGTCTTGCGACGGCGGTGGCCGTGTCGGGACCCGGCGGCACAGGAGCATGATGGACGCCGTGACCGCCCCCTCCCCCCGCGTCCTCGTCGTCGGCGAGGCCCTCGTCGACGTCGTGCCGGATCCGGACGGGCAGCCGCGCGACCTGCCCGGGGGCAGCCCCGCCAACGTGGCCATCACGCTCGGCCGCCTGGAGCGCGACGTACGCCTCGTGACGCTGCTCGGGGACGACCAGCGGGGCGCGATGGTCCGGCAGTGGCTCGAGGCCAGCAACGTCCGGGTGCTGGCCCAGCGCACCGGCAGCGGGCGCACCTCGAGCGCGGCCGTCACCCTCGACGAGTCGGGTGCCGCGAGCTACGTCTTCGACCTCGACTGGGAGCTGCACGAGGTGCCGCACGAGGAGTGCGACGTGCTGCACGTGGGCTCCATCGCGACCGTGCTGGCGCCGGGCGCCGACGCCGTGCGCGACACGGTCCACCGGCACCGCGACACCGCGCTCGTCTCCCTCGACCCCAACGCCCGCCCGGCGATCACCCCGGACCGGGCCGGCCCGGCAGCGCGCGTCGAGGAGCTCGTCGCGCTCTCCCACGTGGTGAAGGTCAGCGACGAGGACCTGCTCTGGCTGCACCCCGACCACGACCCCGTGCAGACCGCCACCCGCTGGGCGGCGGCCGGGCCGGGGCTTGTGGTCGTCACGCGCGGCGGCGACGGCGCGGTCGCCGTACGACGCGGGGGCAGCGTGCTCGAGGTCGCGGGCGTCCCGGTCGCGGTCGCGGACACCGTCGGTGCCGGGGACACCTTCAGCGCCGTGCTCCTCGACGCACTGCTGGGCCTCGGGGTCGGCGGCGCCGGGAGTGCCGAGACACTGGAGGCACTGTCCGACGACGACGTGCACACTGCCGTACGCACTGCCGCTGCCGGCGCCGCGGTCACGGTCTCCCGGCCGGGCGCCGACCCGCCCGACCGCGACGAGCTCACCGCGGCGCTGGCCCGGCAGGCCGGAGCGACCGCCGAGTGAGTGCTGAGCAGATCCACGACATCGGCAGGCGCCGGGCGTGGGTGATCTGGCTCGTCGCGCTCGCGGTCTACGTCCTCGCGGTCTTCCACCGCAGCTCGCTCGGCGTCGCCGGGATCATCGCCGCCGACCGGTTCCACATCAACGCGACCAGCCTGGCCACCTTCACGGTCCTCCAGCTCGTCGTCTACGCCGGCATGCAGGTGCCGGTCGGCGTGCTGCTCGACCGCTACGGCTCGCGCGCCATGCTGCTCACCGGCCTGGTGCTGATGACGGCCGGCCAGCTCGCGTTCGCCTTCTCCGCGTCGTTCCCCGCGGCGGTCGCGGCCCGGGCGGTGGTCGGCGCGGGCGACGCGATGGTGTTCGTCAGCGTCATCCGCCTGGTCACCGTCTGGTTCCTGGTCCGGCAGGGGCCGATGGTCACGCAGGTCACCGGCCTGTCGGGGCAGCTCGGCGCCATCGCCGCGGCCGGCCCGCTGTCGTACCTCCTGCACGAGCTCGGCTGGACGCGCACCTTCGCCGTGACGTCGAGCGTCGGCGTGGTGCTGCTCGTCGCGGTCCTCGCGCTCGTCAAGGACTCGCCCTATCGCCGCGACGAGGTGGTGGCCATCAAGCTCGGTGCGCTCGCGCAGTCCGTCAGGACCGTGTGGGGCAATCCCGGCACGCGCCTGGGCATGTGGTCCCACTTCACCTCGCAGTTCTCCGCGACGGTCTTCGCGCTGCTCTGGGGCTACCCGTTCCTCGTGCGCGGACTCGGGTGGAGCACGGCGTCGGCCAGCACGCTGCTGATGGCGATGACCGCATGGACCGTGGTGAGCGGCCTCGGGCTCGCCCGGCTGGTCGCGCGGCTGCCGTACTACCGCTCGTTCATCGTCATCGGCGTGGTCGTCGCGATGGTCGTGCCGTGGACGGCGGTGCTGCTCTGGCCCGGACCGGCGCCGGTGTGGCTGGTGGTCGTGATGACCTTCGCCACCGCCAGCGGCGGGCCGGCCGCGATGGTGGCCTTCGACCTGGCGCGCTCCTTCACGCCCCCGCACGAGTCCGGACGGGCCAACGGCCTCGTCAACGTCGGCGGCTTCACCGCCTCGCTGCTCACCATGGCGCTGATCGGGGTGGTGCTCGACCTCGCCGAGCCGGGCGGGATGGACGCCTACACGCTCGGCGACTTCAAGTTCGCCCTGTCGGTGCAGTACCTCTTCTGGGTCTTCGGGATCGTGCAGATCCTCCGCTACCGCCGTCGCGGCATCGCCCACCTCGCGCGCGTCCATCCGGGCTCGATCGCGCAGATGAAGGCGGGGCGGCCCTTCGTGCACCCGGGCATCGGCACCGAGGGCGTCTGACGCGTCAAGGCCAGCGGGGCCGAGCCGCCACACGTGTCCGAGTTGTTGCCCCCTGGTCAGCCCCGCGAGGGCCACTTCGCACACACGTGTTGGCGGGTTCGCCGGAAACCAGAACGGGGCGCTCCGCTGCACGCCTAGGCTCCGCGCCATGGACGATCGGGTCGAGCACTACGCGGGTCTCTTCGAGGATGCAGGCGACTACTACCTGGACGGGCTCACGGTGCTCGTCGTGCGCGGCACCACGGTCTCCGAGGTCGTCGAGACGCTCGGCGCGGTGCCGATGGCCGAGGTGCCGGCGCACGAGTGGGAGAGCGACGAGCTGCTCTGGTCGACCTATCAGCTGGTGGCGATCGAGGGCGGCGTCCTCGCCATCGAGGGTTCGGGCTACGCAGACCCGCCCAACGCCGTGCTGCAGTCCCTCGCCGTCGGTGGACGCGCGAGCGCTGTGGTGCGCGACAACATCAAGGCACACAGCCGATTCGGGTGCGCCAAGGACGGTGAGCTGGTCTTCGACTGTGACGAGTACGTCTACCTCGAGGACCGCTCCGAGGTACCGGACGAGCTATGTGAGCTCTTCGACCTGGCGTGGGTCGACCTCCAGGAGGACGAGTTCGACCCCGAGGTCGACGACCCGACTGCCGTCGGGCTTGCTATGGCCGAGGTGATCACCGGGCTCCGGCTCACGGCTGAAGACGCCACACGGCTCCAGGAAGATGACGCGACCGTGGTCGCGGTGCGCACGATGCAGTACGCCGAGGAGTGGGATCAGGCCCGAGCGATCGACTGAGGTCAGCCGATCTCGCCGTCCCCGTCGGAGTCGAGGTCGCCGGTGGGGTCCTCGGCCGTCGGGTCCTCGAGCAGCTCGCCGCCGACGGGGTGGCCCTGCCACGAGACCATCTCCCAGCCGGCGTCGAAGTCGCCGTCGAGCACGACCAGTGCGGTGTTGTGCAGGGGCTGGGTGGCCGGCGGTGCTTCCGGGTGGGGGGCCATCCGGGTGGAGATCCAGGTGCGGAGCGCGGCACCGTGGCTGACGACCAGGGCCGCGTCGTGGCCCGCCGCGACGATCTCGCGGACCGCGCGGTCGTAGCGGGCGAGGAACTCCTCGCCGGTCTCCCCTCCGGGCATCCGGTGGGTGAGGTCGCCCTCGAGCCAGGTCGCCACGCTGCCGATGTAGCCCGCGACCGCGTCGTGGTCGCTGCGCATCTCGAAGTCGCCGGCCTGGATCTCCTCGAGCCCGTCGAGCTGTACGACGCCCAGGCCGCGGTCGTCGGCCGTGGGCCGGGCGGTCTGGTGGGTCCGCACCCGGCTCGAGACGTAGACGGCGTCGATCGGCTCGTCGGCCAGGACCCGCGCCGCGGCCGCGGCCTGGGCGCGTCCGAGGTCGGTGAGGTCCAGCCCGGGGTGGGCGGTGTCGAGCTCGCCGGAGACGTTGGCGTGCGTCTGGCCGTGGCGCATCAGCAGGAGTCGCATGGGGTGGGTCCTCGTCGGTGGCGCTAGTTGTTGAACTGCGAGGTCTTCGACGAGGCCAGCTCGAAGGCCTGCTCCAGCGGCACGGTCTCGAGGGCCTCGGCGATGTCGGAGCCGACGTGGCTGACCTCGGTGCCGCGCTCGAGCGGGACGAGCGTGTGCACCAGCCGGTCGTCGTAGGTGTGGACCATGGTGAACGACTGCCCGGCGTCGACGCCCGAGACGAAGCGGTCGACCGGTGCCGGGTCGCTGGTGTAGCAGCTCGCCGAGGCCACCGAGACCGGCACGCCGGCGAAGGTCGACCACGTCGAGAGGTGCAGGTGACCGGCCAGGATGCCGCGCACGTCGGTGCCGGTGATCACGTCGGCCAGCGCCTGCTGGTCGTGCAGCTCGATCAGCTCGGCGGCGCGCAGCATCGGCAGCGGCAGCGGCGGGTGGTGCATCGCCAGCAGCGTGCCGTGCTCGGCCGGGGTGGCCAGCACGTCGGCGAGCCAGGCCAGCTGCTCGGGCTCGAGCGTGCCGTGGTGGTAGCCCGGCACGCTGGTGTCGAGGGCGACGATGCGCAGGCCGTCGACCTCGTGCACCCGGTCCTGGAAGCCGTCGTCGTCGGAGTCGAAGAGGCCGCGGGCGAAAGGGCTGCGCTCGTCGTGGTTGCCCATCGTCCACACCACGACCGCACCCATCGCGGCTGCGGCCGGCTCCACGATCGAGCGCAGCGTCGCGTAGGCCTCGGGCTCGGCCTGGTCGGCGAGGTCGCCGGTGAAGACGAGGGCCTGCGGCACGGGACGGATCGCGGCGAGCCGGTCGAGGGCGGCGCGCAGGTGGGCGACGTTGTCGATCACCCCGTAGTGCAGCCGGCCCCCGCCGATGAGGTGGGGGTCGGAGAGGTGGGCGATGGCGTGCCGCGGGGCGGCGTACTGGCCGAGCTGTCTCACGCCGGACAGCCTAGGGCTCGTGCCGAGGGACGAGCAGTGGTTGGCCCGTCGTTCACACGCGCGTCGCGCAAGGGTCGCGACGGCGGCCTAGCGTCGGCCACGTGGTGGCACGTGGACTCGTCGGCAGCGTGCTCGTCCTGCTCGGCGGGCTGGTCGTCGCGACCATTCCGCCGAGCGCGCCCGTGGCGGATCTCGACGTGCTGGCGATCCTGCGGAGCACGGCCGCCGGCCGGATGTCCGGCCTGGTCGTGGTGCTCGTCGGCCTCGGCCTGCTCGCCTCGGCCTGGCTGCACCTGTGCGGAGCCTGCGCCCGCGCCGCCGCCGCCGAGCAGCCGGCACTGCTCGCCCGGGTCCGCGTCGCGACGGTCGTCTGGGTGCTCCCGCTCCTGCTCGCGCCACCGCTCTTCTCCCGCGACGGCTGGTCGTACGCCGCCCAGGGCATGCTCGCGCACCGCGGCATCTCGCCCTACGAGCACGGACCCTGGAGCCTGGTCGGGCCACGGTCGGTCCCCGGGCCGATCGTCGAGGGCGTGGATGCGCGCTGGATGGCGACCCCGGCGCCGTACGGTCCGGTCCCGCTGATCGGCGGCGACGTGGCGGCGGGCCTGACCGCCGACCCCTGGCTCCTGGTGGTCGCGCACCGGGTGGTCGCGCTGGTGGGCCTGGTGCTGCTGGCCTGGGCGGTGCCCCGGCTGGCCGAGTGGTGCGGCGCCAACCCGGCGCTGGCCTCGTGCCTCGTCCTGGCCTCGCCGCTGATGGTCGCCAACGGTGTGGCCGGGCTCCACAACGACCTCCTGATGGTCGGCCTGATGGCCGCAGCGCTCGTCGCCGCCCGTGAGCACGGCTGGGTGGCCGGCGCCGTCCTCGGCGGACTCGCCGCCGGCGTGAAGCTGCCCGGCGGCCTGGCGTGCGTCGCCGTGGTGCTGCTGACGCTGCCCGTGGCGGCGGGGGCCGCGGCCCGGGTGCGTCACACGCTGCGCGTGGCAGCCGTGGCGACCGCGGCGCTCGTCCTGCCGGGCGTGGTCTGGGGGCTCGGCATCGGCTGGCTGGGCGCGCTGACGGTGCCGGGCACGGTCAACACGCCGCTGTCCCTGCTCACCCTCGTCGGTGGTTGGCTCGACCTGGTCGCCCGCCTCGGCGGGCTCGGCACGGCCGACGGGACCTTCCTCGGCGTGGTCCGGCTGCTCGGCCAGGTGGGCATCGTCGGGGTCGCTGCCGTCGTGCTGCTCCGGCTGCCCACCGGGCATCGGGGTCAGTCGGTGCGCGCCCTCGCGCTGGTCATGGCGGCGACCGTCGCCCTCAGCCCGGTCGTGCACCTCTGGTACTTCCTGTGGGTGGTGCCGTTCGTCGCGGTGCAGCGACTGGGTCCGAGCGCGACGGTCGCGCTGGTGGCGCTGTCACTCGTGTCGGGACTGGTGGCCCCGATGGACTCCTCGCTGCACGGCGCCTACCTGACGATCGTGATCGGCTCGCTCGTGGTGGCTGCGGCGGCGGGGCTGCTGCTGGTCACCCGGCGGGCCCGTGAGCGCCTGGCGGGCCTGGCGACCGACGAGTGGACCTCGAGCATCGACGCCACGGTCGTCGACCAGGGATAGCGCTCCGCGCGTCGCCGGGCCGCGGCCCGACGACCGGCGACGGGACGCGCGGCGACCTCGAGCACGGCGTCGGCGAGGGTCTCCGCGCGCGGCTCGGCCCAGGCTCCGGACCCGGCGTCCACGAGCTCCCGTGCGCCGCCCCGGTCGGCGGTCACCACGGGCGTCCCGGAGGCCAGCGCCTCGAGGACCGCGAGGCCGAACGTCTCGCCCGGGCAGACGCTGAGCGCCACGTCCGCCCGGGCGAGGGCGCGGCTCAGGAGGGCGGGCGAGTCGACGTACCCCCGGAAGCGGACCGGTGCGTCGCCAGCGAGGTCGACCAGCTCGTCGAGGTGGGGGCCGACTCCGAAGACGTCCATGCGCAGGGGTACGCCGCGCCGGTGCAGCTCGACGGCCGTGGCGACGACGAGGTGCGGGCTCTTCTCGCGTGAGAGGCGGCCGGCGTGGACCAGCCGCAGTCCCGCGACCGGCTCGCGCGGGTGCGGTCGGAAGGTGGCCAGGTCGACGCCGAGCGGCACGCGCACCACAGGGCAGCCGGCCGCGTCGGCGACCTGCTGGAACTCGTCCAGGGCGTAGTCCGAGGTGACGACCACGGCATCGACGCTGCGCACGAGCAGCCGGTTGAGCAGGCCGATGGACACCTTGCTGGTCGCGTCGAGCCCGGTGCGCAGCGCCAGCATGTCGCCCAGCCGCTCGTGCGACAGGAGCACCGACCCGACGCCGTTGCGCCGTGCCCAGCGGGCGACGGGCAGCAGGGTGAGCTTGTCGCTCAGCTCGACCGACGTCGGCCGCCACTGCTCGAGCACCTCGGCGACCCGCCACGGCTCGACGATCAGCCGGTAGCCGCCGCCGACCCGGGGGGCCCGCAGCTGCACGACGTCGCCGTACGCCGTCGAGGTGCGCGCGTCCTCGGGGCCCGGCACGACGAGCAGTCGCTCGCACCCCGCACCGACGTAGCCCTCGCCGAGGGCGCGCAGCGCGGTGCGCATGCCTCCCGACGCGGGTCCGACGAAGTTGGCCAGCTGGGCGATGCGCATGGCCGCACCGTGGCGCAGCCAGGTGAACGGAGCCTGACGACGTCCCGGCCGTCAGTGGGCCGGGAGGATGCGGCCGGCGACCTCGCCGAGGGTGATCCGCCCGCCACCGGTGCCGGGCGCTGTGTAGCGCAGCACCACCTCGTCGCCGTCCTCGAGGAAGGTGCGCTCGCGACCACCGGCCGTGAACGGCTCCTTGCCGCCCCAGCTCAGCTCGAGGAGCGAGCCGCGCTGGTCGCGGTCGGGGCCGGAGATCGTGCCGGAGGCCCAGAGGTCGCCGGTGCGGAGGCTCGCGCCGTTGACCGTCGTGTGGGCGAGCATCTGGGCCGGCGACCAGTACATGGTGCGGTAGGGCGGGCGGGCGATGACCTCGCCGTCGAGCACGACCTCGACCTCGATGTCGAGCCCTGCCGGGCCGTCGACCCGCAGGTAGTCCAGCACCTCCGGGTCCTGCCCCGGCAGGTCGGTCCACGCGGCGGCCAACGCGGCCAGCGGGGTGACCCAGGCGCTGATCGTGGTGGCGAAGGACTTGCCCAGGAACGGACCCAGCGGGACGTACTCCCAGGCCTGGATGTCGCGCGCGGACCAGTCGTTGAGGCCGACGACGCCGAAGGTGTGCTGCGCGAAGTCGTCGGTGGGCACGCGCTCGCCGAGCGCCGAGGGCACGCCGACGACGAAGCCGAGCTCGGCCTCGATGTCGAGGCGCTGGGAGGGGCCGTACGACGGTCGCTCGTCGGTGGGTGCCTTGCGCTGGCCCGACGGGCGCACCACGTCGGTGCCGGACGGGACGACCGTGCCGGAGCGGCCGTGGTAGCCGACGGGGAGGTGCTTCCAGTTGGGCAGCAGCGGCTCCTGGTCGGGCCGGAACATCCGGCCGACGTTGGAGGCGTGGTGCTCGGAGGCGTAGAAGTCGACGTAGTCGCCGACCGTGAACGGCATCAGCATCCGCACCGAGTCGACGGGACTCAGTGCCGGCTCGACGAGGTCGCGCTCGGTCTCGTCGGTCAGCAGGCCGGTGATCCACGCCCGGGTCGACTCCCAGACCGCGGGGCCGGCGGCCATGAACGGGTTGAGCGTGGGCTGGTCGAACAGCGCGTGCGTGTCGACCATGTCGGCCGCCGCCACGATGCTCAGGTCGAGCACCTGGTCGCCGATGCGCACGGCGACGCGGGGGTGCTCGCCGGAGCGCGCGAAGACGCCGTAGGGGAGGTGGTCGACGTCGAACCCGGAGCCCGCGGCTCCCTCGACCCAGGTCGTCGCTGTCATTGCGTGTGCACCGCTTTCTCGATCAGTCCGAGTGAGATGAGGTCGTCGAGGGGCTCGGTCACCGAGCACGAGCCGAAGGACGTGAACCAGCGACGGGCGGCGGCCACGTCGAGGTCGGTGAGGGCGTTGCCGTCGCGCTGCTCCAGGACCTCGACGGCGTCGGTCGTCGAGCCGCCGTCCCACAGGGCCGCGGTGGCGCCGAGGACGTTGAGGAAGCCGTGGGCGCCGCCGCCCTCGGGCTCGTGGCGTACGGCGCGGTGCAGGCCGGCGGTGGCCTTGAAGCGCAGCTCGCGGTCGAGCGCGGCGTCGATCCAGGAGGCGACCGTCGCGGCGTCGGGGACGAGGTCGTGGTCGACGTTGCCCAGCCGCAGCTTGAGCCGGTGGTCGCAGGCGGCCACCTCGTCGACCGCGGCCAGCCACGAGGCCGTCGCCGGGCCGGGGACCTCGATGAACAGCGGAGCGGCGAGGTCCACGGCGCGGGCGGCCGCGTCGATGCGGCGTACGTTGCCGACGGGGTCGGCGGCGTCGCGCACGGCGACCTCGAGACCCGCCAGCGTGAGGCCCTTGCGCGCTGCCAGGGACGCGACTCCCTCGACGGCGCCGGCGCCGGTCGTCAGCACCACCGAGACGGGCACGCCGGCGGGCACCGACCCGAGGTCGGTGTCGGTGACCACGAAGGAGCCGACGAGCCCCGACCACCACTCCGAGCGGCGCGCGTCGTAGGCCGTGAGGGCGTCGCGCAGGTCGGCGTTGCCGGGCGGGAACACGGCCGCGTCGTCGACCAGGCCCCGCCAGGGCTCCGGGAAGGGCTCGCTGGAGGCGTCGGGTCGACCGGTCTCGGGGGGTGGAGGAGTCGGGGACACGCGACTACTCTAGCCACCAGATAGCGGACATCAGTGTCCGATGATCGGACGATTGGAGCGGACCGATGGCCCACTACCGAGCACTCGGGCTACTGCCGCGCCAGCGGCACACGCAGCTGCGCGACGACGACGGCCACCTGTTCCGCGAGGAGCTGATGGGGGAGGAGGGCTTCTCCTCCGACTCCTCGCTGCTCTACCACCGCGGGGTCCCCAGCGCGATCACGGACAGCCAGGTCTGGGAGCTGCCCGACCAGTCGCGCACGCCCAACCACCCGCTGAAGCCGCGCCACCTCAAGCTGCACGACCTGCAGACCGGCAGCTGCCCGGTGGAGGGCCGCCGGATGGTGCTCGGCAACAACGACGTCCGGATCGGCTACGTCGTCACCGGGACCGAGCCGTCGCCGCTCTACCGCAACGCCATCGGTGACGAGTGCGTCTACGTCGAGTCCGGCAGCGGCACCGTCGAGACCGTCTTCGGCGCCATCGCCTACCGGGCCGGCGACTACGTCATCGTGCCGCGCGCCACCGACCACCGCTGGGTGCCTGCCGAGGCCTCGCGCCTCTACGCCATCGAGGCGAACTCGCACATCCACCCGCCGAAGCGCTACCTCTCGCGCTTCGGCCAGTTCCTCGAGCACGCGCCCTACTGCGAGCGCGACCTCGTCGGCCCGACCGAGACGCTCCAGGCCGAGGGCACCGACGTCGAGGTCCTGGTCAAGCACCGCACGAGCGCCGGCATCGTCGGCACCCGGCTGACGTACGCCACCCACCCGTTCGACGTCGTCGGCTGGGACGGCTGCCTCTACCCCTACACGTTCAACATCGAGGACTTCATGCCGATCACCGGCAAGGTCCACCAGCCGCCGCCGGTGCACCAGGTCTTCGAGGGCTGGAACTTCGTGATCTGCAACTTCCTGCCCCGCAAGGTCGACTACCACGACCTCGCGATCCCGGTGCCCTACTACCACTCCAACGTCGACTCCGACGAGGTGATGTTCTACGTCGGCGGCGACTACGAGGCCCGCAAGGGCTCGGGCATCAACATCGGTTCCATCAGCCTGCACCCGGGTGGGCACGCGCACGGTCCGCAGCCCAGCGCCATCGAGGCCAGCCTCGGTGTGCCGTACTTCGACGAGTCCGCGGTGATGGTCGACACCTTCGCCCCGCTCGAGCTCGGGGAGGGCGGCGTCGCCGTCGAGGACCCGGCCTACGCCTGGACCTGGGCGGGTCGTGGCCCCGACGTCGGCGACGGCGACGGCGACGGCGACGGCGGTCCGGCGGTCTTCAGCAACAGCTGAACCGGCGCCCACCCCCTCGGGTGGTCGTTAGCGTGGCGAGCATGACCGCCGACCTGCCGCCCTGCGTCTTCCTGCTCTTCGGGGCCCGCGGAGACCTCGCGGCGCGCAAGCTCTTCCCCGGCCTCTACCGGCTCGCCGCGGCCGGCCGGCTGCCGCAGGACTACGCCGTGGTCGGCAGCGGGCGGCACTCGCCGGGCTCCGACGACGACTTCCGTGAGGAGGTGCTCGACGGGCTGCGCGACAGCGTCGACGACCTCGACGAGGACGTGGCCCGCGACCTGCTGGGCCGGCTGTCGTTCCGGACCTCCGACGCCGACGACGGCGCGGACCTGGCCGCGTGGGTCCGCGAGGTCGAGGACGGCCTCGGCGACGACGTGCTCCGCCTCGTCTACCTGTCGGTGCCGCCGACCGCGATGTCCGGGATGGTCGGCATGCTGGGCCGCGAGGGGCTCGCCGAGCGCGCGCGCCTGGTGATCGAGAAGCCCTTCGGGCTGGACCTCGCGTCGTTCGAGGAGCTCGACCGGGACGTGCACGAGGTGTTCGACGAGGAGCAGGTGTTCCGCATCGACCACTTCCTCGGCAAGGAGGCCGTGCAGAACCTCCTGGCGCTGCGCTTCGCCAACGCGCTCTTCGAGCCGGCCTGGGACCGCGCCAGCATCGCCTCGGTGCAGGTCGACGTGCCGGAGACGCTCGCCATGGAGGGCCGCGGCTCGTTCTACGAGTCCACGGGCGCGCTGCGCGACATGGTCTCCACCCACCTCTTCCAGATCCTGGGTGCCGTCGCGCTCGAGGACCCGGGGGAGTGGTCCTCGCAGGCGGTGCGCCGGGCGCGTGCCGCGGTGTTCGAGGACGTACGCCTGCTCGACCCGTCGCGCGTCGTCCTCGGCCAGTACGACGGCTACCGCGACGAGGAGGACGTCGACGAGGACTCGACCGTGGAGACGTTCGTCGCGCTCGAGGCGTGGGTCGACAACGAGCGCTGGCGCGGGGTCCCGTTCCACCTCCGCACCGGCAAGGCGATGGCCGAGACCCGGCGCACCGTCACGCTGCGGTTCCGTGGCCCCGACTCGACGGTGTTCGGCGACGCCGCGGTGCCCGACGAGCTCGTCCTCGAGCTGACCGACGAGGCCCGCGTGCAGGTCGACCTGCTCGGCAAGCGGCCCGGTCCCGAGATGGAGCTCGCGCCGGCCACGATGCGCCTCGACCTCGGCGAGGAGATCCCCGAGGCCGAGCCGCTCGAGGCCTACGAGCGGCTCCTGCTCGACGTGCTCGAGGGCGACCACACCCTCTTCGCCCACGCCGACGAGACGCGGCGGCTGTGGGAGGTCTGCCAACCCGTCCTCGAGGACCGCCCCGAGCCGCTGCCGTACGACCGCGGCTCCTGGGGTCCGTCGGCGGCGCTCGACCTCCCCGGGGGCGGCTGGCGGCTCGGACGGGACGGGCGGTGACCGACCGGGGGGCCGAGGCACTGGCGATCGCCGACCACGGGCTCGTGGGCGACCTGCGCACGGCCGCGCTCGTCGGCACCGACGGCACCATCGACTGGTTCTGCCCCGGTCGCTTCGACGCCCCGAGCGTGTTCGCCGCGATCCTCGACCCCGACGGTGGCTCGTGGCGGATCGGGCCCGACGACCCCGACGCGCGGAGCCAGCAGTACTACCACCCGGAGACCAACATCCTCGTCACCCGCTTCATGACCGAGCACGGGGTGGTCGAGGTGCAGGACTTCATGCCGGTCCTGCGCGCGCACGACCCCGAGCACCGGCAGCGGCTGGTGCGCCGCGTCGTCGGCCTGCGCGGGTCGGTCGACCTGACGATGCGGATGGCGCCTCGGCCCGACTACGGCCTCACCGCGCCCGACCTCACCCGCGACGACGACGTCGTCCGGTTCGCCGACGGCGAGGTGCACCTCGCGCTGTCGAGCACCGTCCCGCTGGAGGTGGACGACGCCTCGGCGACCGCGACCGTCGGCCTGGCCACGGGCGAGACCGCCCTCTTCGTCCTCGAGGTGCTCGCGCCCGGTGAGCCGGCACGGGGGTGCACCCTCGACGACGTCTCGGAGCTCTTCGACGCCACCGCGCGCTTCTGGCGGTCGTGGCTGGCGCAGAGCACCTACACCGGGCGCTGGCGCGAGTGGGTCGACCGGTCCGCGCTGACCCTCAAGCTGCTGTGCCACGAGCCGAGCGGCGGCATCGTCGCCTCGCCGACGACGAGCCTCCCCGAGCGCATCGGCGGCACCCGCAACTGGGACTACCGCTACGTCTGGGTGCGCGACGCCGCGTTCAGCGTCTACGCGCTGCTGCGTCTCGGCTTCACCGACGAGGCGCGGGCGTTCGTGCGCTTCCTGTCCGAGCGCATCGGGGAGGCGGCCGAGCAGGACGACGACGACCTCGACCGCCTCGGCCCGCTGCGGGTCCTCTACGACCTCGACGGCCGGATCCCGCACGAGCGCGAGCTCGACCATCTCGCCGGGCACCGCGGCTCGCGGCCGGTGCGCGTCGGCAACGGCGCCGTCGACCAGCTCCAGCTGGACGTCTACGGCGAGCTCGTCGACTCGGTCTACCTCTTCGACAAGCACGGGAACGGGATCAGCCACGACGCGTGGGGCGACCTGCGCCGCGTCGTGTCGTGGCTGATGGACAACTGGGAGCGGCCCGACGCCGGGATGTGGGAGATCCGCGACGAGCCGCGCACCCACACCACCTCGCTGGTGATGTGCTGGGTCGCGGTCGAGCGGATGATGCGCATCGCGCGCCGGCGCGGGCTGCCGGGCGACCTCACCGAGCTCGCCGCGGTCCGCGACGCGATCTACGAGCGCGTCATGACCGAGTGCTGGAACGACGAGCTCGGCGCGTTCACGGCGTTCCCCGGCAGTGACGTCCTGGACGCGGGCACCCTGCTCATGCCGATGGTCAAGATGGTCGCACCCGACGACCCGCGCTTCCTCGCCACGCTCGCCCGGATCGAGCAGCGGCTGGTGTCCGACAGCCTGGTGCTGCGCTACGACCCGCAGCTCTTCGGCGACGGCGTGTCCGTTGACGGCGACCGGGACGGCGTACCCGAGGACGAGGGCACGTTCTCACTGTGCTCCTTCTGGTACGTCGAGGCGCTCACCCGGGCCGGCCGGCTCGGCGATGCGCGCCTCGCGCTGCAGAAGATGTTCACCTACGCCAACCACCTGGGGCAGTACGCCGAGCAGGTCGGCCTCAACGGCGAGCAGCTGGGGAACTTCCCCCAGGGCTTCACGCACCTGAGCCTGATCAGCGCCGTGATCAACCTGGACCGTAGCCTCGACGCATGACCGGAGTCGCCACCGGCACGGCGACCGCACGGTCCGTCGCGCTGATCCCCTTCGTCCTTGCGATGCTCTCGATGATCGGGCCGTTCAGCATCGACACCCCGTTCCCTGCGTTCTCGGAGATGGGCCGGGCGCTCGGCGCCTCCGTCGGCCAGCTCCAGCTGGTGGTCACCGCGTACCTCTTGTCCTTCGCGGCGATGAGCGTGTTCCACGGCCCGTTGTCCGACGCCGTCGGGCGCCGCCCCGTCATCGTGGTCTCCCTGCTGGTGTACGCCGTCGCGTCCGTGGCGTGCGCGTTCGCGCCCACGTTGGAGCTGCTGCTCGTCGGCCGCGTCGTGCAGGGCCTCGCTGCGGGCGGGTCGACGATCGTGAGTCGCACGATCATCCGCGACCTGTTCGACGGGCCCGAGGCCCAGCGGCTGATGAGCCAGGTCGCGGTGATCTTCGGGCTCGCGCCCGCCGCGGCGCCGGTCGTCGGCGGGCTGCTGGTCCAGGTCGGGCCGTGGGAGACGGTCTTCTGGTTCATGGCCGCGCTCGCGCTCGTGCTGGTCGGCCTGACGGTCGCGCTCCTGCCCGAGAGCCACCCGCCGGAGCGCCGTGTGCCCCTGCGGGTCGGCGAGATCGTCCGCGGCCTCACCGCGGTGCTGCGGGTCCCGGCGTTCCACCGGATGGCGTGGGCCGGCACGCTCGTGTTCGGCGCCCAGTTCCTCTACATCGGCGGCGCCGCGATCTTCGTGGTCGACCTGCTCGGCGAGGGCGAGCTCGACTTCTGGAAGCTGTTCCTCCCGATGATCGGGGCGATGGTCGTCGGGTCCGTCGTCAGCGGTCGCCTGGGCCGGATGGTCACCAGCCCGCGCCTGGTCTCGGTGGGCTACGCCGTCAGCACGGCCGGCGCCCTGCTCGGCATCGCGGTCGCCCTCACGCCCGCCGGCGAGGTGCTGCCGTGGGCCGCCCTCGGCATCTCCCTCGTCGCCTTCGGCAACGGCCTGGCCTTCCCCAACATCCAGCTGCTGATGCTCGACCTCGTGCCCACCCGCCGCGGCGCGGTGATGTCCGCGTCGTCGTTCGTCACGCTGGTGTTCAACGCCGCCAGCGCCGCCCTCCTCGCGCCGTACGCCGGACGCTCGGTGCTCGGCTTCGCGGTCGCCGCCGCGGTGTGCGTGGTCCTCGGCTGGGCGTTCTGGCGCTGGCACCAGCACGCCGAGCGGCGGGCTGCCGCGGTCTGATCAGCGGGACTTCGCACCCGAGTTGCGTGCTTACAGGTAGAGATCCCTACCTGTAAGCAGGGCGGTCACCGGATATCCGGGGACTCCAGACTCCAGACAGCACCCTCAGGACGTCCAGGCGCGCCAGAGGCCGGCGTACTCGCCGTCGAGGTCGAGGAGCTCGTCGTGGCTGCCGAGCTCCACGATCCGTCCGTCGAGGACGACCGCGATGCGGTCGGCGTCGTGCGCGGTGTGCAGGCGGTGCGCGATCGCGACGACCGTACGTCCCTCCAGCAGGCTGTTCATCGACCCCTCGAGCGTGCGGGCCGTGCGCGGGTCGATGAGCGAGGTCGCCTCGTCGAGCACGAGGGTGTGGGGGTCGGCGATGATCAGTCGCGCGAGCGCGACCTGCTGGGCCTGGGCCGGCGTGAGGGACTGGCGACCCGACCCGATGACCGTGTCGAGACCCTCGGGCAGCCGCTCCACCCACGCCTGGGCGCCGACCGCGCGCAGGGCGGCGCGGACGGCGTCGTCGTCGGAGTCCTCCCGCGCGAGCACGACGTTGTCGCGCACGGTGCCGATGAAGACGTGGTGCTCCTGCGTCACGAGCGCCACCTCGGTGCGCAGCACCTCGAGCGGCAGGTCGACGAGGTCGACGCCACCCACGCGTGCGGTTCCCGTGCGGGGCCGGTTGATGCCGGACAGCAGCCGGCCGAGGGTCGACTTTCCGGAGCCGCTGGGGCCGACCACTGCGAGGCGCTCACCGGTGCGCAGCCGCAGGTCGACGCCGTGCAGCACGTCGTGGCCCTCGCGGTAGGCGAAGCGCAGGTCCGTGCCCACCAGCTCGACGCCGTCGGGGAGGCGCTCGCCGGCCTCGCGGTCGGGCGGCACCTCGGCGATGCCGAGCAGGCGGCTCGTCGACGCGGCGCCCACCTGGAGGCGGTCGACCTCGCCGATCACCGCGTCGAGCGGCTCGCTGAGGGCGACGACGTACAGCATCGCGGCGGTGATCTGGCCGAGGTCGACCCAGCCGCGGCTGTAGCCGTAGGCGCCCACCACGAGGGTGACGACCTGCGGCACCTGGAAGGCGCCGTTGAGCGCGGCGAACAGCACGTTGCGCAGCGTCATGCCGTAGCGCTCGGCCTGTGCGGACACCTCGATGTCGTCACCGCCGGCGCGGACCCGTCGGCCCGACAACCCGAGCGCCTCGACGGTGCGGGCACCCTCGACGGTCTCGGTGAGCGTGGTGTTGATGCGGGAGTACGTCGCCCCCTCGGTGATGTACGCCTTGGGTGCGCGCCGCAGGTAGGTGCGCACCGCCGGCGCGCACAGGGCGAACACCACCAAGGCGGGCAGGGCGAGGACCAGCGAGTTCAGCAGCATCGCCACCACCGACAGCACGACCGTCAGCAGGGAGATGAGCAGCCGGGGCACGCCCCACTGCACCGAACGGGCCATGGTGCCGACGTCGCGGGTCACCCGCGTGACGAGGTCGCCGGTGCTCGCGCCCTCGACGCGCCCGATGGGCAGCCGCAGGATCGTGCCGACGACGTACTCGCGTGCGGATGCCAGCAGGTCCTGGCCGAAGTGGGTGGAGGTGCGCTGCGCGCCGAAGGTGAAGAGCGCCTGCAGCACCACGACACCGATGACGGTGAGCGCGAGCCGATCGAGGCCCTCGACGGCGGCGCCCTGCGACTGGACCCGGTTGACCAGGGCGCCGAGCAGGCGCGGCACCACGAGGGCCGAGGCGGCGGCCAGCGCGTTGAGGAGCACGAGGAGCGCGAAGGAGCGCTTGCGGCGACGCACCAGGTCGCCGAAGAACGCCAGCACCGCGTGGTTGCCGGACACCGGCCACCCGCGGACCGGGTTGCGCGACGCCTCGTAGACGTCCTCGGCGCGCTGCCGGCGCAGGTCGTGCCGCTGACGCAGCGCCCGACCCCGGTCGCGTACGCCGCCGTGCCGGGGCGGCCGCAGCTCCTCGGGGATCGCGGGCGGGTCGTCGGACCGGTCGCGCCAGGTCTCGGCCGAGGTGGCGAGGAGGTCCGTGCTCATCGGACCGCCTCCTCGTCGTCGAGCGCCCGGGCGACCACGCGCCGGTAGTCGTCGTCGCCGGAGAGCAGGTCCGCGTGCCGGCCCTCGGCCACGACGGTGCCGTCGTGCAGAAGCACGACGTGGTCGGCGTGGTGCAGCCAGAGCGGGGACACGGTCGTGACGACGGTGGTGCGGCCGCGACGGGTCTCGGCGACCCGCTCCGCGATCCGGGCCTCGGTGTGGGCGTCGACGGCCGAGGTCGGCTCGACGAGCACCAGGACCGGGGCGTCGGCCGCGATGGCCCGGGCCAGCACGACGCGCTGGCGCTGGCCGCCGGACAGCCCGCGGCCCCGCTCGTCGAGCTCGCCCTGCCAGCCCTCCGGCAGGGCGTCGTAGACGTCCTCGGCGCTGGCGACGCGCAGCGCGTGCTCGGCCTGCTCGCGGGTCAGCCGGCCGTGCGGGTCGACCGCGTCCTGCAGCGTCCCGGCGAACAGCTGGCTGCCGGTGTCGCTGACCAGCACCTGACGGCGTACGTCGTCCAGGCGGGCGCGGGCCAGGTCGACGCCGCCCAGCGTGACGCCCCACTCCTGGCGTGCGCGCTCCTCGTCGAGGGCGGCGATCCGGGCGCGCTCCTCGGCGCGGGCGGCGCGGGCACGCCGGGCTGCGCGACCCTTCGTCCCGTCCTCCTCCTCGGCGGCCACCGGCTCGGTGTCGGCCGGGAGGTAGCGCCCGAGGCGGTCGGCCAGCGCGGCGCTCTGCTCGGGCACACCGCTCACCACGACGGTGAGGATCCCGGGCGTGACGGTCAGCCCGCTGGCGGCGTCGTGCAGCGCCGCGGTGCCGTCGAGGACCACCGGCTCGGCGGGGTCCCGCCACGGCGGGCGCTGCTCGAAGATCGCGATCGCCTTGCGCGCGCTGACCAGCGAGCGCACGCCCTTCTGGGCGAACTCGAAGAAGGTGCGGATCGGCCCGACCATGAAGAGGCCGTAACCGAGGAAGGTGACGAGCTCGCCGACGGTGAGCGAGCCGGACTGCACCTCGCGGGTGCCCGTCCAGACGAGCGCGACGAGGAACAGCCCGGAGAGCAGCACGCCGACCGCCTCGACCACGGCCTGCCAGATGCCCGCGGCGACGCCGGCGTCCCGGGCCGACTGCGACTGCCGGTCGTAGTTCGCGCCGAAGGTCTGCTCGCCGCCGATCCCGCGCAGGATGCGCAGCCCGGCCACGATGTCGGTCGCCATCGAGGTCAGGTCGGAGGTCCGGGACCGCTCGACCTGCTGGCGACGGTGCAGCGGGCGCAGCAGCGGCAGCGCTGCGCCGACCAGCACGGGCGCCGCGACCAGGGTGAGCAGGCCGAGCTGCCACGACATCGTGAGGACGATGAAGGCCACGGTCAGGTACGACACCAGCTGGCCGGCCGTCCGCGCGAGGATCTCGGTGAGCGCGCCGAACTCGTCGGAGTCGCTCGACGCGACACTCAGCACCTCGCCGGTGGGGGAGCGGCGCGGGAGCACGTGCCCCATCTGCGCGACCTTCCGCGTGACCATCTCGAGCGTCCCGTAGAGGCTGACCAGCCAGCTGCGCACCACGAGCGTGTGGGACACGATGCCGAACACCGAGCCGATCACCACGACGAGCAGCAGCAGTGCCGCCCAGCCCGCCAGCGCGGTCGTCGAGCCGCCGACGATGCCCTGGTCGACGGCCCGGCCGAAGATCCAGGGGCCGAGCGTCGACGGCAGGAACCACAGCGCGTAGCACAGCGAGGAGAGCGCGATCAGCGCCTTCTGCTGGCCGATGACCCATCGGAGGAACGAGGCGGGCGACCGGGTGTCGGGGTCCGGGCTGGGGGCGTCGTCCGTGCCGGTGAAGAACGTCGCGATCCGGGGTGGGAAGTCCTGCATGTCGTGGACGACCCTAGGTGCCGGGACCTGATCGTCTCGACGCAATATCGGGCGACGGCAGCGGCGGGTGCGTCCGGTCTCAGGCCGCTCCGTACGCCGGGTAGTCGGTGTAGCCGGCCTCGGAGCCGCCGTAGAAGGTCTCCGGCTGCGGCACGTTGAGCGGCAGGTCGTCGGCGAGGCGGCGCGGCAGGTCGGGGTTGGCGATGAAGGACCGGCCGAAGGCCGCGGCATCGATGAGCCCCTCGCGCAGCAGCCGCTCGGCCTTGTCGCGGTCGTAGTTGCCGGCGCCCACGATCGGGCCGGGGTGTGCTTGGCGCAGGGCGCGGCGGTAGTCCTCGTCGAGGACCGGGCCGCCGGCCCAGTCGGGCTCGGACAGGTGGAGGAAGGCCAGGCCGCGCGCCCCGAGCTCGCGGGCGACGTACAGCCCCGCCTCGGGGCCCTCGGGGTCGGTGGTGCCGTTGAAGGAGCCGATCGGCGAGATCCGGACCGCGACGCGGTCGGCGGACCAGGCGCCGACGACGGCGTCGGTCACCTCGAGCATCAGCCGGGCGCGGTTCTCCAGCGAGCCGCCGTACTCGTCGGTGCGCTGGTTGCTGTCGGCGGCGAGGAACTGGTGCAGCAGGTAGCCGTGGGCGCCGTGGATCTCGACGAGGTCGAAGCCGGCCTCCCGGGCGTTGACCGTCGCACGGCGGAAGTCCTCGAGCAGCCGGGGGATCTCGTCGAGCTCCAGCGCGCGCGGGGTCGGGCAGGCCACGCGCGTCGGGCGACCGTCGTCGCCACGCACGGTGGTGCGGTTGCGGAACGGCACGGCGCTCGCCGACACCGGCAGCGCCCCGTCGTGGAAGGACTCGTGCGAGACGCGGCCGACGTGCCACAGCTGGGCCGCGATCCGGCCGCCCGCCTCGTGGACGGCGTCGGTGACCCGCCGCCAGCCGGCGACCTGGTCGTCGCTGTAGATGCCCGGGGTGTCCATGTAGCCCTTGCCCTCGGGGCTCACCTGCGTGCCCTCGGAGATCAGCAGGCCGGCGCCCGCCCGCTGGACGTAGTACTCGCGCATCAGGTCGTTGGGCACGTCGCCCGGGACGGTCGCGCGCATCCGGGTCAGCGGCGCCATCAGCACGCGGTTGTCGGCGCGGACAGCGCCGAGGGTCAGGGGCTCGAAGAGGGAGGACACGAGTCGTCCCAACCGGAGCCGACCACCACGTATTCCGGTCCGGCCGAGGTCCACCGGGTGCCGCGCGAGCTGTGCCTGCGACCAAAGTCGGGGTCTCCGCGACTCCGCCCCACGGATTGCCGTAGCCGGGTACCGTGGCGACCGATGACGGACGTCGAGGTGCTCACTCCGCGCGAGGTCCCGCTGGGCGGTCCCCGGGCCATGCGCGTCCGACGCACCCTGCCCCAGCGCCACCGCTCGCTCATCGGCGCGTGGTGCTTCGTGGACCACTACGGCCCCGACGAGGTCGACGAGACCGGTGGCATGGTCCTCCCCGCCCACCCGCACACCGGCCTGCAGACGGCGAGCTGGCTCTTCGACGGCGCGCTCGAGCACCGCGACTCGGTGGGCAGCCTCGCGACGGTCAAGCCGGGCGAGCTCAACCTGATGACCGCCGGCCGCGGGATCAGCCACACCGAGGTGTCCACGCCCGGCACCTCGGTGCTGCACGGCGCCCAGCTCTGGATCGCGCTGCCCGACGACAGTCGCCAGGTCGAGCCGCGCTTCGAGCACTTCGCCCCCGACCCCGTGCGCGGACCCGGCTGGGAGGCGCGCGTCTTCATCGGCTCCCTCCTCGGCGCCTCCTCGCCCGTGGTCACCCACACCCCGCTGCTCGGCGCGGAGGTGATGCTCGCCCCCGGCAAGAGCCTCGAGATCGAGGTCGACCCGACCTTCGAGCACGGGGTGCTGCTCGACGTGGGCGCGATCGACGTCGAGGGCCAGGAGCTCGCCCCCAGCGACCTCTGCCACGTCCCGCACGGGCGCGACGCCATCACCGTCACTGCGCACGAGGAGGCGAGGTTGCTCCTCCTCGGAGGCCCGCCCTTCGGCGAGCCCATCGTGATGTGGTGGAACTTCATCGGCCGCAGCCACGAGGAGATCGCCGGCTACCGCCAGGAGTGGCAGGAGCAGATCGCGTCGGGCGACGGTGACGTCGTCCCCGACGGCCGTGAGGTCGTCGACGGGCGCTTCGGCCGGGTCGACCTCGACCTGCAGCCGATCCCCGCACCGTCGCTGCCCAACGTCCGCCTCAAGCTCAGGCACTGACCGGGTGGGGATCGCGGCGATCGTCGGCGACGACGGCGTCGCCCGCTGCCCGTGGGGCGCCGGCGACCCGGTCAACCGCGCCTACCACGACACCGAGTGGGGCATGCGCGTCTCCGGCGAGGCCGCGCACCTCGAGCGGCTGACGCTGGAGGCCTTCCAGTCCGGCCTGTCGTGGCTGACGATCCTCAACAAGCGGCCCGCCTTCCGTGCGGCGTTCGCCGACTTCGACGCCGACGTGGTGGCCGGCTACGGCCAGGGCGACGTCGAGCGCCTGATGGCCGACACCGGCATCGTGCGCAACCTGCGCAAGGTCGAGGCGGCCGTCGCCAACGCGCGCGCGACCGTCGCGCTGCGCGACCACGGCGGCCTCGAGGAGCTCCTCTGGTCGTTCCGTCCCGAGCCCGGCCCTGCGCCCGTCACGACCGCCGACGTGCCCACCACCTCGCCCGAGTCGGTGGCGATGTCCAAGGCGCTCAAGAAGGCGGGGTTCGCCCACGTCGGCCCCACGACGATGTACGCCCTGATGCAGGCCATCGGCCTCGTCGACGACCACCTCGAGGGGTGCCACCGCCGCGGCAGCGCCCTCTGACGTACGCCGCCGGCGCCCGGCTCAGCCGGCCTTGCGCCAGACCGAGACGTGGCTCTCACTGTCGTTGGTGAACGGCGCGCCGTGCCAGTCGGCGGTGCGCCGCTCGAGCGCCATCCCGGCGAGCTGGGCCATCAGGTCGCACTCGGCGGGCCAGATGTAGCGGAAGTTGCTCGCGCCGTAGGTGACGGTCCCGTCGTCGTGGCGGCGGTAGTGGTGCGACGTGCCCTGCTGCGTCGTCAGGTCGTAGGTGTCGAACCCGACGTGCCGGCGCCCGACGTGGAACGGGACCGCGTCCTGGCCCGGTGGGAAGCGTCGGATCGGCGGCACCCAGAGCTCGACCACGAAGCGCCCACCCGGCGCGAGGTGCCGGGCCGCGTTGCGGAAGCACTCCACCTGCTCGGCCTGCGTGCGCACGTTGCCGATGCTGTTCCAGACCACGTAGACGAGGCTGAACTCGCCCTCCACGCGGGTCGTTGCCATGTCGCCGACCGCCACCGGGATGTCCGGGCGCTTGCGGTGGAGCACGTCCGTCATCGGCTGCGACAGCTCGATGCCGGAGACCGGCACGCCCCGGTCGGCGAGCGGGATCGCGACGCGGCCGGTGCCGATGGCCAGCTCGAGGGCGGCGCCGTCCCCGGCCAGTGCGGCGAGGAGGTCGACCGCGGGGTCGAGGACCTCGGGCTCGAACATGAACGCCGAGCTCTCGTCGTACGCCTCCGCGTCCTCGGCGCTCCAGTAGTCGCTGCTGCTCATGGCGCCACGCTGCCCCAGGACGCGGGCCGCGCTCCACCCATTTGACCCCTGCCGCCGAGCCGACGCAGTCCGTAGGCTGCGCGTCCATGACGCGCCTGCACGCCTTCTCCGCCGACGACGCCCTCACCGACCTCGACGCCACCGGACTGGTCGAGGCGCTGCGGGCGGGTGCCGTGTCCGTGCCCGAGGTCGTCGAGGCCGCCATCGCCCGCACCGAGCAGGTGGACGCGGAGCTCGGCGCGGTGGCGTACGCCGCCTACGACCGCGCGCGCGAGGAGGCCCGCCACCCGCGCGGCGGCTGGTTCGCAGGGGTGCCGACCTTCGTCAAGGACAACGTCGACGTCGCCGGGATGCCCACCCAGCACGGCGCCGACGCGTTCACGGCCGTGCCCCAGAAGGCCGACGGCGACTTCGCCCGGATGTACCTCGCCACCGGACTGATCCCGCTCGGCAAGACGCAGCTCTCCGAGTTCGGGTTCTCCGGCGCGGCCGACCACGTGCGCCTCGGGCCGGTGCGCTCGCCGTGGAACCGCGACCACTACGCCGGGGCCTCGTCCGCGGGGTCGGCCGCGCTCGTGGCCGCCGGCGCCGTGCCGATCGCCCACGCCAACGACGGTGGCGGCTCCATCCGGATCCCGGCCTCGGTCAACGGCCTCGTCGGGCTCAAGCCGACGCGGGGCCGGCTGGCGCAGGACCGGATGATGCGCGACATGCCGGTGCGGATCGTCTCCGACGGCGTGCTGACCCGCACCGTGCGCGACACCGCCGCGTTCTACCGCGAGGCGGAGAAGGTCTGGCGCAACCCGCTCCTGGCGCCGGTCGGCGACATCTCCCGTCCCAGCCGGGCGCGGCTGCGGATCGCGGTCGTCACCCAGGGCATCGGGCGCGACTGCAGTCCCGAGGTGCGCGCGCTGACGCTGCGAACCGCGGCGCTGCTCGAGTCGCTCGGCCACCAGGTCGAGGAGATCGACAACCCGGTGCCGGCGAGCTTCCCCGACCACTTCGTGCGGTTCTGGTCGATGCTCGCCCTCGTCATCGTGCGCCGGGGCAAGAAGGACTTCGGTCCGTCGTGGGACCCGGCGAAGCTCGACAACCTCACCCTCGGCCTCGCCCGGCATGCCGCCCGGAACCTCCACAAGCAGCCGCTGTCGATCGCGGTTCTGCGCGCCTCGCAGCGGGTCGCCGCCCGCCACCGTGCGCAGTACGACGTCACGCTGACGCCGACGCTGGCCACCGAGACGCCGCGGGTCGGGCACCTGCGTCCGGACCAGGACTACGACGAGATCATGGGCCGGCTGATGGACTGGGTGGCGTTCACCCCGCTGCAGAACGCCACCGGCGAGCCCGCGATCTCGCTGCCCCTGGCCACGACCGCCGCCGGGCTGCCCCAGGGCATGATGCTGGGGGCCGGAGCGGGCCGTGAGGCGAGGCTCCTCGGCCTCGCCTACGAGCTCGAGGAGGCCGTCGGCTGGCCCCGGATCCAGGCCGTGTGAGGAGGGGGCGGGAGCCGATTTCTCATCCGTCGGGCGCCTGTGTATCGTTCTCCGTCGTTGCCCCTTTAGCTCAGTCGGCAGAGCGTCTCCATGGTAAGGAGAAGGTCTACGGTTCGATTCCGTAAAGGGGCTCTGGTTCGGACCCCTCCGGGGCGTCCGTCCTCCGCGGCGGGGTAGCTCAGGTGGTTAGAGCACACGGCTCATAATCGTGGTGTCGCGGGTTCGAGTCCCGCCCCCGCTACCACCAAAGTCGGCAAGCTCCCGCACCACCCGCAACGAAAAGGTTCTTCCCATGGCCAGCAAGTCTTCTGACGTTCGCCCCAAGATCACGCTCGCGTGCACCGAGTGCAAGGAGCGCAACTACATCACCAAGAAGAACCGTCGCAACGACCCGGACCGCATCGAGCTGAAGAAGTTCTGCCCGCGCGACCGTCGCCACACGATCCACCGCGAGACCCGCTGACGCTGTTCTTCGTCGCACCCGACCCGTCCGAGCACTCGGACGGGTTGTCGTGTTTGTAGGCTCAGGGGTATGTCCGTCGACCCGTCCCTGGTGGGGCGAGCGTTCCCCGCGCCGTCGCCCCTGACCGTCACGTCCGAGCGGGTCGGCGCCTTCGCCGCCGCCGTCGGCCACCCGGGCACCGCCGGCGAGGTGGTCCCGCCCACCTTCCCGATCGTGCTCGCCTTCGACGCGATGCAGGCCTTCCTCGACGCCGAGCAGATCGACCTGCACCGCATCGTCCACGGCGAGCAGCGCTTCGCCTACGCCCGCCCGCTCGTGGTCGGCGACGAGCTGAGCGCCACGCTCACCGTCACCGGCCTGCGCCAGATCGGCGGTGCCGACATCATCGCCACCGCCAGCGAGATCACCGACGCCACCGGGGCCGTCGTCTGCACCGGCAAGGCGACGCTCGTCCACTCGTCCGGGGCGGAGGCCGACCAGTGACCACCACCTTCGACGCCGGTCAGGCCCTCGAACCGATGACCTTCACCGTCACCCGGGCCGACCTCGTCGCCTACGCCGAGGCCAGCGGCGACCACAACCCGATCCACCAGGACGAGGAGGTCGCCCGCAGCGTCGGCCTGCCGGGTGTCATCGCACACGGCATGTTCACCCTCGCCCTGGTCGGGCGCGCGGTCGCCGAGTGGACCGACGGGGCCGAGGTGGTCGACCTCGGGGCGAAGTTCACCAGCCCCGTCGTCGTACCTGCCGAGGGCGGGGCGGAGGTCGTCGTGGGCGGCACCGTGAAGTCCGTCGCCGACGGCCTGGTCACGCTCGTGCTCGAGGTGACCTGCGAGGGGCAGAAGGTCCTGGGCATGCCGAAGGCGGTCGTGCGTGCCTGAGCTCCTCAGCGCGCACACCTCGCTCCGCCTCGGCGGCGCCGCCCGGCGGTGGGTCCGCGCCACCACCGACGACGAGCTGGTGGCGGCCGTCGGCGACGCCGACGCGGCGGGCGAGCCGGTCCTCGTCCTGGGCGGCGGCTCCAACCTCGTCGTGGCCGACGAGGGCTTCGCCGGCACGGTGGTGGAGGTCGCCACCCGCGGCATCTCCGCCGACGTCGACGACTCCGGCGACCCGTCGTGCTCCGGTGCGACGGTCACGGTCGCGGCGGGGGAGTCGTGGGACGACCTGGTCGCCACGGCCGTCGAGCGCGGCTGGATCGGCGTCGAGGCGCTCTCCGGCATCCCCGGATCGGTCGGCGCCACCCCCATCCAGAACGTCGGCGCCTACGGCCAGGACGTCTCCCAGACCATCGCCCGGGTCCGGGTGTGGGACCGCGTGCTGCGCGGCGTGCGTACCTTCGCCGCGGCCGAGTGCCACTTCGGCTACCGCACCAGCCGGTTCAAGGCCGACCCCGGCCGCCACGTCGTCCTCGACGTGACCTTCCAGCTCCGCCAGGGCGCGCTCGGCGCCCCCATCGCGTACGCCGAGCTGGCCCGCACGCTGGGCGTCACCGAGGGCGGGCGCGCCCCGCTGGGTGAGGTGCGCGAGGCGGTCCTCGGGCTCCGCCGTGGCAAGGGCATGGTGCTCGACGCCGACGCCGACGACCACGACACATGGTCGGCCGGCTCGTTCTTCACCAACCCGTTCCTCACGCCCGAGCAGGCGGCCGCGCTGCCCGACGACGCGCCGCGCTGGGGACAGGCCGACGGCACGGTGAAGTCGAGCGCCGCCTGGCTGATCGAGCACGCCGGCTTCGGCAAGGGCTACACCAGCGCTGCGGCGGGGGAGCGGGTCGGCCTGTCGACCAAGCACGCCCTCGCCCTCACCAACCGCGGCGGCGCCACCACCGCCGAGCTGCTGACCCTCGCCCGCGAGATCCGCGACGGCGTCGAGGCGGCCTTCGGCGTGCGCCTGGTCAACGAGCCCGTCACCCTCGGCTGCACCCTCTGACTACCCGGCCAGCCAGGCGGCGATGTCGCGGTGTGCCGCCTCGAGCACCTCGGGCGGCGCCTGGGACGCCTCGAAGGACATCGTCGCCAGCCGGGCGAGGGTGACGTCGTCGAGGTCGTGGGCGGCGCGCATCGTGGCGTACTGGCCGGCGAGCCGTGAGCCGAACAGCAGCGGGTCGTCGGCACCCAGCGCGACCGTCGCGCCGGCGGCGAGCAGGTCCGGCAGCGGCACCGAGGTGAGGTCGGAGTAGACGCCCAGCGCCACGTTGGACACCGGGCACACCTCCAGCGCGACGCCCGCCTGGACGATGCGGTCCAGCAGCTCGGGGTCCTCGGCGCTGCGTACGCCGTGCCCGAGGCGCTGTGCGCCCAGGTGGTCGAGGCAGGTGCGGATGTGGTCGGGGCCGAGGAGCTCGCCGCCGTGCGGGACCAGCAGGAGGCCGGCGCGCTCGGCGATCCGGAACGCGCCCTCGAACTCCGCCGTCCGTCCGCGTCGCTCGTCGTTGGAGAGACCGAACCCGACGACGCCGCGGCCGGCGTACTGCCCCGCGAGCCGGGCGAGCGTGCGGGCGTCGAGCGGGTGGCGGGTGCGGTTGGCGGCGATGACCACCGCCATGCCCAGGCCGGTGCGCTCGGAGGCGTCGCGCACGCAGTCGAGGACAAGGTCGGTGAACGCGGTGATCCCGCCGAAGCGCGCGGCGTAGCCGCTGGGGTCGACCTGGATCTCCAGCCAGCGCCCGCCGTCGCGGACGTCGTCCTCGGCCGCCTCCAGCACCAGGCGTCGTACGTCGTCGGGGGTGCGCAGCACGGAGCGCGCCACGTCGTAGAGCCGCTGGAAGCGGAACCAGCCCTTCTCGTCCGCGGCGCTGAGCTGAGGCGGCCAGTCCTCGACCAGCGAGTCGGGCAGCACGATGCCGTCGCGCTCGGCCAGCTCGAGCAACGTGGCGTGCCGCATCGACCCGGTGAAGTGGAGGTGGAGGTGGGCCTTGGGCAACCGCGACACCTCGCGCCGGTGGTCGCCGCCGACGGCCGGAGTCCCCATGCGGGCATCGTAGGTGCGTGCCGGTGGGATCCCTCGGTTCGACTCGGCTGGACCGGCCCCGTATGCTTCCCGATTGGTGGTTTCGCCAGATGCTTCGGCATGCCCGCACCGTCGGGCGGAGACCACCGGAGGGCACTAGCTCAACTGGCAGAGCATCGGTCTCCAAAACCGAAGGTTGGGGGTTCAAGTCCCTCGTGCCCTGCGAGGAAACACTGCACAGCAACCCGGACGAGAAGGTGAAGATCGTGGCCGACGGCAACGCGGTTCAGGACGCGCGGCGCGACTCCCGCGACGACCGTGGGCGCACCAGCCCCGTCACGTTCGTGCGCCAGGTGGTGGCCGAGCTCCGCAAGGTGGTGTGGCCCACCCAGCAGCAGCTGATCACCTACTTCTTCGTGGTGCTGGTCTTCGTCACCGTGGTGATGGCGCTGGTCTCGGTGCTCGACCTGGCTTTCGGAAAGCTGGTCTTCGAGATCTTCACCGGCAGCAACACCCAGTGACATCCGGGGCAGTGGACCCCCGCCCCCCAGCAACCAGTACGGAGTGAGACGTGTCGGACAGCAATGACGTGGACCAGGTCGAGGACCAGGTCGAGTCGATCGACGAGGCGAACCCCGAGGACGCCGACCTGACGGTCGACGAGACCGTCGAGGCGGACGCCGCCGACGAGGTCGACGGCGAGGTCGTGGACGAGGCGACCGAGGTCGAGGACGACGAGGACGCTGCCGCCGACGAGGCCGAGGAGTCCGGCGAGGAGTCCGGCGCCGACGAGGCCGCCGAGGAGAACGACCCGCTCGAGGCCTTCCGTCGTGAGCTGTGGGCCAAGCCCGGTGACTGGTTCGTGGTGCACACCTACTCCGGCATGGAGAAGCGGGTCAAGCACAACCTCGAGAACCGCATCATCTCCCTCAACATGGAGGACTACATCCACGAGATCGTGGTCCCCACCGAGGAGGTCGCGGAGATCAAGAACGGCCAGCGCAAGATGGTCACGCGCACCGTCCTCCCAGGCTACGTCCTGGTCCGCATGGACCTCACCGACGAGTCCTGGTCCGCCGTGCGCCACACGCCGTCGGTCACCGGCTTCGTGGGCCACAGCCACCAGCCCGTGCCGCTGAGCATGAGCGAGGTGGAGGACATGCTGGCCCCGGCCGTCATGGCCGTCGCCGAGGCCGAGTCCGCCGCGTCGGGCGAGAAGGGCTCCTCCACCACCCCGCGCAAGCCGGTCGAGGTCGCCGACTTCGACGTCTCCGACTCCGTCATGGTGGTCGACGGCCCGTTCGCCACGCTCCACGCGACGATCACCGAGATCAACGCCGAGTCGCAGCGCGTCAAGGCCCTCGTCGAGATCTTCGGCCGCGAGACCCCGGTCGAGCTGTCGTTCAGCCAGATCCAGAAGGTCTGAGCGCGAGGCACGCGTCTCGAAACCCACCCGGGCCGCTCGATTTCACAAGGAATCGATCGGGCCCGACAATGAAGTAGCAACAACCCGTGGCAGAGGGCGTCCGTCCTCGTCGTGACCACAAGAGTAGAAAGAAGAAGGCAATGCCTCCCAAGAAGAAGATCGCTGCGCTCGTCAAGGTGCAGCTGCAGGCCGGTTCGGCCACCCCGGCCCCGCCGGTCGGTACGGCGCTCGGCCCGCACGGCGTCAACATCATGGACTTCTGCAAGGCCTACAACGCCCAGACCGAGTCCATGCGCGGCAACGTGATCCCCGTCGAGATCACCATCTACGAGGACCGCAGTTTCGACTTCATCACCAAGACCCCGCCGGCCGCCGAGCTCATCAAGAAGGCCGCCGGCCTCTCCAAGGGCTCGGGCGTCCCGCACAAGGACAAGGTCGGCAAGCTGACCAAGGACCAGGTCCGCGAGATCGCGACGACCAAGCTGCCCGACCTCAACGCCAACGACATCGATGCGGCCATGAAGATCGTCGAGGGCACTGCGCGCTCGATGGGCGTCACGACCGACTGACCGTGTCCTTCTAGAGACAAGTGGGAGAGCCGCGCTGGCTCGCCAACCACATCCTTTCGCACCACAGAAACGAGAAGACAATGCAGCGCAGCAAGACCTACCGCGCGGCCGCCGAGTCGTTCGACCAGGACGAGCTCTACGCCCCGCTGGCCGCCATCAAGATCGCCAAGGGTGGCTCCAAGAAGAAGTTCGACGAGACCCTCGACGTCGTCATGCGCCTGGGTGTCGACCCGCGCAAGGCCGACCAGATGGTCCGCGGCACCGTCAACCTCCCGCACGGCACCGGCAAGACCGCCCGCGTCCTCGTGTTCGCGAACGCCGAGAAGGCCGACGCCGCCCGTGAGGCCGGCGCGGAGTTCGTCGGTGGCGACGAGCTGATCGAGAAGGTCGCCGGCGGCTGGCTCGACTTCGACGCCGTCGTCGCGACGCCCGACATGATGGGCAAGGTCGGCCGCCTCGGACGCGTCCTCGGCCCCCGCTCGCTCATGCCGAACCCGAAGACCGGCACCGTGACGCCCGACGTCGCGAAGGCCGTCACCGACATCAAGGGTGGCAAGATCGAGTTCCGCGTGGACCGTCACTCCAACCTGCACTTCATCATCGGCAAGGCGTCCTTCACCGAGGCCCAGCTCGCGGAGAACTACGCCGCTGCCCTCGAGGAGGTGCTGCGTCTCAAGCCGGCCAGCTCCAAGGGCCGCTACATCAAGAAGATCACCGTCTCCACGACGATGGGCCCCGGCATCCAGGTCGACCCCAACCGCATCAAGAACGTCGCCAGCGAGGACGAGGCCGTCCAGGCCTGATCCACGTCGCGCCGTGTCGGCCCGGCCATCCCTCACGGGATGGCCGGGCCATCCCTCACGGGATGGCCGGGCCGATCTGCATCTGGGGGAGCCGCTGTCGTTTCGGCGTGGAGGCATCGGGTAGGAAGGGCGTGCACGCCTTCCACGACAGAGCTGCGGCAGACCGCCGCACCGTCGCACGCCACCGCACCAGGAGACTCCATGCGCGTCACGTCCCTCGCCCGCCGACTCGGCTCCGCCGCCCTGGTCCTGAGCGTCGGTGTCGGCCTCGCGGCCTGCAGCAGCGACGACTCGTCGGACTCCGACTCCTCGAGCTCCGCGACCGACAACGGGGCCGACGACAGCGCCGGGTCGAGCGACGACGCCGCCGAGACCGAGGACGCGGCCGCGATGACCGAGCTCGACGGCGCCGGCTTCTACCCGGCCGTGATGGAGGCGATGCGCGAGGCGGAGACCTTCAACTTCCAGACCGTCTCGGAGTCCGCCGGCCAGACGCAGACGATGGAGGGCCAGGCCCGGTTCGCCGACGACGGCGTCGAGATGAAGGCGTCGAGCACCGGTGCGCAGCCGATGGAGCTGATCCTGCTCGACAAGATGATGTATCTGAAGTCGCCCGACCTCGGCACCGGCGACAAGTGGCTCAAGGTCGACCTCAGTGACCCCAACTCGCTCTTCGGCATGATCGGCAAGGCGACCGACCCTGAGGTGATGTTCAAGGCCATGGAGGCGCCGAAGAAGCTCGAGCTGGTCGGCACCGAGGAGGTCGACGGGGTGGAGACCAACCACTACCGGATCACCCTCGACCCCGCGAAGTACATCGCGGCCATGGACTTCCCGGCTGCGATGGCCGACATGATGCCCAAGGAGCTGGTGACCGAGATGTGGGTCGACGGCGACGACCTGCCGCGCAAGTTCTCCCAGACCCTCGAGGTGCCGTCGGCCGCCGGCGGCAAGCCGACGTCCACGACGAGCGAGGGCACCTACTCCGACTTCGGCACCGACGTCGAGATCGAGGCGCCGCCCGCCGACGAGGTCACCGAGGACATGTTCCCCGGCGCCGCCTGAGCGCCGAGGCACAGCACGCTGCGACCGGCGAGCGCGTCACTCGCGGAAGACCCGCTCGTCGATCAGCTGCTCCTTGACCTCGACACCCTCGGCCTCGAAACGGCCCTGGTCGAAGCGCGTCCGGAACTGCAGCGTCACCCCGTCGCGGCCGAAGCGGTTCTTCTCCAGCGTCAGCACCGCGTAGTCCTTGAAGCGCTCGGCGTTGGTGAGGTCGTACGTCAGGTGGTGGCGCGCGACGATGTCGTACTTGTTGTTGAGCACCATCACCACGTCGGCCTCGTACGCCAACGCGCTCGAGCCGCGCAGGTCGCTGGCGCGCATCCGCTTGCCGGTGCGCAGGGCGTCCTTGTCCGCGGCGGCGATCGCGAGCACCGGGGCGCCGATGTCGATCGCGAGGTCCTTGAGGCCCTCGACGATCTCGGTCGAGCGGGACTCCTCGTCGGAGTGGGCGGACTTCACCTTCTGCAGGTAGTCCACGACCACCAGCGGCGTGGTGCCGACGAGCTGGCGTACGCCGTCGATGGCGGCCTGGATCGCCGTGAGGTCGGTGCGGGTGCCCGTGGAGCGGTGCACGAAGAGGTGCTCGGAGTAGTGCTCGACCCGGCCCAGCGCCTCGACGCCGCAGGGCACGGACTCCAGGCGGTGCTCGAGCGAGCTGACCCACAGGTCGTCGAAGATCGAGCGGATGGTGTTGACGCGCACCTGGTCGGACTCGTCGAGCTCGCCGGCCTCCATGGCGAGCAGCTTCTGGGTGATGTCCTCGGCGTCGTGCTCGTAGGAGAAGTAGAGGACGGGGCGTCCGGTGGCGGCGTTGTTGCGCGCCATCTGCAGCGCGAAGGTCGACTTGCCCAGGCCCTGCGGGCCCGCGAGCAGTATGAGCGAGCCGGCGCGCATGCCGCCGCCGATGAGCGGGTCGAGCCCGGCGAAGCCGGTCTTCCAGACCCGGCCGGCCGCGTTGCGCCCGGTGAGCATGCGTTCGTCGCTCCGGGCCAGTGAGGCCCCGACGGTCATGAGCTGGTGATCCACGCCCCTCATGGAACCAGTGATGGGCCGCCGCGGCAGGCGAATGGGGGGTTTCGCCGCCCTCCGACCGGGCCTCGGACGGACCGCCCCTCCCGATTTGGTCGACCCGTCACGAGCGCGTACTGTTCCATCTCGAAACCAGAGACCGCAGGTTGTCATGGGCTCCACGTCCGTGACCGAAGGTCCGCAGCAGCGGACGGCCGGCGCAGGTGACAGAGCAGCGGCCCCGGCCGCATCAACGCCCTGAGCCTGCGCTCAGGGCGTTCGTCGTCTGTGGGCCGGACGCCGGTGGTCAACCCCGGAAGGAGACCCATGGCGCGGCCAGAAAAGACTGCCGCCGTTGCAGAGATCGTTGACTCGTTCAACGACTCCGCCGGCGCTGTGCTGACCGAGTACCGCGGGCTCACCGTGAAGCAGCTGCAGGACCTGCGGCGAGCCCTCGGCGAGAACGCCAACTACGCCGTGGTCAAGAACACGCTGGCCAAGATCGCCGCCACTGAGGTGGGCATCGAAGGCTTCGACGACCTGCTGACCGGCCCCACCGCCATCGCCTTCATCAATGGAGACGTGGTCGAGGCCGCCAAGGGTCTGCGTGACTTTGCCAAGGCCAACCCCGCCCTTGTCATCAAGGGTGGAGTCCTGGACGGCAAGCCGCTCGACGCTGCCGAGGTGGCCAAGCTGGCCGACCTCGAGTCGCGTGAGGTGCTGATGGGCAAGCTGGCGGGCGCGATGCTCGCGAGCCTCTCCCAGGCCGTCTACCTGCTCAACGCGCCGATCGCCCAGGCCGCCCGTCTCGCGGGTGCGCTGCAGGCCAAGGCCGAGCAGGACCCCTCGATCCTCGCAGGTGGTGCCGGCACGCCGGCCGCTGCCGAGGACGCCCCGGCGGAGGAGGCCCCCTCGTCCGAGGAGGCCGCCGAGCCCGAGGCGACCGACGAGGCTGCCGAGCCGGCAGCCGAGTCCACCGACGCCTGACCAGGCCGACGTACACCACCTGAAACCCCGGCGCAGCCGCACACCGCGACCGCGCCACAGACGAAAGGTTTGCCATCATGGCGAAGCTCAGCACCGACGAGCTCCTTGACGCGTTCAAGGAGATGACCCTCATCGAGCTCTCCGAGTTCGTGAAGCAGTTCGAGGACACCTTCGGCGTGACCGCCGCTGCCCCCGTCGCCGTGGCCGCCGCCCCGGCCGCCGGTGGTGCCGCTGGTGGCGACGCCGCCGCCGAGGAGAAGACCGACTTCGAGGTCGTCCTCGAGGCCGCCGGCGACAAGAAGATCAACGTCATCAAGGAGGTGCGCGCCCTGACCTCCCTCGGCCTGAAGGAGGCCAAGGACCTCGTCGAGGCCGCGCCCAAGACGATCCTCGAGAACGTCGACAAGGCTGCCGCGGACAAGGCGAAGGAGGCCCTCGAGGCCGCCGGCGCCACCGTCACCGTCAAGTGACGATCCGCTAGCTGCTCCACGAGGGGCGGTCACCGAGAGGTGGCCGCCCCTCGTGTCATTTCGCCCCTCGTCGGAGGCCCTGTCGCGGCGGGGTCGGACGCACTAGAGTGAGGAGCCTCGATGCGCATCACGAAACGAGTTGCTCCATGCGCAACAAGCGACACGCAACGACCGTCATCCGGCTGCTGACCGCCGCCCGCTACGAGGTGCTGCCCACGGCCTCCACCGAGGACAAGCTCCTCGAGCACGTGCCCCGCGACCGGACGATCACCGTGACGGCCTCACCCTCCAAGGGCCTGGAGGCCACCTTCGACCTCGCGGAGCGGCTCCACGGCCACGGGTACGTCGTCGTGCCGCACCTGGCCGCGCGCATGGTCAGCGGCCGCTCAGAGCTCGAGGAGATCGTCGACCGGCTCGTCGGGAAGGGCATCACGCGGGTGTTCGTCCCGGGCGGCGACGCGGAGCCGGCCGGGGACTACCGCGATGCGCTCGGCCTGCTCGAGGACCTCGCCGCGCTGGGATCGCCCTTCGCGCACGTCGGCATCACCGGCTACCCGGAGTCGCACCCCACCATCCACGACGACCTCACCGTGCAGTCGATGTGGGACAAGCGCCGCTACGCCACCCACATCGTCAGCAACCTGACCTTCGACCCGGCCGTGGTGCGTGACTGGGTCCGGCGGTTGCGCGCCCGCGGGGTGACCATGCCGCTGCTGCTCGGCCTCCCCGGGCCGGTCGAGCGCGCCAAGCTGCTCGGCATGGCGACCAAGATCGGGGTGGGGGAGTCCACCCGGTTCCTCGCCAAGAACAAGGGCCTGTTCGCGCGCCTCGCCGCCCCCGGCGGCTTCACGGGCGAGAGCTTCCTGGAGAAGTGCGCCCCGGCGCTCGGCGAGGGCGCGCTGGTGGAGGGACTCCACGTCTTCACGTTCAACCAGATCGCCGAGACCGAGGCCTGGCGCACCGACATGCTGGAGCGGCTGCGGTCCTAGCCGGCCCGCTCGCCCAGCAGGTCCGCGAGGGCCCGGTCGAGGCCGACGTCGCCCGTCTCGACGACCGTGAGCGGCAGCCCGATGCTCGCCGCGGCCTGCTCGGCGAGCGTCCGCAGTTCCTCGTCGGGCTGCTGGGCGAGCCAGACGACCCGGGTGTAGTGGCCGAAGTAGGTGTCGCGCAGCTCGGGGTAGCGGTCGAGGCCGAGCTCCTGCAGCACCGTGCGCGCGAACGAGCGGGCCAGGAAGTCGGTGAGCACGTAGGTGCCCGGCTGCTCGTCGAAGATCCGCTCGAGGCGCTCGCTGCCGGCGTACAGGTCGTAGCAGTGCAGGCCCGGCAGCCGCTCGAGACCGAGGTCTGCGCACACCGCGTCGAGCGCGCCGTAGGTGCCGCAGTCGGCGTAGCCGATGACCACCCGCGAGTACGACGCCCGCAGCCGCTCGGCGGCCGTGCGCACCTCGTCGGCGATCCGGTCGGGGTGGTTGTGCAGCAGCGGCGGGAGGGGGTGCACGTCGACCGGCCACTGGTGGCGCTGGACGACCGCGGCCGCGGGCTGGGCGAGGGCGCCGCAGGCGATCAGCGCGACCCGGCCGGTGCGTCCACCCTCAGAACGCGAGCTGCTCGACGAAGGCGTCGTTGAAGTCGGGGCGGTCGGAGAGCTCGACATAGGTCACCTCCTCCAGCAGGGTCAGCGCGCCGGCCCGCTCGCGGACCGACAGCAGCGCCATCTTCGCGCCCTCGCCCGCCACGTTGCCGGCGGCGACGATGCGGAGGACCGGCAGCGTGGGCACGAGGCCGATCCGGACCGCGGAGGCGGGGGAGAGGTAGCTGCCGAAGGATCCCGCCAGAAGCACCTGCTGGACGTCGCGGTGCTCGAGGCCGAGCTGCTCGAGCAGGAGCGACCAGCCGGTCGAGATCGCGGCCTTGGCGAACTGGAGCTCGCGCACGTCGCGCTGGGAGAGGTAGACGCACTCGACGGGCTCGGCGTCCGAGGTCGGGCGGTGCAGGATGAACACCCGCTCCTCGCCGATGCGGGCCAGCCGGTCGGCCAGTGCGGGGGCGATATCCTTGGCCGCCTCGTCGGTCACCAGCCGGCCGGTGCCGTCGAGCAGGCCGACGCGGACCAGCTCGGCCACGGCGTCGACCAGGCCGGACCCGCACAGGCCCTTGGCCTCGACGTCGCCGATCACGCCGAGGGTCACCGCGGGCTCGTCGGAGCCGGCGTGGGGGTCGACCTTGACCACCTCGACGGCGCCGTCGGCGGCGCGCATGCCACACCGGATCGCACCGCCCTCGAACGCCGGACCGGCGGGGGCCGCGGTCGAGAGGATCCGGTCGCCGTCGCTGAGCACGATCTCGCAGTTGGTGCCGACGTCGATGAAGAGCCGGACCCGCTTGTCGCGGTCCATGCCGGTGGCCAGCATGCCGGCGACGATGTCGCCCCCGACGTAGGCGCCGAGCGCCGGGAAGAAGAACGCCCGCGCGCGCGGGTGCAGGTCGAGGCCGATGTCGGCGGCGAGGACCGTGGGCGGCTGGGCGACGGGCATGACGAACGGCGCGACCCCGAGCGGCTCGGGGTCGATGCCCAGCACGAGCGAGGTCATCGTGGCGTTGCCGGCGACCGCGACCTCGTAGACCTGGGTGGGCTCGATCCCGGCCTCGCGGCAGACCCGCGTCGCGAGCTCCGCCAGCGTGGCCCCCGCTGCCTCGCGCAGCCGGTCGAGTGCCTGGTCGTCCATCATCGTCGCGCTGATGCGGGTGATGACGTCCCCGCCGAACGGCTGCTGGCGGTTGAGTGTCGAGGCGACCGCGAGCGGGGTGCCGGTGCCGACGTCGAGGAGGGTGCCGACGACCGTGGTCGTGCCGAGGTCGAACGCGATGGCGTAGCGCGTCGCGGTGGTGTCGCCGGGCTCGACGTCGACGAGGTCCTCGTCGACGACCACGGCAGTCACCTTGAAGTCGGACTGGCGCAGCACCGTGCCGAGCCGGCGCAGGGCGTGGACGTCGGCAGTGACCTCGAGGTCGTCGATCGCGTCGGTGAGCCGGGCGAGGTCGGTGCGCTGGTCGGCCAGCGTCGGCTCCTCCAGCTCCACGTAGCGCTTCTGCACGGCGGGCCGCAGGATGACCTGGCGGCCGATCCCGACGGTGGCGGCCTTGGGCCGCGTGGTCAGCGGCGGCACGTCGACGGCGAGGTCGCGCGTCGCCTGGACCAGGCAGCCCAGCCGCCAGCCGTCGGCGAGCTGCGCCTGGGTGAAGGTGCGGGCGTCGTGCCGGGTCACCGGGAGCTCGACCGGCGAGGTGACGCGCACCTTGCACTTGTGGCAGGTGCCGTGCCCGCCGCAGGTGGAGTCGATGGCGATGCCGTTCCAGGACGCCGCGTCGAAGACCGTGACGCCGGGCGGGACGCGGACGCCGCGCTGGGTCGGCGGCAGGTCGGCGCCGTCCTCGGCCCGGCCGGCGACCGTGAACGCGAGGTCGACGCGGCCGGTGCCGTCGTGCGTGGCGGGCCCGGCGCCGGGCCTCTCGATGAGGCCTTCGCGCGCGACGTCGGCGAGCGAGAAGTCCGGTCCGTCGGGAGGAGTCACGCCTGGGCCGCCGCCTGCTTGGCGCGGTGCGCCGAGATCCACGCCATGCCCCAGTCGTCGTGCCCGAGGAAGACGTCGGCGGCCTTGACCGCCTCCACGATCGCCGGTGTGCGGGTGTCCATGATCGCGCTGGTGAGGCCCGAGGTCATGGCCATCGGCAGCCAGGTGGCGTTGAGCGTGTGGCGCCCGGGCATGCCGAAGCTGACGTTGGAGGCGCCGCAGGTCATGTTCACGCCGAACTCGTCGCGGATGCGGCGCATCACCTCGAAGGTCACCAGCGAGGTCGTGGTGTCGGCGCCGATCGGCATCGCCAGCGGGTCGATGACGATGTCGGCCTGCGCGATGCCGTACTCCTGCGTCGCGACCTGCACGATCTTGCGGGTCAGGTCGACGCGCTTGTCGGCCTCCATCGGGATCTCGTCGTGATCGTTGGGCAGCGCGATGATCGCGGCGTCGTACTTCTTGACCAGCGGAAGGATCGCGGCCATGCGGTCGTCCTCCGCGGTGATCGAGTTGACCAGGGCCCGGCCCTGGTAGACCGACAGCCCGGCCTCGAGCGCCTCGACCACCGAGGAGTCGATGCAGATGGGCAGGTCGGTCAGCTCCTGGGCCATCGTGATGGCCTTGGCGAGCAGCTCGGGCTCGTCGGTCAGCGGGACGCCCATGTTGATGTCGAGCACGTCGGCGCCGCCCTCGACCTGCGCCTTGACGTCGCGCTCGATGGCGGAGAGGTCGCCCTCGCGCAGCTGCTCCTGGAAGATCCGGCGCCCGGTCGGGTTGATCCGCTCGCCGATGAGGCAGAACCGGTGCTCGTGCCCGATCACCACCTCCTTGCTGGCCGAGCGCAGGACGGTGCTCAGGGGAGGGGCGGTGTTCATGCAGGCACCTTCGAGCGCTTCTCCTGGAGCAGCCGCTTGGCCGCCTTGACCGTCTGGGACGCGTCGGCCGCGTAGCCGTCGGCGCCGACCGCGTCGGCGTACTCCTGGGTGACCGGGGCGCCGCCGACCATGACGATGACGCTGTCGCGGATGCCGGCCTTCTCGAGGGCGTTCATGTTGGCCTTGAACATCGGCATCGTGGTGGTGAGGAACGCCGAGAAGCCGACGATGTCGGGCTGGTGCTCGTCGATGGCGGCGACGAACTTCTCGGGCGCGACCTGGACGCCGAGGTCGATGACCTCGAAGCCGGCGCCCTCGAGCATGATGTTGACGAGGTTCTTGCCGATGTCGTGGACGTCGCCCTTCACGGTGCCCATCAGGAACTTGCCGACGGTCTGTACGCCGGTCTCGGCGAGCAGGGGACGCAGCCGCTCCATGGCCCCGGCCATCGCGCGGCCGGCGATGAGCATCTCCGGGACGAAGAAGTCGCCGCGCTCGAAGCGTGCGCCGACCTCCTCGAGCGAGGGGATGAGCGCGTCGAAGAGCAGCGTCTGCGGCTCCATCGAGACCGAGAGACCCTCCTCCGTCAGCTCGAGCACGCGGGGTGCGTTGCCGACGAGGGTCTCGTCGTACAGGGCTTGCAGGATCTCCTCGGGTGTCATGCGACCACCTCCTGGGCTCGGGCCGGATCTCGGGGCGTGTGGGGTGCCGGTCCGCGCAGCAGTGCCGAGAGCGCGGTGGCGTGGTCCAGGAGGCTGCGGCCGAGCTCGTCGAGCCGGCCCTCCAGGCGGGGGGTGGGGCCGGAGACCCCGAGGGCCGCGACGACGTCACCGCGGGCTCCGTGCACGGGCACGGCGACGCCGGTGAGCCCGATCTCGAGCTCGTCGGCGGTGATCGCCCAGCCGCGCTCGCGGGTGCGGACGCAGTCGCGCTGCAGGGCCGCGGGGGTGGCCAGCGTCTGCGGCGTGGGCCGCTCGAGCTCGCCCTCGGGGACCTCGAGCGCGTGCCACGCGTGGAACACCTTGCCGAGCGCCGAGCAGTGGCTGGGCACCTCGACCTCGGTCCAGTCGCGGGTGCCGAGGAGGTAGCGGGAGTCGACCTGCGCCACCTGTACGACGCGGTCGCCGCGGCTGATGCTCAGGTGCACCGTCTCGCCGGTGGCCTCGCCGATGGCCTCCATCGCCGGGCGGGCCAGCCGGACCAGCTCGTCCCAGGGATCGTGCCGGGCGGCGTAGAGCCAGAAGAGCCGGCCGGCGACGTAGGAGCCTGCTGCGTCGCGCTCCAGCAGGCCGCTGCGCTCGAGCGCGGTGAGCATGCGCGAGGTCGTCGACTTCGCCAGCCCGCTGGCGTCCTGCAGGTCGGCGAAGGTCATCGGCTCGTCGGCGTGCACGACGGTGGCGACCAGGTCTGCGGCGCGGTCGAGGGCGCGGGTGCCGGGGGCTGCGTCGCCCACGTGTGGCTCCCTTCGCCGGAGGGGGTTCCCAACGGGTTCCATGATGTGGAACCTTTGTTCCACATCATGAGGCTAGAAGCCGTGTCCCGCTGCGGTCAAGCGTCGCGGCCAGACCTCCCCCCGACTCAGGAGGACCCGTGTTCCGCAACGTGATGCCCCGCTACGAGGTGTTGTCCCAGGACGCCATGGCCATGCTCGACAAGGGATGGCGGCGCCTGATGACCGAGATCGGGGTCGAGTTCATGGACGACCGCGCGCTCGAGCTGTTCCGCGCCGCCGGGCAGAAGGTGGAGGACCGCACGGTCTTCCTCGATCCCGACTTCGTGCTCGAGCAGGTGGCCAAGGCCCCGCGCGAGTTCGACGTGCAGGCGCGCAACCCCGAGCACTCGATCCACATCGGCGGCGACGCCATGGCGTTCGGTGCCGTCTACGGCCCGCCCTTCGTGCGCGAGGGCGAGGTGCGCCGCGACGCCACGATGGACGACTTCCGCCGCTTCACCCAGCTCGCCCAGTCGTTCCCGGTGCTCGACTCGGCGGGCGGCGTGATCTGCGAGCCGAACGACACCCCGCTCGACAGCCGCCACCTCGACATGACGTACGCCCTGCAGACGCTGACCGACAAGGTCTACATGGGCAACGTGGTCTCCGGCGTCAACGCCGCGGACACGATCGCGATGTCGTCGATCCTGTTCGGCTCCCGCGAGGCCATCGAGGAGACGCCGGCGACGATCTCGCTGATCAACTGCAACTCGCCGCTGCGCTGGGACGACCGGATGCTGGAGGCCCAGTTCGAGTACTCCGCCGCCGGCCAGCCGGTGGTGCTCACACCGTTCATCCTGATGGGCGCGATGTCGCCGGTGACGATCCCGGCCGCGCTCGTGCAGCAGATCGTGGAGGCGCTGTCGGGGATCGCGCTCTCCCAGCTGATCCGCCCCGGCACGCCCGTGATCTTCGGGTCCTTCCTGTCCAACATCGACATGCAGTCGGGCTCGCCGACGTTCGGCACCCCTGAGTCGGGCCTCGGGCTGCTGTGCACGGGCCAGATCGCGAGGCACTTCGGGCTGCCGTTCCGCACCGGCGGCGGGCTGACGTCCTCGCAGGTGGCCGACGCCCAGGCGGGCTACGAGGCGCTGATGACGCTCATGCCGACCTTCCTGGCCGGTGCCAACTGGGTGATGCACTCGGCGGGCTGGCTCGAGGGCGGCCTGGTCGCGGGCTACGAGAAGTTCATCGTCGACATCGAGCTGCTCCAGATGCTGCGCCACGAGTTCACCCCGCTCGAGATCGACGAGGCGTCGATGGCCTTCGACGCCCACCAGGAGGTCGGGCACGGCGGCCACTTCCTCGGCGCGATGCACACCATGGAGCGCTTCCGCACCTGCTTCTACCGCCCGCTGCTCTCCTCCTCGGAGAACTACGAGCGCTGGATGCGCAACGGGGGCAAGGACGCCAACGACCGGGCGACCGAGCAGTACCAGAAGACCCTCGCCGAGTACGAGGAGCCGCCGCTCGACGACGCGATCCGCGAGGAGCTCCAGGACTACGTCATCCGCCGCCGGGCCGAGCTCGGCGACTGATCGTGGTCAGCTGAGGCCGAGGATGGTCCCGTCGTCGAGGAGGTCGATGCGGCCGGCGGAGGGGTCGCGGGGGAGCCCGGGCATCGTCATCATGTCGCCGCACACGACCACGACGAACCCGGCGCCGGCCGAGAGCCGGACCTCGCGCACGTGCAGCTCGTGGCCCGACGGGGCGCCGAGGGCGGTCGGATCGGTCGAGAAGGAGTACTGGGTCTTGGCCACGCAGACCGGCAGCCCCCCGTAGCCGTCCTTCTCGATGCGCAGCAGGCGCCGGCGCGCCCGCGCCTCCCAGGTGACCAGCCCGGCGCCGTAGAGCCGGGTCGCGATGGCCTCGACCTTCTCGGTCAGCGACAGGTCGTCGTCGTAGGTGAAGGAGAACTCGTACGGCGATGGCTCGTCCAGGGCGGCCAGGACGCCCTTCGCCAGGTCCTGCGCACCGGTGCCGCCGTCGGCGAAGTGGGTGGCCGGGAAGGCGTGTACGCCCTCCGCGCCGACGAGCTCGACGACCTTGGCCACCTCGAGGTCGCTGTCGCTCGGGAAGCGGTTGACCGCGACCACGCACGGGATGCCGTAGACGTCGCGGATGTTGTCGAGGTGCCGGCGCAGGTTGACCATGCCCGCCTCGACCGCGGCGAGGTCCTCCGTGCCGAGGTCGGTGAGCGCGACGCCGCCGTGGTACTTGAGTGCCCGGACCGTCGCCACGACGACCGCCACGTCCGGGCGCAGCCCGGACTTCCGGCACTTGATGTCGACGAACTTCTCCGCGCCGAGGTCCGCGCCGAAGCCGGCCTCGGTGACGACGATGTCCGCCAGCCGCAGGCCGGCCCGCGTCGCCATCACCGAGCTGCAGCCGTGCGCGATGTTGGCGAACGGGCCACCGTGCACGAAGGCGGGAGCGCCCTCGAGCGTCTGCACCAGGTTGGGTGCCAGGGCGTCGCGCAGGAGCGCGGCCATCGCGCCGTCGGCGCCGAGCTCGCGCGCGGTGACCGGGACCATCGCGCGGGTGTAGCCGACGACGATGTCGCCGATGCGGCGCTTGAGGTCGCCCCACGACTCGGTGAGGCAGAAGATCGCCATCAGCTCCGAGGCGACCACGATGTCGAAGCCGTCCTCGCGGGGGAAGCCGTTCGCGTGCCCGCCGAGGGCGACGGTGACCTCGCGCAGGGCGCGGTCGTTGACGTCGAGCACGCGCTTCCACGTGATGCTGCGGACGTCGATGTCGAGCTCGTTGCCGTGGTGGACGTGGTTGTCGATCAACGCGGCGAGCAGGTTGTTGGCCGCGGCGATGGCGGCGAAGTCGCCGGTGAAGTGCAGGTTGATGTCGGTCATCGGGACGACCTGGCTGTAGCCGCCGCCGGCGGCGCCGCCCTTCATGCCGAAGACCGGTCCCATCGAGGGCTCGCGCAGGCAGGCGACGGTGCTGTGGCCGAGGCCGTGCAGCGCGTCGGTGAGACCCACCGTGGTGGTGGTCTTGCCCTCGCCGGGAGGGGTCGGCGAGAGCGCGGTCACCAGCACCAGCCGACCCAGCGGCCGGTCCGCCAGCGAGGCGACGTAGCCGAGGTCGACCTTGGCCTTGTAGTGGCCGTAGGGGACGAGGCTCTCCTCCGGGATGCCCAGCGTCTGGTCCGCGATCTCGCGGATGGGGCGCAGCACGGCCGCGTTGGCGATCTCGATGTCGGACAGCATGGGTGGTCCCTCCGTTGTTGCGCCGTTGGTGCGTCGCCTACCTGAAGACGACGGTCCGGTCCCCGTTGAGCAGCACCCGGGACTGGGTGTGCCAGCGCACGGCCCGGGAAAGCACGTGCGCCTCGACGTCGCGCCCGGCGGCGACGAGCTGGTCCTGGTCGTAGGTGTGGTCGACCCGGATCACGTCCTGCTCGATGATCGGCCCCTCGTCGAGGTCGGCGGTGACGTAGTGCGCGGTCGCACCGACGAGCTTCACGCCCCGGTCGAAGGCCTGGTGGTAGGGCCGTGCTCCCTTGAAGCTGGGCAGGAACGAGTGGTGGATGTTGATCGCCCGCCCCGACAGCTGGCGGCACAGGTCGTCGGACAGCACCTGCATGTAGCGGGCGAGGACGACGAGGTCGGTGCCGGTCTCCTCGACGACCTCGAGCAGCCGCTTCTCTGCGTCCGCCTTGGTGTCCGGGGTGACCGGCAGGTGCAGGAAGTCGATGCCGTAGGAGCGCACGAGCGGCTCGGCGTCGCGGTGGTTGGACACCACGACGGGGATCTCGACCTGGAGGGCGCCGGTGCTGGCGCGGAAGAGCAGGTCGTTGAGGCAGTGAAGGTGCTTGGAGACCATCAGCAGCGTGCGGTAGGGCGCCTGCGCCGACCACAGCTCGTAGGCCATGTCGAAGCGCTGGGCGACCGCCTCGAAGGCCGCGTGCAGCGAGGCCGCGTCGTGTCCGTCGCCGGTGGTGAAGCCGATCCGCATGAAGAAGCGGTCGGTGAGGCTGTCCCCGAACTGCTGGCTCTCGACGATGTTGCCGCCATGCTCCACCAGGAACCCGGACACGGCGTGCACGATGCCCGGCCGGTCGGGGCACGAGAGGATGAGGACGAAGTCTCCCACGGATGCTGCTCCTTCAGTGGTGCTGTCAGGGGCGCCCATTGTTGCGCTTGACGAAACGAAGTCTGCGATACGCAACAGCCTGTGCGCTAGTGTCGCGCCATGCGCAACGCCGCCGAGGCCGGCACCGGGGTCCAGTCGGTCGATCGGGCACTCAGCATCCTGGAGGTCCTCGCACGCACCGGCGAGGGCGGCGTCACCGAGATCGCGGCCGAGCTCGGGGTGCACAAGAGCACCGCGTTCCGGCTGGTCGCCACCCTCGAGTCGCACCGTCTCGTGGAGCAGACCGGTGACCGCGGACGCTACCGGCTCGGCGTGGGCATCCTGCGCCTGGCCGGCGCCACCACCGCGCGCCTCGACCTCGTCCAGGAGGCGCGCCCGATCTGCCGCCAGCTCGCGGCCGACACCGGGGAGACCGTCAACGTGGCGGTGCTGTCGGACGGGTCCGCGCTGTACCTCGACCAGGTGGCCGGCTCCTCGGCCCTGCAGCCGCACAACTGGGTCGGCCAGCACATCCCGCTGCACGCCACGAGCAACGGCAAGGTGCTGCTGAGCGGGCTCGACGACCACGAGCTCGACGCCGCGCTCGGCACGCTGTCGACGTACACCGAGCACACGATCACCCGCCGGCCGAAGCTGCGCGACGAGCTCGCCCGTGTGCGTGACCAGGGTTACGCGCTGGCGGTCGACGAGCTCGAGGTCGGCCTCACCGCCGTCGCCGCCCCGGTCCGCAACGCGCACGGCGACGTCGTGGCGTCGATGAGCGTCTCGGGACCGACCTTCCGGCTCGGCGCCGAACGTCTGGACCACGTGGTCGCGCTGACCGTGTCGTCCGCCGCCGAGGTGTCCCACCGCCTCGGCTGGGGCCATCGCTGACCCGTCGCCGGCCGGTCCACACATGCCGGACCGAGGCTTGACGCTCGGTCCGGGTCGCAGCATTGTTTCGGCAGACGAGAGGGAGGCGCTGTGCCTGACCTGTACATCGACGGACGCTGGGTCCCGGCCCGCACCGGGGAGCACCGCGAGATCCGCTGCCCGGCCGACGGGAGCCTCGTCGCGCAGGTCGACGAAGGCGGATCCGCCGACACCGACGCCGCCATCGCCGCAGCGCACGCGGCCTTCCACGACGGTCCGTGGCCGCACACCTCGAGCCGTGAGCGGGGAGACCTGCTGCTGCGGCTCGCGGACCTGCTGGAGCGCGACACCGACGAGATCGCCCGGATGGAGTCGCTCGACACGGGCAAGCGCTTCGTCGAGGGGCAGTACGACGTGGCCGACGTCGTGTCGGTGTTCCGCCACTACGGACGGATCGCCGCCGAGGAGTCCGGCCGCGTCGTCGACACCGGCAACCCCGACGTGGTGAGCCGGATCGTCCACGAGCCGATCGGGGTGTGCGGACTGGTCACGCCCTGGAACTACCCGCTGCTGCAGGTGTCCTGGAAGGTCGCGCCGTGCCTGGCCGCCGGCAACACCTTCGTGCTGAAGCCGAGCGAGCTCACCCCCCACTCGGCGATCCACCTCATGCGCCTGCTGGAGGAGGCGGGACTGCCCCCGGGGGTCGGCAACCTGGTCCTCGGACCCGGCGCCACCGCCGGTGCACCGCTCTCGACCGATCCGCGCGTGGACATGGTGTCCTTCACGGGGGGTCTCGAGACCGGCCGCCGGATCGCCGAGGCGGCGTCCGCGACGGTCAAGAAGGTCGCCCTCGAGCTCGGCGGCAAGAACCCCAACATCGTCTTCGCCGACGCCGACCTCGACGTCGCCCTCGACTACGCCCTCACCGCCGTCTTCCTGCACTCGGGCCAGGTGTGCTCAGCGGGCGCGCGGCTCCTCGTGGAGGAGTCGGTGCACGACCGCTTCGTCGACGCGCTGGTCGAGCAGGCGACGCAGATCCGGCTCGGCGGTCCCTTCGACGACTCCGCCGAGACCGGCCCGCTGACCAGTGCAGGTCACCGCGACAAGGTGGAGGCCTACGTCGCCCGCGGACTCGAGGAGGGTGCCGTGCTGCGCTGCGGCGGCGCCCGGCCCGACGACGATGCGTTGGCCGACGGTTTCTACTACCTGCCGACGATCCTCGACCGCTGCACCTCGTCGATGTCGGTCACCCAGGACGAGTCGTTCGGGCCGGTCCTCACGGTCGAGACCTTCAGCGGCGAGGACGAGGCGGTGGCGATCGCCAACGACAGCATCTACGGCCTGGCCGGAGCCGTCTGGACCCAGGACGCAGGTCGCGCCCAGCGGGTGGCGGCGCGCCTGCGGATGGGCACGGTCTGGATCAACGACTACCACCCCTACGTGCCCCAGGCGGAGTGGGGCGGCTACAAGCAGTCCGGCACCGGGCGCGAGCTGGGCCTGGCCGGGCTCGAGGAGTACCGCGAGACCAAGCACGTCTGGCACAACATCCGGCCTGCCGTGCAGCGCTGGTTCGGTGGCGACCGCGCATGAGCGAGCGCAACGATCTCGTCGAGCGGGACGGGGCGACATGACCAGGTCCTACGACTACGTGATCGTGGGGGGTGGCTCGGCAGGTTCGGCACTGGCCAACCGGCTCTCGGCCGACCCCTCGACCAGTGTGCTGGTGCTCGAGGCCGGGCGCACCGACCGGTTGGACCCGCTGATCCACGCGCCTGCCGCGCTGCCCTTCCCCATCGGCAACCCGCTCTACGACTGGAAGTACGAGTCGGAGCCGGAGCCGGCCATGGGTGGGCGGCGCGTCTATCACGCACGCGGCAAGGTGCTGGGCGGCTCGTCCTCGATCAACGGGATGATCTTCCAGCGCGGCAACCCCATGGACTACGAGCGCTGGGCTGCCGACCCGGGGATGGAGGCGTGGGACTACCGCCACTGCCTGCCGTACTTCAAGCGCATGGAGTCGCTGATCCTCCCCGACGGGATGGTGGGAGCCGATGCCTGGCGAGGGGGCTCCGGACCGCTCAAGCTGGAGCGCAGCCCGGCCACCAACCCCCTCTTCAGCGCCTTCTTCGAGGCCGCGCAGCAGGCCGGCTACCCGCTGACGGACGACGTCAACGGCTACCGCCAGGAGGGCTTCGGGCGCTTCGACCGCAACATCGTCAAGGGCGTCCGGATGTCCGCCGCCCGCGCCTACCTCCACCCCGTGATGAGGCGCAAGAACCTCACGGTCGAGACGTTCGCGCACGCCACCAAGGTGCGGTTCGAGGGTCGGCGGGCGGTCGGCGTTGAGTACCTGCGTGCCGGACGCAGGCACGACTACGCCGCTGCCGGGGAGGTCGTGCTGTGCGGAGGCGCGATCAACTCGCCCCAGCTGCTCCAGCTCTCGGGCATCGGCAACCCCGATCACCTCCGGCCCCTGGGCGTGGAGATGGTGCACGACCTCGCGGGCGTCGGGGAGAACCTCCAGGACCACCTCGAGGTCTACATCCAGTACGCCTCGCTCCAGCCGGTGTCGATCGTCGAGGGCCTCAAGTGGCGCAACCGCCCGCTGGTCGGGCTCGAGTGGCTGTTCAAGCGCACGGGCACGGCGGCCTCGAACCACTTCGAGGGCGGCGGGTTCTGCCGGTCCAACGACGACGTCGACTGGCCGAACCTGATGTTCCACTTCCTGCCGATCGCGATCCGCTACGACGGCTCACCGCCGGCCGGTCAGGACCGCTACGCCCACGGCTACCAGGTGCACATCGGCCCGATGTACGCCGACACCCGCGGCTGGGTGCGCATCGCATCGACGGATCCGCGGCAGAAGCCCAGGATGCTGTTCAACTACCTCTCCACCGACAACGACAAGCGCGAATGGGTCGAGGTCGTGCGCGTCGCGCGCGACATCCTCAACCAGCCGGCGTTCGCGCCGTTCAACGGAGGTGAGCTCTCGCCGGGCCCCACGGTGGAGACCGACGAGGAGATCCTGGAGTGGGTGCGCAAGGACGCCGAGACGGCGCTGCACCCCTCGTGCACGGCGAAGATGGGCACCGACGACATGGCTGTGGTCGACCCGGGCAGCATGCGCGTGCACGGGACCGAGGGGTTGCGCGTCGTCGACGCCAGCGTCTTCCCCTACGTCACCAACGGCAACATCTACGCCCCGGTGATGATGGTCGCCGAGAAGGCGGCCGACCTGATCCTGGGCAACACCCCGCTCGCCGCGGCCGACGTGCCCTACTACCGGCACCGTGACGGGAGCCCGCTGCACCCACCCGGAGACCCCCGCAACGCCACGTGACCCACCGAGCCCGGAGGCCCGCATGACCGCACAGCTCGACGCGCGCGCACCCACCGACCCCGACCCCGGTGCGCCGGGGCCCACCGTGCGGTGGCCGGTCTTCATCACCTCCTTCGTCGGCGTCTGCGTGATCACGCTGTGGGCGATCGTGGCCCCGGACAACGCGGAGAAGGTGATCGGGGAGGTGGTGGCGAAGGTCGGCACCGGCTTCGGTTGGTTCTACGTCGCCCTGGCCACCGTGATCGTCGGCTTCGTGATCTTCCTGGGCGCCTCGCGCTACGGCAGCATCCGGCTCGGCCCCGACCATGCGCGTCCGGAGTTCTCCACGTTCGCCTGGGCCAGCATGCTCTTCGCCGCCGGCATCGGCACCGACGTGATGTTCTACTCCGTCATCGAGCCGGTCTCGCAGTACACCGCGCCCCCGGTCGGTGAGCCCGGCACGGTGGACGCCGCCCGCGACGCGACCGTGTGGACGCTGTTCCACTACGGCGTCACCGGCTGGGCGATGTATGCCTTGATGGGACTTGCGCTCGCCTACTTCTCCTACCGCAAGAACCTTCCGCTCGCCGTGCGCTCCGCGCTCTACCCCGTCTTCGGCAAGCGGGTCGAAGGTGTGCTCGGCCATGCCGTCGACACCGCAGCCGTCCTCGGCACGATCTTCGGCGTCGCGACCAGCTTGGGCATCGGGGTGGTGTTCCTCAACGTCGGGCTCAACGTGATCTTCGGCCTCGGGGTCGGCACCGGCGCCCAGGCCGCGCTGGCCGTCCTGGCCGTCACCGTGGCGGCGGTCTCCGCCACCACGGGCGTCGACAAGGGCATCCGCTTCCTGTCCCAGCTCAACGTGGTGCTCGCCCTCCTGCTGGCCGGTTGGGTGCTCGTCACCGGGCGGACGTCGTTCCTGCTCAACGCCGTCGTGATGAACGTCGGCGACTTCGTCCGGTCGTTCCCCGCCAAGACCCTGGAGACCTTCGCCTTCACCGACACCCAGGACTGGATGCAGCTCTGGACGCTCTTCTTCTGGGCGTGGTGGGTGGCGTGGGCGTCGTTCGTCGGCCAGTTCCTGGCCCGGATCTCGCGCGGCCGCACGATCCGGCAGTTCGTGCTCGGCACGATGGTGATCCCGTTCAGCTACATCGTCATGTGGGTCTCGGTCTTCGGCAACGCCGCGATCGACAAGGTGCGCAACGGCGACGACGCGGGGTTCGCCGAGCGCGCCGTCGACTTCAGCGGCCTGGGCTTCTACGAGCTCCTGAAGGACTATCCGTTCGCCAACGCGGTGATCTTCGTGGCCTTCGTCGTCGGCCTGCTCTTCTACATCACCTCGGCCGACTCCGCCGCGCTGGTGATGGGCAACCTCTGCTCCGAGCTCCACGACGTCCAGCAGGACTGTGCACCGTGGTTGCGCATCTCGTGGGCGAGCATCACCGGTCTGCTCACCGTCGCGATGCTGAGCGTCGGCGGGATCCTGGCCCTGCAGTACGCCACGATCATCATGGGACTGCCCTTCGCGTTCGTGCTCGTGCTGGTGATGTGGGGCCTGTTCCGCTCGCTCCGCAGCGAGGACCGCAAGGCCGCCGGGGTGCGCGGCATCGCGCCGCTGCTCTCCGCGCGCACCGGCTCGCCCGCGGACAACCGCAAGGCGTGGAAGGCGCGACTCGCGCGGGCCACCAACTTCGTCGACGACGAGGCTGCCGCCGCCTACCTCGCCTCGACCGTCGAGCCCGCCCTGGTGGAGGTCGCCGAGGAGCTGACCTCGATGGGCGTGCCGGCGGTCGTCACGGACGGGGGCGCGGTCGGCAGTGAGGCGCTTCCCTGGGTGGAGCTGGCGTCGGAGCAGGGGGAGGACCGCTTCGTCTACCGCGTGGTCGTGCGCCGCTCGCCCGTGCCGACCTACGGCGGGCGGATGATCGGCAACCGCGACCAGTACGCCCGGCTGGAGGTGCACCTCGCCGACGGCGGCCAGGACTACGACGTCATGGGCTACACGCCGGACCAGGTGATCCACGACTGCCTCGACCAGTACGAGCGGCACCTGGAGTTCCTCCGCACCCTCTGAAATGAGCCCGTCGGCACGGTCAGGACGGGTCACCAGCAGGTCACGGTGTGCCCGTCCCCCTTGACCGGGCGGGGGTCTCGCAGGATCCTTCGCATGTCCGTCTGGTTGCGCTCGGAGCATCCGGTTGCGACATACGCAACAACGTCGAGGGCGAGGACACCCGTGCCGGATCTTCCCGTCAGCACCGCTGACCACATTCTGGGTATGTCCCCGCTGTGCTCGGCAGCCGTGGTCGGCGGCGGGCACCGTGACGGCATGCCGCCCCACACACCTGCTCCCCGCCGTCGCAGCGCCGGGGCGAGCACTGGGCCCGCGGAGGAGCAGTCATGACGGCAGCACTGTCGGTGGACAGTCTCTGGAAGATCTTCGGGCCCCGGTCCGACAAGGTCATCGGAACGCCGGACGCCGAGCTGTCGCGTGCCGAGCTCAAGGCCAAGACCGGCAACGTGGTCGGCGTCAAGGACGTCTCCTTCGAGGTGGCCCCCGGCGAGGTCTTCGTGGTGATGGGCCTGTCCGGGTCGGGGAAGTCGACGCTGGTCCGGCTGCTCACCCGCCTCATCGAGCCCACCAGCGGAACCGTCCAGCTCGGCGGGGTCGACATCACGTCGGCGTCGGAGCGCCAGCTGCGCGACGTACGCCGCAAGCAGGTGTCGATGGTGTTCCAGCACTTCGGCCTGCTGCCGCACCGCCAGGTGATCGACAACGTCGCCTACGGGCTCGAGGTGCGCGGCGTCGGCAAGAAGGAGCGGCGCGAGAAGGCCGCCGAGATCGTCGACCTGGTCGGCCTGGCCGGCTACGAGCGGTCCTACCCCGACCAGCTCTCCGGCGGCATGCAGCAGCGCGTCGGCCTGGCCCGCGCGCTGGCGGGCGACCCGGAGATGCTGCTGTTCGACGAGCCGTTCTCGGCGCTCGACCCGCTGATCCGCCGCGACATGCAGAACGAGGTCATCCGGCTGCACAGCGAGCTGGGAAAGACGATGGTCTTCATCACCCACGACCTCGCCGAGGCGCTCAAGCTGGGCGACCGCATCATGATCCTGCGCGACGGGGCGATCGTGCAGATCGGCACCCCCGACGAGGTCGTCGCCCGCCCCGCCGACGACTACGTCAAGGACTTCGTGTCCGAGGTGCCCAAGGCCCACGTCCTCACGCTGAAGTGGGTGATGCGCGAGCCGCGCCCCGGGGAGGCCATGGACGGGCCCACCCTCCCGGTCACCACCGTCGTACGCCAGGCGGCCCGGGCCGCGATCGCCTCCGACGCACCGATCCGGGTGATGGACGGCGACACCCTCCTCGGCGTGGTGGACGAGGAGGACATCATGCGCGTGGTGGTGGCAGAGGAGGAGACGTGAGCACCACCGCCCCCGCTGCTGCACCACGCCCGGTCGAGCCCGGCGCCGCCCCGCCGGTCGTCGAGGACGCCGGCATCAGTCGCTGGATCCCCGCGCTGGGCGTGATCGCCGTCTGGATCGCGATCTGGTCCTTCACCAAGGGCCAGGACACGCTCGCGCTGCCGGGCCGCGAGCACACCGACCTTCACCAGTCGTTCACCGACTTCAACAACACGCTGCTCGCGAGCCGTGACACCAACCCGATCATGCAGGTCACCAACTGGATCGCTGGGGTCCTGCGCGACCTCTTCGACTGGTTGCAGCGGATGCTGGCCCGTCCCAACCTGCCGCGGCCCGTCCCTGAGGTCGGTTGGCTCGGCGTGGTCGCCGTCGCGACCTGGATCGGTTTCGCCATCGCGAGCTGGCGGATCGCGCTACTGGTGCTGGCGTCGTTCCTTTCCTTCGGCGTCTTCGGCTACTGGCAGGACTCCATCGACCTCCTGATCGTCACCGGCATGGCCGTCGGAATCACCGTCGTCATCGGCATGCCGCTCGCCGTCCTGGCCGGTACCAGCTCCCGGGCCAACAAGGTGATCACGGTCGTCCTGGACTTCATGCAGACGATGCCGACCTTCGTCTACCTCGTGCCAGTGGTGCTCTTCTTCGGGATCGGGGTGGGCGGCGCGGTCGTGGCGACCCTCATCTACGCCGTTCCGCCGCTCGTGCGCATCGCGGGCTTCGGCATCCGCGAGGTGCCTCCCACCACGATCGAGGCCACCGACTCGGCCGGCCAGACCTACTGGCAACGGCTCGTCAAGGTGCAGCTCCCGATGGCCCGCACGACCATCATCGTCGGGCTCAACCAGACGACCCTGGCCGCGCTGTCGATGGCGACGATCGCCTCCTACATCAACGGCCCCGGGCTCGGGAAGCCTGTCCTCAACGCGCTCGTCGCCAACGACTTCGGCGGCAGCTTCGTGCCCGGCGTGCTGATCGTGGTCATGGCCGTGATGCTCGACCGGACGACCACCTCGGCGAGCGAGAGGTCCGAGAAGGTGGCGCGCGGGGGCGGGGGCAATGCACGGCTGCGCCGGATCTCCCTGGCGGCCTCGGGAGTCGTCGCGCTCGTCGCGGTCTGGCTGTCGCGACGCGAGCTGGACCTGGCCGAGTTCCCGGAGTACACGCTGGGCCAGCGGGTCGCCGACGCCGCGGACGACGCGATGGGCGCCGTCGTCGACCTGGTCGGCGGCCTCGCCGGGACGATCAAGGACTTCATCACGGACTGGTTCCTCAACCCGATGCAGTCGCTGCTCGCCGAGTCCCCGTGGTGGCTCGCGGGCCTGGCCATCGCCGCCCTCGCCCTGGTGTTCGGAGGGCTCCGTGCGCTGGCGACGACCGTGGTGTGCCTCGCGGGGATCTGGTACCTCGACCTGTGGCACGACGCGATGATCACCCTCAACATGGCCCTCGTCGGCACCGTCCTGGTGATGGTCCTCGCCCTCGTGTTCGGCGTCTGGATGGCGCGCGACCGCCGCGTCGACCTCGGCATCCGTCCGTTGCTCGACGCCGGCCAGACCATTCCGCCGTTCGTCTACCTGATCCCGGTGCTCGCGCTCTTCGGTCCGTCCCGCTTCACCGCGATCGTGGCCGGCGTGGTCTACGCCGCGCCTGCGGCCATCAAGCTCGTCGCCGACGGCGTCAAGGGCGTCTCGCCCACCACCATCGAGGCCGGCCGCTCGACCGGTCAGACGACGTGGCAGGAGATCACCAAGGTCCAGCTGCCGATGGCCAAGGGCTCGCTCGTGCTGGCCACCAACCAGGGGTTGCTCTACGTCCTCGCGATGGTCGTCATCGGCGGTCTGGTCGGCGCCGGCGCGCTCGGCTACGACGTGGTGCTCGGCATCTCGCGCAGCGAGGAGTGGGGCAAGGGTGCGGCTGGCGGACTCTCGATCGTGCTGCTCGGCGTGATGCTCGACCGGATCACCCGTGCCGCCGCCGACGTACGCCGCGACGACCGGCCCGGCACGCGACGCGCCTTCAGCATCCGGTTGCCCATCGGTCCGCCGGGCGGCTGACCGCCGTCCGACGGCACCCCCGATCCCAGCCAGATCCAGCCAGACCCAGCCAGACCCAGCAGCAGATGAGGAGCAGCACATGAGGATTGCCAGAAGCCGAGGAGCCCGCGTGGGCGCCCTCGCCACCGTCGCCGTGATGGCGCTGTCCGCCTGCGGTGGTGGGTCCATCGACGAGCAGACCACGGCCAACGAGGAGAAGGCTGCCGAGGGCGGGGGAGAGTGCGGCGACCTCAACATGGCCGTCAACCCGTGGGTCGGCTACCAGGCGAGCGCCTACGTCGTCGGCACCGTGGCGCAGGACGAGCTCGGCTGCACCGTCAACTACAAGGACCTGAAGGAGGACGTCTCCTGGCAGGGCTTCGGCACCGGTGAGGTGGACGTCGTGATCGAGGACTGGGGCCACCCGGACCTGGAGAAGAAGTTCTTCGCAGAGGAGGGCGACGGCACTGCCGAGGACTTCGGGCCGCAGGGCAACGTCGGCATCATCGGCTGGTTCGTGCCGCCGTGGCTCGCCGAGGAGCACCCGGACATCCTCGACTGGGAGAACCTCAACAAGTACGCCTCGGAGTTCGAGACGTCGGAGTCCGGCGGCAAGGGCCAGTTCCTCGGCGCCGACCCGTCGTACGTCCAGTTCGACGAGGCCATCGTGAGCAACCTCGACCTCGACTTCAAGGTCGTCTTCTCAGGAAGCGAGGCCGCCTCCATCGAGGCGTTCCGCAAGGCCGAGGAGAACAAGGAGTGGGTGATCGGCTACTGGTACGAGCCGCAGTACTTCAACGCCGAGGTGCCGATGCAGCGCGTGGCCCTGCCGCCCTACGAGGAGGGGTGCCAGGACGACCCGCAGACGGTCGCCTGCGACTACCCGGAGACGGAGCTGAAGAAGATCGTCGGCACCGACTGGGCGGCCTCCGACTCCACGGCCGTGTCGCTGGTCAAGAACTTCACGTGGACCAACGAGGACCAGAACGTCGTCGCGGGCTACATCGCCGGCGACGGGATGTCCCCGGAGGACGCCGCGGCGAAGTGGATCGAGGAGAACCAGGACACGGTGGACGCCTGGCTGGAGTGACGCGCTGCGCGTGATCGGTGGACCCGTGCCCGCCCCCGGACGAGCCTTGACAGCCGTCCGGGGGCGGAGCACTGTGACCCCTACCTGTGTTGCAGATCACGCACGATGTTGCGCTTGGCGCAACACGCTCGGGAGGGCGCCATGGCCATGAAGGATCCTTCGCACATCCACCGGGACCACGTCGTGCCACCTCCGCCCGAGGGCGAGACCCACTTCCCGCTCGACAAGGTGACCTTCGGGGTCTCGGCCGCCCTCGCCGTGGCGTTCCTCCTGTGGGGCACGCTCGACTCGGAGGGGATGGGCACCGCGACCGGCGACACCCTGGCCTGGCTCGAGAAGAGCTTCGGCTGGCTGTTCATCCTGGTCAGCGCGATGTTCCTGCTGTTCTCGGCCTATCTCGCGGTGACGCGCTACGGCAACATCAGGCTCGGTCCCGACGACTCCGAGCCGGAGTTCTCGACCTTCTCCTGGGTCTCGATGATGTTCGCGACCGGCATGGGCATCGGCCTGATGTTCTGGGGCGTGGCGGAGCCGCTGACGTACCTCACGGCCACCGACCCGAGCAGCATCCCGCCCGGACGCGGCGACCCGTCCACGCCGGACAGCGCGCGGGTCGCGATGGAGTACGCCTTCTTCCACTGGGGCTTCCACCCCTGGTCGATGTACGCCGTGATCGGCCTGGCGATCGGCTACTTCGCCTACCGCAAGGGCGCCGGCAACCTGGTCTCGGGCGCCTTCGGGCCGCTGCTGGGCCGGCACGCCACGGGCGGCCCGGGGAAGGCCATCGACGTGATCGCCATCTTCGCGACCCTCTTCGGCTCCGCCACGTCGCTGGGGCTCGGGGCACTGCAGATCACCGGCGGCCTCGACGACGTGTTCGGCAGCGGCCGCTCCAAGTGGCTTACGGTCGCCGTCATCGCAGTCCTGACGGCCTGCTTCGTGCTGTCCGCCGTGACTGGCATCGAGAAGGGCGTGCAGCTGCTCTCGAACGCCAACGCGATCGCCGCGGTGGTGCTCGTGCTGTTCCTGTTCGTGGTCGGGCCGACGGTGTTCATCCTGAGCACGTTCACCGAGTCCCTCGGCGGCTACCTCACCCACCTGCCCACCATGGCGTTCCGCACCGGGGCGTTCGGCGGCAGCGAGTTCCTCAACGCCTGGACGATCTTCTACTGGGCCTGGTGGATCTCCTGGACGCCCTTCGTGGGGATGTTCATCGCGCGCATCTCCAAGGGCCGCACGATCCGCCAGTTCGTGGTCTACGTGATCCTGGTGCCGAGCGCGGTGTCGTTCGTCTGGTTCTCGATCCTCGCCGGTTCCGCCTTCGACCTGCAGCTGTCGGGCGCGAAGGACCTCGGCAAGGTGCTCGCCGACGAGGGCACCGAGAGCGCGCTGTTCACCACCCTGCGTGAGTACCCGCTCGCGAGCGTGACCGTGGTGCTGGCGGTGTTCCTCGTCGCGATCTTCTTCATCACGGGTGCCGACTCCGCCTCGATCGTGATGGGGATGCTCAGCCAGCACGGCAAGGAGGAGCCGATGCGCTGGCTCATCATCTTCTGGGGCGTCGCCCAGGGGGCCGTCGCCGGCGTGCTGCTGTTCTCGGGCGGGCTGGGTGCACTGCAGACGCTCGTCATCATCGTGGCCGGGCCGTTCATGCTCGTCATCTGCGCGATGTGCGTCTCGCTCATCAAGGCCCTGCGGGCCGAGCCCTACGAGTCCACGCTCCCGTCACGGGTGCGCAAGGCCGTCATCCACGCGCAGCACTACGACTCCATGGAGAACCAGACCGTCGCCCTCGCGGCGCTCGGCGCCGATCCCGAGGAGGTCACCGGCGACCCGATGCCCGAGACGGACTCCGAGGGCCGTCACATCAGCACCTCGTGAGCCGTCCGCCGGCGCCCCCGACTCCTTGACAGCGGCCGGGGGCGCCGACGTAGATTTCAGCGTGTCGCACATAGCGCAACCCGTTGCGTGATACGCAACATCCGAACCCTTGCAGGAGGCAGCCATGGCCGAGGTCCCCACGACCGCCGACGTCGTCGTGATCGGAGCCGGCATCGTCGGCAACAGCCTCGTCCACCACCTCACCCGCCTGGGGTGGAAGAACGTCGTGCAGATCGACAAGGGGCCGCTGCCCAACCCGGGCGGCTCCACCGGCCACGCCTCCAACTTCATCTTCACCGTCGACCACTCCCGCGAGATCACCGACATCACGCTCGACTCCGTGGAGCAGTACAAGGAGATGGGCGTCTTCACCGAGTCGGGGGGCTTCGAGATCGCCCGGACCGAGGAGCGGATGGAGGAGCTGCGACGCCGCATGTCGAGCGCCAGGGCGTGGGGCATCGAGGCCGAGCTCGTCGACCCGGCGTTCGTGAAGGAGAAGGTCCCCTTCATCGAGGAGGACCAGTTCATCGGCGCGTTCTGGACCCCCGGCGTCGGCGTAGTCGACTCGCTGCGAGCGGGCACGATCATGCGCGAGGGCGCCCTCGCGACGGGCGAGCTCACCGTCGTACCCACCGTCGAGGTCGTCGGGCTCGACACGGAGGAGGGGCCGCACGGCCGCCGTCGGATCACCCGCGTGCGCACCTCGGGCGGCGACATCGAGGCGGGGACCGTGGTCATCGCGGCGGGCGTCTGGAGCCCCAAGCTCGGCGACATGGCCGGCATCAGCATCCCGCTGACCCCGGCGGTGCACCAGATGATCAGCGTCGGGCCCTGCCCGCAGCTGGCGGAGAAGGAGGGGGAGATCTCCTTCCCGATCGTCCGCGACATGGACACCTTCTGCTACGAGCGCCAGCACGGCGCCGACATGGAGGTCGGCTCCTACGCCCACCGCGCGATCCTGCACGAGCCCGAGGACATCCCCTCGATCGACCAGGCCAAGCTCTCGCCGACCGAGATGCCGTTCACCTCCGACGACTTCGACCCCCAGCTCGAGCAGGCCTACGAGCTCATGCCGGAGCTGCTCGGCGCCGAGGGCGCGGAGATGCGGTACGCCATCAACGGCCTGCTCTCGCTCACCTGCGACGGCAACCCGATCCTGGGCGAGAGCGAGGTGGCCGGCCTCTGGACCGCCGCCGCGGTGTGGATCAAGGAGGGCCCGGGCGTCGGCCGCGCCGTGGCCGAGTGGATGACCGACGGCCACTCCGAGATCGACCTGCACCACAGCGACATCGCCCGCTTCCACCAGCACCAGAAGCGCCGCGAGCACACCCGCCTGCGCACGACCGAGTCGTTCATCAAGACCTACGGCATCGTGCACCCGGCCGAGCAGTACGAGTCCGACCGCGACCAGCGGCTCTCGCCGATGCACGACTCGCAGCAGAAGCTTGGCGCGGTCTTCTTCGAGACCGCGGGCTGGGAGCGCCCCTTCTGGTACGAGTCCAACGCCGGCCTGCTCGAGGAGTACGGCGACGCGGTGATGCCGCGTGAGCACGAGTGGGACTCGCGCTGGTGGAGCCCCATCATCAACGCCGAGCACCTGCGGATGCGCGAGGCGGCCGCGGTCATCGACCTGTCGGCGTTCTGCATCTTCGACATCACCGGGCCCGGCGCGCTCGACACCGTGCAGCGCACCTGCGTCGCGCAGTGCGACGTCGCCGTCGGCAAGGTGATCTACACGCCGGTGCTCGACGCCAAGGGCGGATTCCGCTCCGACCTCACCGTGATGCGGCTGGGGGACGACCACTTCCGCGTCGTCACCGGCGGAGCCCACGGCATGGCCGACCGGGCATGGTTCTCGGCGCACCTGCCCGACGACGGCGCCACGACCCTGACCGACCTCACCGACGACGTGTCCACGATCGGCATCTGGGGTCCCCGCGCCCGCGACATCGTCTCCTCCCTGACCGCCGACGACGTCTCCGACGCCGGCTTCGGGTTCCTGACGTGCCGGGAGGTCGACCTCGGCGGCACCACCGTCCTCGCCTCCCGCATCTCCTACGTCGGCGAGCTGGGCTGGGAGCTCTACGTCCCGATGGACCGGGCCGCCGAGCTGTGGGAGAGCCTGCTGGAGGCGGGCGCCCCGCACGGCGCCGTACCCGCCGGGATCGGGGTCTACGGCACCACCGGGCGCATCGAGAAGGGCTACCGCGCCTACGGCGCCGAGCTCGACAGCGAGCGCAGCATCGTCGAGGCCGGCATGCAGCGGCCGAAGGTCAAGGCCGCGGACTTCGTCGGCAAGGAGGCCTACCTCGCGCAGCGGGAGGCCGCACCCCGGACGGTGCTCTGCACCCTCACCGTCGACGACCACACGTCGGCGTCCGGGACCAGGCGCTACATGCTCGGCGGCGAGCCGATCCTGACCCGCGACGGCGGCACGCTCACCGACGGGCACGGCCACCACCCCTACGTCACCAGCGCGGGCTCGGCGCCCTCCCTGGGCAAGCACGTGCTCCTCGCCTACCTCCCGCCGGAGGAGGCCGTGATCGGCAACGAGCTGGCGGTGTCGTACATGGAGGAGCTCTACCCCGTGACCGTCGGCTCGGTCGACGCCACGCCCCTCCTCGACCCGACCAACGAGCGCATTCGTTGAGCACCCCACGACGTTCTTCGTCTCCCCCGCTCCGCTCCTCCGTCGAACAACGCCGCGGGGACCCCGCTCCCTCACTGGAGGTGTCCGTATGAGCTCGAGCCCACTCGTCTGCGTCAAGCGCGTCGTCGACGCGTCGAGCGAGATCGTCCTGACCGACGACGCCCAGGGTGTCGACGGTCGCTACGCCGGCTTCACGATGAGCGCGCACGAGGAGTGCGCGGTCGAGATCGCGGTGCAGGTCGCGGCGGCCGGAGGCGGTGCCGCAACGGTCCTCACGCTCGGTGACGCCGACGCCGTGGAGCAGCTGCGCTCCGCGCTGGCCGTCGGCTGCACGGCGGCCACGCACGTCGTCGCCGACCCGCAGGCCTTCGGCCCGGCCGACGTCGCCCGCGAGATCGCGGCGGTCGTCCGCGACCACGCCGAGGCGGGGACCCCGCACGACCTGGTGCTCCTCGGCAACGACGCGGCCGACAGCGGTGACTTCCAGGTGGGCATCCGCCTCGCCTACGAGCTGGGCTGGCCGGTGGTCAACGGCGTGAGCCGCGTGAGCGTGGCCGACGGCGAGGTCACCGCGAGCGGTGACGGCCCCGACGGCCACGAGACCTACCGCCTGCCCCTGCCTGCCGTCGTCACGGTGCTGGAGGGAGGTGTGGAGCCGCGCTACCCGACGGTCCCGGGCCGGATGAAGGCCAAGAAGGTCGGGATCGAGGAGCGCACCCCGGTGGCCGAGCCGGTCGGGCCCTCTCGCGTCCGGCTGGTCCTCCCGCCACCCGCGCCGTCGAGCGTCCAGGTCCTCGGCACCGGCGCCGCCGCCGCGCCTGCCGTCGTCGACCTCCTCGAGGAGCTGGGGGTGCTGGCCCGATGATCCTGGTGCTGGTCGAGGTCACGCCCGAGGGCGAGGCCGTGGAGACGTCCCGTGAGGCGATCACCTTCGCCCGCCAGCTGTCCGCCGCCGGCGGTGGCGTGCCGATCGACGCGGTCGTGGTCGGCGCGCCCGCGGACGGTCTCGCCGAGGTGCTCGGCTCGTACGGCGTGCGCCGCGTGCACGCGCTCACCGGTCGGGCGTACGACGCCTTCGCGGGCGCCGCGTGGGCCGCCGGCCTGCTCGCGGTCCGGGAGACGGCCGGCTCGGTCGTGGTCATGGCCGCCGGCACGTCGCGCGGCAACGAGGTGATGGCCCACGTGGCCGCGCGCAGCGGCGTGCCGATGGCTGCCAACGTGCTGTCGTTCGGCGGGCTCTCACCCTTCACGGTCACTCGGCAGGTGGTCGGCGGTGCGGCGCTCGAGGAGATGCAGCTGCCGTCGCGGCCCGCGGTGTTCACCGTGGCCGGCCACGCGGTCCAGGCGCAGCCGGCCGACGCGCCCGGTGCCGGCGAGCTGGTCGTGGAGACCCCCGAGGTGGCCGAGGCCGACCTCCTCGCCCGCGTGGTCTCCGCCGAGGAGCCCGAGCCCGACCTGTCGGGCACGCTCAAGTCGGCCAAGGTCGTCGTCGGTGCCGGTCGTGGGGCCGGCTCCGCCGACGGCTTCGGCGAGATCCTCGAGCTCACCGAGCTGCTCGGCGCCTCGCTCGGCGTCTCCCGCGTGGTGACCTCGCTGGGCTGGCGCCCGCACCACGAGCAGGTCGGCCAGACCGGGAGCCGGATCTCGCCCGACCTCTACATCCCCTGCGGCATCAGCGGCGCCATCCAGCACTGGGCGGGGTGCAGCAGCGCCAAGGCGATCCTCGCCATCAACACCGACGCCGACGCCCCGATGGTCACCAAGGCGACCCACGCGGTGATCGGCGACCTCCACGAGGTCGTGCCGGCGATCAACGCCGAGATCCGCCGGCGCCGCGGCTGACGGACTCGGGTCAGGCCGCCCGAGCTCGCTCGCGGCTGGATGACGCACTCATCGTTGCCGCGAAGCTGGCTGACGAGTCGCCTCGTACGTCCGAGACCACCAGTGCCGGCCCGTCTCCTCGCTGCGGCACCAGCCGTCGTTGCGCAGTGAGATGTCCAGCTCCTCGAGCCGCTGGTGGGCGATGTCGGAGAAGGCGTTGGGCTGGTGCTCGTCGTCCAGGTCCTGCCACCGCATGAGGGGGAAGGTGGCTCCCTCGCGGACGTGGAGATCGGGTGTGTCCGCGGCGCCCGCGACGCGCGCGATGAAGCGGTACTGCGCGCTGCCGCTCGTGCCGGTCACCGTGTTGAGCAGCGCCCTCCACCAGCTGTGCTGGCCGAACTCCTCGAGGTGGACCTCCACCCGGCCCGGGCTTGCCTTCGTGTCGTTCACGGTCGTCACCACAATCCGCCGACAGGGCCGAAGAAGAAGAACCAGGTGAACCCGATGGTGTCGTCGAAGCCGTGGGCCAGGATGGGCGCCCACAGCGTCCGGTACCGGTAGCGCAACACGCAGAAGACCGCCCCGGCCAGGGCCGCGACGACGACCCCGACGATGCCCTGCTCGGTGTGGAGCATCCCGAACAGCAGCGAGGTGCCGAGCACGCCGGTGAGCTGTTGCAGGCGGCCGGGGCCGAGGACGTCCTCGAGCCTGGTCAGGAGGTAGCCGCGGAACGCGACCTCCTCGCACAAGGCTGCCAACACCCACGAGGCGCTCAGGTACAGCGCCAGCAGCCCCAGGTCGCCTTCGAGGTCGGCGAAGGCGCTGACGTCCTGACGGGTGCCGCTGAGGTGGTTGGTGACCGGGATGAGGACCGCGACGTTGAGGAGCGTCCACGCGACGGCGAACGCGGCCATCTGGGTGACCAGCCGCCACGGCCGCGACACGCGGTGAAAGCCCAGGCTGCTGGGGCCGCGCCGGCGCACGAGCAACGACAAGGCGGCGAGCACGACGATGACCACCGCGGGGATGGCCCAGTCCGTGGCCACGGCGGCCACGACAGCCGCGACCTCCGTGCCGGCCAGCCACCGCCACCAGGCATCGGTGCGCGGTGCGCGACCCTGCCCCGGGACGGGTCGTGCGTCGCGGCCGGACGTGCCCCGGGCGGCTGCTCGCGGAGTGGTCATGACCGCCCACCGGCTTCTTCCAGGCCGGCGCGGGGGTGAAGGGCCGACTCGACGTCGGCCGCGTGAGCGGTAGTGGCCATGACGCACGTCCTCGGGTGGTCACCCTCGACGCTACGACCACCTCGCGGGCGGCGGCAGAGGCGAAGGACCGTCAGGCCCACCAGTAGTGCCGGTCGAACGCCTCCCCACAACGGGGACCTTCCGCCCTGCCCACCGGGTGCGCACCGCGTGGACTGGTCGTGAAGGTGACTCACGATGATGGACCAGCCGACCACCACGCCCTCCGCGCGTGCCCGGACGAACGGCCCTGCGGCGCGCACCGGACGCTGGCTCACGACCCATCCGGTGCTCGGCTACGTCGTCCCCGCCTGGGGCCGTGTGGCACATCCCCCTCTACGGACCGGCCGGGTTGGTGCGCCTGCACCGTCACCGGGACGCCACGGGCCGGACACCTGCGCGACGACCTGAGGGCACGGCGTCTCGGACAACGGCGCCCGCCGGCACCGCACGGTGGCAGCGCACGGGCGGGACCAGTCATGTGGATCGACGCTCGTGACCACGACCTCGCCCACAGTCGTAACCTGACTCGCCCTCACGGGCGAGTGACGAGCGTCGCACCAGGGCGTAACCTCGCGCGCAGTCCGGCGTTGGACTACCCAGTAGTAGCCACGTCAGCACCACCGGGGGAGGGAAGGGGTTCCGCGCGCATGGGTGTCGAGATCAAGGTCGACGACCTCACGAAGTCGTTCGGCAAGCAGCTGATCTGGGGCGACGTGACGCTGACCATCCCCGCAGGCGAGATCTGCGTGATGCTCGGCCCCTCGGGCACGGGCAAGTCGGTCTTCCTCAAGACCCTGATCGGGCTGATCAAGCCCGACAAGGGCTCGATCGTCATCGAGGGCACCGACATCGCCAGCTGCTCGGAGCGCGACCTCTACGAGATCCGCAAGCTGTTCGGTGTGCTGTTCCAGGACGGCGCCATGTTCGGCTCGATGAACCTCTACGACAACGTCGCCTTCCCGCTGCGTGAGCACACCCGCAAGTCCGAGTCCGAGGTCCGCGACATCGTCATGGAGAAGATGGACCTCGTCGGCCTGCTCGGCGCCGAGGACAAGCTCCCCGGCGAGATCTCCGGCGGCATGCGCAAGCGCGCCGGGCTCGCCCGCGCGCTGGTGCTCGACCCCGAGATCGTGCTCTTCGACGAGCCCGACTCCGGCCTGGACCCGGTGCGCACGGCGTTCCTCAACCAGCTCATCGTCGACCTCAACGCCCAGATCGACGCGACGTTCCTGATCGTCACCCACGACATCAACACCGCGCGCACGGTCCCCGACAACATCGGACTGCTCTACCACCGCCACCTCGCGATGTTCGGCCCCCGCGAGGAGCTGCTGAGCTCGGAGGAGCCCGTCGTACGCCAGTTCCTCAACGCCCAGCGGGTCGGCCCGATCGGCATGTCGGAGGAGAAGGACGCCGACGAGCTCGCCGCCGAGGCCGGCCAGGAGCTGCCGCCGCTGCCCCCGATCCCGCTCCAGCTGGACCCGTCCAACGGCATCCCGCGCCGCAGCCAGCGTCCCGCCGGGGAGTGGTGCCGCGAGCACGGCGTCACGCCGCCTCCGGGCTCCTTCGAGTCCAGCAACGCCGGACTGGCACCGGGGGCCTGACCTGCCATGGCCTCCTCACTGTCCTCGCGCGCTCTCGCGCCGATCGGCGTCGCCGGCAACCTGTTCGCCTTCGCCCTCGACGTCTTCCGCGGGCTGTTCCGCCGGCCGTTCCAGCTGCGCGAGTTCATCCAGCAGGCGTGGTTCATCGCGTCGGTGACGATCGTCCCGACCGCCTTGGTCGCCATCCCGTTCGGTGCCGTCATCGCGCTGCAGGTGGGCGGGCTGATCAAGCAGTTCGGCGCGCAGTCGTTCACGGGCTCGGCATCGGTCCTGGCGGTCGTCCAGCAGGCGGCGCCGATCGGCACGGCCCTGCTCATCGCCGGCGCCGGAGGCTCGGCCATCGCGGCCGATCTCGGCGCGCGCAAGATCCGCGAGGAGCTCGACGCGATGATGGTGCTGGGCATCGACCCGATCCAGCGCCTCGTGGTGCCGCGCGTGCTCGCCTGCATGCTGGTCGCGTTCTTCCTCAACGGCATGGTGAGCGTGGTCGGCGTGACCGGCGGCTACGTCTTCAACGTGATCCTCCAGGACGGCACCCCCGGGGCCTACCTCGCCAGCTTCACCGCCCTCGCCCAGCTGCCCGACCTGTGGATCGGGCTGATCAAGGCACTCGTCTTCGGCCTGATCGCCGCGATCGTGGCGTCCTACAAGGGCATGAACGCCAACGGTGGCCCGAAGGGCGTGGGCGACGCGGTCAACGAGTCGGTCGTCATCACCTTCCTGCTGCTCTTCGTCGCCAACTTCGTCCTGAGCATGATCTACCTCCAGGTCGTCCCACCGAAGGGCGGGTGACGCGACGCCATGGCCCTCAAGGACATCTACGGCAAGCCCCTCGCCTCGCTCGACAGCCTGGGTGAGCAGCTCTCCTTCCACATCGGCGTGCTCAAGGCGGTGCCGCGCTCGGTCACCCGCTACCCGCGCGAGATCATGCGGATCCTCGCCGAGGTCACCCTCGGCTCCGGTGCGCTCGCCGTCATCGGCGGCACGGTCGGCGTGATCATCGGCATGACCTTCTTCACCGGCGCCCAGGTCGGCCTGTCCGGCTACGCCGCGCTCAACCAGCTCGGCACGGCCGCGTTCTCCGGCTTCGTCTCTGCCTACTTCAACACCCGCGAGATCGCCCCTCTGGTCGCCGGCATCGCGCTGGCCGCCACCGTCGGCTGCGGCTTCACCGCCCAGCTCGGTGCGATGCGGATCTCGGAGGAGGTCGACGCCCTCGAGGTGATGGCGATCCCGTCGATGCCGTTCCTGGTCGCCACCCGGGTCATCGGCGGCCTGATCGCCATCATCCCGCTGTACGTCGTGGGGCTGCTGTCGTCGTACTTCGCGAGCCGTCTGGTGGTGACGCAGATCTACGGCCAGTCCTCGGGCACCTACGACCACTACTTCAACGCGTTCCTGCCGCCGGGCGACGTGCTCTGGTCGTTCGGCAAGGTGCTGGTGTTCGCCGTCACCGTCATCCTCATCCACTGCTACCACGGCTACACCGCGTCCGGCGGTCCTGCCGGTGTCGGCGTCGCCGTGGGTCGCGCGGTGCGCACCAGCATCGTCGCCATCAACGTGCTCGACCTGTTCCTGTCCATGGCCATCTGGGGCGCGGCGACCACCGTGCGGCTGGCGGGGTGAGCGGGCGATGAGGCGCAAGTCCCTGGGAGTGGTCTTCCTCGTGGTGATGCTCACCGGCGTGTGGGCGACCTACGGCGTGTTCACCAAGAAGTTCAGCGACTACGACGAGGTCACCGTCCATGCGTCGCGGATCGGGCTGCAGCTCCCGCAGCGTGCGGACGTGAAGATCAAGGGCGTCATCGTCGGCGAGGTGCTCGACTACGAGCCGACCGCCGAGGGCGCCGACCTGACCCTCGGCCTCTACAAGGACCGCACCACCGACATCCCGAAGGACGTCACCGCCTCGATCCTGCCCAAGACGCTGTTCGGCGAGAAGTTCGTGTCGCTGGTGGTGCCCGACGGCGGGTCGGACGCCGCGCCCATCGCCGACGGCGACGAGATCCAGCGCACCAACCTCTCGATCGAGGTCGAGCAGGTGCTCAGCGACCTCTACCCGCTCCTGCGGGCCGTCCAGCCGGCCGACCTCAACACCACGCTCAACGCCATCGCGACCGCCCTCGAGGGACGCGGCGAGCAGCTCGGCCAGAGCCTCGAGACGCTCGACGACTACCTCACCCGCTTCAACCCCGAGCTCCCCGGCCTGATCGAGGACCTGCGGCTGACCGCCCAGGTGTCCGACACCTACGCCGACGTGCTGCCCGAGGTGGCCACCATCCTGCGCAACACGATCACCACCACAGGGACGCTCGAGGACCGCGAGGAGAAGCTGAAGGCGCTCTTCAACGACGTCTCGAAGTTCGCCGCGGTCGCCGAGCGGTTCACCCGCGACAACGGCGACAACCTGGTCCGGCTCGGTGACCTGGCCGCCGCCCAGCTCGAGGTCTTCGCGCGCTACGCCCCCGGCTACCCGTGCCTGCTCGGCGGCATCGTCGGGGCCGGCAAGCTGCAGGCCCAGGCCTTCCGCGGCTTCACGCTGCACATCGTCCTGGAGACGCTGCCCAACCAGCCCCGCGCCTACGGTCCGCAGGACGCCCCCGTCTACGGCGACAAGCGCGGCTACTACTGCGGCCGGCTGCCGACCCCGCCGTGGTCGCAGAGCAACCCGGTCACCCACCAGCCCAACTTCGTCGACGGCGTCGACGAGCCCACCGGCAAGGGCACGAGCCGGGTCGGTCCCGGCTGGTCGGGCACCGCCGCCGGCTTTGCGGGCGGCCGCGACGAGTCGGCGCTGCTCAAGGCGCTGCTCGCGCCGGGCCTCGGCGTCAGCGCGGACGACGTACCCGACCTGGGCGTGCTGCTGGTCGGCCCGATGGCGCGCGGGGCGGAGGTGTCGCTGCGATGAGCAGGCTCCTCGACAAGAAGACGTCCGTCGACCTGGTCAAGCTCGTGGTCTTCGTGGTGGTGACCTCGCTCGCGACCGCGGTCCTCGTGGTGACCATCGGCAACATCGGCTTCGGCTCCTCGCGGGAGTACAAGGCCGAGTTCACCGACGCCACCGGGGTGACCAAGGGCGACGACATCCGCGTCGCCGGCGTCCGGGTCGGCACCGTCGACGACGTCGAGATCATCGACCGCACCCGCGCGCTGGTCACCTTCTCGGTGGCCGACGACACCTCGGTCAACGGCGGCACCAACGCCTCGATCCGCTACCGCAACCTCGTCGGCCAGCGCTACATCTCGCTGACCCAGGAGGTCGGTGACACGAAGCGGCTGCCGGGCGGGTCGACCATCCCTGTCTCGCGCACCCACCCCGCCCTCGACCTGACCGTGCTCTTCAACGGCTTCAAGCCGCTCTTCCAAGCGCTGTCGCCCGAGGACGTCAACCAGCTCTCCTACGAGCTGGTCCAGGTCTTCCAGGGCGAGGGCGGCACCCTGGAGGGCCTGCTGGCGCACACCGCCTCGGTCACCTCGACGCTCGCCGACCGTGACCAGGTCATCGGCGACCTCATCGACAACCTGTCCCTCGTCCTCGACCACGTGGCCGACCGCGACAAGCAGCTGACCCGCCTCATCGACTCCTTCCGCACCCTGGTCGGCGGGCTGAAGAAGGACCGCAACGCGATCCTCGACTCCCTCGAGGACGTCTCGGACCTGTCCGTCCAGACCGCCTCGCTGATCGACGGGATCCGCGAGCCGTTCGTGAAGGACATCAAGGAGCTGCGTGCGGTCGCCGGCAACATCGACAAGAACAAGGCCGAGCTCGACCGGGCCCTGCAGGTGCTGCCGATCAAGCTCGACAAGATCGGCCGCACCGCGATCTACGGCTCGTTCTTCAACTTCTACCTCTGCGAGTTCCAGGGCCGGGTCAACCTTCCCGCCGGGACCTCGATCCCGGTGAAGTACAACACCGGCTCCGACAGGTGTGATCTGGGATGAACTCACCCCTCGCCGTTCTTCTCCCCCGCTGCGCTCCTCCGAACAACGCCGAGGGGACCCCGAGATGACTCACTTCAAGCCGTTCCGTGAGCGCAACCCCATCGTCGTCGGGGCCGTGTGCCTCGTCGTCATGGCGACCGTGATGGTGGCCGCGCTGCGCGCCGACGACCTGCCGGTGATCGGTGGCGGCGACACCTACCACGCCATGTTCACCGAGGCGGGCGGGCTCAAGGTCAACGACGAGGTCCGCATCGCCGGTGTACGGGTGGGCAAGGTCGACGAGATCGAGCTCGCCGGCGACCAGGTCGAGGTGAGCTTCAAGGTCGACGACACGGCCGAGTTCGGCGCCGACACCAGGGCCGCGATCAAGGTCAAGACGATCCTCGGCTCGATGTTCCTCGCGCTGGAGCCGGCAGGCGGCGGCCAGCTCGACGAGGGCGCCACCATCCCCGCCGAGCGGACCTCTTCGCCCTTCGACGTGGTCGAGGCGTTCGAGGGCCTGGCCTCGACGTCGGAGCAGATCGACACCGACCAGCTGGCCGATTCGCTGACCACCCTGGCCGACCTGACCCGCAACACGCCCGAGGAGTTCCGCGGCGCGCTGACCGGGCTGAGCCGGCTCTCGGCGAACGTGGCCGCCAAGGACGAGCAGCTCAACACCCTGCTGCAGAACCTCGAGCGGGTCTCGAAGGTCCTCGACGCCCGCGACGAGGACATCATCGCGCTGATGAAGGACAGCGACGTGCTGTTCCGTGCCCTGGTCGCCCGCCGCGAGGCGGTGCACGACCTGCTCGTGTCGAGCACCACGCTGTCCAAGGAGCTCACCGCCCTGATCAAGCAGTCGCGCGCGGACCTCAAGCCCGCCCTCGCCCACCTCGAGAACGTCGTCGCCGTCCTCAACAAGAACGAGGACAACCTCGACAGCAGCCTGCGACTGATGGCGCCGTTCTACCGGGTGTTCGCCAACACCCTGGGCACGGGTCCGTGGTTCGACACGTGGATCGCCAACTTCCCCCCGGTTCCGCAGGTGGGCTGACCATGGACCTCGTCAAGCGTCTCCTCGTCCCGCTGGTCGTGCTGGGCTTCCTCGTCGCGGCCGCCGTCAGCGTGTTCGGCGGCGACAGCACCAAGACCGTCGTCGCCCACTTCCCGCGCACGATCTCCGTCTACGAGGGCAGCGACGTGCGGGTGCTCGGCGTGCCCGTCGGCACCGTGACCCGCGTCGAGCCCACCGGCACCGACGTCACCGTCACCATGGCCTACGACGACACGGTCAAGCTGCCGGCCGACGCGAAGGCGGTGATCATCGCCCCGTCGGTGGTCGGTGACCGCTACGTCCAGCTCACGCCGGCCTACCCCGGCACCGGTGACGTGCTCACCGACGGCGCCGAGCTGAGCGTCGAGGAGACCTCCGAGCCGCTCGAGCTCGACCAGATCTACGACAGCCTCGACCGGCTCAACGTGGCGCTCGGCCCTCGCGGAGCCAACAGGACGGGCGCGCTGTCCGACCTGCTCTCGGTCACGGCGGACAACTTCGGCGGCCAGGGCACCACGTTCCGCCAGACCATCAAGGACTTCTCGCGCCTCAGCGCCACGCTGGCGGGCAACAAGGAGGAGCTCTTCGGCTCGGTCGAGGCGCTCGAGGGCTTCATGCAGACCCTCGCCGACAACGACCAGACGGTCCGGCAGTTCAACCAGTCGCTCGCCGACGTGTCGACGATGCTGGCGGGGGAGCGCCAGGAGCTCGTGGCGGCCACCAGGAACCTCTCGGTCGCCCTCACCTCGGTGAAGGGTTTCGTGGAGGAGAACAAGGACTCGCTGAGCCGCAACATCTCCGGGCTCAACCGGGTCTCCAAGGTGCTCGTACGCCAGCGGGCCGCCCTCGACGAGATCCTGCACGTCGCTCCCGGTGCGCTCAACAACCTCGCGCTGACCTACAACCCGCAGGCCGGCACCCTCGACACCCGAGCCAACTTCGGCGAGACGGTCAACCAGCTCCAGGCCGACCCGGCGGCCCTCCTGTGCGGCTTCGTGGGCCAGGTGGAGCGCTCGGGGCAGGTCTGCGACCGGATCACCGACCTGCTGGGCCGCTCCCGGCCCGGGGCGCTCGGCACCCCCGACCGGCTGCCGGCCCAGGACGTCTTCGACCCCACCCTCGGCGGTCTCGTGGAGGTGGAGCGATGACGCGCGTGAAGGTGCTCGTGCTGGGCGTGCTGGTGGCGATGTTCCTGTCGGCCTGCGACTTCAGCGTCTACGGCCTGCCCCTGCCCGGCGGTCCCGACGTCGGCGAGAACCCGATGACCGTCAAGGTCGAGTTCGCCGACGTGCTGGACCTCGTGCCCCAGTCGACGGTCAAGGTCAACGACGTCAGCGTCGGCAAGGTGACCGCGATCGACCTCGAGGGCTACCAGGCGCTCGTCACCCTGCAGGTACGCCGTGACGTGGAGCTGCCCGACAACGCGGTGGCCGAGCTGCGCCAGACCAGCCTGCTCGGGGAGAAGTTCGTCGAGCTGAGCGCGCCGGACCAGGGCGCCAGCAGCAACCGCCTCGGGGACGGCGACACGATCCCGATCGAGCGCGCAGGTCGCAACCCCGAGGTCGAGGAGGTGCTCGGTGCGCTGAGCCTGCTGCTCAACGGCGGCGGGGTGGCGCAGCTCAAGACGATCACGCAGGAGCTCAACGCGGCGCTCGAGGGCCGTGAGGACTCCGCGACGTCCGTCCTGCGCAACCTGCGGACCTTCATGGGACAGGTCGACGAGAACAAGGCCGACATCGTCCACGCGATCGAGCAGCTCAACCGGCTCGCGATCGCGGCCGAGAAGCAGCTGCCGACGATCGACCGGGCGCTCGAGGAGCTCCCGAGCGCGCTGGAGTCCATCGACCGCCAGCGCGACGACCTCGTCGAGATGCTCCGGTCGCTGGACCAGCTCTCGTCGGTCGCCGTCGACGTCATCGCGAGGTCGAAGGACGCCACGATCACCTCGCTGCGCCGGCTGAACCCGGTCCTCACCCAGCTGGCGGCGTCGGGCGACGACTTCACCAACGCCTTCCACGTCTTCTTGACCTACCCCTTCGTGGACGAGGTCGTCGGACGTGACCCGCAGGTCGCCCGCAACCTCCACATGGGCGACTACACCAACCTCTCGATCACCCTCGATGTCGACCTGACGGGCATCCCGACCACGATCCCGACCACGTTGCCCACCGAGGCATGCATCCCGCTGAGCGCGCTCCCGCAGGACGGCCCCCTCCCCGACACGAGCCGGCTGTGCCAGGACGCGATCGACGCCATCAACGACTGCCTCGAGGGCCTGCGCCGCGGCGACGTCACCGCCTGTCTCGGCCTCCCTGGCTCCGTGATCAGCGTCGTGTGCCAGCAGTACCCCGTGCCCGGGCTGTGTGGAGGGTCGGGCACCCCCACCGTCCCGCTGCCCACCCCGTCGCTGCCGACGGTCCCGCTCCCGACGCTCCCCACCATCACGCTGCCAGGACTGCCCCGCCCAGGGGCGTACCCCTCGGGAGCCCCGCCCGATCGCCGGAGCGGGCCCACGGTCCGCGAGCTCACCGAGCTCTACGACCCCGCGCTCGTCAGCCTCCTCGTCCCCGGGATGGTGCAGCGATGATCACCCGTCGGACCAGGGTCCAGCTCCTCGTGTTCGCCCTCATCACGCTCGTCGGCGTCAGCTTCGTCGGTGCGCGCTACGCCCGGCTCGACCGGGTGTTCCTCGACCAGAGCTACACCGTCGTCGCGCACTTCGCCGACTCCGGCGGCGCCTTCGCCGGCGCCGAGGTCTCCTACCGCGGGGTCCGCATCGGCCAGGTCGAGGAGCTCCGGCTCACCCACGACGGCGTCGACCTGCTGCTGGACATCGACGACGAGTTCGACCGGATCCCGGCGGATGCGCACGCCCTCGTCGGCAACCGCTCGGCGGTGGGTGAGCAGTACGTCGAGCTGCAGCCGCAGAGCGACGAGGGCCCGTTCCTGCAGGACGAGTCCGAGATCGCCCGTGACCGCACCACCACGCCGATCCAGACCGACACGCTCCTGACCCACCTCGACGAGACGGTGCGCAGCGTCGACGAGGAGGACCTGCGCACGGTCACCTCCGAGCTCGGCAAGGCGTTCAACGGCGCCGGCGAGGACCTCCAGACGATCCTCGACAGCAGCAACGCGTTCATCACCGCGGCCGACGAGAACTTCGGGGTCACCGTCGACCTGATCCGCGACAGCAACACCGTGCTGAAGGGCCAGATCGCCTCCGAGGGTGCCTTCCGGCGCTTCGCCCGCGACCTCTCGACGTTCTCCACCACCGTCGCCGACCACGACGAGGACCTGCGCCGGCTCATCGAGGACGGGTCCGTGGGCGCCAACGAGCTCCGGACCTTCCTCGAGGACAACGAGGTCGAGCTCGGCGAGCTGATCAACAACCTGGTCACCACCGGCGAGATCGTCGTCAAGCACCTCGACGGCGTGGAGCAGCTGCTGGTGCTCTACCCCTACGTCGTCGAGGGCGGCTTCACCGTCGTCTCGAAGTCGCCGGGCACCGGGCTCTACGACGCCCACTTCGGCATGGTCCTCACCAGCGACCCGCACGTGTGCCTCGAGGGCTACGAGGGCACGGACCGCCGCTCGCCGCTCGACGGCAGCAACCGGCCCATGAAGGAGGACGCCGGGTGCACCGCCCCCGCGTCGAAGACCAACGCCCGCGGGGCCCAGAACATCCAGGCACCCCGCGCGGCGACCGGGTGGGGCGGCGCCGACTTCGCCTACGACCCGGCGACCGGCGCCCTGACCTCGGACCCGGCGGAGGTCGACCGCCTCGTCGGCCCGCGGGTCGCCTCGCCCCGCACGCTCGGCGAGGACAGCTGGAAGTGGCTCTACCTGGAGCCGTTGCTCGGTGAGGGCGTGACGTCCGGGCGTCGCGGTCGTTGATGATGCAGGCTCCTTGGAGGAGGAGCCTGGTTCCGAGGGAGGGAACATGTCCGTGCTGTCCGAACGCGCCCAGCGGCGCGAACCCGCCGAGGCCACGCCCGGCGGCACCCCCGGTCGCGCGCCGCGCTGGCGCGTCCTGCTCGCCGCGGTCCTGGCGCTCGTGGTCGCGGTCTGCGTGGCCCTGCTCGTCTGGCTGTCGGCCGGGGGTCGCGCGTCCGCCGGCGGCGGCCTCGACCAGGTCGACGAGCGCGAGCAGGTCATGAGCATGACCGACCAGTTCGTCAAGCGGCTTGGCACCTACAGCCCCGACATGCTCGACCGGTCCGGGCAGATGCCCGCCTACCGCGACCAGGTGCGCGAGGTGATCACGCCCAAGTTCGCCGCCGACTTCGACAAGGAGGTCGCCGCGGCCGAGCAGCTCGTCGCGCAGGGCCGGATCACCCGCACCGCCGAGGTGTTCGCCACCGCGGTGTCCTCCATCGACGACGACTCCGCGCGGGTGCTGGTCGCCGGCGCGTTCAACGACAGCTACGCCCAGGGCTCGGGCAAGAAGTCCGCGACCGTCGACCAGGAGCCGCTGCCGTTCCGGTTCACCGTCGACCTCGTGGCCATCGACGGCGAGTGGCTCGTCGACGACTTCACCCCCGTCAGCAGCGGGGAGGCACCCGCCGGCGGCGGGTCGGGCACGGGGGAGGGGAGCACGCCGTGAGCGACGCACCGACCTGGTACGACCTCCTCGACGTCTCGCGGGACGCCTCCGCCGACGAGGTGCGCGCCGCCTGGAAGACCCAGATCGCCGACCTCGAGCCGGGCGACCGCCGCTTCGACGCCCTCAACCGGGCAGCCAAGGTGCTGCTCGACCCCGCCGGGCGAGCGGCGTACGACGCCTCGCTCCCCGAGGAGGAGGCCCCGCCGGTGGAGGAGGGCGCCCCGGCGCCCGTCACGAGACCCGCCACCACGGACACCTCGGTCGGCGGACCGGGTGTCGTGACGCGACTTCGTCGTTCCTCGACCAACGGTGGCGGCGGCGTGCCGACGTGGCTGCTGGCCGGCCTCGGTGTCCTCGCCGCCGGCCTCGTCGCCGCGGTGGTGTGGATGTGGACCGCGGGCGCGCAGAACGACGGCGCCGAGGCACGCGACGCCCAGGTGGCGGCCGAGCGAGCCGTCGTACCGGTGCTGTCCTACGACTACGAGCACCTCGAGGCCGACCAGGAGGCCGCGACGGCGTTGATGACGGGCAGCTACAAGTCCGAGTACGACAAGCTCTTCGCCGTGCTGGAGGAGAACGCGCCCCGGACCCGGACCAAGGTCACGGCCGAGGTCGTCGCGTCCGGCATCGTCCGCGCGGCAGGTGACCGGGTGCAGGTGCTGGTCTTCGTGGACCGCCCCACCACCAACAAGCTGAGCGCCGAGCCGACCGTCTACAAGGACCAGGTGACGCTGTCCATGCAGCTCGTGGACGGCGTGTGGCTGGTCGACGACCTCGTCACCTCGCCCGTGCAGGGCTAGCCCGACCGGGTGGGTTCGGCGCGTTCTGCTTGACCCGGGGCCCTTCGGCGTTCATAGTCGTGGCCAACGCGTGGCGCTCCTCCCTTCGGGAAATTGACCCCGCGTTTGAGGCGTGTCCACAAGTGCGCTATCGTGGATCTTTGCGCCTGCCCTCAGATGCCCGACGCCCTCCGGACGGCTGTCGTGGTGGTCGGCCGGCGCCGATCACTTGCTCATCTGTGAGGACACCTCTTGGCCGCGCGCAGCTCTGCTGGTAACCACCGCCGTACCTCTTTTGCAAAGATCACCGAACCCCTCGAGGTTCCCCCGCTCATCTCGCTCCAGACCAGCAGCTTCGACTGGCTGGTCGGCGGAGAGCGGTGGGAGACCGAGGTGGCTGCCCGCAGGGCAAACGGTGAGGACGTCTCCGAGAAGACCGGTCTGCAGGAGATCTTCGAGGAGATCTCCCCGATCGAGGACTTCTCCGAGACGATGATGCTCTCGTTCGACAACCCCGTCTTCCTCGACGAGAAGTACACCGAGGAGGAGTGCAAGGAGAAGGACTTCACCTACTCCCGGCCCCTCTACGTCTCCGCCGAGTTCATGAACCACGAGACCGGTGAGATCAAGGGCCAGACGGTCTTCATGGGCGACTTCCCCATGATGACCAAGAAGGGCACCTTCATCATCAACGGCACGGAGCGGGTCGTCGTGTCCCAGCTCGTCCGTTCGCCCGGCGTCTACTTCGAGTCCACGCCCGACAAGACGTCCGACAAGGACATCTTCACCGCCAAGCTCATCCCGAGCCGTGGCGCGTGGCTGGAGTTCGAGATCGACAAGCGCGACCTGGTCGGCGTCCGCCTCGACCGCAAGCGCAAGCAGAACGTCACCGTGCTGCTCAAGGCCCTCGGCTGGACCACTGACCAGATCCGCGAGGAGTTCGGTCAGTACGAGTCCATGATGCTGACGCTCGAGAAGGACAGCGTCCGCTACGAGGTCGTCCACGAGGAGCTGCAGAAGAAGGCGCGGGGCGAGGCCCCCACCGCCGAGCAGGTCAACGACGAGGTCACGCGCCTCGCGCTGCTCGACATCTACCGCAAGCTGCGCCCGGGCGAGCCGCCCACGGCCGAGGCCGCGCAGACGCTGCTCAACAACTACTACTTCAACCCCAAGCGCTACGACCTGGCGAAGGTCGGCCGCTACAAGATCAACAAGAAGCTCGGCCTGCACGAGGCCTTCGACCAGCAGACGCTGACCATCGACGACGTCGTGGCCGCGATCCGCTACGTCGTGCAGCTCCACGCTGCCGGCACGCAGGTCGAGGCTCCCGACCTGGTCGACGCCGCGGGCAACGTCGTCGAGGGCCCCGACGGTGCTCCCGTCAAGGTCCAGGCCGACGACATCGACCACTTCGGCAACCGCCGCATGCGCACCGTGGGCGAGCTCATCCAGAACCAGCTCCGCACGGGCCTGGCCCGCATGGAGCGCGTGGTCCGCGAGCGGATGACGACCCAGGACGTCGAGGCCATCACGCCGCAGTCCCTGATCAACATCCGTCCCGTCGTGGCGGCGCTGAAGGAGTTCTTCGGCACCTCGCAGCTCTCGCAGTTCATGGACCAGACCAACCCGATCGCGGGCCTGACGCACAAGCGTCGCCTGTCCGCGCTCGGTCCCGGTGGTCTGTCCCGTGACCGCGCCGGCATGGAGGTCCGTGACGTCCACCCGTCGCACTACGGCCGCATGTGCCCGATCGAGACGCCTGAAGGCCCCAACATCGGCCTGATCGGCTCGCTCGCCTCCTACGGGCGGATCAACCCGTTCGGCTTCGTCGAGACCCCCTACCGCCGCGTGGTCAAGGGTGTCGTCACCGACGAGATCGACTACCTCACGGCCGACGACGAGGACCGCTACGTCATCGCCCAGGCCAACGCGCCGCTCGACGCGAAGATGAAGTTCGTCGAGGACCGCGTGCTGGTGCGCCAGCAGAAGGGTGAGGTCGACGCGATCCTGGCCGAGGAGGTCGACTACATGGACGTCTCGCCGCGCCAGATGGTGTCGGTCGCGACGGCCCTGATCCCCTTCCTCGAGCACGACGACGCCAACCGCGCGCTCATGGGCGCCAACATGCAGCGCCAGGCCGTGCCGCTGATCACCAGCGACAGCCCGCTGGTCGGCACCGGCATGGAGTACCGCGCCGCCGTCGACGCCGGTGACGTGGTCGTCGCCGACAACGCCGGTGTGGTCAAGGAGGTGTCCGCCGACGCCATCGAGACGATGAACGACGACGGCACCTACCAGACCTACAAGCTGGCGAAGTTCCGTCGCTCCAACCAGGGCACCTGCATCAACCAGCGCCCGCTGGTCAAGGCCGGCGACCGCCTCGAGGTCGGCACGCCGATCGCCGACGGTCCCTGCACCGACGACGCCGAGATGGCGCTGGGCACCAACCTGCTCGTCGCCTTCATGCCCTGGCAGGGTCACAACTACGAGGACGCGATCATCCTCAGCCAGCGCCTGGTGCAGGAGGACGTCCTCACCTCGATCCACATCGAGGAGCACGAGGTCGACGCCCGCGACACCAAGCTCGGCCCCGAGGAGATCACCCGGGACATCCCGAACATCTCCGAGGAGGGCCTGGCCGACCTCGACGAGCGCGGCATCATCCGCATCGGCGCCGAGGTCACCACGGGTGACATCCTCGTCGGCAAGGTCACGCCCAAGGGCGAGACCGAGCTCACCCCCGAGGAGCGCCTGCTCCGCGCGATCTTCGGTGAGAAGGCGCGCGAGGTGCGCGACACCTCGATGAAGGTGCCCCACGGTGAGTCCGGCACGGTCATCGGCGTGCGGGTCTTCGACCGCGAGGACGGCGACGACCTGCCCCCGGGCGTCAACCAGCTCGTCCGTGTCTACGTCGCCCAGAAGCGCAAGATCTCGGTCGGCGACAAGCTGGCGGGCCGTCACGGCAACAAGGGCGTCATCGCCAAGATCCTGCCGGTCGAGGACATGCCGTTCATGGAGGACGGCACGCCGGTCGACGTCGTGCTCAACCCGCTGGGTGTGCCGCGTCGTATGAACATCGGCCAGATCCTCGAGCTCCACCTGGGCTGGCTCGCCAAGCAGGGCTGGGACCTCAACCTGTCCGGCGAGAAGGGTGAGGCCGACTGGAAGAAGCGGCTCATCGCCATCGGCGCCGACCAGGCCGACCCGAACACCAAGGTCGCAACGCCGGTGTTCGACGGTGCCCGCGAGGACGAGATCACCGGCCTGCTGGGCAGCACCCTGCCCAACCGTGACGGTGAGCGGATGGTCAAGGAGGACGGCAAGGCCAGCCTCTTCGACGGTCGCTCGGGTGAGCCGTTCCCGGAGCCGGTGGCTGTGGGCTACATGTACATCCTCAAGCTCCACCACCTCGTCGACGACAAGATCCACGCCCGCTCGACCGGCCCCTACTCGATGATCACGCAGCAGCCCCTGGGTGGTAAGGCCCAGTTCGGTGGCCAGCGGTTCGGTGAGATGGAGGTCTGGGCGATGGAGGCCTACGGCGCTGCCTACGCCCTCCAGGAGCTGCTCACGATCAAGTCCGACGACGTGCCGGGCCGCGTGAAGGTCTACGAGGCGATCGTGAAGGGCGAGAACATCCCCGACTCGGGCATCCCGGAGTCGTTCAAGGTGCTCGTCAAGGAGATGCAGTCGCTCTGCCTGAACGTGGAGGTGCTGTCGCAGGACGGTAGCGCCATCTCGCTCAAGGACGCCGAGGAAGACGTCTTCCGCGCGGCCGAGGAGCTCGGCATCGACCTGTCGCGGCGCGAGCCGAGCAGCGTCGAAGAAGTCTGAGGTCGAGTCCCGGGCGGCTCAGCGCCGCCCGGGACCCCTCAGTCACCAGCCACCTGACTCAAACAGCAACCAAAGGAACACACCTTGCTGGACGTGAACTTCTTCGAGCAGATCCAGATCGGCCTGGCCACCGCGGACGACATCCGCACGTGGAGCCACGGCGAGGTCAAGAAGCCGGAGACCATCAACTACCGCACGCTCAAGCCCGAGCGTGACGGCCTCTTCTGCGAGAAGATCTTCGGTCCCACCCGGGACTGGGAGTGCTACTGCGGCAAGTACAAGCGCGTGCGCTTCAAGGGCATCATCTGCGAGCGCTGCGGCGTCGAGGTGACCCGCTCCAAGGTGCGCCGTGAGCGCATGGGCCACATCGAGCTCGCAGCTCCCGTGACCCACATCTGGTACTTCAAGGGCGTCCCGTCGCGCCTGGGCTACCTGCTCGACCTGGCGCCGAAGGACCTCGAGAAGGTCATCTACTTCGCCGCCTACATGATCACCTCGGTCGACGAGGACGCCCGTCACCGCGACCTGGAGTCCCTCGAGAACAAGGTCGGCCTGGAGCGCGAGCGCCTCGAGAAGCGTCGCGACACCTCCGTGGAGGACCGCGCCAAGAAGCTCGAGGACGACCTGGCCACCCTCGAGGCCGAGGGCGCCAAGGCCGACGCCAAGCGCAAGGTGCGCGACGGTGCCGACCGCGAGATGAACCAGCTCCGTGACCGTGCCAACCGCGAGATCGCGCGGCTGGAGGAGGTCTGGGACACGTTCAAGAACCTCAAGGTGCAGGACCTGCTCGGCGACGAGCTCCTCTACCGCGAGATGAAGACGTGGTTCGGCAAGTACTTCGAGGGCCACATGGGCGCGACCGCCATCCAGCGGCGCCTGCAGGACTTCGACATCGAGGCCGAGGTCGAGTCGCTGCGCGACACGATCGCCAACGGCAAGGGCCAGCGCAAGGTCCGTGCCCTCAAGCGCCTCAAGGTCGTCGACGCCTTCCGCAAGACCGGCAACCAGCCCATCGGCATGGTGCTCGACGCCGTCCCGGTGATCCCGCCGGACCTGCGCCCGATGGTCCAGCTCGACGGTGGCCGCTTCGCCACCTCCGACCTGAACGACCTCTACCGCCGCGTCATCAACCGCAACAACCGCCTCAAGCGACTGCTCGACCTCGGTGCTCCCGAGATCATCGTCAACAACGAGAAGCGGATGCTGCAGGAGGCCGTCGACAGCCTCTTCGACAACGGCCGTCGTGGCCGTCCCGTCACCGGTCCGGGCAACCGGCCGCTGAAGTCGCTGTCCGACATGCTCAAGGGCAAGCAGGGTCGCTTCCGCCAGAACCTGCTCGGCAAGCGCGTGGACTACTCCGGCCGTTCGGTCATCGTGTCCGGCCCGCAGCTCAAGCTGCACCAGTGCGGTCTGCCCAAGCAGATGGCGCTCGAGCTGTTCAAGCCGTTCGTGATGAAGCGCCTCGTCGACCTGTCGCACGCGCAGAACATCAAGTCCGCCAAGCGGATGGTCGAGCGTGCGCGCCCGGTCGTGTGGGACGTCCTCGAAGAGGTCATCACCGAGCACCCTGTGCTGCTCAACCGTGCGCCCACCCTGCACCGCCTCGGCATCCAGGCCTTCGAGCCGCAGCTGATCGAGGGCAAGGCCATCCAGATCCACCCGCTCGTCTGCGGCGCGTTCAACGCCGACTTCGACGGTGACCAGATGGCCGTCCACCTCCCGCTCTCCGCGGAGGCGCAGGCCGAGGCCCGCATCCTGATGCTGTCGACCAACAACATCCTCAAGCCGTCGGACGGCCGTCCGGTGACCATGCCCTCGCAGGACATGATCATCGGCCTGTTCTGGCTCACGAGCGACCGTGACGGCGAGGTCGGCGAGGGCCGTGTGTTCTCGACGCCGGCCGAGGCGATCATGGCCTACGACCGTGGCGAGATCGGGCTGCAGAGCAAGGTCAGGATCCGTCTGAACGACATCGTGCCCCCGCTCGACCTCGAGCTCGGCGCCGACTGGGAGGACCGGACCGCGATCCTGCTCGAGACCACCCTGGGTCGGGTCTACTTCAACGACACGCTCCCGGCGGACTACCCGTTCGTCAACGAGGAGGTCGGCAAGAAGCGCCTCGGCGCCATCGTCAACGACCTCGCCGAGCGCTACACCAAGGTGCAGGTCGCTGCCTCGCTCGACGCCCTCAAGGACGCCGGCTTCCACTGGGCCACGCGTTCGGGTGTGACCGTCTCGATCGACGACGTCACCACGCCCGACAGCAAGGCCGAGATCCTGGGCCGCTACGAGGCGCAGGCCGAGAAGGTCCAGAAGAACTACGAGCGCGGTGTGATGACCGACGACGAGCGTCGTCAGGAGCTCATCGAGCTGTGGACCCAGGCTGCTGCCGAGGTCGGTCGTGCGATGGAGACCAACTTCGACCGCAAGAACCCGATCTACATGATGGTCGACTCGGGTGCCTCCGGAAACATGAACCAGATCCGGCAGGTCGCGGCCATGCGTGGTCTGGTGGCCAACCCGAAGGGCGAGATCATCCCGCGCCCGATCAAGGCCAACTTCCGCGAGGGCCTCTCGGTGCTCGAGTACTTCATCTCGACCCACGGTGCCCGCAAGGGTCTGGCCGACACCGCGCTCCGCACTGCCGACTCGGGCTACCTGACCCGTCGTCTGGTGGACGTCTCGCAGGACGTCATCATCCGTGAGGACGACTGCGGCACCGAGCGTGGCCTGCCCAAGCGCATCGACGACGAGCACGTGGAGACCTCGGCCTACGCCCGGGCCTCCGCCGTCGAGATCACCCACCCGGAGACCGGCGAGGTCCTCGCCGCCGCCGGTGAGGACCTGGGCGACGTCAAGATCGGCGAGCTCGTGGCGGCCGGCATCAGCGAGGTCAAGGTCCGCTCGGTCCTGACCTGCGACGCCCGCACCGGCACCTGCGCCAAGTGCTACGGCCGCTCGCTGGCCACCGGCCAGCTGGTCGACATCGGTGAGGCGGTCGGCATCATCGCCGCCCAGTCCATCGGTGAGCCCGGCACGCAGCTGACCATGCGCACCTTCCACACCGGTGGTGTGGCCTCCGCGGACGACATCACGCAGGGTCTGCCCCGCGTGGTCGAGCTCTTCGAGGCCCGCTCGCCCAAGGGTCGTACGCCGATCTCGGAGTCCGCCGGTCGCGTGAAGATCGAGGAGACCGACAAGGCCCGCGTCGTCGTGGTCACCCCCGACGACGGCTCCGAGCCCCAGGAGATCCCGGTCTCGAAGCGCTCGCGCCTCAACGTCGAGGACGGCCAGCACATCGAGGTGGGTCACCACATCACGTCCGGTACGCCCGACCCGCAGGACGTCCTGCGCATCCTGGGTGTCCGCAAGGCCCAGGAGCACCTCGTGGACGAGGTCCAGGAGGTCTACCGGTCCCAGGGTGTGTCGATCCACGACAAGCACATCGAGATCATCATCCGGCAGATGCTGCGCCGTGTGACGGTCATCGAGTCCGGTGACACCAACCTGCTCCCGTCCGACCTGGTCGACCGGGTGCGGTTCGAGGAGGAGAACCGTCGCGTGGTCTCCGAGGGCGGCAAGCCGGCCTCGGGTCGCCCGGTCCTCATGGGCATCACCAAGGCCTCGCTCGCGACCGAGTCGTGGCTCTCGGCGGCCTCCTTCCAGGAGACCACCCGCGTGCTCACCGACGCGGCGATCAACGGCCGCTCCGACAGCCTCCGTGGCCTGAAGGAGAACGTGATCATCGGAAAGCTCATCCCGGCCGGCACCGGCCTCGAGCGCTACCGCAACATCCGCGTGGAGCCCACCGAGGAGGCGCGTGCCGCTGCCTACTCGGTGACCGGCTACGACGCCTACGACTACGACTTCGGTCCGTCGTCGCAGGCCGTCGCGCTGGACGACTTCGACTTCGGTTCCTACCAGAACTGATCGCGGAGCAATCAGCTCTGGTGTGACGAACCAGATCGAGTAGCACCAACGCCCGCCCTCGCCTGCGAGGGCGGGCGTTGTGCGTACCGAGATCGACCAGTGTGCGTCGAGACCTCAGCCGCTGCCCCGAGCGGGAGGCCGGATCACGGCGTGATCGCCCGGACCCACTCAGCGAGCGTGGCCTGCACGCGCGCGGCGAGCTCGATGACCGGGTCCGAGGGGTCCCCGCCGTCGAGGACCCGCAGCTCCCAGGCGCCGTACCAGGAGACGTAGGCGCCCACCACGAGCAGCAGGAGGCCCGAGACCCGGGGCACCCACTGCCCGCCGCGGCGGATGCCCGAGATGAGCCCGCGTCGGGCGAGGGCCACGGCGACGGCGGCCGCCCCGACGAGCAGGCCCATGCCGGCGCTGTAGGCGAGGAAGAGCGAGGCTCCCTCGGCGGTCGAGCCGCTGCGGAAGCTGGCCACGACGAGCGCCAGGAACGGCGCGATCGAGCAGGTGAGGCTCGCGGCGGCGTACGACATGCCGAAGCCCACCATGGTCGGCACGCTCCGGATCAGGGGTTTCCCGCCCGAGCCCGCACGCGTCAGCTGGAGGCGCGGCAGCTCGCGCCCGAGCAGCAGCCACACCCCCGCGAGCGCGACCAGTGCGCCGAAGACCGTGGTGAACCACGGGAGGTACTGCTGGGCCTGGGACGCCACCGGCGAGATGACGAGGCCGAACACACCGAAGACCGCCACGAACCCGAGCGTCATGCAGGCGGTCAACCAGAGCGCTCGGGCAACGGCACGGCCCGGCCCGGGGCTGTCGTCGCCGAGGACCAGCACGGACAGGTAGGCCGGGAGCAGGGCGAAGCCGCACGGGTTGACCGCTGCGAGCATGCCCGCCGCCACGGCGAGGGCCAGGGTGTCGCCCACCGGTCGGCCTGCCGCTCAGCCGATCAGGGCGTCGACCTCGGCGCCGAGGTCGTCCGAGCCGCCGTAGCCGGCCTCGAAGACGACCTCGCCGTCGGCGTCGAGCACGACGAAGGAGGACTGCTCGGCGACCCCGAAGCGCGTCCACAGCTCGCCGTCGACGTCCTCGAGGTGGGTGACACCGTCGGCGTCACCGGCGAAGTCCGCGATCGCCTCCGCGCTGTCGAGCGAGCCGATCCCGACCACCCCGACCCGGTCGCCGTAGGTCCGGGCGAGGTCCTGCACCTGCGGGATCTGGCTGCGGCACGTCGGGCACCACGGCGCCCAGAACCACAGGACCGTCGGCGAGCCGGCCAGGCTCGCGCCGTCGAAGGAGTCGCCCCCCACGGTGGTGGCGGTGAAGTCGAGCAGCGCCGGGGTGCCGGCCGTCCCCTCGCCGGCGTCCGCGGGCTCCGCGGACGGCTCGTCGGACGGTGCCCCGGCGGGTTCCTCGGACGGAGAGGAAGCGGACGACGAGGTGGTCGAGGGGGTCGACGACCCACCTGTCGCGGCCGGGTCGTCGCCGCACGCCCCGAGGAGCAGGAGGAGGGGGACGGTGGTCGCGACCACGAGGCGTCTCATGCGCTTCAGCATGACAGCGGCGGTCCAGCCACGGACGCCCGCGATGCTTACGAGAGCCTTACGCCGGGCTCTGCCGCGAGGTTGTGACCCGCCTGCGAGAATTCCGGTGTGACCACCCCCTCCTCACGTCCCACCTCCGCCGACGTCCTCGTCGTCGGTGCCGGGCCGGCCGGCTCTGCCGCGGCGGCGTGGGCGGCACGTGCCGGCCTGGACGTCGTGCTCGCGGACGCCGCGACCTTTCCCCGCGACAAGACCTGCGGCGACGGGCTGACCCCCCGGGCGATCGGCGAGATGCAGAAGCTCGGCCTGGAGGACTGGCTGCGGGCCCACACCGTCAACGAGGGCCTGCGCGCGCACGGTTTCGGCCAGACCCTCCTCCTGCCGTGGCCCGGGGGCTCCCTGCCCGACTGGGGCTCCGCCGTGGCCCGCACCGAGCTCGACGACCACCTGCGCACGGTGGCCATCAAGAGCGGCGCCCTCGCGATCGACGGGGCCCGCGCGGTCGGCGTACGCCGTGAGGGTGAGCGGGTCGCCGCGGTCGAGCTCAAGGGAGCCGACGGCACCTTCGAGATCGCCTGTCGCTGGCTCGTGGTCGCCGACGGCGTCCGCTCGCCGCTGGGCAAGCTGCTGGGCCGCGAGTGGCACCGCGACACGGTGTACGCCGTGGCGGGGCGCTCCTACGTCGACTCGGAGATGAGCGACGACCCGTGGATCAGCTCCCACCTCGAGCTGCGCGACGAGCAGGGCGAGCTGGTCCCCGGCTACGGCTGGATCTTCCCGCTCGGCAACGGCTCGGTGAACCTCGGTGCCGGCACGCTGGCGACCAGCAAGCGGCCCACCGACGTGGCCATCAAGCCGCTGATGCAGACCTACGCCGACACCATCGGGCCGGACTTCGGGATCTCCGGGGAGCTGCGGATGCCGACCTCCGCGCTCCTGCCGATGGGGGGCGCCGTCAGCAACGTCGCCGGTCCCAACTGGGCGCTCATCGGCGACGCCGCCGCGTGCGTGAACCCGCTCAACGGCGAGGGCATCGACTACGGCCTGGAGACGGGCCGGCTGGTCGCCGAGCACATCGCGAGCGGCACCGGTCTCGGCGAGGCGTGGCGCAGCACGCTGGTGGAGCACTACGGCGAGGCCTTCTCGATCGCGCGCCGGCTCGCCGGCATCGCCACGCAGCCCCGCGTGGTCGCCGCCCTCGGTCCCGCCGGCATGCGCTCGGACTGGCTGATGACGCTGGCCCTGCGGTGGATGGGCAACCTGGTCGACGACGCCGACCGCGACCGCGCCGCACGCGTGTGGCGCTGGGCCGGTCGCCGCTCGATGGCCCGGGACGCACGCCCGCCCTTCTCCTGACCCGCCCCGGCCCGCACGCGCCGACGCGCGCCGAGGCGCGCACCTCGACGTGGTGCCGCGGTCGGCGATCAGGCCGACGTGGGGGCCGGTGTGGACCGGCGGCGCTTCTCGAACCAGCCGAGGGGGTTGGTGAAGGGCTCCAGCACCCGGCGCACCGGTGGGCTCGCCAGCAGCATGGTGAGGCCGATGGCACCGAGGACCGTCAGGACCAGGCCCAGGGTCGGGTGGTCCCCGGTGAAGTCCGGCCAGCCGGCCAGCATCGCCGTCTTGATGACGAACCCGTGGAACAGGTAGACGACCATCGTCGCGGTGCCCATCGTGGTGAACCAGCCCAGCGAGCGGCGCGGCACCAGCGACATCGCGGCGAAGGCCCCGAGCAGCCCCACCATCATCACGGTGAGCCGGGTCTGCCAGATGATCTCGTTGTCGATCGGGAGGCTGTTGTAGCCGGTGTCGTACCAGAGGAGCGCCGTCTCGGCCCACGCGTCGGTGTAGAGCGCCATGACGCCGATGCCCACCAGGGTCGGCACCGCGGCGAGGCGCACCCACACGTCGTCGAGGTGCGCGAGGTGGCGCGGCTTGAGGTGGAGACCGAGCACGAAGAACGGCAGCAGGCCGAGGAAGCGCGGGATCATCAGCGCGTCGGTGTCCCACAGGCCGCCGGCCAGGCTGACGACCACCGACAGCGGCAGGAACAACCAGTGTCGCTTGAGGATCGGCGTCACCAGGCGCCACATCAGCAGGACGATGAGGTACCACATCGTCCAGTGCGGCTCGATCCACAGCGGGTACTCGACGCCCTCGCCGACGACGAGCCTGCGGTAGTAGAACAGGGCCGGCTCGAAGAGCAGGTAGGGGATCGCGAGGGTGTAGACCAGGCTCTTCATCCGGCGCCGGTCCCACTCGAAGGACTTCGAGAGGTAGCCGCTCACGAACACGAAGGCCGGGATGTGCCACATGTAGATGAAGTCGTAGACCCAGTGGCTGCCCTGGGTCGCCTCCACCAGCCCGATCGCGTGCCCGACCACGACGAGGGTGACCAAGACCATCTTGACGTTGTCGAGCCAAGGATCTCGGGACGCGGGGGACACGGCGCTCACCGTACTTCACTAGGTTGGAGGCATGGGATCCCTGCCGAGACGCCAACGTGTGGGGGCGTACGCCGTGATCCTCCGCGAGCGCGAAGGCCTCGTCGAGGTCCTCCTGAGCCGTCTCGCGCCGCGGGTCTCGCGCACCGAGCTCTGGACCCTGCCGGGCGGCGGGGTCGACCACGGTGAGGACCCGCGGGACGCCCTGATCCGCGAGGTGCACGAGGAGACCGGGCTCGCGGCGGCCATCGGCGACCGGGCCCGCGTCTACAGCGCCCACATGCCCCGCGCCCCGCGCGACGGTCAGCTCGTCGACGCCCACGCGATCCGCATCGTCTACGACGGCTGGGTGGCACCCGACGCGCCGGAGCCGCAGGTCCTCGAGGTCGACGGGTCCACGATGGAGGCGGCCTGGAAGCCGCTCGCCGACGTCGCCTCCGGGGCGGTGCCGGTCTCCGCGCTGGTGGGCGAGGCCCTGGTGGACCACCAGCCGTTCCGCCTGCAGCGGGTGGCGGCGTACGCACTGGCCGAGCGTGGGGGACAGGTGCTGCTCACCCGGCTGTCAGCGCGGGCAGCGCACCCGGGGCGCTGGACGCTGCCCGGCGGTGGCATCGACCACGGCGAGCGCCCCGCGGTCGCGCTCGCGCGGGAGGTCGAGGAGGAGTGTGGCCTGGCGTGCGAGGTCGGCGAGCTGCTCGACGTGCACGACTCCCACTTCTCCGGCACCGCCCCCTCCGGCCGCATCGAGGACTTCCACGGCGTGCACCTGCTCTACCGCGCGACCGTCGCCGACGGCGAGCCGCGCGTGGTCGAGGAGGACGGCACCACCGACGCCGTCGCCTGGATCGACCTCACCGACGTGGCCGACGGGTCGGTGCCGGTCCTCGACCTGGTCCGCTACGCCCTCGGGCTCGACACGGCGCCCGACCCTCGCGACCACCCGACCATCGAGAACGGAGACTCCGGTGACTGAGAGCGTCTTCACCTACGCCGCGCCCGGCCTGAAGTTCGGCCGGGGCGCCAGCGAGGAGATCGGCTGGGACGTCCAGCAGCTGTGCCGCGCCGCCCCGGGCGGCGAGGCGCGCCGCGTCCTGCTGGTCACCGACCCGGGTGTCGCCGCGACCGGGCACCCCGATCGCATCGCCGGTGCGATGGGCGCGCGCGGGCTGGACGTCTCGGTCTTTGCCGGGGCGCGCGTCGAACCGACGGACGCGTCCATGGAGGAGGCGATCGCCCACGCGCGCGACGCCGGGCCGTTCGACGCGATCGTGGCCGTGGGCGGTGGCTCTGCCATCGACACGGCCAAGGCCGTCAACCTGCTGCTGACCAACGACGGCGAGCTGATGGACTACGTCAACGCTCCCGTCGGTGGCGGCCGGGCGCCCGAGCAGCCACTGCTGCCGCTCGTCGCGGTGCCGACCACGACCGGCACAGGAGCGGAGTCCACCACGATCTGCGTGCTCGACGTGCTCGCGCTCAAGGTGAAGACGGGCATCTCCCACGCGCGGCTGCGCCCGACCCTGGCAGTCGTCGACCCCGACCTCACGATGACCCAGCCCGCGATGGTCACCGCCTCGTGCGGGATGGACATCCTCTGCCACGCGCTGGAGAGCTGGACCGCGCGCTGGTACGGCGACTTCGCCGCGAAGCAGCCCGAGCAGCGGGTGCCCTACTGCGGGGCCAACCCCATCGCCGACATGTGGGCCGAGAAGTCGCTCTCGCTCCTGGCGGGCTCCTTCCGCCGTGCCGTGCAGGACGGCTCCGACCGCGAGGCCCGCGAGCAGATGGCGCTGGCCGCGACGTTCGCCGGCCTCGGCTTCGGCAACGCGGGCGTCCACGTGCCGCACGCCTGCGCCTACCCGATCGCCGGCCGGGTGCGCGACTACCGCCCCGAGGGCTACCCCGCCGACGAGCCGATCGTGCCGCACGGCATGGCCGTGGTGATGACGGCGCCCGCCGCGTTCGACCTCACCTTCGAGGCCTCGCCCGAGCGCCACCGGCGTGCGGCCGAGCTGCTCGGCGGCGAGGGGCGCCCGCTCCCCGAGGTGCTCCGGGGCCTGATGCGCGACGTCGGTCTCCCCAGCGGTCTCGCCGAGCTGGGCTACGGCTCTGCCGACGTCGACGACCTGGTCGAGGGCGCACTCAAGCAGCAACGGCTGCTGGCCACCGCGCCGATCGAGGTCACGGCCGACGACCTCGCCACGGTCTTCCGGGCTTCGCTCGAGCACTGGTGAGGGGCGTTCCGCTCGCCGCGCGGAAGAGGGCGTCCGTGGGTCGTCGTGACAAAATGACCCCATGAATCCCCGCCACCGCCGACTCGTGATCCCGGTGGCGCTGGGGGCACTGATCCTGATCGTCGTCCTCGCCGCGGTCCTGTGAGCGCCGAGGCCGCCGCGACCGAGGAGTGGGCGCGGCTGCGAGCCGCGGTGCTCGACGCCGACCACCTCGTGCGTGCCCTGGCCAGCGGCCGGCGCAAGGGCCGGCCCACGCCGGAGGTCGACGGTCGTGAGGTCCGGCGCGTGGAGGTCCGGGTCGTCGACCTCAAGGCGGGCCGGCACCTGCAGGTGACGACGTACGACGCCACGCAGGCGCACACCGCCAACCACCTGGCCGGTGAGGCCGCGGAGGCCGCGGTGGACGTGCTGCTCGACCAGCCGTTCGCCAACTGGCACGTCGAGACCGCCACCGAGACGCTCCAGGTGCGGGTGACCAAGAAGGGCGTGCCGATGCTGCACGCGTCGGCCCGGTCCGGGGAGGCCGACCTCACGCGCGAGCACGACCGGCCCAAGGACCGGCTGCTGGCCGAGGACCACCCGGTGCTGAAGGCGCTCGGCATCAGCGACGCCCAGGGCCGGGTCAAGCCGAGCCGGCAGGCGAAGTACCGGCAGGTCGAGGAGTTCGTCCGCCTCGTCCGCCTGCTCGACGCCAGCCTCACCGAGGCGATCGCGCAGGGCCACGTGCGCACCCCGACCCCGGACAACCCGCTGCGGGTCGTCGACCTCGGGTGCGGCAACGCCTACCTCACCTTCGCGGCGCACGCCCACCTCAGCGACCGGATGCCGGTGCGGATGACCGGCGTCGACGTCAAGCAGCAGTCGGCCGACCACAACTCGGCCGTCGCCGCGGGGCTGGGCATCGACGCGGACTTCGTGGTCGGCTCGATCGCCGACGCGACCCTCGACCTGCAGCCCGACGTCGTGCTCGCCCTGCACGCCTGCGACACCGCCACCGACGACGCCCTGGCGCGGGCGCTGGAGTGGGACGCCGCACTGGTCCTGGCCGCGCCCTGCTGCCACCACGACATCGCCGCGCAGCTGCGGGCCGCGGCGCCGCCGGAGCCCTACGCCATGCTGACCCGGGACGGGATCCTGCGCGAGCGCTTCGCCGACACGCTCACCGACGCGCTGCGGGCCACCCTGCTGCGCCGCGCGGGCTACCGCGTCGACGTGGTGGAGTTCGTCGAGAGCGCCCACACCCCGCGCAACACCCTGCTGCGCGCGGTGCGCACGCCGGGCAGTGCCGATGCGGCCGAGGGCGCGGCGCGCGAGTACGACGAGCTGCTCGCCACCTGGGGCGTGCACCCCCGGCTGGGCGAGCTGTTGTGAGGCGGATCGCCGTCGGCGTCCTCGTCGCGGCACCCTTCCTGCTCGGGGCCGCGGCCGGGGACACGGCCGTCGGCAGCCACCCAGCCTTCCGGTTCACCGATCCGGAGATCGTCGAGTCGAGCGGGCTGGCGGTGTCGGGCGGACTGGTCGTCACCACCAACGACTCGGGCGACTCCGGTCGCGTCTTCGCCGTCGACCCCGCCACGGGTGCGACCGTCGGGGTGACGTCGTGGCCCGACGACCCGGTCGACGTCGAGGGCCTCGCTCCCGCCGGCCGCGGGCACGTGTGGGTCGCCGACATCGGTGACAACCGGCACGAGCGTGACTCCGTCGAGGTGCTCCGCGTGCCGGTCGGCCGGGGCGACCTGGCAGCGAGCCCGCAGGCCTACGAGCTGGTCTACCCCGACGGACCGCGGGACGCCGAGGGGCTCGTCAGCCACCCCCTCACCGGCCGGCTCTACGTCATCACCAAGGGCGTCTTCGGCGGCACGGTGTACGCCGCTCCCGCCACGTTGAGCGCCGACCGGCCGAACGTCCTGGAGGAGGTGGGCGACGCCCCGGGCATCGTCACCGACGCGACGTTCCTGCCCGGCGGGGCAGGCGTCGTGATGCGCACCTACTCCCGCGCCCACCTCGTGTCGTTCCCCTCGTGGCAGGGGGTCTCCTCGTGGGACCTCCCGCCGCAGGACCAGGGCGAGGGTGTGGCGGTCTCGGGACACGACCTGCTCGTGAGCACCGAGGGAGCCCGGTCGCGCGTGCTGGCCGTGCCGCTGCCGCCGGAGGCCGGCACCACCGACCTGCGCTCACCGGCGTGGAGGGCGCTGCGCTGGCTGGCGACCGCCCGAGGCCTCCCCCTCTAGGAGAGCGCGGCGTCCAGGGCAGCCTGGACGTGCAGGGTCGTGCACGGGAAGACCGGCAGCTCGACGTCGGCCTGCTTGACGAGCAGCTCGAGCTCGGTGCAGCCGAGGAGCACGCCCCCTGCGCCGGCGTCCCAGAGCTCCTCGATGATCGACACGACCCGGGCACGGGTGCGTGGCAGGACGACGCCGTGCACGAGCTCCTCGTAGATCGCGTCGTTGAGGAAGTCGTGGTGCTGCTCGTCGGGCACGATCACCGACAGTCCGTGGCCGGAGAGCCGGTCGACGAAGAACGACTCCGACATCGCGACCTTGGTGCCCACCAGGCCGACCGTCTCCACGCCGGCGGCCTTGACGGCGGCGGCCACGACGTCGGCGAGGTGCAGGACCGGGATGTCCACGGCCTCCTCGACCTGGTCGGCGACCTTGTGGAACGTCGTGGTGCACAGCAGCAGGAAGTCGGCCCCGGCCCGCTCGACGGCACGCGCGGCGTCGGCCAGCAGCACGCCGACCTGGTCCCAGCGCTCGTCGTCCTCGAGGTGGGTGACCTCCGCGAAGTCGACAGTGGTGAGGGCCAGCTTGGGGGAGGAGAGGCCGCCGAGGCGCTCCCGCATTCCGAGGTTGAGGTCGCGGTAGTAGACCGCGCTGCTCTCCCAGCTCATCCCGCCCACGAGTCCGATCGTCTTCACGCGCGGCAGTCTTCCACGTCCAGCCCCGTGGCCGCCTCCGTCTCGCCAGCTGCGCACGGCGACCGGGGTCAGCCGCGGTGGACCTTGTGGACCGCTGCCTGGGCGCGCGGCTTGATCACCAGCTCGTCGATGTCGACGTGCGAGGGGCGCGTGGCGACCCACGCGATGGCGTCGGCGACGTCCTCGGCGACCAGCGGCCGGTCCACCCCGGCGTACACCGCGTCGGCCTTCTCCTGGTCGCCGCCGAAGCGCACCAGCGAGAACTCGTCGGTGCGCACCATGCCGGGCGCGACCTCGGTGATCCGGATCGGCTCGCCGTTGAGCTCGAGGCGCAGGGTCTCGGTCACCACCTTCACGGCGTGCTTCGCGGCGGTGTAACCACCGCCGCCCTCGTAGGCCCAGCGCCCGGCCGTGGACCCGACGTTGACGATCACGCCGTCGCCGCTGGCCCGCAGCGCGGGCAGCAACGCCTTGGTGACACGGACCAGCCCGAGCACGTTGACGTCGTACATCCAGCGCCACGCGTCGACGTCGGCACCGTCGACGCGGTCGGTGCCGACGGCCCCGCCGGCGTTGTTGACGAGCACGTGGCACGCCGGGACCGCGGCGGCCAGCGCCTCCACCGACGCGTCGTCGGTGATGTCGCAGGTGATCGCCTCGCCGCCGATCTCGGCGGCGAGGTCCTCGATCCGGTCGGTGCGCCGGGCGGCGCACACCACGCGGAACCCCTGCGCCGCGAGGGCGCGGGCGGTGGCGGCGCCGATGCCGCTCGACGCGCCCGTGACGACGGCGGTGCGGGACTGGATGCTGTCGTCGGTCGCGCGGGTGCTCATGCCCCCATCCTGCCAAGATCGCGGGCTGACAAGATGCGGGGGTGATCATTGCGGCGGCCGACGGTTCGGCACTCGGCAACCCCGGTCCGGCCGGCTGGGCGTGGTACGTCGACGACTCCTGCTGGGCCTCGGGCGGCTGGAAGCACGGCACCAACAACATGGGCGAGCTGATGGCGGTGCTCGACCTGCTCCAGCAGACGGCGCACCTCGACGAGGACCTGCACGTCTACTGCGACAGCAAGTACGTCATCGACTCCGTCACCAAGTGGATGCCGGGCTGGAAGCGCAAGGGCTGGAAGAAGAGCGACGGCAAGCCGGTGCTCAACGTCGAGCTGATGAAGGCGATCGACGCGGCGATGGACGGGCGACGGGACCGGGTCCGCTTCGAGTGGGTCAAGGGCCACGCCGGCCACGAGCTCAACGAGGCGGCCGACCAGCGCGCCAACGCCGCCGCGACGGCGTACCAGCGGGGCGTCGAGCCCGACGCCGGTCCCGGCTTCACCGGCAGCAGCACCGCGCACCCGGCTGCGACCGTCGGGCAGGTCGAGGCGGAGCCCGACCTCTTCAGCGACCTGACCCATGAGCTCGGTGACGTGCCGGCACCGACCGACGAGCAGCACGTCGTCGCGCTGGAGCGGTCCCTGCTGAGCGACGAGGTCCGCTCCGACCGCGCGGCCGTGGCCGCCCTGCTGCACCCCGACTGGCAGGAGATCGGTCGCTCCGGCCGGCTCTGGACGCGCGAGGACACCCTGGACACCATCGGACCCATCGAGCCCGTGGACGTCGAGGTGGTCTCGACCGACCGGCTCGGGCCCGACACCATCCTGCTGCTGTGGCGCACGTCCACCGCCGATCGCTCCACGCTGCGCAGCACGCTGTGGCTGCGCACGGGTGGCCAGTGGCAGGCCCGGTTCCACCAGGGCACCGACGAACCGTGAGGTGGGCGGGGTCCCGCGCCCGTGGCACACTCGTCCGATGCCCCCCGCAAAGCTTGCTGCGTCCGCCGCGCTCCTCGGCGGTGTGCTGTGGATCCTCCGCGCCCTCCTCGGCGGTGGCAGTGACCCGCTGGCCGGCGCCCTCCACTTCGTCGGCCTCGGCTCACTGCTCGTCGCCGCTGCCGTCTTCGGCACCACGCTGGTCAGGAGCGACGCCCTCGCCATGCGCGTCGTCGTCGCCGTCGCCTCCGCGCTCCTCGTGCTCTCGATGATCGAGGCGTTCCGGCTCGTCGGGTCGGTCTGGTACGACGGGTTCTGGGGCATCGTCGCCGCCCTCATCGGCGGCGTCAGCCTGCTGCGCCAGCGCGGCCGGGCTCCGGGCCGTCCCGCGGCCGGTGCCCACGCCCGCTGACCCACGTCACACCGGCTCGGGGAATCCTCGGGCCGCCCGCACGGTTGTGCCTGAGGTGCCCGGGTCCTGGGCGGCCGTCGAGCGAACCGAAGGAGACAGCGTGGGCGAGCGGGTGGCCATGATCAGCCTGCACACCTCACCCCTGGACCAGCCCGGCACGGGCGACGCCGGGGGGATGAACGTCTACGTCATCGAGCTCTCCAAGCGCCTCGCCGCGCAGGGCATCGCTGTCGACGTCTTCACCCGCGCCACGTCCTCCCAGCTGCCGCAGGTCGTCGAGGCGGCCGACGGCGTGCTGGTGCGCCACATCGCGGCCGGACCGTTCGAGGGACTCACCAAGGGCGAGCTGCCCGGACAGCTGTGCACCTTCGCCCGTGAGGTGCTGCGCGCCGAGGCGATCCAGCCGCTCGGCCACTACGACGCCGTGCACTCGCACTACTGGCTCTCCGGGCAGGTCGGGGCGCTGGCCCGCGACCGCTGGAACGTCCCGCTGGTGCACTCGATGCACACGATGGCCAAGGTCAAGAACGAGGCGCTCGCCGAGGGCGACACCCCGGAGCCGGTGTCCCGGGTGATCGGCGAGGAGCAGGTCGTCGAGGCCGCCGACCTGCTGGTGGCCAACACCGACGCCGAGGCCCGCCAGCTCATCGACCTCTACGACGCCAGCCCCGACGCCGTCGAGGTCATCCACCCCGGCGTCGACCTCTCCGTCTTCACGCCCCGTGACCGTGCCGAGGCCCGACGCGAGCTCGGCCTGCCCGAGGACGCCGTCGTGCTGATGTTCGCCGGTCGCATCCAGCCGCTGAAGGCGCCCGACGTGCTGCTGCGCGCGGTCGACGTGCTGCTGGAGCAGGACCCGTCACTGCGCGGCCGCCTCGTCGTACCCGTCGTGGGTGGACCGTCCGGGTCCGGGCTGGCCCACCCCACGTCGCTGGCCGACCTCGCCGCCGACCTCGACATCGCCGACGTGGTGCGCTTCGTCCCTCCGGTGACCCAGGGCGAGCTGGCCGTGTGGGCCGCGGCCGCGACGGCGGTCGCCGTGCCGTCGTACAACGAGTCCTTCGGCCTGGTCGCCGTCGAGGCCCAGGCCAGCGGCACGCCCGTGGTCGCCGCCGCCGTCGGCGGCCTCACCACGGTCGTCCAGGACGGGGTCAGCGGGCTGCTGGTCGACACCCACGAGCCGCGCGACTGGGCGGCGAGCCTGCGCCGGCTGATCGACGACCCACAGCTCGTCGAGCGCCTGGGCGCCGGCGCGGTCGCCCACGCGCAGGAGTTCTCGTGGGAGCGCACCGCCGAGCGGACCCTGGAGGCCTACGCGCGGGCCAGTGGCCGGATGCGCGCCGAGCTTGCCTCATGATGACCGCATGAGCGCGGTCGAGGTCCTGCGGGCCTACCTGGTCGACAACGAGATCGAGCACGAGGAGATCAGCGAGACGTCGTTCTCGTTGACGTTGCCGGGGGAGAAGAAGCTCCAGACCCCCGTCCGCCTCGACGTCGGCTCGCACGCGCTGGGCGTCCACGCCTTCGTCTGCCGCAACCCCGACGAGAATCACGCGCGGGTGCACCGCTGGCTGCTCGAGCGCAACCTGAGGATGTACGCCGTCTCCTTCGCGGTGGACCGCCACGGCGACATCTACCTCGAGGCGAGGCTCCCGTTGAGCGCGGTCGAGCCCGACGAGCTCGACCGCGTCCTGGGCTCCGTGCTCGCCAATGCCGACGAGTCCTTCAACGCCATCCTCGAGCTCGGCTTCGCCACCTCGATCCGCAAGGAGTGGGACTGGCGCATCTCCCGCGGCGAGTCGACCCGCAACCTCGAGGCGTTCCGCGGCTGGCTGGAGGCCGGCACCGCGCCGGAGTGACCCAGTGCCGATCCGGTGCGCGTCGGGCTCCGTCAGGCGGCGGCCCTCGGCCTGCGTCGCGTCATCAGCACGCCGACGATCGCGAGCGCGCCCCCGAGGAAGGTCAGCGACGGCGGCACCTCGTCGATGAGCAGCCACGCGATCACCGTCGCGATGCCCGGCACCAGGAACGTGGTGAGCGACAGCTTGCCGGCGTCCGTGTGGGTCAGCGCGTAGGCCCACGTCGTGAACGCGACCGCGGTGGGGAGCACCCCGAGGTAGACGATCCACCACAGCTCGGCGCCGCCGTCACCGACGATGGCGGGAAGGTCGGAGGCGAACGGCAGGCAGGTCGCTGCGCCCATCAGGAACGACACGAACACGACCTGGACCGACGGGATGCGGCGCAGCAGCACCTTCTGGGTCAGCACCCCGACGGCGTACATCGCGGCGGCGACCAGCACCAGCGCGACGCCCACCAGGCTGGCGTCGGCGTCGGTGGTCGACCCCCGCGCGATCACCGCCACGCCCGCGAAGCCGACCAGCATCCCGCCCAGCAACCAGGCGTGCATCCGCTCGCCGAAGAGCGGCACCGCCAGCAGGGCCACGATGACCGGGCCGATCTGGATGATCATGGCCGCCGTGCCGGCGTCCACGTGCCGCTCACCGGCGTTGAGGGCGAGGTTGTAGATGCCGAACCAGCCCACGCCGCCCACGGCCAGCAGCCACCACTCGCGCGAGGTGGGCCGGACCCATCCCTTGCGCAGGACCAGCGGCAGCACCACGAGTGCGGCGACGAGCAGCCGGCCGGCGCCGAGCGCACCAGGGCTCACGTCGTGCGCCACGTGGCGGATCACGACGAAGGCCGACGCCCACATGACCAGGGTGATGCCGCACGCCGCGAGCGGGAGCCAGGCGGCGGGGGGCGAGGTGGTGCCGGTGCCGGGGGCGTCGGACGTGGTGGTCACGGGTCAAGGCTACGAACGGTCATGACGTACGGGCCAGCGCTTTTCGGACGTCGTACGCCGTGATCCCGCCGCCTCCGCCTCCGTGGGTCGAGGAGGGACGAAGTCCCGTCACGAGACCAAGCTGCCCGGCGGGAGAAGATCTCGACACGCCCGTCGCCGCTTCGTGCCTCAGCGGGCGGGGCTGCTCGATCCGCCTGGGCGACGCGCCGCACTCGTTCCTCGTGCGTCACTGCCCAGCGCGGCGCGCTGGACCTCCTCCTTCGTCAGAGGTCCAACTTGTAGCCGAGCCCGCGCACGGTGACGAGGTACTTCGGCTCGCTCGGGTCCGGCTCGAGCTTGGCCCGCAGCCGCTTCACGTGGACGTCGAGGGTCTTGGTGTCGCCGACGTAGTCGGACCCCCACACGCGGTCGATCAGCTGGCCGCGCGTCAGCACCCGGCCGGGGTTGCGCAGGAACATCTCGAGGAGCTCGAACTCCTTGAGCGGCAGGCGCTGCTCGCTGCCGTCGACGGTCACGACGTGGCGCTCGACGTCCATCCGGACCGGGCCGGCCTCGAGCGTGTCGGGCATCAGGTCGGGCTCCTGGCCGCGGCGCAGCACCGCGCGGATCCGGGCGACCAGCTCGCGGGGGGAGTAGGGCTTGGTGACGTAGTCGTCGGCGCCGAGCTCGAGCCCGACCACCTTGTCGACCTCGTCGTCCTTCGCGCTGACCATGATCACCGGGGTCGAGGACGACTGGCGGATCTGGCGGCACACCTCCGTGCCCGGGACGCCGGGCAGCATCAGGTCGAGGAGCACGATGTCGGGGCCGAACCGGTCGAACTCGGTGAGGGCGGTGTTGCCATCGGCTGCGATCGCCACCTCGTAGCCCTCCTTGCGGAGCATGTAGGCGAGTGCGTCGCTGTAGCTCTCTTCGTCCTCGACGACGAGTACGCGGGTCATGCTGGGGTGCTCATGGTGAACTGATCTCCTGCTGGTCTCTGCGGGTGGTGGAGTCGGTGCCCGGCGGCTGGGCCTTCGGCGGCACGACCACCTCGACGGGCGTGGTCGTGCGGCCGGAGCCGGGCTGGGAGTTGCGGGGAAGCGTCAGGGTGAAGGTCGAGCCCTGGCCGTGCACCGACCACACGGAGATGTCGCCGCCGTGGGTGGCCGCCACGTGCTTGACGATCGCCAGGCCAAGTCCCGTGCCGCCGGTGGAGCGGTGCCGGGCCGGGTCGACGCGGTAGAACCGCTCGAAGATCCGGTCGATGTCCTCGGCGGGGATGCCGATGCCTTGGTCGACCACCGAGATCTGCACCTGCTCGCCCTCGGAGCGGGTGGTCACGACGACCCGGGAGCCCTGGCTTGAGTACGTCACGGCGTTGGCGACCAGGTTGCTGATCGCGGCGCCGATCTGCTCCTGCGACCCGAAGACCTCGAGGCCGTGCTCGCCCCGGGACTCCACGGTGATGTCCTTGGCGGCCGCCTCCATGGCGCTGGTGTCGACGGCGGTGGCGACCGCGGCGTCGAGGTCGACCATCACCGGGGTCTCCAGCGGGTCGTGGCCCTGGAGACGGGACAGCTCGATGATCTGCTGCACGAGCCGCGAGAGCCGGTCGCTCTCGGTGAGCATCCGGGTCGCGAAGCGCTGGACCGCCTCCGGGTCGTCGGAGGCGTCCGTGACGGCCTCTGCGAGCAGCCGGATCGCGCCCACCGGCGTCTTCAGCTCGTGGCTGACGTTGGCCACGAAGTCGCGGCGCACGGCCTCGACCCGCCGCTCGCGGGTGCGGTCCTCGACGAGGGCCAGCACCAGCCGGGCGCCCAGCGGCGCGACGCGCGCGGTCAGCGTGCGGGCGGTGCCGCCGTCGGTGGCAGGCAGGTCGAGCTCGCTCTCGCGGATCTGCCCGTCGCGTCGGACCTGGGCGATCATGTCGAGCAGCTCCGGCACGACCAGGGTGTTGCCGCGCACCAGCCCGAAGGCGTACGCCGGCGCGGAGGCCTTGAGGACGTGGTCGGACGCGTCGACGACGACCGCGCTGGAGCGCAGGATGCTGAGCACGGCGGCGACACCGGCCTGCACGACCGGCTCCTCCACCGTCGGCATGGTGTGCCGTTGGCGGTCGCTGATGTGCCACGCGAGCACTGCGCCACCTGCCACGATGGCCCCGATGATCGCGGCCAACCCGGCCTGCATCGTCGGATCCACGCTCTCATCGTACGCATCGGGCATCCGCGCCCGGACCGGATGGACGCCGAGCTCCGAGTGTTCATGCGCCGTTCACCGGGCACGCACATCTGTTCGCTTCGGCTGCCTACAGTGCCGGCATGCGTGAGGCTTTCCATGACCAGCTCGACGGCATCTTCGCCGACCTGTCCGAGATCTGCGGGCAGGTCGAGGTCGCCGTACGAGAGGCCACCAAGGCACTGATGACCGGCGACGTGCACACCGCCGACCAGGTCATCAGCAACGACCTGGCGATCGACGCCGCGCGGGAGCGGGTCGACGACACGTCGTTCGCCCTGCTGTCGCTGCAGCAACCGGTCGCCGGCGACCTGCGGATGATCGTGTCCGCGCTGCGGATGGTCAGCGAGCTCGAGCGGATGGGCGACCTGTCGGTCCACGTCGCCAAGATCGCCCGCCTGCGGGTGCCGTCGGTGGCGGTGCCCGACGAGCTGCGCCCGACGATGGAGCAGATGGCCATCACGGCAGAGGACATGGTGCGGCGGGTGCGCAGCATCATCGTGGACCGCGACGTCGAGGCCGCCATCGAGCTCGGCCGCGACGACGAGGTGATGGACCAGCTGCGCCGCCGCAGCTTCACCGAGCTGCTCTCCACCGACTGGCAGCACGGCGTGGAGGCCGCGGTCGACGTCGCCCTGCTGGGCCGCTACTACGAGCGCATCGCCGACCACGCGGTGTCGATCGCCAACCGCGTGGTCTTCGTGGTCACCGGCGAGGTGCCGGCCCGCGACTAGCGTCCCTGGTTGGCCACGGCCGCCGCGGCCGCGGCGGCGGCCTCGGGGTCGAGGTACTCGCCACCGGCGACGGTCGGCTGCAAGGACTCGTCGAGGCGGTAGACCAGCGGCATCCCGGTCGGGATGTTGAGCGCGGCGATGTCCTCGTCGGAGATGCCGTCGAGGTGCTTGACCAGGGCGCGCAGGCTGTTGCCGTGCGCGGCGACCAGCACAGTCTTCCCGGCCCGGAGGTCGGGCACGATCTCACCCTCCCAGTAGGGCAGGAACCGCGCGATGACGTCCTTGAGGCACTCGGTGCGCGGCAGCTCGTCGCCGAGGTCGGCGTAGCGCGGGTCGCCGGCCTGGGAGTACTCGTCGGAGTCGTCCAGCGGCGGGGGAGGGGTGTCGAACGAGCGGCGCCAGAGCATGAACTGCTCCTCGCCGTACTCCTCGAGCGTCTGCTTCTTGTCCTTGCCCTGCAGCGCGCCGTAGTGGCGCTCGTTGAGGCGCCAGGAGCGCTTGACCGGGATCCAGTGGCGGTCGGCGGCGTCGAGGGCCAGGGCCGCGGTGTTGATGGCGCGGCGCTGCAGCGAGGTGTGCACCACGTCGGGCAGCACGCCGGACTCGCGGATCAGCTGGCCCCCGCGGACCGCCTCGCCCTCACCCTTCTCGGTGAGCGCGACGTCGACCCATCCGGTGAACAGGTTCTTGGCGTTCCAGTCGCTCTCGCCGTGGCGGAGCAGGACCAGCGTGTAGGTCATGAGGCGTCCATGCCTTCCCAGTAGCCGGAGTCGTCGGCGACGACGGGGACCTTCATGGTGATCCGCTCGCCGTTGCCGAAGTCGACCGCCAGCGGCACGAAGTCGCCGGCGGTGAAGTCGCCGGTCAGCACCACGTCGGCGGCCGGGTCGGCGAGGTTGACGAGCCCGCCGGCCGGGATGGTGATCGGGTCGAAGTCGGCGGCCTCGATCGAGGCGCCCTCGTCGCCCGAGACGCCGGTGAACGACTGCTCGGTGTCGGTGTCGTTGTTGGACAGCGAGGCGACGAACGTGCCCGAGCCCTCGGCGGCGGACACGACCACTGCGGAGAGGATGTCGACGTCGCCCTCGCGGTTGTTGGCGCCGCCGGCGGGGGTGTAGTCACGATCGGTCGCGTAGTCGAAGCCGCACGAGGACAGCGGCACGGCGAGCGCGAGAACGGCCGCGGCGGTCGCGAGAGGTCGAAGCTGCATGGCCCACAGCCTAGCGTCGGCTCAGGTCAGCCCGATGCTCCGCCCTGCGATGAGGATCCCGACCACGACGAGGGCGGTGAGGACGCCGGCGGCGACCAGTGCCCGGGGGGTGCCGATGCGCAGCGCGAGCAGCAGCGGGAGGGAGCGTTCTCCCTCCTCGTGGTCGGCCACCAGACCGGGCAGCGCGAGCAGCACGTGCACCCCGAGGCCGAGGGCTGCGGCCAGGAGGGTCATCGCGGCGGTGGGGGGCGTCGACGTACCGATTCCGTTCCAGCCGCCGTAGGCCAGGAAGGCCGGGTAGCACGCGAAGGAGACCGTCCACGGCAGGAACGACAGGGGCCGGGCGTGGAGGATCCAGTCACCCACTGCCGCCACGACCAGCAGCGAGAGGTACGCCAGTCCCGCACTGCGGCCGTTGGCCACCGCGAGGGGCACCACCAGCAGGACCGCGCAGGTCAGTGCGAACCACACCGTCCCGGGGTCGAGTCGGCCGGTGCTGAGCGGCTTGTCGGGCCGGTGCCGCTGGTCGCGGCCACGGTCGGCGAGGTCGTCGGCCCAGCCGAGGACGGACTGCCCGACCAGCACGGTCGCCGCGACCAGGCCGACCTCGCGGAGGGGGCGTCCGGCGACCGCCGCCGCGGTCGCCACGGCGGTCGCAGTGGCGATCGCCTGGCGCGGGTGCGCGGCACGGAGGAGGAGCAGCGCAGCAGGCGTCGGCATGGGCCGCAGTATGTCCCACGGGGTGCCTCCGGAGCCGGGGCGCACCACAGGGACCCGCGATCTGTCAAGCCCGGATGTGGCCTCTGACCTGCGCAAACGCGTCGGGAGCCCATTCGAACCCGTGTTAGAATGGACACCCTAGGAAGGGGAACTGAACATATGACTTTCACCGTTGGCGAAACGGTCGTCTATCCCAATCACGGGGCCGCAGTCATCGAGGACATCGAGATGCGGACGATCAAGGGAGAGGACCGGCAGTACCTCGTTCTCCGGATCGTCGCCCAGCAGGACCTGGTCGTCCGCGTGCCGGCCTGCAACCTCGACCTCGTCGGCGTCCGCGACGTCGTCGACAAGGAGGGCCTCGACCGCGTCTTCGACGTGCTGCGTGCGGCCCACGTCGAGGAGCCGACCAACTGGTCGCGCCGCTACAAGGCCAACCTGGAGAAGCTGCACTCGGGTGACGTCATGAAGGTCTCCGAGGTCGTCCGCGACCTGTGGCGCCGCGAGCGTGACCGGGGCCTGTCGGCCGGCGAGAAGCGGATGCTGGCCAAGGCGCGCCAGATCCTGGTCTCCGAGCTGGCCCTGGCGGAGAAGACCAACGAGGACAAGGCCGAGGCCATGCTCGACGAGGTGCTCGCCTCCTGAGCAGCAACGACACCGACCGAGGCCCCTGGGACGACGATCCCGGGGGCCTCGGTCTCGTTCTGGACGAGGGGCGCGGCTCGTTGCCCTTCGCGCTGATCCACGGCGAGGCCCTCGTGGCGTGTGCCGCGTGGGCCCTCGGCGAGGCAGGCGTCCAGCTCGTCGACGCCACGGTGGCGTGGGAGGACATCGTCGCCACGGGCGAGGACCTGGTCCTGCACGACTCCCTGTGCCCGATGACGCCGCCCGCCTTCATCCACGCGTGCCTCGAACGGGCGCGGTCGACGGGCCGCGCGGTGATCGGCGTGCGGCCGGTCACCGACACCGTCAAGGTCGTCGCCGACCACGTCGTCGGCGCCACCCTCGACCGCGACGCGCTGCTCGCGGTCACGTCCCCCCTCGTCATCCCCGCCGCCGTGCTGGCCGACGTGCCGGTGCGCCCGCACGTCGACCTGGCCCGGGCGGTGGCCGACCTCGCGGCCGCGGGTCAGCCGGTCGAGACGGTGGCCGCGCCGCCCGAGGGGCGACGCGTCTCCTCGCTCGAGGACGTCCGGGTCCTCGACGCGCTCACGACCGCCGCGGGCTGAGCTCCGCCGCCAGGGCCACGTCCTCGGGGAAGGTCACCTTGAGGTTGAGCGCGCTGCTCGCCACCGCGGCCACCGCGACGTCGCCGTAGGCGGCCACGCACCCCGCGGTGTCGGTGGCCTCGAAGCCGTCCTCGGCCGCGGCCCGGTAGGCCGCGAGCAGCTCGGTGGCCCGGAAGGCCTGCGGTGTCTGCACGCCGCCGACGTCCTCGGTCACGGGCGTCAGGTCCGCGTGGAGCAGGTGCGTCACCGGCGCGACGGGGATGGCCCCGCCGACCTCGCGGGCGGTCTCGACCACGTCGCGCCAGAGCGCCGGACCGGCCAACGGGCGGGCGCCGTCGTGCACGACCACGACGTCCACCTCGCCCGCGGCGATGTCGTCGGCGAGCACCCGCATCGCGGCCCATTCCGACGCGTGCCGGGTGGCTCCGCCGTTCACCACGAGCACCTCGCGATCGCTGAGGTGGGGCGCCACGGCCTGTGCCACCGCGGTCCGGTCCTCCGGTCGCACGACCAGCACGAGACGTCGTACGTCGTCGAGGGAGAGGGCGTCGCGCACCGACCAGACCAGCACCGGGACGTCGCCCAGCGGCAGCAGGACCTTGTTGACCTCCGCCCCGACCCGGCTCCCCGAACCGGCAGCGAGGATGACGACTGCCGCCGGCATCAGCGGCTGACCAGCGCGGTGGCGATCGCCGCCACGCCCTCCCCGCGCCCGGTGAGTCCGAGACCGTCGGTGGTGGTCGCCGAGACGCTCACCGGTGCGCCGACAGCGGTGGACAGCGCGGTGACCGCCTCGTCACGGCGCGGTCCGAGTCGCGGCGCGTTGCCGATCACCTGGACCGCGACGTTGCCGATCTCCCAGCCCGCGGCGCGCACCCGGCGCGCGGCCTCCGCCAGCAGGCTGGCCCCGGAGGCGCCGGCCCACTCGGGCGCGGAGGTGCCGAAGTTGCTGCCGAGGTCGCCCAGTCCGGCGGCGGAGAAGAGGGCGTCGCACGCGGCGTGGGCGGCGACGTCGGCGTCCGAGTGACCCTCGAGGCCGGCCGGCTCGTCGGGCCACGCCAGCCCGGCCAGGTGCATGGGCACGCCGGGCACCAACCGGTGGACGTCGGTGCCGATACCGATGCGAGGTCCGGTGGGCAGTCCGGTGGCGGCTGAGGTCACGTCCGCATCATGCCCGAGGGGAGGCCAGAATGGTCCAGTGACCACTCGCCGCCCACCCTGGGCGCTGGCCGGCATCCTCGCCGGTCTCGCCGGGCTCGCCACCAGCTACGCCACCGCGATGGTGCTCACCATCCGCGAGTCGCCGGTGGTGGCCGTGGCCGAGCTCGTCATCAGGCTCACTCCCGGAGCGGTCGCCGAGCGCGCGATCTCGGTGCTCGGCCACCTCGACAAGCCGGCGCTGGTCGTCGGAATCGTCGTCCTCCTGCTCGGGTGCTTCGCGGGAGCGGGAGTCCTGGCCCGCAGGTCGTGGTGGCTGCCGATCCCGGTCTGGGCCGCGCTGGCGGGCCTCGGGCTCCTGGCCGTCGTCACCCAGCGGGGCGCGGGTCCGGTCGACGCCCTGCCCGTGGTGGTGGGGCTGATGACCTGGATCACCGTCCACTCGGCGCTGACCGACGCGCTCCGACGCGAGCAGCGGCGTCCCGACCTCGAGTCCCGCGAGCGCCGCGTCTTCGTGATGGTCGCGGGCGTCGTCGCCGTCGCCTCGCTGGGCATCGCGGTCGCCGGCCGCTACGTCGGTGCCGGCCGCCGGCACGTCGAGGCGAGCCGCCGGCTCCTGCGCATCCCGGGCGTCACCCGCCGCCAGGCGCCGGGCGCCACGTCGGTGGGGCTGCCCGGGGTCGCGCCGTGGCAGACGCCGAACGAGGACTTCTACCTGATCGACACCACCATCGCGAAGCCGACCATCGAGCCCGAGGACTGGTCGCTGCGCATCCACGGCCTGGTCGAGCGCGAGCTCGAGCTGACCTACTCCGAGCTGGTCGCGCGTCCGATGACCGAGTCGTGGATCACCCTCGCCTGCGTCAGCAACGAGGTCGGCGGCGGCCTGGTCGGCAACGCGCGCTGGAGCGGCATACGTCTGGCCACGCTGCTGTCCGGACTGGGCATCAGCGAGGAGGCCGACTGCGTGCTGCAGACGTCGCACGACGGCTGGTCCTGCGCGACGCCCCTGGAGGTGCTCACCGACGAGCGCGACGCGATGCTCGCGGTCGCCATGAACGGACGCCCGCTGCCGATCGAGCACGGCTTCCCCGTGCGGACGGTGGTCCCGGGGCTCTATGGCTACGTCTCGGCGACGAAGTGGGTCGTCGACCTCGAGGTGACGACCTTCGCGAAGGCTGTCGGCTACTGGACCACAAAGGGCTGGTCGGCCGAGGGCCCGGTCAAGATCGCCTCCCGCATCGACGTGCCGCGGTCCGGGGACGACGTCGAGGCGGGCCCGGTCTCCATCGGCGGGGTCGCCTGGCACCAGCACACCGGCATCGCCGCGGTGGAGGTGCAGGTCGACGGGGGCGCCTGGCAGCGCGCGGAGCTCGGCGCGGTCCCCTCGGTCGACACCTGGGTCCAGTGGGCGGTCACCGTCGACGTGCCCGAGGGCGACCACGAGGTCCGCGTGCGGGCGATCGGCCGGGACGGCGACACCCAGACCGGCGTCGTACGCGACCCGGCGCCGGACGGGGCGACCGGGCTGCACGCGATCGAGATCAGCGCGAGCCGGTCCTAGCTGTTGCGGATGACGTACGCCGTGCCGCCCGATGCCGCGATCCAGATGCGCTCGAGCTGGGCGCGGTCGTAGACGCGGCGCACGTCGGCGTCGGTCGCTCCGGCCGGGTCGTTGACCACGACGTCGCCGTCCGCCTCGAACCCGACGACCACCAGCAGGTGGCCGCTGCTGGCCGAGATCGGCGCACCGGTGAGCTGGTTGCGCCCGAACGCGATCGAGATGACCAGGGGGACGCCGGCCGCGACGTAGTCCTCGGCCTCGCGCAGGTCGCGCATCCGGGTGACGTAGGAGTCGCCCGTCACGAGGGTCGCGGCGTAGGCGGTGTTGAAGGCCCAGTTGCCGGTGCCGTCGTAGCCGTGGTCGTAGACCATGCGGGCGGTGTGGTCCACGGCTGCGTCGACGTGGCCCGGGGCGATGCCGCTCGGGGTGGGCGCGATGCCGTAGTAGGCGAGCACCATCGCGGTCGACGTCGCCGAGCACCAGGCCTCCCCGCCGCCGCCCCACTGGGGGTAGTGGCCGGAGTGCACCATCTGGGAGTACGTCGGCACCGGCAGGACGGTGCCCGCGCCGGGGCCGGGCAGCGACGTCGGCCGGGCCGCCGCGGCGTCCGCGGAGGCGACGGCGCCGACCCGCTCGAGGCTGACGGCGAGGTCGCTCCCCCTGGGTCGCAGCAGGGTGACCCGCACCTGCCACGCCGCGACCGAGGTGGTGGCGTACCAGGTGTCGACGCTCACCCGGCCGAGGTCGTCGGCCTGCCCGGAGTACGTCGTGCGCGGGAGCCGGTTGTTGAGGCGGGACCAGTCCGCGACGGTGTCCCACGTGCCCGTGCTGCCGTCGGCGGCGCGGCCGCGGACCTCGACGCGCACCAGGCTCTTGCCGGGGGTCGTGGCCTCCCACGACGGGATCAGCGCGGTCGCGGCGAACGCCGGCGTCGCCCAGGGCGAGGTCCAGGTGCCGGCGTCGTACGAGCGACCGGCGACGACGCGGCTTCGGGGCTTGCGGATCGACACGTCCCCGCGACCGAGCTTCAGCCCGCTCCGGGTGCCCGACTTGAGGTCGGCGTAGGTGCTCCAGGAGGTCATCTCCACCTGCGACGTCGCCCGGGCGCGGGCTGCCGGGGCGGCGACCGCCGCGTGCCCGTGGGGGAGCAGGAGGGCCACGAGGGCGAGGACGAGGGCGCTGGCGGGGCGTCTGAGCACGTACGACGATAACCCGCCCAGACCCACCCGTCCCACGAGTCACGCGCTTGACGGCGCCTACGGCCAATGTTCACGAAAATGTCCCCACGGCTCGTGGGGACCTTTGTGGCCACTTGTCAGTCCTGCCGCTTAGTCTGCGGCTCGGCCGCCAATTCGGGTTGTCCTGCGGCCCTCGATCCAAGGGACCTCCTTTGCCCGCACGCACGCTCCGCACAGCGCTCCACCTGACGACTCTGACGGCCCTGGTGGCCGCCCCGCTGGCGGTGGGCATCACCGCCCCGGCGAGCGCGAGCGTCTCGTCCGCGATCTCGTCCTTCCCGTACACGCAGGACTGGTCTGGGCTCACCGCCACGAGCACCTGGGCCGACTTCCCCGGCGTGGAGGGCTTCACGACCGGCACCACGATCGCGGGCTCCAACCTGCCCAACACCACGGACGTCGGCACCCTGACGGCCGAGGGCACGCTGACGTCGAACCTGGTCGTCCGCACCGGCACGGCCGCCCCCAACGGCGACTCCAACGGCGGCGTCCTCGCCTACCCCAACGTCGCGAACAAGACGGTGGCACTGAGCGCCACGGGCAGCGTCACGACGCCGTTGCTGGCCTTCCACCTCGACACGACCGGCCGGTCCGGGTTCAGCGTCGACTACGACCTCCAGGACTTCGACAGCAGCGCCGACGACCAGCCGACGCGCGTCGCGCTCCAGTACCGGGTCGGCACCTCGGGCGCCTACACCAACGTCCCGTCCGCCTACGTCCCTGACGCCACGACCGCCGCCAACACCACGGTGACGTCGACCCACGTCTCGGCGACCCTGCCGTCCGCCGTCGACGGGCGGCCGGACGTCTTCCTCCGCGTGATCACGCTCGACAACGCCTCGGGCAGCAACGAGCACGTCGGCGTCGACAACATCACCATCGCCGCCGGCGGTGCGCCCGCGCCGCTCGCCGCCACCGACCCGGGCGACAGGTCCGGCTACGTCGGCAAGCCGCTCGCGCCCTTCACGCTGCAGGCCAGCGGTGGCGCGTCGCCCTACACCTGGACCGCCACGGGACTCCCGGCCGGCGTCTCGGTGACCAGCGCCGGCGCGGTCTCCGGCACGCCGACCGAGACCGGCACGTTCGCCGTGACCGCCACCGCGACCGACGCGGCCGATGCCACCGCCTCGACCGAGTTCACCATCGTCGTGTCCGAGGTCCCGGTGAAGCCGTTCCGCGCCATCACCGAGATCCAGGGCGAGGGCGACGCCTCGCCCTACGCCGTCTCCGGGCCCGCCGCCGACGTCTCGACGGAGGGCGTCGTCACGGCGCGCTACCCCGACGGAGGCCTCAACGGCTTCGTCATCCAGACGCCCGGCTACGACCCGGCCGACGACGCCGCGCCCAACGCGTCCGACGGCCTGTTCGTCTACCAGGGTTCCAACCCGAGCTACTCCCCGCCCGCGATCGGCGACCACGTCACCATCGCCAGCGGCCGCGTGACCGAGTTCTTCGGCCTCACCCAGGTCACCGTGACCGAGGGGGCATTCGTCGACGCCCGCCCGGCCACCGCTGACGAGGCGGTCACGCCCGGCGCCGTGCTGCCCGGCACCGACTGCAGCCTCACCGAGGTCGGGGAGGGCGCCACCACGGACTGCCTCACCGGCGCTGCCCTCTCGGCGGTGCGCGAGAAGCACGAGTCGGAGATCTTCCAGCCGACCGCCCCGTTCACCGTCAGCGACTCCTACGACGGCAGCCCCTGGGGCGCGCCGTTCAACGGCAACTCGTCGAGCAACTTCGGTGAGATCGGCCTCGCGGCCGGCGAGACGACTCCGCTGCTGATCCCGGTGGAGGAGGCCAACCCGGCCACCGAGCGCGCCGAGTACGACGCGCGGGTCGACCACAACTACGCCAAGCGGATCACCCTCGACGACGGCGCCACGGTGTCGATCAGCGGCAGCAACAACACCAACATCGCCTACCCGTGGCTCACCAAGACCCACACCGTGCGCGTCGGTGCGGCGGTGACCTTCCCGAAGCCGGTGGTCTTCGACTGGCGCAACAGCGTGTGGAAGGTCTACCCCCAGACCCGCGTCCAGCCCGGCACCACCGGCTCCGACCGGGTCGCGATCGAGCAGGACCGTGCCGAGCACGCCACCCCGGACCCGGTGGGCGGCAACGTCAAGATCGCCACCTTCAACATGCTCAACTACTTCGTGCACGCGGCTCAGGACTGGGACGACCTGCCCAACGACGCCGTCGGCACGAACCGCAGCTGCACCTACTACTCCGACCGTCAGGGAAACCGCATCACCGCCCGCGACTGCACGTGGCGCGACCTGCGCAACAACCCGCCCTCGACCCTGCCCGACATCGGGCCGCGTGGTGCCGCCACCGAGGCCAACCTGCTGCGGCAGGAGGGCAAGGAGGTCGCCGCCATCAACACGATGGCCGCGGACGTGATGAGCCTCGAGGAGGTCGAGAACCCGGTCAAGCTCGGCTACGCCGACCGCGACCTGCCGCTCAAGCGCCTCGTCGCCGCGCTCAACGCGGACTGGGCGGCCGACCACCCTGCCGAGGACCCCGCGCTCGGCCCGCGCTGGGCCTACGTCCCCAGCCCGCGCCCCGAGGCACAGCCGACGATCGCCGAGCAGGACGCCATCCGCAACGCGTTCATCTACAACCCGCGGGTCATCGAGACCATCGGCCGCTCGCAGATCCTGCTGAACTCCCCGGCGATGCGCAACGCCCGGGAGCCGCTCGCGCAGGCCTTCCGGCACGTCGACGGCACCCGCGACGACGGCTTCATCGTCATCGTCAACCACTTCAAGTCCAAGGGCGGCCCCGACGACGAGAGCACCGTCGCCGGCACGGACAACGCCGACGCCGGTCTCGGCGCCGGGTTCTACAACGGCGACCGGGTCCGCCAGGCGCGCGCCCTGGCCGAGTTCGCTGACGCGGTCTCCTCCGACAAGGGCATCGCGCCGGTCTTCATGACCGGTGACTACAACGCCTACGGTGCCGAGGACCCGGTCCGCACGCTCGAGGCCGCCGGCTTCACCAACCTGGAGCCGGCCGACGGCAGCACGTCGTACTCCTTCGGCGGGCTCGCCGGCTCGCTCGACCACGTCTTCGCCAACGAGGCCGCCCACGACCTGGTGGCCGGCGAGACGATCTGGCAGATCAACGCCAACGAGCCGATCTACTACGAGTACTCCCGCTACAACTACAACGTCGCCGACCTCTTCGACGGCACGACGCCGTTCCGGTCCTCCGACCACAACCCGGAGATCGTCGGTATCGACGCGCCGACCAGCTCCGCACCGGCCGACGTCGACACCGTCCAGGTGCTCGCGTCCAACGACTTCCACGGTCGGCTCCTCGACGACCCGTCCAGCGCCTCGGCCGGTGCCGCGGCGATGGCGGGCGCGGTCAAGGGCCTGCGCGCGGAGAACGGCAACACCGCCTTCGTGATGGCCGGTGACATCGTCGGTGCGTCCACGTTCGAGTCGTTCATCCAGAACGACAAGCCCACGATCGACGCGATGAACGAGGCCGGGCTCGAGGTCTCCGCCGCCGGCAACCACGAGTTCGACCAGGGCTACGACGACCTGATGGACCGCATCATGTCGGCGACCGACCCCGAGGGGGGAGCGGCGTGGCCCTACATCGCGGCCAACGTCCGCGACGAGGCCACGGGCAACTACGCACTGAAGTCCGACCGCACCGACGGGAACTTCGCGCACTCCAACGGCGCCACGTGGTGGAAGGAGTTCGACGGCCTCGACGCCGGCGCGGGCATCAGGGTCGGCTTCGTCGGCGCGGTGACCGAGGACCTCGACTCGCTGGTCGCCCCCTCGGCGATCGACGGGCTCGAGATCACCAGCATCGTCGACGAGGTCAACGCCGCAGCGGCCGACCTCAAGGCCGACGGGTGTGGCGGCGAGGCCTGCGACCTCGTGATCGAGCTGGTCCACGAGGGTGCGCCCAGCCCCAGCTGCGACACCGTGCGCAACGACACCGCCTCGACCTTCGGTCGCATCGTCCACGGGGCGAGCACCGACGTCGACGCCATCGTCTCCGGCCACACCCACCTCAAGTACAACTGCAAGGTCGACGTCGCCGGCAAGGCGCTCCCGCGCCCGGTGGTCTCGGCCGGCCAGTACGGCTCCTACCTCAACCAGCTGCAGTTCGACTTCGCGCCGGGCACCGACGACCTGGTGGGCATCCGCCAGCACGTCCTGGCGATGAAGGACTACGACGAGGACGCCGACACCCAGGCCATCGTCGACGCTGCCGTCCAGGTCGCCGAGGTCGAGGGTGCGGTCGAGCTCGGCCAGGTCGCCGCCCCGTTCAAGCGGGCCCGGCGGGTCGACCCGCAGAGCGGCGTCGTGGAGAGCCGCGGTGGTGAGTCGACGCTCGGCAACCTCGTCGCGGAGATGCAGCGCTGGAAGACCGGCGCCGACATCGGCGTGATGAACCCCGGCGGTCTTCGTGACGACCTGGTCGGCACCGGCGACGGTCCCGGTCCGGTCACCCGGCGCGAGGCGGCCAACGTGCAGCCGTTCGCCAACACGCTCGTCACCGTCGACCTCACGGGGGCGCAGCTCAAGCTGCTGCTCGAGCAGCAGTGGCAGCGCGACCCCGACGCCAACATCCCCTCCCGGCCGTTCCTGCGCCTGGGCACCTCCCAAGGCTTCACCTGGACCGAGGACTCCTCCCGGCCCGAGGGCGACCGCATCACCGGGATGTGGCTCGACGGCGTCGCCATCGACACGGCCGACACCTACACGGTCTCCGCCAACAGCTTCATCGCGACCGGCGGCGACAACTTCCGGGCGCTGACGCTGGGCACCGACAGGCAGGACACCGGCTTCACCGACCTGCAGGCCACCATCGACTACCTCGACGAGCACGCCAACACGTCGGAGGGCGACGCGCCGCTGCCGGTGGACTACCGGCAGCACGGTGTGGGCGCACGGGTCGCCGGTGGTCCGTTCGGCAGCGGAGACACCGTCACCGTGGCCGTCGACTCGCTGTCGATGACCGGCGGCGGTACCTCCGCGGACGTCACCGACGTCACGGACTCCTCGGTGGTCGTCTCCCACGGCGCGGTCGACCTGGGGACCTTCCCGGTCACGACGGCGCTGCCCACCACGCCGTACGACGTCCCGGGCACGGCATCGGTCAGCTTCCCGCTGCCGGCCGGCCTGAGCGGCGGCACCACGTGGTTCACCCTCACCGGTGCCGCCACCGGGACCACCGCCAGGATCCCCGTCGACGTCGTCGACACCAGGGCGGACTCCACGGTCACGGGCACCGCGAGCGACATCACGTGGGGCCAGGCGGGCTCGGTCGAGGTCACCGTGAGCCCGGCTGCCGACGGCGGCACGGTGGAGCTCTACGACGGCACGACGAAGATCGGCGAAGGCACCCTCACGGGCGACGCCACGACGATCGCGATCCCGGCCGAGTCGCTGTCGGTGGGGGTCCACACCCTGACCCTGAAGTTCCTCGGGACCGATGGTGTCAAGCCCTCCCAGGGCCAGGTCGCGGTCACGGTGGTGAAGGCGTCCTCGACGGTGTCGGGCACGGCTGCCGACGTCACCTGGGGCCAGGCGGGCTCGGTGTCGGTGACGGTGGACCCGTCGTCGGCGACGGGCACCGTGGAGCTCCACGACGGCGCGACGAAGCTCGGCGAGGCCACGCTCACCTCGGGCGCCGCCACGATCGCGATCCCGGCCGGGACGCTGGCGCCCGGCAGCCACTCGCTGACGCTGACCTACCTCGGCGACGCCCGCCACGCGGCGAGCGAGGGCGCGGTGAGCGTGACCGTGGTCAAGGCCTCGACGACCGTGTCCGGCACGAACACCACGATCCAGTGGGCCAAGGGCGGCTCGGTGCAGGTCACCGTGTCACCGGCCGCGGCGACGGGCACGGTGGAGCTCTGGGACGGCACGAGGAGGCTCGGCTCGGCCACCCTCGCCGACGGTTCCGCTCGCATCACGATCGCGTCCAAGGCGCTCGACGTCGGGCGTCACACCCTGACCGTGACGTACCTGGGCTCGGCCACCTACGCCGCCTCCCAGGGCACCGTGACGGTGACCGTCACCAAGTCCAAGCCCGCGGTCCAGGTCGCGGAGCCGAAGGCGATCAAGGCAGGGCAGAAGGCAGAGATCACCGTGGAGGTGTCCGCGGACGGCTACACGCCGACCGGGCTGGTGCTGGTCCTCCTGAGGGACGGCAGCAAGCACGCCGAGGTGCTCGCGCGCCTGGATGACGGGCGGGTGACCGTGCGGCCCAGGATCGCCAGGGCGGGCGTCTACGACGTCACCGTGATCTACGGCGGCGACCGGGGCACGCTGCCCGGGGGTGACACCACGCGGCTGCGGGTGAGGTGACCCGCAGCCACTGAACGACCAGAGGTCCCGGGCCACCGTGGTGGCCCGGGACTTCTGCGTTGCGAGACCCTCGCCCCTAGACTCGGCGGGTGACTCTGAGGCTCCACGACACCGCGACGCGCGAGGCGCGCGACTTCGTCCCCCTGGTAGAGGGTCGGGCGGGCATCTACGTGTGTGGCCTCACCGTCCAGTCCGAGCCGCACGTAGGCCACGTGCGCTCCGCGGTCAACTTCGACGTCCTGCGGCGCTGGCTCACCGCCACCGGCTACGACGTCGACTTCATCCGCAACGTCACCGACATCGACGACAAGATCCTCGCCAAGTCCGCGGAGCAGGGTGTCCACTGGTACGCCCTCGCCAGTGCGATGAAGCGCGAGCTCGACTCCGCGCTCGCCGCGATCAACGTGCTGCCCCCGACCTACGAGCCGGGCGCCACCGGGCACGTGCCCGAGATCGTCGAGCTGATCGAGCAGCTCGTCGCCCGCGGCCACGCCTACGCGGCCGAGGACGGCAGTGGCGACGTCTACTTCGACGTGCGCAGCTGGCCGTCGTACGGCGAGCTGACGCGGCAGAAGGTCGACGACATGGAGCCGGCCGGCGACGCCGACCCGCGCGGCAAGCGCGACCCGCGCGACTTCGCCCTCTGGAAGGGCTGGAAGAAGGAGACCGAGCCGGAGACCGCGGCCTGGCCCTCGCCCTGGGGCCCGGGCCGGCCGGGCTGGCACATCGAGTGCTCCGCGATGGCCGGGAAGTACCTCGGCCCGGCGTTCGACATCCACGGTGGCGGCGTCGACCTCCGCTTCCCGCACCACGAGAACGAGCAGGCCCAGTCCCGGGCGGCGGGCCGGCCGTTCGCGTCGTACTGGCTGCACAACGCCTGGATCACGACCGCGGGCGAGAAGATGAGCAAGTCGCTCGGCAACTCCCTGCTCATCCCGTCGGTGCTCGAGCGCGTGCGCGGGATCGAGCTGCGCTACTACATGGTGGCCGCGCACTACCGCTCGCACGTCGAGTTCTCCTTCCAGGCGCTCGACGAGGCGGCCAGGGCGTTCCAGCGGATCGAGGACTTCCTCGACCGCGCCGCCCCGGTGGTCGGCTCGTGGTTCGCCGCGCTGCCCGACACCTTCATCGCCGCGATGGACGACGACCTCGGCACCCCGGCAGCCGTCGCGGTGATCCATGACTCGGTCCGCGAGGGCAACCGGCTCCTGGCCGACGGGCCCTCCGACGCGCTGAGCCGGACGTTCGGCGAGGTCATCGCGATGCTCGACGTCCTCGGCATCAACCCGGCCGACCCCGCCTGGGCCACAGGCCGCAGCGACGACCGGCTCACCGACGTGGTCGACGCCCTGGTGCAGGGCCTCCTCGCCGAGCGGGCGGCTGCCCGCGAGGCCAAGGACTGGGCGCGCGCCGACGCGATCCGGGACCGGATCAAGGCAGCCGGTGTCGAGGTCGAGGACACCCCGTCCGGACCGAAGTGGAGCGTGTGAAAATGGCTGGGATTTCGCGACGGGCGCTGAGCGCCCTCCTCAATCACCGAGAGAGGTCACTCCGTGGCTGGTAACTCGAAGCGCAAGGGCGCCATCAAGAAGACCGGCAAGGGCAACCCCACTGCCGGTTCCGGCGGTCGCGTCCGCCGCGGCCTCGAGGGCAAGGGTCCCACGCCGAAGGCCAAGGACCGGCCCTACCACAAGGCGCACAAGTCGGCGGCCCGTGCGGAGAAGGAGCGGTCCACCCGCCCCAAGCGTCGTACGAGCTCCGAGGCGGAGTGGGCGGCCGGACGCAACTCGGTGGTCGAGCTGCTCCAGGCCGGGGTGCCCGTCTCGGCGATCTACGTCGCCGAGGGCGCCGAGCGCGACGGCCGGATGCGCGAGGCGTTCCGGCTCGCCGCCGACCGCGGACTCACGCTGCTCGAGGTCACCCGCAACGAGATGGACCGGATGACCAGCGGCGCCGTGCACCAGGGCCTCGCCGTCCGCCTCCCGGCCTACGAGTACGCCCACGCCGACGACCTCCTCGAGCGTGCCGCCGAGCTCAAGGAGCCGGCCCTCATCGTGGCGCTGGACCAGGTGACCGACCCCCGCAACCTGGGTGCGGTCATCCGCTCGGCCGCGGGCTTCGGTGCCCATGGCGTGCTGATCCCCGAGCGCCGTGCCGCCGGCATCACTGCCTCGGCGTGGAAGACCAGCGCCGGCGCGGCGGCTCGGCTGCCCGTCGCCCAGACGGTCAACCTGACCCGCCAGCTGAAGGCCTACCAGGACGCCGGCTGCATGGTCGTCGGCCTCGCCGCCGACGGCGACATCACGCTGCCCGAGCTGGTCGCACCGGACGGGCTGGCCGCGGGTCCGCTCGTCGTCGTGGTCGGCTCGGAGGGCAAGGGCCTGGGCCGTCTGGTCGCCGAGACGTGTGACCAGATCGTGTCGATCCCGATGGCCGGTCAACTCGAGTCCCTCAACGCCGGTGTGGCCGCCTCGGTCGCCCTCTACTCGATCTCGCAGGCCCGCCTGGGATGAGCTCCGCCGGATGAGCCTCCCGCGTCGCCTGCTCGTCGGCGCCGCGCTGGTGACCCTCAGCGTGGCGCTCGGCCTGGTGGTCGCGGTGTCGCTGTTCCTCACCAGCAGCCGGACGGTGGTCCTGCTGGGGCACGACACAGTCGTACGTCCCACCCTGGCGCGTGACGCGGTGATCCAGACGGGGCCGATCCTCCCGGACCTCCGGATCCGTGACGTGGGGCCGGTGGGTGCCACGTTGACGCTCGGCAAGACCGAGGTCGGCTCGATCGAGGAGCTGGTCGACCGCTACGCCTACATCGCCGGCGACCCGACGGCGCAGATCGACAAGGTGAGGGCTGTGGTCATCGACATGGCCCTGGCCGCGGCCATCCGCGGACTGGGGGCGGGACTGCTGCCGGTGGCGGCGTTCCTGCTCCTCGGACGCCACCGCCGCGGAGAGCTCTTCCGCGGTCTCCGGACCCGGCAGGGGCTGCTGGCACTGTTCCTGGTCCTGGTCCTGCCCGTACTGATCTGGCAGCCGTGGGAGTCGGCCGAGGAGACGCAGGAGGGTCAGGGCGCCTGGGAGACGCTCGAGGACTTCGTCGGCCCTGAGGCCGTCCTGCCGCGTGAGGTCCGCGACATCGAGATCCGTACGAGCGCGTTCACCACGCAGAGCAGGCGGCTGGTGCTCAGCGCACTCGGGACCTACAGCACGAGCAAGGACTTCTACTCCGACGCTGCAGCAGAGGCGGCGGACCTCGACCTCCGGGAGCCGGAGGAGGGCGAGACGGTGGCACTGCTGGTGAGCGACCGCCACGACAACATCGGCATGGACCGTGTCGCGCGGGCCGTCGGTGAGGCCGCCGGCGCCAGCGTCGTGCTCGACGCGGGGGACGACACCTCAACGGGGCAGCCGTGGGAGGCGTTCAGCCTCGACTCGCTGGCCGGAGCATTCGAGGACTGGGACCGTTTCGGCGTCGCCGGCAACCACGACCACGGCCCCTTCGTCAGTGGCTACCTGGCCGACCTCGGCTGGACCATGCTCGACAGCGAGGTCGTCGAGGCGCCTTGGGGAGGTTTCCTGCTTGGTGTCGACGATCCCCGCAGCAGCGGCCTGGGTAGCTGGCGCGACGAGACCGGCCTGAGCTTCGCCGAGGTGACCGAACGCCTGGCCGACAGCGCCTGCGCGGCCGCGGAGGACGGGGAACGGGTGAGCACCGTGCTGGTCCACGACGCCAACCTCGGCCGTGAGGCGCTGAGCCGCGGGTGCGTGGACCTCGTGGTCGGCGGACACACCCATGTCCAGGCAGGACCCGAGGCGGTCGAGGGTGAGGACGGGAGCGTCGGCTACCGGTGGACCAACGGCACGACCGGCGGGGCGGCGTACGCCATCGCGCTCGGCAGCAAGCCGCGCCGCAACGCCGACGTCAGTCTCATCACCTACGCCGACGGACGCCCGACCGGCCTGCAGTGGGTGCGGCTGCGCACCGACGGGACGTGGCGGGTCGGCGACTGGGAGCCCATCGAGCCCACGGCCGCCGACGACCTCACTCCTGGCCCGTGATCGCCTCGTCCGGCTTCGCGGTGAGGAAGCGGTCGATGTAGTCACGGGCGGTCTCGTGGATGCCGACCTCCTCGCCGGCCTGCTCCGAGAGGTACCAGCGGTGCTCGAGGATCTCGTGGAAGACCTCGGCCGGCTCCAGCTTGCCGGTCGCGTCGGGCGGGATCATCGCCATGATCGGCTCGAAGATCTCGTGCATCCACCGGCTCGCGACCAGGTGCTTGTCCTCGCGACCGAGGTCGAGGTGCGCGGTGTAGGACGCGATGTCGTTGAGCAGTCGGCGCGCCTGGTTGTCCTCGACGGTCATCCCGGTCAGGGACTGGATCTCGCGCGAGTGGTGGCCGAGGTCGACGACCTTCGGCTGGATGCGGATGGTGTCGCCGCCGAGGTCGGTGACGATGTCGAGCTCGTCGACGTCGAAGCCGAGGTCGTTGAGCCGCTCGACGCGCCGCTCGATCCGCCACATCTCGTCGGCGCGGAACTCCTCGAGGTCGGTCAGCTCGCTCCACAGCGCCTCGTAGCGCTCGCGCAGGTGCGCGACGATCGCGAAGCCGTCGATCGGCCGGTTGACCGCACCGCTGGCGCTGAGGTCCATCAGCTCGGCGAAGATGTTCTCGCAGCCCACGGTGATGTCGTAGTCCCGCATCCGGTCGCTCACGCCCTCGTGCAGCTCACCGGTCTCGGCGTCCACGAGGTAGGCCGCGAACTCGCCGGCGTTGCGGCGGAACAGCACGTTGGAGAGCGAGACGTCACCCCAGAAGAAGCCGGCCAGGTGCAGCCGCACGAGCAGCACCACGATGGCGTCGATGAGGATCGGCACGTGCTCGGCGTCCATGCCACGGCTGAAGAGGCTGCGGTAGGGGAGCGAGAACTGGAGGTGCTGCGTGATCAGCGCGGCCGGCAGCTCCTGGCCCTGGCCGTCCTCGCGACCGGTGACGACGCCCTGCGGGACGACGGCCGGCATGCCCATCCGCTGGAGGTCGCGCAGCATCCGGTACTCCCGGAAGGCGATGTCGTCCTGCGTCTCCTTGACGGCGTAGACCCGGTCGCGGAGCCGCACGATCCGCACCACGTGGCGTGACAGGCCGCGCGGGAGGGGGACGACGATGTCGTCGGGCCACTCCTCCAGCGGGGTGTCCCACGGCAGGCCGAGGATGGCCGGGTCAGGCCGACTGGCAACGATCCGCATGGCCATGCCCAGCAACCTACTCCGTGTCGAGCGCCCAGACGTCGAGCCGCGGTCCGTCGGACGCCGGCACCTGCACGCCGGACGGGCCCGCCCCGAGGTCGGCACCCCCGGGCTCCGAGCCGAAGAGGTGGGTGCCCGCGGCGACAGGCAGGTCGAAGGCGGGTGCGGCTGCCCGCCGTGCCGCGACGAGCACCGAGGCCCCCTCGTGCTCGCGGAGGTAGGCGATGGTGTCGGTGTCGACGTGGGCCCACCGCAGGCCCCCGCGACGGAGCGCCGGAAGCGCTCGTCGCAGCCGCGCCAGGTCGGCGTACGTCGTCAGGGTGGTGCGGTCCCAGGTCTCGGAGCGGTCCCACGGCATGGTGCGGCGCGCGTCCTCGCCGTTGACGCCCTCGAGCCCGATCTCGTCACCGGCGAAGATCATCGGCACGCCGGGGAGGGTGAACTGCAGCCCGGCCGCGACGCGGTGCACGGCGGCGTCGCCGCCGACGACCGTGCGGATCCGCGCGGAGTCGTGCGAGCCGAGGATGTTCCAGCTGTTGGTGGTCGCGCGCCAGCCGAGGGTGCCCTGCCACGACCGGAAGGTCTCGACGACCGTGGCGCCGTCGCGCCGGGGGACCGGCACCGGGCGGCCGAAGGGGCGTGCCGGGGAGCCGGGGTCGCGCAGCCAGGACCACACCGGCCAGGAGAAGCCGGAGTAGTTCATGGTGCCGTGCCAGCCGTCGCCGTCGACGTCGCCGGTGGCGTCGTGGTTGTGCTCGCCGATGACCCACGGGTCGTCACGCAGCGCGGCCGCGGTGGCCCTGGCGGCGCGGGCCACGTCGTGGGCGACGTCGATGGGTCCGAGCCGGCCCGTCATGTTGGCCACGTCGATGCGCCAGCCGTCCACGTCGTAGGGCGGGCGCAGCCAGCGACCCACCACCGAGTGCGGCCCCTCGACCATGGCCGCGCGGAGGTCGCGGTCGGCGTGGTTGATCTTGGGCAGCGTGCCGTGGCCCATCCAGCAGGCGTAGGTGCCGTCGTCGTCGAAGTAGTAGAAGGACCGGTGGGGGTCCTGCGGGTCGTCGGCGGCCGCGAGGAACCACTCGTGGGTGTCGCCAGTGTGGTTGGTGGTGAGGTCGCCCAGGATCCGCCACCCGCGCTCGTGCACCGCGGTGCTGAGCCGGGCGTACGCCTCGTCCCCACCGAGCAGCGGGTCGACGTGGGTGAAGGTGGTGGCGTTGTAGCGGTGGTTGCTCTCGCCCGGGAAGACCGGTGTCGTGTAGAGGATGTCGGCGCCGACCTCGGCGAGGTGGTCGAGGTGCTCGGTGACGCCGTCGAGGTCACCGCCGAAGAGCTGCATCGGCGTGCGCGGGTCGTCCGGCTCGAAGGCCACCTCCTCGTCCCACTCGGCGGGCAGCGCCCAGTCGGGGCTCGGCCGGTCGTCGGCGGCCGCCGAGCGGGCGAACCGGTCGGGGAAGACCTGGTAGACGACGCCGTCGCGGCCCCAGTCCGGTGCCGCGGGGTGGGCGGCCAGCCGGAAGTCGGCGGCGTCGGGCACGTCGTGCCCCACTGTCCCGGCGCCGGTGAGCCACTCCTGGTCGGCCCCGCCGTCCGCGCCGGTGCGGACGAGGAGGAAGCGGTAGTGCGTCACCGGGTTGTGGACCGGGAGCTCGCCCTCCCACCACACCGTGTCGCCGGCGGTGGTGGCGGTCATCGGGTGGAACACCGGCTCGGCGTCGTACGTCGTGCGCAGCCAGATCGCGTCCACCGGGTCGTCGGCGCTCGTGCGCACCCGCACGGCGACCGTGGCGCCCAACGCCGGTGCCTCGTCCGCCACGTAGAGAGGGGACCCGTCGTGATGGGGGAGGTGAAGGAGGCTCACGGGGCCCATCCTTCCAGCCAGCGGCCCGCTGACTAGGATTGCCGAGCTGTCCGCAGCACGCCGCGTTAGCTCAGGGGTAGAGCACCAATCTTGTAAATTGGGTTGCGAGAGTTCGAATCTCTCACGCGGCTCGATGTCGGTGGTCCTTCATAGGGTTCTGGCATGTCCTGCCTCGGTTGCGGTGCCGCGCTCACCAAGCGGCACCAGAAGGTCTTCTGCAGCAACCGCTGCCAGCGCGCCATGGAGCGTCGGCGCAACGTGGCTCGGTGGCTCGAGACCGGGATCGCGCAGCCGGGCAGCGGTGCTGGGCACTACATCCGCCTCCACCTGCTCGAGGAGCAGGACTCCAGCTGCGCCATCTGCGGCTGCTCGACGACATGGCAGGGCAGCGACCTGCGTCTCATCCTCGACCACGTCGACGGCGACTCGGGCAACAACCGACGGGACAACCTTCGGCTGGTGTGCCCCAACTGCGACTCACAGCTGCCGACCTTCAAGGCACGCAACAGAGGGAAGGGGCGAGCGTGGCGTCGCCAGCGCTACGCCGACGGGAAGTCCTACTAGCGCACCTGCTCGACCGCGAACTCGCACGCCGGCGCCGCGATCGCGTCCTGGGCGGCGATGAGTCGGAGCTCGCGCTCGCCGGAGTCGAGGGTCTCCTTGAGCACGGCGAACACCGACGACGCGGTGCGGGCGAGGGCCTCCGCCGCGGACCCGGTCTCGTGGAGGTGTGCGGTGAAGAGTGCCGCGGTGATGTCGCCCGAGCCGTTGGCCTTCATCGGCAGGCGCGGCGTGGTGACCAGCCAGGCGCCGTCGCCGGTCACGGCCAGCATCTCGATCACGTCGTCGGGCGCGCCCTCGCGGATCACCGATGTCACCAGCACGGTTCCCGGACCGAGAGCGCGCACCTCGTCGGCGGCGGCGAGGATGTCCTCGAGCGACGAGGCGCCGCTGAGCGCCTCGTTGTCGGTGATGAAGCCGAGCTCGAACTGGTTCGGGGTGAGCACGTCGGCCACCGGGATGACCGTCGAGCGGTACTTCGGCGGGATCGCCGGGTTGACGAAGCAGCCAGAGGTCGCGTTGCCCATCACCGGGTCGCAGGTGTAGGTGGCCGCCGGGTTCGCCGACTTGACCTGGGCCACGGCGTCGGCGATCACGTCCGCGATCTCCGGCGAGCCCTGGTAGCCCGACAGCACCGCGTCGCACGTCTCGAAGGCGCCCCGCTCGCCGATGCCGGTGACGACCTCCCGGACGTCGTCGGCCGGGATCAGCGGCCCGCGCCAGGCGCCGTAGCCGGTGTGGTTGGAGAAGTTCACCGTCAGGACCGGCCACACCTCGTGGCCGAGCCGCTGGAGCGGGAAGACGGCCGCGGAGTTGCCGACGTGGCCGTAGGCGACGTGGGACTGGATGGAGAGGACGCGCACGGTGTCGAGACTAGGCCACCTGCAGGGACCGCTTGGACAGGCCCATCCAGTAGCCGTCGATGACCTGGATGCCCGGTTCGTCGGGCGTCGTCGCCGCACCGAGGGTGACGAAGAGCGGGGTGTAGTGCTCGACGGTGGGGTGGGCGTAGGGCATGCCGGGGGCCTTGGCCCTGTAGTCGGACAGCAGGTCCACGTCGCCCCGGGTGAGCGCGTCGGCGGCCCAGAGGTCGAAGTCCTTGCTCCAGCCCGGCGCCGCGGCGTCGATGCTCCAGTCCTCGAGGAACGGCAGGCCGTGGGTGAGGAAGCCGGAGCCGATGATCAGCACGCCCTCGTCGCGGAGGGGGCGCAGCCGCTCGCCGAGCCGCATCAGGCGGTGCGGGTCGTCGGTCGGCAGCGACATCTGCAGCACCGGGATGTCGCCCTTCGGGAACATGATCTTCAGCGGCACCCACGCGCCGTGGTCGAGGCCGCGCGACGTGTGCTGGTGCACCGGCTCGGTGCTCGGCATCATCGCCGCCACCCGCTGGGCCAGCGCCGAGGCGTCGGGGGTCTCGTAGGTCATCTGGTAGTACTTCGGCGCGAAGCCGCCGAAGTCGTAGACCAGCGGCGCGAAGTTGGCGCTCAGGCTCACCGGAGCGGACTCCCAGTGCGCGCTGACGATGAGGATCGCCGTGGGGCGCGGCAGGTCCTCGGCCCAGGCGGACAGCTGCCCCGACCAGATCGGGTCGTCGAGCAGCGGCGGCGCACCGTGGCCGATGTACAGGGCAGGCATGCGTGCGTTCATGACATCCTCAATAGTACGGGATTCAACTATATTCCCGTGGTGCTCCAGTGGCAACCTGCGGTCGGCGACGCCCTCCGGCGACCGCTCGCCGCTGGACTACCGCTCCGGTACGTCGTCGTACGACGGCAGTGCCCAGTCGACCGGCGCCCCGCCCTGCTCCTCCAGCAACCGGTTGACGTGGCTGAAGGGCTTCGACCCGAAGAAGCCACGGCGGGCACTCAGGGGGGAGGGGTGCACCGACTCGACGCACGGCACCTCGCCGAGCAACGGCTTGAGGGACTGCGCGTGCCGGCCCCAGAGGATCGCCGCGCATGGCCCTCCGCGCTCGGCCAGGGCCACGATCGCACGCTCGGTGATCGCCTCCCAGCCCTTGCCCTGGTGGCTGTTGGAGTCGCCCGGTCGCACGGTGAGCGCCCGGTTGAGGAGCATGACGCCCTGGTCGGCCCAGGCGGACAGGTCGCCGTGCCTCGGGGGCACGATGCCGAGGTCGTCGCGCAGCTCGACGTAGATGTTGACCAGGCTCGGTGGCAAAGGCCACACGTGCCGCTCGACCGCGAAGCTGAGACCGATGGGGTGGGTCGGGTTGGGGTAGGGGTCCTGCCCCACGACGAGGACGCGTACGTCGGCCAGCGGGCGCCGGAACGCACGGAAGACCAGGTCGCCGGCGGGCTGGTAGCCGCGGCCGGCAGCGACCTCGTCCCGCAGGAACTGCCCCATCGCGGCGATCCGGTCGTCGACGGGTGCCAGGGCCTCCGCCCAGTCGGGAGCGACCAGGCCCTTGTCGACCAGGCCGGCGAGGGCGCTCATGACACAGAACCTCGGACCGGCCGCTGGAGGCGGTCGAGGAAGGCCTTGAGCAGTGCCTCGCGCATCGCGGGCGACGCCACGTCGAGCATCGCGTTGACCTCGGCCATCCGGGTCGGGAGCTCCAGCTCACCTGCCGCCGAGGCGCCCACCAGCCCGGAGGCGGCGAGCAGGCCGTCGAAGTCGTCGTCGCCGAGTGCGGCGGGGTCCAGCGCCTCGATGAAGGCGACCACCCCGGGATCCACCGCGACGGGTCCGGCCTCCTGGGCCGCCGTGACGGACTCGCGCAACGCCCGGCCGAGCTCCTCGACGTGCACACGGGTGCCGGCGCTCACCGACAGGTGGATGCTCGGCCCGTCGTCGCCGAAGGAGAGCTGCGGCTGGACGTACCACCCGCGGGCCACCAGCTCGTCGGTCAGCGTGAACGGGTCGCACGACCCGTCGGTCGCGAGAGTGACGAGGGTCGAGTCCGGCTGCGTGACCAGGCGCAGCGCGGGTTCCGCGTCGACGTAGGACACGATCAGGTCGACCGCCTCGAAGGCCTGCGCGGCGAGGTCGAGGTAGCCCGCGTCGCCGATCTGCTGCACGACCGCCCACGTGCCGGCGATCGGGCCGCCCGACCGCGTCGACTGGGTGGTGGCATTGAGCATCGTGTAGCCGGGCCACGCCGCCGAGGCGAAGAACTGCGGCCGGCGCAGCTCCGCGTCGCGATGGAGGAGCAGCGAGGTGCCCTTGGGGGCATAGGCGTACTTGTGCGTGTCCACGCTGATCGAGGTGACCCCCTCGACCGCGAAGGTCCACGGCGGCACGTCGCGCCCGAGGCGGGCGGCGTACGGCAGCACCCAGCCGCCGATGCACGCGTCCACGTGGCAGCGCACCCCGCGTTCCGCCGCAGCGGCGGCGACCTCGGCCACCGGGTCCACCACCCCGTGCGCGTACGACGGTGCGCTGGCGACCACCAGCACCGTGTCCGTGTCGATCGCTGCGGCCATCGCGGCGGCGTCGGCGCGGAAGTCCGGGCCGACCGGGACGAGGACGGCCTCCACGCCGAAGTAGTGGGCGGCCTTGTGGAACGCGGCGTGCGCTGTCGACGGCAGCACCATCCGGGGGCGGGTGACCTCCGGGCGGCTGTCTCGCGCGCCCTGCACGGCGAGCAGGATCGACTCGGTGCCGCCGGACGTCACCGTGCCGACGGCAGTGCTCGGAGCGTCCAGGAGGTCGCACGCGAAGCCGACGAGCTCGTTCTCCATCTGCAGCAGCGACGGGAACGCTGTGGGGTCGAGCGCGTTGGAGCCGGCGTAGGCCGCGACGGCCTCGCTCCCGACACGGTCGACCTCGGTGTCGCCCGAGTCGTACACATAGGCCAGCGTGCGACCGCCGTGGACCGGGAGGTCGGCTCCCTGGAGCGCACGCAGCCGCTCGAGCGGGTGCTCGGTGGGACGGTCGGACTCAGCCACGGAGGGCTCCTTCCGCGGCCGCCACCTCGGCGGCGTCGAGGGTGTACTGGCGCAGCCACCACAGGCTGATCAGGGTCAGTGCGGCAGGGAGCACCGAGAAGCCCAGCGTGATCGCGGTGAGCGCTGAGTCGGGTTGGGTGATCTCGCGGCCCTCGCTGGACAGGTAGCCGCCGAGGGCGAGCACCACGGCGAAGACCGCCGGTCCGAGGGCGAGGCCGAGGGTCTCCCCGGCCGTCCAGACACCCGTGTAGACGCCGGCGCGGTTCTCGCCCGTGCGCGCCGAGTCGACCGCGGCCGCGTCGGGCAGCATCGCCATGGGGAAGACCTGGCAGCCGGCGTAGCCCACGCCCACCAGCGCGGTGGCGGCGAACACCACCCCGACCGGCGCGACCAGGGCGGTCGCCGCCAGCACGGCTCCGGACGCGAGCACGACAGAGGCGATCGCGTAGCCGCGGCGCTTGCCGATGCGCGTGCCGATCGCGGTCCAGGCTGGGGTCAGCAGCAGGGCGGGACCCACGAAGCAGACGAACAGGATCGTGGCGGCACCCGCACTGCCGAGCACGTCGCCGGCGAGGTAGTCGACGCCGGCGAGCATGCAGCCCGTCGCCAGCGCCTGCAGGACGAAGGTCGTGAGCAGCACCCGGAAGTCGCGGGCCTGCCCGACGATCCTCAGCTGCTCGCGCAGCGAGCCGGCCCCGGCCGCGACCGCGCCGATCGGGGCGCGCCTCGTGCCCCACCAGGCGCTCAGGACGCCGACGACGATCAGCGTCGCCATCACCACGCCCATCACGCGGTAGCCGTCGCGGCCGCCGACCGCGTCGCGGATCGCCGGCGCGGTCGCCCCGGCCAGCATGATCGTGAACGCGAGGATCGCCACGCGCCACGTCATCAGCCGCGTGCGCTCGTCGTACGACGTGGTGATCTCTGCGGGCATCGCGACGTAGGGCACCTGGAAGAACGCGTAGGCCGACGCCGCCAGCACGAAGAACACCAGCACCCAGGTCGCCTCGAGCGCCGAGCTGTCGAGTCCCGGGGCAGCGAAGATCAGCGCGAACGCGCCGGCCAGCATCAGCCCGGCGCGGAGCAGCCACGGTCGGCGCGGCCCGGCCGGGTCGACGGTCCGGTCGCTGATCCGCCCGGCGATCGGGTTGAGCACCACGTCCCAGGCCTTGGGCAGGAACACCACCACGCCCGCCCACAGCGCGGCGATGCCGAGCTCGTCGGTGAGGTAGGGCAGGAGCATCAGGCCGGGCACGGTGCCGAACGCGCCGGTCGCCACCGACCCGCTGCCGTAGCCGATCCGTACGCCTCGGGTCAGGGGCGTGGTCTGGGTGGCGGGCATGGCCGCACTCTAGGTCCGACCTCGCGAGGTCCTCAGTGTTTGCGCGGTGCCTGACGGGGAATCTGTCCCCATCAGGCCAAGGAGAGTCCCGGATGTCAGAGATACGGCTGGTCCACGAGGCGATGTCGCGCGCCATCGCGGAGACGCGTGCCGCACGGGAGCGGCTGTCGTCGGAACGCCGGTCGGCCCAGTGCCGGGTCGACTCCTTCCTCGGCTCCGGGTGGCAGGGCGTGGCCAACGAGGCCTTCTCGCAGGCGTGGGAGGAGTGGCTGGAGTCCGCGGACCAGGTCGAGGAGGGGCTGGGAGCGATGGCCGACCTCCTCCAGGCCCACCACCGCGACATGGCGGAGCAGGACGAGGAGTCGCAGCGCGCGATGGACCAGATCGCTGCCCGGATCGTCGACAGGCTGGGCTGATGGACGACGGCGACTACGCGATCGACCTCGACGAGCTCGAGGGCGTCATCACCGACCTCGAGAGGTGCGAGCGCGCGCTGGAGGCACTCACCAGCAACCTCGAGCACACGATGAAGACCCTGCAATCGACGTGGGAGGGCCTGAGCGCCCAGGCCCAGGCGGAGGCGCAGGAGGAGTGGAACAAGGGGCTGGCAGCGATGCGCGCCTCGCTGGCCGACATGCGGCAGGCCGCCCGGATCGCCAGCGACAACTACCACCTGATGATCGCCACCAACACCGGCCTCTGGCGGCGGCTGACATGAGCGTGAAGATCCAGGCCCGCACGCTCGAAGCGGCCGCCGAGCACTTCGCGACGGCCAACGGCTTCGCGGCGCAGACCTACCAGGGTCTCGCCGACGCGGTGGCCGGGTTCTCGGGCATGGCCGGGGACGACTACACCTCCGACGAGTTCGTCTCCACCTACGACGAGGCCGCCCAGGCGGCCGTCGACGGCGTGCGTGAGCTCGTCGGCGGTCTGGCGGGCATGGCCCGGCTCCTGTGGATGACTGCCGGCAACCACCGGAGCGCCAACCGGGCCTCGGTCTACCAAGCCAACCCGCCGGTCTACGACGGCGGTCAGTTCGACGACCTCCCGGGCACCACGGTCACCGTCGGCTCGGTGTCGGTCCCGACCGCCAAGGGTGCCGAGCCCTCGGACACTCCGGCGCTGTGGGACCTGATCACCGACTACCTGGAGGGCTGGACGTGGCCCGGTGCCAGCACCCGCACGCTGCGGTCAGCCGCCTCCTCCTGGCGCCAGGTGCAGACGATGCTCGACACGATGCTCATGCCCTACCTCGAGGCCGCGGAGTCGCAGCTCGAGGGCCAGCGCTCGCCCGAGATCGCCGACGTGCGCACGGTCATCGCGGACCTCAAGCTCGACATCGAGCAGCTCGGGCTGAGCTGCAAGGACCTCGGTGACGCGTGCGACGACTACGCGACCCGCGTCGACACCGTCAAGGAGACGGTCAGGGGGATCCTCCAGGACCTCGCCATCGAGGCGGGCATCACCGTCGTCGCAGCCGGCATCGTCACGTTCTTCACCGCTGGTGTCGGTGCCGGCGGTGGAGCCGCCATTGCCGGCTGGCGACTCGCGTCGGCCGCCCGCCGGGTCATCAAGGCGTTCACTGCCATGCGCGCGGCGGTCAAGGTGGCGGCCGTCGCCCGGCTGACCCGCGTGGCGAGCAAGGTCCCGCTCATCGGCCGACGGTTCAAGCGCATCAGCGACGCGGCCAACGTCGCCAAGCACGCCAGGTACAGGGACGCCCTGCGGCGCGCGATGGGCAAGCCCGCCACCCGCGACCCGAAGCTGTCGCGGCTGATGGACGAGATGTGGCGCGACAACGCCAAGATCGGCAACGGCTCGACCGCTGCTGCCGTCCGCCACGAGATCGCCACGGGCAAACCGGTCGGTGGTGTGTTCCACACCCAGAAGGCACAGGACATGATCAGGGCGCTGGAGAAGTGGCTGCGCAACAACCCGGCGGCCACGCCGGGCGACCGCGCGGCCGCCGAGAACGTCATCAAGGACCTGCGCGACGCGCTGGCGGGGAACTAGGAGGGCTGGTGTCTGCCGAGGAGTTCACGCGGTTCGCCGCAAGGCTCGCTGCGATCACGCCCGCCGTCGGTGACGCGCTCGAGGCCGACGGCGAGGAGCGCGCGCCCGACATGGAGCTGCCGGTGCTGTGGATGAGCGCCGTGGGTCATGCGGTCGCCGCCGTGCTGCCGACACTGTCGGAGCACACGCAACGTGCGGTCCTCGACCTGGTCGAGGACGGGATGGCGTCTGGGGGAGAGCTGCTCCGGACCGCTGTCGCGACCGGTCTCCTCGAGGCTCTGGCCCACGACATGGACCGGTCTCGCGTGCCTCGCGACCTCGTCGAGCCGCTCCTGGGGGCGCAGTCGCGTGCGTACCTGAGGGCCTGGGACGAGTTCACGCTCGGCGAGCCCTCGCCGTGAGCGAGGAACGGGACTCGCTGGTGGCGTTCGTCGGCCGGGACGCCGAGGGCGCACGATCGCTGCGCGCGGCGCTGGAGGCGCTGCGCGGCTCGCCCGCCGTCGACCCCACCCTGCGGGCGAAGGTCGATGACGTGCTCGCCGGACGCTCGAGCATGCGTGAGCTGGCACAGGAGCCGGTGATGCGCGAGCTCGCGGAACGCGGCCTCGACCAGCTCCGCCGGGAGCTTGCCGAGATGCCGCCCGAGGACCGCGCGGACCTCACCCGACGCGCGGCGGCGCACGCGGCCGCGACGGACCCCGCTCAGCGCTGACCGAGGGCGCGTGAGCCGGCGGACCCGTAGCGCCGCGACGGGTTGGAGCCGATCGTGCGGGCACCAGCGTCGGTGGCGGGGGTCTTCTTCGCGGGAGTCTTCTTGCTCGCGGCCTTCCTGCCAGGCGCCTTCTTGACGGGGGCCTTCTTCGCTGCGGGAGCCCGGCCGGACCAGGCGGCAACCCACTCGTCGATCGCCTGCCAGGTCGTCCCGCGCGCAGCGCGCCCGGTGAGCATGCCGAGGTGCCCGCCGGGCACCACCTCGAAGCGCACCTGCTCGGCCCCCGACAGCAGCGGCACCACCGCGCGTACGGCGGGCAGTGGGGCGATGCCGTCGGTGTTGCCGGCGAAGACGAGCACGGGGACGGTGATCGCGGCCAGGTCGATCGTGCGGTCACCGACGTCCATCCGGCCCGCGGCGAGCGCGTTGCCCTTGACGAAGCGGTGGTAGAGCTGACCGAAGGTGCGACCCGGGTAGGCCGTCATGCTCGACATGAAGCGGGTGACGGCCTCGAGCTGGGCGAGGTAGTCGGTGTCGTCGAGGTGGGTGAGCACCGCCAGGGGCTTGGTGACGACCTTCTGGGCCGACGCGGCGGTGAACGCCCAGTTGACCAGTGGCGTCGGGATGCCCCCGAGGGCGCGGTAGGCACGGGTGATGGCGCCGCGGCCCTGGGTCAGGTTGAGGAGCGGGCGCACCGGCGCGACCAGCGGAACCTTCGTGACGTCGACCGGGGAGCCCACCACCGTCAGCGAGGCGATCGGCAGGTCGTTGCGGTCGGCGGTCGCGAGCATCGCGAAGATGCCGCCGAGGCTCCAGCCGACCAGGTGCACGGGACGACCGCCCGAGTGCTCGTGCACCGTGCGGATCGCCTCGGGCAGGACCTCGTCGACCCAGTGCTCGACGCCGAGCGCCCGGTTCTTGAAGGACACCTGGCCGTACTCCACGAGGTAGGTCGGTCTGCCCTGCGTCACCAGGTGCTCGACGAGCGAGCAGCCGCGCCGCAGGTCGAAGCAGAGAGCGGGCGCGGCCAGCGGGGTCACGAGCAGCACCGGGTCGCCGGTCTGCTCCACCTCCTTGGCCGGGCGGTAGTGGTAGACCTCGCGAAGCTCCCCGTCGTCGATCAGCGTGCGCGGCATCGGCCGCAGGTCGGCGAGCCCGCCGTAGAGCAGGGTGTGAGCGACGTTTCCCGCCGCGGAGACCACCTGGTCGGGCTTGGGGATCAGATCCATGGAAGAAATCTACGGGCAGGTGCATCCAGTCGGGGGGCTGGCGCGGAGAAGGTGTCGACAGGGCGCCACCGGGCGCCCCCCAAGGAAGGACTGCCCCATGAAGCGTCGCGTTCCCGCCATCCTGGCCGCCTCGGCCCTCGCCCTCGGCGCCGTACAGGCCATGGCCCCCGCTGCCAGCGCCAAGGCAGCCGGCGAGGACAGCCTCGCCGCCCTGCTGACCTCCGACGGCAACCAGTTCGACAAGAAGAAGTCAGACTTCGACATCGTCACCGAGGCGGCGCTCGCCGTGGTCGCCGCCAAGCCGGACTCGCCGGTCGCCCTGATCGCCGACGGCTCGCAGCGCCTCACGGTCTTCGCGCCCACCGACGAGGCGTTCCGCCTCCTGGCCAAGGACCTGACCGGCAAGACGATCAAGAGCGAGAAGAAGGTCTTCGAGGCGCTCGTCGAGCTCGCGGGCGTGGACACCATCGAGACGGTGCTGCTCTACCACGTCGTCCCGGGCAAGACGCTCACCAGCAACAAGGTGCTCAAGGCCGACGGCGCCAAGCTGACCACGGCGGCGGGCGAGACGGTCAAGGTCAAGGTCCGCACCAAGCCCTCGGTGTCGATCACGCTGAAGGACAAGGACCGCAACGACCAGGACCCGAAGGTCGTGCTCGAGGCCCTCGACCTCAACAAGGGCAACAAGCAGGTCGCGCACGGCATCGACCGCGTGCTGCGCCCGATCGACCTCTGATCGACGGCCGACAGCACCGAGCCTGACGGGTGGGGAGCGCCGATGACCGTCATCGCGTTCCCCACCCGCACGGGCCGCCGGTACGGTGGCCGCGTGGTCACCGGTGTCATGGCGTTCGAGGGCGAGCAGGACGAGTACGTCCACTCGGTCGCCGCGCGCCTCGTCGCCGGTGACGAGACGGCCCTCGAGGAGATCTACGACCGGTGGTCCGCGCTGGTCCACACCTACGCCCTGCGCGCGCTGGGCGACCCGCACGATGCGGAGGAGGCCACCCAGCAGGTCTTCATCAGCGCGTGGCGCAGCCGTCACACCCTGACCCCGAGCCCCGTCGCCCTTCCCGCATGGCTGCTCGGCATCGCGCGGCACAAGGTCTCCGACGTACGCGCCGCCCGGGCCCGCGACGCCGCCAAGGTCGCCGCCGCGACCACGCTCCCCGAGGCGCAGCAGGCCGAGACCGAGGCGGCCGACCACGCGCTCGCCGACCGGCTGGTCGTGCGCCAGGCCGTGCAGGACCTGCCCGACCCGCGCCGCACCATCGTGTTCCTCGCGTTCTGGGAGGAGCGCAGCCACGCCGAGATCGCGCAGACCACCGGTCTTCCGCTCGGCACCGTCAAGAGCCACGTCCGCCGCGGACTGGCCCAGATCCACCAGCAGCTCGAGGGGGTGCGCCGTGCCACACGTTGACCTCGACGAGATCGCCGGCCTCGCCCTCGACCTCGACGACATCGACGACGCCGTGCGCCGCCACGTCGAGTCGTGCGCCGACTGCAGCGCGGTGCTCGCCTCCCTGACCGAGGCCCGCGCCCTCGCGGGCGAGGGTCCGTTGGTCCCACCGCCGGACCACGTGCGCGACCGAGTGATGGCACACGTCCACCGCTCGGACGAGGACCGGCAGCAGGGAGCCGTCGAGGGCGGCGTCGCCCAGCCGATCCCACTCCCCGTCAGTGGTGATGCACGACGTCCGTCGCGCCGCCGCGTCCCGGCCTGGGCGGCCGGCCTCGCCGCCGGGGTGGCCCTCGTCGCGGGGCTGGGGATCGGCAGACTGACCGTCGGCGACCCCGAGCGACCGGAGGCGATCGACCCCACCCCGTCCGCCACCCCGTCCGCCACCGTGGTCGCCGCCGCGGCCCTCACGGCGCTCGACAGCGACGCCCCGCGCGGGGAGGCGAGCGCCGTACGCTCCGACGACACCGTCACGCTGCGAGTCCGGGCCAGCGAGCTCGGCGACGAGGACGGCTTCCACGAGGTCTGGCTGATCAACGTCGACGGCACCCGCATGGTCGCGCTCGGCGTGCTCACGCCGGGCGACATCGGCGAGTTCGACGTGCCGCAGGGAGTCATCGACGAGGGCTACCGGATCGTCGACATCTCGGTCGAGCCCGACGACGGCGATCCCACCCACTCGGGTGTGAGCCTGGCCCGCGGAGAGCTCACGTAGCCCCGACATCCTCGACATCCCGGCCCGAGAGGGCTAGGAACGAACCATGAGGTGGAGGTACGCGATCCTGGGCGGCACGGCAGTGGCCGGCACCGCGACGGCGATCCATGACCTGGTCCAGCGCAAGCACGCGATCCTGCGCAACTTCCCCGTCCTGGGCCACGGCCGCTTCTTCGTGGAGAAGTTCGGCCCCGAGCTGCGCCAGTACATCGTCACCAGCAACGACGAGGAGCGCCCGTTCAGCCGCGACCAGCGGCGCTGGGTCTATGCCAGCTCCAAGCTGGAGAACAACTACTTCGGCTTCGGGACCGACAACGACGTCGAGCAGGTCGCGGGCTACCCGATCATCAAGCACCGCACCTTCACCGGTCCGGGTGCGGCGACGATGCCGCACGCGCAGGAGGAGATCCGGCTGCCGTGCGCCAAGGTGCTCGGCGCGGCCCGGGACCGTCCGCACGCGTTCCGGCCCGGGTCGGTCGTCAACATCTCCGGGATGAGCTTCGGCTCGCTCTCCGGAAAGGCGATCGAGTCCCTCAACAAGGGCGCGGCGCTGGCCGGCTGCCTGCAGAACACCGGCGAGGGCGCGCTGTCGCCGCACCACCGGCACGGCGGTGACATCGTCTTCCAGATCGGTACGTCCTACTTCGGTTGTCGCGACGACAACGGCCGCTTCGACATGCGTCGCCTCGTCGACCTGGTGCAGTCGGCCCCGGTCCGAGCCATCGAGATCAAGCTGAGCCAGGGCGCCAAGCCAGGACTGGGCGGCATGCTGCCCGGCGAGAAGGTGAGCAGGGAGATCGCCGAGATCCGCGGCATCCCCCAGGGCGTCGACTGCGCCTCACCCAGCCGGCACACCGAGTTCCACGACGTCGACTCGCTCCTCGACTTCGTCGAGTCGGTCGCGCAGGAGACCGGCCTGCCGGTCGGCATCAAGTCGGCCGTGGGCAACCTGACCATGTGGGACGAGCTCACCGCCGAGATGTCTCGCGGTGGCCGCGGCGTCGACTTCGTCAACGTCGACGGCGGCGAGGGTGGCACCGGCGCTGCGCCGATGATCTTCGCCGACTCGGTGGCGTACCCGTTCCGGATCGGGTTCAGCGAGGTCTACCGCCGCTTCGCCGAGGCCGGGCTGACCGACGACGTCGTCTTCATCGGCGCAGGCAAGCTCGGCATCCCGGAGAACGCGATCGTCGCCTTCGCGCTGGGGGTCGACATGGTCAACGTCGGCCGGGAGGCGATGATGTCGATCGGCTGCATCCAGGCCCAGAAGTGCCACACCGACCACTGCCCGGTCGGCGTGGCGACGCAGAACCCGCGCTACACCCGCGGCCTCGACGTGAGCCTGAAGAGCGTGCGGGCCGCCAACTACATCCGCTCGATGCGCCGCGACCTGCTCAAGGTCTCGGAGGCGATCGGCGTGGTGCATCCCGGCCTGATCGCCCCGCGCGACATCGACATCCTCGACGGCACCCGTGCGGCGCGCGGGCTCGCCGAGACCTACGGCTACGACGCGGACCGGCCGCGACTGGCGCCGCGCCTGGTCAAGGAGATCGAGGCGATCATGGTGGCGCAGGACGCCACGACGCCCGCGCAGGCGCCGGCCTGAGGGATCAGCGCGACGGCGTGGGCCGCACCGTCTTGTCGTGGTGGCCGGGCAGCGACGCCAGCTCGTCGAGGAAGTCCCGGGCCCACTTGGCCACGTCGTTCTGGACGACGGTCTTGCGCAGCGCGCGCATCCGCCGGCCGGTCTCCTTCGGCCCCGCGGCGTAGGCCTCGAGGAGTGCGGCCTTCATGCCGTCGATGTCGTAGGGGTTCACCAACCAGGCCTGGCGCAGCTCGGACGCCGCGCCCGCGAACTCCGAGAGGACCAGGGCTCCGTCGTTGTCGAAGCGGCAGGCGACGTACTCCTTGGCCACGAGGTTCATGCCGTCGCGGAACGGCGTGACGACCATGATGTCGGCAGCGCGGTAGAACGCCGCCATCTCCTCGCGCGGGTAGGAGCTGTGGAGGTAGGAGATCGCCGGCCGACCGATGACGCCGTAGTCGCCGTTGATCCGGCCCACCAGCCGCTCGATGTCGTCGCGGAGGATGCGGTACTGCTCGACGCGCTCGCGCGACGGCGTGGCGACCTGCACGAACACGGCGTCCTCGACGTCGAGGTGGCCGTCGCGGACCAGCTCTCCGAAGGCGCGCAGCCGGGAGTAGATGCCCTTGGTGTAGTCGAGCCGGTCGACGCCGAGGAAGATCTTCCGCGGGTGACCGAGCGCCTCGCGGATCTCCGCGGCCCGCTTCTCCACGCTCTCCGACCGGGCCAGCTCCTCGAAGCCGGCGGTGTCGATGGAGATCGGGAAGGCGGTCGCCTTCACCGGGCGTCCGTCGGGGAGGTAGATCGTGTCGCGGTGCGTCTTGTGGCCCACGCGGCTGCGCACGAGGCGTACGAAGTTGGCCGCGGCCCCCGGGAGCTGGAAGCCGATCAGGTCGGCGCCCAGCAGCCCTTCGAGGATCTGGCGGCGCCACGGCAGCTGCGAGAACAGCTCGGCGGGTGGGAACGGGATGTGGAGGTAGAAGCCGATGCGCAGGTCGGGGCGCCGCTGGCGCAGCATCTGCGGCACCAGCTGGAGCTGGTAGTCCTGCACCCAGACCGTCGCGTGGTCGGCGGCGATCTCGGCGGCGCGGTCGGCGAAGCGCTGGTTGACCGCGACGTAGGAGTCCCACCACTCGCGGTGGAACTCCGGCTTGGCGACCACGTCGTGGTAGAGCGGCCACAGCGTGCCGTTGGAGAAGCCCTCGTAGAACTCCTCGACCTCCTGGCTGCTCAACGAGACGGGCACCAGCGACAACCCGTCCTCGACGAAGGGCTCGAAGTCGTCGTCGGCCGAGCCCGGCCAGCCGATCCAGGCGCCGTCGTTGGCGCGCATGACCGGCTCGAGGGCAGAGACGAGGCCGCCGGGGGAGCGGCGCCACGTGACCTCCCCGTCGGGCAGGCGTACGCGGTCGACCGGAAGCCGGTTGGCCACGATCACGAGGTCGGCCTTCGGGTTCTTGGTCACGCCCCGACCCTAGCGAGGCGCGGTGACGCGCAGCTCACCCCGCGGGGCCTGGAGGGCGCCACGGTCGTGCCCCGCCGGCGAACCTGCTCCGATCCGAGACTTCGGCCGGGTTTGTCCAGACGACTCGCCGGAGGCGAATGACATCGTTGTCGTTCGTCGCCTAGACTGACCGCAGTCCACTCGCCTCGGGTGGACGTGGGGTCGACCAGGAGAGTCACATGGACGCAGCGAAGCACATCGCCGCCGAGCAGGAGACGGCTGCCGGTCTGAGCCAGCGCGACCGCGAGATCCTCGAGTTCGAGCGCCACTGGTGGAAGTACGCCGGTGCCAAGGAGCAGGCCGTCCGCGAGAAGTTCGACATGTCCTCCACCCGCTACTACCAGGTGCTCAACGCCCTCATCGACCGTCCCGAGGCCCTCGAGGCCGACCCGCTGCTGGTGCGTCGCCTGCGCCGGCTGCGCGCCTCCCGCCAGCGCCAGCGCTCGGCGCGCCGCCTCGGATTCGAGATCTGACCCACCACCACTCACGGATCGGCTTCCTTCCCCATGGCCTCCTTCCCCAGCCCGGGCCGCCCCTCCCTCCGTCGTCGTGACGAGCAGGGCGTCGCCTTCCCGTCCCCCCTCGTGATGCTGTCGGTCATCGCCGTCGCGATGGCGTCGATCACCTTCTTCGCCACGCGCGACGAGGCGCCCACCGAGCGCCGCGTGGACACCGCGACGATCGCCAGCGCCGACCAGACCCCGAGCGCCGAGCCGACGCCCAGCGCCACCCCGAAGCCGAAGCCCGAGCCGCGCGTCAAGCGCGGGGAGGTCTACGTCGAGGTGTTCAACAACTCCGGCATCAAGGGCCTCGCAGCCGGCACCGCGGCCAAGGCCACCCAGGTCGGGTGGGCGGTCGTGGGCGAGGACAACTGGTACGGCGTGATCCCGACGACCACGGTCTACTACCCGCCGCGCCTCAAGGCGGCCGGCAAGCAGCTCGCGCTCGACCTCGGCATCAAGCGCACGGCGCCCGCCGTCGGCGTGATGAAGCGCGACCGCCTCACCGTCATCCTCACCACCGACGCGCCCGGCTGACCCACCGGCCCGGGACGGGTTCGGCAGCCGCCGGCGTCGCGTGGTTGGCTGCTCCCATGGAGTTCACCTCCGCGGCGGCGCGTGAGCACTACGACGCCGTGCGCGACGTCCTCGACGGTGTCGTGATCGGTCTCGACTTCGACGGCACGCTGTCGCCCGTCGTGGACGACCCCGAGGCGGCCCGGCTGCACCCGGGGGCTCCCGGCGTGCTCCTCGAGCTCGCCGAGGTGGTGCGCGCGGTCGCCGTGATCACCGGCCGACCGGCGCGCCAGGCGATCGCCATGGGTGACCTCGACGCCCTGGGCAACGCGATGCTGGACCGCGGTGCGGAGCTCTTCGTCTTCGGCCAGTACGGCAACGAGCGCTGGTCGGCGACCGAGCAGCGCATCCTCTCCCCGAGACCCCCGGCCGGCCTGGCGAGCTTCGAGCGTGAGCTGCCGGGCGTGCTCCGCCGGGCCGGTGCCGCCGACGCCTACATCGAGGAGAAGGGCCTCGCGGTCGCGGTGCACACCCGCCGCATGGACGACCCGGCCGCGGCCTTCGAGCGGATCGTGGCACCCCTCGCCGAGCTCGCCGAGCGCCACCACCTCACGCTCGAGCCGGGCCGCAACGTCGTGGAGATCCGCTCCGGCGAGATGCACAAGGGTCAGGCCGTGCGCACCTTCGTCGAGGAGCAGCAGGCCAAGGGCGTCGTCTTCGGCGGCGACGACCTCGGCGACATCGAGGCCTTCGAGGCCGTGCGCGACCTGCGCGAGCAGGGCCTTCCCGGACTGGTGATCTGCTCGGCCTCGACCGAGCAGCCGGCCCTCGTCGACCTCGCCGACCTCGTCGTCGACGGCCCGCCCGGCGTCGTCGAGGCGCTCGGCGGGCTGCTGCAGCAGCGCTGACCGACGCTCCTCGTCCGCATCATGGACTCGGTGTGCACATCGTGAGACGCCCGCCTAGTCTGGTCCTGCTCATCACGAGGGACTGAGGGAACGGCCCGTTGAAGTCCCGGCAACCACCCATGAGCCTCCTGTCCGGAGCTCTCCGGCAGTCATGGGAGCAGGTGCCAAATCCGACCCACGCGAAAGCCGCGCGGGACAGATGAGAAGGAGGACTTCATGAGCACCCTGCTGGACGACAGCACCACGCACGCCCCCTCGAAGGGCCTGCGCGACGGCGCCTTCGGCAACGCCCGCGCCCTCGCCTGCCGCGAGTGCGGGCACGAGGTCACGCTCGGCCCGTCGTACGCCTGTCCGGAGTGCTTCGGGCCGCTCGAGGTGGCCTACGACTTCCCAGCGGTGACCCGCGAGGAGATCGCGGCCGGCCCCCGCAACATCTGGCGCTACAAGGCGCTGCTGCCGGTGCCGGACGACATCGAGCAGAGCCCCAACACCGAGCCCGGCTTCACCCGGCTGCTCGAGGCGCGCAACCTCGCCCGCGAGCTCGGCCTCGAGAAGCTGTGGGTCAAGGACGACTCGACCAACCCGACCAACTCCTTCAAGGACCGCGTCGTCGCCTGCGCGCTCAGCGCCGCCCGCGAGCTCGACGCCAAGGTCTTCGCCTGCCCGTCGACCGGCAACCTGGCCAACGCCGTCGCCGCTGCCGGGGCCCGCGCCGGGATCACGACCGTGGTCTTCATCCCGAGCAACCTCGAGACGCCCAAGCAGGTCAACTCGGCCGTCTACACCGACCGCCTCGTCGCCGTCGACGGCAACTACGACGACGTCAACAAGCTGGCTTCCGAGATCGCCGGGGAGGAGGAGGGCTGGGCGTTCGTCAACGTCAACGTGCGGCCCTTCTACGCCGAGGGCTCCAAGACGCTCGGCTACGAGATCGCCGAGCAGCTCGGCTGGCGGCTGCCCGACCAGATCGTCATCCCCGTCGCCTCCGGCTCGCAGCTGACCAAGGTCGACAAGGCGTTCCAGGAGCTGATCAAGCTGGGCCTCGTCGAGGACAAGCCCTACAAGGTCTTCGGCGCCCAGGCAGCCGGGTGCTCCCCGGTGTCCGTGGCCTACAAGGCCGGCACCGACGCGATCCGCCCGGTGAAGCCCGACACCATCGCCAAGAGCCTCGCGATCGGCAACCCGGCCGACGGCATCTACGTCCTCGACGTGTGCCGCCGCACGGGTGGCGCGGTGGAGGACATCACTGACGACGAGGTCCGTGACGCGATCGTGCTGCTGGCCCGCACCGAGGGCATCTTCACCGAGACCGCCGGTGGCACGACCGTCGGCGTGCTCAAGAAGCTGGTCGAGACCGGCCAGCTCGACACCTCGCTCGAGACGGTGGTCATCAACACGGGGCACGGCCTGAAGACCCTCGACGCCGTGTCCGACCGCGTCGGGCCCGTCGCCACGATCGCCCCGTCCTACGACGCCTTCGTGGCGTCCAACATCCTCTGAGGAGAAGAACAGCAGATGAGTGTCTCGGTCCGCATCCCCACCATCCTCCGCACCTACACCGGCGGTGAGTCCGAGGTGTCGGCCGAGGGCGACACCCTGGCCGCCGTGCTCGACGACCTCGACGCCCACTACTCGGGCATCAAGGGACGCATCCTCGACGAGGCCGGGGCGCTGCGGCGCTTCGTCAACGTCTACGTCGGCAACGACGACGTCCGCTTCCTCGACGAGCTGGCCACCCCGACGCCCGACGGCGTGCAGATCTCGGTGATCCCCGCGGTCGCCGGGGGCTGAGGGACGGAACCGGTTGCCCCTCCGTCGACGTCGGAGCACCATGACCTCGATGAAGCGTGTGTGCCAGGCGGTCCTGCTCTCGCTCGCCCTCGGTGCGGGTGCCGCGCCGTCGTACTCGGTCGCGGACCCACGTCCGGTCGACCCGTTCGTCCCGGGCATCAACGAGGACCCGCAGCTGGCGGCCGCGTGGCAGGACTGGCAGTCGCGGGGCGTCGACGACTACGTCCTCGCCGTGCAACGGCGCTGCTTCTGCCCGCCCTCGGCCGCCGTCCGCACGGTGGTCCGTGACGACGCGATCGTGAAGGTCACCCAGGGCGAGCGTCGTCTCCGCCCGCGCAAGGGCTGGTCGATGGACGGGCTCTTCATCATGCTGCGCGAGGCGCTCGCCGAGGCGGACTCCGTCGACGTGCAGTTCACCCCGCGCGGGGTGCCCAAGACGATCGCCGTCGACCCGGAGCGGACCGTGGCCGACGAGGAGACCTACTACACCGTCGCCCTGTCGCGACGCTGAGGCCTCACGGAGCGCGTACGCCGACCACGGCGGCGTTGCCGCGACCGTCGACCTTGACCTCCGCGACCGCGCCGTCGCGCAGCAGGTCCTCCGTCGCGGCCGCCTCGTCCTGGGGAAGGAACCAGCTCTCGATCCCGCAGCGGATCTGCCACGAGCGGTCGTCGCAGGCGAGGTAGGGCCCCTTCGAGGGCCGCTCGCGCGTCCACGCGTCGGCTGCCCAGACACCGTCGCGCTCCACGAGGGTGATGTAGAGGTCGCCCTCCTCCCCGTCGTCGAGCGAGCCGAGCCCGGGCTCGCCGGGCGACCGGGAGGAGTCGTGGCGCAGGTCGGGGTAGTCGAGTGAGACGTAGGCCCCGCGGAACGGGTCGATCGGGTCGAGCGGCGCGACGCGCATCAGGTAGGTGTCGCCGCTGACGCGTGCGGAGAGCTGCGGGGCGACCGCGACGCCGACCAGCAGGAGCTGGGTGGCGGCGACGGCGGCCGTGACGACGATGCGGTTCATCGGACCGTCCCTTCGGTGTCGGTGTCGGTGTCGAGGACCTGGGCCAGCCCGCGGCGGGCCCGGTCGAAGAGGAACCCGGTGCCGAGGAACACCGTGCCCAGCACGACGAACAGCCACGCGCCGGTCACGATCGGGGCGAACACCGCGAAGCTCTGGAAGGTCGTGAAGACCACTAGTCCGGCCATCGCCATCCAGGTCAACGGCGGGTGCTCGCGGAGGGTGCCGAGCGCGACCAGCGCGACAGCCAGGACGACGTACGCCGCCACGGACACCGCGGCGTGCAGCCAGTCGGCCGCGTCGACGGAGGTCGTGTCGGTCCCGGTCTGCCACATGCTCAGCAGCGTCGCGACCACGAGGACCACGATCGCGCCGGCCGGCTCGAGGAGGCGTCGACCGGGCCGGGTCACCGCGGCCGCCACGGCGGCCAGCCCGGCGACGGCCAGGGCGAGCACCAGCCAGAAGCCCCACGTGATGGCGTCGGAACCGATGTCGGGGATCGCCGCGACGAACATGGCCACCAGCGCCATGCCACCGGCCACGGTGCGCCAGGTCCAGGCGAAGGACGCGAGGCGCTCGTCGTGCAGCACGGCAAGGCTCGCGGCGAGCACGGACCCTGCGCCGAGCAGCAGGACGACCGTCAGGCCGGTGGGCTCGTCCCAGAGGGGCTGGCTGAACCACCAGCCGACACCGGTGGCGATGCCGACGAGGAACGGCAGGTAGGCGCGGGTCGCGTAGCCGTGCACCAGCGCCGCGGCGGACCACAGTCCGACGAGCCGCGGCTCGAAGGCCGGCACCTGCAGCGACTGGGCGGCCTGGAAGACGACCGCGCCGATGGCCAGCGCGGCGAGCAGCCGGGCGGCTCCCACCACGGGCGCCGAGGCCCGGCGGGACGCGAGGACCTCGCCACCCACCAGGAAGGCCAGCCAGATGGCGGCGACGGCGACGAAACGGGCGACGGGGGAGAGCTGGTCCAGGTTCGCGGCCACCAGCCAGATCAGGCCGATGCCGACGAAGCCGCCACCGAGGGAGAGCAGCACCCGTCCCACGCTGACCCGGGCGTGATCGGCGCCGGGGCGGTACCGGACGGCGATGCGCTCGGCCTGGTCGTCACTGATGAGGCCGTCGGAGGCCCAGTCGGCGAGCTCGGTGCGCAGCCACGCGAGCTGGCGAGGCGGGACGGCGCGGGGAATGACAGCAGGGGCGTCCATACGTCCAGCGTGGCGCGGCCACGACCCGCTGTCCTGAGTACGTGGACCCAACTGTGGGGTGACGTTGGACCCGTGGTCGCACCCGGTTGCGGCGCCGTTCAGGTGGGCGTGGTTGAAGGGGTGCGTGTCCAGCAAGCACCTGACCCGGGCCGGCGTCGCGCTGGCAGTGCTCGGCGCCCTCGCCGGCGGTACGACGTACGGCGCGCGCGGGCTGCTGCTGCGCCAGGCCGCACAGGCGAGGCGGGCCATCGGCAAGCCGCTCGGCGAGGAGGCGCCCGCGGGTGACCGCCACGTCAAGAAGAAGCTCGGCCGGCCGGTCGACCTGCTCGTGCTGGGCGACTCGATCGCTGCCGGGCTCGGTGCCGAGCGGCCCAAGCACACCCTGGGCGGCCGCCTGGCGCGCGGGATCGCGCGCGACACCGGTCGGTCGGTGCGGCTGCGGACCGCTGCCGTGGTGGGCTCGGAGAGCAGCATGCTGGCCGGCCAGGTCGCCGCGCTGCCGCCGGCGTACCGACCGGACGTGGCGGTGGTGGTCGTAGGCGGCAACGACGTGACCCACCGGGTGCCGGTGGCGGAGTCCGTACGCCACCTCGGTGGAGCTATAGACGCCCTGCGCGCCCGCGGCGCAGAGGTCGTCGTGGGGACGTGTCCCGACCTCGGTGCGCTGCGACCGGTGCCGCAGCCGCTCCGCTCGCTGGGGTCGCGGGCGTCGCGCCAGCTCGCGGACGCCCAGCGGGCCGTCGCGCTCGAGCGGGGTGCACGCGTCGTCTCGCTGGCCCACGTGGTGGGGCCGTTCTTCTACACCTTCCCGGACGAGATGTTCAGCCTGGACCGCTTCCACCCCAGCGCCCACGGCTACAAGCGCACCGCCAAGGCGATGCTCCCGTCGGTCCTGGCGGCGCTGGGCGTGGTGGGAGAGGTGCCGTTCGGGCACCACGCACCCCACGTGGGCGGCTCAGGCTAGGGTTCGCACGTGCGCACCACTGCTCGACGGGCCGGCGAGGTCGTCAAGAAGGCAGCCCAGAAGGCCGGCCGCAAGCAGGCGTCCCCGGCTCCCGTCCGGGTCGAGGCCACTCCGGAGCAGAAGAAGGCCGAGCGCCGACGCCGGCTGCTGGCGAGCAACCTGACCGAGCTGGCCATCGAGTTCCGCACCGACAAGTGGGGCGTCCACAAGTACACACCCCACTACGAGCGGCACCTGCAGCACCTGCGCAAGGAGTCCTTCACCCTGCTCGAGCTCGGGATCGGTGGCTACAAGAAGCGTCGCAAGAGCGGTGCCTCGATGAAGATGTGGCGCTGGTTCTTCCCCAAGGCGCGCATCGTGGGCCTCGACATCGAGGACAAGTCGTGGCTGACGCGCGGCCACATCCACGCCTACCTCGGCGACCAGACCGACCCCGAGATCCTCCACCGGATCATCGAGGAGCAGGGCGCGCCCCTCGTCGTGATCGACGACGGGAGCCACATCCCGGCCCATGTGCGGGAGTCGTTCCGGATCCTGTTCCCGCTCCTGCCCGACGGCGCCATCTACTGCATCGAGGACACCCAGACGTCGTACTGGCCCGCCTGGGGCGGCCAGCTCGACCCCCGGGCGCCGGGCACGTCGATGGACCTCGTCAAGGACCTCATCGACGGCCTCAACCACGAGGAGTTCCTCCTCGAGGGCTACGAGCCGACCTACACCGATCAGTGGGTCCGAGCCGTGCACTGCTACCACAACCTCGTGATCATCGAGAAGGGCGACAATCGCGAGGGCACCAACCGCGACCACTCGGCCCACCAGTTCCACGGCTCCTCGGACCTGCCTGCCACATGAGCGTGCTCCTCGCCACCAGCGGCGACCTGCCCGACGGCGAGCCGGGTGCCGCCGTGCTCGACGCCGAGCTCGCCTCCCGCGGCATCGGCGCCACCTGGGCGCGCTGGGACGACCCCGCCGTGGACTGGGCCGCTGCCGGCCTGGTCGCAGTGCGCTCGACCTGGGACTACGTCCAGCGCCCCACGGAGTTCCTCGCGTGGGCGCGTTCGCTCGACCAGGCACGCCTGCTCAACGGCGCCGACGTCTTCACCTGGAACCACGACAAGCGCTACCTCCTCGACCTCGACTCCCTCCCGGCCGTCCCCACCGCCTGGGTCACCAGCGCGACCCAGCTGGTGGCGGCCGTCGACGCGCTCGGCACGGCCGTGGTCAAGCCCGCGATCGGTGCGGGTGGGGACGGCCTGACGATCCTCCAGGCGGGACTCGAGGAGGACCAGGCGGCGTCGCACGTGGAGCGCGGTGCCGTCGTCGTACAGCCACTGGTCGAGTCGATCCACACCCGCGGCGAGGTCTCGGTCTACGTCCTCGACGGCCGGCTCACCCAGCGCTTCGACAAGCTGCCCGCCGGCAGGGGCGACGTACGTGTCCACGAGGAGTTCGGCGGTGTGGTCCGGGCCGTGGAGACGGGTGACGTCGGTGACCTCGCGATGCGCGCCCACGTGGCGATGGAGGAGCGCTTCGGTCGGCCGTTGGACTACCTGCGCGTCGACCTCCTGCACTGGGAGGGCGACTGGGTGGTCAGCGAGCTGGAGCTCATCGAGCCCGGCCTCTACCTCGACGTCTCGCCCGCCAACGCGGCTCCCTTCGCCGACCTGGTCCAGTCCGCGCTGCAGCGTTAGCGCGCGCTCGGCCTAGTCCGCAAGTGGTCATTTCGGACTATTAAGTCCGTCCGCGGGGCTGAGGCATCCTTGGTCCGCTGTCACTAGCGTGCGTCAACGTCGGGACCGTCGTGCCCGGCACCACGCACACTGGATCCCGCTCGGGCGTGGGTCGTCCGGGGCAGGGTCAACGAGGGAGCAGTCGATGAGCACATTCCGCAGGCGACGTGACGAGCGGGGCGCATCCGCCGTCGAGTTCGCGCTGGTGGTGCCGCTTCTGCTCACCTTCCTCCTCGGCACCGTCGAGCTCGGGCTGTACATGAAGGACTACGTGTCCATGAGCAGCAGCACCCGGGCCGGAGCACGGGCTGCTTCGTCCAGTGCTGGTGCCGGCCCCGGCACCTGCCAGGCCAGCGCGAACCCCCCGCCGTGCACTCCCGCGAACGCCCCGGCCTTTGCCCAGGCCGCCGCAGACACCATGCAGACGGCGGGCATGGCGATGAACTCCGAGGACATCGACTGGGTGATGATCTACAAAGCGAACGACAAGGGGTTCCCCGGTAGCAACGGTCTCACGACCATCCCGGAGTCCTGCTCCACGAACTGCGTGCAGTACGTGTGGGACGCGAACCTGAGCGGTGGCAAGTTCCGCTACGCGGGTGGGTCATGGGCATCCGCGTCGGTCAACGCCTGCCTCAACGACTCCGCTCGCGAATCCGTTGGCGTCATCCTCAAGGCCCGCCACGGGTGGATGAGCGGGTTGATCGGGGGGCTCATGGGCGGCGACAAGGTGATGTATGAGCGCACCGTCATGCAGTTTGAGCCGCTCGAGCAGGACCGCTGCAGACCCGGCACTCCCAATGCCCATTCCTGATCGGAGTCGAGCCTTGAAGCTCTGGAAGTCCATGGCCGGTCGTCGTGACGAGGCTGGTGCAGTTGCCGTCATCGTGGCGATGTTCTTTGCTTTCGTAGCGCTACCGCTGGGCGCGATCGGTGTTGACGTGGCGCGCTTGTACGTAGAGCTCCAGCGCGTCCAGGCGGCGGCAGACGCCGCGGCGACCGCCGGCGTCACCTACATGCCCGACGACTTCGCCAACGCCCAAGCGCGCGCGATCGAGGTGGCAGAGGACAACGGTTTCCCCAACAGCGGCGCGAGCCGAGTCGTGGTCGCCGTCGGGGAGCGTCCGACGCAGCTCAGGGTCACCGTCTCCTCGACGGTCGAGAACGCCTTCGCGCGTTCGTTGGGAGTTCCGACCTCGACCATGTCCCGCTCGGCCGTGGCTGACTTCAACGGGCCCGCACCGATGGGCAGTCCGTGCAACGCTTTCGGCAACGAGGCTCCGGGAAGCTCCAGCAAGGGGCCGACGGGCTCAGCCATCAAGGTGCCGCCGCCCGCCACTTGTCCCGCCGTCCCGCAGTTCTGGGGTGCCATGGCCGGTCCCGACGTCGACAAGAACCAGGGTGCCGAGTTCGAGACACGCTACTGCGGCGGCGGCGAGGACAACTGCTCGTCGGGCAAGAACACCGAGTTCGAGCCCAAGGGATTCTTCTACCTCGTCCGCGTGGCGGCCAGCGGCGTCGGCCATCCGGTCGAGCTGCAGGTCTACGACCCGGCCTACGTCGCCACTGGTGCCAGGTGCACGAACGAGCCCACCAACAACCCCGGCAGCACGACCGCTCCGCCGTCCGGATGGGGCAGTACATGGAACCCACGAGCCAACGATGCTCGTCAGCGGTACTGGCGAACAGGCACTGGCTGGGGAGGCTACGCCGACACCAGCAAGCCGAACGTCTTCTGCACAGGCGACGACCCCAACACCAATCTCTACTCCGGCGCTGAGAACGCGGGGGTCACGTCGTTCGCGCTGCGTCGCCCTGTGGATACGCTGGTTCCTTGGCAGGGTGCACCCGAGCCGGGATGCGTGCGCCAGTATCCCGGGTACAACGCGAACCAGGTCTCCCTCGAAGCGCTGAAGTCGGACGACAGCGATTACAACGCCAACCTCGCCGCGGTCTTCCATCAGTGGGTGACTCTGTGCAACTTCACGCCCGCGCAGGCCGGCGACTATTACCTTCAGGTTCGAAACAACGTGAAGCTTGCGGGTACTGCTGACGGAAATGGAGGCTGGTCTGGGAACAACTTGGTCTACACGAAGATGGATGACGACCTCACCGTGCGCGGCACAGGGACGAACAACTTCGGGCTCCGAGCTGTCAGCAGTGCCCCCGCCGGCGGTATCTCCGTGGCTGCCTACGAGAAGATGCGCATCTTCGCCAACTCCGATTCCGCCAGCACGGAGTTCAACCTGGTGCGGGTCCCCCCTGCTGCGGCGAACAAGACGCTGGTGATCAGCTTCTTCGATGTCGGTGAGGGTGCCAGCAGCGGATCAGTGAAGGTGATCAAGCCGGTCGACTCGATCAATCTTCCGACCAACATCGCGGGGTGCCGCGGGTCTGGCGTGAAGAACGGTCCGCTGACCGATTGCGAGATCACCGGCATCACGCCGTCGAGCTACAACGGCAAGTACCAGGAGATCCGCGTGCCGATCCCCAACACCTACAGCTGCAACGTGACCAGCCAGGGCGGCTGTTGGTTTCGCATCCGAGTGAGCTTCGGTACTGGTCAGGTGACGGACGCGACGACCTGGACCGCTCGCATCGTCGGGGAGCCCGTACGACTCATAGAATAAAGTCCTGAGCGCTCGCACATCCCCGGGCTTAGGACCACCCTGCACACGCCGTCCCGAACCCCGGGGCGGCGTTTGCACTCTCGGGGGTCGAGTGCTAAACATGATGCTGGCACTCTCGTCATGAGAGTGACAACGACCCAGGTGACGCTGAGGTCCGCGGGGCCGGCGTGAATGGATCGCCGGGGAAGCGGGTCGTCCGTCGCGGGCAGCCTGCCTGGCGTCGACACACAGACTCACGTCGATAGGAATCGCACGCGATATGGCCAAGCTGATTGCTTTCAACGAGGAGGCCCGCCGCGGCCTCGAGCGGGGTATGAACACCCTCGCCGACGCGGTCAAGGTCACTCTGGGCCCCAAGGGCCGCAACGTCGTCCTGGAGAAGAAGTGGGGTGCCCCCACGATCACCAACGACGGTGTCTCGATCGCCAAGGAGATCGAGCTCGAGGACCCCTACGAGAAGATCGGCGCCGAGCTGGTCAAGGAGGTCGCCAAGAAGACCGACGACGTCGCCGGTGACGGCACGACGACGGCCACCGTCCTGGCCCAGGCCATGGTCCGCGAGGGCCTGCGCAACGTCGCGGCCGGCGCGAACCCGATGGGCCTCAAGCGCGGCATCGAGGCCGCCGTCGCCGCCGTGTCCGAGCAGCTGCTCGCCATGGCGAAGGACGTCGAGACCAAGGAGCAGATCGCGTCCACCGCGTCGATCTCCGCCGCTGACACCACCGTCGGCGAGATCATCGCCGAGGCGATGGACAAGGTCGGCAAGGAAGGCGTCATCACGGTCGAGGAGTCCAACACCTTCGGGCTGGACCTCGAGCTGACCGAGGGCATGCGGTTCGACAAGGGCTACATCTCGGCCTACTTCGCCACCGACCTCGAGCGCATGGAGGCCGTGCTGGAGGACCCCTACGTCCTCATCGCCAACTCCAAGGTGTCGACCGTCAAGGACCTGCTCCCGCTGCTGGAGAAGGTCATGCAGTCCGGCAAGCCCCTGCTGATCATCGCCGAGGACGTCGACGGCGAGGCGCTGTCGACCCTGGTCGTCAACAAGATCAAGGGCACCTTCCGCTCCGTCGCCGTCAAGGCGCCGGGCTTCGGTGACCGCCGCAAGGCCATGCTGCAGGACATCGCGATCCTCACCGGCGGCCAGGTCATCTCCGAGGAGGTCGGCCTCAAGCTCGAGTCCGCCGGCCTGGAGCTGCTCGGCCAGGCCCGCAAGGTCGTCATCACCAAGGACGAGACCACCATCGTCGAGGGTGCCGGAGACCAGGGCCAGATCGAGGGCCGGGTCAACCAGATCCGCGCCGAGATCGAGAAGTCCGACTCCGACTACGACCGCGAGAAGCTCCAGGAGCGCCTCGCCAAGCTGGCCGGCGGCGTGGCCGTCATCAAGGTCGGCGCGGCCACGGAGGTCGAGCTCAAGGAGCGCAAGCACCGCATCGAGGACGCCGTCCGCAACGCCAAGGCTGCGGTCGAGGAGGGCATCGTCGCCGGCGGCGGCGTCGCCCTCGTCCAGGCTGCTGCCACCGCGTTCGACAAGCTCGACCTGACCGGTGACGAGGCCACCGGCGCGAACATCGTCCGCGTCGCCACCTCGGCCCCCCTCAAGCAGATCGCGATCAACGCCGGTCTCGAGGGTGGCGTCGTGGCGGAGAAGGTCGCGAACCTCGAGGCCGGTCACGGTCTCAACGCGGCCACCGGCGAGTACGTCGACATGATCGCCGAGGGCATCATCGACCCGGCGAAGGTCACCCGCTCGGCGCTGCAGAACGCCGCGTCGATCGCCGCGCTGTTCCTCACCACCGAGGCCGTCGTGGCCGACAAGCCCGAGAAGGCGCCGGCCATGGGTGGCGGCGGCGACATGGGCGGCATGGGCGGCATGGACTTCTGATCGCCCCAGCTCCACCCAGCTCCACACAGCAAGGCCCCCGCTCCAGCGGGGGCCTTGTTGGGCATTTCGGAGACCTCCTGCACAGGCATGCAGACTGCCGCTCTGGATCTGTCAGAACCTCTTCCGACCCGACCAAGCCCCCGTCGTCAACGTGGGCGCGGCCGCGCTGATCGTCCTCTCGGTGATCCCGATCTGGCTTCCTCAGGAGCTCGCGGGCGCCGACGAGTCGGTCGCCGCAGCGCGCTGACCCCCAGCGGCCGAGCGCCCGGTCCCGCCGCGGCCGCGGCGAGCCGTCAGGTAGAGGCTGAGCACGACGTAGTAGACGACGTAGGCCAGCGAGATGGTCAGCCAGATCGTGCTCGGGTCGGGCAGCTGCGTGAGGAGGACCGCATAGCTGGCCAGCCAGAGGCAGGTCAGCACGAGCGTGGGTGCCTGCAGCGTGGTCGTGCGGGAGGGATAGACGTAGCCGATGGGCACGAAGACGAGCACCGCGCACACCAGGAGCGTGGCCGCGACGGCGGCCGGTCGGAGGTCGAGGACGACGACGTAGAACGCGGCAATGTTCCAGTAGCTCGGGAAGCCGAGGAAGAGGTGGTCCTCGGTCTTCGCGTCGACCCGGCAGAACTGGTAGGCCGAGGCGAGCAGCGGGATCACTGCGAGCACCGTCGCCCAGGTGCCCTCGCCGAGGTAGCCGGCGCTCCACAGCAGCACCATCGGCATGAAGGCGTAGGTGATGTAGTCGACGATGTTGTCCAGGAGCGCGCCGTCGAACCACGGGACGTGCAGCTTCACCTTGACCCAGCGCGCCAGCATGCCGTCCGTCCCGTCGACGACCATGGCTGCGAGGAAGAGCCAGAGCCCGCGGACCGTGTCGCCCTCCATCACCGCGATGACCGTGAGGAACGCCAGCACGACCCCCGATGCCGTGTAGGCGTGCACCAACCACGAGGCCACGATCGGGAGGGACAGCCCGGGAGGTCGCATCCGGGGATCATGTCAGGCGATGACGATCGTGCGGCGGCGCCGGTCCGAAACGTGGCGCGCGAGATCGGCGCCGCGACGCCCCGCTGCGCGGGAACGGCGCCGGGAACGGGGGCGGGACCGGCTGCGTCCAAGGGGGTGTGGCACGGTGGCGAACGCCGGCCCGGTCCCACCAGGAGGAATCGTGAACACCCGTCGAACCCGCAGCGTCCTTGCTGTCCCCGTCCTCGTCCTCGCCCTCGGCGGGCTGTCCGCCTGCGGCTCGGACGACTCCGACCTGATCGCCGCCGACACCTCCGAGACCACCTCCGCGGCCCCCTCCGAGTCCACCTCCGAGTCCACCACGGACTCGTCCTCCGAGCCCGTCGAGCTCGTCGCCGACGCGTCCCTGGCCGGCAAGTGCGCCGTCCCGTCCGCGGAGACGCTGTCCACCTTCGACACGGCCTTCGCCGGCACCGTCACCTCGCTCGAGGACGGCACCGCGACGCTCGCGGTCGACCAGTGGTACGCCGGCGGCGACGCCGACACGGTGACGGTCACCACGCCCGAGCAGGACCTCGCCGCGCTGCTGATGGCCGTCGAGTTCGAGAAGGGGAAGTCCTACCTCGTCAGCGCCACCGACGGCCGGGTGACGCTGTGCGGGTTCACCGGCGAGACCACCCCGGAGCTGCAGGCGCTCTACGACGAGGCGTTCGCCGGCTGAGACCCGGCCGGTCGTCAGCGGCCGAGCCGCAGGTGGCACTCCCCGGGCGCGCTGAAGGGCGTCAGGTCCGCCTCGTCGGACGGTGCGCCGTTGCGCTCCAGCGCCGTGCGCACCATGCCGAGGTGGACGGTGCAGACCACGTCGGGGAAGCGGTGCGCGGCCTGCAGGAGCGGACACTTGCGCAGCACCACCGTGCGCGCGTCCTCGTCGGGGTCCGGCGCGTAGCCCAGCTCCTCCATCAGCTCGACGGTCCACCGGCGGCCCGCCTCCGGTGACGGGACGGGCAGCGCGCCCTTGCGGTCGACCAGGTCGGCACCCCAGCGCTGTCCGGCGGCCAGGGCCTCAGCGTGGGCGTCGGGGGATGCGTCCTGCAGACGCCAGGCGAGGGCCGCGGCGAGCTCGACGTACTCGTCGTCGCCGGGACGCGAGCCGCGCGCCTCGTAGAGCCAGGCCGGGCGGCCCCGACCGTCCTGGGGCTGGCGGATCCGGGTCACGTGCCCGTGCGCGACGAGCCAGTTCACCTGCTCGCGCACGGTGTTGGGGTGGCGCGCCGTCGCCTGCGCCAGCGCGTCGATCCCCACGGGATCGGGCTGGTCGAGAAGGGCGGCGAGCACAGCGGCGCGCCCCCTTGCGGGCCCGGTCGCCGTGCGCATATTTTTCACGGACACATCGTAATAACTTCGCGCTGTTCGCAGGACCAGAATCTCGGTGATCCAGGAGCACACGATGAGCCCACACACCCACCCGACCACCGCACGTACGGGCAATCCGTGGCTGATGCTGGCCCTGGCCACCATCGGGTTCGCCGTGAACTTCTGGGCGTGGGCGCTCATCAGCCCGCTCGGCGCGCTCTACCTCAAGCAGGGCGCCGCCAGCCCGCTGGGCCAGCTCAGCCAGTCGGAGGTGGCCCTGCTGGTCGCGGTCCCGGTGCTCGTGGGCTCGCTCGGCCGGATCATCGTCGGCGCCCTGACCGACCGGTTCGGCGGTCGCGTGATGTTCCCGATCGTGTCCGCGGTGACCATCGTGCCGGTGCTCTTCCTGGCCTTCTTCGCCCTCGACTCCTACTCCCTGATGCTCTTCGGCGGCTTCTTCCTCGGCATCGCCGGCACCGCGTTCGCCGTCGGCGTCCCCTTCGTCAACGCCTGGTTCCCGCCCGAGCGCCGCGGCCTCGCGGTCGGCATCTTCGGCGCCGGCATGGGTGGCACCGCGATCAGCGCCCTCACCACCGTTCCGCTCTCGCAGGACCAGGGCCGCACGGCGCCCTTCCTGATCACCGCCTCGGTCCTTGCCGTGTACGCCGTGGTGGCGTGGCTGGTGATGCGCGACGCCCCCGGCCGGGTGGTGCCCACGACGAGCCTCGCCTCGCGGCTGGCCGCCAACGCCCGGCTGCCGATCACGTGGCAGGCGTGCGTCCTCTACGCCGTGGCCTTCGGCGGCTACGTCGCCTTCTCCGTCTTCCTCCCGACCTACCTCAAGACCGCCCACGGCCTCGAGCCGGCAGACGCCGCCAACCGGATGGCCGGCTTCGTGGTCGTCGCGGTCGTGATGCGGCCGATCGGCGGCTGGCTCTCGGACCGCATCGGCTCGATCCCCGTGCTGGCCGGCGCCTTCGGCCTGGTCGCCGTCTGCGCCGCGGTCGCCGCGCCGAACCCGCCCGTGACCTCTGCCAGCGGCAGCAACCTCACGCTCGGCACGGTGGCCTTCCTGCTGATGGCAGCCGCCCTGGGCGCCGGCTCCGGCGCGGTCTTCGCGCTCATCGCGCACAGCACCGAGCCCGCCCGCGTGGGCGGGGTGACCGGACTGGTCGGCGCCGCCGGCGGCCTCGGCGGCTTCGTGCCGCCGCTGCTCATGGGCTGGCTCTACGGCCAGACCGAGTCCTACGCCGTCGGCCTCTGGCTGCTGGCCGCGACCTCGGCGCTGACGCTGGCCCTCACCGTGTTCGTCGTACGGCGCACGGCCGCGGCGTCGGCGCCGGCCGCCCCCGTCTCCGCCTGACCTGCTCGACCTGACGTGCTCGACCGGACCTGACCCCTCAAGAGAGGCACCTCGTGACCGACCTGGAGAACCAGCTGCAGAGTGCCCTCATCGGGGGCAGGCGCTTCTTCACCAAGGCGGAGGTGAGCGACGACCAGCGCACCCTGCACAAGAAGGGCGGTCGCGAGGGCGACGTCTTCTACCGGGAGCGGTGGAGCCACGACAAGGTGGTGCGTTCCACGCACGGCGTCAACTGCACCGGCTCGTGCTCGTGGAAGGTCTACGTCAAGGACGGGATCATCACCTGGGAGGCCCAGCAGACCGACTACCCGAGCGCGGGCCCGGACCGTCCCGAGTACGAGCCGCGCGGATGCCCGCGCGGCGCGGCGTTCAGCTGGTACACCTACAGCCCGACGCGGGTGCGCTACCCCTACGTCCGCGGCGTGCTGCTGGAGATGTTCCGCGCGGCCAAGCAGCAGTACGGCGACCCGGTCGTGGCCTGGGGCTCGATCGTGCAGGACGAGGAGAAGGCGCGGCTCTACAAGAAGGCGCGAGGCAAGGGCGGCCTGGTGCGCGCGACCTGGGAGGAGGTCGCCGAGATCGTCGCCGCCGCGCACGTCTACACCGTCAAGCGGTGGGGCCCCGACCGCATCGCCGGGTTCTCGCCGATCCCGGCGATGTCGCCGGTGTCCTACACCTCGGGCGCGCGGTTCCTCGAGCTCATCGGCGCCCCGATGCTCTCCTTCTACGACTGGTACGCCGACCTGCCCAACGCCTCGCCGCAGATGTTCGGCGACCAGACCGACGTCCCGGAGTCCGGCGACTGGTGGGACGCCGGCTACCTCATGATGTGGGGCTCCAACGTCCCGATGACCCGCACCCCCGACGCGCACTGGATGACCGAGGCGCGCTACCGGGGCCAGAAGGTCGTGGCCGTCGCGCCCGACTACGCGGAGAACGTGAAGTTCGCCGACGAGTGGGTCAGCCCGGCACCCGGCACCGACGGCGCGCTCGCGATGGCGATGGGCCACGTCGTGCTCAAGGAGTTCTTCGTCGACCGCACGACGCCGTTCTTCGAGGACTACGACAAGCAGTACACCGACCTGCCCCACCTGGTCTGCCTGGAGGCCGGCGAGGACGGGGTCCACCGTCCCGGCAAGTTCCTGGTCGAGGGCGACCTCGGCGGCACCAGCGAGAACGCCATGTGGAAGCCGGCCGTCATCGACGCCACCACCGGCGAGGTCCGCATCCCGCACGGGTCCATCGGCGACCGCTACGGCGAGGAGGGGATGGGCCACTGGAACCTCGACCTCGGCGACATCGACCCCGCGCTCAGCATGTACCGCGACCACCAGGGCGGCACCCGCGAGTCGGTCGAGGTCGAGCTGCCCCGTTTCGACGCCCCCGACGGCAAGGTCGTCCACGAGCGTCGCGGCGTCCCGGTCGCCCGCGTGGGAGACCGCCTGGTGACGACCGTCTTCGACCTGCTCCTCGCGCAGTACGGCGTCGGGAGGCCCGGCCTGCCCGGCGTGTGGCCGCGCACCGACGAGACCGACCCGCACGGCTACGACGACCCCGCGGTGCCCGCCACCCCCGCGTGGCAGGAGCAGCACACCGGCGTGCCTGCCTCGCAGGTGGTGCGGCTGGCCCGCGAGTGGGCACAGAACGCGATCGACACCGAGGGCCGCGGCATGATCCTGCTGGGCGCGGGCGTCAACCACTGGTTCCACTCCGACCAGATCTACCGCGCGATCCTGCTGCTCACCACGATCACCGGCACCCAGGGTCGCAACGGCGGCGGTTGGGCGCACTACGTCGGCCAGGAGAAGATCCGCCCGATCATGGGCTTCCAGCACATGGCCTTCGCGCTCGACTGGCACCGCCCGCCGCGGCACATGAACCAGACGGCCTACTGGTACGTCAACACCTCCCAGTACCGCTACGACACCTTCTCCGCCGACGACCTCGACGCCGGCACCGGGATCTTCGCCGGCAAGACGGTGATGGACCTGCTGGCCCAGTCGGTCCGGCTCGGGTGGTCGCCGTCGTACCCCACGTTCGACCGCAGCAGCCTGCAGCTGGCCGACGACGCCGAGGCGGCCGGCGTGGAGGTGCCGGCGTACGTCGCCCAGCAGCTCAAGGAGGGCAGCCTCCGCTTCGCCGTGGAGGACCCCGAGCACGAGGGCAACCACCCGCGCTTGCTGTCGCTGTGGCGCTCCAACCTGCTCGGCTCCTCGGCCAAGGGCAACGAGTACTTCCTGCGGCACCTGCTCGGCACCGACTCGTCCGCGACCGCCGTCGAGGCGCCGCCGGAGCAGCGCCCCACCGACGTGGTGTGGGCGGAGAAGGCAGCCGAGGGACGCCTGGACCTCCTGATGACGATCGACTTCCGGATGACCTCCTCGACGATCTTCAGCGACGTCGTGCTGCCGGCGGCGACGTGGTACGAGAAGCACGACCTCTCCACCACCGACATGCACCCGTTCGTCCACTCCTTCAACCCCGCCATCGCACCGCCGTGGCAGACCAAGTCGGACTGGGACACCTGGAAGGTGATCGCGAAGAAGTTCTCCGAGCTCGCCGTGGACCACCTCGGCACCCGCAAGGACGTCATCGCCAAGCCGCTGTGGCACGACACCCCGGAGGCGATGGCCTCGGAGCACGGGGTGGTCAAGGACTGGAAGACCGGGGAGGTCGATCCGATCCCGGGCAAGACCATGCCGGTGATCGCGGTCGCGGAGCGCGACTACACCGCCATCTACGAGAAGATGACCTCGATCGGCCCGCTCCTGGAGAAGGTCGGCATGCTCACCAAGGGCGTCGCCTACGACGTGAAGCGCGAGGTCGACATCCTCCGCGGGCGCAACGGCGTGACCCGGGGCGGGGCCGGCGACGGCCAGCCCAAGGTCGAGACGGACGTCCAGATGGCCGACGCCATGCTCCACCTGGCCGGCGTCTCCAACGGCCACCTGGCCACCCAGGGCTTCCGCTTCCTCGAGAAGCGCACCGGCACCGAGCTCGCGGACCTGGCGGCCGAGCACGAGGGCAAGCAGATCACCTTCGCCGACACCCAGGTGCAGCCCGTCCCGGTGATCACCTCGCCCGAGTGGTCGGGGTCGGAGTCCGGCGGTCGTCGCTACAGCCCCTTCACCATCAACATCGAGCGCAAGAAGCCGTTCCACACCCTGACCGGCCGGCAGCAGTTCTACGTCGACCACGACTGGTTCCTGGGGATGGGCGAGATGCTCCCGGTCTACCGACCACCGCTCGACATGACGGCCCTCTTCGGTGAGCGGCCCATCGGGGAGCAGAACGAGCTCGGCGTCTCCGTGCGCTACCTGACGCCGCACAACAAGTGGTCCATCCACTCGGAGTACCAGGACAACCTGTTCATGCTCTCGCTGTCGCGGGGCGGCCAGTCGGTGTGGATCTCCGACCGCGACGCCGAGAAGGTGGGCATCCGCGACAACGACTGGATCGAGATGGTCAACCGCAACGGCGTCGTGGCCGCGCGGGCCATCGTCAGCCACCGGATGCCGGAGGGCACGGTCTACATGCACCACGCGCAGGACCGGCTCATCGACGTGCCGCTCACCGAGCGCGACGGCAAGCGCGGCGGCATCCACAACAGCCTGACCCGGGTGCTGCTCAAGCCCAACCACATCGTCGGCGGCTACGCCCAGCTCGCCTACTTCTTCAACTACATCGGACCGATCGGCAACAACCGCGACGAGGTCACCATGATCCGCAAGCGGACCGCCCCGGTCGAGTACTGAGCAGGAGACGACTGACATGCGCGTGATGGCCCAGATGGCGATGGTCATGAACCTCGACAAGTGCATCGGCTGCCACACCTGCTCGGTGACCTGCAAGCAGGCGTGGACCAACCGCACCGGCACCGAGTACGTCTGGTTCAACAACGTCGAGACCCGCCCCGGGCTCGGCTACCCCAGGACCTACGAGGACCAGGAGGAGTGGCAGGGCGGCTGGGTGCGCAAGCCCAACGGCCGGCTGGCGCTGCGGGCCGGCGGGCGGGTCAAGAAGCTGCTGAGCATCTTCTCCAACCCCAAGCTTCCCTCGCTCGACGACTACTACGAGCCGTGGACCTACGACTACGAGACGCTCACCAGCTCGCCGCAGACCGACACCTTCCCCGTCGCGCGGCCCAAGAGCCTGATCTCCGGCGAGAACATGAACGTCGAGTGGTCGGCCAACTGGGACGACGACCTCGGCGGCTCCCAGGAGCACGCCGCGCGTGACGTGATGCTCAAGGGCATCGAGGACAAGGTGAAGCTGGAGTTCGAGCAGACCTTCATGTTCTACCTGCCGCGCATCTGCGAGCACTGCCTGAACCCGTCGTGCGCGGCCTCCTGCCCGAGCGGTGCGATCTACAAGCGGGCCGAGGACGGCATCGTGCTGGTCGACCAGGACCGCTGCCGCGGCTGGCGCATGTGCGTGTCGGGCTGCCCGTACAAGAAGGTCTACTTCAACCACAAGACCGGCAAGGCCGAGAAGTGCACGTTCTGCTACCCGCGCGTCGAGGTCGGCATCCCGACCGTGTGCTCGGAGACCTGCGTCGGGCGGCTGCGCTACATCGGCCTCATGCTCTACGACGCCGACGCGGTCCTCGAGGCCGCAGCCGTCGAGGACGAGCACGACCTCTACGAGGCGCAGCGCGGCGTCTTCCTCGACCCGCGCGACCCCGAGGTCGAGCGAGCGGCCCTCGCCGCCGGCATCGAGGCCGACTGGATCGAGGCGGCCAAGAAGTCGCCGGTGCTGCGGCTGATCACCGACTACAAGGTGGCGCTCCCGCTCCACCCGGAGTACCGCACGATGCCCATGGTCTGGTACATCCCGCCGCTGTCGCCCGTGGTCGACGTCATCCAGGAGACCGGCCACGACGCGGAGGACCGGGGCAACCTGTTCGCCGCGATCGACGCGCTGCGGATCCCCGTCGAGTACCTCGCGAACCTGTTCACGGCGGGCGAGGTCGAGCCGGTGGAGGGCGTGCTGAAGAAGCTTGCCGCCATGCGCTCCTACATGCGTGACATCAACCTCGGGCGCGAGCCCGACGCCTCCATCCCGGCCGCGGTCGGGATGACGGAGGAGGAGATGTACGAGATGTTCCGCCTGCTGGCCATCGCGAAGTACGCCGACCGCTACGTGATCCCGCCGGCGCACGCCGAGCAGGCCCACGCCCTGGAGGAGCTGGCCACCGACTGCGCGGTCGACTTCGACGCGGCCGGCTCCTATTACGACCAGGCGCTGCTGGGTGAGGGCGCGGGCTACCCGACGCCGGTCGCGGTCGAGAACTTCCGGATGCTCCAGGACCGGCAGACCTCCGACACGGTGGCGGCGCCGGACGACAAGTCGAGCCGGGTCAACCTCCTCAACTGGGACGGCAAGGGAACGCCCGAGGGCCTGTTCCCGCGCCGGTCCGAGGGCGGGGAGCAGTGATGTTCCGCCGACGTGCCACCGGCCCCACCGACGACGTACGCCGCGTGTGGGCGGTCTGCTCGGCCGTCCTCGACTACCCGACGGCCGAGCTCGTCGCGACGGTCGACGACCTCGCGGCACTGGTGCCCCACGACCCGCACCTACCGGCGCTGCTGGCGCACCTGCGCTCCACGCCGCTGGACCGGCTCCAGCAGGCCTACGTCGAGACCTTCGACCACACCCGCAAGTGCGCGCTCTACCTCACCTACTTCGCCTACGGCGACACCCGTCGCCGCGGTGCGGCGCTGGTGAGGTTCAAGGAGGCCTACCGGGCCGCCGGAGCGGAGTGGCTCGACGACGGCGAGCTCCCCGACCACCTCTGCGCCGTGCTGCAGCTCGGCGCGACCGTCGACGCGCCCACCGCGTGGCGGTTGCTCACCGAGCACCGCGCGGGGGTCGAGATGCTCCGGCTCGCGCTGACGGGCTGGCGCAACGACGACGGCACGACCGGGTCGCCCTGGGCGGCGGCGCTGCTCGCGGTCTCCGGCACGCTCCCCGTGCTCGAGGGCGCGGAGGCCGATGCCGTACGCCGCCTGGTCGAGCAGGGTCCCCCCGCCGAGGAGGTGGGCCTGTCGGGCTACGGCGCCGACCCCGCCCTCGACGCCGGACCGGCCCTCATCGCCTCCGCCTCGATCCCCGTAGGAGCACCGAGATGAACACCTTCCTCTGGGTCATCGTCCCCTACCTCTGCCTCGCGGTCTTCGTGGTCGGGCACGTGTGGCGCTACCGCTACGACAAGTTCGGCTGGACCACCCGCTCCTCCCAGCTCTACGAGAACCGGCTGCTGCGGCTCGGCTCGCCGATGTTCCACTTCGGCATGCTCGGCGTGGTCGGCGGCCACGTCATCGGCCTGCTCGTCCCGCGCTCGTGGACCGAGGCGGTCGGCGTCGACGACCACCTCTACCACTACGCCGCGGTCATCGGCGGTCTGGTGGCGGGGGTCCTGGCCCTGGTCGGGATGTCCATCCTGGTCTACCGACGGCGCACGGTCGGTCCCGTCTTCTCCGCGACCACCCCGATGGACAAGGTGATGTACGCCTTCCTGGGCGCGGCGATCGTGCTGGGCATGTGGAACACCATCGCCGGCTCGATCTTCAGCCTGGGCGGTGAGTACATCTACCGCGAGGGCGTCTCGGTCTGGTACCGATCGTTCCTCGCCTTCCAGCCCGACGCCGCCCTGATGGCGGAGGCCCCGATCGGCTTCAAGCTGCACGCGCTCGTGGCCTTCGGCCTCTTCGCACTGTGGCCGTTCACCCGCCTCGTGCACGTCTTCTCCGCCCCGGTCGGCTACCTGACCCGCCCCTACGTCGTCTACCGCTCGCGCGACGACCGCCCGCTCGGCAACGCCGCCACCCGACGCGGCTGGGACCGGGTCGGCTGAGCCCGTGTGCCACTACTGCGGGTGCCGGCAGATCCCGCTGATCCGCGACTACATCGCCGAGCACGAGCTCGTCCTCGACCTGGGCAACCGGGCCCTGGAGGAGGCCGGCCGCGGCGCGCTCGCGGACGCGCAGGCGACCGTCGCGGAGATGCGGGCGGAGCTGGTCAGGCACTGGCAGGGCGAGGAGGAGGGCGTGTTCGCGCTGATGCGCACCGATGAGCTCTACCGCGAGCACATCGACCCGCTGATCGCGGAGCATCGCGAGCTCGACGCCCTGCTCGTCCGCCTCGACATGACCAGCGCGACGGACCGGGCCCGCCTGCGCGAGGAGGTGGAGGAGCTGAAGGTGCACATCTCCAAGGAGGAGGACGGACTCTTCCCCGTCACCCTGGTCGAGTTCAACGGCCCGGAGTGGGACGCCGCCATCGCCGCTTGGGAACGGGCCCACCCCGGCCGCACCATCTCCGTCGACTAGGCCCAGGAGGCCACCATGCAGACCACGTCCCTGACCGCCCTCGCCGCCCAGCAGCTCGAGGTCGCGCGCACCTCGAGCGCCGGCCGCTCGGCCGTCACCGTCCACGGCGGGCGCGAGCACGACCTGCGCCAGACGCTCATCGCGATGGCCTCCGGCACTCGGCTCGGTGAGCACGAGTCGCCGGGCGAGGCGACGATCCAGGTGCTCGAGGGCGAGGTGACGCTGCACGCCGGGGGAGAGGCGTACGACCTGCACGAGGGGGAGCACGGCGTCATCCCACCCATGCGGCACGACCTCGTCGCCGGCACCGATGCCGTCGTGCTGCTCACGGTGGCCACCCGCGCCTGACGTCCCGGTCCGCCGGCCCGGCCCCTACGGTGGGGCCATGACCGTCGGCCTGCTGCTCGCTGCCGGCGCCGGGGAGCGCTTCGGCGGCCCGAAGGCGCTGGCCCGCGACACCGACGGCACGTCCTGGCTGCTGCGCTCGGTGCAGGCGCTGCGTCCCTGCGCCGAGATCGTGGTCGTGCTCGGCGCGGAGGCGGAGCGCGCGGCCGCGCTCCTGCCCATGTCGGTCTCCCGCATCCGCGCCGACGACTGGACCGACGGGATGGGCGCGTCGCTGCGCGCCGGCCTCCAGGCGCTCGGCCCGACCGACCACGAGGCGGCCCTCGTGTCGCTGGTGGACCTGCCGGACGTGGACGCCGCGGTGGTCGCCCGCCTGCTCGGCGCGGTCACCGGCGCGGACGTCCTCGCCCGAGCGGCGTACGACGGCGTGCCGGGGCACCCGGTGCTGCTCGGGCGCGACCACTGGGACGGGGTCGTCGCGAGCGCCACCGGCGACCGGGGCGCGCGCGACTACCTCGCCGCGCACGAGGTCACGCTGGTCGAGTGCGGCGACCTCGCGACGGGCGCCGACGTGGACGAGCGCTGAGCCGGGTCGTCCGGCCGACGTCCGGCCGACGTCCGGCCAACGTCCGGCCAACGTGGTGGGTCGTAGCCTCTAGCCATGGACTCCGCCGCTGACGTGGCCGCCCGGCTGGGCGCGACCGGATACCTCGCCGACGACGAGCTCGCCACGGTCGTGTTCCTGGCCTCGCGGATGCAGCGCCCGCTGCTGCTGGAGGGCGAGCCGGGCACCGGCAAGACCGCTCTCGCCGAGGCCCTCGCGCAGAGCCTGGACCTCCCGCTCGTGCGCCTGCAGTGCTACGAGGGCATCGACGCCAGCCAGGCCCTCTACGACTGGGACTTCCCGCGCCAGATCCTGCACCTCCGAGCCCTCGAGGCGGCCGGCCAGGTCGACTCCGACGAGGCCGAGAAGAGCCTCTACGACGAGCGCTTCTTGCTGTCGCGGCCCGTGCTGGCCGCGCTGCGGCAGGCGCCGGCAGTGCTCCTGGTCGACGAGGTGGACCGGGCCGACGACGAGTTCGAGGCGTTCCTGCTCGAGGTGCTCTCGACCTGGCAGGTGACGATCCCGGAGTTCGGCACCGTCACCGCGCCGGAGCCGCCGCTGGTCGTGCTGACCTCCAACCGCACGCGTGAGCTCCACGACGCGCTGAAGCGCCGCTGCCTCTACCACTGGATCGACCACCCGGGCCTCGAGCGGGAGGTGGAGATCGTGCGCTCGCGGGCGCCCGAGGTCAGCGAGACGCTGGCGCGGCAGGTCGTCGAGCTCGTCCAGCAGCTGCGCAGCCGCGACGACCTGCTCAAGCCTCCCGGCGTGGCCGAGACCCTCGACTGGGCGCGGGCCCTCACCTACCTCGGCACCGCCGAGCTCGACCTCGCCTCGGCGTCGGCGACGCTCGGTGCGCTGCTGAAGTACCGCGAGGACGCCGACCGGGTGAAGGCCGCGCTGGACCGGATGATGACGCGATGACACCCCCCACGGAGTCCTCGACCGGCCACCAGGCCGACGAGGTGCTGCTCGGCTTCACCCGCGCACTCCGGGCGTCCGGCGTGCCGGTCACCCAGGACCGAGCGCACGGCTTCCTGACCGCGGTGGCGGCCGTCGGGCTCGACGACCGGCAGGCGACCTACTGGGCAGGCCGGGCGACCCTGTGCGGCTCGCCCGACGACCTCGCCCGCTACGACCAGGTCTTCGCCGCCTGGTTCGACCCCCGCGACGGCCTGCCGCGAGCCCGGCCGCGGGAGACCCCGCGCCCCGCCGCCGCCCACCTGCTGCCGGAGGCGGAGGGCAGCGGGGGTGGCGACCAGGAGGACAAGGACGTGCTGCGGGCCGCGGCGTCGCCGTCCGAGGTGCTCCGGCACCGCGACGTGGCCACCCTCGACGCCGCCGAGAAGCGACGCCTGGACGCGATGTTCGCCAGGCTGTCGCTGCGCCCGCCGAGTCGTCGTACGGCACGGCACCGGAGGTGGCACCGCGGGCAGCTCGACGCCTCCCGCACCCTGCGCGCCTCGCTGCGGCAGATGGGCGAGCCGGCGGAGATCGCGTGGCGCCGCCGTCGGGTCCGTCCGCGCCGGGTGGTGCTGCTGGTCGACGTCAGCGGGTCGATGAGCGCCTACGCCGACGCCCTCCTGCGGCTCGCCCACCGCCTGACCCAGTGCGGGCGTGCGGCCGGCGGCACCGTCGAGACGTTCACCGTCGGCACCCGGCTCACCCACGTGACGCGGGCGCTCCGCTCGCCCGACGCCGACCGCGCGATCGTGGCCGCCGGCGAGGTGGTGCCGGACTGGTCCGGCGGGACCCGGCTGGGGGAGACGCTGAAGGTGTTCCTCGACCGCTGGGGGCAGCGCGGCATGGCTCGCGGCGCGGTCGTGGTCGTCTTCAGCGACGGCTGGGAGCGCGGCGACGCCGAGCTGCTGGGCGCGCAGATGGCGCGGCTCAAGCGGGTCGCGCACCGCGTCGTCTGGGTCAACCCGCATCGCGGCAAGGTGGGCTACGAGCCGCTCCAGGCCGGGGTGGTGGCGGCGCTGCCGCACTGCGACCACTTCCTCGCCGGCCACTCCCTGGCGACGTTCGCCGACCTGACGGAGGTGATCGCGCGTGCGTGACGTGCTGCCCGAGCTGATGCAGTGGTGGGAGGCCGGCGAGACCGTCGGCGTGGGCACCGTGGTGGCCACGTTCCGCTCCGCGCCCCGACCGCCCGGCGCCTCGATGCTCGTCGGTCCCGACGAGACGGCCGTCGGGTCCGTGTCGGGCGGGTGCGTCGAGGGTGCTGTCTACGAGCTGGCCCAGACGGTGGTGTCGACGGGCGTGCCCGTCCTCGAGAGGTACGGCGTCTCTGACGACGACGCCTTCGCGGTCGGGCTGACCTGCGGCGGCATCCTGGACGTCTTCGTCGAGCAGGTCTCGCGCGAGACGTTCCCGCAGCTGGGCGACATCGCCGCCGACGTCGCAGCCGGGCGGCCGGTCGCGCTGGCGACGGTGATCGAGCACCCCGACCCGGCGTGGCTCGGACGCCGGATGGTCGTGCGGCCGGACGTTCCTGCCGAGGGCAGCCTCGGGTCGGAGCGCGCGGACGCGGCCGTCCACGACGACGCGCTCGGCCTGCTCGCCGTCGGCTCCAACGCCACGGTGACCTACGGCCCTGACGGCGAGCGGCGCGGCGAGGGGATGCGCGTCTTCGTGTGGGGCTTCGCGCCCAAGCCGCGGATGCTGGTCTTCGGCGCGATCGACTTCGCGGCCGCGGTCGCCAGGGTCGGGTCGTTCCTCGGCTACCACGTGACCGTGTGCGACGCCCGGCCCGTGTTCGCCACCACCTCGCGCTTCCCCGGTGCCGACGAGGTCGTCGTCGACTGGCCGCACCGCTACCTGCAGGCCGAGCTCGAGGCCGGTCGCATCGACCGGCGGACCGTGCTCACGGTGCTGACCCATGACCCCAAGTTCGACGTGCCGCTCCTCGAGGTGGCCCTGCGCCTGCCCGACGACGTACGGCCGGCCTACATCGGCGCGATGGGGTCCCGGCGTACGCATGACGAGCGGACCGACCGGCTGGTCGAGGCCGGCCTGTCCGCTGAGGAGATCGCCCTGCTCTCCTCGCCGATCGGGCTCGACCTGGGCGCACGGACCCCGGAGGAGACCGCGGTCTCCATCGCCGCCGAGATCGTGGCCCGGCAGTGGGGCGGGTCGGGGGAGCGACTGGCGAGCACGGAGGGCCGGATCCACCACGACGACTGAGTCGCTCGGAGCCACCTACCACGCCCGCGAGTTGGGCGGTCGGGCAGGCCTCACTTATGGTCTTCGGGATGTCTTTGCTCGCCGTGCGCCCCCGTGTCCTCGTCCGCCCGATCCTCTCCGCCGCCGCAGCGCTCCTGCTGCTCGCGAGCGTGCTGCTCGCCGGCTCGCCCGCCCAGGCGCGTCAGCCCGAGCGCAGCAGTGCTGCCGCCTCCTCGTCCGCCCCAGCCTCCGGTGCCCGCTTCTCCGTGGCGACGCTCAACCTGATGAAGGGGATGCGGGTCGCCGGCATGCGCCACGACATCAACCAGGTCATCGGTGGCGGCGCCTCGGTCGTCGGATTCCAGGAGCGGCTCTTCAGCCGTCCCGCGCTGCGCGCGTCGCTCCCGAAGTCGTGGACCCTGCTGATGCCCAGCGGCCCGACCGGCACGGACGACAACCCCATCGCCTTCGACAAGCGCGTCTGGAAGGTCCAGAAGACCTGGTCCGCCCTGCTGACCGGCACGACCTGGCGGCGCCAGACCGGCCGCATCGCCCACGACCAGTACGGCGTCGTCGCGGTGCTGCGGCACCGGAGGACCGGCCACACGATCCGGGCGGTGAGCTTCCACCTGCCCAACCACCTCCACAACCGCCGCACGGGCGGCCCCAACTACGCCAACCGCGGCGGCGTGCAGGCGATGTGGCGGATGGCCCACCGGATCCGGGTGCTGGGGCAGAACGCTCCGGAGGGCCACCAGTTCGTCGCGATGTGCGACTGCAACGTCACCGCCGACCGGGACACGACCGACGCCCTCCTGAAGGGTCGGATCATCAAGCCGTTGGGCCTGAAGTCCAACTACGCCGTCAAGGGCCGTGGGCCCGGCTCGGGGATCGACTACGTCCTGGCCGAACGCGGTGAGCCCTACCGGATCAAGACCTACCGGTCCTACACCGACCTCGTCACCGACCACCCCGGCGTCGTGGGCACCTTCGTACGACGTCGCTGAATCCGCGTGCGGCGGACCTTGACGTGGTTCCCCTGTTGCGAGCGTCACACCCGGGCTAGGTTGGCGGCGATCCCCGGGACCCGGAGCCGCCATGACCAGCGAAGACCTGCACGCACGCCGCGTGAGTGCCGTGCGCGCGTGGACGCGGTTCGTCGCGCAGGGTGACGAGCAGTCCGAGGCGGTGCGGCCCGAGATCCTGAGCAGCTGGCAGCTCTCCGGGGTGGTCTCGCCGACGGTCACCCAGGCGCCGCTCGACGACGAGGGCGACACCGCTGACTTCTGGAACGCCTCACCCCTCCAGACCGCGGTCATGCGCGTGCAGGACGAGCTGCGTCGCACGGCCGAGGACGGCGACCTGGTCATCGCGGTCACCGACGACCAGACCCGGATCCTGTGGACCTACGGCGGACGGGTGATGCGCCGCAAGGCCGAGACCGTCAACTTCGTGCCCGGCGGACGCTGGGACGAGCGCAGCGTGGGCACCAACGCGCTGGCCATCGCCGGGCGGACGGCGGCACCGGCGATGGTGTTCAGCGCCGAGCACTACGCCGAGGTCGTGCACAACTGGGTGTGCTGGGCGGCGCCCGTCTTCGACCCGGCGACCGGTCGCCCGCTCGGGGTGATCGACCTCTCGACCACCTGGGAGCGCACCCACCCGATCGGGCTGGCGACGGCACGGGTCATGGCGCGGCTGATCGAGGGCGCGATGCCCACCGACCGGCGCGGCGTACCCGGCGGCGACGAGGGCCCGGACGAGCCCGGTCTCACCCTGACCCTGCTCGGCACCGCCGAGGTCTGGCTCGACGGCCGGCGCCTGCTGCTCAACCGCCGCCAGACCGAGATCCTGGCCCTCCTGGCCCTGCACCCGGCCGGGCTGTCGGTCGAGCACCTCCACTCGCTGCTCTACGGCGACGCCGCGGTGACGACGTCGACGCTGAAGGCGGAGGTGTCGCACCTGCGGGCCGCGCTGGCCGGGCAGCTGTCCTCGCGCCCCTACCGGCTCACGATGCCGGTCACCACCGACGTCGAGGAGGTGCAGCGGCTGCTGCGGCGTGGCGACGTACGCGCTGCGGTGCGGGCCTACGGCGGCGACCTGCTTCCCGGCACGGAGTCGCCGGCGCTGGTGCAGATGGGCGACTACCTCGCCGTCAGCGTGCGCGAGGCGCTGCTCGCGCACCCCGACCCCGACGCAGTCCTGCGCTACAGCGACCTCGCGCCGTACGACACCGCCGTGGTGGAGGCCTGCCTCGCCGCCCTGCCCGTGCACCACCCCGTGGCACCCCTGCTGAAGGGCCGGCTGGCCGCCGCCCGCTGAGGCCCGACCTCGGGCGCGGTCTGGTCCTGCTGCCGCGACCAACCGGTGGCCAACCACCGCGACCTAGCGTCGGGGGAGGAGTGACCCACCTCACACGCCCGGAGGCACTGCATGACCAAGATCGAACTCACCGTCGACGGGGCTGCGGTCTCCGACGACGTCGAGCCGCGGATGCTGCTGGTGCAGTACCTCCGCGAGACGCTCGGCAAGACCGGCACCGTGATCGGCTGCGACACCTCGAACTGCGGGGCGTGCACCGTCCACCTCGACGGCACGAGCGTGAAGTCCTGCAACGTCCTCGCCGTGCAGGCCAACGGCCGCACGGTGACCACGATCGAGGGACTGGCCGACACCGCCGAGGGTGAGCTGCACCCGGTCCAGGAGGCCTTCCGGGAGTGCCACGGACTGCAGTGCGGCTTCTGCACGCCGGGGATGATCATGCAGGCCGTGGACCTGCTCGGCGAGAACCCGCACCCCACCGAGGAGGAGGTCCGGCTCGGCATGGAGGGCAACCTCTGCCGCTGCACGGGCTACCACAACATCGTCAAGAGCGTGCTCCACGCCGCCGAGCAGACGTCGACGGGGGTGACCGCATGACCGCCACCCAGGACCGTCCCGCCGCCGAGATCGGCAAGGACCGCCGCCGCAAGGAGGACCAGCGGCTGATCACCGGCCGCACCCGCTGGACCGACAACATCACCCTGCCGGGCATGCTGCACCTCGCGATGGTCCGCAGCCCCTTCGCGCACGCCACCATCACCTCGGTCGACACCGAGGCTGCCGCGGCCGCGAAGAACGTCGTCGCGGTGCTGAGCGGCAAGGACTTCGGCGAGGAGCTCGGGGTCTGCATCAACGCCTGGCCGATCACCCCGGACCAGAAGACCCCCAGCCACTCGCCGATGCCCGCGGACCGCGTCGCCTTCGCCGGCGAGATCGTCGCCGTCGTCGTCGCCCGCAGCGCCGCTGCGGCACGTGATGCGGCCGAGCTCGTCGACGTCGAGTACGACGAGCTGCCCGCCGTCGTCGGGATCAAGAAGGCCCTCGAGGACACGGTCCTCGCCCACCCCGACCTCGGCACCAACAAGTCCGCGCTGTGGGTCTTCGACTCCCAGGAGGCCGGCACCGGCAGCGACGTGGAGGCCGCGATCGAGGCGGCCCGCAACGGCGGCATCGTCATCGAGCGCGAGTACCGGCAGCAGCGGCTGATCCCCGCCTTCATGGAGCCGCGCAGCGTCGTCGTCGACCCGACCGGTGAGCAGCTCACCATGTGGTCGGCGACCCAGATCCCGCACATCCTGAGGTTCGCCCTGGCGGCCACCACCGGCGTGCCCGAGAGCAAGATCAGGGTCATCGCCCCTGACGTCGGCGGTGGCTTCGGCGGCAAGCTCCAGGCGACCCCGGAGGAGTGGATCGCCTGGGCGGTGGCCCGCCGGCTGATGAAGCCGGTGAAGTACACCGAGACCCGCAGCGAGAGCCTGATGGCGGCCCACCACGGCCGCGACCAGGTGCAGACGCTCACCCTGGCCGCCGACAAGGACGGCAAGGTCACCGCGCTCAAGGTGCACCTCGACGCCGACCTCGGCGCCTACGTCGCGATCGTCGGCGGCGGCGTACCGGTCCTCGGCGCCTTCATGTTCAACGCGATCTACAAGTTCCCGGCCTACCGCTTCGAGTGCCAGACGGTCCTCACCAACACCACCTTCACCGACGCCTACCGCGGCGCCGGCCGGCCGGAGGCGACGTACGCCATCGAGCGGCTGATGGACGAGCTCGCCGCCGAGGTGGGCGTCGACCCGCTCGAGATCCGCGAGCGCAACTGGATCACCCACGAGGAGTTCCCGTTCACCACGGTCGCGGGCCTGGAGTACGACACGGGCAACTACGAGGCGGCCACCGCCAAGGCCAGGGCGTCCTTCGGCTACGACGAGCTCCGCGCCGAGCAGAAGGAGCGTCGCGACCGCGGTGACCGCGTCCAGCTGGGCATCGGCGTCTCGACCTTCACCGAGATGTGCGGCCTGGCCCCCAGCCGGGTCCTCGGCAGCCTCGACTACGGGGCCGGCGGCTGGGAGAACGCGAGCGTGCGGATGACCCCCCTCGGCAAGGTCGAGGTCGTGACGGGCGCCAGCGCGCACGGACAGGGTCACGAGACCGCGTTCAGCCAGATCGTGGCGGACCGGCTCGGCGTCCCGTTCGAGGACGTCGAGGTGCTCCACGGCGACACCCAGGTCGCCCCGAAGGGCCTCGACACCTACGGCTCGCGCTCGCTGGTCGTCGGTGGTGAGGCGCTCGTGAAGGCCGTCGACAAGGTGATCGACAAGGCCAAGGTGCTCGCTGCGCACCTGCTCGAGGCCAACGCCGACGACCTCGAGTACTCGGGCGGTCGGTTCACCGTCCGCGGCACCGACCAGGGCATGGGGATCCAGGAGCTGTCGACGGCGACGTTCGCCGGCCACGACTACCCCGAGGGCATGGAGCTGAGCCTCGACGCCGACGCGACCTACGACCCGGTGAACTTCAACTACCCCCACGGCACCCACCTGTGCGCGATGGAGGTCGACACCGAGACCGGCGCCGTGAAGATGCGCAAGTACACCTGCTGCGACGACATCGGCACGATCATCAACCCGCTCATCGTCGCCGGGCAGGTGCACGGCGGCCTGGTGCAGGGCATCGCCCAGGCGTTGTGGGAGGAGGCGGTGCACGACGAGTCCGGCACGCTGGTGAGCGGCTCCTTCGTCGACTACCTGCTGCCGACGTCCGCCGACACGATCTCGTTCGACGTGGTCCACACCGACGACCCCAGCATCTGCACGACCAACACGCTCGGCACCAAGGGCGTGGGGGAGGCCGGCACCATCGCGTCGACCCCGGCGGTGGTCAACGCCGTCGTCGACGCCGTACGACACCTGGGCGTGAGCGACATCCAGATGCCGTGCACCCCGGAGCGGGTGTGGCGCGCGATCCATGCCCACGACGGCGACGCCCCGACCGCGGCGGACGCGATGCCGCACTTCGAGGAGGGCGCCCTCAACCAGGACCCGACCGCAGGAGGAGCAGACCAGTGATCCCGGTGCAGTTCGACTACCTCGCCCCGACCTCGGTCGAGGAGGCCCTGGCCGCCCTCGGCCAGCACGGCGACGACGCGAAGATCATGGCCGGCGGGCAGAGCCTGCTGCCGGTGCTGCGGATGCGGCTCAACGCCCCGGAGGTGGTCATCGACCTCGGTGGCATCTCCTCGCTGCGGGGGATCCGCGACGACGGCGACGCGATCGTGATCGGCGCGATGACGACCCACCACGACGTGCGCGACGACGCGCTGGTCAAGGAGCACGCCCTGCTGGTCTCGAAGGCGGCCGCCGAGGTGGCCGACTCCCAGATCCGGCACCGCGGGACCTTCGGCGGCGCGCTGGCCCACGCCGACCCCGCGGGCGACCTCGGCGCGCCCGCGCTCGCCCTCGGGGCCCAGTTCGTGATCGCGGGACCGAGTGGGACCCGGACGGTCGAGGCGTCCGACTTCTTCGTCGACCTCTTCGAGACCGCGATCGGCGACGACGAGATCCTCACCGAGGTGCGCATCCCCAAGCACACCGGCTGGGGTGCCCACTACGAGAAGTTCGTCCGGGTCGCGCACCAGTGGCCGATCGTCGCGGTGGCCGCCACCGTGAAGGGCTCCATCGACGAGGCCAGGATCGGGCTGACCAACATGGGCTCCACCCCGTTGCGCGCGAGCGCGGCGGAGCAGGCCCTCGCCGGTGCGAGCGCCACGGAGGACGGCGTACGCGCTGCGGCCGACCTGGCCGCCGAGGGCACCCACCCGCCCTCGGACCTCAACGGTGCCGCCGACTACCGCCAGCACCTCGCCCGCGTCCTGACCGGGCGGGCCGTCCTCAAGGCGGCGGGTGTCTAGATGGAGCTGAGCCACCACTTCACCGTCCCGATCGGGGTCGAGGAGACCTGGGCGCACTTCAACGACATCGCGTCGGTGGCCGAGTGCTTCCCCGGCGCCCAGGTCACCGAGGCCGACGCCGACTCCTTCTCGGGGTCGGTGAAGGTGAAGCTCGGCCCGATCGCCCTGCAGTACAACGGCAGCGGCACCTTCGTGGAGAAGGACGAGGATGCGCACCGCTTCGTCGTCGACGCCAAGGGCAAGGACAAGCGCGGCAACGGGACGGCGGGCGCGAAGGTGACGGTCTCCATGACCGGTTCCGGCGGCTCGACCGACGTCGCGGTCGAGACCGACCTCGCCATCACCGGCAAGCCCGCCCAGTTCGGGCGCGGCGTGATGCAGGACGTCTCCGACAAGCTGCTCGGCCAGTTCGTGACCTGCCTGGAGCAACGGCTCGCCGCACCCGAGGAGCCGTTGGGCGGTGAGTCGGCAGCCGCGTCCCCCGCGCCCCTGGCCGCCGACCCACCGCCGGCGGGGCCGTCCGGTGCCGCGGCACCGCCGCCCCCGGCGTCACCTCCACCGCCGCCGCCACGACCGCCCGCGTCACCGGTGGAGGCGCTCGACCTGGGCAGTGCCGTGCTTCCCGTGCTCGCCAGGACCTACTGGAAGCAGGCGCTCGGCGCCGTCCTCGTGCTCGCGCTCCTGCGCCGGCTGCTCCGGCGGGGGTGAGGCGACGGCTCAGAACACGTTGGCCGGCCGGAACTGCACCGAGAGGCGCGGGCCGGAGTGCGCCACCTTGGGCACCGCGTGCTCCCAGGTGCGCTGGCAGGACCCGCCCATCACCACGAGGTCGCCGTGGCCCATCGTCAGTGCGATGGACGAGCCGCCGCCGCGCGGGCGGAGCAGGAGCCGCCGCGGGTCGCCGACGCTGACGATGGCGACCATGGTGTCCTGTGACCGGCCGCGCCCGATGGTGTCGCCGTGCCAGGCCACGGAGTCGTGGCCGTCGCGGTAGTAGCAGCAGCCGGCGCTCACGAAGGGCTCGCCCAGCTCGGGCAGGTAGTGGGCGCTGAGGTCGTCGCGGGCGCGGGTGAGCGCCGGGTGCGGCAGCGGGTCGGCCGCGAGGTAGGTGTGGACCAGGCGCGGCACGTCGACCACGGCGTCGTACATCTCGCGGCGCTCGGAGCGCCACGGGACCCGCTCGACGAGCGCCGAGAACACCTCGTCGGGGTCGGTGAGCCAGTTGCGCTGGACGTCGACCCACGCGCCCAGGGTGAGCTCGCGGCGCTCCGGTGCGAGCGCGATGGCGGCCACGTCGGCGTCGGCGAAGAGGGACGTCTGGAAGTCCACGTGACCCATGGTACAGCAGAGATCGAACACGCGTTCGAACATTAAGAATTCGTCAAGGGATGACCACAGGCTCCGTCAATTCAGTGACGCCGGTCCAGCCCAGTCCTAACCTGTGGGAATGGAACCCGTGGACCTCGTCGTCCCGCGTCAGCGGGCGCTGAAGCACGTCCAGGTCCGCGAACACGTCCGCGGTCTCATCGAAGCCCAGCCGCCCGGCTCCGCCGCGCCCTCCGAGCGGGAGCTCGTCGCGCGTTTCGGGGTCGCCCGCATGACCGTACGCCAGGCGCTCGACGCCCTGGTCGCCGAGGGTCTCCTCGAGCGCATCCCCGGTCGCGGCACCTTCGTCGCCCAGCCCCCCAAGACGGCCGGGCGCCTCACGTCCTTCACCGAGGAGATCCGCCGCCGCGGCATGCTGCCGGAGTCCCAGACGCTGCTGGCCCGCGTGGAGCAGGCCGGCCCCGGTGTGGCCCGCGCCCTCGACATCTCGCCCGGCGACCCGGTCCTGCACTGGCGACGGCTGCGCCGCGCCGACCTCGAGATCGTGTGCGTCGAGGACGCCTACCTCAACGAGGTGCTGCTGCCCGGGTTCCTGCAGCACGGCACCCCGACCAGCCTCTACGAAGCGCTCGGCAGCCGCGGGCTGCGCCCCACGGCGGTCGAGGACTCGATCTCCGCCGACCGCGCGAGCGCCGAGGAGGCCACCGTCCTCGAGATCGCCGAGGGCGACCCGGTGCTGCGCCACTCGCGCCGGGCGGTCTCCGACGGCCGCATCGTCGAGGTCTCACGCACCTGCTACCGGCACGACCGCTTCACGGTCTACCTCCAGCTCGCCGACCGCTGATCCCTCCGGCGGGTCAGCTCGCCAGCGCCGCGATCTCGCGGTCGAGGTTGGCGCGCGCCCGGGCCTCCCACAGCTCGCGGGCCCGCGTCGAGTGGAACAGCGACGGCTTGGCCGCGAGGTCCCGCAGCACTGCGAGCCGGCCGGCCCGGAAGTCGGCGTCGGCGACGTGGGCGAAGTCGGCCCGGACCCCGGCGACGTACTCCGCGTAGCGCTCGGGACCGGCCGCCAGGATGCCGAGGTCGGCATCGCTGAGCGCGCACCCCGCCGGGTCGTCGTCGGCCGGTCGGTGGTGGATGGTCATCCGCACCAGCCGCGCCACCTCGTCGGCGTACGCCGCCGGGAGCGCGCGCTCGGCCCACTGCGCCGACCGTTCCTCGTCGTCGTCCGCACCGTCGTAGACGGCGTCGTGGAACCACGCCGCCAGCACGACCTCCGTCGCGTCGACGGCCAGCTCGTCGAGCCGGTCCAGCACCTCGCGCAGGTGCAGCAGGTCGTGGTAGCCGGAGCGGTCCCACGCGGAGAGCAGCTCGTCGCGGAGGTCGCGGTGGTCGGGCAGCGGCCACCGGTCCTCGAGGCTCATGCCTGCGCCGCCTCCTGGAGCGCGCGGGCGTGCGCGTGGCCCGGCGCCATCGCCCAGCGGATGGCTCCGGTCGACACCTTGCCGAGCGCTCGGCCGACGGTCCGGTCGAGGGTGGCGTCGAGGACCGGCGGGTGCGGCAGCCCCAGCTCGCGACGCGCCGAGGCCGGGGTGAGGGACACCGCCGCCCCGACGAGGGCGAGGTACGCCGGACGGGCCGCCAGCGGCAGGTCGGGGTGCCAGACGAGGAAGCGGATCGCGTCGCGGGCAGCCGGGGTCCCGGCCAGCTCGGGTGCGTAGGCGGCGAGCGTCGCGCGCAGCCCGGCCTCGGTCGTCGGCGGGTCCAGAACGCCCAGCAGGGCGGCGACGTGGGCGGTCTGGGCGACGTACTCATCGCGCTCCGCGCCCACCAGCGCCTCGTGGCCGAACCTGTCGTGCGCGGTCAGGAAGCTGTGGACCTCCGCGGCGTGCACCCAGCCGAGCAGGTGCGGGTCGGACGCGGCATAGGGCGTGCCGTCGGGCATCGTGCCGGTGACCGACTCGTGCGCACGCTGGACAGCACGGATCACCGCCATGGCGTCCTTCTCCGCGCCGAACGTCGTCATCGCGATGTAGGTCGACACCTGGGCGAGCCGGCCCCACATGTCGCCGCGGTAGCCCGAGTGGTCGGCCACGCCCTGCATGGCCGCGGGGTGGAGCGACTGCAGCATGATCGCGCGGATCCCGCCGACGAACATCGACGCGTCGCCGTGGACGCGGGTGATCGGAGAGCCCGCGTCGAACCACCGCGGCCCCGGGGTGCCGTGCACGCGCTCGCGCTGCCGGGGGCCGTCCGGTCCGGCGACCTTCTGGAACAGCTCGGCACCGAGGCGCTCGCGGAGTCTCACCCTCCCGAGAGTAGCGGCGCGATCCTCACGCTCCAGCGGATCGCGAGGTCCCCCAGAGGTCCTCGAGCAACGCCAGGATCCGTGGGTCGCGATGGACGCCGTGACCGGCGCCCGGGAGCTCGACCGCCGTCGCGCCCAGGGCGACCAGGGCTTCGGCCGTCTCGTCGTAGAGCGGGCTCCACCTCCCGGTGACGACCACGGTCGGCACCGGGAGCCCGTCGCCGGCGACGATGCCGGTGTCCCACGGCGGTCGCAGCCTCCGCAGCCGCGTCGCCTCGCGCTCGAGCACGTCGTCGGGGAGGTCGAGCGGCTCGGACCCCATCGCAGCGGCGAAGAGCTCGCTGAACTCGCGCGCCGACACCGTCGGATCGTCGGCCACGTCGTAGACCGGCGTCATCGCGACCACGTGCTCCTCCACGGCCGGCTTGCCGCGGGCGAGGTCGAAGCAGGCCGGTTCGCACAGCGCGAGCGACCTGACCAGGTCCGGCCGGCGCTGCGCCGCGATGACGCCCGCGCTGCCGCCGTACGACGACGCGACCACGTGGCCGCTGCCCCGCTGCTCCAGAGCGTCGACGATCCTGGCGGCGTCCCGCTCCGGGTCGTCGCCCTCGGGCGTCCGGTCGAGGAACACCCACCCCGGCCGGGACTCGGGCGCGTGCAGCGGCCAGCCCGCAGCGCCCGCTCGCCCGGCGCCGTGGAGGAAGACGACCGGTGTCGGGCCGTCCTGGGCTGCGTCCGTGGTCACGGCCGGCAGCGTAGTGGTCTCCTGGTGTGACTCAGCGGACCTTTGACTTCGAGTGCTCGAAGTTCCTACCGTCGATGGTGTGACCATGACCGCCGTGCCCCGCAGCTACTCCATCAAGGAGGCGGCTGCCCTGACGGGGCTGCCCGCCAGCACGCTGCGGTACTACGAGCAGGTCGGGGTCATCGCCCCGATCAGCCGCGGTGCGACCAGCAAGCACCGGGTCTACGACGAGGCCGACCTCGACCAGCTCATGTCGATCGCCTGCCTCTCCGCGACCGGGATGTCGGTCACCGACATGCGCCAGTACATGGCCAACGCCCGACGGGGCGCCGACGCCGCGGTCGAGCAGCAGCGCCTCCTCGAGGAGCAGCGGCGACGGCTCGCGACCGAGGCGGAGGCGATCGCTCTCCGCGAGCGCTACGTCGGGCTCAAGGTCGCCTACTGGCAGGCCGTCGCGGCCGGCGACCCGGCGCGTGCGCAGGAGATCGCAGCGCAGGCATCGGCCCTGGCCGACGAGCTGCGCCAGGTCGGCAAGGACTAGTCACCGCCCGGGACCAGGGTCCCGGCGCGCCACCACACCCCCCGAGAACGAAGGACTTCAGCATGCGCGTGAACGCCTATGCAGCACCGGCGGCCGGCGAGCCGCTGGCCCCCACCACCATCGAGCGCCGCGAGGTCGGCGCCACCGACGTGCTCATCGCCATCGAGTGGGCCGGCATCTGCCACTCCGACATCCACACGGTGAACGGCGACTGGGGCCCTCAGCCCTACCCGGTCGTGCCCGGCCACGAGATCGTCGGCACCGTCGCCGAGGTCGGCTCCGAGGTGACCACCCACCAGGTCGGCGACCGCGTCGGTGTCGGCTGCATGGTCAACTCGTGCGGCGAGTGCGACAACTGCCGCAACGGTGACGAGCAGTACTGCCGTCAGGGCATGGTGGGGACGTACGCCGCCACCGACCGCGACGGCACCACCACCCAGGGCGGCTACTCGACCCACGTCGTCGTCGACGCCGGCTTCGTGCTGTCCGTGCCTGACGGCATGGACCCGGCCGCCGCCGCGCCGTTGCTGTGCGCCGGCATCACGACGTACTCGCCGCTGCGCCGCTGGAACGCCGGCCCCGGCAAGAAGGTCGCTGTCGTCGGACTCGGCGGGCTCGGCCACATGGCCGTCAAGATCGCCCACGCCATGGGCGCCGAGGTCACCGTCCTGTCGCAGTCGCTCAAGAAGCAGGAGGACGGCCTGCGGCTCGGGGCGGACCACTACTTCGCCACCTCCGACCCGGGCACCTTCGACGCCCTCGCCGGCTCGTTCGACCTCATCGTCAACACCGTGAGCGCCTCGATCGACGTCAACGCCTACCTCGGCCTGCTGGCAGTGGACGGCACGCTCGTCAACGTCGGCGCGCCCCCGGAGCCGCTGCCGGTCAACGCGATGGCCCTCATCGGCGGCCGGCGCTCGTTCGCCGGGTCGATGATCGGCGGCATCGCCGAGACCCAGGAGATGCTGGACTTCTGCGCCGGGCACGGCATCGCGGCCGAGGTCGAGGTCATCCCCGCCGACCGGGTCAACGAGGCGTACGAGCGGGTGCTCGCCTCCGACGTGCGCTACCGCTTCGTGATCGACGCCAGCACGCTCGCCTGACCGAGGCGACCACGAACAGTGGAGCCCGGGGCCGCACGTGACGGCTCCGGGCTCCACTGGTCACTCGAGGTCGCGTCAGCTCGACTCGGCGGACAGGTCCCCGGCGTCGATGATCCGGTAGGCGTAGCCCTGCTCGGCGAGGAACCGCTGGCGGTTCTGGGCGAAGTCGGCGTCGACGGTGTCGCGCGAGACGATCGTGTAGAAGTGCGCGCTGCGGCCCTCCGTCTTGGGGCGCAGCAGCCGGCCGAGGCGCTGGGCCTCCTCCTGGCGCGAGCCGAACGACCCGCTGACCTGGATCGCGACCTCGGCCGAGGGCAGGTCGATGGAGAAGTTGGCGACCTTGCTGACCACGAGCAGGCCGATCTCGCCGGACCGGAACGCGTTGAAGAGCCGCTGCCGCTCCTTGACCGGCGTCTCGCCCTTGATGACCGGTGCGTCGAGCAGCTCGGCGATCTCGTCGAGCTGGTCGATGTACTGCCCGATCACCAGCGTCGGCTGGCCCGCGTGCTGCTTCACCAGGTCGCGTACGACGTCGATCTTGGCGTGGGTGCAGGACGCGAGGCGGTAGCGGGTGTCCGGGTCGCTCGTGGCGTAGGCCAGTCGCTCGCCGTCGGGCAGGGTCACCCGAACCTCGACGCAGTCGGCGGGCGCGATGTAGCCCTGCGCCTCGATGTCCTTCCACGGCGCGTCGTAGCGCTTGGGCCCGATCAGCGAGAACACCTCGCCCTCGCGGCCGTCCTCGCGCACCAGCGTCGCGGTCAGGCCGAGCCGGCGGCGGGCCTGGAGGTCGGCGGTCATCCGGAAGATCGGCGCGGGCAGCAGGTGCACCTCGTCGTAGACGATGAGGCCCCAGTCGCGGGCATCGAGCAGGTCGAGGTGCGGGTAGACGCCCTTCCGCTTGGTCGTCAGCACCTGGTAGGTCGCGATGGTGACGGGCCGGATCTCCTTCACCGCGCCGGAGTACTCGCCGATCTCGTCGGGGGTCAGCGACGTGCGCGCGACCAGCTCGTCCTTCCACTGGCGCGCGCTGACGGTGTTGGTGACGAGGATCAGCGTGGTGGCCTGCGCGTGGGCCATCGAGGCCGCGCCGACGATCGTCTTGCCCGCGCCGCAGGGCAGCACGACGACGCCGGACCCGCCGTCCCAGAAGGACTCCGCGGCCTCGCGCTGGTAGGGCCGGAGCGTCCAGCCCTCCTCGGCCAGGTCGATCGCGTGTGCCTCGCCGTCGACGTATCCGGCGAAGTCCTCGGCGGGCCAGCCGAGCTTGAGGAGGGCCTGCTTGAGGTTGCCGCGCTCGCTCGGGTGGACGGCCACGGAGTCGTCGTCGAGGCGGGCGCCGACCATGCCGGCGATCTTCTTCGCCCGCAGCACCTCCTCGAGGACCGGGCGGTCGGTGGAGGAGAGCACCAGCCCGTGGACGGGGTGCTTCTCGAGGCGGAGCCGGCCGTAGCGACCCATCGTCTCGGCCACGTCGACCAGCAGCGCGTGGGGGACGGCGTACCGGCTCCAGGTCAGCAGCGCGTCGACGACCTGCTCGGCGTCGTGGCCCGCGGCCCGCGCGTTCCAGAGGCCGAGCGGGGTGAGCCGGTAGGTGTGGATGTGCTCGGGCGAGCGCTCGAGCTCGGCGAACGGGGCGATCGCCTTGCGCGCCTCGGCTGCCGAGGGGTGGTCGACCTCCAGCAGGAGGGTCTTGTCGGACTGGACGATGAGGGGGCCGTCGTTCACTGCGCCGCCGCCTTCTGCCGGGCCCGGAAGGCCGCCACGTTGGCGCGCGAGGAGCACCGGTCCGAGCAGTAGCGGCGCGACTGGTTGGGGGAGGTGTCCACGAAGACGTTGTCGCAGCGGGGCTCGGAGCAGATCCCGAGGCGGGTGGCGCCGAGGTCGCACACGAGGTTGGCCAGCCCCATCAGCGCCTCGGCGACGAGCAGCTCGGCCACGGACGAGGCGCGGTTGGTCACGTGCATGTGGAGGTGGTCGGGGTCGTGGTCGGAGATCATCGGCGTGACCGGGTGCCGGGCGAGGAGGTCGTTGAGCGAGCTCACCACCCGGCGTACGTCGTCGACGTCGGAGGCCTCGAAGACCGGCCGGAGCTCAGCCTGGAAGGCCTGCAGCGACGGCACGTCGTCCTCGACGACCGAACGGTGCAGCCACGAGCGGTCCGCGAGGTGCTCGCGCAGGGCCGCCGCATCGGGCAGCTCGGCGTTCACGAGCGCGGCGGAGCGCTCGGCGTAGCGGATGAAGTCCACAGAGCCATTCTACGGAGATGCCCCTTACCGGACCGATTCCGGCGGGCGCGGTCAGGCCTGCCGCACCCCGGTGATCCGGTGCACCGCGAACTCGCGCACGGCGTCGGCGCGGTGGTCGTACGCCGACAGCCGGCCGCCGTCGAGCCGGCGCGGGTCGACGACCCGCTCGCCGGTCGCGCCGTGGTTGTCGACGTAGCCGATCACCAAAGTGCTCCCGCCCTCGATGGCGTCGCGGAGGGCCGCCAGGGCGCCCGACGGCGACGTGGTCGCCACGGTGGGGGGACGGGAGGACTCCGCCCGGTCGCCCGCCCGGATGGCGGTCGCCACGGCCTGCACCTGCGCCGCCTGGCGGGCCTCCACGGCGCCGGCCGGGCGGCGGCCGCGGCGGCTGCGCGCCCGCTGCAGGTCGGGGCGGCTGACCCGCACCGTCCCGTCGGCGGCCTCGACGACGGGAGCGGCGCCGAGCTCGCGCAACCGCGGCAGCAGCACGTCGAGCGGCGAGGTGGCGATCGCGACGGTGGGGGCGAGGAGGCGCAGGCCGAGCGTGCGGGCGCGCGGGTCGTGGACCAGTGCGGCCAGGGCCGCCTCGTCGTCGGCGCGCAGGAAGGCCTCGGCGTGCCCGACCCGCACCGAGCCGAAGGTGCGCGACACGTCGTCGACGAGGAACTCCAGCGGCTGGGGGACCGGTGTCTGCGAGACGGAGGTGAGGAAGTCGCGCACCTCGAGGGCGGACCAGCCGGCGTCGAACCCGCGCCGCAGGGAGCCGGAGGTGAACCGGTAGACGGTGGCGCCGCCGCGCGACTCCACGTCGGCGAGCAGGTGCAGCCGGCGCGCGACCTCGGTCTCCAGCGGGCCAGGCGCGACGGCGGTCAGGTCGGCCTGGAGCAGCACCTTCTCCACCGGGCGCGGGAGGTGGGGGTCGATCGCCTCGGCGGCGCCGGGCAGGTCGCCGGCCGCCACCAGCCGCCCGCTGGGCGGGAGCGCCCCGGCCCCGCTGACCCCGAGCACCGCGGCCTCCGAGAGGGCGGCGGCCACCAGGTCGGAGAAGATCGTCGGCCGGCGTGGGCGCAGCCAGCCGACGCGCTGCACCAGCGACGGGATCCCGGTGCCGGCGGCCAGCACCTCGCCGTCGGGCACCTCGGCGAGCACCTGCAGGGCCAGGCGCCGGGCCTCCTCGGTGAGCCCGCTCGACAGCTCGGGGGCCAGCGCGTTCCACGTCTTCCCGGCAGCGTCGCGCCGCCCGACCAGCGACGGCACCCGGCTGCTCGCCAGCCAGCCGCCCACCAGGCGGGCCCACCGCTCGGAGGTCGGCCGGCCGGACCAGACGTCGAACTCGTCCGTCGGGAGCCAGGCAGGCGTGCCGTCGGGCTCCGTGCCCTCGGCGACCAGCCCGGCCGCCTGCGCCACCTCCACGAGCAGTGCGGCACCCGGCTCGTCGACGTGCAGCTCGCGGGCCACCGCCTTGAGGTCGCGCACGGCCAGGCCGCCGCTGCGCAGCACGCTCGGCGGCTCGACGCCCCAGTGGTCCAGCAGCAGCTCCACGCGGCGTACGACGTCGAACGCGGCGCCTGCCGCCGTGCGGGCCACGAGTGCTGCGTCGCGCGGTGCCGTGGCCAGGGGCGGCACGTCGTCGACCGGCTCGGTGGTCGTGCGGCCGCCGCGCAGGGCGAGCCCGACCTCGCCCGGCATCACGACGGTGTCGCCCTCGCGGGGCACGAGCAGCCGCCGGCTGAGCAGCTCCTCGGCCGGCGAGGCGGCCTCGGCGGGTGACACCGTGCGGCGCGCGGCGCCGGTCGTGCCCTCGCCGCCGTGGGCGTCGACGTGGGCAAGCATGGCGGCCGCGGCCGGGCTGAGCTCGGCGATCCGGCCCGCGATCTCCGCCGGCGGGGCCGGGTCCGGGCTGCTGGGCCGCAGCCCGCTGGTCACCCCCGGCATCCCACGCATCGCGTCGGCCACTCCGCTGAGCGCCCGGATGCCGCCCGGCGCCTCCCAGGCCAGGGCGAGGTCCAGCAGCCGGTTCAGGGCCCGGGCTGCGTGGTCCGGGTCCGCGCGGACGATCGAGATCACCTCCTCGGAAGTGGTTTGACCGGCAACCAGCAGGGCATCAAGGACGGAAAGCTCGAGCCGGTCCAGGCCGTCGAGGGCGCGGTGGAGAGACGAGCGCGTGGCGGCCCGCGAGGCCAGCTGCGACGAATCCTGAGGGGCGGGCGTGGCGAGATCGGGACGGGCCCTGAGCAGCGCGACGAGGCGCTCGTCGGGCCAGGCCCGGAGCTGTTCGGCGAGGGTGCGCGCGGGTGTCGCCCGCCCTGAACTGGACATCCCTCTTACGCTACTCGCCGGGCCGGCACCGCCGCCGGGCCTCCGGACAGTGGGCATCGAAGAGGGCACGGGATGAAGAACGTTGATCTGCACCACGGCGCCGCCAGCGACGTCGGGCTGGTGCGCAAGGTCAACGAGGACTCCTTCCTCGTCGCGCCGCCCGTCTTCGTCGTCGCCGACGGGATGGGCGGCCACTCCGGCGGCGACGTCGCGAGCCAGATCGTCGTCGAGGAGTTCCAGCGCCTCGCCGAGGTCCATGACCCCTCTCGCGGTGCCGAGCAGGTCGCCGACGCGTTCGGCCGCGCGCAGGCGCGGATCATCGACTACGGCAACGCCCACCGCGCGATCACCCCGGGATGGCACGCCGGCACGACCGCGGTCGTCGCGGTGCTCGTCGAGGACGACGGGGTGGCCAAGTGGCTGCTGGCCAATCTCGGCGACTCCCGCATCTACCGCATCACCGAGGGCCGCCTCGAGCAGGTCAGCGTCGACCACTCGGTCGTCCAGGAGCTCATCGACGCGGGCGCGATCACGGCCGAGGAGGCCGCGGTCCACCCCGAGCGCCACGTGATCACCCGCGCGCTCGGGAGCCCCGAGGGCATCCACCCCGACTTCTTCCTGCTGCCCCTCGGCTCGGTCGAGCGCCTGCTGCTGTGCAGCGACGGCGTCACCGGGATGATCGAGGACAAGGAGATCGAGGAGATCCTCGAGTCGGTCGCCGACCCGCGCGACGCAGCCGACCGCCTCGTGCGGGCCGCGGTGGTGGCCGGCGGTCGTGACAACGCCACGGCGGTCGTCGTCGATGTGGTGGGATTGGTGAAGGACGCCAGTTACGACTCCCAGCGGCAGCTGGAGAGTCTCGAATCCAAGCTTGGGGGACGACAGTGAGCTCAGAGGACCGGCTCCGGGCCAGGTTCGCGACGGGGGACTGGTACGCCGTCGTCGGCGACCACGTCACCGTGCTCCTCCCCGCGAGCCAGCGCGACCGGGTCGCGGGCCTGTGGGACCTGGCCGACTCCGGCGCCACCGCCGACGCCGTGCTCGACGCCCTCCTCGCGGGCGGCCTGTCCTCCCTCGACCACTTCGCCCTCGTCGCCCGCGGTGACGACTCGACCCGGTTGATCGTGCGCGGCATCCCCGCCGCCACCGTCTCCGCGCCCTCGGGCGAGGAGGTCGTCAGCGCCGCCGTCGGCACCGCCTGGGCCGAACGGGTGATCCCCGGCGTCACCTCGATCCGCGTCACCCTCGCCGGTGACGGCGACGTCGAGCACGCCCTCACGCCCGGCCTCGCCCGGGTGTCCACCGTCGAGTTCGGCGCCGCGTCCACCCCGTCGTCCACCCCGGCGTCCGAGCCGTCGGCCGCGTCGGGGACCCCCGAGCCCGTCATGGCGGCCGAGCCGGAGCCCGAGCCGGAGCCGGAGCCGGAGCCCGACATCCAGCCCGAGCCGGAGGCCCGGTCCGAGCCGGTCATGGCCGCCGAGTCCGAGGCGCTGCCCGAGCCCCCCGCCCCGCCCGTCCCGCCGGCCGCCCCTGAGCTGGCTCCCGTGCCGCCCGCACAGTCGCTGAGCTTCGGCGACCCCGGCGACGACCCCACCCCGACCGGTGAGACGCCGGTGGTGGGGGAGGACGAGTGGTCCGACCGTGACGGCCAGACCGTGGCCGGCCACCACGCGCCCGACTTCGACCGGCCGCCCATTCCCGGACAGGAGATCGCCCCCGACGTGGTGTCGCACCCGGTGGCGTCGCTGGTGTTCTCCACCGGCGACGTGGTCACCGTCGACCGCACCGTGCTGGTCGGCCGCGCGCCCGAGGCCCGCCGCTTCGCCTCGCACGACCAGCCGCACGTGGTCACGGTCCCCAGCCCGCACCAGGAGATCTCCTCGACACACCTCGAGATCCGCCCCGGCGCCGGCGCCGACCACGGCTCGGCCATCGCGACCGACCTCGGCTCGACCAACGGCACCGTCCTTGCACTGCCCGGCCTCGACCCCGAGGACCTCAAGCCCGGCATCGCGGTGAGCCTGGTCCCCGGCGCCGTCCTCGACCTCGGCGACGGCGTCACCATCCAGGTCACCAACCCCTGAGCCTGACACCACCGTGACCCAGCAGCCGCACCCCGTGACCTACCCGATCGCCCAGCTCGAGCGACGGTTCACCGCCTTCGCCATCGACCGCATCCTGGCCTGGGCCCTCCTGGCGCTCGTCGGCGTCCTCACTGTCATGTTCGTCTCCGACGACGTGTGGACGGTGGTGGGCGTGGTCGGCGGCGCGATGGTGCTGCTGTGGCTCGTGCTGGCAGTGCTGCTCGGGATGAGCGGCACGTCACCGGGCAAGGCCGCGACGGGACTTCGTGTGGTGCACCACGGCACCGGCACCCCGATCGGCGTCGGCCCGGCCCTCCTGCGCTCCCTCGTCCTCGGTGCCGCCGGCCTGCCCACGTTCGGCATCGGCGTCGCGACCCTGGCGTGGACGGCCGTCGAGGACCGCGGTCGCCAGCGTCGCGGCTGGCACGACCACCTGGCCCACACGGTCGTGGTCGACGTACGACCCGTGGTGGAGGTCGCGACCTCGGCGGTCGACGAGGGCCCCCGCCACATCGTCAACCTCACCGCCATGCGGCTGATCCCGGCGCCGCCGGTGGAGGCGGTCCGCACGCCCGAGCGCTCCGAGCACTCGATGCGCCGCCAGCAGCTGCCGCCCGAGGTCGTCGCCCCACCCGCGGCCGCACCACAGCAGGCGGCGCACCAGGCCACGCAGGCCCCGCCGACCCAGCCGGTCCCGCACCCGGCCCCGCCCGTCGCCCACCCGCAGGCACCCCAGCAGGCACCCCAGCACGCACGGCACCGCGCCCCCCAGGCCCCGCCTGCCCCATCGGTGGCCCCGCCCGCGCAGCCCCTGGCCCCGCCGGCGACCCAGCCCGGGCGCCCGCAGCCCCAGCCGGCGCGCTGGCGGGTGCACTTCGACAACGGCGAGAGCTTCGTCATCGCCGGCATGGCGCTCGTCGGCCGTCGCCCCGAGCCGCGCAGCGGCGAGCAGGTCGCCCACCTCATCCCGCTCGCCTCGGCCGACATGTCGGTGTCCAAGACGCACGCCCAGTTCGGACCCGCGCCCGACGGCACGATCGTGGTGATGGACCGCGGCTCGACCAACGGCACGATCCTGGTGCGCCAGGGCGTCTCGCGACAGCTCGCCGCCGGCAAGCCGGCCGCCCTGGTCCACGGCGACAAGGTCGTCTACGGCGACCGGGAGATGACCATCACCCGCGAGGCCTGAGCGCCCACGGGTGTGCGAGCGCGCACCGGGCGGCCATGATGTGCCCGTGCCGTCCTTCCTCGACCTGCTCTACGACGAGGCGCCGCTGAGCGCGTTCGACGAGCGCCTCGCGCAGGCCGAGCGCGAGCTCGACGAGCAGGCGGTCGCCGTCGTCCGCGGGGAGTACGACGTCGCGCTGCGACTGCGCGACCTGATCGCCCGGATGCGCTCGCGCGAGGCCGAGCTGTCGGCGTTGTACGAGACGGCCTCCGACCTCACCGCCATCCGCGACGTCGACACCATCCTGGCCGCCATCGTGCGCCGCGCCCGGCAGCTCCTGCACTGCGACATGACCTACCTCTCGCTCAACGACGAGGGCGACGGCGCGTCCTACATGAAGGTCACCGACGGCGCCCTGACCCGCGAGTTCCAGAACCTCCGGCTGCCGTTGGGCACCGGGCTGCTCGGCCTCGTCGCGCAGACCGGTGCCGCGTACTTCACCGAGGACTACGCCTCCGACGAGCGGTTCGTGCACAAGGGCTACATCGACGAGGCCGTCGCCGGGGAGCAGATCCGCGCCATCCTGGGCGTGCCGCTCGTGCTCGACGGCGTGGTCATCGGCGCGCTGCTGGCCGTGCACCGGTCGGTGCGCCGGTTCCCGCAGTCGGAGGTCAGCCTGCTCACCTCCTTCGCCGCCCATGCGGTGGTCGCCCTGGAGAACGCGCGCCTCTTCGCCGAGCTCGACGAGGCCAACCGGTCGCTGACGCGGCACACCGAGGCCGTCGACGCCGCCGCGCTCGCCCACGACCGGCTCACCGACCTGCTGCTCGGCGGTGGGGGAGTGGCCGAGGTCGCCGAGGTGCTGTCGGCGGTGCTCGACGGCTCCGCGTCGGTGTGGGCACCGTCGGGGGAGCTGCTGGCGGGCGATGACCCCGGGCTCGACTGGGCGGGCGTGGTCCCGGCCTCGGTCGCGTCGGGCCGCTCGGTCGTGGTCGATGGCGGCCTGGTGTCGGCGGCCCTCGCGGGCACCGAGCACCTGGCCACCCTGGTGCTGCGACGCGACGAGCCGCTCGACCTCGCCGGTCGCCGTACGCTCGAGCGCGGCGCGCTGGTGACCGCGCTGGTGCTGCTGTTCGCGCGCTCGATGACCGACGCCGAGGAGCGCCTCGGTGGCCAGCTCCTGGTCGACCTGCTGGAGGCCGACGCGGGGTCCCGCGAGCGCCTGCGGGACCGCGTCCGCCGCCACAGCGCGAGCCTCGACGGCCCCGTCGTGGTCGCCGCCGCGAGCATCGACGGTGCCGACCGCCACCGCGCCAGCCGCGCCGCGGTCGCCCTGGCCCGCCGGATGTCCGGGCTCGCAGGGGAGCACCGCGGCGCCGTCGTCCTCGTCGTCCCCAACGAGGACGCGCACCGGGTCGGCGCCGAGCTCCAGGCGGTGGTGCAGGGCCTCGGAGGCACCGCGACGGTCGGGGTCGCGGCCACCAGCGACGCACTGCAGGGTGATCGCCTCGTCGCCGCCCACGGCGAGGCGCGGCGCTGCCTCGACACATTGGTGCGGCTGGGACGACGCGGTGAGGTCAGTGACCCTGCCGGGCTGGGCGTGGCGCGGCTGCTGCTGGGCGACAACGAGCCCGAGCACGTGAGCGCCTTCGTGGAGGCGATGGTCGGGCCGGTCCGGGAGTGGGACGCGCGGCGCGGCACCGGCCTGGTGGACACCCTCGAGGCGTGGTTCGCCACCGGCGGCCACCTCAAGGACACCGCGGCGGCGTTGCACCTGCACCCCAACACGGTGACGCAGCGCCTCGACCGCGTGGGCGAGCTCCTCGGGGCGGGGTGGCGCGACCCGGCTCGGGCCCTCGACCTGCAGCTGGCGCTGCGGCTGGCACGCCTCCAGGACGTCTGACCCCGCTCCCATGTGGCCCGGCCACACGCCGAAGGCTCAAGTGTGGGGCCACAGGCCATGTGCCGTACGTCACTACGCTCCCTACGGTGGAGCGCATGACCACCGCCACCCCCACCACCGCGCCCGCCCTGGCCGGCCGCCGGGCACTCGTGACGGGAGCCGCGAGCGGCATCGGCGCCGCCGTCGCCGCCCGGCTGGCCGAGAGTGGCGCAGAGGTCCACCTGCTCGACCGCGACGAGGAGGGCGTGGCCAAGGTCGCAGCCCAGGTGCACGGCACCCCGCACGTCGTGGACCTCACCGACGAGCACGCGATCGAGGCGCTCGACCTCGAGGTCGACGTGCTGGTCAACAACGCGGGCATCCAGCACGTCGCCCCTCTCGAGTCCTTCGACCCCGAGCGGTTCCGCACCATCCACGCGCTGATGCTGCACGCACCGTTCCTGCTCGCCCGCCTGGTCCTGCCCGGGATGTACGCCCGGGGCTGGGGCCGGCTCGTCCACGTCTCGAGCGTCCACGGCCACCGGGCGTCGGCGTACAAGTCGGCCTACGTCAGTGCCAAGCACGGCCTCGAGGGCCTGTCCAAGGTCATCGCGCTCGAGGGCGCCGACAAGGGCGTCACCAGCAACACCGTGTGCCCCGGCTACGTCCGCACACCGCTCGTGGAGGGCCAGCTCGCCGACCAGGCCCGCACCCACGGCGTCCCCGAGGACGAGGTCCTCGACTCCGTCCTGCTCGCCCGTACGCCGCTGCGCCGGCTGGTCGAGCCCGAGGAGGTCGCCGACGCGGTGGCCTTCCTCTGCAGCCCCGCCGCCACGTCGATGACCGGCTCGTCCCTGGTCCTCGACGGTGGCTGGTCGGCCGCATGACCCACCCCGACCCCAGCCCGACCCCCGACCCCATGCCATCCCCCGATGAAAGGCACGCCATGACCACCGACACCTCACCACGCGCCGGAACCTCCCCGTCGCCCACGGAGCCCGGTCGCACCAGCATCGTCAAGGTCGTCTTCGCGTCCCTGATCGGGACGGCCGTCGAGTGGTACGACTTCTTCCTCTACGGCTCGGCCGCCGCTCTCGTCTTCGGCACCCTGTTCTTCCCCGACAGCGAGCCGGCGACCGCCACCCTCCTCGCCTTCGGCACCTACGCGCTCGGCTTCGTCGCCCGGCCCCTGGGCGGCATCGTCTTCGGGCACTTCGGCGACCGGGTCGGCCGCAAGAAGATGCTGGTCTTCTCGCTCTTCCTGATGGGCCTGGCGACGTTCGCGATCGGCCTGCTGCCGACGTACGCCTCCATCGGCGTCGCGGCACCGCTGCTCCTGCTGGCCTGCCGGCTCGTCCAGGGCTTCGCCGTCGGTGGCGAGTGGGGCGGCGCCGTCCTGATGGCCGCCGAGCACGGCGACGACTCGCAGCGCGGCTTCTGGTCCTCCTGGCCGCAGGCCGGCGTGGCGCTGGGCAACCTGTTCGCCACCGGTGTGCTGTGGGTGCTCGCCGCGGTCCAGTCCGACGCGGCCTTCGAGTCGTGGGGCTGGCGGGTGCCGTTCCTGCTGAGTGCCGTCCTCGTGGGCGTGGGCCTGTGGGTCCGTCTCTCCATCGAGGAGTCGCCGGTCTTCAAGGAGGCCCGCACCGAGCTCGCGGCCAAGGAGACGACGCACCTGCCGCTGGTCGAGGTCTTCCGGAAGTACCCCAAGGAGGTCTTCGTGGCGATGGGGATGCGGATGGCGGAGAACATCTCGTACTACCTCTTCACCGTCATCTCCATCTCGTTCCTCACCATCTACGCCGGCACGGCGGACGACAAGTCGCTGATCCTCAAGGCCCTGCTGATCGGCTCGGTCGTGCACTTCGTGACCATCCCGGTCGTCGGGGCGCTCAGCGACCGCGTGGGCCGGCGACCGCTCTACCTCGTCGGCGCCGTCGGCGTCGCGGCCTGGTCGTGGGTCTTCTTCGACCTGATCGCCTCCCGGTCGGAGGGCAAGATCATCCTGGCGATCGTCGTCGGCCTGGTCCTGCACGCGCTGATGTACGCCCCGCAGGCAGCCTTCTTCTCCGAGCTGTTCGGCACATCGGTCCGCTACACCGGCGCGTCGGTGGGGTACCAGCTCGCGTCGATCTTCGCGGGCGCGCTCGCCCCGATCATCGCGATCGAGCTGCTGGGCGACGCCACCGCCGGCGTCACGAACGTCCCCAAGGTGGCGGTCTACATGACCGTCGCGTCGGTGATCACCATCGTCGCGGTGCTCTTCGCCCACGAGACCAAGGCGACCTCGCTACGGCACGACCGCGTGCTCGGCGACTGACCCCGGCAGCGCCACCGGCCGTCGTCCCCTCGGGGGCGGCGGCCGTCGTCGTGTCAGCGGGTGAGCGCGACCGGGACGCGGGTGACACCGCCGCGGGCGCCGAGCCAGACCAGCTCGCCGTCGTCGAGGCGGCCGGGGGTGGTGGGGCCGGAGACGGTGACGGTGAAGGTGGCCGACTCCCCGGGCGAGAGGCGTACGGCGAGGGGCTGGACGCGCACCCGGTGGGAGGTGAAGCCGCGGGCGGTCACCGAGAAGTACTCCGGGCGGCTGCCGACGTTGGTCACCCGCCGGACGGCGGTCGTCTGCCCGGCGGGCATCAGGAGGGAGGTCGTGTTGAGGTCGGCGAGCCGGTTGCTGCGCAGGGCCCGGCGCCAGGCGCCCGCCGTGACCTCGAAGGCCAGGTGGGCCCGCGGCGCGCGGCTGGGCAGCGCGCCAGCCCCCTGCGTGAGCGCCGAGGAGCCGGGGACCGGTCGGGCAGAGGTGACGAGCATGGAGCGGACCACCGCGGCGGACCAGCCGCCGTGCTCGGCCCGCAGGAGCGCGGCGAGCCCGCTCGCGCGGGCGGTCGCTGCCGAGCTGCCGCTGAAGACGCCCCAGCTGCGACCGCTGGACTCGGGCAGGGCGCCGAGCACCGCGTCGCCGTCGGCGACCGCGTCGGGCTTGAGCGTGGCACCGCGCGGGTCGCCGGAGGCGCTCCACGGCGGTGTACGCCGCTCGCCCGCGGCGCCGACGACGCGGGACATGCGCAGCCGGGCGTCGGGGTGGCGGGCCACCCAGCGGCTCAGCTCGCGACCGGCGACGGCGGCCAGGTGCACCGTCGGGACGGCGTGGAAGTCGGCGGTGACGGCGCCCGGAGTGCGATTGAGGAGCACCATCGCGCGTCCGCCGGCCTGGGCGACGGCCTCGGACTTGTCGATGCGGCCGATGCCGCCGCGGCGGCACACCACGATCCGCTCGGCGACGAGGCGGGAGTCGAGCGCGCCCTGCCGGCACTGGCCTGCGTCGTGACGGGAGGCACCGGGGGCCGCTGCGTCCTGGGCCAGCACGGCGCGCCCACGCACCGGGACCGGACGGCCGCCACCGGTCCAGGAGGAGCCGCCCGGGACGGTCACCCGCCCGCGGGACATCCGGCCGATCGTGGAGCCGACGGTCGTGACCCACGGCCCGGCGTGCGCGGCGAAGGCCGAGCGCGCGGCGTTGCCCGCGGCGCCGATGACCACGATGTCGGCCTCGGCCGCGCCGAGGAGGGCCCGCTGGAGGATGTCGATGCGCTCGCCACCGGAGAGCGCGAGGTTGAGGACGTCGACGTGGTCGGCGACGGCCGCGTCGACCGCGCTCACCACGTCGGCCGTCGAGCACCCGTCGCCGGACGGGTCCGGTGCGCCCCAGCACGCCTTGTAGGCGGCGATGCGCGCCTGCGGGGCCACACCGCCGAAGCGACCGGCGTCGCGGCCGTCGACACGGACGCTGACGCCCGCGTTGCCGGCGGCGACCGACGCGACCTGGGTGCCGTGGCCGAGGTCGTCGAGCGCGGACCAGGACTCCGAGGAGCGCACCGCGTCGCGGCCGAAGCCCTCGACGAACCAGCGGGCCCCCACGACCTTGCGGGTGCAGTCGTCGGCGGTCCAGCCCTCGCCCACGCTGCACGTGCCGGCGAAGCGCTGGGGGTCGGCCCCGAGGCCGGGCACGTCGGCGAAGGCGGGGGAGCCGGGAGCGAGGCCCGAGTCGACCACGCCGATCACCACGCCTGCGCCGCCCCGCAACCGCGGAGTGGCGGCGGCGCGCACCGCGGCGAGCGACGTACGACCGGCGAGCGGGCGGACCGTGTCAGCCTCGATCGCGGCGACGCCGGGCTGTTGCTCGAGCGCGGTGAGCTGGCTGTCGGTGAGGCGGGCCGCGAAGCCGTTGAGCGCGGTGGTCCAGCGGTAGACGGGCTCGCCGGCGCCCACCGCGGAGAGCAGTGCGTCCTGCCGTGCGACGAGGTCGGCGGCCTCCCGCGTGCCGGCGGACGTGCCCGGCCCCTGCAACGCGACGAGCGTCAGCGGGATCGACGGGGGCGGCGTCGGTGGGGCGTCGTCACCGACGGCGGCGGCAGTGCCGGTCAGCGCGATCGCGAGGGCGAGCGCACCGCTCCCCAGGATCCGCCCCGCCGGTCGTGCCCACACCGTGCCCACCCACTTCGTCGAGATCGCCCAGGTCCGCCGCCCGTCCGACGGGGACCCACGAGTTTTCCATGGTCCCAGCAGGGGCGTGGGCAAATCAAAGCGGACCCCGGGGGAACCCGTTGGTGGTGGACTGGTCCAGCCGCCTATCCTGTGCCGCGCCCGTGAATCCGCGGGCGCCGGAGATCGACCTGAGTGGAGCAGTCCTGTGCCCAGTGGCAAGGTGAAGTGGTTCGACGCGGAGAAGGGCTTCGGCTTCCTGTCGCAGGAGGACGGGCCGGACGTCTACGTCCACTCCGACGCGCTGCCCGAGGGCATCACCACGCTCAAGGCGGGCACCAAGGTCGAGTTCGGCATCGCCCAGGGCCGCCGCGGCGAGCAGGCGCTCCAGGTCCGTGTCGTCGACGCCCCGGCCTCCGTCGCCCGCAACCAGCGCAACGCCCAGCGCAAGCAGCCGGACGCGATGGTCACCATCGTCGAGGACCTCATCAGGATGCTCGACGGCGTCGAAGAGACCTACCGGCGCGGCCGGCACCCCGAGCGGGCCGCGGCGCGTGGCACGGCGAAGGTGCTGCGCGCGCTCGCCGACGAGCTCGAGATCTGAGGCGACTGCCGGGTCAGGCCCGGCGCGGCCGGGTGAGCAGCACGAAGGTCGCCCAGGCGCCGAGCACTCCCGCTGCGATGCCCAGGCCGAGCCGGGGCATCAGCGGCATCACGATGCCCACGAACCCGCCGATCACCCACGCGAGCTGGAGCGTGGTGTCCGAGCGGGCGAAGGCGCTGGCCTGGATCCGGCCGGGCACGTCGCGCTGGATGGTCGAGTCGAGCGAGAGCTTGGCGAGCGACTGGGCCAGGCCCGCGGTGAGCCCGAGCAGCACCAAGGGGATGAGGCCGTAGAACAGCGCGGCCACCACTGCGATCGCGGCGTCGGCCAGCAGCGCGAGCACCACGGTGACCGCGGGGTTGAGGCGTCTGAGCAGCGAGCCGATGGCGATGCCGAGGGTGTTGCCGAGGCCGGCCGCGCCGATGACCAGGCCCAGCAGGACCTCGGGCTTCCAGTCGCCGATCGGGTTGTCGCGCAGCAGGAACGCCATGAACATCGTCAGGAACCCCGACAGCCAGCGCGGCCCGCAGTTGGCTCGCAGGGCGAAGGCCACCGCCGAGGGGATCCGGGTCTTCGACCGGCGGGTGGTGGTCGCCGCGTTGGTGGGGCCGGTGAGAACCAGCTCGCCCTCGCCGTGGCTGGAGTCGACCTTCTCCGGCAGGCGGATCGCCCAGATGGTGGCGAGCACGAAGACCAGGAAGGCGTAGCGCAGCGACCACTCCGGGCCGAACGTCGAGGCGAGCACGGCCAGCGGCGCCGAGATGCCGGCGCCGACGACGCCCGCGAGGGAGACCCGCGCGTTGGCCTTGACCAGCGTGAGGTCGGGCGGCAGCAGGCGCGGGACCGCGGCGGCCCGGGTGACGCCGTAGGCCTTGGACGCGACCAGCACGCCGAGCGCTGCCGGGAACAGCCAGCCGGACTCCGTCACCACCGCGGTCGCGAGCACCCAGCACAGGAAGCACCGGATCGCCATCGTGGCGCCGACGGCCCACCGCCGGCCGTGGCTGAAGCGGTCGAGGAAGGGCCCGATGAGCGGCGCGACGATCGCGAACGGCAGCATCGTCAGCCCCAGGAACAGCGCGACCTGGCCGCGGGCCTCACCGGTGGGCACCTGGAAGAACAGCGTGCCCGCGAGCGAGATCGCCACCGCCGCGTCCCCGGCGGCGTTGAAGGCGTGCAGCTCGATCAGCCGGGAGAGTCCGGAGTCGCCCGCGCCCTCCGCGCGCGCCGCGCGTCGCGCCTGGGAGACCGCGTAGTGACCGGCTGTCCCGGCGCCGCGCCCGGCGACGCGCGCGCCCCGGCCGGCGGCCCGGACCCCGCGTGCGGCGCCGGACAGCGAGCGACGTACGGCACTGGGCGGAGGTGCTGCGGGGGACTCCCGGTGGTCGTGGGGGAGGTCCTGCGAGCGGGTGTCCGACTGCTGCCCCGGTGTCGGGTCGGGGCGGTCGGTGGTCACGTGCACCATCTTGACCTACCCGCCCGACAGCGCGGGGGAGGACGTCTCGGTGTGGGCCTCGACGGGACAGGACCACCGTCGGTTTGTCATGATGCGCAGGTGATCGCTCTCCCCACCCGTGCCGGCAAGCCGGACTCCGCCCTCGCCAAGGCCGTGGACCTGGCCAGGAGCATCGTCCTCGAGGTCGCGGAGCCCGCCGAGGTGGGCGACCACCTCGGTGCCAAGGCCGAGGAGGAGCGCGTGGTCACCCACCACTTCGCCTGCGAGCGCCCGGGCTACCCCGGCTGGTACTGGTCGGTCACCCTGACCCGTGCCAAGCGCGCCAAGGACGTGACCGTCAACGAGGTGGTGCTGCTGCCCGGCGACGAGGCGATCGTCGCGCCGGCCTGGCTGCCCTACAAGGAGCGCATCCAGCCCGGCGACCTCTCGCCCGGCGACCTGCTGCCGGTCGAGGACGAGGACGCCCGCCTGGTGCCGACGTACCTCGTCGGCGACGACCCGCTCGACAGCGACGACAAGGCGCAGGTGCGCCGCGTCGCCGAGGACCTCGGCCTGGGCCGGGTCCGCACGCTGAGCCGTGAGGGCATCGACATGGCCGCCGAGCGCTGGTACGCCGGTCCCGGCGGACCCGACTCGCCGCTGGCCAAGAGCGCCCCCGACAGCTGCTGGTCGTGCGGCTTCCTGGTGCGGCTCAGCGGCTCGCTCTCCGACACCTTCGGCGTCTGCGCCAACGGCAACGCCAACGACGACGGCCGGGTCGTCACGGTCAACCACGGCTGCGGTGCCCACTCCGAGGTCAAGCTCGCCCGCAAGCAGCAGCCGCTGCCCATGCCCGACCACGCCTTCGACACGCTGACCGACGACGACTTCGAGACGCTCTGAGCCGCACCGTCCCGACCGCGTCCACGACGCGTCGCGGTCAGCGCGCCAGCACCCACACGGCGTACGCGTCGTGGGGCTCGTGGAGCTCGTAGCTGCCGAAGCGGTGCACCACGCGCAGCCCGGCTGCGGTCGCGTCGGCGACGAACTCCTCGGCCGGGTAGGTCCGGCTGCCGGCCTTGATCGCGGTGAGGTGGAAGCCGATGGCCGCGCGGCCGTCGGGCGCGAGCAGGTCGCGCACCCGCTCGAGGACGGCGACCTCGGTGTCCTCGCCGAGGTAGACCATCACGTTGCCCACGACCGCCACGACGTCGAACGTGCCGAGCTCGCCGGGGTCGAGGGCGAGCGCCTGGTGCGGCAGCACCGTCAGGCCCGGGTACGTCGCCTCCGACTGCGCGCGCAGGTCGGCGTCGGGCTCGGTGGCCACCACGTCGTGGCCGCGCGCCTGCAGTGCCGCGGCGACGCGTCCCATCCCGGACCCGAGGTCGAGGATCCGCGCCCCACGGGGGGCGAGGGAGTCGAGGAAACGTGCCTCCCCGTCGACGTCGACACCACGGGCGACCTGTACGGCGAAGTGCTGGCCGTAGCCGCGGTTGTCCTCACCCGCGAGCTCCCAGCGGGTCGGGGGCAGGCGCGAGCTCACGGGCGGGCCTGCTGGGCGGCCCGCTCCTTGCGACGCCGGCGGCAGTACTCCAAGCCGCACAGCCCGAGGCCGAACCCGGCCAGGCAGGTCCACAGCCACCAGGTGCGGCCGTTCTCCTGCAGCGTGCCCCAGAAGGGGAGCAGGCCGAGGAAGCCGAGCAGCCACAGTGCCGTGCCGACCTCCGTGGTCCGCACGCCGTCGACATCGAGCGGCTCGACCTGGGCGACGATGTAGGTGCGCCGGCCGATCTCGTGCTGCGTCGGCTGCTCGTCACCCAGGTCCACGGCGACACGCTACAACCCGACACGCGCCTGGAACACGCACGTGACGCGGGTCTGCCAGACTGCGGTCCTGTGAGCGAGCCGACCCAGACCGCAGCCCAGCCCACGAAGGCCTCCGGCCTCGACGGCTTCTTCAAGATCACCGAGCGAGGCTCGACCGTCGGACGTGAGGTCCGCGGCGGTGTGGTCACGTTCTTGACGATGGCCTACATCATCGTGCTCAACCCGCTGATCCTCGGCTTCGTGCCCGACTCGACCGGTGAGTTCCTCGGCGGCGGGACCGGCGACGGGTCCAACCTCCCGGTGATCGCCGCCGGCACCGCGCTCGTCGCCGGTGTGCTGACGATCCTGATGGGCGCGGTGGCCAACTTCCCGCTGGCGCTGGCCACCGGCCTCGGCCTCAACGCCTTCGTTGCCAACGCGATCGCGACCCGCTCCACCTGGGGCGACGCGATGGGCCTGATCGTGCTCGAGGGCATCATCATCCTGGTCCTCGTGCTCACCGGCTTCCGCAAGGCCGTGTTCCACGCGGTGCCCCAGCAGCTCAAGATCGCCATCTCGGTGGGCATCGGCCTGTTCATCGCGCTGATCGGCTTCGTCGACGCCGGCTTCGTGACCCGCATCCCCGACGCCTTCCAGACCACCGTGCCGGTCCAGCTCGGCAACGGCGGCACCCTCACCGGCTGGCCTGTGCTCGTCTTCGCGATCGGCGTCGTCCTCATCATCGCCCTGTGGGTACGCCGGGTGCGCGGCGCGATCCTGATCTCGATCGTCGCCACCGCCGTCCTGGCGTTCGTGCTCCAGGCCGTCCTCGACCTCGACTCGGTCGCCAACGAGGGCCCGGGCAACTGGTCGCTCAACGTGCCCGAGCTCAACGGCTTCGTCGACGTCCCCGACTTCGGGACCGTCGGCCAGTTCGACCTGTTCGGCGCCTTCTCCTCCGTCGGCCTCCTGGCCGCCGTGCTGCTCACCTTCACGCTGCTGCTCGCCGACTTCTTCGACACCATGGGCACGATGACCGCCATCGGCGCCGAGGCCGGCCTCAACGACGAGGAGGGCATCCCGCCGCACTCGCAGCGCATCCTGGTCGTCGACTCGATCGCCGCGATGGCCGGTGGCGCCGCCGGCGTCTCGTCCAATACCTCCTACATCGAGTCGGCCTCCGGCGTGGGCGAGGGTGCCCGCACCGGCCTGGCCTCGGTGGTGACCGGCCTCCTGTTCCTGCTGAGCACCTTCTTCGCGCCGGTCGTCGAGGCGATCCCGTCCGAGGCCGCGGTCCCGGCGCTGGTGCTGGTCGGCTTCCTGATGATGCAGCAGGTCAAGGGCATCGCCTGGGACGACCTGGAGATCGCCATCCCGGCGTTCCTGACGATCGTGCTGATGCCGTTCACCTACTCGATCTCGGTCGGCATCGGCGCCGGCTTCCTGGCCTACGTCCTGATCAAGCTGGTCGTCGGCAAGGTCCGCGAGGTGCACCCGCTCATGTGGATCGTGGCCGCACTGTTCGTCGTCTACTTCGCCATCGACCCGATCACGTCCTGGCTCACCTGACCCTTCCCCGTCCGTCGCCGCCAGCGATCCCCGGCTGACCGGGGATCGCTGAACATGTCGGCCCGTGCACGGCCTGACGAGTTCAGCGAGAGCCTGACAAGTCGTCAGGCCGAGCCGGTCGCAGCCGGAATAGTTAGCACAGGTAATGAGTTATGCTAACGACATGCCGACCGCTGACCTCCGCACCGACGCCGGGCTCGCCTCAGAGCTCCGGGCCGGTGTGATGCGCCTGCGCCGCCGCCTGGTGTCCGAGCGCCACCCCGACAACGACCTGAGCATCCCGCAGATGGTCGTGCTCGGCCTGCTCGTGCGCCTGGGCGACCAGACCGTCGGCGAGCTGGCCCGCGCCGAGCGCGTCCAGCCGCCGTCGATGACCCGCACGGTCAACTGCCTGGAGAGCGACGGCTACGTCACGCGACGCCCGCACGAGACCGACGGCCGCCAGGTCGTCGTCGCGATCACGGACGCCGGCCGCGCGGCCGTGCTGGCCGACCGCCAGCGTCGCGACGCCTGGCTCTCCCAGCGCCTCGCCGAGCTCACGCCGGCCGAGCGCGCCGCCCTCCGCGAGGCCGCTCCGGTCCTCGCCCGACTTGCCCTGACCGACTGACGACCGAGGAGTCACCACGAGTCCCACCTTCCGTTCCCTGGCCAACCCGAACTACCGCCGCTACGCCGCCGGTGGTGTCGTGTCCAACACCGGCACCTGGATGCAGCGCGTGGCGCAGGACTGGCTGGTCCTCGAGCTCGCCGCGGGCTCGGGCGCCACGGCGCTCGGGATCACGACCGGCCTGCAGTTCCTGCCCTTCCTCCTGCTGACCCCCTTCGCGGGCCTGGTCGCCGACCGGATGCCGAAGCAGCGCCTGCTCCAGCTGACCAACATCGGCATGGCGCTGCCTGCCGCCGTCCTCGGCGTGCTCGCCGTCACGGGCCGGGCCGAGGTCTGGCACGTCTACGTCCTCGCCCTCGTGCTGGGGGCCGCGTCGGCCTTCGACGCCCCCGCGCGCCAGTCGTTCGTCTCCGAGCTCGTCGACCCGGTCGACCTCACCAACGCGGTCGGCCTCAACTCCGCGAGCTTCAACGCCGCGCGCCTCGTCGGCCCCGGCCTGGCCGGCGTGCTGATCGCGGCGTTCGGCGGGGGAGCGGTCGCGACCGGCTGGGTCATCCTCCTCAACGCGGTGTCGTACGCCGCTCCGGTGTGGTCGCTGCGGCACCTCGACGCCAGCCGCATCGACGCCGCCGCTCCTGCCAACCGCGGCCCGGGCGCGCTCCGCGAGGGCGTGGCCTACGTCCGCGCGCGACCCGACCTGCTCCTCGTGCTGAGCCTGGTCTTCTTCGCCGGCACCTTCGGCCTCAACTTCCAGATCACCTCCGCGCTGATGGCCACCGAGGTCTACGGCAAGGGCCCCGAGGAGTTCGGCCTGCTCGGCACGGTCCTGGCGATCGGCTCGCTCACCGGCTCGCTGCTGGCCGCGCGGCGCACCCTGGTCCGCCACCGCCTCGTGGTCGGGGCGGCCCTCGCGTTCGGAGCCACCGTCGTGCTGGCCGGCCTGATGCCGAGCTACCTGACGTTCGCGCTGCTCGCGCCGGTCACCGGCCTCACCGCGCTGACGTTCATCACGAGCGCCAACACCTACATGCAGCTGCACACCGACGCGGGCGTCCGCGGGCGCGTGATGGCGCTCTACCTGATGATCTTCATGGGTGGCACGCCGATCGGCGCGCCGATCATCGGCTGGATCGGCGAGGAGTACGGCGCCCGCTGGACCTTGATCGGCGGCGGTACGCTGACCATCGTGGGCGTGGCGGTCTCCGCGGCCGTCCACCTGCGTCTCGACCGAGCGCGACGTGAGCGTCGCGAGGTCGTGGTCGAGGAGCCCGTGCGGGCCGCGTCTGCGGCATTTTGACCCTGCATTGGCGCCCGAGTAGCCTCTTTCCTTGTGTCTGGCACGTCCAGACCCATGCGCATGCACAGATTCGCCGCGGCCCTTCAGGAGCCGCGCCGCACGCAGTCGCGACAGGCACACGCACGACACGCACGACACCCGAGCCCGGCACATCGCCGAGCCGTGAGAGAAGACAGAGAGAGGGAACCACCCGGTGCCCACCATCAACCAGCTGGTCCGCAAGGGCCGCCAGGACAAGGTGTCCAAGAACAAGACGCCTGCCCTGAAGGGATCCCCGCAGCGCCGTGGCGTCTGCACCCGCGTCTACACGACCACCCCGAAGAAGCCGAACTCCGCCCTCCGCAAGGTCGCCCGCGTGCGCCTGAGCAGTGGCGTCGAGGTCACCGCCTACATCCCGGGTGTCGGTCACAACCTGCAGGAGCACTCGATCGTGCTCGTGCGCGGCGGCCGTGTGAAGGACCTTCCCGGTGTCCGCTACAAGATCATCCGCGGCTCGCTCGACACCCAGGGTGTCAAGAACCGCAAGCAGGCCCGCAGCCGCTACGGCGCGAAGAAGGAGAAGTAATGCCTCGCAAGGGTCCCGCTCCGAAGCGCCCCCTCGTCGTCGACCCGGTCTACGGCTCCCAGCTGGTCACCCAGCTCGTGAGCAAGGTCCTGCAGGACGGCAAGAAGGCTGTGGCGCAGCGCATCGTCTACACCGCCCTCGAGGGCTGCCGCGACAAGACCGGCACCGACCCCGTCGTCACGCTCAAGCGCGCGATGGACAACGTCAAGCCGGCCATCGAGGTCAAGTCCCGCCGCGTCGGCGGCGCGACCTACCAGGTCCCCGTCGAGGTCAAGGCCAACCGCTCCACCACGCTGGCCCTGCGCTGGCTCGTGGGCTACGCGCAGGACCGTCGTGAGAAGACGATGGCCGAGCGCCTGATGAACGAGATCCTCGACGCCAGCAACGGCCTGGGTGCCGCTGTGAAGAAGCGCGAGGACACGCACAAGATGGCTGAGTCCAACAAGGCCTTCGCCCACTACCGCTGGTGATCGGTGCGGGGCTCCGCTGAAGGAGCCCCGCCCCCACCAACCCCATCAACTCTTACGAGGGACTGAGACTTTCAGTGGCTGTCGACATCACCACCGACCTCAACAAGGTCCGCAACATCGGCATCATGGCGCACATCGACGCCGGCAAGACCACCACCACCGAGCGCATCCTCTTCTACACCGGCATCACCTACAAGATCGGTGAGGTCCACGAGGGTGGCGCGACGATGGACTGGATGGAGCAGGAGCAGGAGCGCGGCATCACCATCACGTCCGCCGCGACGACCTGCTGGTGGAAGAACCACCAGATCAACATCATCGACACCCCCGGCCACGTGGACTTCACCGCCGAGGTCGAGCGCTCGCTGCGCGTCCTCGACGGCGCCGTCGCCGTGTTCGACGGTGTCGCCGGTGTCGAGCCCCAGACCATGACCGTGTGGCGCCAGGCCAACAAGTACTCGGTCCCGCGCATGTGCTTCGTCAACAAGCTCGACCGCACCGGCGCGGACTTCTTCCGCTGCGTCGACATGATGGTCGAGCGCCTCAACTCCACCCCGCTCGTGCTCCAGCTGCCGATCGGCGCGGAGTCCGACTTCCTCGGTGTCGTCGACCTGGTCGGCATGCGTGCCCTGACCTGGCGCGGCGAGACCACGATGGGTGAGGACTACGAGGTCGAGGAGATCCCGGCCGACCTCGCCGAGCAGGCCGCGGAGTACCGCGAGAAGTTCATCGAGACCCTCGCCGAGGCCGACGACGACATCATGGAGAAGTACCTCGAGGAGGGTGACGAGAACTTCACCGTCGAGGAGCTCCAGGCCGCGATCCGTCGCGCCACGCTGGCCGACAAGCTCAACCCGGTCCTGTGCGGCACCGCGTTCAAGAACAAGGGCGTCCAGCCCCTGCTCGACGCCGTCGTCCAGTACCTCCCCTCGCCCCTCGACATCGACGCGATCATCGGTCACTCGGTCAAGGACGAGAACGAGGAGATCGCCCGGAAGCCCAGCGACGACGAGCCGTTCTCCGGCCTCGCCTACAAGATCGCCAGCGACCCGCACCTCGGCAAGCTGATCTACGTCCGGGTCTACTCGGGCAAGCTCGAGGCCGGCTCGACCGTGGTCAACTCGGTCAACGGCCGCAAGGAGCGGATCGGCAAGGTCTACCAGATGCACGCCAACAAGCGTGAGGAGATCGCGTCGGTCGGCGCCGGCCAGATCGTGGCCGTCATGGGTCTGAAGGACACCAAGACCGGTCACACCCTGTGCGACCCCAACAACCAGGTCGTCCTCGAGTCGATGACGTTCCCGGCCCCGGTGATCGAGGTCGCGATCGAGCCCAAGACCAAGGGTGACCAGGAGAAGCTCGGCACCGCGATCCAGCGCCTCTCCGACGAGGACCCGACCTTCACGGTCAAGGCCGACGAAGAGACCGGCCAGACGATCATCGCCGGCATGGGCGAGCTCCACCTGGAGATCCTCGTCGACCGCATGAAGCGCGAGTTCCGCGTCGAGGCGACCGTCGGCAAGCCGCAGGTGGCCTACCGCGAGACGATCCGCAACACGGTCGAGAAGCACTCGTACACCCACAAGAAGCAGACCGGTGGTTCGGGTCAGTTCGCCAAGGTGGTCATCAACCTCGGTCCGAACATCGACCCGGAGACCGGCCAGGGCGCGGGCTACGAGTTCGTCAACAACGTCACCGGTGGTCGCGTGCCGAAGGAGTACATCCCCTCGGTCGACCAGGGTGGCCAGGAGGCCATGGAGTTCGGCGTCCTCGCCGGCTACCCGATGGTCGACGTGAAGTTCTCGCTCGAGGACGGCGCCTACCACGACGTCGACTCGTCCGAGCTCGCGTTCAAGATCGCCGGAAACCAGGCGTTCAAGGAGGCTGCCCGCAAGGCCAAGCCGGTCCTGCTCGAGCCGATGTTCGCCGTCGAGGTGACCACCCCCGAGAGCTTCCTCGGCACGGTCATCGGTGACATCAACTCGCGCCGCGGCCAGATCCAGGCACAGGAGGAGCGTCACGGCGACATGGTCGTGCAGGCCCTCGTGCCGCTGTCCGAGATGTTCGGGTACGTTGGCGACCTGAGGTCCAAGACTTCCGGTCAGGCGTCGTACTCGATGGAGTTCGACTCGTACGCCGAGGTTCCCTCGAACATCGCCGACGAGATCGTGAAGAAGGTCCGCGGCGAGTGATCGTCGCCGGATCCTCGGCACCCAGCACCACCCCACACCCACGAGTCAAGTAACAACAATCAGGAGGAGCCCCAGTGGCTAAGGCGAAGTTCGAGCGGACCAAGCCGCACGTCAACATCGGCACCATCGGTCACATCGACCACGGCAAGACGACGCTGACCGCGGCGATCACCAAGGTGCTGCACGACAAGTACCCGAATCTGAACGAGGCCTCGGCCTTCGACCAGATCGACAAGGCTCCCGAGGAGCGTCAGCGCGGCATCACGATCTCGATCGCGCACGTCGAGTACCAGACCGAGGTGCGTCACTACGCGCACGTCGACTGCCCCGGTCACGCTGACTACATCAAGAACATGATCACCGGCGCGGCCCAGATGGACGGCGCGATCCTCGTGGTCGCCGCCACCGACGGCCCGATGCCGCAGACCCGCGAGCACGTGCTGCTCGCGCGCCAGGTCGGCGTTCCCGCCCTGGTCGTCGCGCTCAACAAGTGCGACATGGTCGACGACGAGGAGCTCATCGAGCTCGTCGAGATGGAGGTGCGCGAGCTCCTCTCCGAGTACGAGTTCCCCGGCGACGACATCCCCGTGGTGCGCGTTGCTGCCTTCCCGGCGCTCCAGGGCGACGAGAAGTGGGGCGAGTCGGTCGCCGAGCTCATGCAGGCCGTGGACGACTACATCCCGACCCCCGAGCGTGACACCGACAAGCCGTTCCTCATGCCCGTCGAGGACGTCTTCACGATCACCGGTCGTGGCACCGTCATCACCGGTCGTATCGAGCGCGGCATCGTCAAGGTCAACGAGGAGGTCGAGATCATCGGCATCCGCGAGGGCTCGCAGAAGTCGACCGTCACCGGTGTCGAGATGTTCCGCAAGCTGCTCGACGAGGGCCAGGCCGGCGAGAACGTCGGTCTGCTGCTCCGTGGCACGAAGCGCGAGGACGTCGAGCGCGGCATGGTCGTGATCAAGCCGGGCACGACCACCCCGCACACCAACTTCGACGCCTCGGTCTACATCCTGTCGAAGGACGAGGGCGGCCGTCACACGCCGTTCTTCAACAACTACCGTCCGCAGTTCTACTTCCGCACCACGGACGTGACGGGCGTCGTGACCCTCCCCGAGGGCACCGAGATGGTCATGCCGGGTGACAACACCGAGATGTCGGTCGAGCTCATCCAGCCCATCGCGATGGACGAGGGCCTGCGCTTCGCCATCCGCGAGGGTGGCCGCACGGTCGGCGCCGGCCGCGTCACCAAGATCACCAAGTGATCACCGCCGGTCGTTGACCGGCACCGCACCATCCGAGACCCCGTCTCCCGCAAGGGAGGCGGGGTCTCGTGCCTGTACGGCTGTCGGTGGGCACCGCTAGCGTCCCGCTCATGACTCTGACCTTGGGCATGATCACGATGGACACCACCGACGCCATGTCGCTCGCCGCCTGGTGGGCCGAGCAGACCGGCGCCACGGTCGGCGAGACCAACGACGGCTACTACGTCATGGTGAGCGGGGGCGGGCTGCCCGCCCTGCTCGCCTTCCAGAAGGTCGACGACCCGACGCCGGGCAAGAACCGGATCCACCTCGACCTCACCGCCGCCGACCTCGACGCCGAGGTCGACCGACTGGTCTCCGCCGGCGCGACGCTGGTGGAGCGGCGGGGCGACGAGAGCTTCCGGTGGGTGACCCTGGCCGACCCCGACGGCAACCAGTTCTGCGTGGCCGCTGCCGGCGATGCGACGGGCCTCGACGCCTAGCCCATGTCGACGTCCTCGAAGTCCTCCGGGGTGAAGCTCCGCGGCTCGACCAGCACCATCCAGTTGCCCGAGTTGTCGCGCATGAGCGCCTCGACGCCGTAGGGGCGGTCCTCCGGCTCCTGGAGGAACTCGACGCCCTTGGCCTTGAGGTCGGCGTAGGTCGCGCGGCAGTCGTCGACGTTGAGGCCGATGCCCGGCATCGCCCCCTCGGCCTGCGCGCGCTCCATCGCGGCGATGAGGTAGTCGGGCAGCGGCTTGCTCGGGGTCGTCAGGTGGAGGTGGATCTCCGGCTGCTTCGGGTGGACGACGGTGCACCAGCGGAAGTCCGGGCCGAGCTGGAGGTCGTCGCCGACCTCGAACCCCATGACGTCGGTGTAGAAGGCGAGGGAGGCATCGATGTCGGTGACCCACACGGACAGGAGCGAGATGTTCGTGATCATGGCTCGACCCTAGGGAGGCGGTGGGCTGACCCGCTTCTCCGTCGTTGCTGTCCTCTCCACCAGCCCCGCCATGAAGACGTAGCACCCCGGGATGCGCGGGTTGCCCGCGGCGGCGTAGCGCCGCTGGAACTGGCTGGGGGTCTCCCCGACCACCTCGGTGAAGCGCGAGCTGAACGAGCCGAGGCTGGAGTAGCCGACCGCGTGGCACACCTCGGTGACCGTCAGGTTGGCCGCCCGGAGCAGGTCCTGCGCGCGTTCGATGCGACGCTGCGTCAGGTAGGCCCCCGGGGTGATCCGGTAGGTGGCCGCGAAGGAGCGCAGGAAGTGGAACCGGCTCATCCCGGCGAGGCCCGCGAGCAGGTCGAGGTCGAAGTCCTCGGCGTAGTGGGCGTCCAGGTGGTCCCGCGCGCGACGCAGGTGCACGAGCACGTCGCCGGGCACGCGGGGGACGCCGGGCACGCGGGGCAGCTCCATGCGGCCCAATCTACGGACCGGCTGATGCCCTGGGCCCGTACGACAGGATGGCCGGCATGGGTTTCACGCGCGCCGAGCTGGAGTCGTACCGCGACACCGAGGTCCCCGACCTGCTGCCCGCTCGCGACCAGCCGCTGCTGCTGCTGTTCGTCGGCATCAACCCCGGGTTGTGGACCGCGGCCACGCAGACGCACTTCGCCCACCCGGGCAACCGCTTCTACCCGGCGCTGCTGCAGGCCGGGATCCTCACGGCCCCGGTCGACCAGGCGGCGGGCATGACCGAGGAGGACCGCGACGCGCTCCGGCGTCGCGGCATCGGCATCACCAACGTCGCGCCGCGGGCCACGGCGCGTGCCGACGAGCTGACCCCCGACGAGCTCCGCGAAGGAGGGCAGCGGCTCCGGCGGCTCGTCGCCGATCGGCGCCCGCGGGTCGTCGCCGTGGCCGGCGTGACGGCCTACCGGGCAGCCTTCGACCAGCGGCGCGCGAAGGCAGGCGAGCAGCCCGAGCGCTGGGGCACCTCGCGGGTCTTCGTGGTGCCCAACCCCTCGGGCCTCAACGCCCACGAGACCGTCGGCACCCTGGCGACGGCGTACGCCGAGGCGGCACGCGCGGCCGGGATCATCGCGGACGTGCCGGAGTCCTGACGGCCTGACCGACGGCCGGTGGCGCCTGATCCACGGACCGTCCGAGTCGCGGGGGCGTGGACGTGCGAGCATGCGGTCCATGGATGCCAAGGCCCTCGAGGCCACCTTGTCGCGCGCCGTGGTGACGGCCGTGGGTCGCGCCCCCCACCGTGTCCAGACCCTGTTCGGCGGTCGCCGGGTGAATCGCGCGGGGGCGCAGATGGAGCCGGAGGTGGCGGCGGCGCTGCGGCTGCTCGACGCCCTGCCCGACAGCGACTTCAGCGCCCTGCCCGTGGCGGAGGCCCGCCGCCAGGTGGAGGAGGAGGCGACGCTGTTCGGCGGCAAGGCGCTGCCGATGGCGCTCGTCGAGGACCTCGAGATCCCGACCTTCGCCGGTGGCATCGCCGCCCGGCGCTACCTCGCCGACGTGCGCGACGCCGACCGCCTGCTCGTCTACTTCCACGGGGGCGGCTTCGTCGTCGGCTCGCTCGACAGCCACGACACGGTCTGTCGCTTCCTCGCGACCTATGCCGGGGTCTCGGTGCTCGCCGTCGACTACCGCCTCGCCCCGGAGCACCCCTTCCCGGCCGCATCCGACGACGCGAAGGCGGCGTTCATGTTCGCGGCGTCCCGGGCCGACGCGTGGGGACACGACCCGCACCGGATCGGGGTCGCGGGCGACAGCGCCGGCGGCAACCTGGCGGCGGTGCTGTGCCAGGACCTCCGTGAGTCGCGGGTCCGCCCGGCCCTGCAGGTGCTGTTCTTCCCGGTCGCCGACCTGAGCCGGCACAGCGACTCCTACCGCGAGTTCGCGGACGGGCACTTCCTGACCGAGAAGCAGATGGACTGGTACACCGAGCACTACCTCGCCGACCCGGCCGACCGCACGAACCCGCGCGTGTCCCCGCTCCTCGCCGACGACGTGTCGGGCCTGCCGCCGGCCTACGTCGCGGTCGCCGGGTTCGACCCGCTCCGCGACGAGGGGGAGGCCTACGCCCGGCGGATGGCAGAGGCAGGCGTGCCGGTCGCGCTGCGCCGCCACGACGGGCTGATCCATGCCTTCGTCAACAGCACCGGCGTCGGGCGCTCCGGGCGCGAGGCGATGCTCGAGGCCTGCGGCGCCGTGCGGATGGGGCTCGGCGCCGGGTTGCAGCGCCACGCCTGAGCCTCAGGCTGCCCACGGTCGGGGGAGGAGCCCGACGTCCTCGAGCAGCCTCTCGAGGCGCTCGCGCTCGTGGTCGCGCTCGGTGCCCGGCGGCAGCACCTCCAGCAGGTGGGCCGCCTCGACCATGTCGGCCGCCTCGGCGAGCACCCGGTCGTAGGCCAGCCGGCAGCCCTCGTACTTGGCGAAGCGCATCCCCTCGCGGTGGAACGACGCGTGGAGGCGGCGCAGGTCGGCGCCGAGGTCCTCGATGGGCCGGTGGAGGGTGACCACGACGGCTCGCCGCGGTCGGAGCCGGCGTCCCAGCCGGACCACGCCGCGTGCGGTGCGCCAGCCTCCGAGCTCGTCGAGCAGCGCCGCGATCCCGATCCGGACCAGGACGTGGAGCAGGAGCACCGCGCCGAAGACCTCGAGCCAGCCCCGCATCTGCTCACGGTACGCCGCCCGGCGCGCCGCGTCAGCCGACCAGCGCCTCCACGGCCCCGCGGAAGGCCGAGGTGTGCGCGTCGACGTCGGCCGGGGTGTGGAAGGGCGAGAACAGCGACATGTTGTGGAACGGCGCGAGCAGCACGCCGCGGTTGACGGTCCACAGGTGGAAGAAGGCGTCGAGCTCCTCGTCGACCGCCGCGGCCGCCTCCGCACCGGCCCGCGGAGGCGGGCAGAACCAGTACTCCGCCCGGCACCCGAGGCGCTGGACGTGCCAGGGCAGGTCGTGCTCGTCGATGACCCCCCGGATGCCGTCGGTGAACGACGCCGCGAGGGGGACGGCGACGTCGAAGTCCTCCTGGCGCAGCGCGGTCGAGAGCGTGGCGCGCACCGCGGCCATGGCCAGTGCGGAGCCCGAGAGCGTGCCGCCCACACCGGCGACGTCGATGTCGTGCCCGAGCATCGGCCCCTCGAGCCGGGCAGCCACGTCCGCACTCATCCCGTACGCGGCGACGGGGATGCCGCCACCGATGGGCTTGCCGATGACGACGAAGTCCGGGTCGAGGTCCCACAGGGCGGTCGCACCGCCCGGGCCGGCGCAGATGGTGTGCGTCTCGTCGTTGACGAGCAGCACGCCGTGCCGGCGCGTCACGTCGCGCACGCCGGCGAGGTAGCCGTCGTCGGGCAGCACGATGCCGATGTTGGTCAGCGCCGGCTCCATGAGCAGGCACGCGACGTCGCCCTCCGCGAGCCGACGGTCGAGGGCGTCGAGGTCGTTGAACGGGACCACTGCCGTCGTCTGCGCCACGTCGACCTGTGGGCCGAGCGCGCCGGGGCGGGCGACGACGCGGTCACCGGCCCGGCCGTGCTCCAGCACGGCGAGCGTCTCGTCGACGGTGCCGTGGTAGCACCAGTCCATCACGGCGATCCGCGGCCGCCCGGTCAGGTGCCGGGCGAAGCGCAGCACGAAGCGGTTGGCGTCGGTGGCGGTCATCGCCATCTGCCAGCGCGGTAGCCCGAACCTCCGGGCCAGCTCGGCGGCCACCCAGGCGGCGTCGGTCGAGGGGAGCATGGTCGTGATGCCGCGCTCGGTGCGCTCCCGGACGGCCTGGGCCACCGCCGGCAGGCAGTGCCCCGTCATCGAGCCCGTGTCGCCGAGGCAGAGGTCGACGTAGTGGATGCCGTCGACGTCGGTGAACCGTCCACCCCCGGCGCTCTCCACGAACAGGGGGAACGATCCCGGCCACCGGGTCATCCAGGGCATCGGGACGCCGGCCAGCAGGTGCTCGCCGGCCTCCACGGAGAGGCGGGCGGAGGTGGGGTGCAGGTCGACGAAGCGCTGCTCCTCCTCGGCGTGCAGCGCGGCCAGCCGGGCGCGGTCGATGCCCGTCGACCGGCTCACAGCGCGCTGCCGACGTACTTGGTCTCGAGGTACTCCTCGATGCCCTCGAAGCCGCCCTCCCGCCCGAAGCCGGAGTGCTTCACCCCGCCGAAGGGAGCTGCCGGGTTGGACACGATGCCGGTGTTGATCCCGACCATGCCGAACTCCAACGCCTCGCTGACCCGCAGGACGCGGGCGTGGTCACGGGTGAAGACGTAGGCGACCAGGCCGTACTCGGTGTCGTTGGCGCGGGCGATCACCTCGTCCTCGTCGCTGAAGGTGGAGATCGGGGCGACCGGACCGAAGATCTCCTCGCGGAACACCCGCGCCGAGGGGGGTACGTCGACCAGCACCGTGGGCGGGTAGAAGTGGCCAGGACCGTCAGGCACCGTGCCGCCGACCAGGGCGCGGGCACCGGACGAGACGGCCTCGTCGACGAGCTCGTGCACGCCGGCGCGGGCCTTCTCGGTGATGAGCGGGCCGACGTCGACGCCCTCGGCGGTGCCGTCACCGACTTTCAGCGCACCCATCCGCTCGGCCAGCCGGCGGGAGAACTCGTCCGCGACCGACTCGTGCACCAGGAACCGGTTGGCCGAGGTGCAGGCCTCGCCGATGTTGCGCATCTTGGCCAGCATCGCGCCGTCGACGGCCGCGTCGAGGTCGGCGTCCTCGAACACGACGAAGGGGGCGTTGCCGCCGAGCTCCATCGAGACCCGCAGCAGCTGCTCGGAGGCCTGCGCGACGAGTGTCCGGCCGACACCGGTGGAGCCGGTGAAGGTCAGCTTGCGCAGCCGGGCGTCCTTGATGATCGGCTCGCACACCCCGCCGGAGTCGGTGGTGGTGACCACGTTGAGCACGCCGGGCGGCAGCCCGACCTCCTCCAGCAGCGCGGCCAGGGCGAGCATCGTCAGCGGCGTCTCGTGGGCCGGCTTGACGACCATCGTGCACCCGGCGGCGATCGCGGGGCCGATCTTGCGGGTGCCCATGGCCAGCGGGAAGTTCCACGGCGTGATCATCAGCGTGGGACCGACCGGGCCCTTCATGGTGATCAACCGGGTGTTGCCGGAGGGAGCCGTGGAGTAGCGGCCGTGGATGCGCACCGCCTCCTCGGCGAACCACCGGAAGAACTCGGCGCCGTAGGTCACCTCGCCCTTCGCCTCGGCCAGGGTCTTGCCCATCTCGAGCGTCATCAGGCGGGCGAAGTCGTCGGCGCGCTCGGTGAGCAGCTCGAAGGCGCTGCGCAGGATCTCGCCCCGCGCACGCGGCTCCGTCCTACTCCACTCGCGCTGGGCCTCCGCGGCCGCGGCGAGCGCGCGCTCGCCGTCAGCCGGCGTCCCGTCGGCGATGCGGGTCAGCGCCTCGTCGGTGGCGGGGTTGGTCACCTCGAAGGTGCCGCCGCCCGTGGCATCCACCCACGTTCCGCCGATCAGCAGCTGGGTGGGCAGGTCCTCGATCACGCTCTCGGTCGCCATCACTCCACCTTGCCACCCTGCTCCGAGGCGACGGCCTGCTCGAACGCCGCCTCGAAGACGTCGAGTCCCTCGGTGAGCAGGTCGTCACCGATCGCCAGCGGGGGGAGGAAGCGGAAGACGTTGCCGAAGGTGCCGCACGTGAGGGTGACGAGCCCCTGGGCCGAGCAGGCGCGGTGCACCGCACCGGCGAGCGCTGCGTCCGGCGTACGCCCGGGGCCGTCGCTGACCAGCTCGACCGCGAGCATCGCGCCACGACCGCGCACGTCGCCGACGCGGTCGGGGTGGCGCTCGGCCAGGGCCCGCAGCAGGGGGAGGAAGGCGGCCTCGATCTCCCGGGCCCGTGCCGGGAGGTCCTCGGCCTCCATGGTCTCGATCGCGGCGAGGGCGGCCGCGCAGGCGACCGGGTTGCCGCCGTAGGTGCCGCCGAGGCCTCCGACGTGCACGGAGTCCATCACCTCGGCGCGACCGGTGACGGCGGCCAGCGGAAGCCCGCCGGCCATCCCCTTGGCGGTGGTGACGATGTCGGGGACGACGCCCTCGTGGTCGCAGGCGAACCAGTCGCCGGTGCGGGCGAAGCCGGTCTGGATCTCGTCGGCGATGAAGAGGATGCCGTTGTCGCGGCACCAGTCCGCGACGCGGCGCAGCCATCCGGACGGCGGCACGATGAACCCGCCCTCGCCCTGGATCGGCTCGATGAGCACGGCGGCGCAGTTGTCCTCGCCGACCTGCGTGTGGACGGTCGTGACGAACGCGTCGAAGGCTTGGTCGGCGCACGCCTCGGCGCCGCCCGGCCAGCGGTAGGGGTAGGCCATCGGGGCGCGGTAGACCTCGCCGGCGAACGGGCCGAAACCCTGCTTGTAGGGCATGTTCTTCGCCGTCAGGGCCATCGTGAGGTTGGTCCGGCCGTGGTAGGCGTGGTCGAAGACCACGATCGCGTCGCGGCCGGTGTGGTGGCGCGCGACCTTGACCGCGTTCTCCACGGCCTCGGCGCCGGAGTTGAAGAGCGCCGACCGCTTCTCGTGGTCGCCCGGCGTGAGCTCGGCCAGCTTCTCGCAGACCGCGACGTACTCCTCGTAGGGCGTGACCATGAAGCAGGTGTGGGTGAAGTCGGCGACCTGGCGCTGCACGGCCTCGACGACCCGCGGCGCGGCGTTGCCGACGGTGGTGACCGCGATGCCGGAGCCGAAGTCGATGAGCTGGTTGCCGTCGACGTCGCGGAGGATGCCGCCTCCGGCCTGCTCGACGTAGACCGGCAGGGTGGTGCCGATGCCCGCCGACACGGCAGCGAGCTTGCGGGCCTGCAGCGCCTGTGAGCGGGGGCCGGGGATCTCGGTGGCGAGGATCCGTTCCTGGGAGAGCGTCATGTGCGGTCCTTCGTGCGGTCTTCGAGTCCCCAGGGGGATCCGTACCCCGCGGGCTTGGGTGCGGCGAGCAGGTCGAGGAAGGGCTTGGGGGGCAGCGCCTCGGGGCCGAGCACGCCGGTGCCCGACCAGGTGCCCGCGGCCAGCAGCTCCAGCGCGACCACCGGGTTGATGGCCGTCTGCCAGACCACGCACTGCGCCCCGTAGTCGCGCATCGAGTCGGCGTTGTCGACCACGTGGTAGAGGTACGTCGCCCGGGGCGCGCCGTCCTTGCCGGTGCCGGTCACGAACAGACCGGCGCAGGTCTTGCCCTCCATCCGCGGCCCGATCGTGGCCGGGTCGGGAAGGCACGCGGCGACCACGTCGCGGGGGGAGACCTCGACACCCTTGACCGAGACCGGCTCGGTCGAGTCGAGGCCGAGCGTGTGGAGCGTGCGCAGGATGGCGATCATCTCCTCGCCCAGGCCGTACTTGAAGGTCACCCGGTCGGCCTCGACCCAGCGCGGCATGAGGAGCACCTCCTCGTGCTCGACGTGGACGCACTCGACCGGACCGATGCCCTCGGGGAAGTCGAAGACCTCGGGCTCGGAGAAGGGCGGCAGCGTGTAGAACCCCTTCTCGAGGTCACCACCGCTGCGCTCGCGCTCCCACACCACGGGCGGGTTGAGGCACTCCTCGATGATCGTCCACATCGAGAAGCCGGGTGCGAACACCTCGTTGCCGTCGTCGTCGCGGATCACGAGGTTGGCGCCGTCGCGGGTGCCGAGCTCGTCGATGTGGTCGAACAGCTCGTCGGCGGCGTAGCGCGCGAAGACGTCGGAGAGCCCGGGCTCCACCCCGATGCCGAGCAGGGCCAGCCGGCCCGCGGCCTCCCACTCGCCGGCGCGGGCGAACTGCTCGTCGCCGAGCTTGACGCCGACCTCCTCGTGGGGTGCGTCCGGGTGCTGCACCGACAGGCTCATCGCCATGTCGAGGTAGTCGGCACCGGCGGCCAGCGCGCCGGTGAAGATCGGCATCACGAAGCGCGGGTCCACGGCGTTGAAGACGTGGGTGGCGCGCACCTCGCGGGCGAGCGCGGCCACAGCGTCGGTGTCGGAGGCGTCGACCTGCGCTGCACGGAACCGGTCGTCGCCGGTACGCCGTTCGCGCGCCGCCGCGACGGTCCGCTCGGCCCGCGTCAGGTCGTGGTCGGCGACCACCCAGGCCTCGAAGTAGTCGCGCTCGACGGCGATGCGGGCGGCGGCGTCGCCGACGCCCCCGGCTCCGACCATCAGCACCCGCATCGGCGTACGGCCGGGCTCAGCGCCGGGCTCAGGCATGGATCACTCCTTGGTCCTCGAGGCACGCAGCGAGCCGACGACCTGCGCACCGACCACCAGCAGGACGGCGAGCACGAACATCGAGAACCCGATGACGTTGGCCTCGGCCGGGATGCCCCGGCGTGAGGCGACGTAGACGAACTTGGGGAAGGTGTTCTCGTTGCCGGAGACGAAGTTGGTGATGATGAAGTCGTCGAAGGACAGCGAGAAGGCGAGCATCGCGGCGCCCAGGATGCCCGGCAGGATCAACGGGAAGGTGACCTTCCAGAACGTCTGCATCGGGCTGGCGTAGAGGTCCTGTGCCGCCTCCTCGATCCGCGGGTCGAGCGACTGGATCCGCGCCTTCACCGTCACCACCACGAAGCTCAGGCAGAACATGATGTGGGCGAACACGATCGTGCCGAAGCCCAGGTCGATGCCGATGTTGGCGAAGCCCTGCACGAAGATCGTCAGCAGCGCCGCGCCCATCACGATCTCCGGCGTGGCCATCGGCACGAAGATCAGCACGTTGCTGGCGGCCTTGCCGCGGAACCGGTAGCGCACCATCGCCAGCGCCATCAGCGTGCCCAGCACCGTCGCCACGACGGTCGAGATCGCCCCCACCTGCAGCGAGGTGACGAGCGACTCGCAGGCACCGCCCACGCGGCACGGGTCCTGCCAGTGCTTCCACGTGAAGCCCTGCCACACGATGTTCGTCTTGCCGTGGTCGTTGAAGGAGAAGGCGAAGGTGTAGGCCACCGGCAGGAACAGGTAGAGCAGCACCAGGATCGCCGAGAGGATCGCGAAGTGGTTGGCCAACCAGAGCTGGGCCCTCTTGGCGCCGGACGGGCGGTAGGGGGTGGTGGTGGTCGTGGCGCTCATCTCACACCAGCTCCTCGGTGCCGAAGCGGCGCACGTAGAGGAAGACCATCACCAGGATCGCCGCCATCAGCGTGAACGACAGCGCGGAGGCGACCGGGTAGCCGCCCGGGATCGCGAGGAACTGGTCGTTGATGACGTTGCCGACCATCTTCCCGCGCTGGGGGCCGAGCAGCTCCATGTTGACGAAGTCGCCGGCCGCCGGGATGAAGGTGAGCAGGGTGCCGGCCAGCACGCCGGGCATCGACATCGGCAGGGTCACCGTGCGGAAGGTCGTGAACCCGTTGGCGTAGAGGTCGCCACCCGCCTCGATGACGCGCGGGTCGGCGCGCTCGAGAGAGGCGTAGATCGGCAGCACCATGAACGGCAGGAAGTTGTAGGTCAGCCCCGCGATCACCGCCACCGGGGTGTTGATGATGTGACCGCCCGGCAGCAGGTGCAGGAAGTTGAGGGTGCCGGCCACCCAGCCCTCGTCCGCGAGGATCTGCGACCACGCGAACGTGCGCAGGATGAACGAGGTGAAGAACGGCGCAATGACGCAGATCATCATCAGGTTGCGCCACCTGCCGGCCCTGAACGCCATCGCGTAGGCCAGCGGATAGGCCACCACGAAGGCGAGGAAGGTCGCCAGGCCGGCGTAGAGGAAGGACCGCGCGAAGTGCGGGGCGTAGTCGGTCAGGGCGCTGACGTAGTTGTCGAGGTTGACGTCGCGGTAGTAGTAGCCGGGGAAGCCCGGGTAGCGGCTCTGGAGGCTCACCGTCGCCAGCTGCACGAGCGGCAGGACGAAGAAGACCCCGAGCCACAGCGCGCCCGGGAGCAGCAGGAGGTACGCCGTCCAGCTGCGCTTCTCCGTCTCCGGCGCGGGCCCCGAGGGGTGGACCGCGGGGTCGTCCGCCACCTGGGAGACCTGGGCGAGCGAGCTCATGACTCATCCACGGGGACACCGAAGGCGTGGCCGGGGTTCCACGTCAGCCACACCGCGTCTCCGGGCCTGAGGTCGAGCGGCTCCACGTCGAGGTTCTGCTCGTAGCAGCTCCAGGTGGCACCGCTGGGCATGTCGACGAGGTAGCTGGTGGCCACGCCGAGGAAGGACACGTCGCGCACGACGCCCTTGACGTCGTTGCCGGCGCCCTCGGGCTGGGTGCGCGAGACGGTCACCTTCTCGGGGCGGACCCCGAAGAGCACCTCGCCCTCGTGCACCTGCGAGCGGGACTTGAGGATCTTGACCGGGGTCCCGAGCACGTCGGCCACGAGGTGGTCGCCGTCGGTGTCCTTGATCGTGCCGACGCCCGTGTTGGCCTGGCCGAGGAAGTTGGCGACGAACCGCGTGCGCGGGAGGTCGTACAAGGCAGCCGGCGCACCGAGCTGCTCGATGTGGCCCCTGTTCATCACCGCGACCGTGTCGGCCATGGTCATGGCCTCCTCCTGGTCGTGGGTGACGTGGATGAAGGTGAGCCCCACCTCGGTCTGGATGCGCTTGAGCTCGACCTGCATCTCGCGGCGCAGCTTGAGGTCGAGCGCGCCCAGCGGCTCGTCGAGCAGCAGCACCTCGGGGTGGTTGACGAGCGCGCGGGCCAGGGCGACGCGCTGCTGCTGGCCACCCGAGAGCTGGGCGGGCTTGCGGGCGGCGAACTGGCTCATCTGCACCAGCTCGAGCGCGTCGGCGGCCCGCGACGCTGCGTCCTTCTCCTTGCGCCGCTTGGGCCCGAAGGCCACGTTGTCGCGGATCGTCAGGTGCGGGAACAGCGCGTAGGACTGGAAGACCGTGTTCACCGGCCGCTCGTAGGGGCGCGAACCGGTGAGGTCGGTGTCGCCGATCATCACCCGACCGGCCGTCGGCTGCTCGAGGCCGGCGATCATCCGCAGCGTCGTCGTCTTGCCGCAGCCCGACGGTCCGAGCAGGGCGAAGAACGAGCCGCGGGGGACGTCCAGGTCGATGTCGTCGACGGCGGTGAACTCGCCGAAGGCCTTGGTCACGCTGTCGAGCTTGAGGTCGCCACGCGCCTCGCGGAATCCGGCCATGTCAGTTCCCCATCACCTTCGTGGACCACAGGTCGGCGAACTCGATGTCCTCGTCGGCATCGAGCACCCGGAACGCCTGGATGTTGTTCTCCTCGATGTAGTCGGCCGTGGGGAAGATGAACGGGCTCTCGGCGAGGTCGGGGTCGATCTTCTCCATCTCGGCCTGGGCGCCGTCGACGGGACAGACGTAGTTCACCCACGCGGCTACCTGGGCCGCGACGGCCGGGTCGTAGTAGTAGTCCATCAGGCGCTGGGCGTTGCGGCGGTGCGTCGAGGTGATCGGCACCATCATGTTGTCCGACCACAGCGTGCCGCCGGACTCGGGGATGGTGAAGGTCCAGTTGGGGTCCTCGGTGTCGTAGGCGAGGACGAAGATGTCGCCGCTCCACGTGATGCCCGCGACCGCGTTGCCACTGGTGAGGTCCTCCATGTAGGAGTTGCCCTTCACCTTGCGGATGTAGCCCTCCTCGATCTTCTGCTCGATGAAGTCCAGGGCGTTCTCGAACTCCGCCTTGCCCCAGCCGCTGTCGATGTCCACGCCCTGCGACTGCATCACCAGCCCCGCGGTGTCGCGGAACTCCGAGAGCACGACGATGCGACCCTTGAGGTCGTCGGCCCAGAGGTCGTCGAGCGACTTCAGCTCGCGGCCGACCTTCTCCTTGTTGTAGCCGATGCCGGCGAAGCCGCTCTGCCAGGTGATCGAGTGCTGGCGGCCCGGGTCGAACGACACGTCCTTGAGCGGCTGGAGCAGGTTGTTGACCACGTTGGGCATCTGGATCAGCTCGAGGGGCTGGCAGAGCTGGTCGCGGATGATCCGCGCGGCCATCCAGTCGGTCATCGTGATGATGTCGCGGTCGATGCTCTGACCGGCGCGCAGCTGCGGACCGACCTTGGCGTAGTAGGAGTCGTTGTCGTCGATGTCCTCGCTGTAGCTGACCTGGATCCCGGTCTGCTCGATGAAGGCCTCGAGCGTCGGCGACTTGGTCTCCTTGCCGTTCATGTCGAGGTACGCCGTCCAGTTCGCCCACTTGAGCGTCTTGTCCGAGTCGGAGACGTCCTTGGGCAGCTTCACCGCGGCCGGGCCGCCGGTCGGCGGCGAGGGCGGCGCGCACGCCGTGAGCGCGAGCCCGGCGCTGGCGGCCACTCCGGTGCCGAGGAGCCGGCGTCGGCTGAGGCCGCCGGAGGCCGCCGAGACGACCTCGGCCGCCGGGGGCGACAACGGGCGCCGGTCGCGGCGCGGGATCGGTGTCATCAGTGAAGGTCCTCCGCTAGGCCCGAGTCGCTCTGGTGGTGGTACGTCGTGCGGTGGTGCGTGGTGCGGTGGTGTGGTCCGCGTGGTGCTCAGCTCTCGATGTTCGCCATCACGTGCTTGACCCGGGTGTAGTCCTCGAAGCCGTACATCGAGAGGTCCTTGCCGTAGCCGGACTTCTTGAAGCCGCCGTGCGGCATCTCGGCCACGAGTGGGATGTGGGTGTTGATCCACACGCAGCCGAAGTCGAGGGCCTTCGACATCCGCATGGCGCGGCCGAAGTCCTTGGTCCAGACCGACGACGCCAGGCCGTAGTCCACGCCGTTGGCCCAGCGGATCGCCTCGTCCTCGTCGGTGAAGCGCTGCACGGTGATGACGGGACCGAAGATCTCGTTCTGGATCGCGTCGTCGTCCTGCAGCAGGCCCGAGAGGACGGTGGGCTCGAGGAAGAAGCCGTCACCGAGGTCCGTACGCCGGTTGCCGCCCGCCGACACCGTGGCGTGCGAGGGCAGGTTCTCGATGAAGCCGCTGACCCGGGTGAGCTGGTGGGCGTTGTTGACCGGCCCGAAGAGCGCGTCCTCGTCGTCGGGGAGGCCGACGGGCGCGGAGCTGCGGGCGTAGTCGGAGAGCGCGGCCACGAAGTCGTCGTGGATCCCCGGCGCTGCGAGCACGCGGGTCGCCGCGGTGCAGTCCTGGCCTGCGTTGAAGTAGCCCGCGATGGCGATGCCCTCGACGGCCGCCTCGATGTCCGCGTCGTCGAAGACCACGACGGGCGCCTTGCCGCCGAGCTCGAGGTGGACGCGCTTGAGGTGGGGGGCGGCGCTCGCGGCGACCTCGGCGCCGGCGCGCACCGAGCCGGTGATCGCGACCAGGGCCGGGGTCCTGTGCTCGACGACCAGCCGGCCGGTGTCGCGGTCCCCGGTGACGACGTTGAGGGTGCCGGCAGGCAGGAACTCCGAGGCCAGCTCGGCCAGCCGGAGCGTGCTCTCGGGGGTCGTGTCGCTCGGCTTGAGCACCACCGTGTTGCCGGCCGCCAGTGCCGGCCCGATCTTCCACATGGCCATGAGCAGCGGGTAGTTCCACGGCGTCACCTGGCCGACGACCCCGATCGGCTCGCGGCGGATCCACGACGTGTGGCCGGCCATGTACTCCCCGGCGGCCTTGCCCTCGAGCACGCGGGCCGCGCCGGCGAAGAACCGGAGCTGGTCGACCATCGGCGGGATCTCCTCGCTCGCCGTGAGCGCCTTGATCTTGCCGGTGTTCTCGGACTCGAGGGCGATCAGCTCCTCGGCGTGCGCCTCGATGGAGTCCGCGAGCTTGAGCAGCGCCTGCTGGCGCTCGCTGGGCGTCGTACGTCCCCACTCGGCGGTGGCGCGCTGCGCCGCGTCGTACGCCGCGTCCACGTCGTCGGCGCCGCTGATCGGTGCGTGCGCCACGACCTGACCGGTCGCGGGGTTGACGACCTCGCTCGTGGTCCCCGAGCCGGCGTCGACGTAGGCGCCGCCGATGAAGTTGCGCAGCGTGCGTGGGCTGGTCACGTGGGTCCTCCCGTTCGAGTGCGGTGAAGGGAGACTAGGACGAGGTGCAGGCGAATCTCCATAGCTGTAGCCAGAAGAAACTGCGGGAAACGCAGAATTAACCTCTCAAGAACGCGGAATCCGTGTCGCGGCGCTTGCGAACGAGGGTTCGGCACAGCACCATGGGGCGCATGAACGAGGGACCAGTCCGGCTGGATGCGACCGCGAAGCGGATCATCGAGCTCCTCCAGGAGGACGGCCGGATCTCCTACGCCGCGATCGCGAAGGCGGTCGGCCTCTCCGAGGCCGCCGCGCGGGCGCGGGTCCAGAAGCTGCTCGACTCCGAGATCATGCAGGTGGTCGCGGTCACCGACCCGACCCAGGTCGGGTTCACCCGGCAGGCCATGATCGGCGTGCGCACGGAGGGCGACCCGATGAAGGTCGGCGACCTGCTCGCGCAGGTCGACGAGGTCGACTACGTCGTGACGACCGCCGGCAGCTTCGACCTCCTCGTCGAGGTGGTGTGCGAGGACGATCCGCACCTGCTCGACGTCATCCGACAGGTCCGCGAGCTCGAGGGCGTGGTCTCCTCCGAGACCTTCGTCTACCTCAAGCTCAACAAGCAGCACTACAACTGGGGCACCCGATGAGCAGCCACACCCACGACCTCGAGTCCTTCGACTACCAGGCCGCCGGCCGCGACCACCTCTGGTTGCACTTCACCCGGCACTCGACCTACGAGAACGGCGGCGAGATGCCGATGATCGTGCGGGGGGAGGGGCACAAGATCTGGGACAGCCACGGCCGCGAGTACATCGACGGGCTGGCCGGCCTGTTCGTCGTCCAGGTCGGGCACGGCCGCGAGGAGCTCGCCGAGGCGGCGGCCCGCCAGGCCAAGGAGCTGGCCTTCTTCCCGCTGTGGTCCTTCGCCCACCCTCGGGCCGTCGAGCTCGCCGACCGGATCGCCGCGATGGCCCCCGGCGACCTCAACCGCGTCTTCTTCACCACCGGTGGCGGTGAGGCGGTCGAGTCCGCCTGGAAGCTGGCCAAGCAGTACTTCAAGCTCACCGGCAAGCCCAACAAGCACAAGGTCATCTCGCGGGCCGTGGCCTACCACGGCACCCCCCAGGGCGCGCTGTCCATCACCGGCATCCCGCCGCTGAAGGAGATGTTCGAGCCCCTCGTGCCGGGTGCCCACAAGGTGCCCAACACCAACTTCTACCGCCGCCCGGACTACGTCGGCGACGACGAGAAGGCGTTCGGCCGCTGGGCGGCCGACCGGATCGCCGAGGCCATCGAGTTCGAGGGCCCCGACACCGTAGCCGCCGTCTTCCTCGAGCCCGTGCAGAACGCCGGCGGCTGCTTCCCGCCGCCCCCCGGCTACTTCGAGCGCGTGCGCGAGATCTGCGACGAGTACGACGTCCTGCTCGTCTCCGACGAGGTCATCTGCGCCTTCGGCCGGGTGGGGGAGATGTTCGGCGCCGCCGAGTTCGGCTACCAGCCCGACATCATCACCTGCGCGAAGGGCATGACGTCCGGCTACTCGCCCATCGGCGCGATGATCGCCAGCGACCGGCTCTTCGAGCCCTTCAAGAGCGGCACGACCGCCTACGCCCACGGCTACACCTTCGGCGGGCACCCGGTCTCCTCGGCGGTCGCCATGGCCAACCTCGACATCTTCGAGCGCGAGGGCCTCGTCGACCACGTCCAGCAGAACGCCCCGGGCTTCCGGTCGACCCTCGAGAAGCTGCTCGACATCCCGATCGTCGGTGACGTCCGCGGCCACGGGTACTTCTACGGCATCGAGCTGGTCAAGGACCGCGAGACCAAGGAGACCTTCAACGACGCCGAGTCCGAGCGGCTCCTGCGCGGCTACCTCTCCGGTGCCCTCTGGGAGGCCGGCCTCTACTGCCGCGCCGACGACCGCGGCGACCCGGTCATCCAGCTCGCCCCGCCGCTGATCATCGGCCAGCCCGAGTTCGACGACATCGAGCAGCGCCTCCGCTCCGTCCTCACCGGAGCCCTCGAGCACCTGTAGATGGCGCTCGCTCCGCGCGCGGCCGGGACGTCCGGGTGCCCGGATCGCCCCCGCCTCCCCAGCATGCGCGTTCGGCGCCCGACGTCGTCTGGAGTGACGAGCGAGCAAGCGCGACGAGCGCAGCGAGGCAGGTTGGGAGCGAGGAGGGAAGACGACGTCTTCGGGGGCGCCGAACACGCGCGAGCGGAGCGAGCGCAAAATGGCACTGTGAACGACGTCGTACGCCCTGCTCGCCCGCACCTCAAGCTGACCGAGGACGGGCGTCGCATGCGCGAGGTGCTGACCTACTCGCGCCGTGGCAGCCGGTTCACGCCGCGGCAGGCGGAGGCGTGGGCCGCGCACCACGCCGACTGGGTGATCCCCGACGAGGCCGTCGACCGCCCCGGCTTCGACCTCGTCGAGTGGTTCGGCCGGGAGGCGCCGCTGATCGTGGAGATCGGCCCCGGCATCGGTGAGGCGACCGCGGTCCTGGCGGCCGCGCGGCCCGACCACAACATCCTCGCGCTCGAGGTCTGGCGTCCCGGCATCGCCGACTCGCTCGGTCGCGTCGCGGAGGCCGGCGCCGACAACGTGCGGTTCTGCGGGGTGGACGCGGTGTGGACGCTGGAGAACCTGGTTGCCCCGGGCAGCCTCGGCGAGCTCTGGACCTTCTTCCCCGACCCGTGGCGCAAGACCAAGCACCACAAGCGCCGCCTGGTGAACCCCGCCAACGCCGCCCTCGCCTCCTCGCGCCTGGTGCCCGGTGGCGCCTGGCGGCTGGCCACCGACTGGGCGCACTACGCCGAGCAGATGATCAGCGTGCTCGACGCCGAGCCGACCCTGGAGGGCGGGCGGGTCGAGCGCTGGGACGAGCGCCCGGTGACCCGGTTCGAGCGCAAGGGCCGCGACGTGGGCCGCGACATCACCGACCTGCTCTACCGCCGCTCAGTCGAGGGCTAGCCCCGCCTCGCGCACGAGGTGCTCGAGACGCAGTCGCTCGGCGTCGCGGTCGGTGCCCTCGGGCATCCCGCTCAGCGCGTCGGGGACGGCCAGGGCGCGCGCGGCCTCGCCGAGCAGGTCGTCGTACGCCATCGTGGTGCCGCGCCGGCGCGCCATCGTGGTGCCGGGGGCGGGAGCCATCACCTGCGGGCGCAGGCGGCGCAGCGACTGCGCGACGTCCTCGATCGCAGGTCCGGTCGGCACCACCGGCTGCGGGGCCACGCGATCACGGACCCGGCGCCAGGCCCGCTCGAGCTCGCGCTGGCACAGGAAGAGACCGAACGCGATGCCGAGCATCAGCGTGCAGACGACGACAGCGACCACGCCGGCCATCCTCCGACGTTAGGTCCGTGGCTCGGAGGAGGCAAGGGCTACCCGAGGAGCTCGAGCTCCTCGTCGACGTAGGGGTCGTGCTCCCCGGCGGCTCCAGCTCCGCCTTCAGGGCGCGCTGCATCGCCCGGGCCTCCTCGGCCCGGCCGAGGTGGCGCAGCGACCACGCCACCATCCACCGAGCCACCCGCGTGCGCGAGACGTCGCCGATGCGCCGGCGCGCCTCGAGGGCGTCCTCGAAGGCGACCAGCGCCGCGGCGTGCTCACCGGCGTCCGCGTACGTCATGCCGATGTTGTTGAGCAGGGAGGCGTCCCAGTCCCGTGCGGCGGGGTCGCTCGCGGACCGGGCCCGCTCGAGTGCGGCCCCGTGCGCTGCCAGCCGGTCGGCCGGGGGCGACCACCAGCGCGACCATGTGGAGCGCGTCGACCTCGAGCTCCTCGAGCCCGGCGCTGCGCGCAGCGGCCGCGGCCTCCTCGAAGTGCGCCCGGGCGGCCGCCTCGTCGCCCGACGAGCGGAGCAGGCGTCCCCGCTCCAGGGCGACCCGCACCCGGGCGTCCGGGTCGGTGGGGGAGAGGCCGTCGAGGACGGCGTGCCCCTCGGCGTACCTCTCCTGGAGCCCCAGCGCCCGGGCGACCTGGGTGAGCGTCCGGCTCGCCAACGGCTCGTCCGCCTCGTCGGCCAGCGCGCGGAAGCGCTGCTCGCTCCCGGCCGGGTCGTCGAAGTCCCACAGGTCGCGCAGCACGGTCGCCATGCGCGCGAGCGTAGGACCTCGACGACAGCGCACGTGCTTCCTATCCTCGTGGCGTGCGAGCGACCGGACGTGGGGGAGCGTGGGCGGCCGGGCTCGTCCTCGTGGCCACGGGCTGCTCAGGAGGGGAGCAGGTCCCGTCCGGGGGCGGCTCCGCGCCGGACCCGACCACCGCGCTGCGCGAGCGCTGCCTCTCCGCCATCCCGGAGGACGCCGACCTCGAGGCCCTCACCCTCCCGGGCGCGACCGGCGGCGACGTCGAGGCCGCCCGCATCGGACCGGAGGAGAGCACGACCGTCGCCGTCCTGCTGCCGCAGATCGGCGGCATGTGCGGCTGGGGCCGCTGGGCCCACGCGGCCGCGGAGGACGCGGGGATCACCTCCCTGCTGCTCAACCCGTGCGGCTACGGCGAGACGGCGTGCCCGGCAGAGGCCGACGCGGACCCGCTCAACGAGGTGACGGCGGCGACGCAGCTCGCCCGCAGCGACCTCGGGGCGGACCGCGTGGTCCTCCTCGGTACGTCGATGGGCGGCTCGTTGACGGTGATCGCGGTCGCCGCGGGCGCCGAGGTCGACGCGTGGGCGGACGTCAGCGGGCCCTCGTCGTGGGACGGCGTCGAGCTCGCCACGCTGGCCGACGACCTGCCCCGGACGGGGCTCGTGGTGATGGCGCCCAGCGACGGGAGGGCCGCCTTCGCCGACGCCCGCGCGCTCGCCCGGGCCGCCGGCGTACCCTTCCTCCCGGGCAGGTCGGGGCACGGCTGGGAGCTGCTCACCGACCCGGTCAGCGGGTCCGTGACCCGCCTCGGGCGACGTCTGATGGACTTGGCCGCGGGCCGGCCGGGGGCGTGACCCAGCCGACAGCGGGCCGCCCGCCGTTCCGATTTGGCGTGGGCGCACCGGGTCTGTCAAGATGTTCCGGTTGCTCCGGCGGGTCGCCGGGGTGCGGCACACATCTTGACTTCTGAATCGCGTCTCCTTGATCGAGCCAGTCGTCTGCGTGCGCCGCACCGGGTCACATGGTGATCGGAGACCCGACCAGATCCGACAACCGTCGGGTGCCACCCAAGAGCATCACCGCCTCCTTTCGGAGTCGTGTCGAGAGTAATCAGCGCGACACGCCCGACCGCGGGGGTCGGAGGGTGGAGGAGAGACAGGCGGCGCTCGCCCACCAGGGGCTGAGAGCCGAAACCAGACCAGGCGTACGAGATCGAAGAGGACAGGGACCTATGGCGGGACAGAAGATCCGCATCAGGCTCAAGGCCTATGACCACGAGGTGATCGACACCTCGGCGCGGAAGATCGTGGACACCGTCACCCGTACGGGTGCGAAGGTCGCCGGCCCTGTGCCGCTGCCGACCGAGAAGAACGTGTACTGCGTCATCCGTTCGCCCCACAAGTACAAGGACTCCCGCGAGCACTTCGAGATGCGCACCCACAAGCGCCTGATCGACATCATCGACCCGACGCCGAAGACCGTCGACTCGCTGATGCGTCTCGACCTGCCTGCCGGTGTCGACATCGAGATCAAGCTCTGAGGCGCGACATGGCTAAGACTTTCGAACGCAACGTGAAGGGGCTGCTGGGCACCAAGCTCGGCATGACCCAGCTCTGGGACGAGAACAACCAGGTCGTCCCCGTGACCGTGATCGCCGCGAGCACCAACGTGGTCACCCAGGTCCGCCAGCCCGAGGTGGACGGCTACAACGCCATCCAGGTCGGCTTCGGCGAGATCGAGGCCCGCAAGGTGAACTCGCCCGACGCCGGTCACTTCGCCAAGGCCGGGGTCACCCCCCGCCGCCACCTCGTCGAGATCCGCACCGCTGACGCGGCCGCCTACACCGTGGGCCAGGAGCTCGGCGTCGACACCTTCGCCGCCGGCGAGGAGATCGACGTCACGGGCACCAGCAAGGGCAAGGGTTTCGCCGGTGTCATGAAGCGTCACGGCTTCCACGGTGTCTCCGCCTCGCACGGCGCGCACCGCAACCACCGCAAGCCGGGCTCCATCGGCGCCTGCGCCACCCCGGGTCGCGTGTTCAAGGGCACCCGCATGGCGGGCCGCATGGGCAACGACACGGTGACCACCCAGAACCTGACGGTGCACGCCGTCGACGCCGACAAGGGCCTGATCCTCCTGAAGGGTGCCGTTCCCGGCCCCAAGGGTGGTCTCGTGGTCCTCCGCTCGGCCGCCAAGAAGACGCAGGAGGCCTGAGCATGGCTGTCAAGACCGTCAAGGTCGACCTCCCCGCCGAGATCTTCGACGTCGAGGTCAACATCCCCCTGATCCACCAGGTCGTCGTGGCCCAGCAGGCTGCTGCGCGTCAGGGCACGCACGCCACCAAGACCCGCGGCGAGGTCCGCGGCGGTGGCCGCAAGCCCTACAAGCAGAAGGGCACCGGCCGCGCCCGCCAGGGCTCGACCCGCGCTCCGCAGTTCGCCGGCGGTGGCACCGTCCACGGCCCGCAGCCGCGCAGCTACGACCAGCGCACCCCCAAGAAGATGAAGGCCGCCGCCCTGCGCGGTGCCCTCTCCGACCGGGCCCGCAACGACCGCGTCCACGTGGTCGACGCCCTGGTGTCGGGTGACAAGCCCTCCACCAAGGCCGCACTGGCCGCGCTGACCTCGCTGACCGACCGCGTGGGCTACCTCGTGGTGCTCGAGCGCTCCGACGCGATCACCTGGCTCTCGCTGCGCAACGCGCCAGAGGTCCACATCGTCGCCGTCGACCAGCTCAACACCTACGACGTGCTCAACGCCGACGACGTGGTCTTCACCCAGGGTGCCTACGACGCCTTCGTCGGTGGCGCCTCCGCCGCCCCGGCCGCCAAGGTCGAGAAGGCCGAGAAGCCCGCTGCTGCGACGACCGAGGTCAAGGCGTTCGCCGACGTCCCGGCTGCCGACGAGGTTGCCGACGACGAGGCGCCCGCCCTGCCGAAGGGCGCCAAGGCCCCGCTGAAGAGCGGCAAGGCACCCAAGGGCTACGAGATCAAGGGCAACGCCGACTCCGGCCTGTACCACGAGCCCGACGGCCAGTGGTACGACGCCACCGAGGCGGAGTTCTACTTCAAGAGCGTCGAGGACGCCGAGGCCGCTGGCTTCACGCGCGCCGGCGGTGCCGCCAAGGAGGACGACAAGTGAGCACCCTGCACAAGGACCACCGCGACATCCTGATCGCCCCGGTCGTGTCGGAGAAGAGCTACGGCCTGCTCGACGCCAACAAGTACACCTTCATCGTCCACCCGGACGCCAACAAGACCGAGATCAAGATCGCGGTCGAGAAGGTCTTCGACGTCAAGGTCACCTCCGTCAACACGATCAACCGCCAGGGCAAGACGCGTCGCACCCGCTACGGCATGGGCAAGCGTCCCAACACCAAGCGCGCGATCGTCAGCCTCGCCGAGGGTCACCGCATCGACATCTTCGGAGGTCCGGTCTCCTGACCGGGCTCCTGAATAGGAACTGATATGGCTATCCGCAAGTACAAGCCGACCACGCCGGGCCGTCGTGGCTCGTCCGTGGCCGACTTCGTCGAGATCACCCGGACCACGCCGGAGAAGTCGCTGACGCGCCCGCTGCCCAAGAAGGGCGGCCGCAACAACCAGGGACGCATCACCACGCGTCACCAGGGTGGCGGTCACAAGCGTGCCTACCGCGTCATCGACTTCCGTCGCTACGACAAGGACGGCGTGCCGGCCAAGGTCGCTCACATCGAGTACGACCCCAACCGCACCGCTCGCATCGCGCTGCTGCACTACGCCGACGGCGAGAAGCGCTACATCGTCGCGCCGAAGGACCTGACCCAGGGCACCGCCGTGGAGTCCGGCCCCAACGCCGACATCAAGCCCGGCAACAACCTGCCGCTGCGCAACATCCCCGTCGGTACGACCATCCACTGCGTGGAGCTGCGTCCCGGCGGCGGTGCGAAGCTCGCCCGGTCCGCCGGCAACTCCGCCCAGCTGGTCGCCCGTGAGGGCAGCCGCGCCACCCTGCGCCTGCCGTCGGGCGAGATGCGCTTCGTCGACGTGCGCTGCCGCGCCACCGTCGGCGAGGTCGGCAACGCCGAGCAGTCGAACATCAACTGGGGCAAGGCCGGCCGCATGCGGTGGAAGGGCAAGCGCCCGACCGTCCGCGGTGTCGTCATGAACCCGGTGGACCACCCGCACGGTGGCGGTGAGGGCAAGACCTCCGGTGGTCGCCACCCGGTCTCCCCCTGGGGCAAGCCCGAGGGCCGCACGCGCAAGCGCAAGGCCAGCGACTCCCAGATCATCCGTCGTCGCAAGTCCGGCAAGGGTAGGAAGTAACCGACATGCCTCGTAGCCTCAAGAAGGGCCCCTTCGTGGACGGCCACCTCCAGAAGAAGGTGGACGCCGAGAACGAGAAGGGCTCGCACAACGTCATCAAGACCTGGTCGCGCCGGTCGATGATCGTGCCCGACATGATCGGCCACACCATCGCCGTGCACGACGGTCGCAAGCACGTCCCCGTCTTCGTGACCGACTCGATGGTCGGCCACAAGCTCGGGGAGTTCGCCCCGACCCGCACCTACCGCGGGCACGTGAAGGAAGACCGGAAGGGACGCCGTCGATGAGCACCACCGAGCGCAGCCGCACCAGTGCGCGCCGCGAGTCGCTGCTCGGCGACCAGCCGGGCGCGTTCGCCAGCGCACGCTACGTGCGGATCACCCCGATGAAGGCCCGCCGTGTCGTGAACATGGTCCGCGGCCTCCAGGTCGACGAGGCCCTGACCCTGCTGCAGTTCGCGCCGCAGGCCGCCTCCGAGACCGTCTACAAGGTGCTCGAGAGCGCCGTCGCCAACGCCGAGACCACCGAGGGGCTCAACCGGGCCGACCTGGTGCTCAGCGTCGCGATGGTCGACGAGGGTCCCACGATGAAGCGCTGGCGCCCCCGTGCCCAGGGCCGCGCGACCCGCATCAACAAGCGCACCAGCCACATCACCCTCGCGGTGCAGCCGGCCGACGCGCTGACCACCAAGCAGGGCAAGAACGGAAAGGGTGCCTGATGGGCCAGAAGATCAACCCGAACGGCTTCCGCCTGGGCATCTCCACCGACCACAAGAGCCGTTGGTACGCCGACAAGCTCTACAAGTCGTACGTCGGTGAGGACGTCGCCATCCGCAAGCTGCTCTCCAAGGGCATGGAGCGGGCCGGCATCTCCAAGGTGGAGATCGAGCGCACCCGTGACCGCGTCCGTGTGGACATCCACACCGCGCGTCCCGGCATCGTCATCGGTCGCCGCGGCGCCGAGGCCGACCGGATCCGCGGCGAGCTCGAGAAGCTCACCGGCAAGCAGGTGCAGCTGAACATCCTCGAGGTCAAGAACCCCGAGATCGACGCGCAGCTGGTCGCCCAGGGCGTCGCCGAGCAGCTCTCGGGCCGCGTGCAGTTCCGCCGCGCGATGCGCAAGGCGATGCAGACCTCGATGCGGTCGGGTGCCAAGGGCATCCGGATCCAGTGCTCGGGTCGTCTCAACGGCGCCGAGATGTCGCGCACGGAGTTCTACCGCGAGGGCCGCGTGCCCCTGCACACGCTCCGCGCCGACATCGACTACGGCTTCTACGAGGCCCGCACCACCTTCGGCCGCATCGGCGTGAAGGTCTGGATCTACAAGGGCGAGGTCGCCGGCACCCGTGCCGAGCGCCAGGCCCAGCAGGCCGCCCGCGCCGGTGCCCCCGGTCGCGGCGGTCGTCCCAACACCCGTGGCGGTGACCGTCCGAGCCGTGGCTCGCGCGGCGACCGCGCTCCTCGCACCGAGGGCGCTGAGACTTCAGCGGCCCCGGTTGCCGAGGCGGCACCGAGCACCGGACAGGAGGCCTGACCTCATGTTGATGCCCCGTCGCGTCAAGCACCGCAAGCAGCACCACCCCAAGCGCCGTGGTACTGCCAAGGGCGGCACCTCGCTGGCCTTCGGTGACTTCGGCATCCAGGCGGTCGAGGGTCACTACGTGACCAACCGACAGATCGAGTCGGCCCGTATCGCGATGACCCGTCACATCAAGCGTGGTGGAAAGGTGTGGATCAACATCTACCCCGACCGCCCGCTGACCAAGAAGCCGGCCGAGACCCGCATGGGTTCCGGCAAGGGCTCCCCCGAGTGGTGGGTGGCCAACGTCAAGCCCGGCCGCGTCATGTTCGAACTCTCCGGTGTCGACGAGGTGACTGCTCGTGAGGCCATGCGCCGCGCGATGCACAAGCTCCCGATGAAGTGCCGGTTCATCTCCCGTGAGGCCGGTGAATTCTGATGGCTACCAAGCTGAACGCCCACGAGCTCGACGAGCTCAACGCCACCGACCTGGAGGCGAAGCTCCGCGAGGCCAAGGAGGAGCTGTTCAACCTCCGTTTCCAGGCGGCCACCGGCCAGCTGGACAGCCACGGTCGGCTCCGTACGGTCAAGAAGGACATCGCCCGTATCTACACGGTGGTCCGCGAGCGCGAGCTCGGGATCCGCAGCACCCCGGGCGCGAACAACGAAGAGGCGAAGGCATGAGCGAGAACGCAGTCGAGCGCAACCAGCGCAAGGTCCGTGAGGGCCTCGTCGTGAGCGACAAGATGGACAAGACCATCGTCGTCGCTGTCGAGGACCGCGTGAAGCACGCCCTCTACGGCAAGGTGCTGCGCAAGACCTCGCGCCTGAAGGCGCACGACGAGACCAACCAGTGCGGCATCGGCGACCGGGTCCTGATCATGGAGACCCGTCCGCTGTCCGCCACGAAGCGCTGGCGGCTCATCGAGGTCCTCGAGAAGGCCAAGTGACCTGAGGCCCACCAGCCTCGTGCTCCATTTCCACACATCAGTTCGGCCAGGCTCGCTCTCCGCTGAGAGGACGAGAACCAGCTCGACAACCAGGAGAAACCAATGATCCAGCAGGAGTCGCGACTCAAGGTCGCCGACAACACCGGTGCGAAGGAGATCCTCTGCATCCGTGTTCTCGGTGGCTCTGGCCGTCGCTACGCCGGCATCGGTGACGTCATCGTCGCCACCGTCAAGGACGCGATCCCCGGTGGCAACGTCAAGAAGGGCGACGTCGTCAAGGCCGTGGTCGTGCGCACCGTCAAGGAGCGTCGCCGCGCCGACGGTTCCTACATCCGCTTCGACGAGAACGCCGCCGTCATCCTCAAGAACGACGGCGAGCCGCGTGGCACCCGCATCTTCGGCCCCGTGGGCCGCGAGCTGCGCGAGAAGCGCTTCATGAAGATCATCTCGCTCGCGCCGGAGGTGCTCTGAGACATGACCAAGAACATGAACATCAAGAAGGGTGACACCGTCAAGGTGATCGCCGGCAAGGACAAGGGTGCCCAGGGCAAGGTCATCTCGGTGCTCCGCGAGGAGGACCGCGTGATCGTCGAGGGTGTCAACCTCGTCAAGCGCCACACCAAGTCCGTGCAGCAGACCAACACCACCGGCGGCATCATCACCCGCGAGGCGCCCATCCACGTCTCCAACGTGATGCTCGTCGAGGACGACGGCGTCACCCGCGTCGGCTTCCGCCGCGACGAGGTCACCAAGCGCCGTCCCGACGGCTCGACCTACGCCGCCAGCCGCTCGGTCCGCGTGTCCCGCAAGACCGGCAAGGAGATCTGAGATGGCTGAGACCACCACCGAGATTCCGCGTCTGAAGGCGCGCTACCGCGAGGAGATCGTCCCCGCGCTGCGCACCGAGTTCGAGATCGCCAACATCATGCAGGTCCCCGGCCTGGTGAAGATCGTTGTCAACATGGGCGTCGGTGAGGCTGCTCGCGACTCCAAGCTGATCGAGGGCGCGATCCGCGACCTCACCGCGATCACCGGCCAGAAGCCGGCCGTCACCAAGGCCCGCAAGTCCATCGCGCAGTTCAAGCTGCGCGAGGGCATGCCGATCGGCGCGCACGTCACGCTCCGCGGTGACCGCATGTGGGAGTTCCTGGACCGCCTGCTGTCGCTGGCGCTGCCCCGCATCCGTGACTTCCGCGGCCTCTCGCCCAAGCAGTTCGACGGTCGCGGCAACTACACCTTCGGTCTCACCGAGCAGGTCATGTTCCACGAGATCAACCAGGACCGGATCGACCGGTCGCGCGGTATGGACATCACCGTCGTGACCACCGCCACCAACGACGACGAGGGTCGGGCGCTGCTCAAGCAGCTCGGCTTCCCGTTCAAGGAGAACTGACATGGCGAAGACTGCTCTCAAGGTCAAGGCCGCCCGCAAGCCGAAGTTCGCTGTCCGCGGCTACACCCGCTGCCAGCGCTGCGGTCGCCCCAAGGCCGTCTACCGCAAGTTCGGCCTGTGCCGCATCTGCCTGCGGGAGATGGCCCACCGCGGCGAGCTGCCCGGCGTCACCAAGTCCTCCTGGTAATCACCTCACACACGTTGAAGGTCCCCAGGCCGCGCGCCTGAGGAAACCACGACGAGAAAGAACCACATCATGACGATGACTGACCCGATCGCAGACATGCTCACGCGTCTGCGCAACGCCAACCAGGCGTACCACGACGTGGTGTCGATGCCTTACAGCAAGATGAAGGCCGGCCTCGCGGAGATCCTCAAGCAGGAGGGCTACATCACCTCCTACGACGTCGCCGACAACGTCGACGCCGAGGGCGAGCCCGCCGTCGGCAAGACGCTGACCGTGACGCTGAAGTACGGCCGCAACCGGGAGCGCTCGATCGCCGGCGTGCGCCGCATCAGCAAGCCCGGCCTGCGCGTCTACGCCAAGAGCACCAACCTGCCCAAGGTCCTCGGCGGACTCGGCGTCGCGATCATCTCGACGTCGCAGGGACTGCTGACCGACCGTCAGGCGAACCAGAAGGGCGTGGGCGGCGAAGTCCTCGCCTACGTCTGGTGACCCGGACCTACTGAGACCAGGAAGAGAGAGAAGCATGTCGCGTATTGGCAAGCTCCCCATCGCGGTCCCGTCCGGTGTCGACGTCGCGATCGACGAGTCGCTGGTGACCGTCAAGGGCCCCAAGGGCACCCTGTCGCACACCATCGCCGCGCCGATCACGGTCGCCAAGGGCGAGGACGGCATCCTCGAGGTGAAGCGTCCGAACGACGAGCGCGAGAGTCGCTCGCTCCACGGCCTGACCCGCACCCTCATCAACAACATGGTGGTGGGTGTCACCGAGGGCTACGAGAAGAAGCTCGAGATCGTGGGCGTGGGTTACCGCGTCCTGCCGAAGGGGCCGACCCAGCTGGAGTTCCAGCTCGGCTACTCGCACCCGATCGTCTTCGACGCCCCGGAGGGCATCACCTTCACCGTCGATGGCCCCACCAAGCTCGGTGTCGTCGGCATCGACAAGCAGCTGGTCGGCGAGGTTGCGGCCAAGATCCGCAAGCTGCGCAAGCCCGAGCCCTACAAGGGCAAGGGTGTTCGTTACGCCGGCGAGCACATCCGCCGCAAGGTCGGAAAGGCCGGTAAGTGACATGGCGATCTCGCTGAGCAACAACAAGCACACCGCGAACCGCGTCCGTGCGCGCCTGCGTCGTCAGGCGCGTGGCCGCAAGCGGATCCACGGCACTGCCGAGCGTCCGCGCCTGGTCGTGACCAAGTCGGCCAAGCACCTCTCGGTGCAGGTCGTCGACGACCTGCAGGGCGCCACGCTGGCCTACGCCTCCACCATGGAGGCCGACGTCCGTGGCACCGACGGTGACAAGACCGCCAAGGCCAAGCGCGTCGGCGAGCTCGTCGCCGAGCGGGCCAAGGCCGCGGGCATCGAGGACGTCGTCTTCGACCGCGCCGGCAACAAGTACCACGGTCGCATCGCGGCCCTCGCCGATGCCGCCCGTGAGGGCGGATTGTCCTTCTGATCGCCTCACGCGACCAGAGAGAGAACTTAGATATGGAGCACATCTCATGAGCGGAGCCCAGCGCGGACAGCGCAGCGGTGGCTCGGGCGACCGTCGCGGACGCGACAACGGTCGTGGCCAGGCCGAGAAGTCTGTCTACATCGAGCGAGTCGTGGCGATCAACCGAGTCGCCAAGGTCGTGAAGGGTGGTCGTCGCTTCAGCTTCACCGCCCTCGTGATCGTCGGCGACGGTGACGGCCTGGTCGGCGTCGGCTACGGCAAGGCGAAGGAAGTCCCCGCCGCGATCGCCAAGGGTGTCGAGGAGGCCAAGAAGCACTTCTTCAAGGTCCCCCGCATCCAGGGCACCATCCCGCACCCGGTCCAGGGCGAGAAGGCCGCAGGCGTCGTCCTGCTGCGTCCCGCCGCTCCCGGTACCGGCGTCATCGCCGGTGGCCCGGTGCGCGCGGTGCTCGAGTGCGCCGGCATCCACGACGTGCTGAGCAAGTCGCTCGGTTCGTCCAACCAGATCAACATCGTCCACGCGACCGTCGAGGCGCTGCGGATGCTCGAGGAGCCCGAGGCCGTGGCCGCTCGCCGTGGCATGCGCGTCGAGGACGTCACCCCGGCCGCCCTGCTCAAGGCGCGCGCCGAGGGCCAGCTCGAGGCGACGGCGGGGGTGCAGCAGTAATGGCACAGCTCAAGGTCCAGCAGAAGCGCGGCCTGGTCGGCCTCAAGGCCAACCAGCGCGAGACGCTTCGTTCCCTCGGTCTCAAGCGGATCGGCGACGTCGTCGTGAAGGAAGACCGCCCGGAGATCCGGGGCATGATCAACACTGTCCGTCACCTGGTGACGTTCGAGGAGGTGGAGTGACATGACGCTCAAGCTGCACCACTTGCGTCCCGCTCCGGGTGCCAAGACCGCCAAGACCCGTGTGGGTCGCGGTGAGGGCTCCAAGGGCAAGACCGCCGGCCGCGGTACCAAGGGCACCAAGGCGCGCTACCAGGTTCCGGCTGCCTTCGAGGGTGGCCAGATGCCGATCCACATGCGCCTGCCCAAGCTGAAGGGCTTCAAGAACCCCTTCCGCGTGGAGTTCCAGGTCGTGAACCTCGACCGTCTCGGGGAGCTCTTCCCCGAGGGTGGCGCCGTGACCGTCGCCGACCTCGTCGCCAAGGGCGCGGTCCGCAAGGGCCAGCCCGTCAAGGTGCTGGGCCAGGGCGACATCTCGGTCCCGGTCCAGGTCAGCGTCGACGCGTTCTCGGCCTCCGCCAAGGAGAAGATCGAGGCCGCAGGCGGCACCGCGACCGTGGCGTGACGCCACACACTCGCATCATCCGGTGAAGGCCTGGCCGCACAGTGGGAACTGTCGGCCGGGCCTTCGTCGTTAGCGGGGGAGCGGGTCGCTCCAACGACTTGTTAGGCTTCCCCGGGCCCTTCGCCGTACGACGGTGTGGGTCCCTCGTCCGCCCGCCCCTCCAGGCCGGGCACCCTTACGAAAGAGGAACCAGTGCTAGGCGCCTTCGCCAACGCTTTCCGGACTCCGGACCTGCGGCGCAAGCTGCTGTTCGTCCTGCTGATCGTGACGATCTTCCGGCTCGGCTCTCAGGTGCCCACCCCGGGTGTCCACGTGGCCAACGTCCAGGCCTGCATCAGCGACCTGGAGGAGGGCGGGCTCTACAGCCTGATCAACCTCTTCTCGGGTGGTGCGCTGCTCCAGCTCACCATCTTCGCGCTGGGGATCATGCCGTACATCACGGCCTCCATCATCCTGCAGCTGCTCGTCGTGGTGATCCCGCGGCTCGAGGCGCTGAAGAAGGAGGGCCAGGCCGGCCAGACGAAGATCACGCAGTACACGCGCTACCTCACGCTGGGCCTCGCGGTCCTGCAGGCCACCGGCATCGTGGCCCTGGCGCGCAACAAGGCCCTGCTGCAGGGCTGTGACCGCGACCTGCTGCACGACGACGGCACGATGACCTTCCTGGTCATGGTCATCACCATGACCGCAGGCACCGCGGTCATCATGTGGCTCGGTGAGCTCATCACCGACCGCGGCATCGGCAACGGCATGTCGATCCTCATCTTCACCCAGGTCGTCGCCACCTTCCCGGCGTCCCTGTGGAGCGTCCAGACCTCCAAGGGCTGGGTCGTCTTCAGCATCGTGATGGTCATCGGCCTGGTCCTGGTCGCGGCCGTCATCTTCATCGAGCAGGCGCAGCGCCGTATCCCGGTGCAGTACGCCAGGCGGATGGTCGGCCGCAAGATGTTCGGCGGCAACTCGACCTACATCCCGCTCAAGGTCAACCAGGCCGGCATCATCCCGGTCATCTTCGCCTCGTCGTTGCTCTACCTGCCGGCGATGGCGGTGCAGTTCAACCCGGAGAGCAAGAACCCGGTGCTGGACTTCATCGGCACCTACCTCGTCGGTGGCGACCACCCGCTCTACATGCTCATGTACTTCCTGCTCATCATCTTCTTCACGTACTTCTACGTCTCGATCACCTTCAACCCTGTCGAGGTGGCGGACAACATGAAGAAGTACGGCGGCTTCATCCCCGGGATCCGGGCGGGCAAGCCGACCGAGGACTACCTGTCCTACGTCCTGTCCCGCATCACGTTCCCTGGAGCTCTCTACCTCGGCCTGATCTCGTTGGTGCCGCTCGTCGCGTTCGCGATGATCCAGGCCAACCAGAACTTCCCGTTCGGCGGCACGTCCATCCTCATCATGGTGGGTGTCGCGCTCGACACGGTGAAGCAGATCGAGAGCCAGCTCCAGCAGCGCAACTACGAAGGATTCCTGCGTTAATGAGACTCATCCTCATGGGCCCCCCGGGGGCGGGCAAGGGCACCCAGGCCCGGTTCGTCGCCGACCGCTTCGGTGTGCCGGCCATCTCGACCGGTGACATCTTCCGCGCCAACGTCTCCCAGGGCACCCCGCTCGGTGTGGAGGCCAAGCGCTACATGGACGCCGGCGAGTACGTCCCGGACGAGGTCACCAACCGCATGGTGCGCAACCGGATCGACGAGGCCGACGCCGCGCCGGGCTTCCTGCTCGACGGCTACCCGCGCACCCTGGCCCAGGTCACCGAGCTCGACGGGATGATCGGGTTCACCGGGCACCAGCTCGACGCCGTGGTCGTGCTGACTGTCGACCCCGAGGAGCTCGTGCAGCGCCTGCTCCAGCGCGCGCAGACCGACGGCCGCACGGACGACACCGAGGACGTCATCCGGCGCCGCCAGGAGGTCTACGCCGAGCAGACCGAGCCGCTCATCGGGGTCTACCGCGAGCGGGGCATCCTCATCGAGGTCGACGGGATGGGTGAGGTCGACGAGGTGACGGCCCGCATCTTCGCCGCCCTCGACGAGATCCCGCAGAGCTGAGCGGTCCCATGGGCTTCCGCGACCGCGGGATCGAGATCAAGACCCCCGAGCAGATCGACCTGATGCGCGTCGCGGGCCGGCTCGTGGGGGAGACCCTCGAGCTGCTCCGGGAGGCCACGGGTCCGGGCGTCACCACGCTGGAGCTCGACACCCTCGCCGAGACCCACATCCGCGACCACGGTGGCATCCCGTCGTTCAAGGGATACAGCCATCCGCCGTTCCCGGCCACGATCTGTGCCTCGGTCAACGACGAGGTGGTCCACGGCATCCCCGGTCCGCGCGTCCTGGCCGAGGGCGACGTGATCTCCATCGACTGCGGCGCGATCGTCGAGGGGTGGCACGGCGACGCGGCGATCACCGTCCCGGTGGGCGAGGTCGCCGACGACGTGCGCGAGCTGCTGCGGGTGACGGAGGAGTCCCTCTGGCGGGGGATGGCCGCGGCGCGGCTCGACGGCCGGGTCACCGACATCAGCCACGCGATCGAGACCTACGTCCGCTCGCAGGGCCGCTACGGCATCCTCGAGGACTACACCGGTCACGGCATCGGCACCGAGATGCACATGCCTCCCAACGTGCCCAACTACGGCCGGCGCGGCCGCGGTCCCTCGATCGTCGAGGGCCTCGCCCTGGCGGTCGAGCCGATGGTCACCCTCGGCAGCAAGCACACCGAGCTGCTCGAGGACGAGTGGACGGTCGCGACCGTCGACAGCTCCATGGCGGCCCACTTCGAGCACACGTTCACCGTGACGCCACAGGGGGCGTGGGTCCTCACCGCCGTCGACGGTGGCCGGGCGAGGCTCGCGGAGCTGGGCGTCCCATTCGGCGGACGCTGACGCCGATTTCACTCTCCCCCCACCGGGCGTGACAGACTGGCTCGGCTGGAGGGGAGTATTTCCCCGCGGTGGTGTCGTCATCACGGTGTCCGCGCGAGCGGCGCCCGGTGCCACCGGTTCGCCCTGACGTGCGAGCGGAAGAGACCTCCGGTTTCCGTGCTGTGCGCGGACGCCGAACTCATCCTCACCCCCAAGGAGCAACAGCGTGGACGTCCCCACCTGGGTCTGGATCGCCACTGCCGTGGTGACCCTCGTCGTGTTCACCTTCGACCTCGTCGTGATCGGCCGCCGGCCGCACGAGCCGACCATGAAGGAGTGCGCGACCTACCTGTCGATCTACGTCGGGTTGGCGATCGTCTTCGGACTCGGCGTCTGGTACTCCGCCGGCGGAACGCCAGCGCTGGAGTTCTACTCGGGCTGGCTCGTCGAGTACTCGCTCTCCATCGACAACCTGTTCATCTTCATCATCATCATGGCCAAGTTCGCCGTGCCGCGCGAGCTGCAGCAGTACGCCCTGATGATCGGCATCGTGATGGCGCTGGTCATGCGCGCCGTCTTCATCGCCGTCGGCGCCACCGCGATCAACAACTTCAGCTGGGTCTTCTACCTCTTCGGGCTGTTCCTGGTCTACACCGCGATCAAGCTCGCCAAGGAGGGCGCCGAGGACGAGGACGACGAGTTCGAGGAGAACCGCCTCGTCGCCTTCATCGAGCGCCGCTTCCCGGCCACCTCGGAGTGGCACGGCGAGAGCCTGGTGGTGAAGCAGGGCGCCCAGCGCATGATCACCCCGATGTTCATCGTGATCATCACGCTCGGCACCACCGACCTGCTCTTCGCCCTGGACTCGATCCCGGCGATCTTCGGCATCACCAAGGAGCCCTACCTGGTGCTCACGGCCAACATCTTCGCGCTGATGGGCCTGCGCCAGCTCTACTTCCTCATCGGTGGACTGCTCGAGCGGCTCATCTACCTGTCCTACGGCCTGGCGTTCCTGCTCGCCTTCATCGGCGTGAAGCTGATCCTGCACGCCATGCACGAGAACGAGCTGTCGTTCATCAACGACGGCCACCACATCTCGTGGGCGCCCGACATCCCGATCTGGCTCTCGCTGGTCGTCATCCTCGCCACGCTGGCCGTGACGGCGGTGCTGTCGCTGTGGGCCTCGAGCCGGATGTCGCCCGAGGAGCAGGACGCCGCCACCGGCCCCCGCCGCGACTGGGAGAACGACTGACCCGACGCTGCGAGTCGCTCAGCAGGCGATCAGGACACGCACTGGTTCACGGTGGGGGAGTTGTCGGAGCCGCGCGTCATGCGCAGCTCGAGGCAGATCGCCTCGTCGGTGCGGACGAGCAAGCTCTTCTTCTTCGTGGTGGTGTAGGCGCCGGTGTCGTCACGGAAGTAGGTGAACGAGTCGCCCTCCTCGACCGGGACCGACGGGTTCCACTTGAACAGCACCCCCTTGGCCGTACGACGACCGGTGAGCGTGGGTGCCTCGGTCAGCACGTCGGGCACGAGCGGCGAGGGCGTCGTCGAGCCGCTCGGCACCACGACCCCGGGGTCCTCCTCGCGGCCGCCGCCGAGCACGACGTAGCCGAGCAGGGCCGCCAGCACCGCGACAGCGACACCGGCCCACACGAGGCGGGAGGTCCCGCCGCCGTCCCCGTCGTCGTGGGCGGCAGGGGCCGGGTCCTGGGCGGCGATGCGGCGGGGCCCGCTCGCGGAGATCACGGTCACCGGCTTCATCGCGGTGGCGTCCTCGGGAGCCTCCGGCACCTCCGGGGAGGCGACCGAGGCGTCGGGGCGGTCACCCTCGACGGCGACCGAGGTGCGCGCCCAACCGGCGGCCGACTCGATGCGCTGCAGCGCCCGGGCCAGCTCAAGGGCGCTCTGCGGTCGGTGCTCGGGCCTCTTGGCCAGGCACTGCTGCAGGAGGCGGTCGAGGGCCGGCGGCACGTCGGGCCGCTGCGTGGCGGGCGGCGCGGCGTGCAGGATGCGGGCGCTCAGCGCGCGCGTGGAGTTGTCACCGGAGGGGATCGAGAAGGGCGAGCGCCCGACCAGCAGGTGCCAGATGGTGGCACCGAGGGAGTAGACGTCCGAGGCCACGGAGCCGTTCGACCGGCCGTCGAGCAGCTCCGGCGGCGACCAGGGGTAGGAGATCCGGACGTCGTTGTCGCCCTCCACGTCGGCCATGTGGCCGGCGATGCCGAAGTCGGTGAGGGCGGGCTCGTGGTAGGTCGTGACGAGGACGTTGCTGGGCTTGATGTCGCGGTGCAGGATCCCCGACCGGTGGGCCGTCTCGATCGCGCTCGCGAGCTTGATGCCGGTCGAGACCGCGTCGACGGGTGCCATCGGGTTCGAGCGCACCCGCACGCCGAGGTCCGGCGGTGGGCAGTAGCGCATGACCAGGAACGGACGTCCGCCCTCGGCGGTCACCCCGGCCGTGATCACCGAGACGATGTAGGGGTGGTCGGCGAGCCGGGCCATGGCGTTGGCCTCGGCGGTGAACAGGTACTTCTCGCGGTCGGTGAGCGGCACGTCGGGGCGCACGACCTTGACCGCCACCCGCTGGCGGGGCCACTGCTGCTCGTAGAGGAAGACGTCGGCGAAGCCACCGCTGCCCAGGTGCTCGACGAACGCGAACCCGGGGATCTCCGGGGCACTCACCGGGCAACAGCCCCCGTCTCGAAGCGGACGGCATAGACGTGCGCCATGTCGAGGACCGTACCGGGCTCGAGCACGTAGGCGTCGCCCGGGCGCATCCGCTGCGGCTCGCGCCCGGGTGGGGCGATGGTGGTGCCCCCGCGACTGTCGAGGTCGCGGGCCACGACGTCCCACCCGTCGAGCTCGACCTGCAGGTGGCGTCGCGACACGAAGGAGTGGTCCTTCGGGAGGTGCACCAGGTGCGGCCAGTCGGTGCTGCCCTCAGCCGGGGCGGGCTTGCGGCCGAGGACCACTCCGCGGTCCAGCGGCACGACCTCGCCGGTGGGCAGGCGCAGGCCTCCGAGGGAGGGACGCTCGACACGACGCGGCTCCTGGGGTGCGACGCGCTGGTGGCACACGCGGCACTGCGGGGCGATCGGCGGGGTGAGGTGACCCAGCGGGCAGCTGACCGCCAGGACCGTCGACACGCTGGCCTGGGCCAGGTGAGCGGGCCGGTGGCTCGTGGCGCCGTCGTGGTCGTCGGCGGAGGAGCTGTGCGGCTCGGAGGGCTGGCGGATGGTGGTGTGGGTGCCCTCCTCGATCCTCGCGACCATGAGCGGGTCCGGCTCGGACGTGTCCGGCAATGCACCGGTGTCCTCGGGGGGCCGCAGCACGCGGGTGCGCGGGGGCTGGCCGTCGGGACCCTTGGCGGCGAGGATGTCGGCCGGGATCCCGTCGATGAGAGCGGCAGAGGCAGGCGGGGCCTCGACCTCCTGGGCGTGCGCGACCGGGGCCGTGCGGGCCGAGAGCGGCTGCAGCTCGACCCGGTCGGCGCCGACGACACCGCCGACGAGGCGGCGCGTCGACGCGAGGTGCCCGGGGTCGGCGCCGCCGTCGAGGCTGAGCACCCGGGACGGGCCGGCGAGGCGGACGTGGCCGGTGCCGCGGGACAGCGTCGAGGAGGCGCCGGAGGTGAAGTCGGCGATCGCGAGGGCCGGCGGGTCGCCGTCGAAGTGCTTCTCCACGATGGCCATCACGCGTTCGACGACGGGTGAGCCGGACGGGGCGGTCATGGACAGGACGTCCCAGATGTCCTGGACGACCTGCTCGTCACCGGGGTCGGTCACCAGCACCCAGTGGGCGCCACTGCCGAGAAGCACGCCGTCCCCTGCGGCGTACCTCGCATCCACGATCAACGTCGGCTCCCCTCGTCCACGCCCACTCGTCCATCATCACCCATGACGGCGTCGTGGCGCACGCCGTGCCGACTTGTCGGAACCTTGACCCGATACATACCCTCCTGCTGGGTGACTGCGGCGGGCGCACTCATTCGTGGGCCAAGGGGGGGCTGGCGTGACACGGACGTCGTTCGTGCGTCGACACCGCGCGGGCATCGCATCGGGTGCTGCGCTGGCCGTCGCCGCGTCGGCCCTCGTCGCCTACGCGATCACGGCCGACGGCTACAAGGCGCACGAGGCCGACCTCAACGACGGTGGCGTCTGGGTCGTCAACGGAGCCAAGGGCTGGTCCGGCCGGATGAACAAGCCGATCAACCAGCTCGACGGCGTCGTCCCGACCCAGGACGGCAAGTCCCGCCTCGACGTCGTCCAGGACGGCGCCGCAGTGGTGACCCTCGACCTCGACGCCAGCCGCGGCCAGGCGATCGAGACCGCGCGGCTGGAGTCGCAGGACGGCGGCTCGGCCGCGGTCCCCAGCGACGGTGACGTCGCCATGGGTGGCGGCACCCTCGCCAGCGTCGACGCCGAGACCGGTGAGGTCTGGGCGGTCCGCTACGACGAGGAGGTCGGGAGGCCCGTGATGAGCGCGGTCGACCGCCAGGCCGACCCGGTCGCCGAGGCCGGCAAGGACGCGGCGTTGACCGTCGCGCAGGACGGGACGGTCGTCGTCACGTCGGCCGACGAGGGCACGGTCACCACGATGACCCCGCAGGGGACCGCGCTCGGCAGGCCCGAGACCCGTGACCTGCCCCGGGACGCCGGTCAGGTCAGCGCGGTCACCACCGTTGGCGACCGCGTCGTGACGCTCGACGCCCGCGCCGGCGTGGTCCGGGTGCTCGACGGTGCCACCGTCCCGGTCCCGCCGGAGAGCGAGCTCCAGCAGCCCGGCCCCGACGCCGACGCCGTGCTGGTGGGCGCGCCCGAGGGCCTCCTCAGCATCGACCTCGCTTCCGGTGACGTCACCACGGTGTCGTCGCGATCCGGCACGGCGGTCGCCCCGGTGCGTCTCGGCGCCTGCGTCTTCGGGGCCTGGTCCGGCGGCCAGGGCGCCGTGACCGTGCGGTGCGGGTCGGAGATCATCACCGACGAGGAGCTGGGCGGCGACGCGACGCGCCTCGCCTTCCGCGTGAACCGCGGCGAGATCGTCCTCAACGACGCCGTCAGCGGCACCGTGTGGGACGTGCAGCAGGAGCACCCGGTCAAGATCGACAACTGGGAGGCCTTCACCTCGAAGAAGAAGGACGACGAGGAGGAGGACAAGGACGAGAACGAGAGCCAGGCCGACAAGCGACCGCCGCAGGCCAAGCCCGACTCCTACGGCGTGCGTGCCGGCCGCACCACGGTCCTGCACCCGCTCGACAACGACTCCGCGCCCGACGGCCGCCTGCTCAGCATCGTCAACGTCGAGCAGCCCACCGGAGGAGCGCGGGTCGAGATCAGCCCCGACGGGCAGACCCTCGTCCTGCAGATGCCCGACGACGGCCGCGCGGCGAACTTCGAGTACTACATCGACGACGGCCGCGACGGCCTCTCCGCCCACGCCGCGGTCACCGTCGACGTGCGCGCTCCCGGGGAGAACGAGGCGCCCACGGTCCGGGCGGGCTACCGCAAGCCGACCTTCAAGGTGCCGCACGGCGGCGCGCTCGACGTCCCCGTGCTCGCGGACTGGCGCGACGACGCCGACGGCGACACGCTCCTCCTCGACTCCGCGCGGGCCGTGGGCGGGGAGGAGACCGGCGCGGTCGCCCGCACCACCGCCGACGGCAGGATCCGCTTCAGCGCCCCGACCGCGCGGGCGGACGAACAGCAGCTGGTGCGGGTCGAGTTCTCCGTCACCGACGGCAACTCGGCTCCCGTCAAGCGCTCGATGACGTTCCAGGTCCAGGCGCCCCTGGACCAGACCTCGTTCCCGCCGACCGCGGAGCCCGACGTCGTACGCGGCGAGGCCGGCAAGCCGATCAAGATCCGTCCGCTGCTCAACGACCTGCCGGGTTCCGACCCGGCGACCCCCAACGCCGAGCTCAGCCTGGGCGGGAAGGTCCCGCAGCAGCCGGGCGCGACGATCGTCTCCGACCTGGACGCCGGGACGCTGATGTTCACCGCGGACCGTCCCGGCACCTACTTCCTCAACTACGACGCGGGCTACGGCAACGCCGACCTCGACCAGGGCACCATCCGCGTCGACGTCAAGCCGCGACCGAAGCGGTCCGCTGACCCGATCGCGATGCCCGATACGCTGACCGTCTTCGGGCAGGCCCCCGGCGTGGTCGACGTGCTCGCCAACGACCTCGACCCCGCAGGCGGCCTCCTCGTCGTCACGCGCGCCTCGGAAGACCGCGACGGCCAGCTCGACGTCGCCATCATCGACGGCCGCTGGCTGCGCATCTCGGCCGTCCAGCCCGAGCTCAGGCCCGTCACCCAGACCGTGTCGTACACCATCAGCAACGGTCCGAACGCCGGCGCGCAGGGCGAGGTGGTGGTCACCCAACGGCCGGCTCCCGCGGACAACACGCCCATCACCGTGGCCGACAAGGTCGTCGTACGGGCCGGCACCTCGGTGTCCTCCCCGGTCCTCGACAACGACGTCTCGCCGTCGGGCGACCGGCTCACCCTGGTGAGCGACCTCGTCGACGCCGAGGCCCCCGGCGAGCTCGAGGTGGTGGCACCGATCGACGTCACCGGCGACGTCGGCAAGGCCTTCGTGTCCGGCCGGATGGTCCGCTACGTCGCCCCCGACCGGATCGCCGAGCGCGACACCTTCACCGTCCGCTACGTCGCGCAGAACCTCGACGGCAAGCGCGCCATCGGTCGTCTGCTCGTGACGATCGTGCCCGCCGACGACCCCAACGACCCTCCGGAGCCGCCGACCCTGGAGGGTCGCGTCGTCTCCGGCGACACGGTCAAGGTCCGCGTCCCCCCGGTTGGTGTCGACCGCAACGGCGACCCGGTGACGGTCACCGGCATCACCTCCGCGCCGCGACTGGGCCGGATCGTCTCCTTCGGCGGCAACTTCCTGGAGTACCAGGCCTACCCGCGCACTGTCGGCACCGACGAGTTCAGCTACGCGGTGGTCGACTCCCAGGGCGCCTTCGCCACCGGGACCGTCCGCGTCGCGGTCGTCGGGCTCAGCCAGCCCCAGCCGCCGCTCGCTGTCGAGGACCGGCTCACCGTAGAGCCCGGGCGCACCGCGACGTTCGACCCGCTCGCCAACGACTTCATCGCCCCCGGCGACACCGTCGACGTCACGCTGCTCAGCGCGCCCGAGGGCGCGAGGCTCGACCCGAAGACCAACATGGTCAGCGTGCGGGCGCCTGCCGACCTTGCGGCGCCGCCGGTCGTGATCCGCTACAGCGTCACCAACGGGCTGAGCGAGTCGCGGGCGACGATGACGCTCCAGACCGCCGAGGACCACAACAACCCGCCGATCGTCTACGACGCGTTCGGTCGCGCCGGTGACAGTGGCAGCGTGGTGGTCGACGTGCTCGAGGGCGCCTACGACCCCGACGGTCCGTCCGAGGACCTCGAGGTCGTGGACGTCGGCGGCAGCGCCCGGGTCGTCGACGGTGTCGAGGTGCGCGCCGACCGCGGCGCCGCCCCGCAGGTGCTGCCGTTCCAGGTGCGCGACGGAGAAGGAGCGGCCGCAGCCGCCTCGGTCTACATTCCCCCGACCGGCACCGGCCTGCCCTCGGTCCTGCCGGACGCGCTGATCGCGCTCGACCCCGGCGAGACCACGACCGGCAAGATCACCGACTACATCGAGGCGCCCCAGGGTGCCGACGTACGCCTCGCGTCCGGGCGCCGCTCCTACGACGCCACGCCGACCGCGCTGACCGTGGGCCCCGACGGCGACAACCGCTTCTCCCTGACGGCACCCGCGTCCTTCCGCGGCCCGGGCGCGCTGCTCGTCGAGGTCACCACCGCGACGGACGAGAGCGGGAACGAGGACACCTCCACCACCGCTGACGGGGCGACCGTGGTGCTCTCGATCCCGGTCTACGTCGGCGACGACAAGCCGTCCCTGGAGTGCCCGTCGACGGTGCTGCCGATGTCCGCCGGCCAGCGCTTCGCCCTCGACATCGCCACGTTCTGCACGGTCTACACCGACGACCCGCGCGACGCCGCCGGCCTCACCTTCGCCGCCGAGTGGAGCGAGGCGCTCGAGGGCCTCGACGTCGGCAGCCCGGACGGCTCGGTCGTGGCCGTGACCGCGGCCGAGACCGCCACCGAGGGCGGCGAGGCGGTGCTGTCCGTGCGAGCAGGGGACAGCAACACCGCGGAGGTCCGCTTCCGGCTCACACAGGCACCCCCGCCCACGCTGGCGCCGATCAAGGTCGACACCATGGAGGCGGGCCAGACCCGCACGTACGACGTGAGCGACTACCTCACGGGCGGGATGGCCGACCCCGATCCCACCATCCTGTCGGTCGACAGCACGGGCAACTCCGGCGTCCGCGCGAGCTTCGAGGGCAGCAGGCTGACCCTGACGGCCGCCAAGGACGCCCGGGGCGTGCAGGCCGGCTTCCGCATCGTGGTCAGCGACATCTCCTCCGACGACCCGCCGGCATCGCGTCGCGTCGAGGGCCGGATGCAGTTCCAGGTGGTCGGCACCCCTTCGCCGCCCGGTGAGCCACGTCCCTACCGGAGATCCGATGAGATCGGGACCGTGACGATGTCGTGGGCGCCGCCGGACGACGACGGCGGAGCACCGATCCTCTACTACTGGGTGCGCGAGGAGCGCTCCAACGACAAGCAGCGCTGCGACACCAACGAGTGCGTCTTCCGCAACCTGAAGTCGGGCACCGATTACAGCTTCCGGGCCGCAGCGGTCAACCGTGTCGGCCAGAGCGAGTGGAGCGACGTCTCGCGTTCGGCGCAGGCCGACACGGTGCCCGGCCGGGTGCAGGACATCCGGATGACCGACCGTGGTGACGGCACGATCAAGATCGCGTGGGACAAGCCGTCGACGAAGACGTCGAAGATCCTCGACTACACCATCACCTGGATCGGCGGGCAGGCCGTGGTGGGCGGCGAGCAGACGTCGTACATGGCGTCGGGGCTGAACAACAACGAGAAGTACGTCTTCACCGTGAAGGCGCACAACAAGTCCGGCTACTCCCTCCCGCGCTCGTCGCCGGAGATGCAGCCGATCGGCACCCCGCCCACGCCCGCGGCGCCGACGGTGACCGACCTCGAGGCCGGCGCCAACCAGACCAACCTGCGCATCGCCTGGCAGGCGGTGCTGGCCGAGGGGCCCGCGCCGACCCTCTACACGGTCACCTACAGCAACGGCCAGACCACCGCGGCCGTCCCGGGATGCCAGAAGATCGCGTCCCTGACCTGCACCCATGCAGGAGTCCCCTACGACGGCCTCGTCTACACCTACCGCGTGGCGGCCGCGAACATCCAGAACCGGTCCCAGCCCAGCGACGGCACCTCGATCGAGGCCGTCGGACGTCCCGCGGCCTGGGGTGCGTTCTCCGTCGGCGCCACCGGCAACAGCCAGGAGGCTGAGGTCACCTACACCGTCCCCGAGTCCCGCGGAAGCGTGAGCAAGGTGGACATCCTGGTCGCAGGCCTCGTGGTGAAGAGCTCCCAGCAGACCGGACTCAACAGCGTCCGCATCCCGACGCCCGGCAACGAGGGCCCGTACCCTGTCCAGCTCCGCGTGTGCAACGAGAACGCCCCCGTCGGCTGCACCGTGAGCGGCCAGCAGAACGTCCAGACCTACGGCCCACTGAACAACTCGCTCAACGATGTCGCGGCGGCATCCGTCAACGGTGCCGACATGACTTGGACGATCAGCGGCACGAGCAACGGAAACCCCGCCGAGCTGGCCGTCAAGATCGACGGGGGAGCAGAGCGCGTCATTCGGCTCGAGGGCGTGGGTGGATTCAACGTGCCGTTCTCCGCCCGCGCCCGGGACTGGGAGACGGACGTGACCATCGAGGTCACCCTGCGGGACCCGTCGCCCGGCAACCGCGGCACTGACTACTCGCGCAACACGACCAAGAGCGGGCCACCTCCGCCCCCGGTCGTACGCAGCTTCCGTTCCCCCTGCAACGACGCGAACTCGTCAGCCCTCCAGGCGTGCAACTTCAAGACGGACCTGCCGGCGATCGGCTGCCAGCTGGCCTCTTGCGGCTTTCTCGTCATCATCACGCAGGACGTCCGCTACAAGACCGACTGCAGGGTGATCCGGGGCGGACAAGTGGTCGACACGATCACGGTGACGAAGAACGGCGACCAGTTCCGCGGCAAGGTCTACAGCGACGGCTACGTCGAGGTCGTCTGCGACGACGACGGCGGCGGCGCCCGACAACCCGGCACCACCGGCAACATCGAGTGGACCGCACTCCCGACCATCTAGCCCTTCTCACCAGGAGCACCTCTTGACGATCAGCCCAGAGCAAGCCGAGTGGTTCAAGTCCACCTTCGACCAGCTCACCGACAACATGGAGAAGGCCGTCCTCGGCAAGCGCCACGTGGTGCGGCTCGCGCTGACCTGCTTGCTCTCCGAGGGACACATCCTGCTCGAGGACTTCCCGGGCACGGGCAAGACGATGCTCGCGCGGGCGCTCGCCAACACCGTGCAGGGCAGCCACGCCCGCATCCAGTTCACGCCCGACCTGCTGCCCTCCGACGTCACCGGCGTGACGGTCTACGACCAGCACAAGGGCACCTTCGAGTTCCACCCCGGCCCGATCTTCCACACGATCGTGCTGGCCGACGAGATCAACCGCGCCTCCCCGAAGACCCAGTCCGCGCTGCTGGAGGTCATGGAGGAGGGCCGTGTCACCGTCGACGGCGTCGCCCACCCGGTCGGCCGCCCGTTCCTCGTCATCGCCACCCAGAACCCCATCGAGCAGGCGGGCACCTACCGTCTCCCCGAGGCCCAGCTGGACCGCTTCCTGATGAAGACCTCGGTCGGCTACCCCGACCGGCAGGCCACCGTCGAGCTGCTCAACAACGCCGCGGTCCGTGACCGCGCCGCCCTGGTCACGCCCGTGATCACCGCGGCGACCATCGCGCAGATGAGCGGCCTGGCCGACCAGGTGTACGTCGACCCGGCCGTGATCGGCTACGTCGCCGAGCTGGCCGAGGAGTCGCGGCGCCAGCCGCACGTGAAGCTCGGCCTCTCGGCGCGTGGTTGCCTGGCGTTCGTGCGCGTCGCCAAGACCTGGGCGGCCGCCGACGGGCGCGACCACGTGGTCCCCGACGACATCAAGGACCTCGCCGAGCCGGTGCTCTCGCACCGCATGCTGCTCGACGCCGAGGCGCAGTTCAGCGGCGTGGACGTGCAGACCGTGATCTCCCGCCTGCTCGACGCGGTGGCGCCGCCGACCGACCGCGTGGGGGCCTAGGCCTTGAGGCAGCGGTTGAACGACGCGCTCGAGGTGATCAAGCCGATCGGCTGGCTGGTCCTCGGGCTCGGACTGGGCGCGGCGATGCTCGCCACGTTCACGGCATGGCGCGAGCTGGCCGTGCTCGGCACCGCATGCCTGCTCCTGCTCGTCCTCGCCGTGCCGTTCCTCCTCGGGCGCACCTCGGTCTCGGTCGACCTGCGGCTCCAGCCCGAGCGGGTCGCCGCGGGGGAGTCGGTGGCCGCCGGCGTGGTCGTCGTCAACCGCGCCGCCTCCCGCCTGGTGCCCACCACCCTCGAGGTGCCGGTCGGCTCGGCCGTCCACCGCTACGGCATCAGCTCGCTCGCGCCCGCCGCCACGCACGAGGAGTCGTTCACGATCCGCACCGAGCGCCGTGGGGTGATCGCGGTCGGCCCCGCGATGACCCGCCGTGGTGACCCGGTCGGCCTGTTCTCCCGCGACATGGTCTGGACGCCCGTCCGCGAGGTGCTGGTGCGCCCGCACCTGATCCCGATGGAGTCGCTCGGTGCCGGCCTGCTGCGCGACCTCGAAGGCGTGTCCACCGACGCAGTCAGCCAGAGCGACCTCGCCTTCCACGCGCTCCGCGAGTACGTCCCCGGCGACGACCTGCGCCACATCCACTGGCGCTCCTCGGCCAAGGTGATGGCCTCGACGGGAGAGTCGGCGCTGCTCGTGCGCCAGTACCTCGACACGCGTCGCAGCCACGCGACGATCGTGGTCGACGACCGGCCCTCCGCCTGGGCGGACCCCGAGGACTTCGAGACCGCGATGGCGGTCGCCGCCTCGATCGCCGTGCGCGCGGTCCTCGACGAGTTCGACGTCTCCTTCGTGTGCGGCCGGCACGCCTCGACCGGGTCCGACGGTCACCTCGCGCTCGACGCCGTGTGCCGCGCCGAGCTCGGCGACCGCGGCCTGGTCGAGTCCGGCCGCCAGGCCAGCTCCCTGGCTCCCGACACCAGCCTGGCGTTCTTCGTCGGCGGCAGCGGCACCGAGTTCACCGACCTGCTGCGTTCGGCCGCCGCCTTCCCGCCCGAGGTCCGCCGTTTCGGGATCGTCGTCGACCCTGCGGGCAACAGCCGCGTCACCGAGACTGGTGGCCTGCCGGTGCTGCACCTGGCGGCCAAGGAGGACCTCGGCGGCCTGATGAGGTGGAGCGTGCGATGAGACTCAGCCCCCGGCGTCCTTCCTCTCCCTCCTCGGGCCACGCGACCGGCACCCGCACGCGGGTCCGCGCGCACCCGCTGCTGCCCGACCGGCACTCCTGGGTCGACATCGTCTTCACGCTGGCGCTGGCCGGCGTCGCGCTGAGCGCGTTCGGCTCCTCCTTCGCCGGGTCGTCGTACCTCCTGGTGGGGATGCTCGGCGCGCTGGTCGCGGTGGTCGTCACGCACCTGACCCGCGCCGCCGGCTGGCCGATCGTGTCGGCCGTCGTGATCTGCCTGGCCGTCTTCTTCCTCCTCGGCGGCCCGCTGTGCCTGCGCTCGCTCGGTGACGCCTCGGTGCTGCCGGGCGCCTCGACGTTGGGGCGCGTCGCCGACGAGGCGATCTTCGGCTGGAAGGACCTGCTCACCACGCTGCCCCCCGTCGACGGCGATGGCCCGCTCCTCGTGCTGCCGTGGCTCGCGGGCATGGTCGCCGGGCTGGCGGGGCTGGGCCTGGCGCACCTGCCCGTACGCCGCGCCTGGGTCGCGGCAGCGCTCCCGGTGGTCGGCATGACCGCCGTGCTCTGCGGCGCCATCGTGCTCGGCGTACGACACCCGCAGTCCCTGCTGCTGCAGGGCACCGTCTTCGCCGGCCTGGCCCTGGCGTGGCTCGCCCAGAGGGCCCGCCGCGCCAGCGCGACGGTGCAGGGCGGCAGCACGTCCTACGTCCGGGGCGCCGGGGCAGTGGCGATGCTCGCCCTCGCGGCCGGCCTGGCCTTCCCCGCCAGCGCCTGGATGGCGGGCACCGACGCCGACCGCACCGTGGCCCGCAACTGGGTGGAGCCGCCGTTCGACATCGGGCGCTACCCCTCGCCGCTGGCCGGGTTCCGCAAGTACATCAACCTCCAGGGCCGCGACGACCCGAGCAACGTCTACGACAAGACGCTCCTCGACATCCAGGGCGTCACCCCCGGCACGCTGGTGCGCTTCGCGACCATGGACCGCTACGACGGCATGGTGTGGGGCGCCACCGACAACGCCCTGCCCGGTGCCGCCGACGACTCCTTCCAGCGCGTGTCCTCCACGATCGACAACCCGGTCGAGGGCAAGGAGGTCGACGTGACGGTCACCCTCGGCGAGGGCTGGTCCGGTGTCTGGCTGCCCACCGTCGGCGCGCTCCGGTCGATGCACTTCGAGACCGCCGACGCGCGTGCCAAGGCCGAGGTCTTCCGCTACAACCTCGCCACCTCGACCGCCGTGGTGCCCAGCGGCCTCCGGCCGGGTGACCGCTACTCGTTCACCGCGGTCCAGCCCGAGGACGAGCTGTCTCCCGAGACCGTCGGCTCTGCCGCGGTGACCTCGCTCCCGCCGGGCGCCGCGTTCATCCAGGGCCCCACCGAGAAGTGGACGGAGCAGGCCGGCAGCGACCCGATGGACCGCGTGTTCGCCGCGGCCGAGCACCTGCGCTCGGAGGGCAAGTACTCCGACGGCGTGGGCCGCACCGAGCGCATCTACGTCGGAGGTCACAGCGTGTGGCGGCTCTCCGACGAGTTCGTCAACGCCCCGCAGATCGTCGGCAACGACGAGCAGTACGCCGCCACGATGGCCTTGATCGCCAACGACATCGGCGTCCCGGCCCGCGTCGTGCTCGGTGCCGCGGTGCCCGAGGACGGACGGGTGATGGGCCGGGACGTGGCGGCATGGGTGGAGCTCCGCGCCGCCGACGGCTCGTGGCGCACCCTGCCCACCGATGCGTTCATGTCGCGCACGCCCCCGGCCGACCAGGTGCCCGAGACCAACACACCGATGTCCGGCACGGTCATCCCGCCGCCCAACCCCATCCCGCCGCCGTCCGACGCCGGCGAGCAGAGCGACGCCGACCTCAAGGAGCGCAAGGCCACCCGCAAGAAGGCCGAGGAGGACGAGGGCCTCATCCCCGGCCTGCCCGGGTGGGTGGGTGCCGTGGGGCGGTACGTCGGCCTGCCGCTCCTGCTCGCGGCCCTGGTGCTCGGCGCCATCGTGGCCTTCAAGGCCTGGCGTCGGTACCGCCGGCGCAGTGCCGACTCGCCGTCGGCCCGCTTCGTGGGCGCGTGGCGCGAGCTGGTCGACCATGCCCGCGACCTCGGCCAGGTCGTCCCGCTCGGACCCACCGTCACCCGGCGCGAGCAGTCGGTCGGCATCGTGTCCGGCGAGGCCGGTGCCCTCGCCCGCCGCGCGGACAGCTTCGTCTTCGGGCCGAGCGCGCCCGAGGAGGCCGCCGCGGCCACCTACTGGGAGTCGATCGACGCCGAGCGCCGGGCGATGTCGCACGAGGTCGGCCGCTGGCAGCGGATCCGGGCCGCGGTGAGCCTCCGCTCCCTGCGGCGGACGGCACCCCGGAACGCGCGCCCGGCCGCGTCCGACGCGGGGGAGCAGCCTGCCACGGAGCCCGCTGCCCGCAGCGGGAGGGGCGCAGCGGCCGTCGGGCGGCTGCGCGGCCTCGCTGATTGGCGTTCTCGAGGCACGCCTGACTAAACTGGTGCGTCGGCCCAACGTGGGCTGTGTTTCGTGGTGCCTCGCGGCTGCCCGGAATCACCACCGACTCGTCCAGCGTGACGCTCAGGTGCGTGCCCGGGAAGAGGTTCCCGGATCCGCACACGAGGTCCACCGGCCACCTGCGAGCAGGAGCCGGGCGGTTCCCGGGCCACGGTAGACAACGAGACAACAGATTGTGGAGGACATGCCGAAGAAAGAAGGCGTGATCGAGATCGAGGGCACCGTCGTGGAGGCCCTTCCCAACGCCATGTTCCGTGTGGAGCTGGCCAACGGGCACAAGGTGCTCGCGCACATCAGCGGCAAGATGCGACAGCACTACATCCGGATCCTCCCCGAGGACCGGGTCGTGGTGGAGCTCTCGCCGTACGACCTCACCCGGGGTCGGATCGTCTACCGGTACAAGTAACCAGCCAGCCGAGTAGCAAGGAATCGTTGACATGAAGGTCAACCCCAGCGTCAAGCCCATCTGTGACAAGTGCAAGGTCATCCGCCGTCACGGCCGGGTCATGGTCATCTGCGAGAACCCCCGCCACAAGCAGCGGCAAGGGTGAGCATGGGCGTTCAGATACGGCGGAGCCGGAGCTGAATGCCCATCGCGAGCCGCGCAGCCGCTTGCGGCAAGCGGGCCTGAACCCCAAGCAGGACCACAGCAACTCAATACAACGTGATCGCTAGGCCAGGCACCGCCTGACCGAAGTCACCTCCGGAGCACTGGCCGGAGCCCACCCGAGGCGGGATGGGACGCGACACGACCAGAAACCATTGCGAGAACAGACAAGGAACCGCCACATGGCACGCCTCGTTGGAGTCGACCTCCCGCGCGACAAGCGCATCGAGATCGCTCTCACCTACATCTACGGCATCGGCCGTACCCGCGCCCAGCAGCTCCTGGCCGCCACCGGCGTCGACCCGAACGCCCGGGTCCACACGCTCGGTGACGAGGAGCTGGTCAAGCTTCGCGACGAGATCGAAGCCAACTTCAAGATCGAGGGTGACCTCCGACGTGAGGTCCAGGCGGACATCCGCCGCAAGATCGAGATCGGCAGCTACCAGGGTCGCCGCCACCGCATGGGCCTCCCGGTCCGCGGCCAGCGCACCAAGACCAACGCGCGCACCCGCAAGGGTCCGAAGCGCACCGTCGCCGGCAAGAAGAAGGCGAAGTGATCGGCGCCCTGCGCTGATCACCGTCATCGAAGCTTCCAGACCAGACCTCATCAGGAGTTACTGAATGCCTCCCAAGAGCCGCGCGACCAAGGTCCGCCGCAAGGAGAAGAAGAACGTCGCTCAGGGCGAAGCCCACATCAAGAGCACGTTCAACAACACCATCGTCACGATCACCGACCCGACCGGTGCGGTGATCTCGTGGGCCTCTGCCGGCACCGTCGGCTTCAAGGGCTCGCGCAAGTCCACCCCGTTCGCCGCGCAGATGGCTGCGGAGGCCGCCGGCCGTCGCGCCATGGACCACGGCATGAAGAAGATCGACGTCTTCGTCAAGGGTCCGGGCTCGGGTCGTGAGACCGCCATCCGTTCGCTGGGTGCCATCGGCCTCGAGGTCGGCACCATCCAGGACGTCACGCCCACCCCGCACAACGGATGCCGGCCGCCCAAGCGCCGCCGCGTCTGACCCGAGACTGAGAAAGAGAGACTGAAACATGGCCCGCTACACCGGTCCCATGACCCGCAAGTCGCGCCGTCTCGGTGTCGACCTCGTCGGCGGCGACGCCGCCTTCGAGAAGCGTCCCTACGCCCCCGGCCAGCACGGCCGCGGTCGCATCAAGGAGTCCGAGTACCTCCTGCAGCTGCGTGAGAAGCAGAAGGCTCGCTTCACCTACGGCGTGATGGAGAAGCAGTTCGTCCGCTACTACAAGGAAGCCAGCCGCCGCCAGGGCAAGACCGGCGACAACCTGCTGCAGCTCCTCGAGTGCCGCCTCGACAACGTGGTCTACCGCGCCGGCTTCGCCCGGACGCGTCGTCAGGCCCGCCAGCTCGTCGTGCACGGCCACTTCCTGGTCAACGGCAAGAAGGTCAACATCCCGTCGTACCAGGTCTCCGACCACGACATCATCGACGTGCGCGAGAAGTCGCTGGAGATGACCCCGCTCATCGTGGCTCGCGAGACCCACGGCGAGCGCGTCGTCCCCGCCTGGCTCGAGGTCATCGCGTCGCGGATGCGCATCCTCGTGCACCAGGTCCCGATCCGGGCGCAGATCGACGTCCCGGTCCAGGAGCAGCTCATCGTGGAGTACTACTCCAAGAAGTGACCCACTGTCGGTGGTCGTCCAGCGGACGGCCACCGACACCGCTCTTCCAACTTCTCTTCTCCGCCAACCTCACATGGTTCGGATCCGTCAAATAGTGGGTGGATCCGGAAAGGAAAAACTCCGTGCTCATCGCTCAGCGCCCTACCCTCACGGAAGAGACCGTCGACGAGTTCCGCTCGCGGTTCGTCATCGAGCCCCTGGAGCCCGGCTTCGGCTACACGCTCGGCAACTCGCTTCGCCGTACGCTCCTCAGCTCGATCCCCGGTGCCTCGGTCACGAGCATCAAGGTCGACTCGGTCCTGCACGAGTTCTCGACCATCGAGGGCGTCACCGAGGACATGACCGAGATCATCCTCAACCTCAAGGGCATCGTCGTCTCCTCGGAGCACGACGAGCCGGTCGTGATGTACCTGCGCAAGTCCGGTGCCGGTGACGTCACCGCCGCCGACATCACCCCGCCCGCCGGCGTCGAGGTGCACAACCCCGAGCTCAAGATCGCCACGCTGTCCGACAAGGGCAAGCTGGAGATGGAGCTCGTGGTCGAGCGTGGCCGCGGCTACGTCTCCGCGGTCCAGAACAAGGGTGCCGACAACGAGATCGGCCGCATGCCGGTCGACTCGATCTACAGCCCCGTGCTGAAGGTGACCTACAAGGTCGAGGCCACCCGTGTCGAGCAGCGCACCGACTTCGACAAGCTCGTCATCGACGTCGAGACCAAGCCGTCGATCCGTCCCCGCGACGCGATCGCCTCGGCCGGCAAGACGCTCGTCGAGCTCTTCGGCCTGGCCCGTGAGCTCAACGTCGAGGCCGAGGGCATCGACATCGGCCCGTCGCCCGTCGACGAGCAGCTCGCCGCCGACCTGGCCCTGCCGGTCGAGGACCTGCAGCTCACGGTCCGCAGCTACAACTGCCTCAAGCGCGAGGGCATCCACACCGTGGGTGAGCTCATCTCCCGCTCGGAGCAGGACCTGCTCGACATCCGCAACTTCGGTGCGAAGTCCATCGACGAGGTGAAGGCCAAGCTCGTCGAGATGGGCCTCTCGCTCAAGGACAGCGCGCCCGGCTTCGACCCGCACGCCGCCCTCGCCGCCTACGGCGACGACGACGACGACGCGTTCATCGAGGACGAGCAGCTCTGACCTTCTCCGGCCTCCGGGCCGGACATCCCCAAACCGACCGGCTCCCTGCCGGTCGTCTACCCGGGTACCTGACACGGCCCGAGAGAAGGAAGGCACCACATGCCCAAGCCCAAGAAGGGCCCCCGCCTCGGCGGCAGCCCGGCCCACCAGCGGCTGATGCTCTCGAACCTGGCGACCGCCCTGTTCGAGCACGGCCGGATCACCACCACCGAGACCCGTGCGCGCCTGCTGCGCCCGGTCGCGGAGAAGCTGATCACCAAGGCCAAGCGTGGCGACCTGCACAACCGTCGTGAGGTCCTCAAGACCGTCCGCGACAAGTCGGTCGTGCACACGCTGTTCACCGAGATCGCTCCGACCTTCTCCGAGCGTCCCGGCGGTTACACGCGCATCACCAAGATCGGCCCCCGCAAGGGCGACAACGCCCCCATGGCGGTCATCGAGCTGGTGACCGAGGCCTACAGCCCGAAGGCTCCCTCGACCAAGAAGACCGACAAGGCCGCCGCTCCCGCGCCCGCCGCCGAGGCCGCTCCGGCCGAGGTGGAGGCCGAGGACGTCGACGGTCAGACCGAGGTCGTCGAGACCGAGGCTGCCGACGTGGAGACCGCGGAGGCGCAGGCCCAGGGCGACGCCGCCGAGGTCACCGAGGAGCCGGCCGCCGAGGCCGACGCCGAGGAGTCCACGGACGAGCCCACCGAGGACGACGCCAAGGCCTGATCCAGGTCCGAGGCTTCACGAGGCCCGCCACCCCGCTGGGGTGGCGGGCCTTCGTGCGTCACAGGGTCGCCAGCACCTCGGCGGCGTCCAGGCTGCGGGGTGCCCCGCCAGTGGCGGCGAGACGCCGGGTCGCCGCCACGACGGCGTCGTTCACCGGGGTGCGTACGCCGACGAGGCGGCCCTGCAGCACGACCTCGCCGCTCAGGTAGTCGATCTCCGAGTCGCCGGTGCCGCGCTCGAGGCTCTGCCAGGTCGAGCCGCCGCGGCGCTCGAGGTCGGGTCGTCGCTGGAGGATCGAGCCCCGACGGTCGGTGTCCTCCGCTGCGCTGACGACTGCGAGCCCGGCTGCCGCGAGCACCGCCTCGCCCTCGGCCAGCGCCCGCTCGGCGAGCTCGTCGGCGGCCGCGCCCTGGGCGAACGAGGCGTCGACCCCGTTGCCGAGGTTCATCAGCAGCTTGCGCCGCTTCCACGCGAGGATGTCGTCGCGCTCCTCGCACGCGATGCCGGCAGCCAGCAGGTCGGCGCGGACCGCCGCGGTGGTGCTGTCGGTGCCTCCGGGAATGCGGCCGATGTCGAGGATGGCCGGGGTGGGATGGCACGCGGCCACGACGACGCCGGGCTCGAGGTGCGAGGCCGGCAGCATCACGCACACGGCGTACGTGCGGCGGAAGAGACGCAGCGCGGCCACCTCGGTGGCGATGCCGTTGGTGGCGCACACGACCGGTGTGCCGGCCGGCGCGTGGCGCCGCAGGTCGTCGAGCGCGACGCCCGCCTGGTGCGACTTCACGGCCAGCACCACGACGGTGTCGTCGGTCCAGTCGACCTCGGCAGCGGTGTCGGTCGCCGGCGCCTCGACGGTGTGCCGGCGGTCGCCGGCGTCGAGGACGAGCCCGTGCTCCCTGATGGCGGCGAGGTGGGCACCGCGGGCGACGAGGCTGACCCGCGCGCCCGAGAGCGCCAGGCGGGCTCCGACGACCCCGCCGACGGCGCCGGCTCCGTAGACGACGTAGTCCATGGTCCCGACCCTACGAGGCAGGGGTGCCGCCCCGGTCGAGGGCCGGACCGCTCAGTGGCGCACGCGGAACCGGAGGTGGAGCACGCGGTCACCCTGGAGGACCACGTCGGGGTCGTCGGGCAGGTGCTGCGTCTCGACGGAGCCGAAGTAGCGCCTGCCCGTGCCGAGCACGACGGGTGCGACGTCCATCGCCACCTCGTCGACCAGGCCGAGGGCGAAGGCCTGCCCGCCCACGTCGCCAGCAGCCACGGACACGGTCCGGTCCCCGGCCAGCTCTCGTGCGAGAGCGATCGCGGCGGTCACGTCGTCGACGAAGTGGTACGACGCCTCCGGGTGCCACCCCTCGGGCTTCGGTCGGTGCGACACCACGACCACGTGGTCACCCGCCGGGGGACGGCCTTCCCACCCGTTGGTGAGGTCGAACAGGTGGCGGCCGATCACCATGCTGCCGACCGAGTCCCACACAGGTCGGACGTAGTCGTACGACGTCTGCGACACGCGCAGTCCCCCTGGCGCCGGATCCGCCATGTCCTGGGCGTCCAGGGGCTGGTCCCCGTTGAAGTACCAGTCGAACAGGGGGCCAGGGTCGTCGTGCAGGTCGGCGATGAAGCCGTCCAGGGAGACCACGTTGTTCATCACCACGGTGCTCATGCGGCGCCGCCGTCAGCAGGCCGCCAGGCGGGGTCGCGGCCGACGAAGCCCATCAGCCGGTCGACGGCGGGCGCGTCGTCGGGCACCGGGACCGCGGGACCGTACTGGCCGGAGTCGCGGAGCAGCGCCTCGATCGGTTGCATGCCGGCGAGCATCCGGGCGGCGTGGTCCTCGTCGAGGCCGGGGTCCAGCCCGCCGGCGCGGGCGAGGTCCCAGGAGTGCATGAAGACGTCGGCGGTGTAGAACTGGTCGACGGCGTCGGCGAGGCGGTGGGTGCCGGCACGGGGGTGGGTGAAGGACTCGTCGCCGCGCTCCTCGACCAGAGCCTGCACGGCGTCGGCCTGGTGCTGCCACGCGCCGAGCGGGTCCTGCGCGACGGACGGGCCGGAGGGCAGCTCGATGCCGCCGCCGGCCAGGAAGCCGGGGAACCACCCGAGGAGGTGGTCGACGACGTCGCGCGAGGTCCAGCCCGCGACGGGGGCGGGCGCCGACCAGTCGGGCGTCTGGGCGACCAGCCGGCCGAAGTCCCCGGCCACCACCGCGTGGCGGTCGGCCGGGGTCTCCGGGAGGGCCATCAGAGCGTGCCCTCGGCGAGGAGCCGGTCGATGGCGGCGTAGCCCTCGTTCACGCCGACCTCCATGCCGCTGCGCAGCCAGGCGTCGCGGTCCTCGAAGGAGTCGCAGAGGCTCACGGCGTGCAGCCGGGTGCGGCCGTCGCCGAGGTCCTCGAAGGTCATCGTCTCGAGGGCGACGCCGTCGGGCATGCCCTCCCAGGTGAAGGTCTGCACGATGCGGTCCTCGCGCACGGTGTGGAAGCAGCCGCGGAAGGACGTCACGAACTCCTCACGTCCGTCGCTGCCGCGAGCCGAGTAGCTCCAGCTGCCGCCGTCGCGGGCGTCCCAGTGGGTGATGTCGGCGCCGATGTCGGCCGGCCCGATCCACTGGGAGAAGACCTCGGGGTCGGTGTGCGCCCGGAACAGCTGGGCGGGGGTGGCGGCGAAGTCGCGCCAGATGTGGATCGCGGGGACCTTCTCGTCGGCCTCGATGGCGGCCTCGGGGTAGCGGGTCGTGGTGTCGGACTGCACGGTGGTCATGATGCGGTTCCTTCCTGCGGGTGGGCGGTGCTGGGGTCGTCTGCGTCCTGCATCCGCGCGAGCACGGCGTCGAGGCGCGTGTAGCGCTCCTCGGCCTGTCGGCGGTAGCGCTCGATCCACTTGGTCATCAGGTCGAACACCTCGGCTTCCAGGTGCACGGGCCGGCGCTGGGCCTCCCTGGTCCGGGTCACCAGACCCGCCTCCTCGAGCACCTTGAGGTGCTTGGAGACGGCCTGGAGGCTGACGTCGTACGGCGCTGCGAGGTCGTTGACCGTGTGGTCGGCCTCCGTCAGCCGCGCCACCATGTCGCGCCGGGTCGGATCGGCGAGGGCGGCGAAGACGCGGGAGAGCTGGTCGGTCACGGAACACCTTCTTCAACTGATTGGTTGAATAGAAGGTAGGCCGAGGGCGGGGCGTTGTCAACCCATCGGTTGAACAAAGGTCAGTGCCGGGGGACCCGCACCTTCCTCGAGACGGCCGTGCCGCACTCGGCCTGACCGGGGCTGTACGCCGACGACACCGTGACGTAGTAGCGGGCACCGTGGGGGACCTTGAAGCGGTATCGGCCGGCGGACGACGCATCCACGGCCAGGAGCTTGGTGTCGCGGTGGGGGCGGACCTTCCACAGCCTGATCCGGGCGCCCGCCTCGCACGCCGCCACGGGGGAGGAGATCGTGGCCTGCAGTCGCTCCTTGCCCTCCAGCCAGCGCAGCCTCGCCGCGCGCGACGCCGTGGGACATCCGGTGGAGCTGCTCGAGGCGACCGTCGGACAGCCGTCCACAGCGTCGGCCCGACCGTCGCCGTCGGAGTCGAGGTCGCACGCGTCGCCGAGCGAGTCGTCGTCACGGTTGGACTGGTCGCCGTTGACCGTGGTCACGCAGTTGTCCGCCTTGTCCTCGACGCCGTCGCCGTCGGTGTCGCAGGTGGCGTAGGTGAGGGTGAGGGAGAAGCTGCTCAGTGTGCCGTCCGCCGTGCTCGAGTAGTTCAGGACCCACAGGCTCCAGGAGCCGGCGGCCGGGAAGTCCTCGAGGCCGTTCGCAGGCGTCGCGGGGACATAGCTCCCGGGCGGGTTGGTGGCACCCGACACCTTCCGGGTGCCCGCTTCGTCGTCGAAGGTGTAGGTGCCGTTCAGCGTGCCGCCCGTGGCCATGCCCCGGTTGAGCGTCTGGACCGAGGGGACGAGCGCGCCTCCGGACTTCGGGCCCAGCACGTGCACGCTGAGGTCCTGCGCGGCGGGGAAGTCGATGGCGTAGCTGATGTCGAGGTCGACGACCTGACGGGTGTCGGCCACCTCGATCGTGAACGGGTTCCACGAGTGGTCCTTGCCGGCGTCCGGGCCGACCCGGATGGGGCCGCCGGTCCGGGAGTACGTCACCGTGCACGGCTGCACCGCCGCGTCGGCGGCCCTCGGGGCATCGACGACGGCGAGCGCTGCCGCCGTGGTGACGACGGCGAGCGCGCGGCTGAGCAGGCGGGACGGGTTCATGGCGGGGCCAGCCTAGGTAATGAAGGCGGCGCCGGACACCCGTCGTCCGGAGCAGGTCCGGTGGGCCGCCTAGGATCGGGGCGTGCGCCTGCGGATCGACTGTGCCTACGACGGCGCCGACTTCTCCGGCTGGGCCGCCCAGCCCGGGCTGCGTACGGCCCAGGGCACCCTCGAGACCGCCCTCGCCACCGCCCTGCGCGTGCCGGAGGTGCGGGTCACGGTGGCGGGTCGCACGGATGCCGGCGTGCACGCGCGCGGACAGGTCACGCACCTCGACGTGGACCGCGACGTGGTGGTCGCGTCGGCCGGGCGCTCGAGCGACCCGCCGCTCGACGCCCTGGCCCGCCGGGTCGACGGGATCCTGCCGCCCGACCTGCGCGTACGACGGGTCAGCGAGGCGCCCGACGGCTTCGATGCCCGCTTCTCCGCCACCTGGCGCCGCTACGCCTACCGCATCGCCGACTCCCAGTCGCTCGCCGACCCCCTGGTCCGCGGCTTCGTGCTGACGTGGCCGCGGCACCTCGACGTCGAGGCGATGAACGAGGCCTCCGCGCCGCTGGTCGGCCTCCAGGACTTCGCGGCCTTCTGCAAGCAGCGCGAGGGTGCCACCACCGTCCGCACCCTGCTCGACCTGGCGTGGCGCCGCGACGACGCCGGCCTCGTGGTCGGCGACGTCCGCGCCGACGCGTTCTGCCACAACATGGTCCGGGCGCTGGTCGGCAGCCTCATCGCGGTCGGTGAGGGCCGCAAGCCCGTCGGCTGGCCGGCCGAGGTGATGGCCGGTCGGCGCCGCGACGCCGGCGTACGCGTGGTGCACGCCCACGGCCTCACCCTCGAGGAGGTCGGCTACCCCGACGACGCGGAGCTGGCCGCCCAGGCCGACCGAGCCCGAGCCCGACGAGAGGCGATCGATGCCTGAGCACTACTTCTCCGCCGACCCCACCGTGCCGTTCGAGCGGGAGAGCTTCACCGCCGAGCTGTGGGGCCACGAGCTGACGATCGAGACCGGCTCGGGCGTGTTCAGCCGTGGCCACCTCGACCACGCCACGGCTGTGCTGTTCAAGGAGCTCCCGGCGCCGCCGCAGGGACAGTTCCTCGACCTCGGCTGCGGCTACGGCGTCATCGGGCTGGCGATCGCGAAGGCGGTGCCGCTGGCCAACGTCACCGCCGTCGACGTCAACGAGCGCGCGCTCCTGCTCGCCAACGACAACGCGCGCACCCTCGGGCTCGACTCCCGCTTCGTTGCGTGCCTGCCCGATCAGGTGCCCAGCAACCAGGTCTTCGACGAGATCTGGTCCAACCCGCCCATCCGCATCGGCAAGGACGCCCTGCACGAGCTGCTGCTCACGTGGCTGCCGCGGCTCGCCCCTGGCGGGCGGATGGTGATGGTGGTGGGCAAGCACCTCGGCGGCGACTCGCTCCAGCGCTGGCTGACCGAGCAGGGCTGGCCCACCGAGCGGCTCGCCAGCAGCAAGGGCTTCCGGGTGCTGGAGACACGCAGGGCCGGCTAGGGCCTGCCGTCGAGGAACATCCTCAGGCGCGTGTGCGTGCTGCCGGGGTCCGATGGAAGGTGGCCGTTGACCGCGCGGCAGACCCAGCCGAGCCTCGTCGCGACGGCTGCCGCTTCGCGGAGGTCGGCCCGGTCGTAGCGCTCCTCGTAGGGCCGGAGGTACGCCGCCAGGTGGGGCTCGAGGTCCTCGGACCCCTCCTCGTCGTCGACCCCCCACGCGATCACGCCCTCGAGCGTGACCGCGAGCGTGAAGAACGGGTGCGAGACGCAGGCGTCGCCCCAGTCGAGCAGGTGCGCGCGGCCCCCCGACAGGAAGACCTGTCCGTCGTGGAGGTCGTCGTGCTGCACCGTCTCCCGGATGCCGAACGCGCCGAGCCGGTCGCACAGGTCCTCGATCGCGTCCGGGTCGGGGAGCCTCGGGTCGGGGTCGACGAGCCCGGCGACCAGGTCGGCGTACGAGCGGGGGAGGGTCTGCAGCCGTCGGTCGGGCAGGCCGAGGTCGAGCAGCGTGTCGACGTGGTCCTCGCACGCGAGCTGGATGCGTGCGTAGGCCTCGAGCACCTCGTGCCAGCGGTCGAGGCTGCGCTCCTCGCCGACGACCTCGCGCAGCCTGGGCGCCATGTCGCTCATCAGCATCCAGCCGGTGCGGGGGTCGTGGGACAGCGGCGGGGGCACTCGCCCGCCCGAGCTCGGTGCCAGGAACGCGGTCACCGCGGCCTCGTGCCGCATCGCCTCGTCGTTGGCCTTGAACCACACGACCTCGTGCCGCGTGGTGACCCGCATGACGGTCGACCAGTCGGTGACGTGCGTCTGCTCGATCCGCTGGACCGGGCCCGCAACCCCTCCGTCCAGCTGGTCGTGGATCCAGGCGTGCGCCGCGGACACGAAGGCGGGGTCACGCCAGCGCTGCTCCAGGTCGGACATGGCGAGCATTCCAGCCGGTCCCGGACGGAGGGGCAACGGATTTCAGGCCGGACGGGTGGCGACCAGGATGCCGATCTTGTCGATGCGGTGCTCGGGGTTGTCGAACTCGTCGTGCCAGTAGTTGCCGGCGGCGTGGTCCTCGAGCGTGGCGCAGGTCGACAGCGTGATCATCGCCCGGGTGGCCTCCCGGCCCGGGCGGCCGGGCACCTCGGCCTGCTGGGCGCGGAGGGACGCGGGCTCGCGGAAGGACGTCCACCGGGTGCGGCGCACCTCGTAGACGAAGACGGTGTCCCCGCTGCGGACCAGGATCCGGTCACCGCGGCGCAACGACGGCGAGTACCTCAAGGGAGCGGGACCGGTCAGGCGGTGCCCGGTGACGATGAAGTTGCCGACCTGCCCGGGCCCGGTGCCGCCGCGCGGCCCGCGGGGTGACGCCATCTCGCCCGCGTCCTGGATGACGGTGCCGGGGGCGTCGTCGGGCGACCCGGGGTAGCGCACCACCGGGAAGTCGCGCAGACCGATCGCGGGGATGGACACGTGGGACCGGCGCGGCTCCGGCCGCTCCGGCTCCGGCGCGGGCGTGGCGCTGGGAGCGGGGTCCGTGGTCGGGCCCGGGGTGGGGGAGGTGGTCGGCTGCAAGGACGCCGACGTCGTACGCCGCTCGCCGGGCGCGCCCCGGCGGGGCTCCTCGGCGGCGCAGGCCGCCGTGGCCGCGACCGCCGCCGCAGCCAGGAGGACGCGGAGCCGGCCTGCCACCCCTTCCACGGTACGCAGGCGGTGGTCGTCAGCCGAGGTGCACGGGCAGCCGCTCCACGCCGTGCACGATGGCGAGCTCGGTGAAGCGCAGGTCGGCCGGGTCGCACGCCAGGGACAGGTCGGGGAACCGGTGGGCCAGCGCGACCAGAGCGGTGCGCAGCTCCATCCGGGCCAGCTCGGCGCCCACGCAGCGGTGCAGCCCGTGGCCGAAGGCCAAGGTGCCGGCGGCGGCCGTGGTGGGGTCGAACTGCTCGGGGTCGACGTGGCGGGCGGGGTCGCGCTCGGCGCCGGTCAGCGAGACGAGGACGATGTCGCCGGGCTGGACCACCTGTCCGCCGATCGTCACCTCGTGGCGCGCGATCCGCGGGAAGGCCATCTGGACCGGGCAGACGAAGCGCAACAGCTCCTCGACGACGCGGTCGACCTCCGCGGGCTCACCGCGCTGCAGCGTCGCCCAGGAGTCCGGGTGCTGGAGCAGGACCCACGTGCCGAGCGACAGCATGCTGGCGCTGGTCTCGTAGCCGCCGAGGAAGACACCGTCGGCCAGGCCACCGAGCTCGACGTCGTCGAAGTCGGCGCCGTGGTCGGCGACCATCCGGGAGACGAGCCCGTCGGGCAGGTGCGGGCCGCGGCGCTCGGCAGCGACCAGGTCGATGAGGAACTGGCGGGTGCCGGCGGCGGTGTCGAAGATGCCGGCCCCGGCGTCGCGCAGGTCGAACCGCGCGGCACCCCGGGCGCGGAACGCCTGCCGGTCCACGTCGGGCATCCCGAGCAGGTCGCAGATGACGTCGAAGGGGACCTGGAAGCCGAACCGCTCGACCAGGTCGACCTCGGGACCGCGCGCCTCCATGTCGTCGAGGGCGGCTGCCACGACGCGGTCGATGTCGCCCTGGAGCTCAGCGAGGCGGCGGCGGGTGAAGTACGGCGTGAGGACACCGCGCAGCCGTCCGTGGTCGGGCTGGTCGGTCATGCCCAGTCCGCCGATCCGCTCGGCCGGGGTGCGGTCCTGGCGGCCGATGATGTCGCGCACGTCGTTGGCGTAGGCCTCGGAGTCGGCCAGCACGGCCCGTGCGACGTCGTACCCCGTGACCAGCCAGACGCGCGTGCCGAGCAGGCTCGCGAACCGCACCACGTCACCGCGCTCCCGCGTCGTCGCCAGGCGGGCGACCGGGTCGACGCCGTCACGCTGCAGCGGGTACCGGATGCTCGCGGGCACGCGGCGGACGTAGGGGACCCGGCGTGCGGTCGACAGCGCGAGCTTGAAGGCGGTGCCGCGCAATGAGGTCGTCATGGCTCCAGTCCACCGCTGTTGGTCGTCCGGCGCCATCGGGATTCACCCCGGAACTCACTCAGGTCCACATCGGGGTCACCCCCGAGCGTCCCCACCCCATGGGCCCAGGCGGCAGGATGGCCCCATGGCCTACGAAGCAGCCTCCGACAGGTACGACGACGCCACCGGCATGCACTACCGCTTCACCGGGAGGAGCGGACTCCGGCTGCCCGCGCTCTCGCTCGGACTCTGGCAGAACTTCGGCACCGACCGCCCGGAGGAGACGCGGCGCGCTGTCCTGCGCCGCGCCTTCGACCGCGGAGTGACGCACTTCGACCTGGCGAACAACTACGGTCCGCCCTACGGCCGCGCCGAGGAGAACTTCGGCCGCTACCTCAAGGACGACTTCAGGCCCTACCGCGACGAGCTGGTCATCTCGACCAAGGCCGGCTGGGACATGTGGCCCGGTCCCTACGGCCAGGGCGGCGGTTCGCGGAAGTACGTCCTCGCCTCGCTCGACCAGTCGCTGGCGCGCCTCGGGCTCGACTACGTCGACATCTTCTACAGCCACCGCTTCGACCCCGACACACCCGTCGAGGAGACGATGATGGCGCTGGACACCGCGGTGCGGTCCGGTCGCGCGCTCTACGCCGGCATCTCGTCGTACTCCCCGACGAAGACGCAGGAGGCGGCCGCGATCGCCCGGGACCTCGGCACCCCGCTGCTGATCCACCAGCCGTCCTACAACATGCTCAACCGCTGGGTCGAGGACGGGCTGCTCGACGAGCTGGAGGAGCAGGGGATGGGGTGCATCGTCTTCAGCGCCCTCGCCCAGGGGCTCCTCACCGACCGCTACCTCGACGGCGTGCCGGCCGACTCGCGCGCGGCGCGCGAGGACTCCACGCTGACCGGGCTCGACGACGAGGTGCTCGATCGGGTGCGGGGGCTCAACGCCCTCGCGCAGCGACGCGGCCAGAAGCTCGCCCAGCTCGCCCTGCAGTGGGTGCTGCGCGACGACCGGGTGACCAGCGCGGTGATCGGCGCCTCGAGCGTCGATCAGCTCGACACCAACCTCGACGCGCTGTCGTTCCCGCCGCTGACCGACGACGAGCGGGCCGAGATCGACCGCTACGCCGTCGAGTCGGGGATCAACCTCTGGGCGAAGCAGACCGAGGAGTGAGCCGGCAGAGCGCGAGTCCCCGCCCCACACGCGTCGTTGTCGTCGGCGCGGACGCCGCCGGGATGTCGGCCGCCCACCAGGCGCTGCGCACGGCACGGCGGACCGGTCGCGAGCTCGCGATCACGGTGCTCGACAAGGGCATCCACACGTCCTACAGCGCGTGCGGGATCCCGTACTGGATGGCCGGGGAGGTGGGCAGCGGCGACGACCTCGTGGCGCGCACCGCCGACGAGCACCGGGCAGCCGGGATCGACCTCCGCACGGGCGTGGAGGTGGTCGCGGCCGACGTGGACGCACGCACCGTGACCACAGGCACCGGCGAGGTCCTCGGCTACGACGAGCTGGTCGTGGCCTCGGGGGCGCCCGCCGTGGTGCCCGACTGGGCGCGGCGTGCCGACGGCTCGCTCCACGACGGCGTCGGGGTGGTGAAGACGCTGGACGACGGTGCCGCGTGGCGCGAGCGGTTCGCGGCCGTCGGCGACGGCGCCCACGTGGTCGTGGTCGGGGGCGGCTACATCGGCGTCGAGGTCGCCGAGGCAGCCCTGCGGCACGGCTTCGGCGTCACCGTCATCACGCGCGGGCGCGGCATGTCGATGCTGGAGGACGAGATGTCCGACCGGGTCAACGCGGCCCTGGTCGAGGCCGGTGCCGAGCTCGTGCTGGGGGCCGAGGTGACCGGGCTCGACCTCGACGGCGACACCGTGACCGGCGTGCACTGGGACGGCGGCAGCCGTGAGGCCGACCTGGTGGTGGTCGCCATCGGGATCCGCCCCGCCACGCAGTTCCTCGCGGGCACGGGTGTCGAGCTGACCGAGGACGGGGCGCTGCGGCCCGACCCGCACGGCCGCGTCGCGGACCACGTGTGGGCCGCCGGCGACTGCTGCGAGGTGCGGCGACGCCTCGACGACGCATGGGTCTTCCGCCCGCTCGGGACGTACGCCACCAAGCACGGGCGCGCTCTCGGCGACAGCCTGGCCGGTGGCGGGCTGACCTTCGACGGGATGGTCGACACGGCCATCACCCGCTTCTCCGTCGGCGAGGTGCACCTCGAGATCGCGCGCACCGGACTGTCGCGCGCCGACGCCGAGGCCGCCGGGCACGACCCGGTCGCTCTGCTGACCGAGGGCACCACCGCCAGCGGCTACATGCCCGAGGCCGAGCCGATCGCGATCTGGGTGCTGGCCGACCGCACCACCCGGCGGCTGCTCGGCGTGCAGGTGGTCGGCGGGCGCGGTGCCGGCAAGCGCATCGACGCCGCCGCCGCCGTGCTCTGGGCGGGCGGCACGGTCGACGACCTGGCCTGGATGGACCTGTCCTACGCACCGCCCTTCGCCACCGCGTGGGAGGTGCTCCAGGTGGCCGCGCGGCGGGTGGCAGAGCGGATCTGAGCAGTCCCCGGCCAGTGGACCTCCTCCTGGGTGAAGAAGGTCTCGCCAACGCGCCGTGGGCGACCTACGTTGAACGGATCCGTCCCACCGGTTCGGATCCGTCCCGTTCGCCCTACCAAGGAGATCCCTGTGAGTAGACAACTTCGGTGGTCCGTGGCGCTCGGCGCTGCGGCGCTGCTCCCGATCGGAGTCCTCGCCCCGGTCGCCACCGCGACCGCTGCTGCCCCGACCGCAGCCACGACCCAGACCGGGCACGAGCTCGTGGAGGTCCCCGCCCGGGCCGCGCTCCGCGACGCCGTCGACCCGAGCGAGTGCACGACCACGCTGCTCGACGACTACATCGACGGCCTGCTCAACCAGATGACCGACGAGCAGTTCGCCTTCCTCGTCGCCCACCAGGACGTGCTGTTCGCGATGCCGACCTACGAGGCCCTCTTCTTCGGCAGCCCGGACGACCCCGACTTCGCGCTCGACTCGCACGCCCGCCAGCTCACCAACACCTACCGGGACCTGCAACGCTTCTGGGACATCGAGTCCGGTGACATCCAGCTGATGGCGATGCACCCCGACGGCCTGCTCGACGCCGACCGCATCGCCGCGACGCTGACCCTGATGGTCCAGACCGGCGAGGTGGCCCCGATGACGCCCGCCGAGATCACCGCGGAGGCCGAGACGGTCGCGTCCTACCTGCAGACGCAGGGCGACTTCTACGCCAACCCGCTGTGGACGCTCAACGCCTACGCCTTCAGCGGCGAGGGGGAGAGCGACCCGATCATCGCCGCCCTGCCCGACAAGCTGGTCTTCGGCGACGGCATCCTCGAGGCCTACGACGCCATCGGGCTCGGCGACGTGGGGCCGCGGGTGATCATGGCGCACGAGTTCGCCCACCACGTCCAGTACGAGCTCGGCACCTTCGACTCCGGTCCGACCGACGAGGCGGAGGCGACGCGACGTACCGAGCTGATGGCCGACGCGATGGCGTCCTACTACGCGACCCACAAGAAGGGGCTCGCGCTCAACCGCAAGCGGGTCGCCGACGCGCTGCTGAGCTTCTACACCGTCGGCGACTGCCAGTTCGCCAGTCCCGGCCACCACGGCACGCCCCTGCAGCGCGAGCGGGCGGCCGACTGGGGTGCCGACCTGGCCGCCGCGGCCAAGCCGCGCAGCATGGTGCTGCCGGCGGCGACCGTGATCTCGATGTTCGACGCTGCCCTCCCGGGGATCATCTCGGGCTGATCCGCACCTCCGCCCACCGCACGCGCACCGCGGAAATCGCGGGCGCACGCGGACCTGCTCGGTCAGGATGGCGGCATGGACCTCGAGATCGTCACCCTGGCCGAGCGGCCGCAGCCGTGGGACGTCTTCTGGGACATGGAGACCTCCTGGCCGGAGTTCATGAAGCACGACCCGATCGGCAACTCCTACTACGCGTGCCTCGAGGAGTACTTCCTCGAGTGCGTCCTCGTCGCCCTCGACGACACCGGCCGTATCGTCGCGAAGGCGTTCAGCGCTCCGTTCCAGCTGCCTGAGGGCGACCTGCCCGACAACGGGTGGGACTTCGCGCTCCGCAACGCCCTGCTCACCCGCATCTGGGGCGAGGAGCCCAACGCCATCACGGCCGCGGAGATCGCCATCGAGCCCGCGCTACAGGGCACCGGCCTGTCGGGCGTCATGCTCGCCGCGCTGCGCGAGAACGCCGGGCGGCTCGGCTTCCCGGAGCTGCTCGCCCCGGTGCGGCCGAACGGCAAGACGGACGTCCACGAGCCGATGGCGGCGTACGCCTTCCGCACCCGCGACGACGGCCTGCCGGTCGACCCGTGGCTGCGCGTGCACGTGCGGGCCGGTGGCGTCATCGACCGGGTCGCCCCGCGCTCGATGGTCATCCCGGGCACGGTGGAGGAGTGGCGCGACTGGACGGGCCTGCCGTTCGACACCACGGGTCCGGTGGAGGTGCCGGGCGCACTGGCCCCGGTGATGTGCGACGCCGAGCACGGCACCGCGACCTACGTCGAGCCCAACGTCTGGATCCGCCACCCGACCGGCGCCTGAGGCGTCAGGCGCCGTCGATCACCTTGCGCACCTCGTTGACGCACAGCGCGACGAACGTCAGCGCGATGACCACCATCAGGACGTTGGAGTGCAGCTTGTTGCGCCACTCGGCCGGCGTGCGGTCGGTGTTGAGCAACCACAGCAGGGTGACGGCGAGGAACGGCATGAAGAACGCGCCGAGGACGCCGTAGGCGAGGATCAGCCACACCGGCTTGCCGAGGAACATCATCGCCATCGGCGGGAAGGTCAGCCAGAGGATGTAGACGCGGTACCACTTCCCGCCGGCGCGCGCGTCCTTCTCCTCGCCACCGGTCACGTTGGCCATGAAGTCGGCGAACATCAGGCTGACGCCGTTCCAGACGCCAACCAGCGAGGACATCGCGGCCGCCCAGAAGCCCACCAGGAACAGCTTGCCGGCCCACTCGCCGTAGCGGTCCTGGAGCACGACCCCGAGGTCGAGCAGCCCGGCGTCCCCGCTCTCGATGGCGACGCTCGTGGAGTGGAGCAGCTCGGCTCCGACGACGAGCGTGGCGAGGACGAAGACGCCGGTGACGAGGTAGGCCACGGTGTTGTCGATGCGCATCACGCGCATGTAGCGCGGGGTGGCCCACCCCTTCTCGCGCAGCCAGTAGCCGTAGGCCGCGAGCGTGATCGTGCCCCCGACCCCGCCGGCCAGGGCGAGGGTGTTGACCAGCCCGCCCTCGGGGATGCGCGGCGCGAGACCGGTGAGCAGCTCACCGAGGTTGGGCAGCGTCAGCAGCGCGGCGCCCACCATCGTCACGAACATGATGCCGACCAGGGCGGCGAGGACCTTCTCGAAGACGCTGTAGCGACCGGCCCACACCAGCACGAGGCCGAGGAGGCCGGACAGGATGCCCCACCACGTCGTCGTGAGGCCGCCGAGCAGGCCCTGGAGGGCGAGACCGGTGCCGGCCATGGCGGCGGCGCCGTAGACGAACCCCCAGACCACGATGTAGGGACCGAAGTACCACGTCGTCCAGCGACCGAGGGTGCGCCAGCCCTCGAAGATGGTCTGCCCGGTGGCGAGGGAGTAGCGGCCCGCGCCCTCGACCAGCACGATCTTCATCACGCACCCGACGACCACGCACCACAGCAGCGTGTAGCCGAACTTCTGCCCGGCGATGAGGGTGGCGACGAGATCGGCAGCGCCCACGCCGGTCGCAGCGACCACGAGGCCCGGCCCGACGACGCGCCAGCGAGGGACGGTGGACTGCTCGGTCGAGGTGGTGTCAGCCATGCCCTGCACGATAACCCCGGTCTAGACCGGGGGTGGGGGAGCCGGACGGCGATATCCCCGCGACGTGGGGCGGGGTGGCTTGCGAGAATCCTCGGCGTGGGACACGTGGACGTTGCCGGTGTGAAGTACGAGCTGCCCGACGGGCGGGTGCTGCTCGACGACGTCAGCTTCCGCGTCGGCGACGGCCAGAAGGTCGCGCTGGTCGGCGCCAACGGGGCCGGGAAGACGACGTTGCTGCGCATCGTCACCGGCGACCTGACACCGCACGCGGGTGTGGTCACCCGGTCCGGCGGGCTCGGGGTGATGCGTCAGTTCGTCGGCCACGGCGGTGGCGACGAGACCGTCCACGACCTCCTGCTCAGCGTCGCGCCGCCGCGCGTGCGCAGCGCGGCCGAGGCCGTGGACGCCGCCGAGCTGGCGCTGATGGACACCGACGACGAGGCCACGCAGATGGCGTACGCCACCGCGCTCGGCGAGTACGCCGACGCCGGCGGCTACGACGTCGAGGTCACGTGGGACGTCTGCACGACCGCCTCGATGGGGATGTCGTTCGACCGGGCCCGGCACCGCCTGCTCAGCACGCTGTCGGGCGGTGAGCAGAAGCGGCTGGTGCTCGAGTACCTGCTCCGCGGCCCCGACCAGGTGCTGCTGCTCGACGAGCCGGACAACTACCTCGACGTGCCCGGCAAGATCTGGCTCGAGGACCGCATCCGCGAGTCCGCGAAGACGATCCTGTTCATCAGCCACGACCGCGAGCTGCTCAACAACACCGCGACCCGGATCGTCAGCGTCGAGCTCGGCAGCGCGGGCAACCTGGTGTGGACCCACCCGGGCGGCTTCGCCAGCTATCACGAGGCGCGCAGCGACCGCTTCGAGCGGCTGGAGGAGATGCGCCGGCGCTGGGACGAGGAGCACGCCAAGATCAAGGCGCTGGTGCTGCGGCTGAAGATCAAGTCCGAGTACAACGACGGGATGTCCTCGCAGTACCGCGCCGCCCAGACGCGGCTGAAGAAGTTCGAGGACGCCGGGCCGCCGACCGAGCAGCCCCGCGAGCAGGCCGTGACGATGCGCCTCAAGGGCGGCCGCACCGGCAAGCGCGCGGTGGTGTGCACCGACCTCGAGCTCACGAACCTCATGAAGCCCTTCGACCTCGAGGTCTGGTACGGCGAGCGCGTCGCCGTGCTGGGCTCCAACGGCTCCGGCAAGTCGCACTTCCTGCGCCTCCTCGCCGCCGGCGGCAGCGACCCCGACGTCGAGCACCAGCCCGTCGGCGCACCCCCGGCGCCGGTGGCGCACACGGGCAGCGCCAAGCTCGGCGCGCGGGTGCGGCCCGGCTGGTTCGTGCAGACCCACGAGCACCCCGAGCTCGTCGGGCGGACGCTGCTGGAGATCCTGCACCGCGGCGACGACCACCGCGACGGGATGGGCCGCGAGGCGGCGAGCCGGGTGCTCGACCGCTACGAGCTCGCCCACGCGGGCGAGCAGCGGTTCGAGTCGCTCAGCGGTGGCCAGCAGGCCCGCTTCCAGATCCTGCTGCTGGAGCTGTCCGGTGCGACGCTGCTGCTGCTCGACGAGCCCACCGACAACCTCGACGTGCAGTCCGCCGAGGCGCTCGAGGCGGGCCTGGAGGCGTTCGAGGGCACCGTGCTGGCGGTGACCCACGACCGGTGGTTCGCCCGCGGCTTCGACCGCTTCCTGGTCTACGGCGCCGACGGCGAGGTCTACGAGTCCGAGGAGCCGGTCTGGGACGAGGGCCGGGTGAGCCGGGCGCGATGAGCACCTCACCGACCGGTCTGGACGTCGTCCCGCTCGACCCCTTCGACGACGCGGCGCTCGACGCCTGGCACCACGCCTACCTCGCCGCCGAGCGCCACGAGCTCGGCGAGGTCGCGACGCCCTGGCAGCTCGAGGAGCTGCGCGCCGCGATGCAGGACGCGGGCACCCGCGCCCGGAGCCTGGGCTGGTCGGCCGTCCTCGAAGGCGAGACGGTGGGCGCGGGCTGGATGCGCACGCCCCTGCTGGACAACCTCGAGCTGGCCGAGCTGGACGTCCACGTGCTGCCCTCTGCCCGACGGCGCGGGGTCGGCTCGGCGCTGCTCGCCCGGCTCGAGTCCGAGGCCGCCGGCCGCGGCCGACGGGTGCTGACCGGCCTCGCGTCGTGGGCGTACGACGCCGGGCCGACCGGGGCGGGCGCGTCCGGCCCGGAGTTCGCCCGGGCGGTCGGCTTCGACCTGGCCCTCTCGGAGGTCCAGCGCGAGCTGGTCCTGCCCGTGCCCGCTGCGGTGCTCGACGACCTGTCCGGGTCCGCGGCCCGCGCCCACGCGGCCTACACGCTCCGGTCGTGGTCGGGCCCGGTGCCGGACGACCTGCTGGAGGGCTGGGCCCGGCTGACCTCGACGCTCGTCACCGAGGCGCCGATGGGGGACCTCGACGTCGAGCAGGAAGCCGTGAGCACCGACGCGGTCCGCGAGCAGGAGGCGCTGCTCGAGCGGCAGGGGCGCACGAAGTACAACACCGTCGCGCTCGCGCCGGACGGTGACGTGGTGGCCTACTCCGACCTCGCGACCACGATCCACGAGCCCGGCCGCGCCTACCAGTGGGGCACGCTCGTCGACCCCGCCCACCGCGGCCACCGGCTCGGGGTGGCGGTCAAGGTCGCCAACCTCCGGCTGCTCCAGGCCGAGCGCCCGGACGTGGCGCGGCTGACGACGTACAACGCCGAGGTCAACCGGCACATGGTCGAGGTCAACGAGGCGATGGGCTTCCGGCCCGTGGCGCGCCTGGGGGACTTCCAGAAGAAGCTCGTCTAGCCCCCTCGGGAGACCTGCGCAGGTCCCGACGGGGTCGGGACGAACGGCCCTGACCTGTGCCTGCCGCCCCGGCCTAACCTCCGAGGGACGGAGGAGGCGCAGGTGTTTGCCGTACGCATCCATGGCAGGGGTGGGCAGGGGGCCGTGACGGCCGCCGAGCTGCTCTCGGTGGCCGCCTTCGACGAGGGTCGTCATGCCCAGGCCTTCCCGACGTTCGGGTCGGAGCGGACCGGGGCGCCGGTCGTCGCCTTCTGTCGCATCGACGACCAGCCGATCCGGCTCCGTGAGCCGATCACCGACCCTGACTGCCTGATCGTGCAGGACCCGACGTTGCTCCACCAGGTCGACCTGTTCGCGGGCCTGCGGCCCGACGGCTACCTGGTGCTGAACACGTCCGCGACGCTCGAGTCGCTCGGCCTGGCCGAGCTGGACGAGCGCCTGCCCCGGGGCCACGTGGTCACCGTTCCCGCGACCGAGATCGCGCGGCAGAACGTCGGACGCCCGCTGCCCAACGTCCCCCTGCTGGGGGCCTTCGCCGCGCTCACCGGGCAGGTCTCCCTGGAGGCCGTCCTCGATGCGGTGCGTGCGCGCTTCCCCGGTGAGCTCGGCGAGGGCAACGTGCGCGCCGCCGAGACCGCCCACGACCTCGTGTCCCGGTCCGTGAGGAAGGTCGCCGATGCTCCGTCAGGTTGAGGGTTCCCAGGCAGTCGCCCGCGCAGTGACGCTGTGCCGGCCGCAGGTCATCGCCGCCTATCCCATCTCGCCGCAGACCCACATCGTGGAGTCGCTGTCCGACCGCGTCCGCACCGGGGAGCTGGAGGGGTGCGAGTACCTCATGGTCGAGTCGGAGTTCGGCGCCATGTCCGCCTGCATCGGCGCCTCCGGTGCCGGTGTCCGCACCTACACCGCGACGTCGAGCCAGGGGCTCCTGTTCATGGCCGAGGCCCTCTTCAACGCCTCGGGGCTCGGCCTGCCCATCGTGATGACGGTCGCGAACCGCGCGATCGGCGCGCCCATCAACATCTGGAACGACCACTCCGACGCGATGTCGATGCGCGACTCCGGGTGGATCCAGCTCTACGCCGACTCCAACCAGTCGGCGGTGGACCTCCACGTCCAGGCCTACCGGCTCGCGGAGTCGCTGTCGGTGCCGGTGATGGTGTGCATGGACGGGTTCATCCTCACCCACGCCTTCGAGGAGGTCGACCTCCCCGAGCAGGAGCAGGTCGACGCCTTCCTCCCGCGGTTCCGGCCCCAGCAGGCGCTCGACCCCGACGACCCCCTGACGATCGGCGCCATGGTCGGACCCGAGGCCTTCGCCGAGGTGAAGTACCTCATGCACGTCAAGCAGATGGCCGCCCTCGACGAGATCCCGGTGATCGCCGACGACTTCCGCGAGGCCTTCGGGCGGGCGTCCGGGGGACTCGTGGAGCCCTACCGCGTGGAGGGCGCGGAGACCGTCGTCGTCGCGCTCGGGTCGGTGCTGGGCACGATCGAGGACGTCGTCGACACGATGCGCGACGCGGGCATCGCCATCGGCGTGCTGGGCATCACCTGCTTCCGTCCCTGGCCGGTGGACGAGGTCCGCGAGGCGCTCCGCGGCGCCCAGCGCGTCGTCGTGGTGGAGAAGGCGTTCGCCGTGGGCGCCGGTGGCATCGTCGGCCAGAACGTCCGGGACGCCGTGCGCGGCTCACCGGTGCAGGTGTACGACGTCGTGGCGGGCCTCGGCGGGCGGCCGATCACCCGGGCGTCCCTGCGCGGGCTGCTCGACGACGTACTGGCTGCGCGTGTGGACCCGGGACGCCTGTACTTCCTGGACCTCGACCACGAGCTCGTGCAGCGCGAGCTCGAACGCGCCCGTCACGGCGAGCGTCCCGGACCGCACGCGGAGAACATGCTGCGCGCCCTCGGCACCGTCGCGTCCAGGGCCTACGAGTAGAGGCGGCCATGGCCTTCCAGGAGATCAAGCTCTACCAGACCGGCACCTTCGTGGCCGGCAACCGGCTGCTCGACCCCGAGCAGCGCTCGGTGCAGGCGCGGACCGGACGCTCCAACTCGATCACCTCCGGTCACCGGGCGTGCCGCGGCTGCGGGGAGGCCCTCGGCGCGCGCTACGTGCTCGACGCCGCCATGCGCGCCACGGAGGGGAAGCTGGTCGCGGTGAACTCCACCGGCTGCCTCGAGGTGTTCTCCACGCCGTACCCCGAGTCGTCGTGGCAGCTGCCGTGGCTCCACTCGCTGTTCGGCAACGGGCCCGCCGTCGCCGCCGGCGTCGCGGCAGCGCTGCGGGCGCAGGGCCGGGAGGACATCAGGGTGGTCGGGCAGGCGGGTGACGGCGGGACCGTGGACATCGGCTTCGGGACGCTGTCAGGGATGTTCGAGCGCAACGACGACGTGCTCTTCGTCTGCTACGACAACGAGGGCTACATGAACACCGGTGTGCAGCGCTCCGGAGCCACCCCTCCCGCGGCGACGACGGCCAACACCAAGGCGCTGGGCGGCCACCCGGGCAACGTGTTCGGCCAGGGCAAGAGCGTGCCGCTCATCGCGATGGCCCACGAGATCCCCTACGTCGCGACGGCGACCGTCGCCGAGCTGCGCGACCTCGAGTACAAGGTCGAGAAGGCGATGACGTTCCGCGGGGCCCGCTACCTCCACGTCTTCGTGCCCTGCCCGCTCGGCTGGGGCGCCGACTCGGCGGACACGGTGAAGCTCGCGCGGCTCGCCAAGGAGACCGGCCTGTTCCCGGTGTTCGAGGCGGAGGCCGGCACCGTGACCGAGGTGTCCACGATCCGCCGACAGGTTCCTGTCGAGGAGTACCTCCGTCCCCAGCGGCGCTATGCGCACCTCTTCGGCGACCACCCGCGTCCGGACGTCGTGGCGCGGCTCCAGGCGAAGGCGGACCGCAACATCGTGCGCTTCGGTCTGCTCCCGGAAGGGGACGAGTGATGGACAAGCCGTTCGCGATCACCCTCGACATCGGCACCAGCCGCGCCAACAAGACGGGCTCGTGGCGCACCGAACGCGCGGTCTACACGAACCGGATGCCGCCCTGCAACGACTCCTGCCCGGCCGGGGAGAACGTGCAGGCCTGGCTCTACGACGCCGAGGCGGGAGGTGACGGGTACGAGCGCGCGTGGCGCACGATCATGGAGGACAACCCGTTCCCGGCCGTCATGGGCCGGGTCTGCTACCACCCGTGCGAGACCGCCTGCAACCGCGCCGAGCTCGACGAGGCCGTCGGGATCAACGCGGTCGAGCGCTTCGTGGGCGACGAGGCGATCCGTCGGGGCTGGACCGTCTCCGTGGACGTGCCCACGACCGGCAAGCGCGTCCTGGTGGTCGGCGCCGGCCCGTCGGGCCTGTCGGCGGCCTACCACCTGGCGCGGCGCGGCCACTCCGTCACGATCAAGGAAGCAGGACCGATGGCCGGGGGCATGATGCGGTTCGGGATCCCGCGCTACCGCCTCTCGCGTGACGTCCTCGACGCCGAGGTGCAGCGCATCCTCGACCTCGGCGTGGTCCTGGAGCTCGACGCGAAGGTCACCGACCTGGAGTCGATGAGGCAGGACCACGACGCGGTCTTCCTCGCCGTCGGGGCCCAGTTGGGCAAGCGGGCCTACATCCCGGCCGGGTCGGCGGCCCACGTGCTCGACGCCGTCAGCATGCTGCGCGACCTCGAGGCGGGGGAGAAGCCGCTGCTCGGCCGGCGGGTCGCCGTCTACGGCGGCGGCAACACCGCCATGGACGCCGCGCGGACCGCGAAGCGGCTCGGCGCCTCCGAGGCCGTCGTGGTCTACCGCCGGACCCAGGACCGGATGCCGGCCCACGAGTCCGAGCTGCGGGAGGCAGAGGACGAGGGCGTGCTGTTCAAGTGGCTCACCACCATCAAGCAGGTCGACTCGGGGAGGCTGCTGGTCGAGCGGATGGAGCTCGACGACTCCGGCTTCCCGCAGCCGACCGGAGAGGTCGAGGAGCTCGACGCGGACTCGCTGGTCCTCGCGCTCGGCCAGGAGACCGACCTGACGCTGCTGGACGGCGTGCCGGGCCTGGTGGTCGAGGACGGCGTGGTCGCCGTCGGCAGCGACATGATGACCGGTTGCCCGGGCGTCTTCGCCGGTGGCGACATGGTGCCGTACGAGCGCTCCGTCACCGTCGCGGTCGGCCACGGCAAGCGGGCCGCGCGCCAGATCGACGCGTGGCTCTCCTCCGAGGCACCTGAGCCCTCCGTGCGGCCGGCGCTGGCGAGCTTCGACACCCTGAACACCTGGTACTACTCCGACGCGCCGCGCGCGCACCGTCCCGTGCTGGACAGGGCCCGTCGGGAGTCGACCTTCGACGAGGTGGTGCTCGGCCACGACGAGACCACGGCCCTGCTGGAGGCGCGCCGCTGCCTGTCGTGCGGCAACTGCTTCGAGTGCGACAACTGCTACGGCGTGTGCCCGGACAACGCCGTCATCAAGCTCGGGTCCGGCGAGAAGTACCTGATCGACCTCGACTACTGCAAGGGGTGCGGTCTCTGCGTGGCGGAGTGCCCGTCGGGCGCGATCCAGATGGTGCCGGAGCAGATCTGAGCATCGGCGCCAGGCGCCAGTGATCCCCGGTCAGCCGGGGATCACTGAACATGTCAGGCCGTGCACGGGCCGACAAGTTCAGCGAACCCCTGACAAGTGGGGCTCACGCGGTCGAGCCGCCCGTCGTCGGCGACCAGTCCGCCCAGGCGGACCACCAGTGCTCGTCGCGGTCGAGCAGGGCCTCGACCCGTGCTGCCTCGGCGAGGACGTCGAGGACCGTGTGCGGCGAGATCCGCCCCTCCGTGCGCTGGTGATGCAGGTCGGAGACGTCCTTCCACTGCCGCCGGCCGTCTGGGTCGATGACGAGGTCGAGCCCGTAGTCGTCGGTGTCGAAATGCCCCGCTCCGCGCTTCACGGGCGCCTCGAAGTTGACGTACCAGTGGCGGAACGACCCGTCCGGCTCGAAGAACTTCCAGACGCTGTAGAGGTCGCCGGTGCGATGGATCTGCAGGACGATCGGACCGGACCACTCGGAGTGCTGGGCCCAGGGATGGACGCCGAACGGGTGGGCCGGGAAGGTGAACGCCGAGCCAGGGTCGAGCCGGACCGCCAGCAGGTCGCCGTCGTCGTGGACGACGGTGACCGGCGACCTCATCCACACCTCGCCGTGCAGCACCTCGCGTCGCTCGACCACGTCACCGGTTCGGAACAGGTTCATGCCCGGAGACTAGAGGAGCGCGTCCAGCCTCAGGTGAAGGCGCTGATCCCGGTCTCGGCGCGGCCGATGAGCAGCTTCTGGATCTGCGAGGTGCCTTCGTAGAGCGTCATCACGCGGGCGTCACGGAGGTACTTGGCGACGGGGAAGTCATCGACGTAGCCGGCGCCGCCGTGGACCTGGACCGCGTTGTTGGCGGCGCGGACGGCGGCCTCGGAGGCGAACAGCTTGGCCTTCGACGCGGCCACGCCGTAGGGCTCGCCGCGGTCGATGAGGTCCGCGCACCGCCAGGCCAGGAGCCGGGCGGCGTCGGCGTCCACGGACATGTCGGCGATCAGGTCCTGCACGAGCTGGAAGGCGGCGATGGGCCGGCCGAACTGCGTGCGCTGGGTGGCGTAGGCCACGGAGGCCTCGAGGCAGCCCTGCACGATGCCGACGCAGCTCGACGCGACCGCCAGCCGGCCCTTGTCGAGGGTGCCCATCGCGATCTTGAAGCCCTGCCCGACCTCACCGAGCCGGGCGTCGTCCGGGACGCGTACGTCGTGGAGGAACAGCTCGGCCGTCGCCTGGCCGCGCAGCCCGAGCTTGCCGCGGATCTCGCGCGCCTCGAAGCCCGGGGTGTCGGTCGGCACCAGGAACGCCGTGATGCCGCGCGGGCCGTCGTCGCTGGTGCGCGCGAAGACGAGGGCGACGTCGGCCCAGGTCCCGTTGGTGATGAAGAGCTTCTGGCCGTCGATCACCCAGTCGGAGCCGTCGCGGGTCGCGCGCGAGGTGAGGTTGCCCGCGTCGGAGCCGGTGCCGGGCTCGGTGAGGCCGAAGCACCCGAGCTTCGTCGCCGCCGCGAGCTGCGGCAGCCACTCCTGCTTCTGCTGGTCGGTGCCGTGGACCAGGACCGACTTGCCGACCAGCCCGCTGCTCACCGAGACGATGCCGCGCAGCGCGGAGTCGGCGCGACCGAGCTCCTCCATGGCGAGCGAGTAGGTGACGTAGTCGCCGCCGACGCCGCCGTACTCCTCGGGGATGGTGAGCCCGAAGAAGCCGAGCTCTGCCATCTTCGGCACGATCGCGAGGTCGATCGACTCGTCGTGGTCCCACTGCATCCGGTGGGGGACCGCCTCGCGCTCGAGGAAGTCGCGCGCGAGCGAGCGGAAGGCCCGCTGGTCGTCGGTGAGCGAGAGGTCCATCAGCGCGGCCTCACGCCAGCGCATCGACGACGTCGTGGTCGTCGACGCGGGACGCGAGCCGGGCCAGGTGGTGCCCGCGGTTGCCGAGCCACTGGTCGAGCACCTCGAGGTGCGCGGTGCCGACGCCGACGGCGTACTCGGCCGTCATGCCGATGCCGCCGTGCAGCTGGATCGCCTCCTGCCCGATGTGGCGGCCGGCGCGGCTGATGGTCAGGCCGACCCGGTCCGCGGCGTCGGCCACCGTGGCCGGGTCGCCAGCCGCGATCGTCATGGTCGCCCAGTCGACCATGCTCTGCGCCAGCTCGAGCGAGACGTACATGTCCGCGGCCCGGAAGGTCAGCGCCTGGAAGGTGTTGAGGGTGACCCCGAACTGCTTGCGGCTGGTGAGGTAGCCGGTCGTCGCGCGGACCTGGCTCTGCATGACACCGAGTGCCTGGTTGGCGCCCATGATGCGGGTCAGGTCGCTGATCGTCGCGATGCTCGCGGTGAGGTCGCGGCCGGGCTCACCGAGCGGCGTCGCGGCCGTGCCGTCGAGGCGGACGGTCGCGGCGCGCGAGAGGTCGGCGGCGACGTAGCCGGTGCGGTCGACGTCGTCACCTGCGACGAGGAAGACCCCGGTGCCGCCCTCGGGGAGGGCGGCGGTCACGACCAGGTGGTCGGCACGGGCGCCGCCGACGACGGGGTCGGCGACCCCGTCCAGGGTCCACGCGTCACCCGACACCGAGGCGCGTACGCCGTCGGTGCCCGACGCCCAGCGCGCCCCGGGGGAGGTGTCGGCCGCTGCCAGCACGACCTCGCCGGCACTGAGCCGGCCGAGGAGGTCGGCCTTCTGCTCGGGCGTGCCGACGGCCGCGACGAGCCCGCCCGCGTGCACGACGCTGGAGAGGTAGGGCTCGGGGGCCAGCACCCGGCCGAGCTCCTGGCACACGATGCCGATCTCGACCGGGCCGGCGCCGACGCCGCCGTCGTCCTCGCTGAACGGCAGCCCCAGCACGCCCATCTCGGCCAGCCGTCCCCACAGGGCCTCGTCGAAACCGGGGTCGGCGGCGACGGTGCGACGGCGCGCCTCGTGGTCGGCGTACGTCGTCGCGAGGAGGCCGCGGACGGCCTCGCGGAGGGCCTGCTGCTCGTCGTCGTAGGTGAAGTCCATGGTCGGCTCCTCACAGTCCCAGGATCGTGCGGCTGATGATCTGGCGCTGGATCTCGTTGGACCCGCCGTAGATCGAGGCCTTGCGGAGGTTGAGGTAGGTCGGTGCGGCCCGTTTGGCCCAGCCGGCCTGTGGTGAGTCGTCGTCGGCGCGCGCGGCCAGCGACGCCGGTCCGGCGAGGTCGAGCGCGAGCTCGCTGACCGCCTGCTGCAGCTCGGTGCCGCGGAGCTTGAGCACCGACGAGGCGGGGTGCGGGGCACCGTCGGAGGAGTGCGCGACCACGCGCAGCGCGGTCAGCTCGAGGGCGAGCAGGTCGTTCTCCAGCTCCGCGATGCGCGCGCGCACCAGCGGGTCGGCGAGCTGGTCGCCTGCATTGGCCTTGAGCGCGGACAGGGCCCGCTTGGTGGCGCCGACCGGGGCCACGCCGACGCGCTCGTTGCCGAGCAGGAACTTGGCGATCGTCCAGCCGCCGTTCAGCTCGCCGACCAGCAGGTCGCCGGGCACGCGCACGTCGGAGAACCACACCTCGTTGACCTCGTGGCCCCCGTCGATGAGCTCGATCGGACGCACCTCGACGCCGGGGGAGGTCATGTCGATGAGGAGCATCGAGATGCCGGCCTGCTTCTTCACCTCGGGATCGGTGCGCACCAGCGTGAAGATCCAGTCACCGTGCTGGCCGAGCGTGGTCCACGTCTTCTGCCCGTTCACGACCCAGTCGTCGCCGTCGCGGACCGCGGTGGTGCGCAGGCTCGCGAGGTCGGAGCCGGCGTCGGGCTCGGAGAAGCCCTGCGACCACCAGATGTCGAGGTTGGCGGTCGCCGGGAGGAAGCGCTCCTTCTGCTCCTGCGTGCCGAAGTGCGCGATGACCGGGCCGATCATCGAGGCGTTGAACGCCAGCGGGATGGGCACGCCGGCGCGCTGCATCTCCTCGTGCCACAGGTGCCGCTGGAGGTCGGTCCAGTCCTGACCGCCCCACTCCGTGGGCCAGTGCGGCACGGCGAGACCCTCGGCGTTGAGGGTTCGCTGCGCCTCGATGATCTGGTCCTTGGTGAGGTGGCGCCCCTCCAGCACGGTGTCCCGGATCTCCTGGGGGACCTTGGTGGTGAAGAACTCCCGCATGCGGTCGCGGAACTCGGCGTCGGTGGGGCTCAGCTCCAGCTGCATGTGACTCCTCGGCGGGGAACGGCGGTGGTGACGGGTGGTCCTGGCGCCGACAGCATCGGGCCGGCCGCACCATCATGGCGCGGCCGGCCTGATCCCCACGAGCGCGACGCGGCCGTGGGGCGTGTCAGCCGTTCGTGGCGTCGCTGTCGAGCACGAGCTCGGCGGTCTGCTCCTGGCCGTTGCTCGTCCAGGTCACGCTCACCGTGTCGCCGGGGCGGTAGGACCGGATGGTCGCGACGAGCGAGTCGGCGCCGGAGATGCGCTGGTCGTCGACCTCGGTGATCAGGTCGCCCGGTGCCAGCCCGGCCTTGTCGGCGGTCGACCCGGAGGTCACCTCGCGCACGACGGCGCCGGTCTCCTCGGGCGTCTGCGGGTCGCCGACCTGGATGCCGAGGCGGGCGTGGGTCGGGGTCTCGCCCTTCGCCATCTGGTCGACGATCGGCATGACCTCGTCGATCGGGATGGCGAAGCCCAGGCCGATCGACCCGGCCTCCCCGGAGCCGTAGGGCGACTGGGAGGCGGCGGTGCGGATCGAGGAGTTGATCCCGATCACGGCGCCGGTCATGTCGACCAGCGGCCCACCGGAGTTGCCGGGGTTGATCGCCGCGTCGGTCTGGATGGCGGGGTACGTCGTGGAGTTGCCCTGGTCGTCGGAGCCCACGTTGACCGGGCGGTCCAGGGCGCTGACGATGCCGCTGGTCACGGTCGCGTCGAGGCCGAACGGCGACCCGATGGCGACCACGCCCTCGCCGACGCCCAGGTTGGCCGACTTGCCGATGGTGGCCGGCGTCAGCCCGGACACGTCCTCGGCCTTGATGACGGCGGTGTCCGTGAGCGGATCGGTGCCGAGGATCTCGGCGTCGGCACTGGACCCGTCGGCGAAGGAGACCGTGAGCGAGCCCCCGCCCTCGGCCGTCTCGACGACGTGGTTGTTGGTCAGGATGGTGCCGTCGGCGGTGAGGACGATGCCGGAGCCCGACGCGCTGCCCTGACTTCCGGTGACGTCGATCTTCACCACGCTGGGCAGCACCTTCTGCGCGACCGACTCGACCGAGCCGTCCGCGGCGGGCGTCTCTGTCTGGCTGACCGTGGAGGTCGTCGGGGTCTGCGTGCTCGCCGCGCTGGCGGGCTCGTCGTGGGTGGCGTCCCAGAAGGCCGCCCCGCCGACACCGGCACCTCCGCCGACGAGGAGCGAGGTGGCCACGACCGCCGCAGCCAGGCCCGTACGCCGTCGGCGCGGCGCCGGCGCCGGCTGCGGCGTCGGCGGGTCCTGGGTCCAGCCGTAGGGGTGGCTGCCGGCGGGCTGGTGAGCCGCGCCGCCGGGCTGCTGGGGGGTCTGTCCGTCGCTCATGTGCTCGAGCGTGCTCCGCGACCCTGTGGATGCCCTGAGAACCCGCTGGGAAGGTGCAGAGACCTCGCCGCACCTCGGCGCGGGGATGCCGGCGTGGATCATCGCGGCAGGTCCGGCAGGGCCAGCCACTCCGCCCACGACAGGTCGCGGCCGACGTAGCGGGGACGGTCGAGCGGCCACTCCTCGTCGATCCACCGCGGGACCAACGCGTCGAGCGCCTGCTCGAGCTCGGTGCCGACGCACTCGTCGACGACCCACCACGAGATCTCGGCGTCCGCTCCCGGCTTCTCGGGCGGGTCGATGTAGACGCACCCGAGCAGTGCGGTCTCGTCGGTGTCGAAGAGGGCGTAGTTGAAGGACTCGTGCGTCTCCATCTCGGCGGCGTGGCGAGCCAGGTCGGCGCGGTCCGCCTCGGGCGACATGTCCGCGGGCGGCCAGCCCCAGGCGTCGCCGTAGATGCTCCACAGCCGCTCGCGCGACCCCATCACCGCGACCATGTCGAGGTCGGTGTCGTCGGGGCTGATCGGTCGCAGGTGGTGGCCGAACGGCACCTCGACGCGGGTCGGGTGGCGGAAGTCGGCGGGCAGCCAGGCGGTGGCGGCCTCGTGGTGGGACATGGGGTTCCTCCCGTGCGGTGTGGTGCGGTCAGCCGGCCAGCGCCGCGCCGGTGGCGAGGCGTCGGAGCGCGGCGAGGCCGCGGCTGGTGTTGGACTTGACGGTGCCGGTCGAGCAGCCGAGCACCGCGGCGGTCTCGGCGACGCTGAGCCCCTCGTAGAACCTCAGCGCCACCGCCGCCCGCTGCTGGGCCGGCAGGGCCAGGACGAGGGACCACAGCCCCTCGTCGGCGTGCGGCGCGGCGTCGGGCAGCACGCGGGGCTCGGGCACCGCGTCCGTGGGCCGCTCGTCCCGGCGCCACGGCTGGCGCTGCCAGCTGACGTACTGCCGGGTGATGGTGCGGCGCACGTAGGCGTCGGCGGCGGCCTCCTCGCGCAGCTCGCCCCAGCGGGGGAGCACGCGCACCAGCGAGGCCTGCAGCAGGTCCTCGGCGGTGTGCGGGTCTCCGGCCACCGTCCACGCCCAGCGGAGCAGCGCGGGCCGGCGCTCGGCGACGTACGACGCGAAGCAGGTGACGGTGTCGTCGTCCGGGTCCGCGACCACCCGCAGCCCGGCGCGGCCCTCGGTCGTCACCTCAGGCCTCGCGGGCCGTGCGCAGCAGCCCGAGCGAGACCACGACCAGCCACACCGGGCCGGTCATGCCCGCCATGTACTGCAGCGGGCTGACCAGGAACAGCGCGGTGATCCCGCCCAGCACGAGGCTGGTGATGCCCAGCCACCGCGCATAGGCGCCCTGCCTCGCCGCGCGTGCCAGTGCGAGCCCGGCCAGGCCCGCGCCGCCCCACAGCCACGGGATGGTGCCGATCCAGTGGTTGAAGAACACGGCGCTCTCCGGCACCACGAGCCCCGGGTCCTCGGTGAGCGCGAAGGCGAAATCCGTGGTGAGCCCGGCGCCGAGCAGCTGGGCGACGGCGACCAGGCCCAGGCCGGCCGCCGCGACGCCGGGGACCAGGCTGTCGGGACCGGTGCGCCTCTGCAGCTGGCGGTGCAGGCCCGCCGCGAAGACCACGAGCAGGACGCAGGACAGCATGGTGGCGGTGTGGAACACGAGGATCTGCGGGAGCTGGTCGGCGAGCCGGGCGGTGATGGCGTCGGGGTCGCCCGAGGCGTCCGGGTGGTAGACCGCGTCTACCATCCCGCTGGCGACGGCGCCGACCGCGCCGAGGACGCCGGCGGCCGTGCCGGCGAGCACCCAGCCGCGCCCCGAAGGTCGTGCGTCCGCGACGGCCGTGCCGGCGCTGGTCGTGGTGGGGTCGTACGTCGTGCTCATGGCGGCTCCTGCGGTGTGGCCCGGTCGGGCGAGGTCGTGGGGCACGGTCGTGTGCCGTGCCACCACCCTCGCCACGTGCGCACGTCCACACCACGCACAGGCGCAGGTGTACGAGTGGTGTGCGGGTGAGGTGTGCTCAGCCGTCCGCGGGCCTCGCACCCAGGAGGGCGGCGGCCTCGTCGGTGGTGAAGCCGCGCCCGGTGTCGAGGGCGTCGTCGTAGCGGTCCTGCCCGAGGTGGACGCGGGCGTCCGTCGCGGCGGCCTCGATCGCCGTCGGGTCCGGCCGGTAGTAGCCGTAGCCGCGGGCGCCGAGGGCCTCGCGGATGGCCTGGGCGGCGCCCAACAGGAGCGGCACGCGGGCGTGCTGGCCGGAGGCCGCCGCCAGCACGGCTCCCGCGTCGAGGAGATAGGCCAGGTTGGCCTGGTCGCCGGTCTCCAGCGAGAGCCGCGTGCTGTCCTCGAGGTGCCGCCGCGCGGCGGCGTGGTCGCCACGGCCGACCTCGACCTGGAACAGGTTGTAGAGCGCGATGTACGACGTCAGCCGGTCCTCGCGGCGCCGCGCGGAGTCCAGCCCCGCCTCGACCCACCGCACCGCCTCGTCGGCGTCGCCGCTGAGCAGGGCGACGGTGCCGAGCCAGATGTGGGCCAGCGCCCAGGTCCACTCGACCTCGGCGCCGGCCCGCTCCGCGTGCACGATCGCCTCGTCGAACCAGGTCCGGGCTGCCAGCAGGTCGCCGCCCACCAGCGCGACCAGCCCGTGCCCGGCGACCGCGTTGGACAGCGTCACCGGGTCGTCGGCCGCGTGCTCGTGGGCGCGGTCCCACCACCCGGCGGCGGCGGCCACGTCGTCCATCGCGAACGCCATCGTCGCCGCGGCCAGCGCCGCCCGGCCGTGCACCTGCGTCGGGAGCCGGTCGGCGTGCTGCAGCACGCCCTCGGCGAAGCGGCGGCCGTGGTCGTGGTGCCCGCGCAGCCACCAGTAGAGCCACAGCTCCCAGGCCATCCAGGCGGGTGTCTCGGCGTCGCCGTGGGCCAGTGACCGCTCGGCGGCCGCCGTGAGGTTGGCGTGCTCGAGGTCGATGCGGCCGAGGGCCTCGACCTGCCCGCCGTACTTGTAGCTCGAGCTGTTGTCCGTCGCCACGGCCAGGTAGTGGGCGGCGTGGGCGCGGGCGGCGTCCTCCCACTCGCCGGCCTCGCGCAGCAGGTCGCGCGCGTACTGGGCGACCGGCTCGAGCAGGCGCACCCGTCCGGAGGTCTCGGCGACCACGAGCGAGTGCTCGACGAGCGACTCGAGGCTGGTCACCACGTCACGCGGCCCGGTGCCCGCCCGGCCGGCGACCGCCTCGAGGTCGGGCAGGGTGGTGCCGCCCACGAAGACGCCCATCAGGCGCAGCAGGCGGCGCCCGTCCTCGTCGAGCAGCCCGTGGCTCCAGTCGAGGGTGGCGCGGATGGTGCGCTGGCGGGGCGGCAGGTCGCGTGGCCCGGCCTGCAGGGCGGTGTCGAGCCGCTCCAGCAGCGCGGCCGGGTCGAGCACCCGGGAGCGGGCCGCGGCGAGCTCGAGTGCCAGCGGCAGGCCGGCCAGCCGCTCGCAGGTGGCGGCGACCGCGGCGGCCTCTCCCGGGTCGGCGCCCCAGCCGGGAGCGACGCGCTGTGCCCGGTCGAGCAGGAGCCGGGCGGCGGGGGAGGGCGAGCCGTCGGGGAGGTCGTGCACCTCCAGCGGCTCGACGGCGTACTCGGTCTCACCGCGCACCTTCAGCGGCGCCCGGCTCGTCGTCAGCACGGTCAGGTCCGGCAGTGCCTCGACCAGGGCGGCCACCGCCGGAGCGGCGTCCAGCACGTGCTCGGCGTTGTCGAGGACCAGCAGCAGGTGCTGACCGCGCAGGCGCTCGGCCACGTCCTCGGCGACCGGGCGGGACGGGTCGCGTGGCGCGTCGACCGCGTCGGCGACTGCAGGGAGCACCTGCTCGGCCTCGATCAGCGGCGCCAGCTCCACGAGCCGTACGCCGTCGGCGTAGCGCTGCCGCACGGCCGTCGCCGCGGCCAGGGCGAGGCGGGTCTTGCCCACGCCGCCGAGGCCGCTGAGGGTCACCAGCCGGCTGGTGCGGAGCAGGTCACCGACCCGGGCCACGTCGTCGTCGCGACCCACCAGCGGGGTCGCGGGCACGGGCAGGTCACGCGGCGCGAGCGCGGGCGCCGGGCCTGCCGACGCGCGGGCGGGCCGTGGCCGCACCGCGGCCAGCAGCTCCGAGCGCTGCTCGTCGTCGAGGTCGAGCGCGGTGGCCAGCGAGCGGAGCGTGTGCGGGTAGGGGCGGGTGCGGGTGCCGCGCTCCAGCGCGCTGATCGCGTGGGGGCTCAGCCCGGCCCGCTCCGCGAGCTCCTCCTGCGAGAGCCCGGCGCCCTCGCGCAGGGCGCGCAGCAGCACCGCGAGCGTGCCCGTGCCGTCGGTCCCCACCGCACCTCCCGTGTTCCCCGCGCCGGAGTGTAGTGAGCCCCGGCCCGCGCGGTCTGCAAGAACGGAGGGGCGCCACGCGTGCGAGGCCATGAAAGATCTTGCAGCCATTGCAAGACCTCTCAGGAGCGACCTACTGTGACTCACGCCACACCTCCGCTCGTCCCCCGCTCGTCCCCCCCGCTCGTCCCCTCGTCGTCCCCTCGCACCCTCTCGGGAGTCCCCGTGCGCCGCACCCCTCGTCTGGCCCGTCCTGCCCGCCCGCACGGCTCCTCCGGCCGCCGGGTCCTCCTCGCCCTGACCGGACTGGCCACGCTCCTGGGTGGCCTCGTGCCGCTCGCCCCCGCCCACGCCGAGCACCGGGAGGACCCACCGGCATCCGTGACCGTGGTCGGCAGCCTGCAGAGTGAGCTGGGCTGCGCCGCGGACTGGACGCCCGACTGCCCGCAGTCGGGGCTGGCGCGCCAGGACGACGGCACTTGGGCGCTCGTCGCCGACGTCCCGGCCGGGTCGTACGCGCTCAAGGTGACGATCAACGGCTCGTGGGACGAGAACTACGGCGCGGGCGGCACCGCCGGCGGGGCCGACATCCCCCTCGTGCTGCAGGAGCCGGCGCGGCTCCGGTTCTCCTACGACGACGCGTCCCACCGGGTCGCCGTCGCCCCCGCCGAGCAGCCCTCCGCCCGGCCGACGGCGGCGGACCGGCGGCTGGCGACCACCTCGGTGCGCGCACCGCTGACCCGCGAGAACTTCTACTTCGTGATGGCCGACCGGTTCGCCAACGGCGACCCGTCCAACGACGCCGGAGGGCTCGCCGGCGACCGGATGGCGACGGGTCTCGACCCGACCCACAAGGGCTTCTTCCACGGTGGCGACATCAAGGGCCTCTCCGACCGGCTGGACTACATCGCCGGGCTCGGCACCACCGCCATCTGGCTCACGCCGAGCTTCCAGAACCGCCCCGTCCAGGGCACTGGCAGCCAGGCGAGCGCCGGCTACCACGGCTACTGGGTCACCGACTTCACCCGCATCGACCCCCACTTCGGCACCAACGCCGAGCTCAAGGCGTTCATCGACCGGGCGCACGGACGCGGGATCAAGGTCTTCTTCGACATCATCACCAACCACACCGCCGACGTCATCGACTACGCCGAGGGGCAGCACGCCTACATCGGCAAGGACGCCGACCCGTTCCGGGACGCGTCCGGCCAGGCGTTCGACGACCGTGACTACGCCGGGGGCGACACCTTCCCGGAGCTCGACGCGGAGACGTCGTTCCCCTACACCCCGGTCTTCCGCACCGAGGCCGACCGGACGGTCAAGGTCCCGGCGTGGCTCAACGAGCCGACGAACTACCACAACCGCGGCGACTCGACCTTCGCCGGTGAGTCCTCCACCTACGGCGACTTCTCGGGCCTCGACGACCTCTTCACCGAGCAGCCCGACGTGGTCGACGGGATGACCGACATCTACGAGTCGTGGGTCGACTTCGGCATCGACGGCTTCCGCATCGACACCGTCAAGCACGTCAACCTCGAGTTCTGGCAGCAGTTCGCCCCGGCGATCCGCGACCACGCCGCCTCTGTCGGCAACCCCGACTTCTTCGCCTTCGGTGAGGTGTACGACGCCAACCCGGCGTACCTGTCGACGTTCAGCACCGCGGGCCGGCTCGACGCCACGCTCGACTTCGGCTTCCAGGACGCGGGCACGGGCTTCGCCAAGGGCGGCGCGACGACCCGGCTGCGCGACTTCTTCGCCGGCGACGACTGGTACACCGACGCCGACTCCAACGCCTACGCGTCGCCGACGTTCCTGGGCAATCACGACATGGGCCGCATCGGCACGTTCCTCCAGGGCACCGACTCCGTGCTCGAGCGCGACCGGCTCGCCCACGCGCTGATGTACCTCACCCGCGGCCAGCCCGTCGTCTACTACGGCGACGAGCAGGGCTTCGTCGGCGACGGCGGCGACCAGGACGCCCGCGAGGACATGTTCGCGAGCCGCGTCGCCACCTACAACGACAACGACCTGATCGGCACCGACTCCACCACGGCCGTCGCCAACTACGACACCGGGCACCCGCTCTACCGCACCATCCGCGACCTCGCCCGGCTGCGGCGCACCTACCCGGCGCTGGCCGACGGCGCGCAGCTCCACCGCTACGCGTCGAGCAGCGCAGGGGTCTACGCGTTCAGCCGGATCGACGCGGAGGAGCGGCGGGAGTTCCTCGTCGCGCTGAACAACGCCACCACCGCGAAGACGGTGACGGTCGCGACCGAGGAGCCGCGCGGCAGGTTCACCCGGGTCTGGCCGGCCGGCGGCGCGACCATGCGCACCGACGAGGAGGCCCGCACCACGATCACCGTGCCGCCGCTGTCGGCCGTCGTGTGGCGCGCGGACAGCCGGATCCCCGGCCGAGGCACGGCGCCGGCCATCCACCTCGAGAAGCCGTCGGCCGGCGGCACGGTCGGAGGCCGCTCGCCGATCACGGTCGGCGTGCCCGACGGCGGCTTCAACCAGGTGACCGTGGCCTGGCGGCCCGTCGGTGCGACGCAGTGGACCGCGCTCGGCACCGACGACAACGCGCCCTACCGGGTGTTCCACGACGTCAGCGCGATGCCGAAGGGCTCGCTGCTGGAGTACCGCGCCGTGCTGCGCGACGCCAGCGGCAACCTGTCGGTCGCGTCGTCGTACGCCACGGTGGGCGACCCGGAGGCCGAGCCGACCCCCGGGGGTGGCGGAGGCGGCGGCCCGGTGACGCAGCCCGGGGCCGTGTCGATGCCGGGCAGCCACAACAGCGAGATCGGCTGCCCGGGCGACTGGCAGCCCGACTGCGCCGAGGCGCAGATGTCGCTGAACGCCGACGACCTCGTCTGGCGCCGGACGGTCTCGCTGCCCGTCGGCACCTACGAGTACAAGGCAGCCATCGAGAAGAGCTGGGACGAGAACTACGGCGCGGGCGGGGTGCGCGGGGGCGGCAACATCCCGCTCGCCCTGACTGCCCCGCGTGACGTGACCTTCTACTACGACCACGCCTCCCACTGGATCACCACCGACGCCGAGGACCCGATCGCGACGCTCGCCGGCAGCTTCCAGTCCGAGCTGGGTTGCCCGGCCGACTGGTCGCCGGGCTGCATGCGCAGCTGGCTGAAGGACCTCGACGGGGACGGGACCTACACGTTCGCGGCCACCCTCCCGGCCGGCAGCTACGAGACCAAGGTCGCCCACGGTCTCTCCTGGGCGGAGAACTACGGGCAGGACGGCGCGCGGGACGGCGCCAACATCCCGTTCGACGTCCCCGCTGGAGGCGTCGAGGTGCTCTTCACTTACGACGTGACCACCCACCGGCTGCAGATCGCCACGCGTGCCGCCGGTGCGTCGCCCGACCTCGCCAAGGCCAAGGCCCAGTGGCTGCGCCGCGACCTCGTCGCGTGGGACGTGCCCGACCCGGAGTCGCGCCGCTACCGCCTCCACTGGTCCACCGCCGGTGACCTGGCCGTCGACGCCGAGGCCGTCACCGGCGGCTCCTCGGTGCCGCTGACCCACGACCCCGACGGCCTGCCGGACGACGTGCTGGACGACTTCCCGCACCTCGCGGGACACGAGGCGTTCCGGCTCGACCGTCGCGCGGCCCGCCGGGTGCGCGACATCCTGACCGGCCAGCTCGCGGTCGCGTCGTACGACCGGGGTGGTGCGCTGCACGACGCGACCGGCGTGCAGGTGCCCGGCGTCCTCGACGACGTGTACGCCGGCGCCGCCCGCGCCGATCTCGGCGTGACGTGGCGTGGCGGCCGGCCGACCCTGGCGGTCTGGGCGCCCACCGCCCAGCGCGTCTCGGCCCGGGTGGCCGGACGGCAGGTGCCGATGGCCCGCCACGACGACGGCACCTGGCAGGTGCGCGGGCCGGCGTCGTGGAGGGGAGCGCCCTACACCTACGACGTGACGGTGTGGTCGCCGTCGGCGGGCGCGGTGGTGACCAACCGCGTCACCGACCCCTACTCGGTCGCCCTCACGGCCAACTCGCAGGCCTCGCTGGTCGTCGACCTCGAGGACCCCGCCCTGGCGCCGCCCGGCTGGTCGCGCACCCGGGCGCCGGCGATCGCGCAGCCCGAGGACCGCAACGTCTACGAGCTGCACGTGCGCGACTTCTCCATCGGTGACGAGACGGTGCCGGCGGCCGAGCGCGGCACCTACCTCGCCTTCACGCACCCCGAGACCGCCGGCATGCGGCACCTGCGCCGCCTGGCCGCCGCCGGCCTCAACACCGTGCACCTGCTGCCGGCCTTCGACATCGCCACGATCGAGGAGCGGCGCTCCGCCCAGCAGGTCCCGGCGTGCGACCTCGCCTCGCTGCCGCCCGACTCCACCGAGCAGCAGGCGTGCGTCGACGCGGTGCGCTCGCGCGACGGCTTCAACTGGGGCTACGACCCGCTGCACTACACGACACCCGAGGGCTCCTACGCCACCGATCCCGACGGCACGCGACGCACCGTCGAGTTCCGCCGCATGGTCCAGGGCCTCAACGCCGCGGGCCTCCAGGTCGTGATGGACGTGGTCTACAACCACACGGCCGCGTCCGGCCAGGACGACCGCTCCGTGCTCGACAAGGTGGTGCCGGGCTACTACCACCGCCTCTCCGCGACGGGCGCCGTGGAGACCTCGACGTGCTGCTCCAACACCGCCTCCGAGCACCGGATGATGGAGAAGCTGATGATCGACTCCGTGCTCACGTGGGCCCGCGAGTACAAGGTCAACGGCTTCCGCTTCGACCTGATGGGCCATCACTCGCTGGAGAACATGACCCGGCTCCGGGCGGCGCTCGACCGGCTCACCGTGAAGCGCGACGGCGTCGACGGGAAGGGCATCTACCTCTACGGGGAGGGCTGGAACTTCGGCGAGGTGGCCGACGACGCCCGCTTCGTGCAGGCCACGCAGCTCAACCTCGCCGGGTCGGGCATCGGCTCGTTCAGCGACCGGTTGCGCGACGCCGTACGCGGTGGCGGTCCCTTCGACGAGGACCCGCGGGTGCAGGGCTTCGGCTCCGGCCTCTTCACCGACCCCAACGGCGCAGCGGTCAACGGCACCGCCGACGAGCAGCTGGCCGACCTCCTGCACGCGCAGGACCTGGTCAAGCTCGGCCTGGCCGGCAACCTGGCCGACTTCTCCTTCCGCGACTCCAGCGGGTCGGTCGTCGTCGGCTCGGAGGTCGACTACAACGGCCAGCCGGCCGGCTACGCCGCGGACCCGGCCGAGACGGTCACCTACGTCGACGCCCACGACAACGAGACCCTCTTCGACGCACTGGCCCTCAAGCTCCCGACCGGTACGTCGATGGCCGACCGCGTCCGGATGAACACGGTGTCGCTGTCGACGGTCGCGCTCTCCCAGGGCGTGGTGTTCTGGCACGCGGGCACCGACCTGCTCCGCTCGAAGAGCCTCGACCGCAACTCCTACGACTCCGGCGACTGGTTCAACCGGGTCGACTGGCAGCGCCGCGAGAACACCTTCGGCTCCGGCCTGCCGCCGCGCGCGGACAACGAGGCGAAGTGGTCGTTCATGCGGCCGCTGCTGGCGGACCCGGCGCTCGACCCGGGGCCGGCCGCGATGGACGCCGCGCACGCCAGGGCCCAGGACCTGCTGCGGATCCGGATGTCGTCGCGGCTCTTCCGGCTCGGCTCGCTCGACGCGATCCAGGCCAAGGTGTCCTTCCTCGACGCCGAGCCCGGGGTCGTCGCGATGCTGGTCGACGACACGGCCGGCACCGACGCCGACCCCGCGCGCGACGGCATCCTGGTGGTGTTCAACGCCAGCCCCGACATGCAGACGGTCGGCGGCACCGGAGCCGGGTGGCGGCTGCACGGCGTGCAGGCGTCCGGCACCGACGAGGTCGTGAAGGCCAGCACCGTCGCGCCCGACGCGGTGACCGTGCCGCCGCGCACCACGGCGGTCTTCGAGCGCTGAGGTTCCAGGCGCTGAGGTTCAGGCCGGCTTGCCCGGCTGGCGCCGTGCTGCGCCGCTCACGCCGCTACGGGTCACGTTGCTGCGCAACGTGACCCGTGCGGCGTTCAGGCCGGGGTCGTTCGTCACGGAGCGGGGGAGTGCCTACGCCCAGCGCTCGGCGGCGGGGGTGAAGCTGAGCTCCCGGTCGCCGGTGTAGATCTGCTTCGGGCGGGCGATCTTCTGGTCCTTGTCCTGCACCAGCTCCGACCACTGCGCCAGCCAGCCCGGCGTACGGCCGATGGCGAACAGCACCGTGAACATCTCCGGCGGGAACTGGAAGGCCTCGTAGATCAGGCCGGAGTAGAAGTCGACGTTGGGGTAGAGCTTGCGCGAGACGAAGTACTCGTCCTCGAGCGCGATCTTCTCCAGCTCGAGGGCGATGTCGAGGAGCGGGTTGGTGCCGGTGACCTCGAAGACGTCCTCGGCCGACTTCTTGATGATCTTGGCGCGCGGGTCGTAGTTCTTGTAGACCCGGTGGCCGAAGCCCATCAGGCGCTCGTTGCCGTCCTTCACGCCGTCGATGAAGGCGGGGATGTTCTCCTTGCTGCCGATGCGCTTGAGCATCCGCAGCACGGCCTCGTTGGCGCCGCCGTGCAGCGGGCCGTAGAGCGCGCCGACGCCGGCCGAGACGGCCGAGTATGGGTCGACCTGCGAGGAGCCGACGGAGCGGACCGCGTTGGTCGAGCAGTTCTGCTCGTGGTCGGCGTGCAGGATGAAGAGCACGTCGAGGGCCTTGACCAGGCGCTCGTCGGCCTCGAACTTCGACTCGCTCATCTTGAAGAGCATCGAGAGGAAGTTGGCGGTGTAGCCGAGGTCGTTGTCGGGGTAGACGTAGGGCTTGCCCTGCGCGTGCCGGAACGACCAGGCGCCGAGGGTCGGCATCTTGGCGATCATGCGGACGATCTGCATGTGCCGGTTGTCGGCGTCGCTGATGTTGCGGGCGTCGGGATAGAACGTCGACAGCGCGCCCACGGAGGCCATGAGCATGCCCATCGGGTGGGCGTCGTAGCGGAAGCCCTGCATGAAGGTCTTCACGTTCTCGTGGACGAACGTGTGGTAGGTGATCTCGTGCACCCAGGAGTCGTACTGCTCCTTGGTCGGCAGCTCCCCGTGGATGAGGAGATAGGCCACCTCGAGGAAGTTCGACTTCTCGGCGAGCTGCTCGATCGGGTACCCGCGGTACTCGAGGATGCCCTTGTCTCCGTCGATGAAGGTCACCGCCGAACGGCACGAGGCGGTGTTGACGAATCCGGGGTCATAGGTGGCCAGGCCGGGCTCCTCCTCGGTGAGGCGGATCTGTCCCAGGTCCTTGGCGGCGATCGTGTTGTCGGTGATCGCGATGTCGTACGTCTGACCGGTCCGGTTGTCGGTGACAGTCAGGGAATCCTTGGCCGCAACGTCGGTCACGTCGGCTCCTGTTCATACGTCTTTGTACGTCTGTGGGGTCCCCTCAACTTAGTCCGGCCTCCGACGCGACCGCGAATCAGGTGTCCACGACCCGACCGGTGAAAGGCCCCGGTCGACCCCTCAGCGGCCGGCGACGCGGTGGGCCATCCGGGCGATCCGGCTGGTGTGCGGCAGGCCCGCGTCCTCGCGCCGGTCGGCGGCGCGGTAGAGCCGGTAGAGGGCGTGCACGCCCGCCCAGCGCAGGGGTTCGGGCTCCCACCGTCGTACGGCGTGGCCGGTCCACGGCAGCGTGGTGAGGTCGGTGTCGCGACCCAGCACGAGGTCGCGCAGCGTGCGCCCGGCCAGGTTGGTCGCGGTGAGTCCCGAGCCGACGTAGCCGCCGGCGTGGCCGAGGCCGGTCGCGGCGTCGTACGACACGCTCGCGCTCCAGTCGCGGGGGACGCCCAGGACGCCGCACCACGCGTGGTCGAGGCCGATGCCGGCCAGCGACGGGAACAGCGAGGTGAGCGTCGAGCGGAGCGACTCGACCGTCCACTCCTGGGTGCGACCGTCGACGTCGGTGCGCGATCCGAAGCGGTAGGGGACACCCCGGCCGCCGAGGGCGATCCGGCCGTCGGCGGTGCGCTGCGCGTAGCAGTAGGCGTGCGCCTCGTCGCCGAGCAGCTCCTGCCCGCTCCAGCCCACCTCGCGCCACTGCGCGTCGGTGAGCGGCTCGGTCACCACGATCGCCGAGTTCATCGGCAGCCAGTCCCGGCGGTGGCCGGCGAGTCCGGCGGTGAAGCCCTCGAGGCAGCGCAGCACGACGGGCGCATGCACGGTGCCGCGATCGGTGACCGCGGCGCCCGGTTCGACGCGTACGACGCGGGTGGCCTCGTGGATGCGCACGCCCCGCTCCCGCACGACGCGGGCCACGCCGCCGACGAGCCGGGCCGGCTGGACGCGTGCGCAGTCGGGGTCGTAGTGGCCCGCGACGGCGCCGGCGACCCGGATCCGCTGCGCCACCGCAGCGGCGTCGAGCTCGCCGCCGAGGCGCTCGGCCTGGGCCTGCGACCGCGCGACCGTGAGCACGCCGCTGCGCACGATGTCGGCCTCGATGCCCTCGCGGGCCGCGATCCCGACGACCTCGTCGACCGTGGCCCTCAGCGCGGCACGCAGCCGCGCGACGCCGTCCTCGCCCGCCACCGCGGCGTACGTCCTCGCGCTGCCGGCGAGCTCGGCCGACAGCCAGCCGCCGTTGCGCCCGGAGGCCCCGAACCCGGCGAACTCCGCCTCGAGCACGCGGATGTCGAGGGTGGGGTCGGCCTCGTGGAGGTGGTACGCCGTCCAGAGGCCGGTCAGCCCACCGCCGACGATCGCCACGTCGCAGGTCGCGTCGCCATCCAGCCGGTCGGCGGGGGAGGGCAGCCCGACCTGCTGCCACCAGAAGGAGACGCCGCCGTTGCGCACTCCGTCATTGTGGCGCCCTGAGTGGTGGTGGCGTTTTGACGCTCACGCTCGGCGCGCCGTAATCTTGCTGGTCGCGACTCCTGCCGCGCCCACCTCTCTTCATCATGGAGGGGAGCGGGTGCAGATCCGGACGTCATCCCCACCCTGAGCCAGTCTCGGGCCGGGGAGCGAACCGGGCCGTGTTCGTCAGAAGCCGCAGCTCCACCCCTTGCCCTCGTCCGAGGGCCGGGACCAACGAACCAGAACGGGACACCGCCGTGCGCACGTACAGCCCCAAGCCCGCTGACATCCAGCGTGAGTGGCTCGTCATCGACGCCACCGACGTGGTCCTGGGCCGCCTCGCCGTCCAGACCGCCAACCTCCTCCGCGGCAAGCACAAGCCGACCTTTGCTCCTCACATGGACATGGGCGACTTCGTGATCATCGTGAACGCCTCCAAGGTGTCGCTGTCGGGGACCAAGAAGACCACCAAGATGGCCTACCGCCACTCCGGCTACCCGGGCGGCCTCTCGGCCACCCCGTTCGGCGAGCTCCTCGAGAAGGACCCGCGCAAGGCCATCGAGAACGCGGTGTGGGGCATGCTCCCCAAGAACAAGCTCGGTCGCCAGATGCTGAAGAAGCTGAAGGTCTACGGAGGCCCCGACCACCCGCACCTGGCCCAGCAGGCCACTCCCTTCGAGATCACGCAGATCTCCCAGTGACGACTGAGGACTCACAGATGACTGAGAACACCACCGAGGTCGAGGAGACCTTCGAGACCGACGCCGAGGGCGTTGCCTACACGTCCGAGAGCGACGCCTCCGCGGACACCCCGGCCCGCCCGGCGACCATCGCCCCCGGCGCGGCCACCGGCCGTCGCAAGGAGGCCGTCGCCCGCGTGCGCATCGTCCCCGGCACCGGCGAGTGGACCATCAACGGTCGCTCGATGGACAGCTACTTCCCCAACAAGCTGCACCAGCAGATCGCGAACGAGCCGTTCGTCGAGCTGCAGCTCGAGGGTCGCTTCGACGTCATCGCCCGCATCCACGGCGGCGGCATCGCCGGCCAGGCCGGCGCCCTGCGCCTCGGCGTGGCCCGCTCCCTCAACGGGATCGACACCGAGGCCAACCGCCCGGCGTTGAAGAAGGCCGGCCTGCTCACCCGCGACGCCCGCGTCGTCGAGCGCAAGAAGGCTGGTCTCAAGAAGGCCCGCAAGGCCTCGCAGTTCAGCAAGCGCTGATCCAGCCTGCACCACGAGGCCCGCACCGTCGTCGGACGGTGCGGGCCTCGTCGCATGTGGGGCACGTCGCCCCGTCCTCGGTTCTGTCGTAACCGCGCCCGGGCCGTAGGCTCCCCGACCATGACGCGACTCTTCGGCACGGACGGTGTGCGGGGCCTGGCGAACGCCTCTCTGACGGCGGAGCTGGCCCTGGACCTCTCGGTCTGTGCAGCACACGTCCTGGCCGACCGCGGCGAGTTCGAGGGGCACCGCCCCCTCGCCGTCGTGGGCCGCGACACCCGCATCTCCGGGCAGTTCCTCGAGGCCGCGGTCGTCGCGGGCCTCGCCTCAGCGGGCGTCGACGTGCTCCTGGTCGGCGTGCTGCCGACGCCAGGCGTGGCCTACATGACCGACCGGCTCGGCGCCGACCTCGGCGTGATGCTCTCCGCCTCGCACAACCCGATGCCCGACAACGGCATCAAGTTCCTGGCCCGCGGCGGCCACAAGCTCGACGACGCGATCGAGATCGCCATCGAGCGCCGCATGGGTGAGCCGTGGGAGCGCCCGACCGGAGGTGCCGTCGGCCGGGTGAAGGTCTACGACAGCGCCGTCGAGGAGTACGCCGCCCACCTCGAGAGCACGATCACCCACCCGCTGGTGGGCCTCAAGGTCGTCCTCGACTGCGCCGAGGGTGCCGCCCATGCGGCCGGCCCGCGGGCCCTGGAGGACGCCGGCGCCACCGTCATCGCGATCCACGCCGACCCCGACGGCCTCAACATCAACGACAACTGCGGCTCGACGCACCTCGGCTCGCTGCAGGCGGCGGTGAAGGAGCACGGCGCGCACGCCGGCTTCGCCCTCGACGGCGACGCCGACCGCTGCCTGGCCGTCGACGCCGACGGCAACGTCGTCGACGGCGACCAGATCCTGGCGATCCTGTCGCTCTCCCTGCTCGAGCAGGGCCGCCTGGCCAAGGACACCGTCGTGGCGACCGTGATGAGCAACCTGGGCTTCGTGCAGGCGCTGCGCGCCCACGACGTCGGCGTACGCCAGACGAAGGTGGGCGACCGCTACGTCCTCGAGGCGATGAAGGTCTCCGGCTACAACCTCGGCGGCGAGCAGTCCGGGCACGTCATCCTCAGCGACCACGCCACCACCGGTGACGGCATCCTGACCACGCTGCACGTCATGGAGCGGATGGCCACGACCGGGAAGTCGCTGGCCGAGCTGGCCGCCGTGATGACCCGGCTGCCCCAGGTGCTGATCAACGTCCCGGGCGTCGACAAGACGCGCGCCGACGAGGACGCCGTCCTGGCCGCGGCCGTCGCGGAGGAGGAGGCCGTGCTCGGCGACCGCGGACGGATCCTGCTGCGCCCCTCGGGCACCGAGCCGATCGTGCGCGTGATGGTCGAGGCGCCGACCCACGACGAGGCCCAGGGCGTGGCCTCCCGCCTCGCCCACGTGGTCAGGAGCCAGCTCGCCCTCTAGCGCAGGGCTGACAGCCGCTCCGCGGCCCGCCGGGCGGCCACGGCGCGCTCGGGGACCGAGCACGCGTAGGCGCGCCCGGCCTCCTGCAGCGAGGCGATCTCCGCCTCCAGCACCGCGAGCTCGTCGGCGTCGCTGAGCACCCGCCGCGCGGCCTCGGTCACGCCGACCCCCAGCGGAGCGTCCTCGAGCGCGCCGGCCGTCGCGTCGGTGGTCGGGACCGCCTCGGCATTCTCGAGCGCAGCCAGGGCGGTGCGCAGGGTCGACGCCGCCTCGGCGTCACGTGCGCGGCGGGCGTCGAGCAGCGCCGCCCGCAGCCGGGTACGGAGCGGGGAGTCGGTGGTCACGGCACGAGCCTGCCAAGCCCACCTCGATCCCGCACCCGGATATCTGAGGACGCCCTGGACGTCCTCGGCCCGGACCCGGCACCACCACGTCCTCAGATATCCGTGTGCGGCTGACGAGGGCGCGCGGCTACCGTCGCTGCGTGGTCGACATCGAGCAGATCAACCCTCGCAACGAGGCTGCCCTGCGCGCCTGGTGGGAGGTCGGCCGGGCGGCGACGGCGTACCGTCCGGGCAAGCCCTGGCCGGTCTGGGAGCAGAGCCGGGTGGCGCTGCCGGCCGACAACCCGGAGCGCGGCATCACGCTCATCGGCGCCATCGACGGCCGCGAGATGGTCGGCGCCGGCCTGCTGACCCGCAGCCTGCGCGACAACCTGCACACCGCGATGGCCTTCGCCTACACCCGACCTGACCGCGTGCGTGAAGGCATCGGCCGGCGGCTCGTCGAGGAGCTGGAGGTGGTCGCCGCCGGCGACGGCCGTACGACGGTCCAGAGCGAGGCCTACCTCCCGCCGGGCGGCTCGGGCGTCCCCGAGGCGTTCGCCACCGCCATGGGGTACGCCGTCGCCAGCCGCGAGTCGATCAAGGAGCTGACGCTCACCGACTACCTCGCCCGGCGCGAGGCGCTCGCCGCGTCGGCGCCCGTCCCGGACGGCTACCGGGTGATCACCTTCGACACCGTCTGCCCCGACGAGCACCTCGACTCCTTCGGGCGGCTGCTCGGGATGCTGCTGGCGGAGGTGCCGCTCGGCGAGCTCGACCTCGAGGACTCGGAGTGGAGCGCCGAGCGGATCCGTGAGGCCGAGCGGCGGCAGGTCGCGATCGGCCGGCACGTGCAGACGGCCATGGCGCTCGCCCCCGACGGGTCCGTGGCCGGGGCGTCCGACGTGCGCGTCGACGACAGCGACCCGGCCCACGGCCAGGTCGGGATCACGCTCGTGGACCCGGTCCACCGCGGGCGCCGGCTGGGGCTCGCGCTGAAGGTCGCCACCCACGACCTGGCGGTGGCGACGTACCCCGAGCTGGTCAGCGTCGACACCTCCAACGCCGAGGTGAACACGTGGATGAACGCGGTGAACGACGCGCTGGGCTACCGGACGATCGAGACGCTGCTGGAGCTGCAGAAGACGCTGTGATCAGCGGGCGTCGAGGGCCGCGTCGTAGCCCTCGCGCGCGGCGAGGATCCGCGAGAGGTGCGACTCGGCCCAGTCGGTGAGCATCGCGATGGGGGTGGTGAGCGAGCGGCCGAGGTCGGTGAGCTCGTAGTCCACCCGCGGCGGCACCTGTGCGTGCACGGTGCGGGTGAGCAGGCCGTCGCGCTCCATCGCGCGCAGCGTCTGCGTGAGCACCTTGGGCGCGATGCCGCCGATGCGGGCGCGGACCTCGGTGAAGCGGAGCGGGCCTGCCTCCAGCGCGCCGATGACGAGGACGGTCCACTTGTCGCCGATGCGGTCGAGCACCACCCGGGTGGGGCAGTCGGGGTCGAAGGCGTCGCCGCGGTCCATGGTTACCACAGGGTACTTCTATCACGTTGAAGTCATCAGTTACCAGTGGTTACTGTCACCGCGACAGCTCGCCACGACCTACGAAGGACTCCCCATGAAGATCGCAGTGTTCGGCGCCACCGGCATGGTCGGCTCACGCATCGCCCACGAGGCCGAGAGCCGCGGTCACGAGGTCACCGCGCTGAGCCGCTCGACCGGCGCCGACATGGCCGACGCGGAGATCGTGCGCCAGGTCGGCGACACCCACGACGTCGTCGTCTCGGCGACCGGCCCGAGCCGCACGGGGGAGTCGCACGAGCCCTGGCTCGCCTCGGTCTCGACGCTCATCGACAACGTCGGGGCGACGCGCGTGGTCTTCGTCGGCGGTGCGGGCTCGCTGCTGACCCCCGACGGCACCCGCCTCCTCGACACCGACGGCTTCCCCGACGAGTACAAGGCCGAGGCCACCTCCGGCGCCGCTGCGCTCGAGCTGTTCCGGGCCGCGCCCGAGTCGGTCGACTGGACCTTCCTGAGCCCCTCGCCGGGCATCGCGCCGGGCGAGCGCACCGGCTCCTATGCCACCGCGCTCGACACCCCCGCCGGCGACTTCGTCTCCGCCGAGGACTACGCGGCCGCGCTCGTCGACGAGATCGAGGAGCCGCAGCACCGGCGCCAGCGCTTCACCGTCGCCAGCGCCTGAGGGACACCGGCCGGCATCACTCCGCGGTTGTGCGGTCCTCGTGACGTACCAGGTGCGTCAGGAAGACCGCACTGACCTGCGAACCCCTCACAATCTCGCTGCGGGTGCCGACAGGAGGAGTGGACGGTACGGGCAGGAGTCGCCCGGCCGCCTCTCCTCAGTCCGACGCCCCCGGAAGACCCCAGTCATGAAGCACCTCCTCCTCGGTTCCGCCTCCCTGCTCACCTGCCTCGCGATGGCGCTGCCCTCCACCGCGTCGGCGTCCCCCGGTGGCGTCGCCGCGCCCGGTCCGGGTGCCGTCACCGAGAAGGCCGGGGCCAAGAAGGCCAGGAAGGCGACCAAGTCCTCCGACCTGCTCGTCGGCAACGGCAGGGCCAACCGGATCACCGGCTGGTCGGGCGACGACACCATCAAGGGCAGGGGCGGCAACGACCACCTCGCGGGGCAGGCCGACCACGACTCCCTCCACGGCGACGGCGGCAACGACACGCTGCGCGGCGAGCAGGGCAACGACATCGTCTGGGGCGGCCCCGGTCGCGACCTGCTCGACGGCCACGAGGGCAATGACGTCCTGCACGGTGAGGCAGGTGACGACACCCTCAACGCCGGGACGGGGGACGACCTCGTCCACGGCGAGGACGGCAACGACACCATCAGCGGACACCAGGGCGACGACCAGGTCTGGGGCGGGGCCGGTGACGACGTCGTCGACGCCTACTGGGACGACGACGTCATCTTCGGCGAGGACGGCCGCGACACCATCAACGGCTCCGAGGGTGACGACGTCATCCACGGAGGCGCCGGCGACGACAACCTTCCCGACCGCTCGGGCAAGGTCGGTCCCGGTGGCAAGCACGGCCCCGGCGGACTCCTCGGTGGCCCCGGCAACGACCTCGTCCACGGCGAGGACGGCAACGACTTCGTCTCCGGCCACGACGGCGACGACGTCCTCGACGCCGGCACCGGCAACGACCAGATGTCGGGCGGCAGCGGCAACGACGTCCTCATCGACGGCACCGGCGACGACGTCATCAAGGGCGACGAGGGCGACGACGTCCTCTTCCTCGGGGAGGGCGCGGACAAGGTCTGGCCCGAGGAGGGCAACGACGTCGTCTACCTCTTCGCCGACGGACAAGCCGACGTGATCCGCTGCGACGACATGGACACCGCCGCCCAGGCCGCCGACGCCGGGCTGAACGACCAGGTGCTCTACATCGGCCCGATGGACCCCCTCGACGTCGTCTGGGACTCCTGCGAGACTGTGCAGTCCGTCTCCCACCTGCCGGCCGGGTGGCCCTACGGTCCGGTCGGCGGCGTCTCGGCCTGAGGTCGTACGGCCGCCTGACGGCGTGCCTCAGAGCTTGCGGAGCCGGACGTACCTCACCGAGTGGTCGGCGTCCTTGCGGAGCACGAGGTTGGCCCGCGAGCGGGTCGGGGCGACGTTCTGCACCAGGTTGGGCTCGTTGATCGAGTCCCAGATCCGGGTCGCCTGGTCGACCGCCTCGTCGTGGGAGAGCGCGGCGTACTTGCGGAAGTACGACGCCGGGTCGCGGAACGCGGTCTCGCGCAGCCGCAGGAAGCGGTCGACGTACCAGCGCTTGATGTCGGCGAGGGCGGCGTCGACGTAGACGGAGAAGTCGAAGAAGTCGCTGACCGCGAGCCCGGTGCGGCCGTCGTCGCGCACCCGCGCCGGCTGGAGCACGTTGAGACCCTCGATGATGACGATGTCGGGGCGCTTGACGACCACCTTCTCGTCGGGGAGGACGTCGTAGACGAGGTGGGAGTAGATCGGCGCCTCCACCTCGTCGCGGCCGGACTTGATGTCGATGACGAACTTCAGCAGGGCCTTGCGGTCGTAGGACTCCGGGAAGCCCTTGCGGTGCAGGAGGCCGCGGCGCTCGAGCTCGGCGTTGGGCAGCAGGAAGCCGTCGGTGGTCACCAGGGCGACGTTGGGGTGCTCGGGCCAGTGGGCGAGCATCTGCTGGAGCACGCGGGCGGTGGTGGACTTTCCCACCGCCACCGACCCGGCGAGGCCGATCACGAACGGCGTACGCGGTGGGGTGACCCGGTGCAGGAACTCCTCCTGCTCGCGGTGGAGCCGCGAGTTGGCGGCGACGTAGAGGCTCAGCAGGCGCGACAGCGGCAGGTAGACCTGCTCGATCTCGCGCAGGTCGAGGGCGTCGCCGAGGCCCCGCAGGCGCACGATCTCCTCGGGAGTCAGGACGGTCTCCGCGGTGCCGGCGAGCTCGGCCCACGCGGCCCGCTCGAGCTCGACGTAGGGCGAGACCTCACCCGAGGAGCTGCCGGAGGAGCCGCCCGAGGAGCTTCCCGAGGAGCTGCCGGAGGAGGACGACGGGACCTCGGACATGGGTGCGATTGTGGCACCGCGCCGGGGCGCGGCCGTGCAGCGGCCTGCCGATAGACTCCTCGGCCATGTGCGGAATCGTCGGGTACGTGGGTGCCAAGCCGGCTGAAGGTGTCGTCATCGAGGGCCTCCGGCGCCTGGAGTACCGGGGATACGACTCCGCCGGGATCGCCCTGGTCGACGGCGGCGCGATCGTCGGCGACAAGCGTGCCGGCAAGCTCGCGAACCTCGAGAAGGCGATCGCCGAGGCCCCGCTGCCGTCCGTCACCACCGGCATCGGCCACACCCGCTGGGCCACCCACGGCGCGCCCACCGACCGCAACGCACACCCCCACGTGGGCCGCGCCCGCCGCGTCGCGCTGGTGCACAACGGCATCATCGAGAACTTCGCCGAGCTGCGTGCCCGGCTGGAGTCCCAGGGCGTCGAGATGACCTCCGACACCGACACCGAGGTCGCCGCCCACCTGCTCGAGGAGCAGCTCGAGACCGGCGTCGACCTCACCGAGGCCATGCAGACCGTCTGCCGCGGCCTCCTTGGCGCCTTCACCCTGGTCGCCGTGGACGCCCAGGACCCCGACCGCGTCGTCGCCGCGCGGCGCAACAGCCCGCTCGTGGTGGGCATCGGCGAGGGGGAGAACTTCCTCGGCTCCGACGTCGCCGCCTTCATCGAGCACACCCGCGAGGCGATGGAGCTCGGCCAGGACCAGGTCGTCACCATCACCCGCGACGGGGTGAGCGTCTCCGGCTTCGACGGCACGCCCGAGGAGGGCACCCGCTACCACGTCGACTGGGACCTGTCGGCCGCCGAGAAGGACGGCCACGACTGGTTCATGCGCAAGGAGATCTTCGAGCAGCCGCGCGCCGTCGCCGACTCGCTGCTGGGCCGCCGCGGCACCGACGGGCTGCTGCAGCTCGACGAGATGCGCCTGTCCGACCAGGACCTCCGCGAGATCGACAAGATCATCATCATCGCGGCCGGTACGTCGTTCTACGCCGGCATGGTCGCCAAGTACGCCATCGAGCACTGGTGCCGCATCCCCGTCGAGGTCGAGCTGGCCAGCGAGTTCCGCTACCGCGACCCGATCCTCACCGCCTCCACGCTGGTGGTCGCGATCAGCCAGTCGGGCGAGACCGCCGACACGTTGCAGGCCATCCGCCACGCGCGCGTCCAGCGCTCCAAGGTGCTCGCCATCTGCAACACCAACGGCTCGACCATCCCGCGCGAGTCCGACGGCGTGATCTACACCCACGCCGGTCCCGAGATCGGCGTGGCCTCGACCAAGGGCTTCCTGACCCAGCTGGTCGCCTGCTACCTCCTCGCGCTCTACCTCGCGCAGGTCAAGGGCACCCGCTACGGCGACGAGATCTCCCAGGTCATGGACCAGCTCGACGAGATGCCGGGCCACATCGAGACCATGCTCGGACGGGCCGAGCAGGTCTACGCCCTCGCCCGCGACCACGTCGACAACCGATCGGTCCTCTTCCTGGGCCGCCACGCCGGCTACCCCGTGGCCCTGGAGGGAGCGCTCAAGCTCAAGGAGATCGCCTACCTCCACGCCGAGGGCTTCGCGGCCGGTGAGCTCAAGCACGGTCCCATCGCGCTGGTCGAGGAGGGCCTGCCGATCTTCTGCGTGGTGCCGCCCCGCGGTCGCGACCAGCTCCACGACAAGATGCTCAGCGGCATCCAGGAGGTGCGTGCCCGCGGGGCCCGCACGCTCTGCCTGGCTGAGGAGGGCGACAGCACCATCGAGCCCTACGCCGACGTGCTGATCCCGCTCCCGCAGGTGCCGGTGCTGCTCCAGCCCCTGGTGGCGGTCGTCCCGCTCCAGCTCTTCGCCTGCGAGCTGGCCTCGCAGCTGGGCCACGACGTGGACCAGCCGCGCAACCTCGCCAAGTCCGTCACGGTCGAGTAGGGAAGCGGACATGCCGGTCATCGGTGTCGGCATCGACGTGGTCGACATCGACCGCTTCGTGCAGTCCCTCGAGCGCACGCCCGCCCTGCGCGGGCGGCTCTTCACCGAGCTGGAGGCCGGCCGGCCGCCGGCTTCCCTCGCCGCCCGCTTCGCGGCCAAGGAGGCAATGGCCAAGGCCCTCGGCGCCCCGACCGGGATGGCCTGGCACGACGCCGAGATCGTCTCCGAGGACACCGGCCGGCCTCGCTTCGAGATCCGCGGCACCGTGGCCGCGCGGGCCGAGGCGCTCGGCGTGGCCCACGTCCACGTCTCGCTCTCCCACGACGCCGGGATCGCCTCGGCCGTCGTGGTCCTGGAGGGCTGAGGGCGGATGCTGCGCGCCCACACCGTCGAGCAGGTACGCCGTGCGGAGCAGGCGGCGATGGCGTCCCTGCCCGAGGGGGCGCTGATGCAACGCGCGGCGGCGGGCTTGTCGGCTGCGGTGGTCGACCTGCTCGGCGGGGCCTACGGCCGCCGGGTGCTGCTGCTCGTCGGGGCGGGCGACAACGGCGGTGACGCCCTCTGGGCCGGGGCCCGACTGGCTGCCCGGGGCGCCGGCGTGGAGGCGCTGCTGCTCTCCGAGCACGCCCACGAGGACGGCTTGGCGGCCCTGGTCGCCGCCGGTGGCCGGGCGACCCGCGAGCCTGTCGAGCTGACGCACCCCGAGGTCGTGGTGGACGGCATCGTCGGCATCGGCGGTCGGCCCGGCCTGCGGCCGGAAGCAGTCGCCGCGCTGGAGCGCGTCGCCGGCGTGCCCGTCGTGGCCGTCGACGTGCCGTCCGGCGTCGACGTCGACACCGGCGAGGTCGACGGCCCGCACGTGCGAGCCGACCTCACCGTCACCTTCGGCACCCACAAGGTCGCGCACCTCGTCGACCCCGCCAGCACCGCATCCGGCGCCCTGCACCTCGTCGACCTCGGCCTCGACCTGCCGGAGGCGGCCGTCGAGGCGCTCCAGCCCGCGGACGTGCGCGACCTGCTGCCCCGCCCCGGCGCGGTCGCGCAGAAGTACACCCGCGGCGTCGTCGGCGTGCGCGCCGGCTCGGGCACCTACCCCGGCGCCGCCCTGCTCGCCGTGGCTGGGGCGAACTCCGGCCTGGCCGGCATGGTCCGCTACGTCGGTCCGCCGGCCGTTGCCGACCGGGTGCGCGCGGCTCACCCCGAGGTCGTGGGGGAGGGCCGGGTGCAGGCCTGGGTCGTCGGGCCGGGTGGCGGCGACGACGCGGCCGAGATGCTCGCGGCCGCGCGTGCCGACGACGTACCCGTGGTGGTCGACGCCGACGCGCTGCGCCACCTCGACGGACCGTTGCCCGACGGGGTGCTGACGCCCCACGCCGGCGAGCTGGCCGCGATGCTCGACGTGGCGCGCGAGGACGTCGAGGCGCGGCCGCTCGAGCACGCACGAGCGGCAGCCCTGCGGTGGGAGTGCGTCGTCCTGCTCAAGGGGCACCACACCCTCGTCGCGGACACCTCGGGACGGGTCCGGGTGACCACCACCTGCGTCCCGTGGCTCGCCACCGCCGGGGCCGGCGACGTGCTCGCCGGGCTCATCGGGGCGCTGCTCGCCGCCGGGCTGACGCCCTTCGACGCCGCGTCGGTGGGGTCGTGGCTCCACGGGGCCGCGGCCACCGAGGCGGCGGACGGCGGGCCGCTCACCGCGAGCCGGGTCGCGGTCCAGATCCCACGGCTGGTGCGCGACACGCTGGCTGGTTTGGGATGATCGGTCCCATGTCCGATCCCGTGCCGCCACGCGCCGAGATCGTCGTCGACGTCGCCGCCATCCGCCACAACGTGGGGATCCTCAAGGACCTCGTGTCCGTGGACGCGCCCGTCCAGCTGATGGCGGTGGTGAAGGCCGACGGCTACGGCCACGGCATGGTCGAGTCGGCCGCGGCCGCGCGCGACGGCGGCGCCGACTGGCTGGGCGTCGCGACGATAGACGAGGCGCTCGCGCTGCGCGCCGCGGGCGACCGCGGCCCGCTGCTGTGCTGGCTCAGCGCACCGGGTGAGGACTTCGCGGCCGCCGTGGCCGCCGGCGTCGAGGTCACCGCCTACTCCGTCGCCGAGCTCGACGAGATCGCCGCGGTCGGCGGCGCGCGCGTCCAGCTCAAGGTCGACACCGGGCTCTCCCGCGGCGGCGCCGCCCGCGCGGACTGGGCGGACCTCTTCGCCGCCGCGGCTGCCCACGAGGCCGAGGGTCGGGTGCGCGTCACCGGCATCTGGTCGCACCTGGCAGCCAGCGACGAGCCCGCCCACCCCGCCAACGACGCCCAGGAGGCCGCCTTCCGCGAGGCGCTCCGGCTTGCCGAGCAGGCCGGTCTGGACCCCGAGGTGGCCCACCTCGCCAACTCCGCGGCGGCGATCCTGCGCCCGTCGTCGCACTTCGACCTGGTGCGGTGCGGCATCGCGTCGTACGGCCTGGACCCCGCCCCCGGCGTCAGCCCGAGGCTGGGCCTGCGGCCCGCGATGACGGTCCGCGCGCGGCTCGTGATGAGCAAGGCGATCCGGGCGGGCGACGGCGTCTCCTACGGCCACACCTGGGTCGCCGACCGCGACACGACCGTCGGCGTCGTGCCGGCCGGCTACGGCGAGGGCATCCCGCGCGCCGCCGGCAACGCCGCCTCGGTCTGGGTCGAGGACTCCTTGCGCCCGATCCGCGGCCGGGTCTGCATGGACCAGCTCGTCGTCGACCTGCACGGCGAGCTCCCGCCACCGGGCACGGAGGTCGTCCTCTTCGGCCCCGGCGACCGTGGCGAGCCCACCGCGCAGGACTGGGCCGACGCCGTGGGCACCATCAGCTACGAGGTCGTGACCCGGGTCGGCGGGCGGCTGGCCCGGCGGCACGTGGACAGCGAGACCGAGCAGGACACCGAGCAGGACACCGAGGGGAGCTCTTCTTGAGCGTGAAGGGCCGCATCTTCGGCTCCGTCGTGGGCGCAGCCGGACTGGCTGCGGCGGCCGGGGCGGTCGGCATCGCCCGGCAGAACCGCATCATCGGCAACCGTGCCGCGGGCGAGCAGGTCGCCTTCGGTGAGCTGCACAGCGCGCCGCTCGTGGTGGTCGCCGACGATGCGGTCGACCTCCACGTCGAGATCGACGAGCCCGCCGACTTCGGCGGCGCGAGCTCCACCGACGACGACCTGACCGTCGTCTTCGTGCACGGCTACTCGCTCAACCTCGACTGCTGGCACTTCCAGCGCGCGGCCTACCGCGGGCAGGTCCGTACGGTCTTCTACGACCAGCGCAGCCACGGACGCTCGGCCCGGTCCGACGAGGACCACTGCACGCTCGAGCAGCTCGGGCACGACCTCCGCCGCGTCATCGAGGACACCGTCCCCGGACGCTGCGTGGTGGTCGGGCACTCGATGGGCGGGATGAGCGTGATCTCCCTGGCCGAGCACTACCCGGAGCTGTTCGGCGACAAGGTCGTCGGGGCGGCCCTCATGTCCACCACGGCCGGCGGCCTCGACCCCGGGCGCATCCTGTTCCCGATGCTGCCCCTCGGCCTCGGCGGCCGATTCGTGGGCCGCGCGGTGCGCACCCTCGACCTCGGCCACCGGGTCGTCGACCTGGCGCGCGGCTGGGGCCACGCGGTCGCCGATGTCGTCACCGACCGCTACGCCTTCGGTGACGACGTACCGGCCAGCATGGTCGAGTTCGTCTACTCGATGCTCGACGCGACGCCCTTCGCCGTGGTCGCCGACTTCTATCCCGCCTTCGCCTCCCTCGACCACTTCGAGCACCTCGCCCCGCTGGGCAAGGTGCCGACTGCGGTCATCTGCGGCACGGAGGACAAGATCACCTCCGTCGGGCACAGCCGCAAGCTGCACAGCAGGATCCCCGGGTCCAGCCTCCTCGAGTGCGAGGGCGCCGGCCACATGGTCCTGCTGGAGCGGCACAAGGAGGTCACCGCCGAGCTCGACGACCTGCTCTCCCTCGCCCAGGGGCAGGCCCCGCGGTGAGTGTCGTCGTACGCCGGGTCGGCCCCGAGTCGGCCCCTGAGGTGCTCGCGGTGGTGCGCGAGGCCTTCGGTGCCCGCCCACCGCTCGACCCGCCGGCCGACGCGCTCGGCGAGGACGAGACGTCGATCGCGCGCCTGCTGTCGGTGCGGGGCGGACTGCTCGCCACCCTCGACGGCGTGCCCGTCGGGTGCCTGGTGCTCGACGTCCGCGACGACGTCATGGTGCTGCGGCGCTTCGGCGTGGTGCCGTCCGCCCAGGGTCGGGGCGTGGCGACGGCGCTGGTGGAGGCCGCCGTGGACGCAGCGACGGGCCGGTCGGCCCTCGTCGTCGTCGCGCGCGAGGAGCTGCCGGGGACCGTCGCCTTCTGGGAGCGGCACGACTTCGTGGTGACCGGCAGGTCCAGCCCCTACGTCGAGCTGGCGCTGTGGCTCGGCACGACGTTCGACGCCCCCGATGCGGAGACCATGCGCGGGCTGGGCCGGCGCGTCGGCACCAGCCTGGTGGCCGGTGACCTCGTCGTGCTGACGGGCGAGCTCGGAGCCGGCAAGACCACCTTCACCCAAGGGCTGGGGGAGGGCCTCCAGGTGCGCGGGGGTGTCACGTCCCCGACCTTCGTCATCGCGCGGGTCCACCCCTCCCTCGTCGACGGACCCGACCTCGTGCACGTCGACGCCTACCGGATCGGCGGTCTCGACGAGCTCGACGACCTCGACCTGGACACCTCGCTCGACACCGCCGTCACCGTCGTGGAGTGGGGGGCCGGGCTGGCCGAGGGCCTCGCCGACTCCCGCCTGGAGGTCGTCATCGAGCGCACCGTCGGCCACGCCCCGGCCGACGACGAGCTCGACCCCCGCCGCGTTTCCCTCCGCTGGATCGTCGGGAAGTAACCTCGTCGCCGTGCTCCTCGCCTTCGACACCGCAACGCCGCTGGTGACCGTCGCCCTCCACGACGGTGACCGGGTCGTCGTGGAGCACTCCTCCGAGCAGCCGATGAAGCACGGCGAGCAGCTCGCGCCGCTCATCGCGCGGGCGCTGGAGGACGCCGGCATCGTGCGCCAGGACCTCACCGCGATCGCCGTCGGCGTCGGCCCCGGCCCGTTCACCGGGCTCCGCGTCGGCATCGTCACCGCGCGCACCCTCGGCTTCGTGCTCGACCTCCCGGTCTACGGCGTGTGCTCCCTCGACGCCGTGGCGCTCGAGGCGGTCGGCACCGGCGCCGCCACCGGGAGCTTCCTGGTGGCCACCGACGCCCGGCGCAAGGAGGTCTACCTCGCCTCCTACGACGCCGACGGTGCGCGTCTCGAGGGCCCGGTGGTCACCCGGCCGGCCGACGTGGCGACGACCGCCGAAGTAGCCGGTGCCGGACCCGGCCTCTACCCTGAGTCGTTCCCCCACGCGATCGCCCCCGACCGGCCCAGCGCCGGCTGGATGGCACACGGCGTGAGCGCCGAGCTGGTGGAGCTGCTCGACCCCGAACCCCTGTACCTCCGACGACCCGACGCGGTCGCCGGCGCACCCAGAAAGCCCGTGTCGTGATCCGTCCCGCCACCCTGGCCGACCTCCCGGCCCTCACCGCTCTCGAGCAGGAGCTGTTCGGGGTCGACGCCTGGAACGAGTCGCTCCTCCGCCAGGAGATCGAGGGCCCGGGCCGACGCTTCCTGGTGGCCGAGGACCTGTCCGGCTACGCCGTGACGATGACCGCCGGTGACATCGTCGACCTGCTGCGCATCGCCGTACGCCCCGAGTCGCGGCGCTCCGGCATCGCGTCCCGGCTGCTCGACGAGGCGCTCGTCGACACCGACGGCGCCTCGCGGATGCTGCTGGAGGTGAGCGTGCGCAACTCCGAGGCCCTCGGCTTCTACGTCGCGCGCCAGTTCAGCGTGATCGACGTCCGTCCGCACTACTACCGCGACGGCTCGGAGGCGCTGGTCATGTGCCGCTGGTTGCCCGGCGCCGCGCGCCCCCGGACCGCCACCACGCATGACTGACGAACCGCTGGTCCTCGGCATCGAGACCTCCTGCGACGAGACCGGGGTCGGGATCGTCCGGGGCCACACGCTCCTCGCGGACACGGTCGCCAGCAGCGTCGAGGAGCACGCCCGTTTCGGCGGCGTGGTGCCCGAGGTGGCCAGCCGGGCACACCTCGAGGCGATGGTGCCGACCATCGAGCGCGCCGCCGAGACCGCCGGGATCGCGCTGACCGACATCGACGCCGTGGCCGTCACCAGCGGCCCCGGCCTCGCGGGAGCACTGCTCGTCGGGGTGGCCAGCGCCAAGGCGCTCGCCCTCGGGCTGGGCAAGCCGATCTACGGCGTCAACCACCTGGCCGCGCACGTCGCCGTCGACCAGCTCGAGCACGGCCCCCTCCCCGAGCCCTGCCTGGCCATGCTCGTGTCCGGCGGCCACTCCAGCCTGCTCGAGGTCACCGACGTGACCGTGGGCGTGGAGCCGATGGGCGCCACGATCGACGACGCAGCGGGGGAGGCCTTCGACAAGGTGGCCCGCCTCCTGGGTCTGCCCTTCCCGGGCGGGCCGCACATCGACAAGGCCGCTCGCAGCGGCAACAGCGTGGCGATCGACTTCCCCCGCGGCCTCACCGGTCGCCGCGACCTCGAGCGGCACCGCTTCGACTTCTCCTTCTCCGGGCTCAAGACGGCCGTCGCGCGGTGGGTGGAGGCCCAGCAGCGCGAGGGCGTCCCGATCGACGTCAACGACGTCGCCGCCTCCTTCCAGGAGGCCGTGTGCGACGTGCTGACCCGCAAGGCGATCGACGCGGCCTCCAGCCGCGGCATCGAGGACATCCTCATCGGCGGTGGCGTGGCCGCCAACAGCCGGCTGCGGGCGATGGCCGAGGAGCGCGCGACCGCGAAGGGCATCCGGGTCCGGGTGCCGCGCCCGGGCCTGTGCACCGACAACGGCGCCATGGTCGCCGCGCTGGGCTCCGAGCTCGTCGCGCGCGGACGTACGCCGTCGCTGCTGGACCTGCCGGCCGACTCCTCGCAGCCGATCACCACCGTCGTCGCCTGACCCGGCCGACCCGCCTGACGCGCCTGGTCCGACTGAGCCACCCGGCCGGGACATGACGAGGTCCCCGCCCGAGAGCGGGGACCTGCATCATCACGCTGTGGGCGAGGCGCCCCTCAGTCGAGGACGCCGGGTGCGACGTCGTCGTCGCCGAGCCAGTCCTGGTCGTAGACGAGACTGTCACGCTCTGCCGCCGTGTCACGCTCGCCCTTGCGGCCACTGCGTCCGCCGACACCCTGGCCGCCGGCACGGGCACCGCTCGTGCCCCGGCTGCCGGAACGTGACCCCGAGCCCGTGGACGCACCCGGGCCACCGGCACGGGCACCGCTCGCGCCTGCGCGACCACCGGCGCTGCCGCGGCCCGACGCGCTGCCCGCCGACGCGCCGCCTCGAGCGGCGGGGGAGGAGCCGGCGCTGCGGGACGCGGGGGCCGAGCCTGCCGCACGGGACAGCGACCCCGCGCTCGCGGCGCGACCCGTCGACCCGATCGGCCGGACGGGGCTGGCGCCCCGCGCGGGCGAGGTGGGCGCGGCGCCGGGACGCACGGCCCCCGCGGCCAGGCCACCGGCGCCGCCGGCCGCACCGAACGCCGCCGCCGACGTGGCACCGGACGCTCCACCCGCGCCGCCGCTCGCAGCGGGAGCGGAGACCTGGGCGCCCGTCGGCTGGTAGGTCACGCCGTTCTGCGAGGTGCCGGTGACGGTGGTGCTGGGGTGCTCGGTGTGCACCGGTGTCGTCGTGGTCGGCGTCGTGGTGGTGGTTGTCGTCGTGGTGGTCGTGGTCGGCGTCGTGGTGGTGGTGTTGTTCGTGTTCGTGTTGTTCGTGTTGTTCCCATTGTTGTTGCCGTTGTTGTTGCCGTTGTTCGGGTTCCACTCGGTGAGGACGACGTTGTCGTCCTTGCCGCCCCCGTTGCCACCGCCTCCGGTGACGGGCGGCGCCTGGGTGCCGGGGAGGTAGGGGCCGTTGGGACCGGACGGGACGTCCGGCGGCGGTTCGGTCGGGTCCTGCTGACCGTGGATCTCCTTCATCGGCGGGATGGCGCCGAGGAACGCCGCGTCGAGCTCCTTGGTGAGCGCGAGCGACTTCGCCTCCTGCTGGTCGTACTGGCTCTGCCAGGCGCTGCGCTCGTTCTGGCGGGCCTGCGAGGCATCGGCCTGGGCCTGGATCTCCTCCGGGGTCTTCTCGACGCCCGGGGTGCCGGGGGGCGCCTGGTAGGGAGACGGCTTCGGGCCCAGGTCGGCGAGCGCGTCGCGCGCGTCGCGGGTGTCGGCGATCTGCTGCCCGACCTGTCGCAGCGCCTCACCGGCCGCGCGCAGCTGGGTGGCCTTGGTCAGCATGGAGGCGGACGACTCCTCCATGGCGGCGCGCAGCGCGGGGCCGGTGAGCGTCTGCTCGCCGATGCGCAGCTCGGCCTGGGCGGCGGCCTGCTTGAGGGCGTCACCCAGCTCCTGGAGGTCGTCGGCCTTCCTCGTCCAGTCGCGACCAGCGTTCTTGATCACGCCTTCCGTGGCGGAGTCGAGGTACTGGTCGAGGACGAGTCGACGGGGTCCCTTGGTCACGTCTCAGTCCTCGTTCCCGGTCGGCAGCGTGCAGGTGTTGCTCGGGCTGAAGGTGGGGGCGGCGACGCACTGCGTGGACGCCTCGATGAGGTTCATCGTGGCGGCGGTCTGCTCGGTCGTGCGTTCCATGTCCTTGCTGAACTCCTCGACGGAGGTGCCCATGCCGCGCAGCCCGGCCGCGACCTTGGTGAGCTCCTCGGCGACGGCCTTGTGGGCCATCTCGGCGTTGGTGCCGAGGCGGTAGCCGCCGGTGTAGGAGTCGCCGAACAACGCGCTCTCGACGGGCGCGACCGGGTCGGACTCCACCCCCGTGGCGGCCTTGTCGAAGGACGACATCAACGACGAGATGGTGTCGGGATCGATGTTCAGCCCCACCATCGTCTGGTTGAGCAGTTCCCTGTCTTCGAGCGGCAGCATGCCCTGTCCTTTCCCCCTGGTCACAGAACCGAAACCACTCTAGGACGACGATCTGGCTCCGTCAGCATCTTGGGTGACAGCTAGGCTCCGGCCATGACTTCTCGGGCAGCACGTCGTCGTCACCTGGCCGCGGGCGCGGGCCTGGCAGTGCTCACGCTGACGGCCGGCTGCGCGTCGGGGTCGGGCTCGGCCGCCGGCGACCCCGGGGACGGTGGCCCCACCTCGTCCGCGTCGACCTCGTCCGCGCCGGTGCCGGTGCCCACGTCGTCCGCCCCGGTCGTCGAGCCCGCCGACGGCGGCCGGATCAAGGTCCCCGGCGCGAGCATGCGCGCGCTGTCGACCTACAAGCACCTCAACGACTTCGGCATCGTCCAGGGCTGGAACGACGGCCAGAGCGCGGTGACCTTCACGCCGAGCCTCACCCGGGCGACGTCGCTCGACGCCTTCGCCAAGGAGTGGATCCGCGAGCACGGCGGCCCGAAGGTCCAGAAGCGCCAGGAGGACGCCGTCGCCGGCGGCAAGTACAGCGCCTGGCACGTCGTGGACACCACGTCCGACAAGTCCGAGATCGCCCACCGGTTCGGGATCATGTTCCTGGACTCGGCCTGGCTGATCGACATCACGATCTACGTCCCCGGAGTTCCCGAGACGCTGACCGAGGACGAGCAGCAGGCCGTCATCGACAGCCTGCTGGCCTCCTTCAAGACCGACCTGGACTAGCGGCCCGGACTGAGGCTCCGGCACGGCCGCTAGCTCGGCACCGCCACCGACAGGCCGGACGGGCCGGCGCTGGGGATGTCGATGCGCTGCACCGTTCCGTCCAGCCCGAGTCGCATCATCGACGTGTCGTCGCCGACGAACAGCCGGACCACGAGCGCTTCGTCGCCCTCCCAGGCGACCTGCGTCCAGAACCCACCGACGGTGCGGCGCGGCAGCGCGGCCTCGTAGGTGACGACCTCCTCGCCCGTCGCGGCGTCGAGCACCGTGATGGTCGGCGAGCCGTACCCGTCCGCCTCCGGGTCGAAGCCGATGACGTACTGACCCCCAGGGCTGAACGGGCCGAGCGCGTGGTCGCACGTCTCCCACAACGTGGCGCCGGCGTCGCTCACGCCTTGAACGACGGCGGAGCAGGTGCGGTCGCCCGCCACGAGGCCGGCGACGACCCCACCCGTGGGAGACGCCGAGCGTCCGTCGATCGGCCCGGGCAGTGCGCCGGGGGAGTCCCCGCCGCCGACGAAGGTGGAGACGAGCCCGCTGCCGTTGTTCTGGGTGGCGGCGACGTCGACGTCCGACACGAACCCGATCGGCGCGACCTCGTGGTCCTCCGGGCTCGGCGGGAACGCCAGGTAGTCCGACACCGGGCCGCCCGCGGCGTCGGCCATCTTGACCCGCCAGCGCGTGCCGTCGTACTCCGACCACGCGACGCGCGAGCCGTCGGGGCTCACCACGAGCCCTCCGGTGGGGACGGGCCCGTCCTCGACCTCCAGGTCGGACGTGAGGATCTCGAGGGTGTGCCAGGGCACTCCGGGCTCATCGTTGACGGCGACGCCGATCCAGCCGTCGCCGTAGGGGGTGAGCTCGTCGTAGACCTTGGGCAGGTCGAGCGTGCCGTTGGGCGTGATCAGGCTCGGGCCGTCGATGTCCATCAGCGAGACGGTGGTGCGGTCGGTCGTCGCGGCGCTGCGCGCGTCCACCAACACCGTGCCCGACGCGACCTCGGGCGCGGGTGGTCGGGTCGCCGGCGGCACGTCGCCGCGCTGGGCGGGACCGCTGATGCCGAACCCGACCGGGATCGCGATGGCGAGCACGGCGGCGACCGCCGCACCCGCGGCCACGCGTCGGCGGAGCTGGATGCGCCCGGCGCGACGGCGTACGTCGGCCACCGTGAGCGGCGCGTGCTGCAGCGGGTCGACGCGCCGGTGCAGCGCGTCGTGGACGCGGTCCTCGAGGGGAGTGTTGTTCATCGGGCGTCGTCTCCGGACTCGTGGGGGTTGAGGCCATGCGGATCGAGGGACTGCGGGGCGCGGGCTCGCAGGCCGGCCAGGGCCCGGCTCGCCTGCGACTTGACCGTCCCGACGGAGATGCCGAGCACGTCGGCGATCTCGGCCTCGCTGAGCTGCTCGTAGTAGCGCAGCACGATGACCGAGCGCTGCCTCGGCGGCAGGGTCTGCACGAAGGACCAGAGCACCCCGCCCATCCCGTCGTCGTACTCGTCGAGGACGCCGGTGTCGGGCATCGTGTCGGTCGAGTGCTCGCGGCGCTTCCACGCCCGGCGCCACAGCGAGTTGTGCTCGTTGACCATCACCCGGCGGACGTAGCCGTCGAGGGCGCCGTGGTCGCGGACCTTCTCCCAGGACAGGTAGAGCTTGGCGAAGGCGTTCTGCAGGAGGTCCTCGGCGCCGGCGTGGTCGCCGACGAGGAGGTACGCCGTCCGGTACAGGACGGCCTGGCGCGCGGACATGTACGCCGAGAACTCGGCGTCCTTGGCGGACCGACGGTCCTGCGCAGCCATGTCGACAAGTGTCGTGCTCACCCTTCACCCCCGTTCGTGATTCGTGTGGTGTGTCCCGGCTCGAACTGCAGTCGAGCTGCAGTGAGGACGCGAACGCCCGCCGCGGGGTTGCATCTGTTTGGAGGGGATTGGAAGGCTCCTCCGCAAAGGCTCGTCCCGACGAGCCGCAGCAGACGACAGGAGTCAGCAGATGCAGCAGGTCCGGGCCGTGGTCGCCCTCGCCAAGGGGGAGCCCGTGCAGCTCACCACCATCAACGTCCCCGACCCGGGGCCGGGCGAGGCGCTGGTGCAGGTGCAGGCCTGCGGGGTCTGCCACACCGACCTGCACTACCGCGAGGGCGGGATCAACGACGACTTCCCCTTCCTGCTCGGCCACGAGGCCGCCGGCATCGTGGAGGCGGTCGGCCCGGACGTCACGTCGGTGGCCCCGGGTGACTTCGTGGTGCTCAACTGGCGCGCCGTCTGCGGCGACTGCCGGGCGTGCGACCGCGGCGAGCCGTGGTACTGCTTCGCCACCCACAACGCGACCCAGAAGATGACGCTCGCCGAGGGCGACCTGGCGGGGACCGAGCTCTCCCCGGCGCTGGGCATCGGCGCCTTCGCGGAGAAGACCCTCGTGGCGGCCGGCCAGTGCACCAAGGTCGACCCGTCGGCGCGTGCCGCCGCCGTGGGTCTGCTGGGCTGCGGCGTGATGGCCGGGCTCGGCGCCGCGATCAACACCGGCAACGTCGGACGCGGCTCGACCGTCGCGGTCATCGGCTGCGGCGGCGTCGGCGCCGCCGCCATCGCGGGTGCGGCCCTGGCGGGCGCCTCGAAGATCATCGCGGTCGACCTCGACGACCGGAAGCTCGAGACGGCCCGGAAGCTCGGCGCCACGCACACCGTGAACTCCTCGGAGGTGGACGCCGTCGAGGCGATCCGCTCCCTCACGCCGCCGCCGGACGGCACCGGACACGAGGGCGGTGCTGACGTCGTCATCGACGCGGTCGGACGCCCGGAGACGTGGAAGCAGGCCTTCTACGCCCGCGACCTGGCCGGCACGGTCGTGCTGGTCGGCGTGCCCACCCCGGACATGAAGGTGCCCGACATCCCGCTCATCGACGTCTTCGGTCGCGGCGGCTCGCTGAAGTCGTCCTGGTACGGCGACTGCCTGCCCTCGCGCGACTTCCCGATGCTCGTCGACCTCTACCAGCAGGGCCGGCTCGACCTCGACGCCTTCGTGACCGAGGAGATCGGCATCGAGGACGTCGAGGCGGCCTTCGACAAGATGCACGAGGGCTCGGTCCTGCGCTCGGTGGTGGTTCTGTGACCGCGCGGGTCGACCACGCCGTCGTCTCCGGCGCCTTCTCCCTGGACGGCGAGACCCACCAGGTCGACAACAACGTCTGGGTGATCGGTGACGACGAGCAGTGCCTGGTCATCGACGCACCGCACGACGTCGACGCGATCCTCGAGGTGGTCGCGGGCCGCACCGTGAAGGCCATCGTGTGCACGCACGCCCACGACGACCACGTCCGCGTCGCGCCGGCGCTGCGCGTCGCGACGGGAGCGCCGATCCTGCTGCACCCCGACGACCGGCCGCTGTGGGAGCTGACCCACGGCGGGGACGAGGAAGGTGCCGAGCTCTGGGACGTCGACCTCAGCGACGGACAGACCCTCACCATCGGCGGCGCGGCGGTGACGGTGATCCACACACCCGGGCACGCCCCGGGTGCGGTGTGCCTCTACGTCCACGACCTCGGCTGCGTCTTCACCGGCGACACCCTGTTCGAGGGCGGGCCGGGGGCGACCGGCCGGTCCTACAGCGACTCGGAGCTGATCAAGGAGTCGATCCGCACGCGGCTCTTCGACCTCCCCGACGAGACGGTCGTGCACACGGGCCACGGGCCGGACACCACGATCGGGGCCGAGAAGGCCAACGTCTGACCGCTCCGCGCGCCGCTCCGGGCACTGGTCGCGCCGGCTGTCCCCGGCCTCACGCGGACAGCCGGCCGAGCGGCGGCCGCGGCCTCGGCGGCGGCTGCGGTCGGTCCGCCAACGCCTCTCGGCGGCGCTCCTCCCGCAGCTCGTCGAGGTGGTACGCCTCGGCGACCAGCTGGTGCCGAGCCGGGTGGTCCACCGGCATGCCGCGCACGCGGCGGAGGATGCGTCGCCACCGGCGCTGGTGGTAGCGCACCGCCGGCACCTGCCACCGCCTCGACCGCGCCTGCCACCGGAGGTCCTGCGCCGTCATCATGGCGTCACGCGGCATCCACCACCCCGTGACCCTGAGGTCGACGTGCGCCGGGAAGCGACGACGTGCCCGGTCCCGTGCGCCGTCGTCGCGCATCGGCTCGACCTCCTTGCCGGTCTCCGCGTCGTGGAGGCGCACACGCAGCCGGGCCAGCCGCAACATCTCCACCACCACGGAGGCGCGCGGACTCGTACGCCTCGTCTCCCACCTCGCCACCTGCGACTGCGAGACCCCCAGCAGTGCGGCCAGCCCGCGCTGCGAGACGTCGAGGATCCGCCGGACGCGACGCACGAACCCGGGGACCTCCCCGTCGAACGGCCCCATCAGGTAGTGGTCCACCTCGTCGTCGGTCCACTCCTCCATCTCCGCCGGATCGACCCTCGTCCGAGTGATCGTCATGCCCGCCTCCATGTCATCCGTGTCGTCCTGCGATCCCAGCCCGGTCCACCGACAACCGGCCGGCGCTCTTCCACAGCCCCGCTCCGTCCACAACCCACCCGCCCCTTCCCGGCCCACGCCTGGCCCGCTGCCGCCCCTTGTCGCCCTCTGGCCCGCCCCACCTGCCCGCCATCACTCCCACCTCCCACCGGGCCCACCTCCCACCCGCCACCTCTGCCGAGCCCCACCGCCACTGGCAGCTGAGTCGCTAGGCGACTCAGGTGCCAGGGGTGGCGGGCGCCGGGCGCGCGGCGTCCTCTGACACCTGAGTCGCTCAGCGACTCAGCTGCCAGTGCGTCGCGGAGGGGCAGCACCGGAGGCCCGGCCGGAGGCAGGTCGGCCGCCGGGACCGAGGGCCGGAAGGCGACGAGCCGTCGTCGAAAACGGGGAGGCGGGGCAGCGGGCGGCGGGGCTACGGTCGGAGGATGAGCAGCGAGCCGTTCGTGCCGGCCGGCTTCGAGCCGCCACGGACCCTGGTGACCGACGACTTCCGGCTGGAGCCGCTCGGTCCGCAGCACAACGAGTCGGACCTCGCCGCCTGGTCCTCGAGCATAGAGCACATCCGCGCCACGAAGGGCTACCCCGACGGCAGCTGGCCGCCCGCGCAGGGAATGTCGCCCGAGGCCAACCTCGCGGACCTCACCCGGCACGCGGCGGACTTCGAGGCACGCACGGGCTTCACCTTCACCGTGCTCGACCCGTCGAGCGGCGACGTCATCGGCTGCGTCTACCTCTACCCGACGAGGTCACCGGAGCACGACGTGCAGGTGCAGTCGTGGGTCACTGCGGAGCGGGCGGAGCTCGACGAGCCGCTCGCGGACGCGGTCGCCGGGTGGCTCGCGGCCGACTGGCCGTGGGAGCGCCCGGACCGGCACGGACGGTGAGGCCGGACCGATCGGCGCCGTGCCACGATGACCCGATGCGGACGAGGCCGGCGAGGGTGGCGACGGGCGCGCCCTCCAGGGCGGTCGGCCTGCTCGCGAGCCTCGCCCTCGTGGCGTCGCTCGCAGCGTGCGACGGGGGAGACGCCGGGACCGAGGGGGAGCCGGGCGCCGACGAGGCCGCCGCCAGCGCCACGCCCACCGTGCCACCCACACCCTCCGAGGAGCTCGGGCTCAGCGAGGGCTGGGGGCCGGACCGGGCCGAGCTCGACCGGGCGGTGGAGCTCGTGCGACGGATGCCGCTGCCGTCGCTGGCCGGGCAGACCATCGTCGCGCAGTGGAGCGGCACCGCCGCGCCGGTCGAGATGGTCCGGCGGCTCCACCTCGGGGGTGTCATCGCCTTCGACTCCAACATCGCATCTGCCGACCAGATCCGGGCGGTGAACACCAGGCTGACCCGTCGCGTGGGCCGGGAGTGGCCGCTCTTCCTCGGCGTCGACCAGGAGGGCGGGGTCGTCGAGCGGCTGCGGGGCGCCGCCACCCGTTTCCCGACGTTCATGAGCGCGGGCGCTGCCGGTGACGTCGCGCTGACCCAGCAGGCGTACGCCGCCAGCGGAGCCGAGCTGCGCGGGCTCGGCTTCACCGTGGACTTCGCTCCCGACGCCGACGTCACCTCCGGCCCCGGGGACCCGACGATCGGGTCGCGGGCGGCATCGTCGTACCCGAGCACGGTGGCCGAGCACGTCGTCGCTGCCGCGAACGGGTTCGCCGCGTCCGGGGTGCTGCCCGTCGTCAAGCACTTCCCTGGGCACGGCTCCGTCCCGGCAGACAGCCACCTCACGCTCCCGGTGCAGACGAAGTCGCTCGAGGAGCTGGAGGCGACGGACCTGGTGCCGTTCCGAAGCGCGGTCGAGGAGGGCCTGCCCGCTGTCATGGTCGGTCACCTCGACGTCCGCGCCGTCGACCCGCGGGTGCCGTCGTCGCTGTCGCGCCAGGTGGTCTCCGGGCTGCTCCGCCAGGACCTCGGGTTCGGGGGCCTGGTCGTCACCGACGCCCTCGACATGGCCGGTGTCACGCGCGGGCGCGACACCGGACGTACGGCGGTGCAGGCGCTGCGCGCCGGCGCGGACGTGCTCCTGATGCCCCCGTCCCCGGCCGTCGCCCGCTCGGCGGTCGTGCGCGCGGTGCGCTCCGGCGCGCTTCCGCGCCGGCGACTGGAACAGGCGGCCGCGCGACAGGTTGCCCTGCTCATGCACCTCGCGGGTGGGACCGGGGCAGCGGTCGGCTCGGCGCAGGGCGCGTCACGCGACCTGTCGGCGGCCGCCGTGACCGTGGTCGCCGGTCAGTGCTCGGGTCGGTTGGTGGGGGAGCAGGTGCACGCCTACGGCGACCCCGGGGCGATCGCGGTGTTCGCGGCAGCTGCCGGTCGGGCGGGCCTCGGCGTCCTCCTGCGCAAGGCCACCCCGACGCGACTGGCCAGGGCGGTCCCCAAGCCCGATCGCCGCAAGCGCGAGCGTCGCAAGGCGTACAGGAAGCGGACGCGTGCGTGGCGCAAGGCGGAGGCCCGGCGCGAGGCGCGGCTCGCCGCGTGGATCGCCCGCGAGGACGCGCGGCTCGCGGCCGGTACGCCTGTCGGGTTCACCGGGTTCCGCGACGCGCCGGTCGACGGTGCTGTCGCCGTCGCCACGGACAGCCCCTGGGTGCTGGGCCGGGTGTCCGCTCCCACGCGCATCGCGACCTTCGGTGACACTCCGGCGGCGATGGACGTCCTGGTCGAGGTGCTGCTCGGGCAGTCGCCGGCCCCCGGCCGGCTCCCGGTGCGGGTCGGCGGCGTCGAACGGAGCGGGTGCCGGTCCTGAGGCCGGAGCAGCGGGACGGCTAGAACGGCTCGACGAGCAGAGCCGTTCCGTGCCCGGCGGCCCGGGTCAGCACCAGCGTCGCCTCGTTGTCGCCCGCGAGCGACAGCCGCTTGCGGAGCTCCTCCGGCACGACCTGCACGCCCCGCTTCTTGATCGTCAGCCGCCCGACGCCCCGCTCGTGGAGGGCGGCCTTGAGCTGCTTCTCGCGGTAGGGGAGGTGCTCGACCACCCGGTAGCCGCGTGCGAACGGCGTGCGGAACGACGCGTCGCTCGTGACGTAGGCGATGTGCGGGTCGACGAGGCCGCCGCCGACGCCGGCGGCCACGGCCGTGACCAGGCCGGCGCGGATGACCGCGCCGTCCGGCTCGTAGAGGAAGGCGCCGACCGGACGCACGTGGGACGCGTCGTCGTCCGGCGCGGGCAGGTCGTCGTCGGTGAGCGTGGCCAGGCCGCCCTCGCCGATGACGGTCGCACGCCGGTCGGTGGTGGAGAGGCCGGGCGACCAGAGGACCGCCTCCTTGACCTCGCCCGAGTCGCTGACCCACTCCGCCTCGACGCCCGGCGGCACGAGGTCGTGGCCGATGCCCGGGGCGACCTTCACCAGCGAGCGGCGCCGGAGCAGGTCGAGCACCCACGGCCACGGCGGCGTCCACCCCTCGACGTCGAAGACGCGACCCCGGCCGCCGCGCCGCGCCGGGTCGGCGAAGGCCGCGTCGAAGCCCGACGGGTCGACGGTGGTGGCGTCCCCGGCCTGCACGGCGCCCGGCAGCGCGAGGGCGGTCAGGTTCGCCTGAGCCATCGCGACGCGGACTGGGTCCTGGTCGATACCGGCGGCGATCAGCCCGGCCCGCGCGAAGGCGAGCAGGTCGCCCCCGATCCCGCAGCCCAGGTCGATCACGCTCCCGCCGGGGACGGCGGCCGCCAGCCGCGCCGCGCGGTGGTCGGCGACGCGCGCCCGCGTGGCCTGCTCGAGCGCGTCGGGGGTGAAGAACATCAGGCGGGCGTCCTCGCCGAACTTCGCCACGCCCCGCTCACGCAGGTGCGCCTGCGTCGTGGCGGCAGCGGCCTTCTCGGCGTCGGGCTCGAGACGGCGTACGACGCTCGCGACCCGCACCGGATCGCCGGGATGGTCGGCCCAGGCCTGCGCAGCGTGGACCAGCAGGCGCTCACCCTCGGTCGTCTGCAGCCACGCCAGCGTCTCGATCTCCACGCGTGCATCCTGTCAGGCGGTCGTGCGCGGCCTGCGCTAGCACTCGGTTGGGGAGAGTGCTAGCGTCTGTTCTGGCACTCTCGCCCCGAGAGCGCCAACGCTCGCGAGCCTGGCACGACCCCCGCGACGGCGTGCCGCCCGGACCGTGAGCCCACGTCCTGGGAGCCCAGACATCTGATCTGGTCTCCTGAAGAATCTCGTGAAGAGAAAGTGGAGGTTGATCCGAAGTGTCGGTCAACATCAAGCCCCTCGAGGACCGCATCGTCGTCCAGACGCTCGAAGCCGAGCAGACCACCGCCTCCGGCCTGGTCATCCCGGACACCGCCAAGGAGAAGCCCCAGGAGGGCGAGGTCGTGGCGATCGGTCCCGGTCGTGTCGACGACAACGGCAACCGCGTCCCGATCGACGTCGCGGTGGGTGACAAGGTCATCTACAGCAAGTACGGCGGCACCGAGGTCAAGTACGCCGGCCAGGAGTACCTCATCCTGAGCGCGCGCGACGTCCTCGCGGTCGTTTCCTGATCCCCTTCGCCCGGAACGTCATGGCCGCGGGTCGCTCCGGCGACCACCGGCCATGACGTCCGGGCGAACCCCTTTCACCCGTTCCTAGGAGCACACCCAGATGCCCAAGATCCTGGAGTTCGACGAGAACGCCCGCCGCGCCCTCGAGCGTGGCGTCGACGCCCTCGCCAACGCCGTCAAGGTGACGCTCGGCCCCAAGGGCCGCTACGTCGTCCTCGACAAGAAGTGGGGCGCCCCCACGATCACCAACGACGGCGTGACCGTCGCGCGTGAGATCGAGCTCGACGACCCGTTCGAGAACCTCGGTGCCCAGCTCACCAAGGAGGTGGCCACCAAGACCAACGACGTCGCCGGTGACGGCACCACCACCGCCACCGTGCTGGCCCAGGCCATGGTCCACGAGGGCCTGCGTGCCGTCGCGGCCGGCGCCAACCCGATGGGGCTCAAGCGCGGCATGGACGCTGCGGCCGAGGCCGTCGGCGACGCGCTGCGCGAGGCCGCCCGCGAGGTCGAGTCCCGCGAGGACATGGCCTCCGTCGCCACGATCTCGAGCCGCGACAGCCACATCGGCGACCTGCTCGCCGAGGCCTTCGACAAGGTCGGCAAGGACGGCGTGATCACGGTCGAGGAGTCCAACACCATGGGCACCGAGCTGGAGTTCACCGAAGGCATGCAGTTCGACAAGGGCTACATCTCGGCCTACTTCGTCACCGACCCGGAGTCGATGGAGACCGTGCTGGACGACCCCTACATCCTGCTCCACCAGGGCAAGATCTCCTCGATCCAGGAGCTGCTCCCGGTGCTCGAGAAGGTCATCGCGACCGGCAAGCCGCTCTTCATCCTCGCCGAGGACGTCGAGGGCGAGGCGCTCTCGACGCTGGTCGTCAACAAGATCCGCGGCACCTTCAACGTCGCCGCGGTCAAGGCCCCGGCGTTCGGTGACCGCCGCAAGGCGATGATGCAGGACATCGCGACCCTGACCGGTGGTCAGGTCGTCGCCCCCGAGGTCGGCCTCAAGCTCGACCAGGTGGGCCTCGAGGTCCTGGGCCAGGCGCGTCGTGTGGTCATCACCAAGGACCACACCACGATCGTCGAGGGTGCCGGCGACAGCTCGGCCGTCGAGGGCCGCGTCAACCAGATCAAGGCCGAGATCGAGAACACCGACTCCGACTGGGACCGCGAGAAGCTCCAGGAGCGCCTCGCCAAGCTCGCCGGCGGTGTCTGTGTGATCAAGGTCGGCGCCGCCACCGAGGTGGAGCTGAAGGAGAAGAAGCACCGCATCGAGGACGCCGTCTCCGCGACGCGTGCCGCGATCGAGGAGGGCATCGTCGCCGGCGGTGGCTCGGCGCTCATCCACGCCGTCTCCGTGCTCGACGACAACCTCGGCCTCACCGGCGACGAGGCCGCCGGCGTGCGCGTGGTCCGCAAGGCGGCCGACGAGCCGCTGCGCTGGATCGCCGAGAACGGTGGCGTCAACGGCTACGTCGTGACCGCCAAGGTCCGTGAGCTCGGCGTCGGCAACGGCTACAACGCCGCGACCGACGAGTACGGCGACCTGGTCGCCCAGGGCGTCCTCGACCCGGTCAAGGTCACCCGCTCGGCGCTGGTCAACGCCACGTCGATCGCAGCCATGCTGCTCACGACCGAGACCCTGGTCGTCGACAAGCCCGAGGACGAGGAGCCCGCAGCCGCTGGCGGCCACGGGCACGGGCACGGTCACTGACCGACCCCCGCTCAGCAGGACAGGCCCGCACCGGACTCCGGTGCGGGCCTGTCGCGCGTCTCAGCGCGTCTCAGCGGATGACCTCGCCGAGGTGCACCGTCGCACCACTGCGCCCGAACATCGCGACCTTGCGCCCCGCGGGCTCGGTCCACATGAACTGGTCGTCCGCCGTCGGCCCGGCCCCCACGGTCCACGACGAGGTGCCCTCGGACAGGCGCAGCAGCCGTCCCTCGTCGAAGTCGTAGAGGTAGGCGCCGCCCGTCGCCCGGTCGTACGCCGTCAGCGCGAGGTAGTCGCCACCGCCCACGAGCGTGCCACCCTCGACGCCGTTGTCCTGGACGGTCAGGACCTGCTCGCCGTCGGTGGTGACCACCTGCACGCGGTCGTCGCGCACGCCGTCGTCGTAGGTGCCGCAGTACTGCGACATCGCGATGCGTCCGCCGGCGACGTCGAAGCCCAGCAGGTTGCACCTCTCGCCGAGGCCGGGGTCGAACGAGGTGTCCTCCCCGGTCGCCAGGTCGCGCACGTGCACCCGGCCTGCCGCACCGTTGGAGGAGTCGGTCCACACCAGGAGGTCCCGCTCAGCGTCGAAGTCGAACGCGCCGAGCTGCAGTCCCTCGTCGCGCACGTCGGCCGGGTCGGTGAGCGACATCGACCAGAGCTCGCGCACGTCGCCCTCGGCGTCGGCATCCTCGGCCTCGCCGTCGGGTCCGGTCGGCCAGCCGCCCTCGGGCACCTCTCCCGGGTCGGTCACGAGCGCGACGTAGGCCCGTCCGTCGGGCCCGATGGTCACGAACGACGGGTTGTCGTCCGCGGGCAGCGACGGCCAGGCGATCGTGCGCCACACCCCGGTGGCACGGTCGAGGACGTCGAGCACGGGCCGGCTCTGCATGCCCCGGCCGCCGGCCTGCTCGAAGCGCATCAGCACGAGCCGCTCCTCGCTGAGCTCGACGGCCCACCACTGCTCGCCCGCGGCGGGCGGCTCGGGGAGCCACGACTTCTGTCCGGTCGCAGGGTCCATGAGCGCCAGCCGCTGCTCCCTCCGGGTCGCCGTCTGGCCCTCGCGGAACAGCACCAGGCCGTCGTCGGTGACCCCGTCGAAGTACTCGCCGTTGTCGGAGTCGAGGTCCTCGTTGGTGTACGACGTCAGCTCGCGGTAGTCGGTGCCCTCCACGGCAGGTCGCGCCTCGGCCAGCCGCATCGTCGGCCCGTCCGGACGCGGGACCCCCGCGGCGGCCAGGTCGGCGGGCTCGGGGTTCAACCACGAAAAGGACGCCAGCGCGATCGCGCCCGCGGCGAGCGCCGTACCCCCGACGGTGGCCGCGCGACGCAGCCGCACCCGCCGGCGACCGGCGCCGAGGACGGCCACCAGGTCGCCCGCCTCATGCGGCGGCCGGTCGGTCGCCTCCCGCATCAGCGCGCGCAGCTCGTTCACCATGACACCGCTCCTTCGGACAGCTCGCCGTGGGGCGAGTCCTCGAACGTGGACCGGAGCGAGAACAGTGCGCGCGAGGTCTGGCTCTTCACCGTGCCCTCGGTGCACCCCAGCAGGGCCGCCGTGTCCGCGACCGAGAGGTCCTCGAAGTACCTCAGCACCACGCAGGCCCGCTGCCGCGGCGGCAGCCCGGCGAGGGCCGCCATCAGCGCCTGCCTCAGGACCACGGCGTGCGCGACGTCCTCGTCCGAGGCGAGCGTGGGGTCCGCCTCGGTGGGCATCTCGCTGCTGGACCGCCGACGGACGTGGTCGAGGTAGGCGCTGACGACGGCCTTGCGGGCGTACGCCGTCTCGCCGCCGCGACGCACGAGGCGCGGCCAGCGGACGTACACCCGCACGAGACCCTCCTGCACGAAGTCCGAGGCCTGGTCCCAGTCGCCGCACAGCAGGTAGGCCGTACGCCGCAGCCGGTCCCGCACGGACGCCGCGAACTCGACGAACGCCGCCTCGTCACGCACTGTTCTGCTCCATGGCTCCAAGAACGCGGTGAGGCGTGCCGGAGGTTGCACGCGACACGTCACTTCCCCCAGATGGTCCGGTACGGCGTGCTGCAGTCGACGTCGACGTCGATCGGGTCGACCGAGTTGAGGTGGTAGATCCGATAGCGCCCGCACGCCGTGCGGATGAACTCGTACTTGCTGATCAGCGAGCGCTCCACGGGTCGGGTGCCGAGCTCGCTCCAGGTGGAGATGTAGGTCGCCTCGACGAACCAGGTGGGCGGGTTGCTCCCCGTGAGCACCTCGCGCAGGTCGTCGAGGTCCGGGTCGAGCGTGCGCATCGGTAGGGACCACAGGAACGGGTACGGCGACCCGGCGCGGCTCGCCCACTGGATGTCCGCGCGGCCGCCGTAGACGAGCACCCGGTCGCCCGGCCGCGCGGCCGCGGCGATGGCCTCGCCGGTGCGGACCTCCACCGGCACCCGGCCCACCGCCCACGCCGCGGTCCAGGCGACGAGGGACACCACGCTCGAGGTCACCACGACGGCCACGACGGCGGGGGACAGCCGGTGCCGGGACAGCCCGAGGTGGTCGTGGGCGACGAGGGCGGCGAGCGCCAGGGAGAGCGGCGGGACCAGGACGAACAGGTAGGGCAGCCAGAAGCTGCCGCTCAACGCGACGCCCAGCAGGTCGACCGCGACCATGGCCAGGACCGCGACCACGGGCACCGCGTCGTGGCGCACGAGGCGCGGCACCCGGACCAGGAAGCAGGCGAGCAGGAGCAGCATCCCGACGCCCACGAAGACGACCACCAGCAGCCCGATGCGGCTCTGCGCCCCCTCCGCGTCCTGCGAGGCGATGACGCGGCTGGCGTCGGAGCGGAAGGAGACCGAGGTGTACCAGAGCGTGTGCAGCCGCGACCCCGAGGCGAGCGTCCAGGCCACCACCGCCGCGACGGGTACGGCGCCACCCGCGGCCGCGGCGAGGGCGAACCTCCCGGCCGTCCGCCAGGGGAGGTGCCGGGCGGCGGCGGAGCCGAGGAGGAGCACCGCGCCGAAGACGATCCCGCCGAGGATGCTCTGCTTGAGGCCCAGCGCCAGCACGGCCAGGCAGCCGGCCCAGAAGGCGTCGGCCGCGACGAGGCGTCGTACGGCCCGCAGGGACAGCCAGCACGACGCCAGCACCAGCGGGATGCCGAACACCTCGCCCTTCGCGGCGACCGGGTCGATCTGCGCGTTGCTGACCAGTGCCGCGGTCCCGACGGCGACCCAGCCCGCCAGGCGTCGTACGGCGACCGGGTCGACGACGCCGGCACGAAGCGCCGTCTCGCGGGCCGCCGCCGCCGCCGCGAGGACCAGCAGCGCGCAGGCGAGCGCGCCGACCAGCCGGTGGGTGTAGGCACCGCCCACCCAGTCGGTGGCCCGCATCAGCCAGATGACGGGCGGCGGCCGGTCCACCCAGTAGCGGCCGTAGAGGGAGTCGGGCTCGGGGTGGAGGTGGCGCGCGACGAGGAGGAAGCCCGCTTCGTCGGGCCGCAGCGGCCAGAGCAGGCCGGGGAAGCGGGCCACGAAGGCGGCGATCGCTGCGAGCCAGACCGTGCGCCCCCACCGCATCGTGCCCGCCCCCATGCCGACACCCTCTCAGAGCACCCACCGGCCGCCCGTAGAATGCGGGCGTGGAGATCCCCGAGAAGTTCGCTGCGCTGGGCCTCACCTACGACGACGTGCTGCTGCTGCCGGGGGAGTCGGACCTCGCCCCGAGTGACATCGACACCACGACGCGGCTCACGCGGGAGATCTCGATCCGCGTGCCGCTGATCAGTGCGGCGATGGACACCGTCACCGAGTCGCGGATGGCGATCGCCATGGCCCGCGAGGGCGGCATCGGCGTGCTGCACCGCAACCTGTCCATCGAGGACCAGGCCCGCCAGGTCGACCTGGTCAAGCGCACGCAGACGGGCATCATCTCCAACCCGGTGACCATCGGCCCCGACGCGACCCTCGAGGAGCTCGACCGGCTCTGCGGCGAGTACCGCGTCTCCGGCCTCCCGGTCGTCGACCTCGACAACCACCTGCTCGGCATCATCACCAACCGCGACCTGCGCTTCACGCCCGTCGCGGAGTGGGCGACGACCAAGGTCGACGAGGTGATGACGAGCGAGGGCCTGATCACGGGGACCATCGGCATCTCCCGTGAGGACGCCACCGCGCTGCTCCGCGCCCACAAGCGCGAACGGCTCCCGCTGGTCGACGAGCAGGGTCGCCTGGGCGGCCTCATCACGGTCAAGGACTTCGTCAAGGGCGAGCAGTTCCCGCACGCCTCCTACGACGCCGACGGACGGCTGCTCGTCGGCGCGGCCATCGGCTACTTCGGCGACGCCTGGGAGCGTGCGACCACGCTGGTCGACGCGGGCGTCGACGTGCTCGTCGCCGACACCGCCCACGGCCACGTGCACCTGCTGCTCGACATGGTCCGGCGGCTCAAGACGGACCCGGCGACCCGGCACGTGCAGGTCATCGGCGGCAACGTCGCGACCCGCGAGGGGGCGCAGGCGTTCGTCGACGCGGGCGCCGACGCGGTGAAGGTCGGCGTGGGCCCCGGCTCGATCTGCACCACCCGCGTCGTCACCGGTGTCGGCGTGCCGCAGGTGACCGCGGTCTACGAGGCGTCCCTCGCCACCAAGCCGGCCGGTGTGCCCCTCATCGCCGACGGGGGCATGAAGCACTCCGGTGAGATCGCCAAGGCGCTGGTCGCCGGCGCCGACTCGGTGATGGTCGGCTCGATGCTGGCCGGTTGCGAGGAGTCGCCCGGCGACGTGGTCTTCGTCAACGGCAAGCAGTTCAAGTCCTATCGCGGCATGGGCTCGCTCGGCGCGATGAGCAGCCGCGGCAAGAAGTCCTACTCCAAGGACCGCTACTTCCAGGCCGAGGTGGCCAGCGACGACAAGATCGTGCCCGAGGGCATCGAGGGCCAGGTCGCCTACCGCGGCCCCCTCTCCGCGGTCGCCCACCAGCTCGTGGGCGGGCTCAACCAGTCGATGTTCTACGTCGGTGCGCGCACCATCCCCGAGCTGCAGGACAAGGGCCGCTTCGTGCGGATCACGTCCGCCTCGCTCAAGGAGAGCCACCCGCACGGCGTGCAGATGACCGTCGAGGCGCCCAACTACAGCGGCGCCTGACCCGCTACTTACGTCTCTCTTCCGCAACCCGGCGGTAACGCCTACGTTGACGAGGGTCAGGGGATCGGGCCCCGCGACGGTGTGATCCATCGACCACGACGTGCTCGATCCTGATTTCTCTCGGGAGGAGCGCTTCAGTGCGCAGAAACATCCTGGTCGCGTCCGGCTGTGCCGGGCTGCTGGCCGTCGTCACCCCAGCCCTGTCCACCGCCGCACCAGCCGGTGACGACAGCGTCACGCCGTCGCAGCAGACGGCCCTGGACCTGGGCTTCCAGGTCGCGCCCAAGGAGGAGGGCGTCGCCTCGCTCACGGCGAACGTCAACCCCAACCCCTACCTCGCGAACCTGCCGTCCATCACCGACGCCAACTACTTCGCCTGGAACAAGCTCATGCACGAGAAGGCCGAGCAGCGGGCCACGTCGAAGCGGCTCGCGGCCAACCGCCGCGAGGCCCTCGGCGCCGGGCGCAAGGGCGTCGCGGCGCGAGCCGTCCTGACACCGTTCGTCCACGACGAGGAGGAGCCCGACGGCACCGCGGGGTCCAACGACTCCCACCTCGACGCCGAGCCGATCCCCGGGTTCGGCACCGGGGCGGCCCGGATGCCGGCCGTCCGGATCCTCGGCAGCCTGGCCGCGCCGCCGGCGAGCACCCCACGCACCCTGACGACCACCGAGGACCAGGGTGCGATCCCGCTGGCCACGCCGACCGCGATCGCGGGCACCGGCTCCACGGTGACCAACTCGGTGCTGGGCGACGGGCCGCACGGTCCGGCACCGGCCGGCGACGACACCAACGACTTCGACTTCTACGCCGTCGAGGTCGGGGCCGGGATGACGCTGACCGCCAACACCGAGGGCAGCGCCACCACCACCGACACGATCATCGTCGTCTACGCCGCGGACGGCACGCCGCTTGCGGCCGACGACGACAGCGGCACCGGGGTGCTCAGCAACCTCTCCTACAAGCCCGCCGAGCCGGGCACCTACTACGTCATGGTCGGCGGCTACGCCCTCGACCCGCTGCCGGCCGACCCGTTCGACTCCGGCAGCGGCGCCGGCGGTGCCGACATCGGCAACTACCGCGTCTCGATCGCCAGCCAGAAGCTCGACGCCGACTTCTACTCCGTGCGGCTGCGGCCCGGTGACACCATCGGCTCGACCGGAACCGGCGCTGCCACCGGCCTGACCGTGCGTACGCCGTCGGGCGAGGAGCGCGTGGGCGGCGTCGGCACCGACGCCACCTTCCTCTACCCGCCGACCTCCCCGCTCCCGGGCGGGGGCAACACCGCGATCGCCTACGTCGCCGAGGAGGCGGGCTGGTACTCCGTGCAGGTCTCCGGCGCCACCGGTGCCTACGACGTCCTCGTCGAGGGCTACCGCCCCGGCACCCAGGGCGACCGCGGCCGCCGGCAGACGGTGCTGCTCGACTTCGCGCCGGGTCGCGTCAACACCGGCACCTGGGGCGGCCCCGGCCAGCGCAACGTCTCGCCCTTCGCCGCGTTCGTCCCGCAGTGGGGCATCGCGCGCGCGGACGCCCGCAAGGTGGAGAACCGCATCCTGAACCTGGTGCGGCGCAACATCCAGGCCGAGCTGGCGGGCACCAACCCGGCGGTCAACGTCGACGTGCTCAACGCGCGGACCAACCCGGAGCTGATCGGCCAGGAGAACGTCTCGCGCATCTACATCGCGGGCACGATCGCCGAGACCGGCATCAGCACCATCGGCATCGCGCAGTACATCGACCCGGGCAACTACGGACAGCAGGACGAGGCGATCGTGCTCCTCGACGTGCTCAGCGCGGCGGCCGGTCCGGCGTCCTCGCTGAACACCTACCTCAACGCCAGCAGTGACCGGATCGGGTTCGTGTCGAGCGCGGTGGCCAACGTGACGGCCCACGAGATCGGCCACACGATCGGCAACTACCACACCGACAACGCGGACGAGATCCACAACATGATGGACTCCGGCGGTGCCAACTTCGGGCAGAACCTCTACGGCGTCGGCCCCGACAACGTCGGTGGCACCGCGGACGACGAGAACATCGAGTTCGTGACCGACACCTACTCGCCCGCCGAGGGCTTCACCGGGTGGGAGAACACCGAGAACGTCTCGTCCTGGGCCTACGCAGGCCGCTGAGGCGACGCTTCTCTCATCACGACAGCGACGCGGTCACCCCGTCAGGGGTGGCCGCGTCGTCGTACGTCCGGGGGAGGGCAGGGGCGCCTCCGGTCAGGGCGTGAAGCCGCCCCGGGTCGGGGAGGTGTCGCCGCTGACGGCCGAGGCCGGTCGGGTCAGCAGCCGGGACTCCGGTGCGCGACGGGCGCCCTCGGACACCACGAACACGCCGCCGTTGCGCCGGGTGACCAGGCCCGGCGACCGCGTCGGGTCGCCGGCCGACCGCAGCCGCGGTACCAGCCGGGAGCGGTGTCCCTCGACACCGGCGCGCAGGCGCAGGGTGCCGCGCGCGTCGACGGCGGCGACCACCAGCCGGCCGGCGACGTCCCCGACCGCGGGGGAGGAGTAGGGCGACCAGTCGCCGGGGAGGGTGGTGGCCCGGGCCCAGCGCGCGCCGCGGAGGGTGCGGGCGGTGATCCGGCCGTCGGCGGTGACCTGGTGGAGTCGCGCCGTGCCGTCGGCTGTGACCGTGAACGCAGGGGTCGAGGTGACCGAGCCGGCGGGACCCGACAGCCGCACCAGGCGGCCCTTCTCCAACCCGGTGGCGTACGTCGTCCCGCCGGAGCCCACGGCCACCAGCCAGGTGCGGCCGGAGCCGTCCGTGCCGAGCACCGGGGCGGTGTGGGTGGCCCACGACCCCGGCCGGCCGACGCGGGCGGGCCGGCTCCACCGGCCCTGCTCGGTGAACCGGCGGGTGACCAGGGTGCCCTCGGGGGAGACCGCCGCCACGACGGGACGCCCGGTGCGGGACAGGACGAGCGCCGGGCTCGAGGTCGGGGCGGCGGTGCCCACCGGCCTCAGCACGAACCGCGAGCCGCGGACCGTGCCGGCCAGGACCGACCCGGTGCGGGTGGTCGCCGCGACCCAGGGACGTCCGCGGCGGTTCAGCGTCAGCGCAGCCGCCACGACGGGCGAGAAGCCGCCGCGTGGGCCCACGACACGCGCCGGCCGACCGGGCCGGGCGACGCGGAGGGTGCCGCCGTCGTCGACGCGGGCGGTCCAGGACTCGCCCAGCCCGTCCGGTACGGAGACCACCGGACGGTCCGAGCCGATCAGCGGGGAGGGCGCGACGTCGTCGAGGTGCAGGTAGCGGAAGTCGCCGACCGGGACGGTCCGGGTGCCGTAGCCGCCCGGCAGCGAGTGGTTGTACTCCTCGATGGTCACCGTGCCGGGGCCGATCGCCGAGACCCAGGCCACGTGGCCGACCCGGCCGGCGTCGGTCTGCGCCACGGCGCCGATCGCCGGGACCGAGTCGACCCGGTAGCCGAGGGCGCGGGCGGCGTCGTCCCAGTGCTCGGCGTTGCCCCAGTGCTGCCCCCCGAAGGAGTTGCTGAAGCCCGCCATGCCGTTGCGCTCCTGCATCCGCCACGCGACGAAGCTGGTGCAGTTGCGCCACACGAAGCCCCACGGGTCACCGAGGGAGCCGTCGATCGACCAGACCCACTTCGCGCACGTCGGCCGCGGGCCGCGCGGGTCGTAGAGGTGGCCGCTGAGGGGGTCGAGCACCGGCTCCGGAGGAGGCGGCGGCGTCACGACGGCAGGAGCCGGGTCGCCGGCCTTGTCCCCGGCCTTGTCACCTGCCGTGGCGCCGTCCTGGGGCGCCGGGGACGGGGTGGGCGTCGGAGCCGGCTCGACGATCGGCTCCTGCGGCACGATCGGGCACTGGCCCTGCCACGCCCACGGGTAGTCGTCCTCGGCGTGCGCGGTCGTCGCGGCCAGGCTCAGCAGGCCGCCGGCGATGCAGACCGCTGCGAGCGTGCGCGCGATCGTTCGTTGCGGCCGCACGGGCCGCTTCCCCAATTTCCCCACAGTTTTACCGTAGGAACGGCGTGTCGGCGGCGCGGCGTTATGGCGAATCTGTGCACGAGTTGTTGCCCACGGGCGCAGCGGTCGGGCTCGGACCGCCCCCTGTCCTCCTGCGGCGTCGGCTGCCACGATGGGGCGTGACCTCAGCCAAGATCGCCATCGTCGGTGCCGGTGCAGTGGGCTCGACCCTCGCCTACGCGTGCCTCGTGCGCGGCGTCGCCACCACCGTCGCCCTCCACGACGTCGACGCCGCCAAGGTGCGGGCCGAGGAGCTCGACCTCCGTCAGGGCCTGCAGTTCCTGCCCACGGCTCACGTCGAGGGCTCCGCCGACGTCTCGGTCTGCGCGGGCGCCCAGGTCGTCGCGGTGACCGCGGGGGCCAAGCAGCAGCCCGGCCAGACCCGCCTCGACCTCGCCGCCTCGACCACCCGCATGCTCCGCTCGCTCATGCCGGCGCTCGTGGAGGCGGCGCCCGACGCCCGCTTCGTGATGGTCACCAACCCCGTCGACGTGGTGACGTACGCCGCCCAGAAGCTCACCGGGCTCGGCACCGAGCAGCTGTTCGGCTCGGGCACCGTGCTCGACTCGGCGCGGCTGCGCGGCCTGGTCGCCGCGCGCTGCGGGGTGGCTGTCCAGAACGTGCACGCGTACGTCGTCGGCGAGCACGGCGACAGCGAGATCCCGCTGTGGAGCAGCGCGAGCATCGGCGGCGTGCCCGTGACCGACCTGGTGACCGCCGCCGACCGGGACGCGATGGCCGCCGAGGTGGTGGGCGCCGCCTACGAGATCATCAAGGGCAAGGGCGCGACCAACTACGCCATCGGCGTCTCCGGCAGCCGGATCATCGAGGCCGTGCTGCGCGACGAGAAGCGGGTGCTGCCGGTCTCCACGCTGCTCGACGACTACCACGGCATCGGCGACGTCTGCCTGTCCGTGCCGACCGTCGTCGGCTCGGGGGGTGCCGAGCGCCGCCTCGAGGTGCCGATGAGCGAGGCCGAGCTCGCGGGACTGCGCGCCAGCGCCGACCGGATCCGGAGCACCGCCCGCGACCTCGGCTTCTGAGGGGTCGCCGATAGGCTGCCCGGCATGACCGAGATCGAGATCGGCCGTGCCAAGCGCGGCCGTCGGGCGTACTCCTTCGACGACATCGCGATCGTGCCCTCCCGGCGCACGCGCGACCCCGAGGAGGTCAGCACCGCCTGGCAGATCGACGCCTACCGCTTCGACATCCCCGTCCTCGCCGCGCCGATGGACTCCGTCATGTCGCCCTCCACCGCGATCGCGCTCGGCCAGATGGGCGGCCTCGGGGTGCTCAACCTCGAGGGCCTCTGGACGCGGTACGACGACCCGACCGGCCTGCTGGAGGAGGTGGCCGGCCTCACTGGCGCCGAGGCCACCCGCCGGATGCAGCAGATCTACACCGAGCCGATCAAGCCCGAGCTGATCACCGCCCGGCTGAAGGAGATGCGCGCCGCCGGGGTCACCGTCGCTGGCTCGCTCTCGCCGAACCGCACCAAGGACCACGTCAAGGCGGTCGTCGACGCCGGCGTCGACATGTTCGTCATCCGCGGCACCACCGTCAGCGCGGAGCACGTCAGCAGCCAGTCCGAGCCGCTGAACCTCAAGGAGTTCATCTACGAGCTCGACGTCCCGGTCATCGTCGGCGGCTGCGCGACCTACCAGGCCGCCCTCCACCTGATGCGCACCGGCGCGGCCGGCGTGCTGGTCGGCTTCGGCGGCGGCGCGGCGCACACCACCCGCACCGTCCTCGGCGTCGCCGTCCCGATGGCCAGCGCCGTCGCGGACGTCGCCGCGGCCCGGCGCGACTACCTCGACGAGTCGGGCGGCCGCTACGTCCACGTCATCGCCGACGGCTCCATCGGCAGCTCCGGCGACATCGCGAAGGCGATCGCGTGCGGCGCCGACGCGGTGATGATCGGCTCGCCGCTGGCCCGCGCCACCGAGGCGCCCGGCCGCGGCTTCCACTGGGGCAGCGAGGCCACCCACGCCGACCTGCCGCGCGGCGAGCGGGTGGAGTTCGCCCCCGTCGGCACGCTGCAGGAGATCATGTTCGGCCCCTCGAGCGTGGCCGACGGCACCATGAACCTCGTCGGTGCCCTGCGCCGCGCGATGGCCACCACGGGCTACACCGAGGTCAAGGAGTTCCAGCGCATCGAGGTCGTCGTCCAGCACTGAGGTTGGTCCCGGGGCCCGCGGCGGGGCGGCCTTTCGGGCCGGCTGGGAGGATGGCGCCATGACGCTTGCCAAGGCCCTCGACGCCGACCAGCGCGCGGACGCGCTCCAGCAGCTCGGCTCGGGCGAGCTCGACGTGCTCGTGGTGGGCGGTGGCATCGTCGGCGCGGGGGCCGCGCTCGACGCGGTGACGCGCGGGCTGAAGGTGGGCCTGGTCGAGCAGCGCGACCTCGCCTCCGGCACCTCCTCGCGCTCCTCCAAGCTGGTCCACGGCGGCCTGCGCTACCTGGAGATGTTCGACTTCGCGCTGGTCAAGGAGGCCCTGGAGGAGCGCGGCCTGCTGCTCACCCGGCTGGCGCCGCACCTGGTCCGCCCGGTGCCGTTCCTCTACCCGCTCCACCACGCGTGGGAGCGCCCCTACGTCGGCGCCGGCATCGCGCTCTACGACGGCATGGCGATGACGGGCAAGTACGACATGGGCGTGCCCAAGCACAAGCACGTCTTCCGCAAGCAGCTCGCCCGGATGGCCCCGGACATCCGGACCGAGGGCCTGCACGGTGCCATCCGCTACTACGACTGCCAGGTCGACGACGCGCGCCTGGTGATGACCATCGCGCGCACGGCCGCCAACAACGGGGCCCACGTCGCGACCCGCACCAAGGTCACCGGCTTCCTGCGCGAGGGCGACCGGGTGGTCGGCGTCAGCGCCCGCGACCTGGAGGGACAGCGTGACCTCGAGATCCGCGCGAAGGTGGTCATCAACGCGGCCGGTGTGTGGACCGACGAGGTGCAGGACCTGATCGGCGGCGAGGCGCACCTCGACGTCGACGCCAGCAAGGGCATCCACATCGTGGTGCCGCGCGACCGGATCCGCTCCGAGTGCGGCTTCATCACCAAGACCGAGAAGTCGGTCCTGTTCGTCATCCCCTGGGGCGAGTTCTGGATCATCGGCACCACCGACACCGCGTGGGACCTCGACCTCGCGCACCCCGCCGCGAGCCGCACCGACATCGAGTACCTCCTCGGCCACGTCAACACGCTGCTGCGCGACCCGCTCGACCACCGCGACGTGATCGGGGTCTACGCCGGCCTCCGCCCGCTGCTCAAGCCGATGCGCAAGGAGGGGGAGATGGGGGAGACCACCAAGCTCTCCCGCGAGCACACGGTCACCAACCCCGTGCCCGGCCTGGTGCTGGTCGCCGGCGGCAAGCTGACGACGTACCGGGTGATGGCGCGCGACGCCGTCGACCACGCGACCCGCGACTTCGAGCACACGCGTCCCTCGATCACCGACCGCGTGCCGCTCATGGGTGCATGGGGCTACGAGGCCCGCACCAACCAGCGGGTCGCGCTGAGCCGCGCGTCCCGCCTCGACGTCGGGGTGGTCGACCACCTGCTGGGCCGCTACGGCGGGCTGGTCGACGAGGTGCTGGCGATGATCCACGAGCGCCCCGAGCTGGGTGAGCCGCTGCCCGGCGCCGAGCACTACCTGCGCGCCGAGGTGCTCTACGCCGTCACCCACGAGGGCGCGCGGCACCTCGACGACGTGCTGGCACGCCGTACGCGCGTGTCGATCGAGACCCCCGACCGCGGCATCACCGCCGCGCGGCCGGCGGCCGAGCTGATGGCCGAGGCGCTCGGCTGGGACGACGCGCAGCGCGACGACGAGGTCGACCACTACCTGCGGCGCGTCGAGGCGGAGCGGCAGAGCCAGCTGATGCCGACCGACCAGGAGGCCGACGAGGCGCGGGTCAAGGCGCCCGAGATCGTCTGACCCGCCCTTTGACAAATCACCACGAAGTGTCGAATGTTGGGATGAAGTGACCAACCGGTAGCAACGGCGCTGGCAGCGACCTACGCTGCGAGGATGAGCGAGCCCAGCCACCTGTCCGGCCCCGTCACCGACGGCCCCGCCGACCCCGAGCACGACGCCACCGCCGCCTACGGCCTCGACCGGTCGTACGTCGCCGGGCTGACGCGCCGCGTGGTCAGCACGACCGGCGAGACGCACGCCGTGGCGTCCCCGATCGGCGGCACCCCGCTCGCGCACGTCCCGCAGTCGAGCCCGGCCGACGTGGCCGAGGCGTTCGTGCGGGCCCGTCGTGCGCAGGCTGCGTGGGCCGCCACCCCGGTCGACCACAGGGCGGCCACGCTGCTCCGCCTGCACGACATCCTCCTCGACCGCCAGGACGAGCTCATCGACCTCGTCGTCTGGGAGTCCGGCAAGGCCCGCAAGGACGCCTACCTCGAGGTCGCGCACGTCGCGCTCACCGCGCGCTACTACGCCCGCACCGCTCACCAGCACCTCGACACCCAGCGCGTCGGCGGCATGTTCCCGGTGCTCACCCGCGCCGAGGTCCACCGCGTGCCCAAGGGCGTCGTCGGCATCATCTCGCCCTGGAACTACCCCCTCACGATGGCGCTGTGCGACGGCCTCCCGGCGCTGCTCGCCGGCAACGCGGTCGTGGCCAAGCCCGACGCGCAGACCATGCTCACCGCCCTGCTCGCCGCCCAGCTCCTCGACGAGGCGGGCTTCCCGCCCGAGCTCTGGCAGGTCGTCGCCGGGCCCGGGGCCGAGGTCGGCGGCGCGATCGTCGCGCACGCCGACTACGTCTGCTTCACCGGCTCGACCGCCACCGGCCGGAAGATCGCCCAGGGCTGCGCCGACCGGCTGATCGGCTGCTCGCTCGAGCTCGGCGGCAAGAACCCGATGCTCGTCCTGCGCGACGCCGACGTGCAGCGTGCCGCGGAGGGCGCCGTACGCGCCGTGTTCTCCAACGCCGGCCAGCTGTGCGTGTCGATGGAGCGCCTCTTCGTCGCCGACCAGGTCTACGACCGGTTCGTCGACGCCTTCGTCTCGCGGACCCGGGCGATGACGCTCGGCGCCAGCCAGGACTGGTCGGTCGACATGGGCTCGCTGATCTCGCAGGCCCAGCTCGACACCGTCACCGCCCACGTCGCTGACGCGGTCGCCAAGGGCGCCACCGTGCTCACCGGCGGCAAGCACCGTCCCGACCTCGGGCCGTTCGTCTTCGAGCCCACGATCCTCGAGGGCGTCTCGGCCGACATGGAGTGCTTCGGCAAGGAGACCTTCGGCCCGGTCGTCTCGCTCTACCGCTTCCACAGCGAGGACGAGGCGGTCGAGCGCGCCAACGACGGGCAGTACGGCCTCAACGCCTCGGTCTACACCCGCGACGCCGGCCGTGGCCGGGCGATCGCGCGACGCATCAAGTGCGGCACGGTCAACGTCAACGAGGCCTACGGCGCGACCTTCGGCTCGCTCGGCGCACCGATGGGCGGCATGCGCGAGTCCGGCCTGGGTCGACGGCAGGGCGCGGAGGGCATCCACCGCTACACCGAGGCGCAGTCGGTGGCGACCCAGCGGCTGGTGCCGATCGCACCGATGCTCGGGATGTCGGAGGAGACCAACGCCAAGGTGCTCACCGCGTCGCTGCGCCTGCTCAACAAGCTGGGCCGGGCATGAACGCCCCGATCCACTACGACGTCCTGGTCATCGGGTCGGGGTTCGGCGGCTCGGTCACCGCACTGCGGCTGACCGAGAAGGGCTACACCGTCGGGGTCCTCGAGGCGGGTGCACGCTTCGAGGACGGCGACTTCCCGAAGACCTCGTTCGACGCCAAGCGGTGGCTCTTCGCGCCGGCCGCGGGGATGTACGGCATCCAGCGCATCGACCTCATCAAGGACTGCCTGATCCTGGCCGGCGCGGGTGTCGGCGGCGGGTCGCTGGTCTATGCCAACACGCTCTACGAGCCGCTCGACGCGTTCTACCGCGACCCCTCCTGGGCCCGGATCACCGACTGGAAGAGCGAGCTCGCCCCCTACTACGACCAGGCCAAGCGGATGCTCGGCGTGGTCCAGAACCCGCTCCACACGCCCTCCGACGAGGTGATGAAGCAGGTCGCCGAGGACATGGGCGTGGGGGACACCTTCCACCCGACGCCGGTCGGCGTCTTCTTCGGCGGCCCGGAGGCCCAGGCGGGCGAGCGGGTCGAGGACCCGTTCTTCGGCGGCGCCGGTCCGGCCCGCAACGCGTGCCTCAACTGCGGCGAGTGCATGACCGGCTGCCGCCACAACGCCAAGAACACCCTCGTCAAGAACTACCTCCACCTCGCCGAGCAGGCGGGGGCGGTCGTCCACCCGCTGACCACCGTGACCCGCGTCCGTCCCCGCGCTGGCGGTGGCTACGAGGTCACCGCGCGCTGGACCAAGGCCAAGCTGTCACGTCGTACGGCCACCAAGACGTTCACCGCCGACCAGGTCGTCTTCTCCGCGGCGGCGCTCGGCACCCAGAAGCTGTTGCACCAGCTGAAGGGCGAGGGCGACCTGCCACACATCAGCGACCGGCTGGGCGTGCTCACCCGCACCAACTCCGAGGCGATCCTGGGCGCCGTGGCCGGAGACCGGTCCGTCGACTACTCGCGCGGCGTGGCGATCACCTCCTCCTTCCACCCCGACGAGGTGACCCACGTCGAGCCGGTGCGCTACGGCAAGGGCTCCAACGCGATGGCGCTGATGCAGACCGTGCTGGCCGACGACGTGCCCGGCACCTCGCGCACCCGCACGTGGCTGCGCGAGCTGTGGGCGCAGCGGCGGCAGGCGTTCGACCTCTACGACCTCAAGCACTGGTCCGAGCGCGCCGTCATCGCCCTGGTGATGCAGACCCTCGACAACTCGATCACCACGGTCGGCGTCCGGGGCCGCTTCGGGTGGCGGCTGAGCAGCACGCAGGGGCACGGCGCGCCCAACCCGACGTACATCCCGGTCGCCTACGACGCCGTACGCCGCGTCGCCGACCTCATCGGCGGCACGCCCGGCGGCGGCATCGGCGAGCCGTTCAACCGACCGATGACCGCGCACTTCATCGGCGGCTGCACGATCGGCGACTCGCCGCAGACCGGCGTGATCGACCCGTGGCAGCGGCTCTACGGCCACGACGGCCTCCACGTCGTCGACGGCTCGGCGATCTCGGCGAACCTGGGCGTCAACCCGTCGCTGACGATCACCGCGCAGGCCGAGCGGGCGATGGCCTTCTGGCCCAACAAGGGCGAGGCCGACCCGCGCCCGGCGCTGGGCTCGAGCTACCGCCAGGTCGTCCCGGTGGAGCCGAAGAACCCGGTCGTCCCCGACGCCGCCCCGGGTGCGCTGCGGCTGCCGATCGTCGGCGTCAGCTGACTCGGGAATTTCCTCCGGTGGGGCCGTAACCACCCACCACAGGGTTCGTTGGGCCGGGTGAGGGGTCCGGCAGTCATGCTCCCTCCCAAGGGTCGGGCTCCTCCTTCTCGGACGCTGCACTGCGGCGGCTGGGAGCACAAGCATCAGGGCCCGGTCAACCCTCCCTCCCCGACCGGGCCCTGGTGCGTTTCCGGGGTCAAAGCGCTCGATAGACTCCGCTCGTGACGCAGCCTGCAGAGCACGACCTGGTCCTCGTCGTCGACTTCGGCGCGCAGTACGCCCAGCTGATCGCGCGGCGCGTGCGCGAGGCACGGGTCTACTCCGAGATCGTGCCGCACACGATGCCGGTCGAGGAGATGCTCGCGCGCAACCCGAAGGCGATCATCCTGTCCGGCGGGCCGTCCAGCGTGTACGCCGAGGGCGCGCCCGGCATCGACAACCACGTCTTCACGGCCGGGGTGCCGGTCTTCGGCATGTGCTACGGCTTCCAGCTGATGGCGTCCGGGCTCGGCGGCGAGGTGGCCCACACCGGCGCGCGGGAGTACGGACGTACGCCGGTCACGATCTCCGAGTCCGGCACGCTGCTCGAGGGCATCCCCGCTGAGCACAAGGTGTGGATGTCGCACGGCGACTCCGTCGCCAAGGCGCCCGAGGGCTTCACCGTCCTCGCCTCCACCGCGGACACCCCGGTGGCGGCCTTCGAGGACGTCGGCCGCGGTCTCGCCGGCGTGCAGTGGCACCCCGAGGTCCTGCACTCCGAGCACGGCCAGAAGGTGCTCGAGCACTTCCTGCACCACATCGCCGGCGCCCGTCAGACCTGGACGATGCTCAACATCGCCGAGGAGCAGATCGAGCGCGTCCGCGAGCAGATCGGCGAGAGCGGGCTGGCCATCTGTGGCCTGTCCGGTGGCGTCGACTCCGCCGTCGCGGCCGCCATCGTGCAGCGCGCGATCGGCGACCGACTGCACTGCGTCTTCGTCGACCACGGGCTGCTGCGCGAGGGGGAGGCCGAGCAGGTCGAGCGCGACTTCGTCGCCGCCACCGGCGTCAACCTCCACGTCTACGACGCCCGCGAGACCTTCCTGGCCGCCCTCGCCGGGGTCACCGACCCCGAGGAGAAGCGCAAGATCATCGGCCGCGAGTTCATCCGCGCCTTCGAGGCCGCCGAGGTCCAGGTGCTCGGCGAGGCCGCCGACCAGGGCGAGAAGGTCGGCTTCCTGGTCCAGGGCACGCTCTACCCGGACGTCGTCGAGTCCGGCGGCGGCGCCGGCACCTCCAACATCAAGTCCCACCACAACGTGGGCGGCCTGCCCGAGGACCTCGAGTTCGCGCTCGTCGAGCCGCTGCGCACGCTGTTCAAGGACGAGGTGCGCCTGGTGGGCGAGCAGCTCGGCCTGCCGGCCGAGATGGTGTGGCGTCAGCCGTTCCCCGGCCCCGGCCTGGGCATCCGGATCATCGGCGAGGTGACCGCCGACCGGCTCGACATCCTGCGCCGTGCCGACGCGATCGCGCGCCAGGAGCTGACCCGCGCCGGCCTGGACCGCGACATCTGGCAGATGCCGGTCGTGCTGCTCGCCGACGTGCGCTCCGTCGGCGTACAGGGTGACGGGCGGACCTACGGCCACCCCGTGGTGATCCGGCCGGTGACGTCCGAGGACGCGATGACCGCCGACTGGGCCCGCCTGCCCTACGACGTGATGGAGCGGATCTCCACCCGCATCACCAACGAGGTGGCCGAGGTCAACCGGGTCACCCTCGACATCACCTCCAAGCCGCCGGGCACCATCGAGTGGGAGTGAGCCGGCGCTGAACTCGGTTGCCGGCAGGCGCCCTCCGCTGTCACCGTCGTCGCATGGTGAGCACGGACGAGCTGCTGCACGCCGAGTTCGAGGCCGCAGCATCGGCGGTCGCAGCGGCGCGTCCCGAGGTCGACCTCGAGACGGCGCGTGAGCTGATGGTCGAGGCCGCGACGATGCTGCACAACAGCCTCGCCCTCGACTCCCTGTCGGAGTCGGACGCGGCCGTCGTCGTACGACACCTCGCCGCCGACCTGACCGCCGTCGATCCCTCCACCGCGGTGCTCGCGCGCTCGCTCGCGGTCGCCGAGGACCCGTCGGGCCTCGACGAGCCCGGCGTCGTCGCCGAGACCTACCTCGTGTGCGCGGCGGTCCTCGGCCTCTGAGCCGGACTCACCCCGAGCCGAGCTCCATCTCCTCGATCCGCGCGCGCAGGCTGCTCTCCGCCTGCCTCCACAGGGTCGCGGAGTGCGCGTGCAGGTGGTGCACCCCCGTGCCGGGCCGCGCCCGGTCGCGGAACAGCTCCTGCGCCAGGGCGCGCGCGGCGAAGTCATCAGCGATGCTCCCCAGCACGCTGACCCACGGCGCTCGCTCCACCTGCACCCCTGTCATGGGCCGAGGGTGCGCCTGCGCCGTCGGATTTCCGCCGATGTAGCCGGAATCTGCTCAATTTTGGCGGCTCAGGCCAGACCTTCGGCGCGGAAGATGCGCTCGTAGATCTCGCGCACGACCGGTTGCTTGACCAGGTTGTAGCGCATGCCGAAGCCCAGCGCCCCGTGGTCAGTGCCGGGGGCGTCCACCTGCGCGAGGGCGGAGCGCTTCGCGGCGGCGTACGTCTCGCGGTCCTCGGGGTGCGTCGTCAGCCAGTCGCGGAACAACCGGTGCCGGACCAGCTCCGGGCAGTCGGGTCCGAAGACGTGCACGTGCACGCGTGGCTCCGTCAGCATCTTGAAGAGCCGATGCTGGTGCCAGTCCGGCTCGGTGAGCCAGTGGACGAGACCGAGCGACTCGAGCGCAGGGACGTACGACGCCTCGTCGACGGGGTCGCCCACGGCGACGTCGATGTCGATGATCGGCTTCGCCGGCAGCTCGGGGACGGAGGTCGAGCCGATGTGCTGGATGGCGAGCAACCGATCGCCGAGGGCGGTCGAGATCTGTTCCGCCACCTCGGCGTAGCGCTGCGGCCAGGCGGGGTCGGGCTCCTCGATCCGTACGACGTAGCCCGTCGGGTGCGCGCCGACGTAGACCACCTCGGCCTCGTCGTGGTGGCGGACGATCTCCTCGCGCGACGGCACGTGCTGATCTCACCACGGGACGCCGAACGACGCGCAGCGCCGCGCCTGGCCGGCCTGGTGATCGACACCGTCACGGAACAGGAGAACGAGGCAGAAGAAGCGTGCAACCGACATCCGCTCCGGGGGTTCACCGGACCGGTCGCGGATACCCGCGGGTGCGGCTACCGCAGTGCTTCGCAGGCCGACTGGATGGCCGGGACCAGGACGCGGTAGCCCGTCCCGTTGAGGTGGAGCCCGTCCTCCGCAAAGGCCTTCGCGCCCAGGGTCTCGAGCAGGAGGTCCGTACCCACCACGTGGCCGCCGACGTCCTCGCACAGCGCGATCGCAGCCAGCCGGTAGTCGTCGATCACGGCGTTCGTGCGGTCGCGCGCCCCTGTCAGCCGTTCCTCGACGACTCCCGGTGGTGCGACGAACACCCAGCCCTGCGGCGAATGCGACGTCATGAGCGTGGAGAGCGCCTGCACGTACTCGGCCACGGGGACCTGCTTCCACGGTGCAGCGTCGTTCGTGCCCACCGACACGACCACGCAGTCCGAGGCGCCCACGCCGGCGCCATCGGCCTGCCGCAGCAGGTCAAGCGAGGTGGCGCCGCCCCGGGCTGCGTTGCGGACGTCGCCGGCGAATCCGCGGAGCTCCCGGCGCAGCCGAGCCAAGTGGCTGTCCCCGATGAACACCGTCTGCACGGAGGCCACCGTAGAAGAAGGCCGCACAGCGTGCCTGTGGCCCCGCCGTCGTGGGGACTGGCGGGGTGTGGGGCGGGGTCATGGTCGGCCTGGCTCAGCGTTGGTCGAGGAGGGTGCCCTGCCGGGTGGGTCAGCGTCCCCGTTGGTCGAGGAGGGCGCCCTGGCGCCCGTCACGAGACCCGGCCCATCGAGCGGGCGGCTTCCGTGTTGGTCGCGGAGGTAGCGGTGTCCGTGCGGGCTGGTCCACTCGAACACGCCCGGGGCGACCATGGCGTACGTCCAGGCGGAGTGGGTCTTGAGCCGGTGATGGAACCGGCAGAGCGCGGCGAGGTTGGAGGTGGTCGTGGGTCCGGGTTGGTCGCGGCCTTCGGCTTCGGCGTCGTGGTCGTACTCGATGATGTGGTCGACGTCCGCCCTGCGGGCGGGCCGGGCGCACCACGGGTAGACGCACGTGCGATCGCGGAGCACGATCTGCTCGCGCAGCCATTGGGGGATCTCGTAGCCCGGCGCACTCAGCTCGATGTTGAGGTCGATGACCGGCTTGACGGTCACCTTGGTGTGGGTGTCGGCGCACCAGCCCTGGACCTGCTCGAGCAGGACCAGGCGTTGCCCTTCTTCCATCCGGCCGGTCGGGCCGAAGACCGTCGTCTGACCGACGGTGGTGGCGTCGAAGTGGGCGTGGATCACGACCTGTCGGGCGGCCGGGAGCTTGGTCGGGTCCGCCCCGATGCCGGCGAGGTCGAACGCGGTCTGGGCGCGGGCGAGGTTGCCGAGCGCCTTGGACCGGCGGACGTCGAGGGATTCGGTCGAGCCGAGCGCCTTCTGTACCGCTGCGTCCTGAGCCACCGCGTGGCCCAGGTCGAAGGCGTCGGCGATGCCGAGCACGGCGTCGAAGTGCATCGTGCCGCCGAAGTCGACGTCCTCGTCGTTCAAGGTGGCGTGGCGGGGGTCGATGTAGAGGTGGCCGTCCTCCGGGTCAGCGGTGGGGTCCGGGGCGGCGAGGTCGTAGCGCTTGATGGTCTCCGCGACGAGCCGGTCCAGCTGGGCGGGACCGATCCGTCCGGCGACCGCGGCGACCTGCGCGTCCACGTACCCCGCTGCCTCCATGGTCAGGGCCGGGACGGTGTGGATCGTGGCCTCCGCGACGGACCGGGCCTTCCACGCCGGGACGGCACCGGACTGGACTTGTGCCCACAGGCGCGGGAGACGGTGGCGCAGCTCCAATGCCTGGCCGGTGAGCTTCTTCGCCGACGTGGTCGACATCCCGAGCACGGCGCCGAGCTCGGCGATGCAGAACTCCGCGACCAGGGGTGCACCCTCGCCGGCGATGGGTTCCTCGTGCTCACACCCCGGCACGGTGAACGTCGCGGCGTGGTGGATCGACCCGGGCGGGTGGAGGTCGGCCCATCGGGCGGCGAGGTCGAGGAGGTCGGCCGCGGCACGGTTCTCAGTGGCCCTGCGATCACGAGCGAGCGCGAGCAGCGCGGAGGCGGAGCGGCCGTCGTCTCCGACCCCCTCCGCATCCCGCTTCTGTCCCTCGCTCATGTGTTCGATTCTACGGAAGACCACCGACACTCGAGGCGCCGAAAGGAATCCGTGGAGGGGCCTTGCAGACAGGTCTCGATACGCCTCGCTCGTCCCTCGCTCAGCTACTTGACCACATGTGGCTGGGGGGTCTCGTGACGGGACTTCGTCCCTCCTCGACCATTGGAGGTGACGGGACTTCGTCCCTCCTCGACCGGCGGGGGTGACGGGACTTCGTCCCTCCTCGACCAACGGAGGTGACGGGACCTCGTGCCTCGCTCGGCTACTCGACCACCGGTTGCTGGCGGGTCTCGTGACGGGACTTCGTCCCTCCTCGACCAACGGAGGTGACGGGACTTCGTCCCTCCTCGACCAACGGAGGTGACGGGACTTCGTCCCTCCTCGACCAACGGGGGTGACGGGACTTCCTCCCTCCTTGACCAGCGGAGGTGCGCCGGCGGCGACGGGCACGTCGCGCTCCACCTCGAGAGCTCGGAGGGAGTGGAGGTCGAGGTGGTCGCCGGCGAGTGACGCCCGGAGGGGTGGTCGCGCGCGACGGTCCGCGGGTCTAGGTTGACGGTGGCCCAACTGAATCTCGCCCCGACTCTCGGGAGGTACGCGTGTCGTCCGACACCCTGATCGACGCATCCTGGCTGGACTACCTGCTGGTCGCGATCTACTTCGGCTTCGTCCTCGGCATCGGCGTGATGGCGCGTCGCTCGGTGTCCGACTCGATCGACTTCTTCCTGTCGGGCCGCTCGCTCCCCGCGTGGGTGACCGGCCTGGCGTTCATCTCGGCCAACCTCGGTGCCGTCGAGATCATGGGCATGTCCGCCAACGGGGCGGAGATCGGGCTGTCGACCTTCCACTACTTCTGGGTCGGTGCCGTGCCGGCGATGCTGTTCCTCGGCGTCGTGATGATGCCGTTCTACTACGGCTCCAAGGTCCGCTCGGTGCCCGAGTTCATGTTCAAGCGGTTCGGCACTGGTGCCCACCTGGTCAACGCGATCAGCTTCGCCGTCGCGCAGCTGCTGATCGCGGGCGTCAACCTCGCGCTGCTCGCCGGCATCGTGCACGCCCTGCTGGGCTGGCCCATCTGGGTCGCGCTGATCGTGGCCGGCGCTGTCGTGCTGTCGTACATCACGCTCGGCGGCCTGAGTGCCGCCATCTACAACGAGGTGCTGCAGTTCTTCGTCATCGTCGCCTCGCTGCTGCCGCTGACGCTGATCGGCCTGCACCGCGTCGGCGGCTGGGACGGCCTCACCGACAAGATCACCGCCGCCTCGGAGAGCGCGGCATCCGCGTCCGAGGCGCCCCCGGCGGGGCAGCAGCTCAATGCCTGGCCGGGTGAGGCGCTGTCCGGCTTCGACTCCCCGCTCCTGTCGGTCATCGGCATCGTCTTCGGTCTCGGCTTCGTGCTGTCCTTCGGCTACTGGACGACGAACTTCGTCGAGGTGCAGCGCGCGATGGCGTCCGACTCGATCTCGGCCGCGCGCAAGACACCGATCATCGGGGCCTTCCCCAAGATGTTCGTCCCGTTCATCGTGATCGTGCCCGGCATGGTCTCCGCCGTCCTGGTGACGGAGATGATCGACCTCAAGAACGGCGGCACGCCAGAGGGCGGCGCCTCGGGGGACGGGGTCGCCTACAACGACGCGCTTCTTCTCCTCATGCGCGACGTGCTGCCCAACGGCCTGCTCGGCCTGGCGATCGCCGGTCTGCTCGCGGCGTTCATGGCCGGCATGGCGGCCAACATCTCGGCGTTCAACACGGTCTTCTCCTACGACCTGTGGCAGCGCTACATCCGCAAGGACCACACCGACGACTACTACCTGCGCATCGGTCGGCTCGCCACTGTCGGGGCCACGGTCATCGCCATCTTCACCGCCCAGATCGCGATGGGCTACGACAACGTCATGAACTACCTGCAGACGCTGTTCGGGTTCTTCAACGCGCCGCTCTTCGCGACGTTCATCCTCGGCATGTTCTGGAAGCGGATGACCCCGACGGCTGGCTGGGTGGGTCTGGTGGCAGGCACGCTGTCGGCGATCGCGGTGGACCGCACCGCGGCGGCCGGCGTCTTCGAGCTGTCCGGGCAGGGAGTGGCGTTCCTCGCGGCGTCGGTCGCCTTCGTGGTCGACATCGTGCTCAGCATCGTGGTGTCCCTCGTGACCAAGCCCAAGCCGGCCTCCGAGCTGCGCGGACTGGTCTACTCCGAGACGCCGCGCGAGGACCGCACCGACCCGAACGAGGCAGCCATGCCGTGGTACCAGCGCACGCTCCCGCTCGCCGGCATCGCCCTCGCGATGGTCATCGCCCTCAACTTCGCCTTCTGAGAGAGGAGTCACCATGTCTCACACGACTGCCACGGACGACACCGCCGGCAAGCCCCACAAGGCAGGGCTCTTCGACATCCGCAACATCATCGGCGCCCTGATGGCGATCTACGGCGTGATCCTCACCCTCGCCGGGCTGCTCGGCGAGCACGAGCCCGAGAAGACCGGCGGCGTCAACGCCAACCTGTGGACCGGCCTCGCCCTCATCGCCGTCGCCGCGGTCTTCATCGGCTGGGCCCGGCTGCGGCCGATCGTCGTCCCCGCCGACATCGACCGGCCGGACGACGACCCGACCCGTCCGGCGCCGCAGCGCAAGCGCCCGCCCGCCCACTGACCTGACCCACCACCGGCACCCAGCGGTCTAGTGTCCCTGCATGGACAGCCGCTCGCCGAGCCTCGACGACCTCGTCGGTGGGATCACCGCTGAGCTCGACGAGCGCCTGGCGGAGGCCGACGCCGACCTGGCCCGCCACTACCCGGGCGCCCGACCGGGCCGCCAGCCGGTGCACACCGTCTACGTCCCGGCCGACCGCTTCCATGCCGGCCTCGTGCGTGAGTACGCCGACGCCGCGCTCGCCGCTGTCACCGAGCACGAGGCGGTGCTGCTCGACCTGGTCGGCGGCGACCGCGACCTGCTCGACCGGGTCCGCGCGAAGCTCGCCGCCGAGCCGGTCGAGGACCTGCGCATCGACCTGGAGGACGGCTACGGCACCCGCCCCGACGACGAGGAGGACCGCGACGTCGTACGCGCTGCCGGGGAGCTGCGCACCGCGCTGGACCACGGCACGGCGCCGCCCGGCACCGGCATCCGCTTCAAGAGCCTCGAGGCCCCCACCCGGCGCCGCGGGGTGCGCACCCTCGCCCTCTTCCTCGAGCGCCTGGCCCGGGACGGAGGGCTGCCCACCGGCTTCGTGGTGACCCTACCGAAGGTGACGGCGGTGGAGCAGGTGGAGGCGCTCGTCCACGCCGCCGAGCGCCTCGAGGCCGCGCTGGGCCTGGGCGACCGGGCACTCGCGTTCGAGATCCAGGTGGAGACCCCGCAGTCGATCCTCGGCCCCGACGGCACCGCGCTGGTCGCGCGGATGGTGCACGCGTCGGACGGCCGGTGCACCGGCCTGCACTACGGCACCTACGACTACAGCGCCTACTGCGGCGTCGCCGCCGCCCAGCAGAGCCTCGAGCATCCCGTCGCCGACCACGCGAAGGCGGTCATGCAGGCCGCTGCCGCGGGCACGGGCGTCCGCCTCTCCGACGGGTCCACCAACGTGCTGCCCGTCGGCGGACCCGACGAGGTGCGGGCCGCCTGGGCCAACCACCTCCGCCTGGTACGCCGCTCGCTCGAGCGCGGCTACTACCAGGGCTGGGACCTGCACCCCGCCCAGCTGCCGACGCGGTTCGCGGCCACGTTCGGCTTCTACCGCGACGACTGGGTGGCCGCCGCGCAGCGGCTGCACACCTACGTCGGGCGCCGGGAGTCCGGCGTGCTCGACGAGCCCGCGACCGCGCGGGCACTCGCCGACTTCCTGCTGCGCGGCCTCGACTGCGGGGCGTTGACGGCGGCGGAGGTCGACGAGGCGACCGGGCTCGACACGCGGGCCCTCGAGTCACTGGCGCACCGCGCCGGGGGAGAGGCAGGCTGAGCCGATGGGGATCGTCCTGGGGCCGAACCGGTACGGCAAGGCGGAGACGCGCGTGGTCCGGATCGTGCGCGACACCCCGCGCCACGAGATCCGCGACCTCACCGTCTCCACGTCCCTGCGCGGTGACTTCGCAGCGGCGCACACCCGCGGCGACCAGTCGCACGTGCTGCCCACCGACACCCAGAAGAACACCGCGTTCGCCTATGCGAAGAAGCACGGCATCAGCTCGCCCGAGGACTACGCGATCGCCCTCGGTGCCCGGCTGCTCGAGGCCACTCCGGCCGCGGAAGGCGCGCTCGTTCAGGTCGAGGAGCACGCCTGGGACCGCATCGAGGTCGACGGGCAGGGCCACGACCACGCGTTCGTACGCCGTGGTGGCGAGGTCCGCACTGCTCGGGTCGACGTGACGCGCGGGCGCACCGAGGTCGCCGCCGGCGTCGAGGACCTCGTCGTCCTGAAGTCGACGGGCTCGGAGTTCAAGGGCTTCCTGCGCGACGACTACACGACGCTCCCCGATGCCGACGACCGCATCCTCGCCACCGCCCTCCGGGCCGAGTGGCACTACCGCGACGGCGCCCTGGACGTCGACTGGAACGTCGACTGGAACGCGACCTACGACGCCGTGCGCGCGCTGCTGCTCGCCACCTTCGCGACGACCTACAGCCACGCCCTCCAGGAGACCCTCTACGCGATGGGCCGTGCCGTCCTCGAGACGTACGACGAGATCGATCGGGTCAGCATGACGGCCCCCAACAAGCACCACTTCCTCGTCGACCTGCAGCCCTTCGGGCTCGACAACCCGGGCGAGGTGTTCATCGCCGCGGACCGCCCCTACGGCCTGATCGAGGCGACGGTCCTGCGCGACGACGAGGACCGATGAGCGGCACGCGGTCCGCCCTGGCGGCGTTCAACGAACTGCCCGCGGACGAGGCGCGGGCGCGCCTGCTGGTCTGCCTCGACGCACCACGGTGGGCCGAGGCAGTCACGGTCGCCCGCCCCTACGCCGACCTCGGCGAGCTCGAGGACGCGATGGTCGCCGCCGCGGCCGTGATCACCGACGACGAGCTCGAGCAGGCACTGGCCCGGCACCCACGCATCGGTGAGCGCGCCGACGCGGCACAGCACGACGCCGAGCACTCGACGCGCGAGCAGGCGGGCGTCGACCGCGGCGACGCCGACGTCGTACGCGCGCTCGCGGAGGGCAACCGGGCCTACGAGGAGCGCTTCGGCCGGGTCTTCATCGTCCGGGCGGCCGGGCGCAGTGGTCCGGAGATCCTGGAGCACCTCCAGCACCGGCTGGAGAACTCCGACGAGCTCGAGCGGGCCGCGACGATCGACCAGCTGACCCAGATCGCCGTGCTGCGGATGAAGGAGGCGTTGTCCTGATGGCGTCGTTGAGCACCCACGTCCTCGACGTGTCCACCGGCCGCCCGGCATCGGGCCTGCGCGTCACGCTCGAGTCCGCCGACGGCACCCTCCTCGCCGAGGGGGTCACCGACGCCGACGGGCGGGTCGGCGACCTCGCCGCAGACCTGGTCGCCGGGGACCACGTCCTGCGCTTCGGCACCGGCGCGTGGTTCGCCGACCAGGGCGTGCCCGCCTTCTACCCCGCGGTCGTGGTCACCTTCGCCGTTAGCGACGACGAGCACTACCACGTGCCGCTGCTGCTGAGCCCGTTCGGCTACTCGACCTACCGGGGCAGCTGAGGGTGCCGGCCGAGGTCCTGCTGCGCGCCACCCGCGCGGTCGTCGGTGGCGCCGAGGTCGCCTGCTCGGTACGCGTCCGCGACGGCATCGTCGTCGCCCTCGAGGCGTACGACGACTCGGCGGGGGAGGCCGAGGTCGTCGAGCTCGCGCCCGACGAGGTGCTGCTCCCCGGACTGGTCGACACCCACGTGCACGTCAACGAGCCCGGCCGCACCGAGTGGGAGGGCTTCGCCAGCGCCACCCGTGCCGCGGCCGCCGGCGGCGTCACCACGATCGTCGACATGCCGCTCAACAGCATCCCGCCCACCACGACCGTCGCCGCGCTCGACCTCAAGCGGGCGGCGGCGCGCGGCCAGGCCTGGGTCGACGTCGGCTTCTGGGGTGGCGCGGTCGTGGGCGCCGAGCTGGAGGGGCTGCACGAGGCCGGTGTTTTCGGCTTCAAGTGCTTCCTGCTCGACTCGGGAGTCGAGGAGTTCGGCTGGCTCGAGTTCGACCAGCTCGTCGACGCGATGGAGGTCACCGCGAGGCTGGACTCCCTGATGCTGGTCCACGCGGAGGACGACGACCTGATCGAGCAGCACGTCCACGGGCGTGCCTACGACGGATTCTTGGCGTCGCGACCCAAGGCTGCCGAGAACTCCGCCATCGGGCTGGTGATCGATGCCGCCCGGAGGACGGGTGGCCGCGCGCACGTGGTGCACCTAAGCAGTTCGGAGGCCGTCCCGGCGCTGCGCGAGGCGCGCGCGGGCGGCGTCGACGTGAGCGTGGAGACCTGTCCGCACTACCTCGTCTTCGAGGCCGGCTCGATCCCCGACGGCGCGACCGAGCTCAAGTGCTGCCCGCCGATCCGCGACGCCGGCAACCGCGACGCCCTCTGGGCGGCGCTCGCCGCGGGCGACATCGACCTGGTGGTCAGCGACCACTCGCCGTGCACCGCCGACCTCAAGCGCCGGGACTCCGGCGACTTCGCCGAGGCGTGGGGCGGCATCGCCTCCCTCCAGCTCGGGCTGCCCGCCGTGTGGACCGCGGCGCGCGAGCGCGGGCTGCCGCTGACCGACGTGGTGCGCTGGATGTCGACCGCGCCGGCCCGCCGGGTCGGGCTGGTCGGCAAGGGCGACATCACGGTCGGCGCCGACGCCGACTTCTGCGTCTTCGCCCCCGACGAGCCGTGGACCGTCGACGTCGCGCGGCTGCACCACAAGAACCCCGTCTCGCCCTACTCCGGGCGTACGCTCGCCGGCACCGTGCGCGAGACCTGGTTGCACGGCGCACCGATCGACCTGGCTGCCGACCCGCGGGGCCGGCTGCTGAGCAGGGAAGGGGCGACGCCATGAGCGAGCGCAGCGAGCTCATCATTCGACACAGTGCGACATGTGCCTCATGCGCGCACGGAGCGAAGCGAGTACGTGCATGAGCTACTGGGTGCCGCAGGGTGGCCTGCCGGGGCAGACCGAGCTGACCACGGGTGAGTCGGGCCGCGCGGTCTTCACCGAGGCCTACGCCGTGCTCCCGCGCGGCACCATGCGCGACATCGTCACCAGCCGGCTGCCGCACTGGGACGACACCCGCCTGTGGGTGATCGCCCGTCCGCTGTCCGGCTTCGCCGAGACCTTCTCCTGGTACGTCGTCGAGGTCGCGCCCGGCGGCGGGTCCGACCGGCCCGACGACGACCCCGAGGCGGAGGCCGTGCTGCTCGTCGTCGGGGGTACGGCGTCCCTGACGCTGGCAGGCGTGGAGCACCGGGTCGGCCCGGGCGGCTACGCCTTCGTCCCGCCGGGCACCGACTGGTCGCTGCGCAACCACGCCGACGAGCCGATGACGTTCCACTGGATCCGCAAGGCCTACGAGCGGGTCGACGGCGTCGCCGTGCCGGACGCGTTCGTGGTGCACGAGGACGACGTGGCGATCGAGCCGATGCCCGGCACCGACGGCGCATGGGGCACGCAACGCTTCGTCGACCCCCTCGACGTACGCCACGACATGCACGTCAACATCGTCACCTTCGAGCCCGGCGGGGCCATCCCGTTCCCGGAGACCCACGTGATGGAGCACGGGCTCTACGTCCTGGAGGGCAAGGCGGTCTACCTCCTCAACAAGGACTGGGTCGAGGTGCAGGCGGGCGACTTCATGTGGCTGCGCGCCTTCTGCCCGCAGGCCTGCTACGCCGGCGGCCCCGGCCGCTTCCGCTACCTGCTCTACAAGGACGTCAACCGCCACCCGCGGCTCCGCCTCTAGCTCTTCAGCAGTGTGACCCGCGTCACGTACGATGGGTGGTGGCAGGTCGTCGTTCGGCATGGACAACCGGCGGCCCGTGACTCCCTGAACCATGCACGGAGGGGAGCGCCGTGCCCGAACCGCAGGTCACCGTCAACGGGCAGGCGCGCCCGCTCGCCGGGGTGCCCGTCCACACCAACGTCCTCGACCTCCTGCGCGGCCTCGGCCTGACCGGGGCCAAGGAGGGCTGCGCCGAGGGGGAGTGCGGCGCCTGCGCGGTGCTGGTGGCGCGACCCGACGGCGCCGGCACCCGGTGGACGCCGGTCAACGCCTGCCTGGTGCCCGCGGCCGCGCTCGACGGCCAGGAGGTCGTCACCGCCGAGGGGCTCGGCAGCCCGGGCAACCTGCACCCGGTGCAGGCCGAGCTCGCGGTGCGGGGCGGCTCGCAGTGCGGCTACTGCACGCCCGGCTTCGTGTGCTCGATGGCCGCCGAGTACTACCGGGCCGACCGGGCGTCGCTCGCTGATCCGGACGCCGGCCCCGACCCCGAGCACGGTCCCAACGGCTTCGACCTCCACGCGATCGGCGGCAACCTCTGCCGCTGCACCGGCTACCGCCCGATCCGCGACGCCGCGTGGGCGCTGGGTGCGCCCGTCCCCGGCGACCCCCTCGCCGAGCGGCAGTCGGGCCCCGCGCCGGCACCCGTCGCGACCCGCCTCGACGGCTTCGCGCGGCCGGCCGACCTGGCGGAGGCGCTGTCCCTGCTCGCCGAGCACCCCGACGCGACGGTCGTCGCCGGCTCCACCGACTGGGGCGTGGAGGCCAACCTGCGCGGCCGCCGGGCGGCGTACGTCGTCGCGGTCGACCGGGTGCCCGAGCTGCGCGGCCTCTCCACAGACGGGCCCGACGGCCCCGGCGGCGCCTTGGAGATCGGTGCGGCGCTGACGCTGAGCGAGGTCGAGCGCGGCCTCGGTGACTCCGTGCCGCTGCTCGCGCAGGTCTGGCCGCTCTTCGCCTCACGGCTGATCCGCAACAGCGCCACGATCGGCGGCAACCTGGCCACCGCGTCGCCGATCGGCGACCTGGCGCCGGCCCTGCTGGCGCTCGAGGCGCGCCTCGTGCTCGCCTCCGCCGACGGCGACCGCGAGGTGCCGCTGGCCGCGTTCTTCACCGGCTACCGCACGACGGTCCTCCGTCCCGGTGAGCTCGTCCGGAGCGTCCGGGTGCCGACGCCGCTCGCCCGGCTGACGACGTTCCGCAAGGTCGCGAAGCGGCGCTACGACGACATCTCCAGCGTGGCCGTCGGGGCCGCCTTCGACGTGGTCGACGGCACGGTGGTCCGGGCCCGCATCGGCCTCGGCGGCGTCGCGGCCACGCCCCTGCGCGCGCTGCGGACCGAGGCGGTCCTCGAGGGCCGGGCGTGGGGCGAGGAGACCGTCGAGGAGGCCGCGACGGTGCTGGCCTCCGAGGGCACGCCGATCGACGACCAGCGGGCGAGCGCGGCCTACCGCTCGGCGATGCTCGGCAACGCCCTCCGCGCGTGGTGGGCCGACCTGGCCGGGCAGGAGGTGGCGCGATGAGCGTCGGCCAGCCGCTGCCGCACGAGAGCGCGGACCTCCACGTCACCGGCCACGCGCTCTACACCGACGACCTGGTCCACCGGACCCCGCGCGTGCTGCACGCCCACCCCGTCTGCTCGCCGCACGCCCACGCCCGGGTCACCGGGCTCGACGTCGCCCCGGCCCTGGCGGTCGAGGGCGTCGTCCGGGTCCTGACCGCCGACGACGTGCCGGGGGTCAACGACGCGGGGGTCAAGAAGGACGAGCCGCTGTTCCCCGAGATCGTGATGTTCGTCGGCCACGCGGTGTGCTGGGTGCTGGGGGACACCCTGGAGGCCGCCCGCCTCGGCGCCGCCGCCGTGCGGGTCGACTACGAGCCGCTGCCCGCGATCGTCTCCCTCGCCGAGGCGATCGACGCCGGGAGCTTCCAGGGCGGCCGGCCCGTCATCGAGCGCGGCGACGTCGAGCAGGGCCTGGCCGGGGCGACCCACGTGTTCAGCGGGGTCACCGAGATGGCCGGGCAGGAGCACTTCTACCTCGAGACCCATGCCGCCCTCGCGCTGGTCGACGAGGCGGGCCAGGTGTTCGTGCAGAGCAGCACCCAGCACCCCACCGAGACCCAGGAGATCGTGGCGCACGTGCTGGGCCTGCACAGCCACCACGTCACCGTGCAGTGCCTGCGCATGGGCGGTGGCTTCGGCGGCAAGGAGATGCAGCCGCACGGCTTCGCGGCGGTCGCGGCCCTCGGCGCGACGCTCACCGGGCGACCGGTCCGGCTGCGCCTCACCCGCACCCAGGACATGACGATGACCGGCAAGCGGCACGGCTTCCATGCGCAGTGGCGGGTCGGCTTCGACGACGACGGCCGGCTGACGGCGCTGGAGGCGACGCTGACCTCCGACGGCGGCTGGAGCCTCGACCTCAGCGAGCCGGTCCTCGCCCGCGCCCTGTGCCACGTTGACAACGCCTACTGGATCCCGCACGTGCGCCTGCACGGCCGGGTGGCGCGCACGCACAAGACGTCGCAGACGGCGTTCCGTGGCTTCGGCGGACCCCAGGGCATGCTCGTCATCGAGGACGTCCTGGGTCGCTGCGCCCCACTGCTGGGCATCGAGCCGGGCGACCTGCGGGCCCGCAACTTCTACGTCGAGGGCCAGGCCACGCCCTACGGCCAGGTCGTACGCCACCCCGAACGCCTCGTCGCCGTGTGGGAGCAGGTGCTTGCCGACGGTGAGGTCGAGCGCCGGCGTCATGAGATCGCGGCGTTCAACGCCGCGCACCGCCACGTCAAGCGCGCCCTGGCGGTGACGCCGCTGAAGTTCGGGATCTCCTTCAACTTCACCGCGTTCAACCAGGCCGGTGCGCTGGTGCACGTCTACAAGGACGGCTCGGTGCTCATCAACCACGGCGGCACCGAGATGGGACAGGGCCTGCACACCAAGATGCTCCAGGTCGCCGCGACCACCCTCGGCGTCCCGCTGGAGCGGGTCCGGCTCGCGCCCACCCGCACCGACAAGGTGCCCAACACCTCCGCCACCGCCGCCAGCTCCAGCACCGACCTCAACGGCGGCGCGGTGAAGGACGCCTGCGAGCAGGTCCTGGCCCGGCTGCGCGAGGTCGACGCCGGCCGAGGGCTGGCGTGGCACGACCTGGTGCGGGAGGCGTACTTCGGGCGCGTGCAGCTGTGGGCGGCCGGCTTCTACCGGACCGAGGGCATCCACTGGGACTCCACCGCGATGCAGGGCCATCCGTTCAAGTACTTCGCCTACGGCGCCGCCGCCGCGGAGGTCGAGGTCGACGGCTTCACCGGCGCCCACCGGACCCGCCGCGTCGACATCGTCCACGATGTCGGCGACAGCCTCTCCCCGCTCGTCGACCTCGGACAGGTGGAAGGCGGGTTCGTCCAGGGGATGGGCTGGCTGACCCTCGAGGACCTGAGGTGGGACGAGTCCGACGGCGCCGGTCGCGGCCGGCTGACGACGCAGTCGGCCAGCACCTACAAGCTCCCCAGCCTGGGCGAGCTGCCCGACGAGCTCCACGTCGCGCTGCTCGAGCACGCCCACGAGGACGGTGTCGTGTACGGCTCCAAGGCGGTCGGCGAGCCGCCGCTGATGCTCGCGTTCGCGGTCCGCGAGGCGCTGCGCGAGGCGGCGGGGGCGTTCGGACCGGCCGGCGCGAGTGTCGAGCTCGCCTCGCCGGCCACCCCCGAGGCGGTGTTCTGGGCGGTGGAGCGGTCGCGGCGCGCGGCAGCCGACCACGTCGTCGAGGGCCTGCCGGGACGGGTGCCCGATCCGCCGGACCCGTCGGCGCCGCGCCTGCACCCCGAGTCCGAGCGGGCCGACAACACGGCGGGGAGGTCCTGAGGTGCACTGGCTCACGGCGGTCCAGGCCCTGCGCGACGCGCGCGAGTCGGGCGTGCTCGTCACCGTGGCCGAGGTGCGCGGCCACGCACCCCGTGACGCCGGCGCCAAGATGGTGGTCGCGGAGGGGCGGACGTGGGGGAGCGTGGGCGGCGGCAACCTCGAGGAGACGGCCGTCGCCCGCGCCCGCGCGATGCTGGCCACGGGCGTCGTCGAGCCCGCGCAGCTCACCCTCGGCCTGACCGACCGGGCGCGCACCGACCACGGGCGCCAGTGCTGCGGCGGCGAGGTGACGCTGCTGCTCGAGCCGCTGCCCGTCGTCCCCGCCGTCGCGATCTTCGGGGTCGGGCACGTGGGTCTCGAGCTGGCCCGCATCCTGGCCGGCCACGACCTCGACCTGCACCTCGTCGACTCCCGGGCCGACCAGCTCGGCACGGAACGTCTTGCGCCGGTCCGGGCCGGGGAGGCGCGCGTGCGGGTCCACCATGCGCCCGTCCCCGAGCTCGCGCTCGGCTCGGTGCCGCCGGGCACCCACGTGCTGGTGATGACGCACGACCACGCCGAGGACTTCGCCCTCTGCGACGCCGCGCTGCGGTGTGCCCACCTCGGCTCCATCGGGCTCATCGGGTCGGCCGCCAAGTGGGCGCGCTTCCGCACCGGCCTCGCGGTCGAGGGGCACGACGACGCGAGCGTCGAGCGCATCCGGTGCCCGATCGGGCTGCCCGGGCTGCCCGGCAAGGAGCCCGCCGCGATCGCGGTGTCCGTCGCCGCCGAGCTGGTCGGCCTGTTCGCCGCCGACCGCGTCCGGACCGGCCCTTGAGCGGCGCCGGGGTGCTCTACCGGGCCCGCGCCTTCGACACCCCCGACGACCCCTTCGACCCGGCGACCGCCGGTCCCGGCTTCCGCCACGACGACGACCTCGGCCTGCTCGTCTCGGACGACGGCGTCATCCGCGCCCGCGGCCCGTTCGCCACCGTGGCGGCCGCCCACCGCGACGCGGCCGTCATCGACCTGCGCGCGGGACTCCTCCTGCCGGGCCTGGTCGACACGCACGTCCACTTCCCCCAGGTCCGGGTGATCGGGGCGCTCGGCATGCCGCTGCTGGAGTGGCTCGACCGCTGCGCGCTGCCCGAGGAGCAGCACCTCGCCTCACCGTCGTACGCCGCCACGATCGCCGGCGAGTTCGTCGCCGGCCTGGTCTCGGCAGGGACGACCACGTCGCTGGTCTTCGGCTCGCACTTCGCTCCTGCGGTCGACGCGCTGTTCGCCGAGGCGGAGCGCTACGGCCTGCGGATGACCAGCGGACTGGTGGTGAGCGACCGGATGCTGCCCGACCCGCTCCTCACCACGCCGCAGCGGGCCTACGACGAGGCGCTCGCGCTGGCCTCGCGCTGGCACGGGCGCGAGCGGCTGCGCTACGCCGTGACGCCCCGCTTCTCGCTGTCGGCCTCCGACCCGGTCCTGGCCGCCTGCCGGGCGGTGCTCGACGCGGTCGACGGCGCCTGCTTCACCTCCCACGTCAACGAGAACAACGCCGAGGTCGCCACCGTCGCGGGGCAGTTCCCCGACCGGGCGCACTACGTCGACACCTACGACCACCACGCGCTGCTGGGGTCGTTCGCCGTGCTGGCGCACAACGTGCACCCCACCGACCCCGAGCTCGCGGTGATGGCCGCGCGCGGGACGGCGGTCGCCTACTGCCCGACGAGCAACGCCGCGCTCGGGTCAGGGATGTTCCCGCTCACGCGCCACCTCGCGGCCGGGGTGCGGGTCGCGCTGGGCAGCGACGTCGGTGCGGGCACCGGGTTCTCGATCTTCAAGGAGGGCCTGCAGGCCTACTTCCTCCAGCACCTGATGGGGGACGAGGGGATGCCGCTCGGCGCCGGGCACCTGCTCCACCTGGCCACCGCTGCGGGAGCCGCCGCACTGGGCCTCGGCGACACCGTCGGCGACCTGTCCGAGGGCAAGCAGTTCGACGCCCTGCTGCTGCGCCCGCCCCCCGGCACGGCCCTCGACATCGGGCTGCGGCACGCCGACACCCCGGAGGCCGCGCTGGGCAAGGTCTTCGCGCTCGCCTCGGACGCCGACGTCGCCGACGTGTGGGTCGGCGGCGAGCAGATCGCGTCGGGCGGGTTCGTGCGGCCGGTCACTCCCCGCGCGCCAGCAGGACGTCGTACGCCCGCAGGGTGAGGAAGTCGGGGAAGTCCTCGCCGAGCGCGCAGTCGACGAACAGCCGCTTGGCTTCCTCGTCCAGGGCCGTGCCGGCTGCACCGAGCGCGGCGTGCTCCTCGACGACGATGCGCTCGACGAGCTCGCGGGTGACGGCCTCGCCGGTGTCGAGCCGGGCACCGTTGTAGACCCACTGCCACACCTGGGACCGGGAGATCTCCGCGGTGGCGGCGTCCTCCATGAGGTGGTCGATCGCGGCGGCGCCGTTGCCGGACAACCAGGCGTGGAGGTAGTGCATGCCGATGCGCACGTTGCCGCGCAGGCCGGCCTCGGTGCGAAGGCCGGCGGTGGCGGACACCGCGAGGAGGTCGTCGGCGGTCACCGAGACGTCGTCGCGCGCCACGTCGAGCTGGTTGTCCCGGCCGCCCAGCGCCTCGTCGAACACCTCGGCGCACAGCGGCACGAGGTCGGGGTGGGCCACCCACGAGCCGTCGAAGCCGGCGCGGGCCTCGCGGGTCTTGTCCTCGCGGACCTTGGTGAACGCGCGCTCGTTGACCTCCGGGTCACGCCGGCTCGGGATGAACGCCGCCATCCCGCCGAGGGCGAACGCGCCGCGGCGGTGGCAGGTCCGCACCAGCAGGTCGCTGTAGGCCTGCATCATCGGCGCGGCCATCGTCACCGCGTTGCGGTCGGGCAGCGTGAAGGCCCCGCCCGCGTCGCGGAAGTTCTTGATGATGCTGAACAGGTAGTCCCAGCGACCAGCGTTGAGGCCGGCGACGTGGTCGCGCAGCTCGAAGAGGATCTCGTCCATCTCGAACGCTGCGGTGATCGTCTCGATCAGCACGGTCGCGCGCACCGACCCGTGCGGGATCCCGAGCGTCGCCTCGGCGTGGGTGAACACCTCGTCCCAGAGCCGCGCCTCGAGGTGCGACTCCATCTTGGGCAGGTAGTAGTACGGCCCGCTGCCCGCCTCGAGCAGCGCCCGCGCGTTGTGGAAGGCGTGCAGCCCGAAGTCCGCCAGCGCGGCGACGACCGGGCGCCCGCCCCGCGTGAGGTGGGCCTCGTCGAAGTGCCAGCCGCGCGGCCGGGGCAGGACGACCGGCGCGGACGCCGGGTCGGCGACGGCGTACTCCTTGCCGTCGGGGGAGGTGAAGGTGAGCTGCCCGCGTACGGCGTCGTGGAGCGTGAGCTGGCCGCCCACGACGTTGCGCCAGTGCGGGGTGTTGGCGTCCTCGAGGTCGGCCAGCCACACGCGGGCGCCGGAGTTGAGCGCGTTGATCGCCATCTTCGGCTCGGTGGGACCGGTGATCTCGACGCGGCGGTCGAGCAGGTCGGCGGGCACCGGTGCGATCGTCCAGTCACCCGCACGCACGTCCGCGGTCTCGGGCAGGAAGCCGAGCGTGCCGGTGCGCGCGACCTGCTCGCGACGGGTGCGCCGGGCCGCCAGCAGCTCGTCGCGGCGGGCGTGGAAGCGGGCGTCGAGGTCGGCCACGAAGGCGAGCGCCTCGGGCGTGAGGACCTCCTCGGAGCGCGGCACGGACGGGGCTGCGACGACGAGGCCGGACATGCCGGTCACGATAGCCTCGAGGCGATGTCGCGCGCCCGCTTCCTCACCGCCGGGATCGCCCTCCTCGCACCCCTCCTGACGGCGTGCACCGGGGACGACCCGACCATCGCGCTGCTCGTCGCGGACCGCTCCGACAGCGCTTCACGGGCGGTCGACGTGCAGGCCTTCACCGACCGGGTCGAGGCGACCTGCGACGAGTGCCGCGTGACCGTGCACGACGCCGAGGGTGACGTCGAGACGCAGAAGAGCCAGGCCCGCCAGGCCGAGGCCGACGGCGTCGATGCGCTGGTGGTCGTCCCGGTCGACGCGGATGCGCTCGAGACGGTGGTCTCCAGCGACCTTCCCGTGGTCTCGCTGGGGGAGCTGGTCCCCGGCTCGGACCGCTTCGTGGGGCTGTCGGGCGGGGAGGTCCCTGTCCAGCGCGGGTCGGACGTCGAGGCCGCTCGCGAGGTCCTGATGGGCGAGGAGCGGTCGATGACCTACGTGCCCACCCGGGCGATGACCGAGCAGGCCGCCGACGTCGCCGTCGCCTTCCTGGCCGACACCGTGCCCGCCGGCGGCGAGGACGTCGACGGTGTCCGGACGTGGCTCCACGACGACGTCGAGGTCACCCTCGACACCCTCACCTCGGTGCTCGTCGCGGACGGCGCGATCACGCTCGACGACCTCTGCGCGGGCACGACGGCGAAGCGCTGCGTACGGTGGGGCCTGCGATGATCGAGATCCTCACTCCAGTCCAGGTCGACCGGGCCCGCCGCACGGGTGCGCTCGTGGCCGACATCCTCGAGGCGTTGCGCAGCCGCAGCCAGGTCGGCACCAACCTGCTCGACCTCGACCGCTGGACCGCCGAGATGATCGCGGCCGCCGGTGCCGAGTCCTGCTATGTCGACTACGCCCCGTCCTTCGGGCGCGGCCCGTTCGGCCACTACGTCTGCACCGCGGTCAACGACGCCGTCCTGCACGGCCGCCCGCGCGACCAGCGCCTCGCCGACGGGGACCTGCTGACCCTCGACCTGGCCGTGCGCCTCGACGGCGTCGCCGCGGACTCCGCGATCAGCTTCATCGTCGGCGAGAGCCGCCCCGCCGAGTCCGTCGAGCTGATCGAGGTGACCCAGCGCGCCCTGGCTGCCGGCATCGCGGCCGCCCGCCCAGGTGCCCGGATCGGCGACCTGTCGCACGCCATCGGCACCGTGCTCCACGAGGCCGGCTACCCGATCAACATGCAGTTCGGCGGCCACGGCATCGGTACGACGATGCACCAGGACCCGCACGTCTCCAACGACGGGCGACCCGGCCGGGGCTACCAGCTCCGACCGGGCCTCCTGCTCGCGCTCGAGCCGTGGATCATGGCCGACACCGCCGAGCTCGTCACCGACGAGGACGGATGGACGCTGCGCAGCGCCACCGGCTGTCGTACGGCCCACAGCGAGCACACCATCGCCATCACCGAGGACGGCGCGGAGGTGCTGACACTGCCGACCCCCTGACCCCGGCGGTCAGTGCACGGTCTCCAGCGGGGCCTCCGCCTCCGTCTCGGTGAGCGGGGTGTCGGCCGAGTCGAGCTTGCTCGGCCACCAGATCTTCCCGCCCAGGTCGAGGTTGAGGGCGGTGACCAGCACCGACCGGACGACCAGCGTGTCGAGCATGACGCCGAGCGCAACGGCCACGCCGAGCTCGGCCAGGAACACCAGCGGCAGCGAGCCCAGCACGAGGAACGTCGCGGCCAGCACGATCCCCGCCGAGGTGATCACGCCACCGGTGGAGGCCAGGGCGATCAGCGAGCCCTTGCGGGTGCCGTAGGTCGCGGTCTCCTCCCGGACCCGGGTCATCAGGAAGATGTTGTAGTCGATGCCCAGCGCCACGAGGAACACGAAGGCGAACAACGGGAACCCCGGGTCGGACCCGGCGAAGCCGAAGACGTACTCGAAGAGCAGCGCCGAGATGCCGAGGGCGGCCCCGAAGGACAGCACCACCGTGGCGATGAGGATCAACGGTGCGAGCACCGCGCGCAGCAGGCCGATCAGGATCAGCAGCACCACGGCGAGCACGAGCGGCATGATCACCCAGCTGTCCCGCTCGGAGGCGATCTTGGTGTCGAGGTAGAACGCGGCGCCACCGCCCACGACGGCGTCGGCACCCGACACCTCGTGGACCGCCTCACGGCTGGCCTCGACGATGTCGGCGGCCTTCGTGGAGGAGATGTCGGCCTCGACGGTGGCCTCGAACCAGACCCGGTCGTCGCTGACCGGCTGGACCTCGCCCGGCGTGCCGAGCCCGTCGATGCCCTGGAGCGACGCCGCGACGGCCTCGGCCCGGTCGGGGGCGGTGACCACCTGGATGGTGTTGGAGTTGTCGGCCAGACCGTGCTCGGCGAGCAGCTTCTGGCCCTTGATGGAGTCGAACTCCTTCGTGTAGGTGTCCTCGGTCGACAGGCCGGACGCGTCGAGCCGGAACAGGCCCAGGCAGGCAAGCAGCAGCAGGCCGGTCGTCGTCAGCCAGACCCGCCGCGGGCGGTGGGTGATCGCGCGGCCGACGCGCGCCCACAGGCCGTTGGCCGTCGGCTCGGCGCTGCGGTAGGTCGGGCGCTTGGGCCAGAAGATCCACCGGCCGCAGATCACCAGCAGCGCCGGCAGCAGCGTGATCATCACCAGCATCGTCACGGCGACACCGATGGCGAGGACCGGGCCGAGGCCGGCGGTCGAGTTGAGGTCGGCGAACGACAGGCACAGCATGCCGACCGCGACGGTCGCGGCGCTGGCGAAGATCGCGGGCGCCGCGCGGTGCAGGGCGAAGGCCATCGCCTCGTGGCGGTCCTCGTGGCGGCGCAGCTCTTCGCGGTAGCGGGCCACGAGCAACAGGGCGTAGTCCGTCCCCGCGCCGATGACCAGGATGCTCAGGATCGCCTGGCTCTGGCCGTTGACGGTGAGGTCGGCGTACTTGGCGAGGAGGTAGACCAGACCGGTGGCGATGAAGTTGGCCGACACCGCGCACAGGATCGGGAGCAACCACAGGATGGGGCTGCGGTAGGTGAGGAGCAGGATGACGATCACCACGGCGAGGGTGGCGAAGATCAGGTTGGTGTCGATGCCCTCGAAGGCCTCCGCGGAGTCGGCCGCCTGGCCGCCGTAGCCGGCGAGGTGGACCTCGCCGCCGTCCAGCGTGGCGATGTCCCGGATCTCCGCGGCGGCGTCCGGGATGTCGTTCCACCCGTTGGCGCCGAAGTTGAGCACGAAGTAGAGGTAGGCGACCTCGCTGTCCTCGGAGACCAGGGTCGGCACGGGTGCGCCCTGCGCCTCGGCGGCCTCGGCGGCGGCCGGGGTCAGCACGCCCTCGTCGGTGACACCGTCGAGCGCGGCGATCTCGGGGCCGTCCTCCTCCATCGCGGCGAGGTCGGCCTCGGTCAGCCCGCCGTCGCGGTGGTAGACCACGAGGGTGGGGATGTCGTTGGGGTCGACGGTCTCGGACAGCTCCTCGAGGACCTGGGTCGACTCGGCCGACTCGGGCAGCCACGAGGACGCCTCGTTGTTCTGGACCGAGGTGAGCTGGGCCGAGAAGACGGCCATGAAGCCGGTCAGGACCAGCACCGCCCCGAGAACGATCCACTTGGTCACGCGGCCGGTGAGCCTACCGGCGATCTGTCGATGCATGGGTCCAGTCGAACAGCACGGTCCGACATCCTGCATCGGTAAAAACCCTGAGGTCTAGACCGGGTGCTCCCCGGTCCGCACGCTCAGCGGGTCTGCAGCCGGAACGGGAGCCCGGCGTCCATCGACCTCCGCTGCGGCGCGACGGCGTACTCCATCGAGCCGTCCACGCCGAGCCGGACCACGGCCCACTCGCCGTCCTGGTAGGTCACCACGAGCACGTGCTCCGCGTCCTCCCACACCTCGTCGAAGTACGTCGCCGAGTGCTCGTTGCGGGCGTAGGTGAAGGTGCGGGCCACCGAGCCGTCGGCGGTCGCGAGGACGTCGAGCACCTTGGGGCCGAACCCGTCGGCGTAGGCCGGAGTGCCGAGGACGTGGCCGTTGTCGGGCGCGATGTCGGACAGCTGGTTGTCGCAGGTGCGCCACTTCACGCGCCAGCTGCGCATCATCGCGCTGCACGACCCGAAGTCGCTGGACGAGGTGATGCCGCCCATCCAGCGCCCACGACCGGTGGTGGCCAGGCGGACGTGCGGGACGCGGTCGACGATGCCGTGCGAGGACGTGTAGAACGCCCGGTGCGGCCCGTTCACGGCGATCGAGCAGCCGGTGCCCGGGTCGCCCTCGCCCTCCTTGCAGCTCTCGCCCGAGACGGTGACGGCGTGGGCGGTGCCCGTGATCGGGACAGGGTTGAAGCGGAGGACCCGGTCGCCGTCCTGGTCGATCGTCCGCACCTTGCCGGCGCGGCCCGCGAAGGCGACCACCTCGCCGAGGGGGGACACGGCGAGGCCGTAGCCGGTGCGCCACTCGCGTCGGCCCGGTGTGCCGTCGGCGGCGACCCAGCGCACCGTCGTCGGACGGTTGAGCGCCGTCTGCACGACGAAGCCCGACCCCATCGGCGCGAAGGCGACGACGTTGTTGGGCACGGGTGTCGTGGTTCCACCGGCGCCGTGGATGACCGTCCGGCCGGAACGGCGCTCGGTCCAGGCGATCGCCGGTGGCGCGCCCTGCGACAGGTCACGCACGTCGAACACGGTGCGCGGTGCCTTCGCGGGGGCCTCCGTGGCGGCCTGGGCGGTCACGGCCGGCGCGGACGGGACGAGGGCGGCGACGGTGAGCGTGGTGGCGGCCAGGACCGTGGCCCGGGAGAGGGTCTTCATGCTGAGGAGACGCCTCGTGCCCGGGGTTGGTTGCGTCAGCCGCCCGGAAACGCGGCCGGCACCTCGAGGGCCTCGGCGGCGAGCACCTCGCGCAACCGGTCCGGACGGTTGGTGATCAGGCCGTCCACGCCGATCCGCACCAGGTGCCGCTGTGTCGCCTCGTCGTCGACGACGTAGGGGATGACCGCCAGCCCGGCCGCGTGGGCGCGCCCGACCAGGTCGGCAGTGGCGAACGGCACGTACGCCGGGTCGTCCACGCCGGCCCGGAACGGGGAGCCGTGGATGGGGGAGATCGCGGTGAACCCCTCCGCCGCGGCCGTCCGGACGAAGTCGGCGTCGACCGCGAGCCCGTCGAACCAGGGCGACGGCGCGTCGGCGCCCGCCCTGAGGTACTTCGGCGAGACGAGGAGGTTGCGGGCCAGTGCCGGCTCTGCCTCACCGACGCGGGTCAGCACGCCCCAGTCGAAGCACTGGATGCTGGTGCGGTCGACGAGCCCGTCGATCCTCAGTGCCTCGACGACCTTCGCGACGAACGCCTCGCGCGTGGTCAGCCCCGCGGCGTCGAGAGCGTCGTACTTGATCTCGAGGTTGACCCGGACCGGGTCGGCGTCGCGCTCGGCGAGCAGCGCCGCGACCTGCCGCAGCAGCGGCATCGACGGGGGCAGGTCGGCGCGGGTGAGCTGCCGGATCCGCCGCGCATCGGCCAGCGCGGGGTCGTGCGCGACCACGACGTCGTCCTCGGCCGTGAGGTGCACGTCGAGCTCCAGCGTCGAGACGCCGAGCGCGAGGGCGCGGCCGAAGGCCTCCAGGGTGTTCTCGGGCCAGAGCCCGGCGCCACCGCGGTGCGCCTGCAGGTCGAAGAGCGTCACCCGTACAGTCTGTCGACCACGTCCGAGTACTTGGCGTTCACCACCCGCCGCTTGAGCTTGAGGGTCGGGGTGAGCTCCTCGGACTCGGCGGTCCACTCGGCCGGCAGCAGCTCCCACGCCTTGACCTGCTCGGGTCGGGAGAGCCGCTCGTTGGCGGCGTCGACCGCCGCCTGCGCCATCGCACGGATCTGGGGCTTCTGGGACAGGTCGGCCAGGTCGGTGAACTCGATGCCCATCTTGGCGGCCACCAGCGGCGCGATCTCGCCGTCCAGGGTGAGGATCGCGACGACGTAGGGCTGGTTGTCGCCGATCGCCATCGCGTGGCCGACGATCGGGGACTCCTTGAGGTAGTTCTCGATGTTGGACGGCGCGATGTTCTTGCCCGCCGAGGTGATGATCAGCTCCTTCTTGCGGTCCACGACCGAGTAGAAGCCGTCGTCGTCGACGGTGCCGATGTCGCCGGTGTGGATCCAGCCGTCGTCGTCGATCAGGGCACGGGTCGCGGACTCCTGGCGGTGGTAGCCCGGCGTGTTGACGGGGCCACGGCACAGGATCTCGTTGTCCTCGGCCAGGCGCACCTCGATCCCCGGGTTGGGCCGCCCGACGGTGCCGAGCTTGAAGTGGCCCGGGCCGTTGGAGGTGAAGGCGCCGGTCGTCTCGGTCATGCCGTAGACGTCGTACACGTGCAGGCCGAGGCCGCCCATGAACCGGGCGACCTCGAGCGGCATCGGGGCCGCCGCGCTGGCCGCCCACCTCACCTGGTCGAGGCCGAGCAGCAGCCGCAGGAAGCCCAGGATCGCGGTGTCGGCCTGCTGGTAGGCCTCCTCGACCTCCGGCGTCATCTCGTTGCCGTACTCGTGGGCCTGGGTCCAGGCCAGGCCGGCGGCCATCGCGTCGTGGACGAGCTTCTGGTTGGCGGGGTCCGGGTCCTCGGCGAGCTTGGCCGAGATGCCGGTCTTGATCTTCTCCCACACCCGGGGGACCCCGAAGAAGGCCGTCGGGTGGACCTCGCCGAGGGCGCCGAGCAGCCCGGCCGGGTCGGGGATCGCGTGCACGTGGTTGCCCAGGAACGGGGGACCGTACGTCGCCAGGATGCGCTCGGCGATGTGGGCGAGCGGCAGGTAGCTGATCGTGCGCTGCTGGCCGCGCAGCCCGGCCGCGTCGAGCGTGGAGACGGCCTCGTACATGACGTTGTGGTGGGTGAGCACGACGCCCTTGGGGTTGCCCGTGGTGCCCGAGGTGTAGAGGTAGGTCGCCGGCAGGTCGGGCGTGATCTGGTCCATCCGCGCCTCGACACCGGAGGTGTCGGTGCCCCGGGCGAGGAAGTCGTCCCAGGTCATGGCGCGCGGGTCGTCGACGCGGTCGGCGTCGGCGAACATCACGACGTGGCGGATCGAGCCGACCTCGGCCAGCGCGCGCTCCCAGCGCTGGTAGCGGTCGTGGTCCTCGAGGATCACCACGACCGGCTGGGACTCGCCGGCGATGAAGGCGACCTGGTCCTGGGCGAGGGTGTTGTAGATCGACATCGGCACCGCGGCGGCGGCCATCGACCCGTAGTCGGCGAGCGTGTGCGCCGTCCGGTTGGAGGCCATCAGGGCCACCGGGTCGCCCTTCTCGACGCCGAGGTCGATCAGCGCCGCGGCGACCTGCTGGGTGCGCTCCCACGTCTCGGCCCAGCTGATCGTGGACCACGTCTGGCCCTCGGGCACGTCGAACCGGTCGGAGAACGCGGGCTGGTCGCCGAACCGCTCGGCGGCCTGTCGGACGGTGGCCGGCATGTGCAGGCCGAGGATGCGCGCCTCGTACTCCTCGCGGGCTGCCGCGACCTCCGCAGGGATCTCGTGCGCCATCTCGTCGGCCATCTCCGGGCTCCTGCCTGTCTCGCACATGTCTCGGGCCATGTGGCGGGGGTCACATCATGGCGGCGACGCCCGCGGATGGCTAGGTCCGCCGCGCCCGGATGGACCACTCGTGCGGTACGCCGGACTGGCTAGGGTCGGGCACGTGTACAGCGACTACGCGAAGTGCTCCGTGTGCGGCTCCGAGGTCCGGCTGCGGCCCCACCCCGGCACGTCGGGCGCCGGCGCGGACGAGCCCGCCGGACCGTCGGACGGCGTCGTCGGGGGCGGCGACCCCACCGTCGACCTGCGCGAGTGCACCAACGCGGACTGCCCGACCCGGCAGCCGGGCGGGCCGGACGCCTGACCTTCTACGCCTACGCCCGTGGCGGGAGACGGTGCAGGGTGACGTCGTGGAGCGCGCCGTCGTGGGCGGTCACGGTCAGGTAGGTGCAGTGCGGCTGCCGCCGTCGGTCGGTGGGTGAGCCGGGGTTGAGCAGCCGGAGCCCGGACTCCGCGGTGGTGTCCCACGGGATGTGGCTGTGCCCGAACACCAGCACGTCGAGGTCGGGGAAGGCCTGTGCCATCCGCTCCTCGCGCCCCTTCGCCTGACCGGTCTCGTGCACCACGCCGATCCGGACGCCGTCGAGCTCGACCCGCGCGACCTCGGGCAGTCGCTCGCGCAGCACGCCGTGGTCGTTGTTGCCGTGGACCCCGACCAGGCGCTGCGACCGTGCCTCGAGCTCGTCGAGGAGGCGTACGTCGACCCAGTCGCCGGCGTGGATGACCACGTCGGCCTGCTCGACCGCCTGCCCCACCTCGGCCGGCAGGTCCCTGGCCCGCTTGGGCAGGTGGGTGTCGGCCAGCAGGAGCAGTCGGGTCGGCATGGGGCCAGTCAACTGCACGGCGGAGACGGACAGGGCCCGCGGTCGTCACGCGCGCACGTGCGGCGGTTCTTGCCCCTGTCCGCCCCGGGGGAGGGCCACATCCGCCGCACGTGCGCGTAGGTTCGAGGGCATGGCCACCGACGAGAACACGACCGACGACATCGTCGCCGAGTCGTCCCTCCAGCTCTGGGCAGCCGCCCAGACCGACTTCGACCCGTTCCAGGTGCCCTCGCAGGAGTGGCCCGCCGAGACGGTGCCGGTGCGCGACGCCGACATCGCGGTCGACACGCACCTGGACGTCGACGACGTCCGTGCCTCGCTCGACCGGCTCGACGGCGTGAAGGTCGTCGTCGGACGCGAGGCCGGCACGTGGAGCGTGCTCCGCACGATCCCCGAGGACGCGCCTCTCTAGGCGCGGGCGGAAGCCCGAGCACCTGGTCCGAGGAGCTCCCCGACCTGGCGGACGAGGAGGACCGACCCTTCCTCGGTACTAGGATCTCCTCACCGAGCAGGGGGGAAGTTGTGAAGGACAAGACCGGTCGGGGCGACGACACATCGCGACCTCGCAAGGCCGACAAGCACGACGAGCCCGATGTCACCGCGGACGCAGGGGAGCTGCCGCCCATCGTGGTCAAGCGCCCGCCCCGGCTGCGCAGCAAGCGGTCCGACGGCGACGACGACCGACGTGGCTGACGATGCGCCCGACGGGCTCGCAGAGTCGCGGGAGCTCGTCCGCGGAGCTGCGAAGTGGTTCGTGGCCGGGCTCGGGGCCATCGGTGTCGTCCTGGTCGCCGGCAGCCAGCTCTCCAGCATCGGCTCCCTGTCCGTGCACACCGCGCGGTTCTACGTCGCCCTGGCAGGCGTGGCTCTCGGCCTGCTCGCGATCCTGTGGGCGATGTGGCGAGTCGTCGACGTGCTGTCCCCACGCCAGTGGGCCTTCGAGGACCTCGTCGCCGAGTGGGACGCGGCCGGCGACAGGGCGGCCCCGCGCGGCCGGCCCGACCAGGCCCCGGTAGGACGCTACTTCCGCGCGCACGAGCTCTTCCTCGGAGGCTTCGAGTCGCCGCGTGCGATCCAGGAGCTGTGGGAGGTGTCTCCCCCCGATCGCGCCGGCTTCGACGATCTCGTCGACCTGATGGACGACCTGCTCGACAAGGCTGCGACCATCGACCTCCAGCATCGGTTCCGGCGGCTGCGTCTCCAGATCGCCATGGGTGTGCTGCTGGGCGCCGCGGGGATCCTGGGGTTCGCCTGGGCGGCCAATCCGGGGAGCCCGGACGACGCGCCACCGTCGCTGCGCAACGCGTCGCTGGTCGGTGTCGACTTCCATGGGGCCTCGCTCCGCAGCGTCGACCTCACTGGTGCCGACCTGACGGGCGCCGACCTCGCCGACACCGACCTCGCCGGTGCCGTCCTCACCGACGTGACCTGGGCGGACACGACCTGTCCCGACGGGACCAACAGCGACGCCCGCGGGACGCGCGCCCCCGACGGGTCGGTCACGGGCGGGACCTGCCTCGGCCACCTCGTCCCCTAGGCAGACGGCCCTACGCCGACCAGTGCACGGCTGGGGCCCACAGCGCCGGGACGTACGGCTCCGCAGCACGCTGGGCCAGCACGGCCTCGTGCAACGCGCGCGAGTAGTCGCCGTCATCGCGGCGCTCGACGATGACGTAGAAGTGCCGGCAGAGGCTGAGCTCGACGTCGTCGTCGATCGGCCAGAGCATCGAGACCACCTGCCCTGTCCCCGCCAGCTGGAAGGCCGAGGCGAGGTGGAGCGGGTGACCGGAGGGCCGTTGCCCCGGCGCTGCGGTTGAGCACGCGCCGAGGAAGGCGAGCTCCATCCTGCGCAGGTCGAGCCGACTGACGTCGACGGCCGTGAACGGTGCTGCGCGGTGGTCGCGCAGCAGCAGTGCCGACGTGTAGGGGCGGGCGGGGTCGAAGGATGCGTGGCAGGCGAAGTGCGCCCAGCGGGCACCGGGCAGCAGCTCGAGCATCGCCTCGCGAGTCGCCGTACGCGTCCCGGGGAGGCCCACGACTGCGGCCCGGTCGCCGAGGTGGTCGGCCAACCACTCCACCTCGTGGGAGGCACCCGGCAGGTCGTCGGCCCCGACCGTCACCGGCATCGCGACGAGGACCGTGTCCGCTCCTCCCGCCCCCGCGGGGGACTCCGGGGCCGGACCACGTCGCTCCCGGGTCGAGGCGAGGACGGTCACGCTGCTGGCGTACGTCGACACGACCCGGTCCATCACCGAGAGGCCATGCTCCTCTGCTGGGTGATGCCGCCCGACCGCGTGCCACGGCACGATCGCGAGCGCCCCGGCCGGCATCCACACGAGCCGCCGGAGGAGCGCGGGGTCATCCGGAGCGGGCACCAGCTGCTCCAGCGCGGTCAGCACCGGCTCTCCGACGTGGTCCCACAGCCAGGACAACGCGGTGAGGGTGCGGGCGTTCGCGGCCGTCGCGGCATCATCGGTCGCCGCGGACAGGAAGCCCTCGACCCCGGAGCTGAAGGCCGCGACGTTCTGTTCCACCTCGTCCGCCGGCATCGGCAGCTCCACCCAGGAGGGCTGGCCACCGACGAGCAGCACGACGTCGAGTCCCGCCTCGGACAGGCTGAGCAGGGCGACGCTGTGCGCCCGGACGCCGGCCAGGAGCTCCGCGGCCGGCCGGCTCGTCTGGAACGTCTCGAAGCCGTCCTGCCCGCGGATCTCGGCGAGCACCCGCACGGCGCGCTCCCACGCGGACCGGCGTGTGGATCGCTCGTCGCCGCCCGGCCCGGCCGACACGTGCTCTTCGGCCGGAGCCTGCCCGGCCGCGGCGAGGGCCTCCATGTACGCGGCAACTAGGTCGGGGCGTGCGGCGTGCAGACGCTCCAGGTCTCTCACCCGGGTGACGGCCTGGCTCGAGAGGGCGCCCTGCGCACGTTCGAAGAACTCCACTGCGGTGCCCGTCTCACCCGCGCGAAGCGCGGCCGCGAAGGCGCGTTGCCCGAACGCTCCGAGCCGCTTGAGCTGCCCCTCGCGGTCGCCACGCTCCAGCCAGGGCGGCGCCATGTCGTCGAGCACGTCGAACAACGCGCGGTACGCCCTCACCGCCTCGGCCCACGCTCCGCTCCGCTCCGCGACGTTGGCGAGCGCACGGTGCGCCTGCGCGACCTCGACGGCACTGGCCCGTTCGGTGGCCGCGGCACGCAGGAGCTCGAGGGCGTGCTCCCTCGCCCGGTCGTGGTCATGGTGTGGGCCCGCGATCACGGCGATCTCGGGGATGTCGGTGAGCTCGGCGAAGTGCAGCCATGCCGTCCCGGCCTCGACCAGGCCGCGGCAGCCGGCGTCGCCCAGCCCGGGGGAACGCTCCTCCAGCTCCTTCACCACCTCCGCCCAGCGCGTCAGGTCGTCGGCCGACAGGCCCCCGCCCTCGGTCCCGCGGAAGCGGTGGAGACTGCTCAGGTTGATCAGCTGGGCGATGTGGTCGTGGCGGGTCAGCCGGGCGTCGGCAGCCGCCACGACCCGGTCCTCGGTCGGGATCAGCCCCCGCCTGCACCGAACGGGTCAGCAGCGAGGCACGTACGCCGCGCGCGAAGACGCCCGCCTCCGACCCCTTGCTCGCCATCGCGATCGCCCGGTCCGCGTGCTCGAGGGCCATCGAGAGGTCCCGGCTCGAACCGTCGAGCCCGGCGCGGTTGCCGAGCGCCTGGGCGAGCTCCGCGAGGTCTCCCGCCAGCGCATCGTCAGGGTCGGTCCCGGCCTCCACAGAGCTCTGGAGCCCCTCGATCCCGGCGTGGAGATCGGCACGGTCGCCGAGGACGTCGAAGCGGATCAGGTGCGCGATCGCGCCGGTCGCCGAGGACGCGCGGTTGCCGTACCAGACCGCCAGGTCGAGGTCCTCGACGTGGCGGTGCGCCTCGAACCGTAATCGGTAGGTCGTGGCCAGCTCGAGATCGAGCGAGTGCGCCAGCTCCAGGAGCGCGACATCGCGGGGTCCGCTGAGTCCCTTCAGCAGGTCGTCCACCCTCTCGAGCTGGTGGAGGGAGAAGGCGAGACCGCCGGGATCGCCAGCGGTGGCCAGCGTCGTGCTCGCTCTGGCCAGTGCGAGCCGCGCCTCACCCACGACCGCCGGCAGCACCGAGGCCGCCGGGCCGTGGTCCTCGAGGAGGCCGGCCGCCTCGACGAGCAGCCTCCGATCACCGGCTGCGACAGCAGCCGCGCCCAGCACGGCCACCCGCGCGCCCAGCATCGTCGCTGATGCGCTCCCCGCGTCCGCCTCGGGGGGCACCGCGTCCTGGACCAGCCTGGTCGCCTCGTCGAGCAGCGAGGCGTCTGCGTCCCTGTCGAAGGTCTCCACGAGCGCGAGGGCCAGCCGCGCATGAGCCTGTACCAGGTCGGCACCCCGGGTGTTCGCGACCAGCACGCGGGCGATCCGCACCCGTTCGTCGAGGGTCTCGCGACGGCCACCGGGGTAGGCCCGAAGGGTCATCAGGTCGAGGAGGCGCAGCCCGCTGGTCGTCCATGCACCCTCGCGCGCCGCGACGAGGGGAGCCAGGGTGGCCGCCTCGCGCCTCACGCCTTCCTGGGCGTCCCAGGACGCCGCGTAGTCGTCGAGCTGGGCAACGATGTCCTCCAGGTCGCCCACGAGGTCGTCGTCCCCCAGCAGGTCGCGGGCGCGTTGGGCCACCCAGCGACAACGCGTCGCGTCCTCGGCGTCGTGGCGCCGGGCGTAGCGCGTGGCGAGCGACTGGCAGGCGAGGAGGGCGAGCGGCGCGAGCACGTTGCTCTGTCCGGCGAGGCTCAGTCCCTCCAGCGAGGCGCCCACTGCGCGGTCGAGGTCCTCGGTCTCGGACGCGAGGTGCCACCGCGCCCACGACAGCCGCGCGAGGCTCATCAGGGGCAGCACCCGGAACCGGTAGTCCTCGGGCAGGGTCTCGAGCACGCGTTTGCACAGGGCCAGCCCCTCCACCAGCGAGTCCGCGTCGCCCAGGTCGGACTTGATCGTGGCTGCCATGGCGATGTTGGACAGGATGATCTGTCCGCCCGGCACGCCGAGGCCACCGAGCCGCACGGCCTCCTCGAGCAGCTCCAGGCTGGTGTCGGCGTCGGTGGGGTCCTGCAGCAGCTGGGCGCGCACGAGCAGCGCCGAGGCGTAGTTGGCCAGGTACACCACGCTCGGGCTGCCGTCGCGGCGCTCAGACTCGACGACCGCCCTGCGGTGCAGGTCGATGCCGCGGTCCAGCTCGCCGACCGGCAGGACGCGGTGCCCCGCGAGGTGCCGGATCGCCATGCCCGCGATGTTGGCCGACTCGGGCCACTGCGGGTCGTCGGGGGAGAGGTCGGCGAGGGCCGCCTCAGCCTCCTGACGGGCCTCCTGCAGGTCGGCCAGCACGCCCCGCTGGCTGCCCCGCATCCGCAGCATCTTCGACAACCGCGAGCGATACGCCGGGTCGTCCGGGAGGAGGCGATGGGCGCCCCGGGCGTCCACCAGCGCGCGGTCGAGCAGGTCCGGCGGCCCGGCCACCTCGAAGAGGTACAGCTCGCAGTCGGCCAGTCGTCCCAGGGCCGCGGCGTACGTGGTGACGGACGGCCAGTCCGGACGGGAGAGCGCCGCGCGCAGCGCCGTGACCGCCTTCCGTGTGCCGTCGACGTCCAGGTCGCGCATGGCCTCCACGGCCCGGTCCGCTGCCGACAGGTGGGGCGCGTCCGACGGGACTCCCGCCGCTCCGTCGCCCCGCGCCCACACCTCGGGGTCCGTGAGCCGGATCCTGGCGAGCTGCTGCTCGGCGTCGACCAGGTTGCCGGCGACCTCCGCGGGTCGCTCGCCGGCCTCCGGGAGGAGGTCGAGCGCCGATCGGTAGGCCCGCAGGGCCTCGGCGGCCGCATCGGGGTCCCCACCGCGCAGGCCCACGCCGTAGCAGATGCGCCCGAGACCGTAGGCCGTGAACAGCCGCGCCGCATCGTCCTCGGCGGCCCCTTCCGCGCGGCGAGCCAGCGTGACGGCGCCCTCGGCGTCGGACTCGCGATTGGTCTCGCGGTAACGGTCGAAGAACTGGTCGGCCAGCCTCGCCCACACGATGTAGCGGTTGGGATCGTCGGCAGGTATCTCGTCCGCCAGCCGCGACGTCCACAGGAGGGCGTCCTCTGCGCTGTCCGGGTCATCGCTGAAGGTGGGGGGCGGGGTCTGGAACACCTCGAGCGCGTCGGGGTGCTCGGGGAAGTAGCCCGCGTTGACGAGCGTCAGCGCGACCTGCATGCCGCCCGCCGTCGGTCCGCGGGCCCGAGCTTCCCGGTCACGAAGGTCAGGCTAGTGCTGGTACGACCGGAGTGTCACCGCCCGGACCGGTCCAGCGCGGCCAGGTCGCGCTCGGCGTAGAGCCGGTGCTCCCACTCCTCGTTGAGCACCACCTTCAGGCAGTCGGCGACGGTCAGCGAGTCGGCCTCCGACATGAACGCCGTGGCGCTGGTGACGTGGCGCGCGAGGCCGTCGTCATCGAGGTCCGCGAGCACTGCCGCCACGGTGGCCCGCCGCTGCGCCCGCACCTCGAGCACCTCGTCGAGCGAGGGGCGTACGTCGCGGTCCCAGGGCACGCCCTCCACGACGGGCGCCTCGTCCCAGGGCAGGTCGAGCGGGTGCCACGGCGACGGGTCGCCCAGCACGATCCCGGACACCCAGCAGGCGTGGGCGAAGCCGAGGTGGCGCAGGGTCTCGATGAAGGACCACTCGCCATCGACCTGCTCGTGCAGCGCCTCCGGGGGCAGGGTGCGAGCCCGCGCGACGGTGGGCTCCCACAGCCGGTCGATCGTCTCGAACGCCATCCGGAAGCCGTCCGCGTCGGTGGGTCGCATCAGCGCCCGCTCGGGATGTCGGCGGTCGAGCTCCGCCTCGACCAGGGGCACCACGTCGACGCCGTTGACCACGAGCCGGCCGAGCTCCCCGTGGATCTCGAGGTCGGGCGCCTCGACACCGGTCATCCGCACGCCGTCTAGCCACGCGGCCCGCACGCGCAGCCCGCTGAGGTCGGCGTCGTGGATGGTGGCGCCGATCAGCCGCACCTCGCGGAGCTCGGCGCGGGAGAGGTCCACCCGCCGGAACGTCGAGCCGCTCAGGTCCTGCTCGGTGAAGTCCGTCATGGACCCCACCGTAGGGAGGGTTGCGGACGATCAGCGACCGCTACGCGCTCACCAGGTGAGCTCGATCTCGACCTCGTTCGACTCGCCGAGCTCCACCTCGATCGTGAGGGCGACCTCGTCGGGCACCGCAACGGTGATCCGGCCGCCGTCGCGCTCGAACTCGATCGAGTTGTGCTTGGCCAGCGAGTCGGCGAGGGCGCGCAGCCGGGCAGCCGCCTCCTCGCGGGTCATCGTGCGGGTCTCGTCGATCTCGAAGATGTCCATCGGGTCTCCTGGTCGCGGGGTCGCGGTAGGGGCTGGGTGGCGGCGGCGGATGTCCCTCGAACCTAGCCAGCGGGTGGGAATCGGGACTCCCCACCGTCGGCGCTGCGTGGCACCCTGACTGCGTGACCGACTCCCACCGCCACACCGTCGACGTCCCCGGTGCCACGCTCAGCTACGTGGTCCGCGGTGACCTCGCCGACGCGACCGCCGACCGGCCCCCGCTGCTGCTGTGCGGGTCGCCCATGGACGCCACCGGGTTCGGCAGCCTCGCCGACCGGGTCCCCGACCGGGTGCTGGTGCTCGTCGACCCGCGCAACACCGGCCACAGCCTCCGCGAGGACCCGACCGCGGCTGTCACGCCGGAGGAGCACGCCGAGGACCTGCACGCCCTCGTCGAGGCGCTCGGCGCCGGACCGGTCGACGTCTTCGCCTCCTCGGGTGCGGCGGTGAACTTCCTCTTCCTCGCTGCCGCCCACCCCGACGACGTACGCATCCTGGTGGCGCACGAGCCGCCGATGGCCGGCCTGCTGCCCGACGCCGAGGCGATCGCGGCGGCCTGTGACGACATGGTCGCGACCTACGACGCCTCCGGGTTCGGCCCGGCGATGGCCCGCTTCATCGGCCTGGTCATGCACCGCGGCCCGGTGGGAGAGGAGCAGCGCGCGGCGCCCGCTCCCGACCCGGCGATGTTCGGCCTGCCCACCGAGGACGACGGCTCGCGCGAGGACCCGCTCATGGCCAACCTGCGCGGTGGCGGGGTCACCCGCGTCCCCGACCTCGAGGCGGTGCGGGCCGGCTCGACGCGGGTGGTGGTCGCCGTCGGCGAGGACTCCGGCGGTCCCGCGGACGGCGAGATCGCGGGGCGGGCGGCGCACGCGGTCGCCGCCGCGCTCGGCCAGCAGGCCGTCGTGTTCCCCGGCGGCCACAACGGCTTCCTCGGCGGGGAGTTCGGCCAGACCGGCAAGCCGGACGAGTTCGCGCAGCGGCTGCGCGAGGTGCTCGCCGGCTGAGGCGGTGCGACTCAGAGGCCGAGCATCCGGCCGATGATCTCCTTCTGGATCTCGGTCGTTCCGCCGTAGATCGTCTGGATCCGCGAGTCGGTGTACGCCTTGGAGATGGGGTACTCGTTCATGTAGCCGTAGCCGCCGTGCAGCTGCACGCCCGCGTCGACCACGCGCTTCTGCAGCTCGGTGGTCCACCACTTCGCCATCGACGCCAGCGCGGTGTCGACCTCGCCGGCATTGAGCCGCAGCACGCAGTCGTTGATGAAGACCCGCGCGATGTGGGCCTCGGTGGCCATCTCCGCGAGCACGAAGCGGTTGTGCTGGAACTTCCCGATCGGCCTGCCGAAGGCCTCGCGCTCCTTGGCGTAGGCCAGGCACAGGTCGAGGACGTGCTCGACCGCGGCGACCGCGATGCAGCCGATGGAGACCCGCTCCTGCGGCAGGTTCTCCATGAGGGAGATGAAGCCGGACCCCTCGGCACCGAGCAGGTTCTCCTTCGGGACGTGCACGTCGGTGAAGCTGAGCTCGGCGGTGTCCTGGGCGTGCAGGCCCATCTTGTCGAGGTTGCGGCCGCGCTCGAAGCCCTCCATCCCGCGCTCGACCACGAGCAGCGAGATGCCCTGGTGGCCGGCCTCGGGGTCGGTCCGGCAGACCACGACCACCAGGTCGGAGAGGATGCCGTTGGAGATGAAGGTCTTCGAGCCGTTGAGGACGTAGTGGTCACCCGCGTCGACCGCCGTCGTACGGATGCCCTGGAGGTCGGAGCCGGCGCCCGGCTCGGTCATCGCGATCGCGGTGACGAGGTCTCCCGACACGCAGCCGGGCAGCCAGCGCTGCTTCTGCTCCTCGGTGCCGAGGGAGGAGATGTAGGGGACGATGATGTCGGTGTGCACGGCGAAGCCGGGGCCGGAGGCGCCCGCGCGGGCGGCCTCCTCGGCCAGCACCATGTTGTAGCGGAAGTCCTTGATGCCGGGCCCGCCGTAGGCCTCGTCGACGTCGAAGCACAGCAGCCCGCGCTCGCCGGCCCTGCGCCAGATCTCGCGGTCCACGATGCCGGCCTCCTCCCACGCCGCGTGGTGCGGCGCGACCTCCTTGTCGAAGAAGGCGCGGGCCACGGCGCGGAAGTCCTCGTGCTCCTGCTCGAGGATGCTGGGTCGGTCAGGCATGGGGTCTCTTCTCTGTGGTGGGGCGGGCGTGCGCGACCGCGCGCGCCGCGACGTAGGCGGGCTCGCGCAGGGCTGCGACGAAGGCGTACTGCTCGATCCCGGCGAGCGGCCGGGCGACGGGGTCGAAGCGGTCGAGGGTGTCGGCGTGCGACCAGACGACCTCGAGCTCGCCCAGCCGCTCCCACGGACCCGCGCCGCGGGAGACCTCCAGGACGTACGACGCCGGAGGCAGGCCGTCGTCGTCGGAGCCGCCGAGCGGGCTGAGCCCGAAGGTGAGCGCCCGGCCGCCGGCACGCACCGGCAGCAGCGTCGTCAGCCGGCCGAAGCGGCGTGGCGCGCGCAGGGTCAGCAGGTAGCGGCTCCAGGGGTGCTCGCCGGTGCTCGCGAACAGCAGGTCGGCGTCGTCGCCGCCGGGCGCGGCTCCGGGGAGCCGCAGTGCGAGACCCTCGATGTCCGGCCAGCCCTGGGGGAGTCCCATCGCGCGGGACCAGCGCGCCCGGCAGGTCCGGGTGCCCGGCTCGTCGAGGGCGGGGATGCCCAGGCCGGGTGCGTGCTCGGACAGGGTGAGCCGCCCGGCGCCGTCGTGCCCGACGGGGTGGAGCGCCTTGTCGCGGCGCACCAGTCCGGCCACCGCGGCCGCGGCGGCGAGGGCGAGCCCGGGTGCCAGGCCGGCGAGGTGGCGGACGGGTCCGGCAGCGGAGCGTGGGGTCATGGTCTCCACTACCCCGTCGCCCCCTTGGGTACGCGGTTCAGGGCGTCCAGCATCGTGGTCGGGCCGAGGTCCTCGAGGCGGTAGCCGTGGGGATAGGTCGTGGGCCGGTGGACGTGCGCCGTGCGCCGGGGCGGTGCCAGGCGCAGCAGCCGGCCGCGCAGCCGCAGTCCGGCACGCACCGCGCGCACGAACCACGCCGGCTGGCGGGGGAGTCCGAGCACCTCGCGCAGCGGCTCGTCCATCACCGCGATCGTCACCCGCCGCAGCAGGGGGCGCAGCGGGGGAGGGGCGACCTCGCGGGCGATGCGGATCGACGACTCGGCCAGCCGGGTGGCGGCCGGGGTGTGGGCGAAGTGCCGCCGCTCGTGCTCGACGAGCAGCGCGAGGTAGCCGTCGTACGTCGTGGGGAGGTCCTTGATGCCCATCAGCTCGCCGAAGCGGGTGGTCACCTTGGCGATGGCCGCGAGCTCGTGGGGGTCGAGCCGGCGCCAGCCGTAGGCGTCGATCCAGCGGACGGGTCCGACGATGGTGGTCGCGAGGACGTAGGCGAACTCCTCGTTGGTGATGTCGTAGTGGCCGTGGATCCGGTTGAGCCGGCGCAGGGCGGCGTGCGAGCGCGGTGAGTCGATGCCGTCGAGGGTGGCCTCGTCGCCGATCAGGATGGTGTCGTCGTAACGCTTGACGCCGTGGTCGGCGAACTCGCGCGTGCGGTCGAGGAGGTCGGCGATCGAGGGGATGCCGTAGTCGCGCATGAACGCGATGCCGGTGCCCTGCGAGTAGTCCCAGGGAAACTCGAAACGGGCCGTCAGCCGGAGGATCTCGTCGTGGTCGACCTCCGGGTCCAGTGACTGGATCCGGCGGAGGTTGGCGAGGCGACCCGGCGCGTGCACGGGTTCAGGACACCCATTCCTTGACCTGCGCGACGGTGTCGGCGGGGTCGTCCGAGACCGGGGTGATGTTGAGGTCGGTGACGCCGGCCTCCCGGAAGGCGGCGATGCGCTCCTTGACGTAGGACTCGGGGCCGACGAGGTTGGCCGCCTCGAGCCACTCGGTGGGGATGAGCGCCTCGGCCTCCTTCTTCTTGCCGGAGAGGTAGAGGTCCTGGATCTCCTCGGCCTCCTTCTCGTAGCCGTAGGCGCGGGCGACGTCGTTGTAGAAGTTCTTGCCCTTGGCGCCCATGCCGCCGACGTAGAGGGCGAAGATCGGCCGCGCGAAGTCGAGCAGCGCCTTGGTGTCCGGCCCCTCACCGATGGCGACCATGCCGCCGGCCATCACCTGCAGCGGCGCGAGGCCCTCCTGCCGCTTGGCGTTGCCCGCCGCGAGGGCGTCGCCCCACACCAGATGGGCCTTCTCGGGGTGGAAGAGGTGAGGGATCCAGCCGTCGGCGATCTCGGCGGTCTGCTCGACGTTCTTCGGGCCGAGGGCGGCGATCCAGATCGGGATGGTGTCGCGCTCGGGCCTGGTGAGCAGCTTGAGCGGCTTGCCCAGCCCGGTGACCGCGCCGTCGTCCTTGGTCAGCGGGAGGTGGAAGACCCCGTCGGCCGTCAGCGGCTCACGCTTGAGGCCGCTGCGGATGATCTCGACGACCTCGGCCGTGCGGGCCATCGGCTTCGAGTACGGCACGCCGTGGAAGCCCTCGATCACCTGCGGGCCGCTGACGCCGATGCCGAGGATCGCGCGGCCGCCGCTGACGTTGTCGAGCCCCGCCGCCGTCTGGAGCAGGGCCCCCGGCGTGCGCGAGTAGATGTTGAGGATGCCCGAGCCGATCTTCACGGTCTCGGTCTTGGCAGCGAGGTAGCCCATCAGCGTGGGGGAGTCGAAGCCGTAGGCCTCCGCGACCCAGACGCTGTCGAGGCCCGCCTTCTCCAGCGCGACCACCTGGTCGGCCGCGGTGCGGGGGTTGCCGTCGTACATCAGGAGGGTGGCGAGACGCATGCCTCAATCGTGACAGTGACACTGTCACGATGGCAAGAGCCGCCAGATGGCATCGGCGTCCTGGGCCGGGAGCTCGAAGAAGCCGAACCGGATGCTGTTGGTCGGCAGGTGGTCGCGGACGACGCCGAGCGGCACCGGCTCGACCTCGCGGAGCACCGCGGCACGCCGGAAGCCGCCTTCGATGACGGTGCTCGGCTCGGGCTCGGTGCCGGTGACCTCGCCGACCATCGTGATCGCCCGCAGCGGCTCGCCCCGTGGGTAGGACGTGGTGGGGGAGTAGATCAGCACGCGGTCACCTTGACTCATCCGGGCAACCGGCGCTCGCTTGCCGTGGTTGGCCATCACGAAGCCCTCGGCGAGCCCGCGTCGGGCGTGGTCGCGGGAGGCCACCAGGACCCAGGTGCGCGTCATGCGCCGAGGCTAGGGCTGGGGTCCGACATCCACACGTGTCCGCGACGTCGCCCTCCGCCAGCTGGTCCGGGGGCGACATCTCGGACACGTGTACGTCGTCAGCGACGGAGGCGGTCGAGGATCCGCTGGGCGCGGGGCGAGGGGTGCCAGACCGGCGCCGGCCGGTCGGACGTCAGCGCGGTGTAGAACCGCCGGCACTCACCGGGGATGACGATGAGGTCGCCCCAGGCCGTCTGCCCGACGAGGGTCTGGAAGTAGAGCCTGCGCAGTCCGCCGGGACAGTGCAGGTCGCGGGGATCCGCGGACGTCGAGGCCCGGCGGGCGAGGTCGCGGGTCAGGACGCGCACGTCCCGCGCCGGGACCACGGTCTCGCTCCACGTCCCGAGCTCCGGTGCGTTGGGCTGCCAGCACGACACCATCCGGACGATGTCGGCGGCGTCGCCGGTGAGGGATCGCGCGGGCTCGGGAGGGGCGAGGGCGGCGCCGCAGGACAGGTCCGCGGTCCGCGACGCCGAGGCCGGCGGGGTCCGCCCCTCTCGGTGGCGCTCGACGAGGGCGAGAGCCGTGTCGAGCACGTCCGAGGCACCCAACCACCTCCCGGCAGCCGTGGTGACGAACCCGCACGTGCCGGTGTCGCCGTGCACCTTCGCCACCCGGCCGCGCGAGAACCGAAGCACCAGGTCGTACGCCGGTCCGCCCTGCATCGTGCAGGCGACATCGCCGTCGGGGGCGGGTTCCAGGCTCGACAGCCGGTTGACGAGCTGGGAGAGGTCGCCCTCGACCAGCTCGGCGGGCGCGGTCCACGGGGTCGAGGAGTCGGGGTCGGCGCACACCAGCATCGTGACCGGCTCGGCCTCCAGCGGCAGCGTCGGCACCTCTCTCACCCCGGTGTCGCAGGTGAGCTCGCCGTCCACGCGGTAGTAGTCGCTGGCGGACGTGGTCGTCAGGCCGTCGTCCCGGTCGCGCAGCTCGCGGACGACGCCGAACGCCGCGCCCAGCAGCACCAGGACGCCCAGCGATGCAGCGACGTACCCCCGTCTCGTCATGCGCCGAGCATGGAGCCCCTGGCTGCGGACGCGGAAGGCCCGTCATCGAACCGTGATCGTGGAGCCCGCGCGCCGTCACGTGGATCCGGGGCTCCACGGTCCTCACCGTGGGCTCGGGGTGGGTCTCGATACGCCCGCTCGCTGGCGCTCGCCGGCTACTCGACCACCTGGGAGGGGACCTGGCGCTCGCCGGCTACTCGACCACCTGGGAGGGGACCTGGCGCTCGCGGGGTACCCGACCGCCTCGTAGGGGATTCAGTCGGTCGGCGTGGAGGCCCCGTGCCAGGACTCCCAGAGGGCGGCGTAGGAGCCGCCGGCGGCGACGAGGTCGTCGTGCGAGCCGAACTCGGAGATCACGCCGTCCTCGACGACCGCGACGCGGTCGGCGTCGTGAGCGGAGAAGAGGCGGTGCGCGATCGCGATGACCGTACGGCCCTCCAGCACGGCCGCGAGCGAGCGCTCGAGGTGCCGGGCTGCGCGCGGGTCGATCAGGGAGGTGGCCTCGTCGAGGACGAGGGTGTGGGGGTCGGCGAGCACCAGGCGGGCGAGTGCGACCTGCTGGGCCTGCGCCGGGGTGAGCGAGCGGCCACCGGAGCCGACGAGTGTGTCGAGGCCCTCGGGCATCGCATCGACCCACTCGAGCGCGTCGACGGCCGCCAGCGCGGAGCGGACGGCGTCGTCGGACGAGCCCGGCCGCGCCAGCACGACGTTCTCGCGCAGCGTGCCGACGAAGACGTGGTGCTCCTGGGTGACGAGCGCGACGTGGCCGCGCAGGTCGTCGAGCGGCAGCTCGACCAGGCCCACGTCGCCGACGGTCACCCGGCCGGTGCGCGGCGGGTGGATGCCCGCGAGCAGCCGGCCCAGCGTCGACTTGCCCGCGCCCGACGGCCCGACCATCGCGATGCGCTCGCCGACGCCGACGTCGAGGTCGACGCCGTGCAGCACATCGCGGCCCTCGATGTAGGAGAACCGCACGTCCTCGGCGTCGAGCTTCTCGTCGATCGGCACCGCGCCGGAGACGGTCCGGTCGTCCGGCACCTCGGCGACCCCGAGCAGGCGAGCGAGGGACGCGGCACCCATCTGGAGCTCGTCGAGGATCGACACGATGCGATCGACCGGGTCGATGAGCATCTGGACGTAGAGCGTCGCCGTGGTCACCTCGGCCAGCGAGACGTCGCCGCGCGTGTAGAGCCAGCCCCCGAACAGCAAGGTGCCGACGACCGGCAGCAGGTAGGCGACCTCCATGGACGGGAAGAACACCGTGCGCAGCCGCAGCGTGTAGCGCTCGGCCTCGAACGAGGCCCGGCAGTCCGCGTCCGCGCTCGCCACCCGCTCGGCGCCGAGGCCCAGGGCCTCGACCGTGCGGGCACCCTCGACGGTCTCGGCGAGCGTCGTGGTGATCTGGCTGTACGACGCCGACTCGCGCTCGTAGCCCGGGCGGGCGCGGCGGAGGTACCACCGCAGCCCCGTCACGAGAGGCGGCAGGGCGAGCAGGCAGGGGAGGAAGACCCACCAGCCGACCGACAGCGCCGCACCGAAGACCAGGACGGCGGTGACGACCGCGATCGTCCACTCCGGCAGCGCCCAGCGGACCGACCAGCTGAGCTGGTCCACGTCGCGGCTGGTGCGGGTCAGCAGGTCGCCGGAGCCGGCGGACTCCACCGTGCCGACTGGCAGCGCCAGGGCGTTGCCGACGAAGTCCTCGCGCAGCTCGGCGAGCACCTCCTCGCCGAGTGCCTGCGAGAGGTAGCGGGCGTAGCGGGTGAGCACCGTCTGGAGCAGCAGGAAGCCGGCGAGCGCCATCGCGATCCGGTCGACGTGGGCGACGGACGTGCCGTCCTCGACCGCCTGCACCAGGCCGCCGAGCAGTCGCGGCGCGGCCAGCCCGGCGGTCGCGGCCAGCACGTGCAGGCCGAGTGCCGACCAGAGCATCCGCGGGTGGCGACGGGCGAGGTCGCGCGCATAGCGGCGTACGGCGGCGCTGCCGGCGACGGGCAGCCGGGTCCCGGCGCTCACGAGGCCTCCTCGACGTCGCGGGTGACGACGGCGCGGTAGCCGGCGTGCGTCTCGAGGAGCTCGGCGTGCGTGCCGGTCGCGACGACCTCGCCGTCGACGAGCAGCGCGACCTCGTCGACCGCGTCGAGCAGCAGCGGGCTGGCGGTGGTGACCACGGTCGTCCGACCGGCGCGGTGGGCGCGCAGGCGGGAGGCGATGCGGGCCTCGGTGTGGGCGTCCACGGCCGACGTCGGCTCCACCAGCACCAGGACCTCCGGGTCGCTGGTCAGCACGCGCGCGAGCACCAGGCGCTGGCGCTGCCCACCGGAGAAGGACCGGCCCCGCTCCGCCACCACCGTGTCGAGCCCGTCGGGCAGCGCCTCCAGGACGTCCTCGGCGGACGCGGTGTGCAGGGCGGCGTCCACGCCGCCGCGCCGCCCCACGTCGAGGCCGGCACCCAGCGGACCGCTGAAGAGCAGGCTGCTGGTGTCGGAGACGACGACGCGGCGTCGTACCTCCTCGAGCGGCAGCGCCGCGAGGGGTACGCCGCCGAGGCTGACGTCGCCGTCGACCGGGGCGGCGCAGAGGCCGAGGCGGTCGGCGAGCAGCGCCGAGTCGTCGGGGCGGTCGCTGACGATCGCCACCATCCGGCCGGGCTCGACCCGCAGGCCGGAGCGCGCGTCGGCGAGGACGCTGCCGGGCGGCGGCGAGGCCTGCGGCGTCTCCGGGTCCGTGACGTCCGGCTCCAGGGCCAGCACGATGCACACCCGCCGGGCCGCGACCTGCGCGCGGATGGCCTTGTTGGCGAACTCGGTGGCGGTGCGCAGCGGCATCATCAAGAAGGCGGCGTAGCCGTAGAACGCGACCAGCTCGCCGGGGGTGATGCGGTCGGCGACGGCGGCGCGGGCGCCGAGCCAGACCACGAGGACCACGAAGATGCCGGGCAGGAGCACCTGCAGGGCGTCGAGCACGGACTGGATCCGCGCGACCTGCACACCCGCGCCCCGGGTGCTCTGCGACTCGCGGCGGTAGCGGTCGAGGAAGACCTGCTCACCGCCGATGCCCCGCAGCACGCGGAGCCCGCCGACGATGTCGCTCGCGGTGTTGGCCAGCTCGCCCATCAGGTGGCGCTGGTGGGCGCTGCGCGCCTGCAGCGGCTTGAGCAGCGGCCCGACCGCGAGCACCAGGAGCGGCACCCCGACCAGGACGACCAGGCCCAGCGTCACCGACGTGGTCAGCAGCAGCACCGCCACCATCAGGAACGACACGATCGCGCCGGTGAAGCGGGCGGTGATGTCCATCAAGCCACCGAGGTGCGACAGGTCGCTCGTCCCGATGGCCACCACCTCGCCGGTCGAGACCTTGCGGGGGAGCGTGCCGCCGAGCCGGACGGTCTGCCGGGTCACGAGCTGCACGGTCCGGTAGGCCGCGATGAGCCAGTTGGTCACCGCGAAGCGGTGGCGCATGATCCCGCTGGCGGCCTGGACGAGACCGACGGCGAGCATCACGCCGGTCCACAGCGCGAGCTGGCGGGTGTCCTTCGCTGCGACGCCGAGGTCGATCGCGCGACCCAGGACGGCCGGCATCACGGCCTGCGAGGCACCCCAGAGGATGCCGAAGAACATCCCGCCGGCGAGCGTGCGCCACTGCTGGCGGGCCATCCAGACGAGGAAGCGGACGGGTGTGCGGTGGTCCGCCACTCCGGGATCGTCGAGGGGAAGGCTGCGCACCCGGTGATCCTAGATTTCGGCTCCGGGGCGCGACGAATCCTTTTGCGCGACGACGCCTCAGGCCTCGACGTACGCCGCGCCGTCGAGCACGGCGGCAACGGCACGCGACCTCGGCGGGACACCGAGCAGGGTCGCGGCGACGAACTCGGCGGCGTAGGTCTCGAACGTGCGGCCGTGCCGCAGCATCGCGTGCCGCGCGCCGGGGACGGCGACGTAGCCGACCGAGGTGGTGTCCGCGAGCCGTCGGGTGAGGTCGGCCGATCGGGTCGGGATCGCGACCCGGTCGTCGGTGCCGTGCACGACGAGGACCTGCGTGCCGCGGAGGTCGGCGCGGTCCGTGGGCAGCACCCAGGGGTTGAGCGCCACCACGCTGCGCACCTGCGGGTCGTTGCCGGCGAGGAGCGCGGCCCGGCCGCCGAGCGAGTGGCCGACGAGCGCCACCGGCAGGGCCCCGTGCTGCTCGGTGACCTGCTCGAGGGCGTACGCCACGTCCATCACGGGCGTCGTCCGGGAGTCCCAGCCGCGGTGGGTGTTGAGGAGCCGGTGCACGGCGAGGCGCGACCGCCCTGCCCGCGCGATCCGGCGGGCGACCGGCACCATCCGGAGCACGGACAGTTGGGCGGGGCTGACCAGCATCCGGTCGCCGCGGGCGGCCCCGCCGTGCAGCACCAGCACGATCCCCTCGGGGTCGGGAGGCGTGCGGACGGGGACCAGCTTGGCGGTGCTCACCAGAGGGCCGTACCCGAGGCCCGGCGATCCATTCGGTCGCCGTGGGGTCACCGCCCCAGGCCGGGCACCACCTCGGCGCCCGGCAGGTCGGCCAGCAGCCGTCCGGGCACCAGCAGCTTCGAGCGGCGTACGCCGCTGCCGATTACGACGACCGGCTCGTCGAGGAGCGCCTCGTGCACCAGCACCCGCCAGCCTTCCGGCAGCCCGAGGGGCGTGATGCCGCCGTGCTCCATCCCGGTCTCCGCGACGGCCCGGTCCATCGGGAGGAAGGAGCACTTGCGGACGTCGAGCAGCCTGCGCACGAGCGCGTTGACGTCGGCGCGGGTGTCGGCCCGGACGACGCAGGCGGCGATCCGCTCGTCACCCGCACGCGAGCCCGCCACGACGACGCAGTTGCCGCTCGCCGTCATGGGCACGTCGTAGGCCTCGCTCATCGCAGCCGTGTCGGCGAGGCCGGGGTCGATCTCGACCACGGCGACCTCCGCCGCGCCCGCCCACCCGGCCAGCGCGGCCGCCACGGCCGGCGCCACCGCGTCGGGGTGGTCGGTGGCCGGGAGCGAGGTGAGGGTGGGGAAGGAGGGGAGCGTCACGCGGTCATCATGCGGCATTCACCCGGACGTCATCCGCCCGTCCCGTCGGTCGTGCACGCTCGGTCCATGACGGTGACCCGCGAGGCGCCCCAGGACCAGGCCAGCACGGCCCCGTCGTTGGTCCTGACGCCCGCCGTGGTTGCGCACCGCGGCGCCAGTGGGCACCGTCCCGAGCACACCCTCGACGCCTACCGGACCGCGATCCGGATGGGCGTCGACGACATCGAGCTGGACCTCGTCGCCACGCGCGACGGGGTCCTGGTCGCCCGTCACGACCTCGAGCTCAGCACGACGACCGACGTGGCGTCGCGTGCCGATCTCGCCCACCTGCACCGCACCCGGGTCGTCGACGGGATGGCACAGAGCGGGTGGTTCGTGCAGGACCTCACCCTGCCCGAGCTCAAGACGCTCGCCACCCGCGAGCGGATGCCGGCGACCCGCCCCGGCAACACGGCGTACGACGGGGCGGAGGGTGTTCCGACGCTCACCGAGGTGCTGGCGATGGTCGGCGCCGAGTCGGTCCGGCGGGGGCGCCCGGTCGGCGTGCTGCTCGAGCTCAAGCACGCCGCCCACCACGACGCGGCCGGCCTGCCGCTCGACGTCCCGCTGCTGCGCGCCCTGGCGCGGCACGGGCTCGACCATCCCTGGGCAGGAGTGGTCCTCATGTCGTTCGAGGCCACGATCCTGCGGCGCCTCGCCGGCCGCACGCGGCTGCCGATCGTGCAGCTCCTCGACGCGGGCGAGCAGCCGACCGAGGAGCTGCTCGACCGGATCGACGAGTACGCCGACGGCATCGGCCCGCACACCTCCCTCGTGCTCCCGCGCGACGCCGCGGGCGCCATCGGCGTGCCGTCCTCGCTCGTGCGCGACGCGCACCGGCGCGGCCTCACCGTGCACGTGTGGACGGTCCGCGGGGAGAACCGCTACCTGCCCAGCAACCTCCGCCTCGGCGGGGCACCCGACGCGCTCGGGGACATGGCGGCCGAGGTCCGTGCGCTGCTCGCCGCCGGGGTCGACGGGGTGATCACCGACCACCCCGAGGCGGCGCTCGCGGCCCTGCGGGAGGTGCGGCCATCCGGATGACAGGCGCGGCCGCGCACCGGCGTACGCTCGGCGCGTGACGCACGCCACGGACCGCTCGCAGGCACTCCTCGAGCGCATCCGCGCGTCCGTGATCGGCGACGACCAGGTGATGCAGGGCCCCTACGGCCCGCGCCGGGTGACGTACGCCGACTACACGGCGTCGGGCCGCAGCCTGGCCTTCATCGAGGACTTCATCCGCGAGGAGGTGCTGCCGGCCTACGCCAACACCCACACCGAGGCGAGCGGCACCGGTCTGCAGACCACCCGGCTGCGCGAGGACGCCCGGCGCATCATCCGCGACGCCGTCGGCGGCGACGAGGAGACCGTCGTGGTCTTCTGCGGCTCCGGCAGCACCGCCGCCATCGACAAGCTGATCGGCATCCTGGGCCTGCGGGTCCCGTGCGTCCTCGAGGACCGCTACCACCTGACCTCGCTGATCCCCGCCGACGAGCGACCGGTCGTCTTCATCGGCCCCTTCGAGCACCACTCCAACGAGGTCAGCTGGCGCGAGACCATCGCCGACGTCGTCACCATCCACGAGGACGCCGACGGCCGGGTCTCCCTCGACCACCTCCGCGAGGAGCTCGAGCGGCACGCCGACCGGCCGCTGAAGATCGGCTCCTTCTCCGCCGCCTCCAACGTCACCGGGATCGTCACCGACACCGAGGGCGTGGCCGACCTGCTGCACGAGCACGGCGCGCTCAGCTTCTGGGACTTCGCCGCCTGCGCCCCCTACGTCGACATCGAGATGTACGGCCCCGGCAGCTCCCGCAAGGACGCGATCTTCATCAGCCCGCACAAGTTCATCGGCGGCCCGGGCACCCCCGGCGTGCTGGTCGTGCGCCGCGAGCTGATGGCCAACCGGGTGCCGGTCGTGCCCGGCGGCGGCACGGTGATGTACGTCAACCCGACCGAGCACCGCTACCTCGACGACAAGGCCCACCGCGAGGAGGGCGGCACCCCGGCGATCGTGGAGTCGATCCGCGCCGGGCTCGTCTTCCAGCTCAAGCAGGCCGTCGGCGTGGAGACCATCCAGGCGCACGAGGAGGAGCTGCTGAAGCGGGCCGTCGCGGCGTGGGTCGCCGAGCCGACCATCCAGATCCTCGGCAACCTCGACTCGCAGCGGCTCTCGATCGTCTCCTTCGTCGTGAAGGCTCCCGACGGGACCTACCTGCACCACAACTTCGTGGTCGCGCTGCTCAACGACCTGTTCGGGATCCAGACCCGTGGTGGGTGCTCGTGCGCGGGCCCCTACGGTCACCGGCTGCTCGACATCGACCTCGACCACAGCCACCGGTTCGAGGCGCAGATCGCCGGCGGCTGCGAGGGGATCAAGCCCGGCTGGGTGCGGGTGAACTTCAACTACTTCGTGGACGAGGAGGTCTTCACCTACGTCGTGGAGGCGGTCCGCCTCGTCGCGCGCGATGGGTGGCGCCTCCTCGGCGACTACCGCTTCGACCCGCTCACCGGCCTGTGGCACCACCGCACCGGCCCGGTCGAGCCGCCGCTGCGACTCGCCGACGTGTCCTACGCCGACGACGGCACGATGACCCACCCCCGGCACACGACGACGGCCCCCGTCTCGGTGCTCAGGGAGCACCTCGCCGAGGGCCGCGCGATCATGGCCGCCGCCTCACCGCCGGACTGGTCCGACGCCGCGCACCTGACCGAGGACTTCGACGACCTCCGCTGGTTCGCGCTGCCGGCTTGCTCGCTGGGCTAGACGGCGCGCGACCTCCGCGACGGCCACACCGTCGCGGCCAGGCCAGCGGCGCCCGCCGCGAGCCACGGGATCGGCATCAGCCAGCGCAGCTCGTCGGTCTCGACGACGTCGCCCTGGACGAGCGCCCACACCAGCACCATGCCGGCGAAGGCGACGCCCATCACGAGCTGGCCGATGTTGACCGGGTGGAAGCCCGAGGGCTTGTCCGGCGCGTCGAGCGGGCCGACCATCGGCTCGTCGTACGCCGGGGGGGCCGCGTGGGCCGCCTCGTCGGGGCCGTAGATGTCGGTGTCCCAGGACGGGTCCCGGTCGGCGTCGCGGGTGCTGTCGTAGGTGTTGTCGTGCTCGTTCATCCCAGGCTCCTCAGGCGGCTTCGCGGACGATGACCTCGCCCGCGACCAGGTCGATGTTGATGGACATGTCGGGCACCCCGACCCCGCCGTCGCGGGAGCCGTCGACGTTGATGTCGAAGCCGTCGTTGCGCTGGTCGAAGACCCGGCTGTCGCCGGCCACGACCTCGGTGGTGACGTCGACGTCCATGCCGTCGGGGACGACCACCTCGATCCGTCCGCCGACCCCGTCGATGGTGATGTCGCGTCCGTCGAGGGCGTCGACGTCGCTGATCGCGGAGAGGTCGAGCAGGAACTCGCCCCCGCCGAAGTCGTAGCTGTCCTCGACGGCACCCGGTGAGGTCGGGACGTAGGTGTGGTGGTCGTCGGGGAACTGGTCGCCGACCGAGGCGCCGGCGGTGGCCAGTGCGGCCACCAGGCCCAGGGCGATCAGGCCGCCGGCGCGGCCCCAGAACGAGCCGACCAGGAGCATCAGCGCGATGATCCCGAGGGCGAGCGCCGGGTAGGCGCTGTCGGTGACCGTGGCGCCGGCCAGGTCGACCCCGCCGAGCGCACCCTCGGCCAGCGCGACCAGCGCGACGGTGAAGAAGAACAGGATCGGACCGCGGCGGCGCGGGTTGCGGTTGCGGCGCGGCTCCCTGGCGTACGTCGCCGCCGGGCTCCAGCCCTGCTGGACGCTCGCCGGGTCGTAGGCCGGACCGTAGGCCGGGTCGTAGGGCTCGCCGATGACGCCGTCGGTGCCCGGCTCGCCCGGGGCGGTGCCGGGTGCACCTCGCGCCGGGGTCGTCCAGCCGTAGCCGCCGCCGGACTCGGACTTCTGCTTGCTGTTGAGGAACCACACCACGAGCACGGCGACGATCGCGAGCGGCCACGGGAACCAGAAGGCGCCGGCCCAGTCGCCGAAGGCGCACACGACGGCCAGCACGCCGACACCGGCGAGGGCGAGGGTGCGGCTGCGCTGGTCGAGGCCGAGCGGCTCGTCGTTCGTGCCCTCCTCGGGCACGAGGACCCAGGCGCCGATGTAGGCCAGCAGCCCCGCGCCGCCGAAGAACACCGCCACCACCAGCGCGACCCGCACGATGATCGGGTCGATGTCCAGGTGACGGGCCAGGCCGCCGGCGACGCCGGCGATGTGGCGGTCGGTGACGCTGCGACGCATGCGGCCGAGGTCCTTCATCTCCTCGCGGGTGACGCGAGGACCTTGGCCGCCGCTGGGCGGCGTGGGCTGCTCGGTGGTCGGGCTGGCGTTGTCCATGCCTCCACTCTGCTCCGCCGCGCACCTCCGGACCATCGGGGACAGCCCTGATTCGTCCCACGTGCGCCGGGGAGCGACTCAGGGTCGGGTCGGGGTCGATCCTCATGGTTCGGCGGGTGCGTGCCTGCGACGATGGATCCACGATGAGCAACACCACCCCCGGCTCCACCCCTCACGCCACGCCCGGCGGCATCCCCGCCTGGCGTGCGGCGCAGCCGCGCCGTGCCCACCGCGACCTCACCGCTCCGATCGCAGGCGGCGTCGCGTCCGGCCTGGCCGCGCACCTGGCGGTGCCGGTGCTGTGGGTGCGGGTGTTCTTCGTCGCGACCGCGCTGCTGGGCGGGTTCGGCCTCATGCTCTACGCCGGGCTGTGGGTGTTCCTGCCCGCCGACCGCGGCTTCGAGGTGAGCGCCCCCGGCCTCGAGAGCGCGACCCGCACCGGCAAGCGTCCCGGACGCCGGTCGCGGCTGCGCGACGCCGGACCCGCGATCGCGATCGGCGCGCTGCTCTTCGGCGTGGTGCTGGGCTTCCAGGGGATCTTCGGCCAGGGCGCGCTCTTCTGGCCCGTCGTCCTCGGCATCGCCGGCATCGGCCTGCTGTGGCGGCAGGCCGACGAGGCCCAGCGCGAGCGCTGGATCGACTCCTCGGGCCGGATCGACCCGTTCCGGGCGGTCTTCGGCAACGGTGGCTGGGCGGCGTACACCCGCTTCGCAGCCGGGCTCGGCCTGATCCTGACCGCGCTGATCGTCTTCGCGGTGGCCGCCGGCCAGGCGACCTTCGCCGTGCCGGTCCTGGTCGCCGGGCTGCTGGGGCTCGTCGGCCTCGCGATCGTGGTCGGCCCATGGGCGATGCGGCTGATCGACGACCTCGGCGCCGAGCGCGCCGAGCGGGTCCGCACCCAGGAGCGGGCCGACATGGCCGCGCACCTGCACGACTCGGTGCTCCAGACGCTCGCGCTGATCCAGAAGAACTCCCAGGACGCGACCACCGTCGCCCGGCTGGCACGCTCGCAGGAGCGCGACCTGCGGCGGTGGCTGTTCGAGGCCGACACCTCCGATGCCACGACGCTCGCCGGCGCGCTCAAGGAGATGGCGGCCGACGTCGAGACCCAGCACCCGGTCGTGGTCGACGTGGTCACCGTGGGTGACTGCGACCTCGACGAGTCGCTCCGCCCGGTGGTGCACGCCGCACGTGAGGCGGTGGTCAACGTCGCCAAGCACGCCGGCACCCAGCGCGCCGACGTCTACGCCGAGACCACCTCCGGTGCGGTCGACGTCTTCGTCCGCGACCGCGGGGCGGGGTTCGACGTGGACGGCGTCGCCCACGACCGCCAGGGCGTCCGCAACAGCATCGTGGACCGGATGACCCGCCACGGGGGCAGTGCGGACGTACGCTCTGCTCCCGGTGAGGGCACCGAGGTCCGTCTGCACATGCCCCGAAGCCAGTCCCGGTCGCACGACCACACCACCGACGAGGAGAACCGATGAGCCAGGCCAGTCCGAGCGACACCGTGCGGGTGGTCCTGGTGGACGACCACGCCATGTTCCGGGCCGGGGTCCGGGCCGAGCTGGCCGCGGCCGGCGCGGGTGTCGTGGAGGTCGTCGGCGAGGCCGCCGACGCCGACGCAGCCGTCACCGTCGTGCGCGACCTGCAGCCGCAGGTCGTGCTGCTCGACGTGCACCTGCCCGGCGGCGGCGGGGTCGAGGTGATGCGCCGCCACCCCTCGCCCGACACGCTCTACCTCGCGTTGTCGGTCTCCGACGCCGCCGAGGACGTGATCGGCACGATCCGCGGCGGCGCCCGCGGCTACGTCACCAAGACGATCACGGGTCCGGAGCTGGTCGACGCGATCGCCCGGGTGGCCGGGGGAGACGCGGTGTTCTCGCCGCGGCTCGCCGGCTTCGTGCTCGACGCCTTCGCCGGGTCGATCGACGTCGCGGCGGTCGACGAGGACCTCGACCGGCTGACCGAGCGCGAGCGGGAGGTGATGCGCCTGATCGCCCGCGGCTACGCCTACAAGGAGGTCGCCAAGGAGCTGTTCATCTCGGTGAAGACGGTCGAGACCCACATGTCCTCGGTGCTCCGCAAGCTCCAGCTCTCCAGCCGCCACGAGCTCACGAAGTGGGCCTCGGACCGCCGCCTGCTCTGACCCGGCGCCGCGCCCGTCGGGGTGGACCGCGATTGACAACCCCGGACGGAAACGGTGGGGTCGAGGGACCCATCCGCACTCGGGAAGCGAACCTCCTGTGGCCGACTCCACCGCAACTGTTCCCACGACCGACGACGACAACAGCCTGAAGAGATCCATCACCGGGACGCAGCTGTTCTTCTACACGCTCGGGGACGTGCTGGGATCCGGCATCTACGTCCTCATCGGGCTGGTCGCCGCCGCTGTCGGCGGGGCGTTCTGGATCGCCTTCGCCGCCGGGGTCACGGTCGCGGCCATCACGGGATCCGCCTACGCCGAGCTGGTGACGAAGTATCCCCAGGCAGCGGGCTCGTCCCTGTACGTCCAGAAGGCGTTCGGCAACAAGGCGCTCACGTTCCTGGTCACCGTGTCGTTCCTCTCGGCGAGCTTCGCCGCCTCGGGCTCGCTGGCGACCGGCTTCGCGTCGTACTTCTCCCAGCTCTTCGACGGCGGCGGCCCCCCTGCGGTGATCGTCTCGCTCGTCTTCGTCGCCGTCCTGGTGTTCATCAACTTCATCGGCATCACCGAGTCGGTGGTGATGAACATGCTGATGACGTTCATCGAGCTCAGCGGCCTGGTCATCGTCATGGTCATCGGCATCTGGTACGTCGCCGAGGGCGACGCAGACTTCGGCACGCTCACCGACATCAGCGTGTCGGGGAACCCCGCGCTCGCCGTCCTCGCCGGGGTGGCGCTCTCCTTCTTCGCGATGACCGGCTTCGAGAACACCGCCAACGTCGCCGAGGAGACCATCGACCCCTACAAGGCGTTCCCGCGCTCGCTCATCGGCGGCATGGTCGTCGCCGGCATCGTCTACGTGCTGGTGTCGATGGCCGCCGCACTGACCGTGCCCGTCGACACGTTGGCGAAGTCCGACGTCGCGCTCCTCGAGGTGGTCAAGCAGGGCATCCTGCCGTTCTCCACCGACCTGATGACCACCATCTTCACCATCATCGCGCTGGTGGCCATCACCAACACCACCCTGGTCACCCTGGTCACCCAGCCCCGCATCCTCTACGGCATGGCGCGCGAGGACGTCGTCCCGGGCGTCTTCGCGAAGGTCCACGCGACGCGCCGGAGCCCGTGGGTGGGGCTGCTGTTCAGCGGCCTGGTCGTCGGCGCCCTGCTCGTCACCGGCTACGCCGTCACCGCGGCCGGAGGGGGCATCGACCTGGTCAACCGGCTGGCGCTGGTCACCGTGGTGTTCCTGCTGGTGATCTATGCACTCGTCATCGCGACCTGTCTCAAGCTGCGCGGCCAGGACGAGGACGAGCGGGCCTTCCGGGCCAACACCCCGCTGCTGGTCGTGGGCCTGGTCGGCAACCTCGCCATCCTCTACTACGCCGTCTACGACGACCCGACCTCGCTGCTCTGGTGCGCCGGCCTGCTGGCGGTGGGGGTCGTGCTGTTCCTCGTGGAGCAGCTCCTCGGCGACCGGTCCGGACCCCGGCCCGGGACCGCTTCGCGCACACCAAAGGGAGATCACTGATGCACGTCATCGTCGCCACCGACGGATCCCGCCAGTCCCTGGCCGCCGCCAAGCACCTCAAGTCCTTCGCCGACCCGACCAAGGTCACCGAGATCTCCGTCGTCGCGGTGCTCCGTCCCCTGGCCTCGGTGGCGTTCGCCGACGACGTCTCCGAGGTCGGCTTCGACGGCTCGTTCCGCGACGCCGCCCAGAGCGCCGTCGACACCATCGCCGCGGTCTTCGACGACTGGGGGCCGAAGGTGCACAAGCGCATCCGCAGCGGCTCGGCGGCCAACGAGATCATCAAGGCCGCCAAGCAGTACGACGCCGGCCTCGTCGTCGTGGCGGCCGGCGGTCGCGGGCTCAGCGACAGCGTGCTGGTCGGCAGCACCGCGCAGCGGGTGCAGCACTACGCACCCTGCCCGGTGCTCGTCGTACGGCCGGCGCCCCGCAAGCGACGCAAGGGCTGAGCGGGCCGGCCCGGACCGACTCACTAGGGTGTCCGCCATGGAGACCCTGCGGCTGGTGCTGCTGTTCGTACACATCCTGGGCTACGCGGCCCTCCTCGGCGGGCTGCTGGTCCAGGTGCGCGAGGAGACCAGGTCGGTCAACCCGCTGATGCGCGACGGCATCGGCACGGCCTTCCTCGCCGGGCTGCTGCTGGTCGGGGTGCTGGAGAGCCTCGGCTCGCCCGACCACGCCAAGATCGGCGTGAAGTTCGCCGTCGGCCTGGTGATCCTCGTGCTGGTGATGGCCAACATGCGCAAGCCCAGCATCCCGCAGGGCCTCTACGTCGGCCTGCTGGTGCTCACCCTCGCCAACATCGCGGTGGCCGTGTTCTGGTCCCCGGTCCACGCCTGAGCAGGAGCCCCACCGCGGCACGTCAGGTGTCGCACCCGGCGCCTAGGCTGGGGTCGACATGAGCCCCCCAGATGCACCCGCCGACCAGGCCCTCTTCGAGCACCGCGACAGCCCCCTCCTCGAGGGCCTCAACGAGCCGCAGCGCGCGGCGGTGACCCACGCCGGCGCGCCCCTGCTGGTCGTGGCAGGTGCCGGCTCGGGCAAGACCCGGGTGCTCACCCGACGGATCGCCTGGCTGATCAACGAGCGCAAGGCGCACCCCGGGTCGATCCTGGCGATCACCTTCACCAACAAGGCCGCCGCGGAGATGAAGGAGCGCGTCGAGGAGCTCGTCGGCAAGCGTGCCCGGATCATGTGGGTGTCGACCTTCCACTCCGCGTGCGTGCGCATCCTGCGCAAGGAGATCGACCGGATCGGGTTCAAGTCGAACTTCTCGATCTACGACGCCGCCGACTCCAAGCGGCTGATGACGCTCGTGCTGCGTGACCTCGAGCTCGACCCCAAGCGCTACCAGCCCAACGCAGTGCTCCACTGGGTCTCCGACCAGAAGAACGAGCTGCGCGACCCCGAGGACGTCGCGAAACAGGCGCGCAACTCCTTCGAGGAGGCCTACGCCAAGGCGTTCACCTCCTACCAGCGCCGGTTGCGCGAGGCCAACGCCCTCGACTTCGACGACCTGATCATGACCACGGTCCACCTGCTGCAGGCGTTCCCCGACGTGCGGGAGAACTACCGCCGGAGGTTTCGCCACGTCCTCGTCGACGAGTACCAGGACACCAACCACGCCCAGTACAGCCTGATCCAGCAGCTGTGCGGGCAGTCCCTGGAGGAGGGCCACCAGGAGTCGGTCGAGCCCAGCGAGCTGATGGTGGTCGGCGACGCCGACCAGTCGATCTATGCCTTCCGCGGTGCCGACATCCGCAACATCCTCGACTTCGAGCAGGACTTCCCCGACGCCACCACGATCCTGCTCGAGCAGAACTACCGCTCGACCCAGACCATCCTCTCCGCCGCCAACTCCGTCATCGGCAACAACCGCGGTCGCAAGCCCAAGCGGTTGTGGACCGATGCCGGCGACGGTGAGCGGATCGTCGGCTACGTCTCCGACGACGAGCACGACGAGGCCCGCTTTGTCAGCGAGGAGATCGACAAGCTCGTCGACAGCGCCGGCAACAAGCCCGCCGACGTCGCGGTGTTCTACCGCACCAACGCGCAGTCGCGCGTCTTCGAGGAGGTGTTCATCCGCACCGGCCAGCCCTACAAGGTCGTCGGCGGCGTGCGCTTCTACGAGCGGCGTGAGGTCCGCGACGCGCTGGCCTACCTCCGGATGCTGGTCAACACCGCCGACGAGATCTCCCTGCGCCGGGTGCTCAACACCCCCAAGCGCGGCATCGGCGAGCGCGCCGAGGCCTGCGTCGCCGCCCTGGCCGACCGCGACCGCACCACCTTCTGGGAGGCGCTCACCCGCGCCGCCGAGGCCCCCGGCCTGGCCACCCGCAGCCTGAAGAACATCGAGGCCTTCGTCGCCATGATCCAGGAGCTGCAGTCGATGGTCGAGGCCGACGAGCGCCCCGACGTGATCCTGGAGTCGGTGCTGGAGCGCTCGGGCTACCTCGCCGAGCTCGAGGCCAGCGACGACCCCCAGGACGGCACCCGCGTGGAGAACCTCGCCGAGCTCGTGGCCGTGGCGCGCGAGTTCGCCGAGGACCCCCAGCCCGGGCCGAGCGCCGACCCGGCCGACGTCGAGGCCGGCACCGTGGCCGTCGGGCTGGGCGACTTCCTCGAGCGGGTCGCGCTCGTGGCCGACGCCGACCAGATCCCCGACGCCCCCGACGGCGACGACTCGGGCGTGGTCACGTTGATGACGCTCCACACCGCGAAGGGGCTGGAGTTCCCCGTCGTGTTCCTCACCGGCATGGAGGACGGCGTCTTCCCCCACCAGCGCTCGCTCGGCGACCAGCCCGAGCTCGAGGAGGAGCGCCGCCTGGCCTACGTCGGCCTCACCCGCGCCCAGCAGCGGCTCTACGTCTCCCGTGCCCTCGTCCGGTCCGCGTGGGGCGCCCCCTCCCACAACCCGGCGAGCCGGTTCCTCGACGAGCTGCCCGTCGACCTCGTGGACTGGCGGCGCACAGCAGCGGAGCAGACACGCTGGGGCCGTCCCGACCACGCGAGCGGCGGGTCCACGCGCCTCGGCACGCCCACCGACGCCGGGCGCCGCAACTTCAGCTCCGCCGCGCTCCGCGCCGACGCCGCCTCCAAGGCCAAGCCGGCGCGCGAGATCCCGAGCCTGGCACCCGGTGACCGGGTCGCGCACGACTCGTTCGGCCTCGGCACGGTGGTCGCCGTCGACGGCGTCGCGGAGAAGTCCGTGGCCTCGATCGACTTCGGGTCCGAGGGCGTCAAGCGGCTCCTGCTCCGCTACGCGCCGGTCGAGAAGCTCTGAGTCAGGACCGACAGGTCGCCGCGCTCGCCGCGGCTTCGTTCCTCAGTCGCGGGTCGCGAGACTCAGGTGGTCAGTCACAACAGTCGCCAGAGATCTCGATACGCGCCGTCGAGGCCTCGCAAGCTCGGCCTCGGGCGCTACTCGATCTTCCGTGACTACGACGCGGCTTCGCCGCGTCGGTCACGGAACGATGCCGTGCTCGACGAAGGCCTGGAACGGGTCGACCGGGCCGCCGCCGCCGGGGCGGACCTCGAGGTGGAGGTGCGAACCGGTCACGTTGCCGGTCGCGCCGACGGTGCCGATGACCTCGCCACCGGTGACCTGGTCGCCGACCGAGACGTGGATGGCGGTCTGGTGGCAGAACCAGATCTCGGTGCCGTCGTCGAGGGTCACCACGGTCTTGTTGCCATAGGCGCCGTCGTAGCCGGTCGAGGTCACGGTGCCGTTGGCGATCGCCATGATCGGGTCACCGGTGTTGGCGTTGAAGTCCAGACCGGTGTGGTAGTTCGCCCAGAGGCCGTACTGGCCGAAGGTCGCGGTGATGCCGTAGCTGGCGAGGGGGAGAACCCACTTGTTCTCCTTGATCTTGGCCGCCTGCTTCTCGGCCTCCTTGCGGATCTCCGCGAGCTTGGCGGCGCGCTCGGCCATCTGCTTCTCGGCGAGCGCGACGAGCTCGGGGTCGGTCTCCTCGCCCTGGACGTCGGCGCCGCGGGTCTCGCTGCGGCTCACGACCTCGCCGCGGCGGGCGAGGGCGGTGCCGGCAGCGCCGACCGCGTTGGTGGCGTCGAGGGACGCACCCGAGGAGGCCAGGGCGGTCGCTCCCGCACCGGCGGTGACGGCTCCACCCGCGGAGATCGCGAGGACGGCGACGCCTGCCACGAGGGGCAGCGACGGCAGGCTGGTCACCATCGAACGGCGCGGGGGCGGGGTGGCCCGACGCTTGCCGGTCGTAGGTGCAGCCGGTGCCGAGGTGGCGCGACGCTTGGGAGCGCGCTCCGCTCGGTGGTTTCCCATAGGGGTAGTTACCAATCTGCCGGGTCAGGGGGGTCGGGTCGGCAAGACCGCGCACGACTGTAACGGAAAGATCACGGGTTGGTGCAACCCTCGATCAAATTCCTTGTGGAAGCTCTCGCACTGGTCGGTATCCGGACATCAGGCGCGCGCAGCCTGGTAGCGCTCGAGGGCCTCGGTGCGCTCGTCGGCGTGGTCCACGATGCGCAGCGGGTAGTCCTGCTCGTAGCCGGTGTTGGACTTCCACGGCTCGTGGGCGGCCTTGCCGGGCAGGTGGTCGAGCTCGGGCACCCAACGGCGCACGTAGTCGCCCTGGGGGTCGAACTTGAGTCCCTGGGTGATCGGGTTGAAGACCCGGAAGTACGGCGACGCGTCGGTGCCGGTGCCGGCGACCCACTGCCAGCCGTGGTTGTTGGAGGCGACGTCGCCGTCGATGAGCTGCTCGAGGAAGTGGCGTGCGCCCACCGGCCACCACACGTGGAGGTCCTTGGTCAGGAAGGAGGCGGTGATCATCCGGACCCGGTTGTGCATCCAGCCGGTCTCGCGCAGCTGCCGCATCCCGGCGTCCACGATCGGGTAGCCCGTGGTGCCGGTGCGCCACGCCTCGATCGCGTCCTCGGGGTCGTCGTAGCGCATCCCCTGCAGCGCGGGCTTGAGGTCGGCCCAGGCCGACGCCGGGTGGTGCCAGAGCACGTCGGCGTAGAACTCGCGCCACGCCAGCTCGTCGGCGTAGGTCGAGGAGTGGTCGACCTCGGCGAGCAGCGAGCGCGGGTGCAGCACGCCGAGGTGGAGGTAGGGGGAGAGCCGGGACGTGCCGTCGCGGTCGGGGCGGTTGCGCGCGGTCGGGTAGTCGCGCAGGCCGCTGCTGCTGAAGGACCTCCACCGGCGCCAGGCGGCCTCCTCGCCGGCCCCGGGCAGCTCGAACGGAGCGTCGGCGACCGCCTGCTCCAGCATCTCGACCGCCTCCGCCTGCGAGTCGGCGGGTACGAGGTCGGGGGAGCGTGGCGTCGCGGCCGGCTCGGGCCACCCGTGCTCGCGCCAGGCCCGGGCGAAGGCGCTGAACACCTGGTAGGGGGCGCCGCTGCCGTTGAGCACGCGCCCCGGCCCGACGGCGTACGGCGACCCGGTGGGCACGAGCTCGACGGACCCGCCGACCGCGCGGTCGCGCCGCACGCCGTAGGGCGTCGTCTCGGCCGAGACGTGCACCCGGCGCTCACCGGCCACCCGCGGCACCACCTCCCGCGGGTCGCCGTGGTGGATGCTCAGCGGGATCCGATCGGCGAGCGCGAGGACGTTCGCCGCGAGCCAGGCGCGCCGGGCGGGACCGGCACCCGACCACAGGACGGGGTCGAGGACGAAGAGCGCCTGGACCGGTCCCTCCTCGAGCGCGGCGAGGAGGGCCGGGTTGTCGCGCACCCGCAGGTCGCGCCGGAACCACATCACCGAGGAGGTCGAGGAAGGCATGCTCCTCAACGTAGCCGCGGGGTGACCACCACCACGCTCACCCGACCTCGTGCCACCTGCCCGGGGAGGTCTAGGGTGCCGAGAGGGAATCCCCGCCACTGTTCGCAAGACGAAAAGGACTGGTCACCTCGTGGACCTGATGGAATTTCAGGCGAAGGAGCTCTTCGCCAAGCACGGAGTCGCAACCACGCTGGGGGTCGTCGCCGAGACGCCCGAGGCCGCTCGGGCCGCCGCAGAGGAGATGGGCGGCGTCACCGTCATCAAGGCGCAGGTCAAGGCCGGTGGCCGCGGCAAGGCCGGTGGCGTGAAGATCGCGAAGACCGCCGACGAGGCCGAGTCCTATGCCCGCGACATCATCGGCATGGAGATCAAGGGCCTGCGCGTGAACCGCGTCCTGGTGACCCCGGCGACGCCGCCGGTCGAGGAGTACTACTTCTCCTTCCTGCTCGACCGCTCCAACCGCTCGCACCTGTGCATCGCATCGGTCGAGGGCGGCGTGGAGATCGAGGAGGTCGCCAAGACCAACCCCGACGCCGTGAAGCAGATCCCGATCAACGCGCTCGAGGGCGTGACGCCGGAGAAGGCCGCCGCGATCGTCGACGAGGCCAAGTTCCCCGCCGAGCTGCGCGACCAGGCCATCGAGATGGTCCAGAAGCTGTGGCAGGTCTACGTCCAGGAGGACGCCACCCTCGTCGAGGTGAACCCGCTGGCCCGCCTCGAGGGCGACAAGCTCGAGGCCCTCGACGGCAAGGTCTCGCTCGACGAGAACGCCTCCGAGGTGCGCCACCCCGACCACGCGCAGTTCGAGATCCGCGAGGAGGCCGACGCGCTGGAGTCGAAGGCCAAGGACAAGGGCCTCAACTACGTCAAGCTCGACGGCCAGGTCGGCATCATCGGCAACGGCGCGGGCCTCGTGATGAGCACCCTCGACGTCGTCGCGTACGCCGGTGAGGCGCACGGCGGCGTGAAGCCCGCCAACTTCCTCGACATCGGTGGCGGCGCCAACGCCCAGGTGATGGCCGACGGCCTCGACGTGATCATCAACGACCCGCAGGTCAAGAGCGTCTTCGTCAACGTCTTCGGCGGCATCACCGCGTGTGACGAGGTGGCCAACGGCATCAAGGGCGCGCTGGAGATCCTCGGCGACAAGGAGAGCAAGCCCCTCGTCGTACGCCTCGACGGCAACAACGTCGAGGAGGGACGCCGCATCCTCGACGAGCTCAACCACCCGCTGGTCACCCAGGTCGACACGATGGACGGCGCGGCCGACAAGGCCGCCGAGCTCGCCCACCAGGCCTGAGAGAGAGAACTGAACAGATGTCTATCTACCTGAACTCCGACTCGAAGATCATCGTCCAGGGCATGACCGGTGGGATGGGCGCCAAGCACACCACCCTCATGGTCGAGTCCGGCGCCAACATCGTCGGCGGCGTCAACGCCCGCAAGGCCGGCACCACCGTCGAGCTCGGCGGCAAGGAGCTCCCGGTCTTCGGCACCGTCGAGGAGGCGATGAAGGAGACCGGCGCCAACGTCTCGGTCGCCTTCGTCCCGCCGGCCTTCACCAAGGACGCATGCATCGAGGCCATCGACGCCGAGATCCCGCTCCTGGTCGTCATCACCGAGGGTGTCCCGGTCCTCGACACCGCCGAGGTCGTGGCCTACCTCGAGGGCAAGAGCACCCGGATGATCGGCCCCAACTGCCCGGGCATCATCACGCCGGAGGAGTCGCTCGCCGGCATCACCCCGCACACCATCGCGGGCAAGGGCCCGGTCGGCCTGGTGTCGAAGTCGGGCACGCTGACCTACCAGATGATGTACGAGCTCAAGGACTACGGCTTCACCACCGCCATCGGCATCGGCGGTGACCCGATCATCGGCACCACGCACATCGACGCCCTCGAGGCCTTCGAGAACGACCCGGAGACCAAGGCGATCGTGATGATCGGCGAGATCGGCGGCGACGCCGAGGAGCGCGCCGCGGCCTACATCAAGGAGCACGTGACGAAGCCGGTCGTCGGCTACGTCGCCGGCTTCACCGCGCCCGAGGGCAAGACCATGGGCCACGCCGGCGCCATCGTGTCGGGCTCCTCGGGCACCGCGCAGGCCAAGAAGGAGGCCCTCGAGGCCGCCGGGGTCAAGGTCGGCAAGACGCCGTCGGAGACCGCCGCGCTGATGCGTGAGGTCCTGCAGGGCCTCTGAGGCGGCCCCGACCCTCAGTCCCGGTCGAGCTCGAGGCTCGACGGCGGCTCCGAACGGCCCCGCAGGTCCGCCTGCGGGGCCGTTCCGGCTCCCGGTGCCGGGTGCCGCGCCGGGTGCCTGACCGGGTTCCTGACCGGGTTCCTGGCGCTCCACAGCACCTGCCACACCACGTGTGCGCCGAGCAGGCGCACCGGCGCGGCGACCGACAGGCGCCGCTGCGGCGAGGGCAGCGTGGGACAGGCTGCACTGGACAGCGTTGCTGGAATCGACATCTCTTACTCACACCCCGTTTTCGTGAACGCACACATGGCCGGAACGATCTGCTCGGTGGTCTCGGTGACTCCGTCGGCCTGCTCGTCCAGCGATGCGAGCGAGCCCTCACCGTACGTCCCGACGAGCAGCCTGGCCGAGCCGACCCGGGTGACCTGGAAGACCGAGCTCCCCAGCCCGTCGGAGTACGTCAGCCCCACGGTCACCGTGTCGTAGCCGGTGTCGCGGTCGAGGACCGTCCAGACCAGGTTGCGCTGGTGGTCGCACTCGGTGGCCACCCGGCGGAGCACGGCCATCGGCGCCTCGGCGAGCGCCGCGTCGTCGTGGACGAACAGCTCGCGCCACTCCTGGTACTCCGGGCCGGAGACCCCGGCGACGAGTCGACGGAGGCCGCCGGAGGTCTCCGGCTGCGGCCAGACCACCCGGCCGCACATCTCGAGCTCGCCGAGCCCGTCGCCGTCGGGAGAGGGCGCGGAGACCTCGTTGTCGGTGTTGTCGGCGTCGAAGCCGACCGCCAGCGGGAAGTCCTCGGGGATCTCCGGGCCCTGGGGCTCCGCGGTGGCGGACCCGCTCGGCTCGGGCGAGGGCGTGCCGTCCTCGTCGTCGAACATCCGGAGGGCCGCGACCGTCTCCTGCAGCGGCTCGACGGTGGCGTCGATGCCGCTCTGGACGTCCGCCTGGCTCCACTGGCCGTAGGTCGAGGTGACGAGGAGGGCCGCGCCGACGGGCACGACGTGGATGACCGTCGCGCCGGTGCCGGGCTCGCCGCCGAAGGTGTAGGTCTGCACGAGCGTGGTCGCCGGAGCCGGGCCGAACGGCGAGTCGCGCACCTCGGTGAGCGTCTCCTGGTCGCCGTCGGCGGTCACGGTGGGACACGTCAGGGGCAGGTCGGCGAAGGCCTGCGAGACCAGCGCGGCGTCGTCGGGGCTGCCGAGCAGGACCAGCTCGCGGGTGTTGGCGGACTCGCCACCACTGGTGTCGGCCACCAAGCGGTCGCGGACCCCGAGGCCGCGCAGGGGAGCGGTGCCGCACAGCGTGAGGTCACGCAGGCCGGTGCCGGTCCGCGAGGTCGCGATGACGTCCTGCGGCCCGCCCATGCCTGCGGACAGCGGGAAGTCGTCGGGGATGGCCGTGCCGACCGGTTCCGGGGTCGCCGCACCGGTGTCGGAGGCGCGGGTCGCTGCACCGGACGGCCCGTCGGCGCCCGACGGCTCCTCGCCGCAGCCGGCGAGGGCCAGGGAGCCGGCCAGCGCGGCGGTCAGGAGCACGGAGCGGAGCCTCATGCCACCTGAGACCCCGTGGGAGGCGAAAAGGTTGCGTCAGCCCCGCGAGCGGAGGGTGGCGAGCCGCTCGAGCACCCGTCGCGACAGGGCGACGAAGTCGTCGCGCGACATCGTCATGTCCCGGTTGGGGGCGAAGCCCAGCTGGGAGACCGCGCTCCCGTCGCGCACGATCGCCATCAGGAAGGGGAACGACTGCTTGTCGTTGAGCTCCATCGAGAGCGCCCAGACGGTGAGGTCGGTGTCCTTCGTGGTGGCGGAGGTCAGCGGCGTGACCGTCGTGCCGAGGTTGGCCTGGTCGCACTGGCGGATCCGGGTGCGCACCTGGCCCACGAACTTCCTTGCCGCCGGGGGCTTCATCGACCCGACCGTCTGGGTGAGACCCAGCTGGCCGACGTTGCGCGTCTCGGGGAACAGGAACGTGCGCGTCAGCGCCCTGCTGATGCCCTTGTCCATGAAGGTGGTGCGGTCGCAGCGGGTGGAGGCGAAGTTGGTGCGCGCCCGCTCGGGGTCGGTCCCCACCCACGGCCCGCGCACGGCGGAGACCGGCGGCAGGTCGACCACGGAGAGCAGCCCGGGAGGGGCGCCGATGTCGAGCGGGCGGGTCGTACGTCCCTGGGCGCGACCGGCGCAGGTGTCGGCGCCCTCGCTGCCGCACAGCGCGTTGACGGCCGCCGCGAGACCGCGGAGCGAGGACGCGTCGGTGAGCGGGCGGCCGGTGGTGCGTACGACGGTGGTCACCACCAGGCTGCCGGTGCGGGCCATGCCGACGGTGATGCTGGCCGGCGTCCTGCCCCAGGTGCGCAGCCGGAACTGGCGTGCGTCGTCACCCACCCGCTTCACGTCGCTGGTGCGCACGAGCTGGGTGCGGGGGTCGGCGCAACCGGCGAACCACAGCGAGGCGGCCTCGAAGCTGGCTGCGGCCCGCTTCTCGTCGCGCGAGCGCTCCACGATCTGCACCGCGGTGGTCTGCACGGTGCTGACGCGCTGCTTGCGGGTGCGCTTCTTCTTGCCCGTGCCGACCGACTTCTCGACGACCTTGGTCGTCGAGCCCTCCCACGTGCGGGCGAGCGCGGCGAGGCCGTCGGGGTCGGAGAAGCGCTCGCGCTGGCACGGCGCGACGAGCCCGTCGCCGGCGAGGTTGTCGCTGGTGCCGGTCTCCTCCCAGTCGAGACGGGAGCCGAAGCGCGCCACCTGCGCGGACGACAGCATGGTCGCCTCGTCGATCACGGCCTCGCCGACGCCCTCGTCGGGGTCGTTGACGACGACGCCGTGGGTGGCCTTCTCCTCGCCGAGGCTGGTCGAGTGCGCACCCGAGCCGCTGGCCACCAGCGAGCCCGAGACCAGCAGCGCGGTGGTGGCCACGGCCGACCCGATCACCGTGTGCGTTCGACGCCGGGCCGCGCCGGAGCGGCGTACGACGCTCGCGCGGGGCCAGCGGGTCGAGGCGAGCGGCTCGGCGAGGTCGTGGAGCAGCCGCCCGGTCTCCGTGGTGGGGACGTCGCGGTGCAGGGAGAACTGCGAGGCGGCGGTCTGCAGCTCGCGCTCGGCGTCGGCGCGCGGCAGCCCCACCGAGCGGGAGATCTCGTCGAGGCTCAGCGCGGAGAGCGCGTTGAGGACCAGGAGCTCGCGCTGGCGCGTGGACAGCTTGGACAACGCGTCGAGCGTGGTGCGCGCCTCGGGGTCGAGCGACTTGTCGCGGTGCCAGATGCGGGCGGTGTGCCGGCGGCGGGCCCGGCGGAACGCCAGGGGACGGACGTAGGCGTCGCGGTCGTCGAGAGCGTCGACCTTGCGCCAGTGGTGCCAGGCGACGACGAAGGCGTCCCGCACGGCCGCCCGGGCCGCCGGTGCGTCACCGGTCAGGGCGAAGGCCTCGTGCAGGAGTCGCGCACGGGTCTCGACGTAGTAGGCGTCGAACGTCTCGGGGCTCCTCATGACCGCTCCACGGTACGGGAGAGGCACGCGCGGCGCACAACTTCCCCCGACGCGGCAGCCCGGCGGCGTGGGAACGGGATCCCGGCGCCGGGGCGGGTGATGATGGCTCGGCCATGACGTCGCTCCTGACCCGACCGGACCACGCCCGGGCCGCCGCCGCCCGGCCGCGCCCGCTGGTGCTGATCGCGACGCTCGGCGGCGTGCTCGCCGCGCTCGGCCCGCTGGTCGTGCTGATGGCCGTCGGCATCATCGGCTGGTTCGCCACCGACGCCGGGGTGCACGGCGCCCCGCGCGACGGCATGCGGGTGGGTGCCCTGGTCTGGCTGGCGGGCCACGGCTCCGGCTTCACCGTGCTGGGCGCGCGGGTCACGATCGTGCCCCTGGGCGTCACCGCGATCGCTGCCTGGTCGATGTGGCGACTGGGTCACCGCGTCGGTGACTCCGTGTCGGGCCACGGCCCCGACGCCGACCGCATCTCCGACGGCGAGCGCGACTTCACCGTCCCGACCGCGATCGGGCTGTTCTTCGCGGGCTACGCCGTGGTGGCCGCGGTCGTCGCCTCCCTCGCCGCCGGTGCCACCGCCGACCCGTCGGTGCCGCGGGTGATGGGCTGGACGTTGCTGATGACCGCCCTCGTCGCTGCGCCGGCCATCGCCGTGGGCTCCGGGCGGGCCGCCATCTGGGCGGCCTTCACGCCCGCCACCGTGCGGGCGGGCGCCGCCGTCGCCGGGGCGGTCCTCCGCTCGTTCCTCCTCGTCTCCGCCCTCGTCTTCCTGGTGGCCTTCGCGGTCTCCTTCGGGGAGGCGGCGACGATGACCTCGCGCCTGCACCCCAGCCCCTCCGAGGCCGTGCTCTACGCCCTCGCCAACGCGGCGTACCTGCCCAATGCCGTCCTCTTCTGCGGGTCCTGGCTGCTCGGACCGGGCTTCGCGGTCGGCGGGGCGACCCTCGTCTCGCCCGGCGCCGTGGTGCTCGGGCCGCTGCCTGTCTTCCCGCTGCTCGCCGCGCTCCCGTCCGTCGGCACGCCCGCCGGGTGGGTCGGCGGCCTGATGGCACTGCCGGCGCTGCTGGCCGCTCTCGCGGCCTACCGCCACCTGCGCGGCCGTCCGCTGCCCTGGGACCAGGTCGTCCTCGCCGGGTGCGGCGGCGGGCTCGTGGCCGGCTTCGGCTTCGCCCTGCTGGCCGCCCGATCCGGCGGTGCCGCCGGACCCGGACGGATGCGCTTCGTCGGGCCGTTCGTCCCCGACGTCCTCGTGCACGCGGTCACCGCGTGCGGTGTCGGCGCCCTCCTCGGCGCAGGCGTTGTGGCCCTGCTCAACCGCCGCGCCGCCCAGGCGTGGACCGCCGGACCCGACGCCGACGACGCCGACGACGGAGCGCTCGCACCCGATGCGCCCGGCGTGACCGCCTCCGAGCCCGTCGAGGACTGAGGGTGGGCGCAGGACATGCGCACGCGTCCGGGCCTGCATCCCTCGGACCCGCGCCCCGGCAGCTGAGGCTCCTGGTCGGCCTGCTCGTCGGCCCCCTGGTGCTCGCGACGGTCGTGGGCCTGTTCGCGCTCTGGCCCGACGGCGACCTCCGGATCACCTCGCCCGGCGCCGACGTGCAGCGCGGCACGGCGACCGTCAAGGAGATCGTGCCGTGCCGGCGCGACGCCGCCGGGTGCAGCGCCGCGCGGGTCGAGCTGCACAGCGGTCCCGGGTCTCCCGGCGAGGCCGAGGCCGTGCTGCCCTACGGCGATGCCGCCCCCGTGGTCGAGCCGGGCGACCGGATCGTGGTGACCTACGTGGCGCAGGGCGAGGCGGGCGAGCAGTACGCCTTCCAGGACCTCGATCGGGGCCCGCCGCTCCTCACGCTGACGGTGCTGTTCGCGCTCGGGGTGCTCGCGCTGTCGCGCTGGCGCGGCATCGGGTCGTTGGTGAGCCTCGCCTTCTCCCTCGTCCTGATCGCCGTCTTCACGCTGCCCGCGATCATGGAGGGTGCCGCTCCGCTGGGGGTCGCGGTCGTCACCGCCGCCGCGATCATGGTCGTCACTCTCTACCTCTCGCACGGCTTCACCGTCCGGTCCACCGTGGCGATGCTCGGCACGCTCGTCTCGCTCGGTGTGATCGCGGGCCTGGGCTGGGTGTTCACGACGGTCGGCCACTTCACCGGCCTCGTCGACGAGGGCAGCCAGTACATCTCCAGCATCGCCGCGCAGGTCGACCTCCACGGCCTGCTGCTCGCCGGGCTGGTCATCGGTGCGCTGGGCGTGCTCGACGACGTGACCGTCACCCAGACCTGGGCGGTCTGGGAGCTCGCCGACCTCGACCCGGACGCCAGCGTCCGCTCGCTGTTCGTGCGCGCGATGCGGATCGGCCGCTCGCACGTCGCGTCCACCGTCAACACCCTGGTGCTGGCCTACGTCGGTGCGACCCTGCCGCTGATGCTGGTCTTCTCGGCCCTCGACCTGCCGTTCGGCATCGCGGTGAGCCAGGAGGTCGTCGCCCAGGAGGTCGTCCGCGGCCTCGTCGGCGGGCTCGGCATCATTGCCGCGGTCCCGGTGACGACCGCGATCGCCGCGCTCGTCGCGGCCCAGCTGGTGCACCAGCGCCGGACGGAGGCCGCCGCCCCGTCCCACCGCGCCTAGGATGCGAGCCGTGCCCGAGCAGACGCGTCCCGCCCGCATCGTCGTCCTGGTGTCCGGTTCGGGCACCAACCTGCAGGCCCTCCTCGACGCCTGTGCCGATCCGGCGTACGGCGCCCGGGTGGTCGCCGTCGGGGCCGACCGCGACGGCATCGAGGGTCTGGCGCGCGCCGACCGGGCCGGCGTGCCGACGTTCGTGCGGAAGGTGTCGGACTTCGAGACCCGCGAGGGGTGGGACACCTCCCTGGCCACCGTCGTCGAGCGCTTCGAGCCCGACCTGGTGGTCTCCGCAGGCTTCATGAAGCTGGTGTCGGAGGCGTTCCTCGAGCGGTTCCTGACGCTGAACACCCACCCGGCGCTGTGCCCGGCGTTCCCCGGCATGCACGGCCCGCTGGACGCCCTCGAGCACGGCGTGAAGGTCACCGGAGCCACCCTCTTCGTCGTCGACGGGGGCATCGACACCGGCCCGATCGTCGCCCAGGTGCCGGTCGAGGTCGCCGACGACGACGACGTGGAGTCGCTGCACGAGCGGATCAAGACCGCCGAGCGCGCCATGCTCGTCGACGCCGTCGGCCGGATCGCCCGCGAGGGGATCTCGGTCGAGGGCCGCCGGGTTCGCATCGGCGCCGGCTCCCGGTAGATTGCCACCACACGACTGGCGCAGGTGGGCCACCACCAGGGAGTGACGCGCGAGGTGCATCGAACGCCTGGGTGCCCTCGACTCGAGAGCAACCGAGGAGTCCCGTGTCCGACCACCGCATCCCCATCCGCCGCGCCCTGGTGTCCGTCTACGACAAGACCGGTCTCGACGACCTGGTGCGCGGGCTGCACGCGGCCGGTGTGGAGCTGGTCTCCACCGGCGGCTCCGCCGCGCTGATCGAGTCGCTCGGCCTGCCCGTCACCAAGGTCGAGGACCTCACCGGCTTCCCCGAGTGCCTCGACGGCCGGGTCAAGACGCTGCACCCGCGCGTGCACGCCGGGATCCTCGCCGACCGCCGCCTCGACTCGCACGTCCAGCAGCTCGCCGACCTCGGCGTCGAGCCGTTCGACCTCGTCGTCAGCAACCTCTACCCCTTCACGCAGACCGTCGCCTCCGGCGCCGGGCCGGACGAGTGCGTGGAGCAGATCGACATCGGTGGTCCGTCGATGGTCCGTGCCGCGGCGAAGAACCACCCGAGCGTCGCCATCGTCACCTCGCCCGCGTCGTACGACGACGTGCTGGCCGCCGCTGCCGCCGGCGGCTTCACGCTGGCCCAGCGGCAGCGCCTGGCCGCGGAGGCCTTCGTGCACACCGCGACCTACGACGTGCACGTGGCGTCGTGGATGGGCAACGTGCTCACCGACACCAGCGACGGCTCCGGCTTCCCGGCGTGGATGGGCGCGACGTGGGACAAGCAGGCGGTGCTGCGCTACGGGGAGAACCCGCACCAGGGCGCCGCGCTCTACACCAACGGTTTCCTGCCGGGCGGCCCCGGGCTGGCCCAGGCCGTGCAGCACCACGGCAAGGAGATGTCCTACAACAACTACGTCGACGCCGACGCGGCCCGCCGGGCGGCGTACGACTTCGACGAGCCCGCGGTCGCGATCATCAAGCACGCCAACCCGTGCGGCATCGCGATCTGTTCTGACGACGTCCCCGACCCCATCTCAGTGGCCCACCGCAAGGCGCACGAGTGCGACCCGGTCAGCGCCTTCGGCGGCGTGATCGCCACCAACGTGCCGGTCACCGTCGCGATGGCCGAGCAGGTCGCCGAGATCTTCACCGAGGTCATCGTGGCGCCGGGCTACGAGGACGGCGCGATCGAGGCGCTGCAGGCCAAGAAGAACATCCGCGTCCTCGAGTGCCCTCCGCTCGCCCGGGGCGGTGTCGAGACCCGCGCGATCTCCGGCGGGCTGCTGCTGCAGGGGCGCGACGTGATCGACGCCGTCTCCGATGCAGGTGGCGACGACCCGTCGACGTGGACCCTCGCCACCGGGGATGCCGCCTCCGACGAGCTGCTCGCCGACCTGGCCTTCGCGTGGCGGGCCTGCCGCGCGGTGAAGTCCAACGCGATCCTGCTCGCCGCCGACGGCGCGTCCGTCGGGGTCGGCATGGGACAGGTGAACCGCGTCGACTCCTGCCGGCTCGCGGTCGAGCGGGCGGGGGAGCGGGTCACCTCCGCCGTCGCCGCCTCCGACGCGTTCTTCCCGTTCGCCGACGGGCCGCAGATCCTCATCGACGCCGGGGTGAGGGCGATCGTGCAGCCGGGTGGGTCGGTCCGCGACGCCGAGGTGGTCGCCGCGTGCGAGGCGGCCGGCGTGACGATGTACCTCACCGGCACGCGGCACTTCTTCCACTAGGGACGTACGGCGGTGTTATCTTGACGTCAAGATAACTCTCTTCCTGTCTCGGAGGTGTGCCCGTGCGCTGGTGGCAGCGGATCCTCCCGCCGACGAAGCTCGAGCGGGACCTGGTCTGGCAGTGCGTGCTGTCGGCCTTCGCGACGGGGACGTTCCTCACCGGGACAGCCGTCTACTTCACGAAGGTCGTCGGGCTGTCCGGCGCGGAGGTCGGCCTCGGCATGTCCACCGCGGCCGGTGTCACCCTGCTGCTCCAGCTGCCGATGGGGCGGCTCGCGGACCGGGTGGGGGCCAAGCCGCTGTGGGCACTCGCCAGCGCCGTCGAGGCCGCGCTCTACCTCGCCTGGCCGCTGATCGGCGGGATGGTCACCTTCGTCCTGATGCTGAGCGTGCTGGCGATCTTCGAGACCGCCGGCCGCAATGCGCGCAACGTCTACCGGATCGCGGTGTTCCCGCGTGACGTACGGGTGCGCGCCCTGGCCTACATGCGGGCGGCCCGCAACGTCGGCTACACGCTCGGCGCGGGCGCGAGTGGTGTGGCGCTGGGTCTCGGGCTCGACGCCGTACGCCTCATCCCGTTCGTCACCGGGGCGCTGCTCGTGCTCAACGCGCTGCTGATCGCGACCGTGCTGCCGGTCATCGCCCGACAGCTGCCGGTCGCCGACGGCGACGACCCCGCCAGCATCGCGCCGCCCGCCTGGCGCAACCCCGGCTACGTCGTGCTCAGCGTCTGCAACGGCGTGCTCTCGTCCAACCAGGTGCTTCTCAACGTGGTCGTGCCCCTGTGGCTGGTGGAGCGCACGGACGCCCCGCCTGCGCTGCTGGCGTGGCTCTTCGGCACCAACACCGTCCTGGCCGTCCTGCTCCAGGTCCGGGCCAGCCGGGTGGCCGACTCCGTCGACGGGTCGCTGCGTGCGGTGCGCTGGTCGGGCTGGGCGTTCATCGTGTCGTGCGGCCTGATCGCGTGGACCCACGAGACGGTGGGCTGGGTCTCGATCCTGCTGATCTGGGTCGGCCACGTGACGATCACCGGCGCGGAGCTGTGGCAGTCGGCTGCGGACTGGTCCTTCACGAGCGATCTCTCCGACCACCGCCGCCTCGGCGACTACCAGGGCGTCTGGGGGCTGGGCTACCAGATCGAGCCGATCATCTTCCCGGCCCTCTACACCTGGCTCGCGCTGCAGGTCGGCACGCCCGGCTGGATCGTGATCGCGCTGATCGGTGTCACCGCCGCCGTGGTGGCCCACCCCGCGGCACGCGCCGCCGAGCGGCACCTCGTGAGGATCGGAGCGCCGGTCGGAGTGTGAGCCGGGGGCGTCCCTAGACTGGCCCGCGTGACGGCACAGACCCTCGACGGCGCAGCCACCCTCAAGACGATCAAGGCGGAGCTCGCCCAGCGCGTGGCCGCCCTGCGGGAGCAGGGGGTGACGCCGGGCCTCGGCACCGTGCTCGTCGGCGACGACCCCGGCTCGCACTGGTACGTCGGCGCGAAGCACAAGGACTGCGCGGAGATCGGCATCACGTCCATCCGGCGCGACCTGCCCGCCACCGCCACCCAGGCCGAGGTGGAGGCCGTGATCGACGAGCTCAACGCCGACGACGCCTGCACCGGCTTCATCGTCCAGCAGCCGACCGGGCTCGACGAGTTCGCTCTGCTCTCGCGCGTGGACCCCGACAAGGACGTCGACGGACTGCACCCCACCAACCTCGGCAAGCTCGTGCTCGGCGAGCCCGGCCCGCTGCCCTGCACCCCCGTCGGGTCCATCGAGCTGCTGCGCCGCCACGGCGTCGAGATCGCCGGCGCCGAGGTCGTGGTCGTCGGCCGCGGCATCACCGTGGGCCGTCCGCTCGGCCTGCTGCTCACCCGTCGCTCGGAGAACGCCACCGTCACCCTGTGCCACACCGGCACCCGCGACCTGGCCGCCCACGTGCGCAACGCGGGCATCGTCGTCGCCGCCGCGGGCGTGCCCGGCATCGTGACCGCCGACATGGTCAAGCCCGGCGCGGCGGTCCTCGACGTGGGCGTGTCCCGCGTCGACGGCAAGGTCACCGGCGACGTGCACCCCGACGTGTGGGACGTCGCCGGCTGGGTCTCGCCCAACCCCAAGGGCGTCGGACCCATGACCCGCGCGATGCTGCTCACCAACATCGTGGAGATCGCCGAGAAGTCCGTCCGGTCCTGACATGACCGACCCGGAGCACGACGAGCCCGTCGAACGACGTCCGATCGAGCCGCCCGAGTCGGTCGAGCCCGTCTCGGCGGAGCCCGTCGACCCCGACGAGCCGCGCCGCTACCCCTCGACCATCGGGGGCGCGTTCTACCTGCTCGTCCTCGGCGTGGTCGCCGCCGCCATGGTCATCGTGGCCCTCGACGAGTGGCGCACCGGCATCCGCCTGATGGGCGGTGCGCTGGTCTTCGCCGCCCTCGTCCGCCTGGTGCTGCGGCGCCGCGACGCGGGGATGCTCGCCGTACGCCACAAGGTGCTCGACGCGGTCGTCCTGGCCGTGCTGGGCGGCGCGCTGATCTTCCTGGCGACCTCGATCCCGGACCAGCCGGGCTTCTGACGCACGGCTCCTGACGCACGACGGCCGGGCACCCCTTGGCGGGGTGCCCGGCCGTCGAGGCTGGAGCGGGTCGCCTCAGATGAGGCCGAGCTCGGTGACCGCCGTGCGCTCCTCGGCGAGCTCCGCGGTGGAGGCGTCGATGCGGGCACGGGAGAAGTCGTCGATCTCGAGACCCTCGACGATGGACCAGTCGCCGCCGGACGTGGTGACGGGGAACGAGGAGATCAGGCCCTCAGGCACGCCGTACTCGCCGTTGGACACGACGGCCATGGAGACCCAGTCGTCCTTCGCCGAGCCGAAGAGCCAGTCGCGCGCGGCGTCGATCGTGGCCGACGCGGCCGAGGCGGCCGAGGAGGAGCCGCGGGCGTCGATGATCGCGGCACCGCGCTTGGCGACGGTCGGGATGAAGTCGTTCTCCAGCCAGGCCTGGTCGCCGACCAGCTCGGCGGCGTTCTGGCCGTTGACCTCGGCGTGGAACAGGTCGGGGTACTGGGTGGCCGAGTGGTTGCCCCAGATCGTCATCTTCGAGATGTCGGTGACCTTGGCGCCGGTCTTGGCCGCGAGCTGCGAGATCGCGCGGTTGTGGTCGAGGCGGGTCAGCGCCGAGAAGCGCTCGCGCGGGATGTCGGGAGCATTGGTCATCGCGATCAGGGCGTTGGTGTTGGCCGGGTTGCCGGTGACACCGATGCGTACGTCGTCGGCGGCCACGGCGTTGAGGGCCTTGCCCTGCGCGGTGAAGATCGCGCCGTTGGCGGACAGCAGGTCGCCGCGCTCCATGCCCGGGCCGCGGGGGCGCGCGCCGACGAGGAGGGCGAGGTTGACGCCGTCGAAGATCTTCTCGGCGTCCGAGCCGATCTGCACGCCCGCGAGGTTCGGGAACGCGCAGTCGTCGAGCTCCATGACGACGCCCTCGAGCGCCTTGAGCGCGGGCTCGATCTCGAGCAGCCGCAGCTCGATGGGGCGGTCCGCGGCCAGTGCGCCGCTGGCGAGGCGGAAGAGCAGGCTGTAGCCGATCTGGCCGGCGGCGCCGGTGACGGCAACCTTCAGGGGTTCGGAGGTCACGGTGGGTACTCCTCGTGAGGCGGGACGTGGTGTCCCGCTGACGCTAGCAGCGCCGGATTCCGGGTCGGCGGCTGGTCGGCGGCTGGCATGCTGGCGTCCATGCTGCGAGACCTCCGCCGCCCCTCGACGCGCGGCCTCGTGCGGGCGACCTCGGCCCTCGCGCTCGTCGGCGCCCTGTCCGGCTGCGCGGGGATCGGCCAGCCCCAGCCCTACGACTCCCCGGGCATCAACGGCCTGGTCATCCCCACGCCGACGCCCGACCCGGACGACTTCGTCGACGTGGTCGACAACCCCTGGCTCCCGCTCGTGGCCGGAGCCACCTGGAGCTACGAGGTGACGGACGGCGGACGCAGCATCGGCGCCATCGAGGTCGAGGTGCTCGACGACACCACCCCGGTCACCGGTCTCGACGCGACCGGCGTACGCACCACGACGGAGGTCGACGGCGACACCACCCGGGAGACGTCCTTCTACGCCCAGGACGAGGACGGCAACGTCTGGCTCGTCGGCGCGGACACGGACGACGCCGCGGACGACGACGCCGGGGCCGCCGGCTGGCGCGCGGGGGAGGGCGGCGCGGAGGCCGGGCTGGCGATGCCGGCACACCCGCGCCTCGGCGACGGCTGGCTCGCGTATGCCGTGCCGGGCCTGCCCGAGGCACGCATCCGGGTGGAGGACCAGTCGCAGGAGATGGTGCAGGTGCTCGACGAGGCCGGCACCACGACCCGCACGGTGTACGAGAAGGGCACCGGCCTCGTCAGCGTCGTGGACCTCGACGCGGGCTGGGTGGCGACCAGGGACCAGTCCGGGGACTAGTCGGGTCGGCGGACCTGGGTCCGGCCGTCGTCGTCGCCCTCGGGGTTGCCCCAGTGCCCGGGCGCGCTCTGGCCGGGCTGCTGCGGCTGGGCCGGGGGAGCACCCCACTGACCGGGCTGACCGGGTTGGCCGGGCTGCTGGGGTGCCGGCTGGCCCCACTGGGCGGGAGGGGCCTGCGGGGTGCTGTAGGGGTCGGGCTGCGGCTGCACCGGCTGCTGCTGCTGGTAAGGCTCGGGCTGGCCCCACTGCTGCTGCGGGGGAGCGCCCCAGGCGGAGCCGGGCTGGCCCCAGCCGCCCTGCTGGCCCTGGTTCCACTGGGCCTCGTAGTTGCCGGGGACGAACTGGTCCTTGCGGCCACCGCCGAAGGACAGGCCGGAGCCGGCGACCGCTGCGGCGCCCTGGCCGAAGAGGAGGGGGTAGGTGAGTCCGGCGACGGCGGCGCCGAGCAGCGGGGCGACGACGAACAGCCAGAGCTGGACGATCGCGTCGGTGCCGGCGAAGACGCCGACGCCGATCGAGCGGGCCGGGTTGACCGACGTGCCGGTGGCGCCCATCGAGGCGAAGTGGATCATCGCGAGTGCGAGGCCGATGGCCAGCGGGCCGAGGGCCACGTTGACCTCGTTGCGCTCGTCGGTCACCGCGAGGATGACCCACAGGAAGACCGCGGTGAGCAGGGTCTCCAGCAGCAGCGCGGCCCACCAGGCATAGCCCGAGCCCTGGTCGCCGAAGGAGTTCTGCCCCATCCGGCCCTCGGCGGTGAAGCCCTCGAAGCCGTGCATCAGGCCGAACAGCGCCGCGCCGGCGAGGAGGCCGCCGACGAGCTGGGCGGCCATGTAGATGCCGACCTGGTTCCACGGCAGGCGGCCGCCGAGGACGGCGCCCAGCGTCACGGCCGGGTTGAAGTGGCCGCCCGAGATCCGGCCGACGGCATAGGCCATCACCACGACCGTCAGGCCGAACGTGAGGCCGGTCGCGACATAGTCACCGCCGCTCATCAAGAAGGCGCCGCAGCCGAAGAACACGAGCACGAAGGTGCCCAGCAGCTCGGCGGTGAACTTCTGACCAGTGGTCGGTGTGTCTTCGACGATGTCGCTCATGACGAGCTGCTCCTCCAGAGTCGTGGGCCGTACCCCGCGTAGGCCACGCGAAGCCTAGCCGCGCGGAGATGGGGGTGCGAGGGTAGGCGAGTCGCCACGTGATCAGGCGTCAGGTATCTTGACGTCAAGAGTTATGCCCCACCCGATCCACCAGACGATCACCCAGGAGCTGTCCTACCCATGGCCAAGATCATCTACACCCAGACCGACGAGGCGCCGCTGCTCGCGACGTACTCGTTCCTCCCGATCATCGCCGCCTACGCGAAGACCGCCGGTGTCGAGGTGGAGACCCGCGACATCTCGCTGGCTGGCCGGGTGATCGCGCAGTTCCCCGAGCGCCTCACCGAGGAGCAGCGCCTCGACGACGCCCTCGCCGAGCTCGGCGAGCTGGCCACGCAGCCCGAGGCCAACATCATCAAGCTGCCCAACATCTCCGCCTCGATCCCGCAGCTCAAGGCGACCATCGCCGAGCTGCAGTCGCAGGGCTACGACCTCCCGGCCTACCCGGAGAACCCGCAGACCGACGAGGAGCGCGAGGTCCGCGCCCGCTACGACAAGGTCAAGGGCTCCGCGGTCAACCCGGTCCTGCGCGAGGGCAACTCCGACCGCCGCGCGCCCGCCTCGGTGAAGAACTACGCCAGGTCGCACCCGCACTCGATGGGTGCCTGGAGCAGCGACTCGAAGACCTCCGTCGCGACCATGGGCCACGACGACTTCCGCAGCAACGAGCTGTCGGTCGTCCTCCCGGCCGACGACACCCTGTCGATCGTGCACGTGGGCACCGACGGCAACGACACCGTGCTCAAGGAGGGCCTCGAGGTCCTCGAGGGCGAGGTCGTCGACGGCACCTTCATGAGCGCCGCCAAGCTGGACGAGTTCCTCGAGGAGCAGGTCGCCAGGGCCAAGGCCGACGGCGTGCTGTTCTCCGCCCACCTCAAGGCCACGATGATGAAGGTCTCCGACCCGATCATCTTCGGCCACGTGGTGCGCGCCTACTTCGCCGACGTGTTCGCCCAGTACGGCGAGCAGCTGGCCGCCGCGGGCCTGTCGGCCAACGACGGCCTCGGCGCCATCCTCGCCGGCCTCGACCAGGTCGACGGCGGCGCGGAGATCAAGGCCGCCTTCGAGAAGGGCCTGGCCGAGGGCCCGGCCCTCGCGATGGTCGACTCCGACCGCGGCATCACCAACCTGCACGTGCCCTCCGACGTCATCATCGACGCCTCGATGCCGGCGATGATCCGCACCTCGGGCCAGATGTGGAACGCCGAGGGCGAGCAGCAGGACTCCCTCGCCGTCATCCCGGACTCGTCCTACGCCGGCGTCTACCAGGCCGCGATCGACGACTGCCGCACGCACGGGGCGCTCGACCCCTCGACCATGGGCTCGGTGCCCAACGTCGGCCTGATGGCCAAGGCGGCCGAGGAGTACGGCTCCCACGACAAGACGTTCGAGATCCCGGCCGCGGGCACGGTCGAGGTGCGCAACGCCGCCGGCGAGGTGCTGATGTCGCACGACGTCGAGGCCGGCGACATCTGGCGCGCCTGCCAGACCAAGGACGCCTCGATCCGCGACTGGGTCAAGCTCGCCGTGACCCGCGCCCGGGCCTCCGGGACGCCCGCCGTGTTCTGGCTCGACGAGACCCGCGCCCACGACGCCAACCTGATCGCCCTCGTGACCGAGTACCTCAAGGAGCACGACACCGACGGCCTCGACATCTCCGTGATGGCGCCGGCCGAGGCGACGACGTACTCCCTCGAGCGGATCCGCAAGGGCCAGGACACCATCTCGGTGACCGGCAACGTCCTGCGCGACTACAACACCGACCTGTTCCCGATCCTCGAGCTCGGCACCAGCGCGAAGATGCTCTCGATCGTGCCGCTGATGAACGGTGGCGGGCTGTTCGAGACGGGTGCCGGCGGCTCAGCGCCCAAGCACGTGCAGCAGCTGGTCAAGGAGGACTACCTCCGCTGGGACAGCCTCGGCGAGTTCTTCGCGCTGGCCGCCTCGCTCGAGCACCTCGCCGACCACGACGACAACGCCCGGGCCCGGATCCTCGGTGACACCCTCGACAAGGCCACCGAGACGTTCCTCAACGAGGACCGCTCGCCGGGCCGCAAGCTGGGCACGATCGACAACCGCGGCTCGCACTTCTACCTCGCGCTCTACTGGGCCGAGGAGCTGGCGAAGCAGACCGAGGACGCCGAGCTCGCAAGCGCGTTCGCGGCGCTGGCGGCCTCGCTGCGCGAGAACGAGCAGACGATCGTCGACGAGCTGCTCGCCGTCCAGGGCAAGCCGGCCGACATCGGCGGCTACTTCCGTCCCGACGCCGAGAAGGCCACCGCGGTGATGCGTCCGTCGGCCACGTTCAACGAGGCCATCGCCACGCTCTGAGCGACTGAGTTCCGCATCACAGGCAGGGCCTCCGAGGAATACCTCCTCGGGGGCCCTGTCTTGCACCCTGTGATGACCATGACGACCGCCGCCACTGACGTCCCCGCCGAGTCCTCGCCGGAGGACCTCGACGCCCCGTCCGTGACGGCCCGCCACTTCGGTCTGGCGGTGCTCGCGCTGGGCATGGGCGGCTTCGCCATCGGCACCACGGAGTTCGTGACGATGGGTCTGCTGCCGCAGATCTCCCGCGGCGTCGACGTCACCATCCCCACCGGCGGCCACGTGATCTCGGCGTACGCCGTCGGGGTCGTGGTGGGTGCCCCGGTCCTCGCCTTCCTCGGTGCCCGGCTGCCGCGCCGGGCGCTGCTCGTCGCGCTGATGGCGGCCTTCGCAGTGGGCAACGGCGTCAGCGCGCTGGCCACCTCCTACGAGCAGCTGATGGTCGCGCGGTTCGCCGCCGGCCTCCCGCACGGCGCCTACTTCGGCGTCGCCTCCCTGGTGGCGGCGAGCATGGCCCGGCCCTCGCGCAAGGGCCGTGCGGTCTCGCAGGTGATGCTCGGACTCTCCGTCGCCAACGTGCTCGGTGTGCCGGCCGCCACCGTGCTGGGGCAGGAGCTCGGGTGGCGATCCGCCTTCTGGGCCGTCTCCGTGCTCGGCCTGGTGACGCTGGCGCTGGTCGCCTGGTTCGTGCCGTCGTGCCCGGGTGACGCCGGCGCCAGCGGCCGCCGCGAGCTCTCCGCCTTCCGGGTGCCGCAGGTGTGGCTGACCCTGCTGGCCGGCGCCGTCGGCTTCGGCGGCATGTTCGCCGTCTACTCCTACATCGCCCCCGTGGTCACCGACGTGGCCGGGCTGGGGGAGCGGTCGGTGTCGATCTACCTGCTGGGCTTCGGCCTCGGCATGGTCGCCGGCACCTGGGTCGCCGGGATCATGGCCGACTGGTCGATCTTCCGCTCGTTGATCATCGGCGGCAGCGGCATGGCGGTGGCCCTGCTCGGCTTCTGGCTCGCCGCGCCCCACGGCTGGGCGGCGCTGCCGTTCGCCTTCTTGATCACCACCTTGGGCTCGGTCCTGGTGATCAACCTCCAGCTGCGCCTCATGGACGTCGCCGGCGACGCCCAGACGCTGGGCGCGGCGATGAACCACGCCTCGCTCAACATCGCCAACGCCCTCGGCGCCTGGCTCGGCGGTGTGGTCATCGCCGCCGGGTGGGGCCTGCGGGCACCGGCCCTCGTCGGCGTGCTGCTCTCGCTGGCCGGCATCGCCATCCTGCTGGTCTCGGCCCGGCTCCACGTGCGCCAGCGCGACGCCGTACGCGCCTGAGGAGCCCGGTCGGTCCGGGGTCGCAGTGCACGACATTTCCGATCATGTTGCGTGGAGTTAACACGGGCGGAACTCTTGTGTAGCGCGCGCTTGTAACGATCCAATCCATGAGGGGCGGGCTCGCCGCCCCAGATCTTCCGGAGGGGGAGTCATGGACGAGAAGAGGATCGACCACGAGATGGGCCGCCGCCGTCAGCTGCACGACCGCAACGTGCACGACGTCGTCAGCCTGCTCGAGCGCCGCCAGGAGCTGCGCGGCATCTATCCGATGGCCGACCTCGTCGCCGACAACGTCGGCTGGGTCGTCTGAGGGCAGAGCGGCCCGACCGGGCTAGAGCAGCCAGCAGTTGCTGAGCTGCGGCACCCCGGCGAAGCGGGCCTCGAAGAAGGGCAGCGCCTCGGCGATGTGCGGCACCATGCCGCCGACGTGGGCGGGGGCGAGGTTGGTGGAGAAGTACACGTTGGCGCCCTTGCCGCACCACGACCTCGCCATCGCCCGGCCCACGCCGTAGGGGATGGTGTCGTCGAGCGCGGAGTGCGTCACGAGCACCGGGACGGTCGGCCTGACGGTGCCGATGCGCTGCGACGCGATGATCGAGGCGAAGGGCTGCTGCGTCATCAGCTCCGACATCGGCCGGCCGTCCGCGCTGAGGTCCTCGGACCGGGTGAAGGCGTGGTCGAGGAGGTCGAAGACGCAGGCCTGCTCGACGTCGTCCATCGCCGCCCGCCCGGCGGTGTTGAGGTAGGGCGACAGGTCGAGGTCGTAGCTCGCCGCCAGGCCGCGGAGGGCGAAGAAGGCGAAGGCGGAGAACAGGCCGCCGTCGAGGTTCGTCGCGACCCGGCCGAGGTCGGCCGGCACCGCGCCGACCACGGCGCCCCTGAGCCGGAGCTCGGGGGCGTACGTCGGGGCCAGCTCGACCGCGGACGCCGCGGCGCCACCGCCCTGCGAGTAGCCCATCAGCCCGACCGGGCTCGAGGCGCTCAGGCCGGTTCCGGTGAGCCGCTGGGCGGCGCGTACGACGTCGAGCGTGGCGCGGCCCTGGGCGATGCGGTCCATGTAGGTGTGGACGCCCGCGGTGCCGAGACCCTCGTAGTCCGGCATGGCGACGGCGTAGCCGCGGTGCAGCAGGCCCTCGATGCCGATGCCTTCGTACTCGATGCCCTCGGAGAACTGGCGCGACGGTGCGCAGCGGTCGGCCATGCCCTGGGTGCCGGGCGCGTAGCCGATGACGGGCCGGGTGCCGACCCCGATCCACGGCGCCTTGGGGACGAGCACGGTGCCGGAGGTGGCGATGGCCCTCCCGGCGCGGTTGGTGGTGCGGTAGAGGACCCGGTTCGCGTCGCGCACCAGGCTGGTGGCGTCCAGGGGGTCGAGGAGGAAGTCGACCTTCTCGCTCCGGATGACGGCACCGTTGGCACTGGGCAGCGTTGCGGGTGCCTCGTAGAACGCGGGCCGGGGCGGCTCGGGCACCACGGCGCCTGCCGGCGTACCGAGCGCTCCGACCGCGAGCACGCTGGTCAGCGTGGCGGTGAGCAGGGCCGTGAGGAAGGTGAGAAGTGACGCGATCGCGCGTGCCGACGAACCCCGAGAGTGAGTCATGGTCGGAAACTACTCGTGAGTCACATCGCGTGGCATGTGACCTCCGTCACATCCCGTAGGTCATCCCCATCGCGGCCCGCACCTCGTCGAGGGTGGCCTCGGCGACCTCGTTGGCACGTGTGTTGCCGCGGCGCAGCACCTCGGTGAGGTAGCCGGGGTCGGCCTCGAGCTCGGTGCGGCGTGCCCGCAACGGTGCGAGCTCGGTGTTGATCGCCTCGGTGAGCCGTGCCTTGAGCGCACCGCCGCCGCCGTCGCCGATCTCGTCGGCGACGGTGGCCGGGTCGACGCCCTCGCACAACCCGATCAGGGTGAGCAGGTTGGCGACCTCGGGACGGGCATCGGGGTCGTAGGTGATGACGCGGTCGCTGTCGGTCTTGGCGCCCTTGAGCTTCTTCGCCGTCTCGTCGGCGGTCATCCGGAGCTCGACGACGTTGCCCTTGGACTTGCTCATCTTCGTGCCGTCGGTGCCCAGGATCAGTGGCGCCTCGGAGAGCAGCGCGCCCGGCTCCGGGAACACCGGGGCGTAGCGGTCGTTGAAGCGCCGCGCCACGACGCGAGTCTGCTCGAGGTGCGGGAGCTGGTCGCGCCCCACGGGCACGACGTTGGCCTTGCAGAACAGGATGTCCGCGGCCTGGTGCACGGGGTAGGTCAGGAGCAGCCCGCCGATGGAGGTGATGCCAGCCGACTTCGCCTCGTCCTTGACCGTGGGGTTGCGCTGCAGCTCGGCGACGCTGACCAGGCTCAGGAACGGCAGCATCAGCTGGTTGAGCGCGGGCACGGAGGAGTGGGTGAAGATCGTCGCCTTCTCCGGGTCGAGACCGGCGGCGATGTTGTCGAGCAGCAGGTTGCGCACGTTGCCGGCGATGTCGCCGGCGACCTCGCGGTCGGTGATCACCTGGTAGTCCGCGATCAGCTGCCAGATCTCCGCGCCGCTGTCCTGCAACCGGAGGCGGTTGCGGATGGATCCGAAGTAGTGGCCGATGTGCAGCGCGCCGGTCGGACGGTCGCCGGTCAGCATCCTCAGGGAGGCCGGATCGGTCGCCATCTGCTCCTCGATGGCGTCGCTGCGCGCCTGGGCGGCGCGGAAGGTGTCACTCACGCGGACGATCCTTTCACGGGGCCGATCGCGGCTGCGAACGGGTTCTGTAGGGTCTCTGGGGTGCCGACCATCGGAGTAGCCATCGCGATCCCGGAGCCCTGGGCGAGCGAGCTGCAGGACTACCGCACGTCGGTGGGCGACACGACCGCGACGCAGATCCCCACCCACATCACGCTGATCCCGCCGACCGAGGTCGGCGACGCCGACCTCGAGCCGGTCACCCGGCACCTCGCGGCCACGGCGGCGTCGGTGCAGCCCTTCGACATCCACCTGCGCGGCACCGGAACCTTCAGGCCGGTCTCGCCCGTCGTGTTCGTCACCGTGGCCGAGGGGATCTCGCAGTGCGAGCTGCTCGCCAAGGCCGTCCGTCAGGGGCCGCTCGCGGTCGACCTGCACTTCCCCTACCACCCGCACGTCACCATCGCGCACCACCTCGACGACCCGACGCTGGACCGCGCCTTCGCGGAGCTCGCCTCCTTCGAGTGCCGCTTCGCCGTCGACGCCTTCAGCCTCTACGTCCACGACGAGGACGACGGCTGGCAGCCCACTCACGAGTACGCCCTCGGCTGAGCATGTCGATCGTCTCCTCGGCCAAGGAACGCCTCGCCCGCCTGCGCGCGCGGCGTCCGTTCGTCGACCACCTCGCGCGGATGGTCCAGCACTACGGCACCGTCAACGGCAACGGCCTCGCGGCGGCGGTCACCTACTTCGCGTTCTTGTCCTTCTTCCCGATCCTGGCGCTCGCCTTCGCGATCTTCGGCCAGGTCGCCAAGGTCTACTCCGGCGCCGAGGACACCCTCGTCGACGCCGCGAACTCGGTGCTGCCGGGGCTCGTCGGTGGCGACAACGGCGTCAGCCTCAGCACGCTGCAGTCGGCCGCGCCCGGGATCTTCAGCGTCGGCATCCTGCTCACGCTCTACTCGGGCCTCGGCTGGCTGTCGGGCATGCGCGAGGCGCTGATGACGGTGTTCGAGGAGCCACCGCGCGAGCAGCCGGGCTTCGTGTCGGGCAAGCTCCGCGACATCCTCGCGCTGCTGTCGCTCGGGTCGGTGCTGATCGTCAGCGTCGCCGTCTCCGGCGTCGCGACCAAGCTGCTGACGCCGATCCTCGACGCGCTCGAGCTCGGCCCCGTCGCGGGCGTCTTCCTCGCGGTCCTCGCCGTCGCGCTCGGGCTGGCTGCCAACGCGCTGCTCTTCTTCGCCTTCTTCCGGCTCCTCGCGGCGCCAGACGTCCCGTCGCGCTCGCTCTGGTCGGGCGCGCTCCTGGGTGCCGTGGCCTTCGAGCTCCTCAAGCAGCTCTCGACCTTCCTGCTCGGGGCGACCGCCAACTCCGAGGCCTTCCAGGCCTTCGGCATCGCGCTGATCCTGCTGGTGTGGATCAACTACTTCTCGCGCGTCGTGGTCTACGCCGCCTCGTGGGCGCACACCTCGCCCGAGGCCCGTGCGGCGCGCGAGGCTCGCCTGGTCGCCGACCAGACGGTCGAGGGGCCGCGGATCGACCTCGTCGCGGCAGCGGGCGTTGTACGTCCCGGGGCGGGGGACGGGCACGGGCCGTCCGGCCGGGCCGCCTTCGCCGCCGGAGCCGCCTCGATGCTCGGCGTGGTCGCGCTCGTGCGGCGTCGCCGCGGCTGAGGGTCAGTCGCCGGTCTCGTCGAGCCGGCTGCGGAGCTTCTGGTTGCGCTCGCGCACCCGGACGATCTGCTCGTTGAGGGTCCCGATGTGCTCGTTGAGGCGGTCGATCTCGGCCTGCGCAACCTCGAGCGAGTCGACCATCGTCGTGAACTCCTCGCCGCGCTGCTGGATGAAGTCCTCCAGGTCGCGGACCCGGCGGTCACGCGGGTCCTCCACGATGCTCGAGGTGTTGGTGACGATCGGCAGCTCGGCGGGCCAGATGCCGGCCAGCACGGCCTCGGAGTGGTGGTAGCCGTCGTCGAGGTCGTGGTAGAGCGAGTTGTGGTGGCACGGCAGGTCGAGCACGGCCGTCCAGCCGCCGGCGCGGTGCACCTGCAGCGCCAGGTCGGTGCCGTAGAGGTGCCAGCCGACGCGGGGCTCGACGCGCAGGTCGGTGTCACGGGGGACGATCAGCACCAGCTCGTCGAGGCCGTCGACGGGGGCGGGCAGGGGGCGCTCCATCCGCAGGAGGTGGTCGCGGTCGACCGCATGGCCGACGTGCTCGCGCCCACCCTCGCGGTAGCGCACGCCGAACGGCCCAGCGAGTGACGGGGGCGTGTCGGCGGACGCCAGCTCCCACTGGCGCTGCAGCCGGGCGGGCCACCACGAGGGGATGAAGATGTCCTGCTGGATGAACACGACGAGGTCGTGCTCGGCATCGTGCAGGCCGCGGTTGAGGCCCTCCGCGGCACTCGTCATGCCGCGGTAGGTCAGCAGCTGGTGCGGCGACCCCGCGCCGAGGACCGGGGAGGCGAGGAGGTTGTTGGCGAGCTGGAGGTCGTCGTTGACGCAGGCCACGAAGGTGACCGGACGTTGCTCGGCGACCGGGACGGCCAGGTCGGCGGCGACATCGGCGACCACGTCCGCGACGAGGACGTAGGCCGCGGCGCCCAGGTGGCGCGCGGCCCGCTCGGTGTCCACGCCCAGGTGCTGCATGAGGGGCGCTGCCGCCTCGAGAAGCCCCGGGTCGACCGGGGCCGACACGGTCTCGACGATGTCGGCGGAGAAGCCCGCCTCGAGGAGGAGCTTGTAGGCGGTCGCGTAGCCGTGGAGGTGCTGCGGGGCGGACGCCTCGTAGGAGCCGGGCTGGGCCGGGTCGCTGCGCAGCAGCTGCACCAGCGCGTCGCTGGTGGCGGCGTTGAGGGTGCCGCAGACGACCCGCCCGCCGGGCGGGAGCGAGGCCCGGAGGCCCCGCAGCTCGGCGAGCGGGTCGTCGTAGGCGCTGAGCGGGCGGGGCAGGGCGGTGGCGCCGAGCTCCCCGGCGATCCGCGTGACCGCCTCCTCGAGCAGGGCGACCGTGCTCTCCCTGCCCTCGATGCCCTCCATGCCCTCGACGCCCGCCTGCACGTCAGTGCCCGTGCTTGATCGCGGTCCGCAGGTCCTTGTTGAGCTGCGAGATGACGTCGAGCGGGATCTCCTTGGGGCACGCGGCCGTGCACTCACCGATGTTGGTGCAGCCGCCGAAACCCTCGTGGTCGTGCTGGGCGACCATGTTGACCACGCGCTCGTCCCGCTCGGGCTGGCCCTGGGGCAGCAGGCCGAGGTGGGTGATCTTGGCTCCCATGAAGAGGGAGGCCGAGCCGTTGGGGCAGGCGGCGACGCACGCACCGCAGCTGATGCAGGTCGCCACGTTGAAGGCGCGGTCGGCGTCGTCCTTGGGGACCGGGACCGAGTGGGCCTCGGGGGCCGAGCCGGTGTTGACCGAGATGAAGCCACCCTGCTGGATGATCCGGTCGAAGGCGCTGCGGTCGACCACGAGGTCCTTGATCACCGGGAAGGCGTCGGAGCGCCACGGCTCGATGGTGATGGTCTCGCCGTCGCTGAACGAGCGCATGTGGAGCTGGCACGTCGTGGTGACCTCGGGGCCGTGCGCGTCACCGTTGATCATCAGGCCGCACATGCCGCAGATGCCCTCGCGGCAGTCGGAGTCGAACGCGATCGGCTCCTCGCCCTCGGCGTTGAGCTGCTCGTTGAGCACGTCGAGCATCTCCAGGAACGACATGTCGGGCGACACGTCGGCCAGCTGGTAGGTGTGCATCGCACCCGGGGTGGAGGCGTCCTGCTGGCGCCAGATCTTGAGCGTCAGGTTCATCACTTGTAGCTCCGCTGCTTCATCTCGATGGCCGTGTAGACCAGGTCTTCCTTGTGCAGGACGGGCGCGGCGTCCTCGCCGCCCCACTCCCACGCGGACACGTAGGCGTACTCCTCGTCGTGGCGCAGCGCCTCGCCGTCCTCGGTCTGCGACTCGCCACGGAAGTGGCCGCCACAGGACTCGCGCCGGTTGAGGGCGTCGATGCACATGAGCTCGCCGAGCTCGAAGAAGTCGGCGACGCGGCCGGCCTTCTCCAGCGACTGGTTGAGCGTCTCGGCGCCGCCGAGGACCTTCACGTTGCGGTAGAAGTCCTCCTTGAGCGAGCGGATCAGGTCGATGGCCTTCTTCAGGCCGGTCTCCGTCCGCTCCATGCCGCAGTACTCCCACATGATGTTGCCGAGCTCGCGGTGGTAGGAGTCCACGCTGCGCTCGCCGTTGACCGTGAGGAAGTGCTCGATCCAGCCCCTCACCGACTCCTGCGCCTCGATCACCGCGGGGTGGTCCTCGGCGATCGGCTCGAAGGGGCCGTCCGCGAGGTAGTCGCGGATGGTGTGCGGGAGGACGAAGTAGCCGTCGGCCAGGCCCTGCATCAGCGCCGAGGCGCCGAGGCGGTTGGCACCGTGGTCGGAGAAGTTCGCCTCGCCGGTCACGAACAGGCCGGGGATCGTCGACTGGAGGTCGTAGTCGACCCACAGGCCGCCCATGACGTAGTGGACCGCGGGGTAGATGCGCATCGGCACCGAGTACGGGTCCTCGCCGGTGATCCGGGCGTACATGTCGAACAGGTTGCCGTACTTGGCCTCCACCGCGTCGCGGCCGAGGCGGGCGATGGCGTCGGCGAAGTCGAGGTAGACGCCACGTCGTACGCCGTCGACCTCGGGGCCGACGCCGCGACCGTCGTCGCACTGGTACTTCGCCGCGCGCGAGGCGATGTCGCGGGGGACCAGGTTGCCGAAGGAGGGGTAGATCCGCTCCAGGTAGTAGTCGCGGTCCTCCTCGGGGATGTCGCGAGGGTCCTTCTCGCAGTCGGCCTGGTTCTTCGGCACCCAGATGCGGCCGTCGTTGCGCAGCGACTCCGACATCAGCGTCAGCTTGGACTGGTGCGTGCCGGTGACGGGGATGCAGGTCGGGTGGATCTGCGTGTAGCAGGGGTTGGCCATGTAGGCGCCCTTGCGGTGCGCACGCCACGCGGCGGTGACGTTGGACCCCATCGCGTTGGTCGACAGGTAGAACACGTTGCCGTAGCCGCCGCTGGCGAGCACCACCACGTCGGCGACGTGGGTCTGGATCTCGCCGGTGATCATGTCGCGGGCGATGATGCCGCGCGCCTTGCCGTCGACCACGATGAGCTCGAGCATCTCGTGGCGGGAGTACATCGAGACCGTGCCGGCGGCCACCTGGCGCTCGAGCGCCTGGTAGGCGCCGATCAGGAGCTGCTGGCCCGTCTGGCCGCGGGCGTAGAAGGTGCGGGAGACCTGCACGCCGCCGAAGGAGCGGTTGTCGAGCAGGCCGCCGTACTCGCGGGCGAAGGGGACGCCCTGCGCGACGCACTGGTCGATGATGTTCGTGCTGACCTCGGCGAGGCGGTAGACGTTGGACTCGCGCGAGCGGTAGTCGCCGCCCTTGACCGTGTCGTAGAAGAGACGGTGGACCGAGTCGCCGTCCTCCTTGTAGTTCTTGGCGGCGTTGATGCCACCCTGCGCGGCGATCGAGTGCGCGCGGCGCGGGGAGTCCTGGTAGCAGAACGTCTTGACGTTGTAGCCGGCCTCGCCGAGCGTCGCGGCGGCCGACGCACCGGCGAGGCCGGTGCCGACGATGATGATGTCGAGCTTGCGGCGGTTGGCCGGGTTGACCAGGCGCGCCTCGAACTTGCGGTTCTGCCAGCGCTGGGCGATCGGCCCCTCGGGCGCCTTGGCGTCCACCAGCGGCGAGCCGGGGGTGTAGTAGCCGGCTGCGTCGTCGTAGTCGCCGTCGAGCGACCCGCTGGCCGAGGCCTCCGTCGCGGTGACGGTGTCGGGCATGTCCATGTCGTGGCTCACGAGTGAGGACCCCTTACTTGGTGATGATGCCGGCGAGGACGGCGAGCGGGACGAGGGAGAAGCCGACCGTGACGATCAGCGCGATGACGAAGGCGACGACCTTGGCGCGGTTGCGCTTCGCGGCCGTGCCGGTCCACCCGAGGGTCTGCGCAGCACTCCAGATGCCGTGGTGCAGGTGGGCGCCGAGCGCGAGCATCGCGACGATGTAGATCAGCGTCAGCCACCACACGTCGAAGGTGTCGACCATCAGGTTGTACGGGTCGTTGGTCGCGCCGCCCTGCGGGTTCACCTTGCCGACGGTGAAGTTGAGCAGGTGCCAGACCAGGAAGACGAGGATGGTGAGGCCGCCCCACCGCATGGTCAGGCTGGCGCGGTTGGCGCCGGTGTCCTTCTTCATGACGTACTTCGTGGTGCGCGCCCGGGCCGCGCGGCGCCACAGCGTGACGGCGCAGTAGACGTGCACGACGAGCGAGGCGATGAGGCCGACGCGGAGGAGCCAGAGCGCACCCTCGTGCGGGAGCATCGGCTCGCCGAGCTCGCGGAGGTGCTCGGCGTACTCGTTGAAGGCGTCGTGACCGCCGAAGGCCTTGAGGTTGCCGTACATGTGCGCGAGCACGAAGGCCAGGAAGATGAAGCCGCTGATCGCCATGCCCAGCTTGAGGGCGATGGTGGTCCGAGAGGCCCGCGCGCCCTTCACCAGGGTGGGGGGATTGAGTTGGGTTGCCACACAGGCACCGTATCGCCCCGTACGGCCACGCGACGCGCCGAGGCCGTGTGAGGTTTTCGTGGGCGCGTTGTCTTCCGCTGGAGTGTGACACAGGCCATAGTCGTGGGCGTTGCCCCGACCTTGCCCCAGGGCCTTTGGAGGACGCATGGCACCGACCGACCAGGGCGTGACCAGTCCCGGACGTGCGCGCATCGAGGCGCGCACGTTGCGCGAGGACCGATGGTGGGTCCAGCCGCTGTTCACCTTCGTGGTCTTCTCGGGCTTCGTGGTCTTCGCGACGTTCCGCGCCTTCATGGGACGCGACTACTACGCCGAGCCCTACCTCTCGCCGTTCTACTCACCGTGCCTGGGCAACTGCGTCGAGGGCGCCTCCGACTTCGGTCAGCCCTTCGGCTGGTGGCCGCTGTCCGCGGCGCTGATCATCCTGGTCTTCCCGCTGGGCTTCCGGATGACCTGCTACTACTACCGCAAGGCCTACTACCGGGCGTTCTGGCTGAGCCCGCCGGCGTGCGGCGTCGCCGAGCCGCACCAGGCCTACTCCGGCGAGACGCGCTTCCCGCTGCTGCTGCAGAACATGCACCGCTGGTTCTGGTACGCCGCGGTGCTGGTCGGTCTGGTCCTGACCTATGACGTGGTCCTGGCCTTCCGCCCGATGCCCGCCGAGTACGCCGTCGGCGACGGGGAGACCAGCGGCGTCCACATGGGACTCGGCACCCTGCTGATGATCCTCAACGTCGCCTTCATCTGGCTCTACACGCTGTCGTGCCACTCGTGCCGCCACATCGTCGGCGGCCGGCTGCGGCACTTCTCCAAGCACCCGGTCCGCTACCGGCTGTGGACCTGGGTCTCGCGGCTCAACGAGAGCCACGGCCGGTGGGCGTGGTACTCGCTGTTCTCCGTCGCGATCGTCGACTTCTACGTCTTCCTGCTGGCCACCGGCACGATCCAGGACGTGAGGTTCTTCTAAGTGACCGACACCAGGCACCCGATGACCGGGAACGAGATGTCCCCCGACGCCCGCGCCGGCATGGAGCGGCACCAGTACGACGTCGTGGTGATCGGCGCCGGCGGGGCAGGGCTGCGGGCCGCGATCGCCGCCCATGACGCGGGCGCGCGGGTGGCCGTGGTCTGCAAGTCGCTGCTCGGCAAGGCGCACACGGTGATGGCCGAGGGCGGCATCGCCGCCGCGATGGGCAACCGCTGGCCCGAGGACAACTGGGAGGTCCACTACCGCGACACGATGCGCGGCGGGAAGATGATGAACCACTGGCGGATGGCCCAGCTGCACGCCCAGCAGGCGCCCGAGCGGGTGCTCGAGCTCGAGGACTGGGGCGCGCTCTTCGACCGCACCGAGGACGGGCTGATCTCCCAGCGCGACTTCGGCGGGCACAAGTACGCCCGCCTGGCCCACGTCGGCGACCGCACCGGGCTCGAGATGATCCGCACCCTCCAGCAGCGCACCGTCCAGCTCGGCATCGACGTCCACATGGAGTGCACGATCACCGAGGTCCTCAAGGACGCCGACGGGCAGGGCCGCGTGGCCGGTGCGTTCGGCTACTGGCGCGAGACCGGCCGCTTCGTCACCTTCGAGGCGCCCAGCGTGATCCTGGCGACCGGCGGCATCGGCAAGTCCTACAAGGTGACGTCCAACTCGTGGGAGTACACCGGCGACGGGCACGCGCTGGCGCTGCGCGCCGGGGCCAGCCTGATCAACATGGAGTTCGTGCAGTTCCACCCGACGGGCATGGTGTGGCCGCCGTCGGTGAAGGGGCTGCTGGTCACGGAGTCGGTCCGCGGCGACGGCGGCATCCTGAAGAACTCCGAGGGCAAGCGGTTCATGTTCGACTACATCCCCGACTTCTTCAAGGCCGAGACGGCCGACACGGAGGAGGAGGCGGACCGGTGGTACGACGACAAGAAGAACAACCGTCGGCCACCCGAGCTGCTGCCGCGGGACGAGGTCGCGCGGGCGATCAACTCCGAGATCAAGGCCGGTCGCGGGTCACCGCACGGCGGCATCTACCTCGACATCGCGAGCCGGCGCGACGCGGACTACATCCGCAAGCGGCTCCCGTCGATGTACCACCAGTTCAAGGAGCTGGCCGACGTCGACATCACCGCCGAGCCCATGGAGATCGGCCCGACGTGCCACTACGTGATGGGCGGCGTCGAGGTCGACCCCGACACCCAGGAGAGCGCGGTCACCGGCCTCTACGCCGTGGGTGAGTGCTCCGGCGGCATGCACGGGTCGAACCGGCTCGGCGGCAACTCGCTCGGTGACCTGCTGGTCTTCGGCAAGCTGGCCGGCGAGGCCGCGGCCGACCAGGCGATGAAGCACGGGGCGACCGGGCTCGGCGGCGCGCGCCCGGAGGTCGCCGAGGCCGACGTCGAGGCGGCGCAGGCGAGCGCGCTGGCGCCGTTCGAGGTCGAGGGCGGCGAGAACCCCTACTCGATCCAGTCCGACCTCCAGCAGTCGATGAACGACCTCGTCGGGATCATCCGCACCGCCAGCGAGCTCGAGCAGTCGCTGGTCGAGATCGAGGGGCTCAAGGAGCGGGCCGGGTCGATGACGGTCGAGGGCCACCGCCAGTACAACCCCGGCTGGCACCTCTCCATCGACCTGCGCAACATGCTGATCGTCTCCGAGTCGATCGCGAAGGCCGCGCTGGCCCGCGAGGAGTCGCGGGGCGGCCACACGCGCGACGACTTCCCCAAGACCGACCACGAGGTGTGGGGCAGGAAGAACCTGATCGTCACCCTCGACGCCGCCGGCACGGGCGTGGAGCTGGCCGAGAAGCCGCTGCCGGAGATGCCCGACGAGCTCAAGAAGTACTTCGAGGAGTCCTGATGGCCTACGACCTGAAGCTGCGCGTCTGGCGTGGCGACGCCGACGGGGGCGAGCTCACCGACTACTCCGTCGAGGTGTCCGAGGGCGAGGTGGTGCTCGACGCGCTGCACCGGCTCCAGGCCACCCAGACCGGCGACCTGGCCATCCGCTGGAACTGCAAGGCCGGCAAGTGCGGCTCGTGCAGCGCCGAGATCAACGGCCGCCCGCGCCTGATGTGCATGACCCGGCTCTCGGACTTCGACCCGGCCGACACGATCACGGTGACCCCGATGCGGACGTTCCCGGTGATCCGCGACCTGGTCACCGACGTGTCCTTCAACTACGAGAAGGCGCGCCAGCTGCCATACGCCGAGCTCGGCCCCCGCGACGCCGACGGCAAGCGCCGGATGATGCAGGTCGACGTCGAGCGCGGCCAGGAGTTCCGCAAGTGCATCGAGTGCTACCTGTGCCAGGACGTGTGCCACGTCGTGCGCGACCACGAGGACAACAAGCAGCACTTCGCCGGTCCGCGGTTCTTCATCCGCTACGCCGAGCTCGACATGCACCCGCTCGACACCCATGACCGACGCCAGCTCGCCCAGGGGGCGGCGGGGCTCGGGATGTGCAACATCACCAAGTGCTGCACCGAGGTGTGCCCCGAGGGCATCCGCATCACCGACAACGGGATCATCCCGATGAAGGAGCGGGTCGTGGACCGGAAGTACGACCCGCTGGTCTGGCTCGGCAACAAGATCGGGATCCGCAACAAGGACGACGACGGCCGCACCGAGGTCTGAGGACGCACCGACGGCGCCCCCGGGTGGCCCCGGGGAGGCCGTCAGCAGTGATGGGCCGGGCGTGGCGCGCCTACTTCACCTTGCCGATCTTCACCTTCTCCACCTCGGTGGGGAATCCGGCGAGGCGGTAGGTGATCTTCAGGCTGAGCTTCTTGCCCTTGTCCGCGCGCACGACCTTGTACGTCGCCTTGGTCGCCTTGCGGATCGCCTTGCCGTTGCGCAGCCACTTGTAGCTGATCTTCACACCCGCCGGGGTGACGGTGCCGGGCTTGGCCTTCAGCTTCTTGCCGACCTTGGCCTTGCCCTTCACGCCGGGCTTGGTCACGGTGATGACGGCTGCCGGGGTGGTGGGGGTGACCGGCGGCGGCACCACCGTCGGGGTCACGGTCGGGGTGACGGTCGGCGTCGGGTCGGCGGTGAGGGCCCACCCGAGCCGCAGGGCACCGGTGTCGCCGCCGTAGCCGTCGGCGGCGACCTTGTAGGTCGTGCCCGCGGTGACCCGGGCCTCGACCTGGCTGGTGAGGCCGGCGCCGGGGACGTCCGCGTCGTCGTTGGCGGCGACCTCGGTCAGCGCGGTGACGGCCGAGCCGGTGTAGAGGCCCAGCACGGTGTCGTAGTCGCTGCCGGCGGTGCTCATCGTGACGCTGCCGGTGGCCGGCGCGATCCAGGAGAACCACACCGAGGCCGCACCGTCGCCGGTGGGCGACGGCTCACCGGGCTCGTCGGTGGCGTACTCGGTGGACTGGTTCACCGTGCCGCTCGCGCCGGTGATCCCCCTCGCGTTGGCGAAGTTGTCGTTGGCTGGCGGCGCGGGCGGCGGCGAGGCGGCGCCGGGGGTCACGTCGAGGACCATCGGCGAGCCGCAGGCGGTGGAGTCGACGTGCACGTCGAGACCCGACGGCAGCCCGGTGTGGAGGGCCGTGCTCGGGTCGGTCGTCGCGTCGAGGTCCTGGTTGCCGCTCGTGCCGGGGTAGGGGTCGCCGCCCGTGCCGCCGTAGGTCGTGCCGTTGTAGAGGCTGTGGCTTCCGTCGGCCTGCAGCACCGCGACGAGCGGGTCGTCCTCGTCGCTGTTGGCGCCGTTGCTCGCGGTGACGGTCTCGTCGATCCGGTAGGCGACGAGGCCGCAGCCGGGGAGGCTGGCGTCGAAGCCGGTCTGGGCCCGGTTCTCGATGAGGAAGTACTCACCCGCGCCGGACTGCTCGCCGAACACCCAGTCCACGCCGTCGGGGTTGGGTGACACGAGCGCGACCTGGCCGGCGCCCAGCGCGAGGTCCGGCGTCTCCGTGGTCACCGCGGTCGGCGTGACCCAGCCCTGGTACCAGCGGGCCCAGGCGTCGGGCAGGCTCGGCGAGGAGCCGGGGTCGCCGCTCGTGTAGCTCCACGAACCGCTCGCCATCAGGCTCCAGTAGCCGACGCCGGACGAGGAACCGTCGGTGTCGTAGAGGTCGGGCCAGTTGATGTCGTGGCCGATCTCGTGGGCCATGATGCCGATGGTCGCCTTGTGACCGGCGTTGCCCTCGGTGGCGTCGCAGTGCCACTCACCGAAGGTGGTGTAGCCGGACTCGGCTGCAGTGACGCCGTCCACCGACGCCGGGACCACCCCGGCGGAGCCGAGGTCCCACTGGTGGCCCCACGTGCTCGGGCCGCAGACGTCGTCCTCGCCGGAGTACGACGTCTCGTAGCCGGCGGTGATCACGGTGATGTGCAGCTCGTCGGTGTCGAGGTTGTCGTCGCCGTCGCTGTCGAAGGAGGCGAAGTCGACGTACTGGTCGGCGGCCTCGATCGCGTCGGCGATGTAGTCCTCGGACGCGCCGGGGTCGACGCCACTGTCGGGGTGCGGGTAGGGCAGGGTCACCCAGCCCACCACGCCGTTGTTCGCGGTTCCGGACGTGTCGGCGGCCGGCGAGAGGCCGTACTTCCCGTCGCTCGCCTGGTTGTAGAAGGCGTCGACGCTGCCGGTGGCACCGAAGAACGAGTCGGCCCACTGCGCCTGCGTGCTGCCGACGGCCGCCTGGTCCGAGAACTGGGCGAGGATGACCAGCGCCTTGTCGTCACCGGTGCCCGCCTTGGGCGTGCGCGGCGCGGTGGCCTTGGCCGAGGGTGCGGGAGTGAGTCCCTTCGACGCCGCGGGCGCCGTGCCGCGGCCCGCGACCACGCGCGACGCCCGGAGCTGGCCGTCGGCGCCGCGGCCGGAGGCGTAGCGCCAGAAACCGTCCTTGCCCTGCACGAGCGCGTTGTCGCCGCGCGCCGTGACCACCCCTCGGCTGAGCGAGTCACCGACGTTGCGCACCTCGATGGTGCTGCCGTCGGGCTGGACGAGCGTGTAGGGGGCCGGGTTCACCGGCGCGCCGGCGTAGCCCTTCGTGGCGGTGCCGGTCGAGGACGTGGGAGCCGCCTCGGTGGCCGTCGTGGTGAGCGCCAGGCTCGCGGCTGCGAGAGCCGTCGCCGCGACCCCGGCCACGGCGGCCCGGGAGCGTACGTTTCGTTGGGTGGTCATGGCGCCGGATGATAGGTACGTGCCGTCCCGCGGCGTGGGCGTTACGACCAGATTTGCCCGATCCTTGACGGTGGGTGAGGTATCCCATAGCCCGCGCCAGTGACCGGGCCGTGACGTCCGTCCTATCCTGCGCAGCATGAGCGACCTCGAAGGTGGACTGGACGAGCCCGAGGACCTTCAGCCGGCCGAGGGGTCGCTGAGGCTGGTGGGCGACGGCGACACCTACGACGCGTCCGCCTGGGAGGCCGCCACCGCCGCAGTGCTGCGCAAGGCGCGACGCCTCGGCGAGGACGCACCCGACTCCGACGTCTGGGCGGCGCTCACGCGCACCACCCTCGACGGCATCGAGGTCGCCCCGATCGGCCAGCCCTCCGACCTCGAGGGGCTCGCCACCTCGGGGCGTCCGTCCCGCGCCGGTGCGTGGGACGTGCGTACGCAGGTGGAGGTCATCGACGACAAGGCCGCCAACGAGGCTGTGCTCCAGGACCTCGAGAACGGCGGCACCTCGCTCCTGCTGCACCTCTCCCCGGACCTCGAGCACGACTGGGCCACCCTGCTCGACGGGGTGCTGCTGGACCTGGCGCCCGTCGTCCTCGACCGGCCGACGACCGAGCAGGTCGAGGCGTTCGCCGACCACCTCGAGGGCGTCGACGGCGCCCTCCACCCCCACACGAACCTCTCCTTCGACCTCCAGACGCTCGAGATGCTGTCCTCCCCGGTGCGCGACGACGGGGCGCAGGCACGCGACCTGTTCGCCCCGCTGGCCCGCCGCGGCTTCCAGCTCGGCGTACGCGCCCTGCTGGTCGACGGCACCGCCCTGCACGACCAGGGGGCCAGCGACGCCCAGGAGCTGGGCTGGGCGATCGCGACCGGCGTGTCCTACCTCCGCCTGCTCGCCGACGAGGGCTTCGACGTCGAGTCGGCCGCCCGCCTGGTCGAGTTCCGTCTGGCGGCCACCGACGAGCAGTTCCCGACCATCGCCAAGGTGCGCGCAGCCCGTCGGCTGTGGGCCCGCGTCCTGGAGGCGTCGGGAGCCTCGGGCGAGATGGCACTCCACGCCGTCACCAGTCGGCCGATGACCAGCCGGCGCGACCCCTGGGTCAACATGCTGCGCGGCACCGTCGCGGCCTTCGCCGCAGGGGTCGGTGGCGCCGACGCCGTGACGGTGGTGCCGTTCGACGACCCGCTGGGCGTGCCCGACGCGCTCGGGCGCCGCGTCGCCCGCAACACCTCCTCGCTGTTGATCGAGGAGTCGCACGTCGCGGCAGTCACCGACCCGGCCGGCGGCGCCTATGCCGTGGAGAAGCTCACCGACGACCTCGCAGCCGCGGCCTGGGTCGAGCTCGGCCGGATCGAGTCGGCGGGCGGGGCACTCGCCGCGGACGCCCGCACCGGTGTGAAGGAGCGCGTGCGGGCCGTGCGCGCCGAGCGTGACGCCCAGGTCGCCGACCGCTCCCGTCCGCTCACCGGTGTCTCGGAGTTCCCGAACCTCGCCGAGGTGCTGCCCGAGCGCGAGCACCGCCCGCACCGTTACGTCCACCACTACGGCGCGGCCTTCGAGGACATGCGTGCGCAGCCCGCCGCGCATCCCGTCCTCCTCGCCACGATGGGTCCGATCTCCGCGCACACCGCGCGCGCGACCTTCGCGACCAACCTCCTCGCCGCCGGCGGCGTCGCCGTCGAGTCGGCCGGGGCGACCACGGACGTCGCGTCCGTGCTGGCGGCGTACTCCGGGCAGCGCGTCGCGTGCCTCGCCGGCACCGACGCCGCCTACGCCGAGTGGGGAGCCGACCTCGTCGCCGCGCTGCGGGCGGCAGGGGCGTCGTACGTCGTGCTGGCGGGCAAGCCGGGGGAGCGGACCCTCACCGACGTCGACGACTCGTGTGCCGTGGGAGTCGATGCGCTCGGCTTCCTCGGCCGGATCCGAGAGGAGCTCGCCCGATGAGCATCCCGAAGAACTTCGCCGAGGTCGCCCTCGGGGGTGGCGCCGCGCCCACCTCGACCGCCGCGGGCGGTGCCGAGCCCTGGAGCAGCCCGGAGGGCATCGACGTCCTCCCGGTCTACGGCCCCGAGCACCTCGAGGGCCTCGACGGCCTCGACACCTGGCCGGGCCTCGCGCCGTTCCTGCGTGGGCCCTACCCGACGATGTACACGACCCAGCCGTGGACGATCCGTCAGTACGCCGGCTTCTCCACCGCCGAGGAGTCCAACGCCTTCTACCGCCGCAACCTCGCGGCCGGCCAGAAGGGCCTGTCGGTCGCCTTCGACCTGGCGACGCACCGCGGCTACGACTCCGACCACCCGCGGGTGCGCGGCGACGTCGGCATGGCGGGCGTGGCGATCGACTCCATCTACGACACCCGCACGCTCTTCGACGGCATCCCGCTCGACGAGATGTCGGTCTCGATGACGATGAACGGCGCAGTGCTGCCCGTGCTCGCGCTCTACATCGCGGCCGCCGAGGAGCAGGGGGTGAAGCCGGAGCAGCTCGCGGGGACCATCCAGAACGACATCCTCAAGGAGTTCATGGTCCGCAACACCTACATCTACCCGCCGGCGCCGAGCATGCGGATCATCAGCGACATCTTCGCCTACACCTCGCAGAAGATGCCGCGGTTCAACTCCATCTCGATCTCCGGCTACCACATCCAGGAGGCCGGAGCGACGGCCGACCTCGAGCTGGCGTACACGCTGGCCGACGGCGTGGAGTACATCCGCGCCGGTCTCGGGACCGGCATGACGATCGACCAGTTCGCGCCGCGGCTGTCGTTCTTCTGGGCCATCGGGATGAACTTCTTCATGGAGGTCGCCAAGATGCGTGCGGCCCGGGCGCTCTGGGCGCGGCTCGTGGACGACTTCGGTCCGACCAACCCGAAGTCGCGCTCGCTGCGCACACACAGCCAGACCTCGGGCTGGTCGCTGACCGCGCAGGACGTCTTCAACAACGTCGGGCGGACCTGCATCGAGGCGATGGCGTCCACGCAGGGCCACACGCAGTCACTGCACACCAACGCCCTCGACGAGGCGATCGCGCTGCCGACCGACTTCTCCGCGCGCATCGCCCGCAACACCCAGCTGCTGCTGCAGCAGGAGAGCGGCACGACCCAGGTGATCGACCCGTGGGCCGGCTCCTACTACGTCGAGAAGCTCACCCACGACCTCGCCGAGCGCGCGTGGGCGCACATCCAGGAGGCCGAGCGCGCCGGCGGCATGGCGAAGGCGATCGAGCAGGGCATCCCGAAGATGCGGATCGAGGAGGCCGCCGCCCGCACGCAGGCGCGGATCGACTCGGGCGCGCAGAAGGTCATCGGCGTCAACACCTACCGCCTGGCGGCCGAGGACAAGCTCGACGTGCTGCGCGTGGACAACGACGACGTCTACCGTCAGCAGGTCGCCAAGCTGGAGCGGCTGCGCGCCGAGCGCGACGACGACGACGTACGCCGCTCGCTGGACGCGCTGACCGCGTCGGCCGAGCGCGGACCGGTCGGCGGCGGCTCCTTGGAGGGCAACCTGCTCGCGCTGGCCGTCGACGCGGCCCGCGCGAAGGCGACGGTCGGGGAGATCTCCGACGCGCTCGAGAAGGTCTACGGCCGCCACCAGGCGGTGATCCGTACGATCAGCGGCGTGTACCGCGACGAGGCTTCCGGCGCAGGCGACGCGAAGGTCGCAGAGGTCCTCCGTGCCACCGAGGAGTTCGAGGCCGAGGAGGGCCGGCGCCCCCGCATCCTGGTCGCCAAGATGGGCCAGGACGGCCACGACCGCGGGCAGAAGGTCGTGGTCACGGCCTTCGCCGACCTCGGCTTCGACGTCGACGTGGGCCCGCTCTTCTCCACGCCCGAGGAGGTCGCGCAGCAGGCGATCGACGCCGACGTGCACATCGTCGGCGTCTCCTCGCTGGCCGCCGGCCACCTGACCCTGCTGCCGGCGCTGAGGGATGCGCTGGCCGCGCAGGGGCGTCCCGACATCATGATCGTGATCGGGGGCGTGATCCCGCCCGACGACGTCGAGACGCTCAAGGAGATGGGCGCCGCGGCGGTCTTCCTGCCGGGCACCGTGATCGCCGAGTCGGCGCTCGACCTGCTGGCCCGGCTGCGAGCCTGATGGCGCGCCCGATCGACGTGGCGGCCCTGGTCGCCGGGGTCCGTGAGGGCCGGCGTGCGTCGGTCGCCCGGGCGATCACGCTCGTCGAGTCGTCGCGCGGCGAGCACCGGGTGCTGGCGCGCGAGCTGCTGACCGAGCTCGCGACCACCGACCGGCCCGCCGCCACCCGCGTCGGCATCTCCGGCGTCCCGGGCGTGGGCAAGTCGACCTTCATCGAGAGCCTCGGCACCCGGCTCACCGCCGCCGGCCACCGGGTGGGTGTGCTCGCCGTCGACCCGTCGTCGGTGCGCACGGGCGGGTCGGTGCTCGGCGACAAGACCCGGATGGCCGCCCTGTCGGTCGACCCCGACGCCTTCATCCGGCCCTCGCCCTCGGCCGGCACGCTCGGTGGCGTCGCCCGGGCGACCACGCAGGCGATGCTGGTGCTCGAGGCCGCCGGCTACGACGTGGTGCTCGTCGAGACGGTCGGCGTGGGGCAGTCGGAGGTGACCGTCGCCGGGATGGTCGACACGTTCCTCTTCCTCACCCTCGCCCGCACCGGCGACCAGCTCCAGGGCATCAAGAAGGGCATCCTCGAGATCGCCGACGTGGTCGCGGTCAACAAGGCCGACGCCCAGGGCGGCGAGGACCACGAGGGCGAGGCCCGGGTCGCGGCCCGCGAGCTCGCCGGCGCGCTGCGCCTGGTCCGCGGGCACGCCGAGTGGGCGCCGCCGGTGGTCACCTGCTCCGGCCTCACCGGCGTCGGTGTCGACGACGTCTGGGCGCGCGTCAACGCGCACCGCGAGCACCTCGGGGCCGACGGCCTGGCCCGCAAGCGGGCCGCCCAGCAGCTCGACTTCACCTGGGCGCTCGTGCGCGACGAGCTCGACCAACGGCTGCGCTCCTCGCCCGGCGTGGCGGCCGTGCGCGACGACGTACGACGTGCGGTGCTGGCCGGCGAGCTGCCCGCGCCACTGGCCGCAGATCGACTTCTCGCCGCCTACGACGGGGACAGCAACTAGGCTGGGTCGGTCATGCCGAACCCCGCACCCCTTGCCACCTCCGTCATCGCCGAGGCCGTCGACAAGTACGCCGACGAGCTCGTCGCGCTCCGCCGCGACCTCCACGCCCACCCCGAGCTGAGCTGGAACGAGGACCGCACGTCCGAGAAGGTCACCACCGCGCTCGTCGATGCGGGCTGGACCGTCACCCGTCCAGATGGTGGGGGAGTGCTGGCCGAGCTCGGCGGCGGCGACCGGCTCGTGGCCCTGCGCGCCGACCTCGACGCCCTGCCCGTCGACGACCTGACGCCCGACCCGTGGAGGAGCACCGTCCCCGGCGTCGCGCACGCCTGCGGCCACGACGTGCACACCGCCAGCCTCGTCGGCGCCGGCCTGGCGCTGTCCGAGGTGGCGGCCCGCGGGCTGCTGCCCGGCCGGGTGCGGCTGGTGTTCCAGCCGGCCGAGGAGGTGATGCCCGGTGGTGCGCTGCACCTGCTCGCCGCGGGCGCGCTCGACGGCGTGGACCACATCTTCGGCCTGCACTGCGACCCCAGCCTCGACGTCGGCCGCATCGGCCTGCGTGAGGGTCCCCTCACCGGCGCCGCCGACGCGCTGACCGTCAAGCTCACCGGCAAGGGCGGCCACACCTCGCGCCCGCACCTGACCGAGGACCTCACCTTCGCCCTCGGCAAGGTGATCACCGAGCTGCCCGCCATCCTCAGCCGGCGCCTCGACCCGCGAGCGGGCGTCAGCGTGGTCTGGGGCACCGTGCGCGCGGGTTCCGCCCACAACGTGATCCCGCACAGCGGCGTCGTCGCCGGCACCGTGCGGATGCTCGACGCCGTCGCCTGGTCCGAGGCCGAGCACCTCATCCGCCAGCTGATCGCCACCATCATCGCGCCCTACGGCGTCGCCGCCGAGGTGACCTACCAGCGCGGCGTCCCGCCGGTGGTCAACCACCCGGACTCCACCGCCCTGCTCGGCACCGCCCTCGACACCGTCCTCGGTCCGCACGGGCACGTCTCGACGGCGCAGAGCCTCGGCGGCGAGGACTTCGGCTGGTACCTCGACTCCGTCCCCGGTGCCATGGCCCGCCTCGGCACCCGCGCGCCCGGCGGTCCGACGTACGACCTCCACCAGGGCAACCTGCGCATCGACGAGGCCGCCACCGGCATCGGTGCCCGGGTGCTCGCCGAGGCGGCCGTCACCGCGCTCAGCGCCTGATCGTCAGTATCGCGAGCAGCGGAGCACACACCGAGAGTGCGGCAAGCACGTCCAGCACAGACCTGGTCGTGCTGTCCCCAGCACGCGCTTGCCGGGCCACGAGCGGGCAGCTCGGGCAGAAGCCTGAGGCGAGGTCACGCACGTCACGGTGCCGTGCGGCGGGATCCGAGGGCCTGGAACACGGGGCATGACCCAGGGAGCCACCGACGGGGCACCGGTACTGGTCGAGCAGCGGACCGTAGGTCGTTCCGTCCGCCGTCTGTCGGCGCAGCTCGAACCGTCCGGACATCCCTTGCCCGGGCCTTATGCAGGTGGCGCATCGACTGCGGATGTGCGCCCCATGATCACGGTGTCGTCGCCGATACCTGGTCCCAGGACGTGCCATCCCTCGGACGCGTAGAGCCGCCTCGCCGGATCGTCGGCGTCGGACGACGTCATGAGCAGCATGCGTTCATGCGGCAGGTCTTCCAGGAGCACGCGCATGAGAGATCGACCGACAGCCCTTCGCCGGGCCGAGGCCAGCACGCCGATGCTGACCAGCTCGAAGTGCCCTCCGAGCCATGCCTCGGCCACTTCAGGAACCAGAGCCTTCTGGGCGCTGTCGGTCCACCACTGACCATGTTCACCGGTGTAGCCGTAGGCGAAGCCGACCAGCGCATCGCCGTCGTAGGCGCGGGCGAGACGGAAGCCGTTCCGCACGATGTGCTTGTCCCACACAGCCTGACGCCATGTTTCGCAGTCGGGCTGGTCGCCGAACACCGCTTCGTAGACGGGCCACACCGCTGCGGTGTCGTGTACGGCGATCGCTTCGGTCACCAGGAATCGGATCATGACGCCGTTCTACTGCACGATCGCAGTGAGCTCATGGCACGCCATCCGGATCAGCCTCGACGAGTGCACGCTCATGCCGATGAGCGGGCGTACGGGGCGGCGTCGTGCCTAGTGCGGTCGCTGTGATGTACATACTGCGTCACAGGCACCGCACAAGCCCGCGCAGAGCGCAGGCGGTCCAGAACCGTCCGCAGCTGCCGCGATGAGTACGTCCGCCGCCGCCTGTCGGCGCAGGTCACACACAGGACACCAGGACACCAGGACACCAGGGCAACAGGAGGCCCCGCTCAGCCCCCGACGATCATCGCTCAGGCGAGGGTGGAGTCGGGGATCCAGTTCCCGTGGAATCCCTGCGGCACGCGGGCGGGGAGGTGGACCGTGGCCACCGGACGTCCGAAGTCGTGGGCGTCGATGATCACCAGGTCGCTGGCGTCGCGTGCGGCGTCGTACACGTAGCCCATGAGCCAGCCGTCGTCCTCGCCAGCGGCGCTGTCGGTCGGGACGAACACCATCTCGCTGGCGATGCGGCCAGCGCCCAGGTCGACCTCGACGGTGGTGCCGCTGACGAGGTCGTGCTTGCGCACCGCGGTCCGAGGGTCATCGCCCAGGGCGCCCAGGTCACGCGAGGAGGACATGCCGATCGTGTAGCCGTAGCGGTGGCGGCGGCCCGTGAGTCGTTCGTCCGCGCGTGGGAACTCCGTGCCGCGATCGTCGATCGTCTCGGTGAGGACCTTGCGTGCCTGCGGGTCGATGGTCCAGCGCTCCAGGCGGGGGCGGTTGGACAGGGGTTCGCCGCCGTCGGCGAAGGCATGGTCGTGCACCACCAGGTCGATGGTCACCCGGTCACCGTCGTCGAAGGCGTTGAGGGGGTGGTAGACGAAGCACGGCTCGACGTCGATCCACAGGACGTCGGAGGCGGTGCCGGTGCGGGGCAGGAGCCCCACCCGTGCCCCGTTGTCGGGGCGCCAGCGGAAGGGCAGGGAGACGCCCTGCAGGGCGAGCTCGAGGTCGAAGAGCACAGGCAGGTCGAAGAGCACGACCGTCGAGGCGGTCAGCCCCATGTCGTGGAGCATGACCGGAGCCGGAAGGTCGATGTCGACGGTGCTGGCGAGCTCCCCGGCGGGGTCGATCACGTGGTAGCGCAGCGCGGGGTTGTCGAAGCCGTAGCTCATCACGTGCATCTCGCCGGTGCTCGGGTCGAACTTGGGGTGGGCGTTGATGCCGCCGGGGAGAGGGCCGCCGAAGTTGCGCGTGGCGACCGTGTCCAGGTCGCCCGTCAGCTCGTAGGGCAGCGACCCCTCGGTCACGGCCAGGATCCGGCCCGCGTGGGCGAACACGTTGGTGTTGCCTGAACCGGGGTACCACCCGCCGTCCTCGTGGGGCACCGGGGAGGCACCGAGGTGTGCGCTTGCCTCGGGGCTGCGCACCCAGCGGTTGCGGTACCAGCGTGCCTGGCCACCGTGCAGGTCGACGCCGTGCACCATCCCGTCGCCGGCGAACCAGTGGTAGGTGTCGGCCTGCGCTGCGAACGGGTTGGCCCGGTGCGGATGTACCTGCCCGCCAGGCCGGGCGGCACCGCGCCCGTGACCTCGAGATCCGTGGCGGTCACCTCCGTGGCCACCGGCGCGAAGTTGCCGTCGAGGTACGTCGCTGCAGTCATCGTCTGCTCCCTGCCATCGTGCCGGCGAGCCGGCCCCATCACTGGACACCCCCACGCGGTGAGTGTCAATCCGCCCGATCAGTACGTCGGAGCGCCCTCCTTGCGACGCTCGATGGTCTGGAAGACCCAGAAGACGGCGATGAAGCCGATCAGGATCGCCTCCACCACGAACGTCGCGTGGGAGTCGAGCCACCCGGAGAACAGCCCGATCGCGTCGCCGCCCTTGACGACCACGGCGGTCACGACCATGGCCACGCCGAGGAGGCCGTAGAGCCAGACCCAGCGCGTGCGCTCCGGGTCGCCCCGGTTCTGCCGTGCGGCGAGGAACACGGCCACGATGACCAGTCCGACCGCGATGTTGGCCGACCACGCGTGGACGTAGTGGTTGAAGGCGCTGTCCGGGTCGTCGGCGTCCCGGTAGAGCACGTAGAGGACGGCGACGGTCCCCGCCGCGACGACCCACGTCGCGATGTAGGCGAACCGCTCCTGCGGGCTCGGCAGGCGCCCTGCGTTCCAGGCCATCAGCGTGAGGACAGCAACGAGCACGAGGATCACCACGAGGGCGAAGAGCAGCGCAGTGAAGCTGCGAGCGACGGTCTCCGCGTTGGCCTTGATGAGGTCGTTGTCGGACACCTGGGTGACCCTCGACTCCGGGGCGCCGCCCCGCACCGACGCGGGCAGGCTGCAGTAGTTCGCGTCGAGCGTGGGCACCAGCGCCACGACCGACAGCAGGAGGCCGGCGACGTTCAGCACGGCGTCCTCTGCCGACGTCTTGCCCCACATCACGATCATGGCGAAGCCGAGTAGCAGCAGGGCGCCGACGAAGACCGGTCTGACGGGCGTGTAGAAGTACGCACTCAGCGAGCGCTGGACGCACCCGCCGGGGGCGTTGGCGATCTCGCGCCACACGGCGAAGCCCAGGGCGAGGATGACCATCACCACACCGAGGCGGATGCCGGAGTAGGTGCGTCGGGCGACCTGAGGTGGCAACGGCTCGGACATGGTTCCCCCCGGATGGAGCGGCCGGGTCCCGTACCCGGGCGCACCCACCAGCGTCCACCCGGTCGCCGGTGCAGCGAATCGCTCACATGGGGGAAGTCGGCTCGTCGCGACCCAGCGGAAGGGCGACCCTGAACGTGCTGCCCTCGCCGGGCGTGGACGTGGCCGTCAGGCGCCCGCCCATCAGCGCGACGAGCTCGTTGCTGATCGTCAGGCCGAGCCCGAGACCCCGGCGGTCACCGGCGTGCGGGTCCGCCTGCCGGAAGGGCGCCATGAGCGTGGCCAGCTGGTCGGGGGCGATGCCGATGCCGGTGTCGCGGACCTCGAGCTCGAGCCACGACACCGCCTCGGTGTCCTGCCCGGCGTCGGGCACGTTCACGCGTACGTCGACGCCGCCTCGCTCGGTGAACGTGATCGCGTTGTGGACCAGGTTGGTGACGACCTGGCTGATCCGGCGGCAGTCGCCGACCGCCGTCGACGGGACGGACGCGTCGACCGCGAATGTCGCCGTCAGCCCGCGCGTCCGTGCCAGCGGCGCCGCCCAGTCCTCGATGTCGGACACCAGCGCGCGGATGTCGAAGGGCCTCGGGTGCAGCACGGTCTGGTGCGCCTCGAGCCCGGAGAACTCCAGGATGTCCTCGACCAGGCGCATGAGCCGCTCGCTGGAGCGCTGCAGGATCTGCGCGTAGCGCGCCGGCTCCGGGGCGAGGTCGGTGGCCATGAGCAGGTCGGTGGCACCCACGATGGCCGCCAGGGGCGTACGGACCTCGTGGCTCACGGTCGCCAGGAACAGCGTCTTGGCCGCGTTGGCCTCCTCCAGCTCGCGCAGCACCCGCTTCGCCTCGGTCACGTCCTCGCTGATCCCGTGCACGCCGACCACCTCGTCGTGGACGACAACCGGGATCGCCGTGCACCGGATGTCGATCACCTCCCCGTCCGGGCGCGCGACGCGTCCGTCGAGGAGCTGCGGCTCGCCGGCCATCACCCGCTCGAAGCCGTCCTGGAAGCGCGCCAGGTCGTCGGCGTGGATGACCTGCGAGAAGTGCGCATCCCGGAGCTCGGCCAGCGTCAGCCCGGTCATCTCGAGCGTGCGCTGGTTGGCGTCGGTGAAGTGCCCGTGGGCGTCCAGCGACCAGGCCGACTGCGGGTGGTGGGAGAACAGCGAGGCGTAGCGCGCGGTCGCCTCGGCCAGTGCGCCACCTCCGTCCCCGGCGCTCGCCTGAGCGGGATCAGGGCGGTCGTGTGTCATCAGAACCTCCGAGTGTCCGACTGGCACGCAGGTTACGCACGTCGCCCGACGCCCACCGGTACCCACACCGGCGCTGAGGACGCGCGCCGGAGGGCACGGCTTGCCTACGGGGTCGCGGGGCGGGTCGCCTGCCGGTGGTGGAGCTCGCGGAGCTCGTCGGCCAGCTCGGGCGCCGGACCCGCCACCGGGAGGTCCGGAGCCACCGCGGTGATGGGGAGCGGAGCGACGGGACCGGGGGAGAGGCCCCAGCCTCGCCGCCAGGAGGTCAGCTGCTCCGTCGAGGCGGCGTACACGATCCGGCCGAGGCCGACCCAGGCGTGGCCCGCCGCGCACATCGGGCAGTGCTCGCCCGACGTGTAGACCGTGCAGCGGGGGCGTACGTCGGAGGCGACGTGCGCGACGGCCCACCGGGCCAGCTCGAGCTCCGGGTGGAGCGTCTCGTCGCCGCCGGCCGTGCGGTTGCGGTCCTCGTGCAGCACCGCGCCGTCCGGGCCGACGAGCACCGACCCGAAGGGCTCGTCGCCGGCGTCCAGCGCCTCCCGGGCGAGCTCGACGCAACGGCGGAGGTGGCCGAGGTCCGCACTCGTGAGGGCCGACGTGTCATCCATGGAGCGACCCTCCCTCGGCCCTCGCCCTACTGCTTCCGGTAGGCGACGCCGTCGGCTGCGGGCGGTCGCGAGCGCCCCACCAGGCCGGCCACGGCGAAGATCGTGACGACGTAGGGGAGCATCAGCATGAACTGGCTGGGCACGGGGGAGCCGATCGCCGAGAGCACGCCCTGGAGGTTCGATGCGAACCCGAAGAGCAGCGCGGCGAGCGTGGCCCGGATCGGGTCCCACTTGCCGAAGATGACCGCCGCGAGCGCGATGTAGCCGGCGCCACCGGTCATCTCGCGGTTGAAGCCCGCGACCGAGACCAGGCTGAAGTAGGCGCCGCCCATGCCGGCGATCGCGCCGGCGAGCAGGACCGTGCGGTAGCGGGTCAGGTTGACCTTGATGCCGACGGTGTCGGCCGCCTTGGGGTGCTCGCCGACAGCGCGGACACGGAGACCCCACCGCGTGCGGTAGAGCGCGAACGCCACGAGGGCGACGACGACGTAGAGGACGTAGACGACGGGCGTCTGGCGGAACAGGATCGGTCCGATGAGGGGGATGTCGCCCAGCACCGGGATCGGCATCCGGGAGAACCGGTCGGGGGAGTTCAGCGACTCGGCGTTGGGGGTCAGCACCTGGCGGAACAGGAAGTTCGTGAGACCGACCACCAGCACGTTGAGCACCACGCCGACGATCACCTGGTCGACGAAGTAGGTGATCGCGAAGAGCCCCAGGATCAGGGCGATCAGCGCCCCGGCGACCATGGCCGCGACCAGGCCGGCCCACGGTGATCCGGTGAGCGAGGCCGTGATCGCGGCGGCGAACGCGCCGAAGAGGAGCTGACCCTCGATCGCGATGTTGACCACGCCGGCGCGCTCGCCGAGCACGCCGCCGAGGGCGCCGAAGACCAGGGGGATCGCCAGGGCGACCGCCCCGCCGAGCAGGCTGACGAGGCGGATCCGGCCGTCGGCGGCGGCCCAGCTCAGGAAGCCGGTCATCCAGGCGACGGCGAAGACGATCGGGATCCACCGGGGCTGGTGCGACCGTGCGACGAGGCGGCGCACGGACTCGGCGGTGAGCGCGAGGCAGACGACCACCATCACCCAGGCCGTCGGGCCGGACGGCACGACGATGTCGGGCAGCGTGACGAAGTCGGTGTCCGCGGCGAGCTGGAACGTGGTGTCACCGGAGTGCCTCGAGCGCAGGAGCACGACGGCCAGCAGGGCGGTCAGGACGCCCAGGATGATCGGCAGCTTGCGGGCACCGGGCGACTTGGTGGGCGTGACGGCCGGGTCGGGCGCCAGGCCCCCCTGGTCGGCGGGCGGCTGCTGGGTCACGGCACTCACTTGGCCTCCTGGGTGGGCAGCCGGAAGATCGCGCGCACCAGCGGAGGTGCGGCGAGGAAGAGGACGATCAGGGACTGGACCACCAGGACCAGGTCGACCGAGATGTTCTCGGAGGCCTGCATCGTGAAGCCACCCGCCTTGAAGGCGCCGAAGAGCAGGCCGGCGGCCAGGATGCCGAGCGGTCGGGAGCGTCCGAGGAGCGCCACGGTGATGGCGTCGAAGCCGATCGAGGCGTCGAGGTCGAGCGAGACGCCGCTGGTCACCGTGCCCAGCACCTGGTTGACGCCGGCCAGGCCGAGCAGCGAGCCGGCGATCATCATCACGACCGTGTACGTCTTGCCGACGCTGATGCCGGAGGCGCGGGCGGCGTTGGGGTTCTCGCCGACGGCACGGATGCGGTAGCCGAGGGTCGAGCGGTTGAGCAACCACCACACGACGGCGACCGCGATGAGCGCGAGCACGAAACCGAAGTGCAGGTTGAACCGGTCGCCGAGCACCTTGGGCAGGATCACTGTGTCGTGCATCGGCGGCGACTTCGGGTTGACCGAGCCCGGCGTCTTCAGCAGCGCGTCCTTGGTGAGCGCGTAGAAGAGCAGGTAGTAACCGACGTAGTTGAGCATGATCGTGACGATCACCTCGTGCGCGCCGGTGCGGGCCTTGAGCACGCCCGCGATGCCGCCCCAGAGCGCGCCCGCGGCCATGCCGACGAGGATCGCCAGCGGCAGGTGGACCACCATCGGGAGGTCGAGCTGGAAGCCGACCCAGCCGGCCGCTCCGCCCGCGATGAGCATCTGGCCGCGGCCACCGATGTTGAACAGGGCGGCGCGGAACGCGATGCCCACGCCGAGCCCACCGAGGATCAGCGGTCCCGCGAACTTGAGCGTCTCGGTGAGGGGACGCCACTGCGTCTCGGGCTCGTCGACGAGGTAGTTGAAGATCGCGCCACGGAACATCGCGCTGTAGGCGCCGGAGATGGCGTCCCACAGGGCGGTGAGGAAGTCGGACGGCCGGGCCGTGATGTAGCTGGCGGTCTCGCGCACGGTCGGGTCGGTGGCGGCGATCATCACCGAGCCGACGAAGACCGCGAGGAAGACCGCGAGCACGCCGGACAGCGCGTCGCCGGAGGCGATCTGGCGCAGCACCGAGCGCGACCGGTCGCTCCGGGCCGCGCTGGTGTCGTCGGCGGGAGCGACCTCCTCCGGAGCGTCCGCGGTCGCCGTGTCGACGTCGGACCCGGACTCGGGCGTGCTGCCGGGGCGGGACTCGTCGGGCTCGGGCTTGTCGGTGTCGTTCACGCGACCACGTCCTTCAGGTCCTTCGGGCGTTCGCCGGTCATCATCAGTCCGAGGGTCTGGCGAGGGGTGTCGGCCGGCACGATGCCGACGATGTGGCCGCGGTAGAGCACCATGATCCGGTCGGCGAGGGCGACGACCTCGTCGAGCTCGGTGGAGACCACGAGCACCGGGATGCCGCTGTCCCGGGTCGCCACGATCTGCTTGTGGATGAACTCGATCGAGCCGACGTCGACGCCGCGCGTGGGCTGGGCAGCGACGAGCAGGCGCAGGTCGCGGGAGAGCTCGCGCGCCACGACCACCTTCTGCTGGTTGCCGCCGGAGAGGTTGGTGGCCAGCGCGTCGATGTCGCGGGCCCGGACGTCGTACTCCTTGAGCTTCTTCTCCGCAAAGGCGCGCAGGGCGCCCATCCTGAGCGCGCCGTTCTTGACGAAGGGCGACTTGAAGCTGCGGTTGAGCATGAGGTTCTCGGCGATCGTGAAGCCGGGCACCAGGCCGTCGACCTGGCGGTCCTCGGGGATGAACCCGACGCCGGCGTCGAGGATCTTGCGGGTCGACCGGCCGACGAGCTCGACGCCGTCGAGGGTGACGGAGCCGGTGACGTCGTCCTGGAGCCCGAGGATCGCCTCGGTGAGCTCCGTCTGGCCGTTGCCCTGCACGCCGGCGACCGCCAGCACCTCGCCGGCACGGATCGTGAAGCTGATGCCGTCGACGTGCGTGTGGCCGAGGGCGTCGACCACACGGAGGTCCTTGACCACCAGCGCGTCGGCGCCGAGCTTCGGCTCGTCCTTGTGCACGACGAGCTCGACCGGACGGCCGACCATCATCGAGGCGAGCTCGGCGTTGCTGGCCGTGGGATCGGCCTCGCCGACGACCTTGCCGAGACGGATGACGGTGATCCGGTCGGCGACCTCGCGGACCTCGCGGAGCTTGTGGGTGATGAAGACGATGGCCTTCCCGGCCTCCCGGAGCTGGCGCATGATGTCCATCAGCTCGTCGGTCTCCTGGGGGGTGAGCACCGCGGTGGGCTCGTCGAAGACGAGGAGCTCGGCGTCGCGGGACAGCGCCTTGATGATCTCGACGCGTTGCTGCACGCCGACGGGGAGGTCCTCGACGAGGGCGTCGGGGTTGACGTGGAAGCCGAAGCGCTCGGAGATCTCGGTGACGTGCTTGCTCGCCTGCTCGAGGTCGAGGGTGCCGGCGAAGCCGGTGGTCTCGTTGCCGAGCATGACGTTCTCGGCCACGGTGAAGACGGGGATCAGCATGAAGTGCTGGTGGACCATGCCGATGCCGGCCGCCATCGCGTCGCCGGGCCCGGTGAAGTGCTGGACCTCGCCGTCGAGCTCGATCTCGCCCTCGTCGGCCTTGTAGAGGCCGTAGAGGACGTTCATCAGCGTGGACTTGCCGGCGCCGTTCTCACCGAGCAGGCAGTGGATCTCGCCGGGCTCGACGGTCAGGGAGATCGAGTCGTTGGCCACCATGCTGCCGAAGCGTTTGGTGATGCCTCGCAGGACGAGTCTCATGGCATCGCATCCTAGGGGTCGGAATGGTCGCGGGGTCAGCCCCGGGGTCTGGTACGGCGATGCCCGGAAGAGGGACGGCGCGCAGGCCGCGGGAAGGCTATCCCGCGCGGGGTCGCTGGTCTGGCCACACTTGTGCCAAACCTGGGAGCCCCGCACTGGCAAGAGGCGTTCCAGCGCCCGGAGGCGGCGCCGCCAGGGGAGGGGCAAGAGAAGAGGGAGGCCGACGAGTGCGTCGGCCTCCCCCCTCGTGGTGGAGCGTGCTGGTGATCAGCCCAGGTAGGACTTCACCTTGATCGAGCCGTCGATGATGCCGGCCTTGACCGTCTCGAGCTCGTCGGCCAGCTCGGGGCTGACCTTGGACTCGAAGTTGTGGAACGGCGCGATGCCGACGCCCTCGTTCTCGAGGGTGCCGATGTAGGGCGCGAAGTCGAACTCGTCGTTGCCCGCAGCGAGGACGGCCTCGTAGGTCGAGACCTTCATGCCCTTGAGGATCGAGGTCATGACGTAGTCCTGCGTGGTCGGGTCGGTCTCGTAGAGGTCGGCGTCGACGCCGATCATCGCGACGTCCTTGCCGGAGTCCTCGATCGCGGTGATGGCGCCCTGGTAGATCGGGCCACCGACGGGCAGGACCACGTCGACGTCCTGGTCGAGGATCTGCTTGGCGGTGCTGGTCGCGGCCTCGTTGGCCTCGAAGCCACCGGTGAACGAGCCGTCCTTGCCGTCCCAACCGACGACCTCGACGTCCTTGTCCTTCTCCTGGGCGTAGTACTCGGCGCCCTGCTTGAAGCCGTCCATGAAGATGGTCACGGTCGGGAAGGGCATGCCGCCGTAGGTGCCGACCTTGCCGGTCTTGGTGTAGTCGGCAGCCGCGTAGCCGGCCAGGAAGGCGGCCTCAGCGGTGTTGTAGAGGAGCGGCTTGATGTTCTCGACGTCGGCCTTGCCGTCGAAGGTCGCGCCGTCGTCGCCGCCGTCGGCGGAGTCGTCGATGAGGACGTACTCGATGTCGGGGTTGGCCTTGGCCGACTCCTTGGTGGCCGAGGCAAGGGCGAAGCCGACGGTCACGATGACGTCGCAGCCCTGGCCGACCAGGCTCTCCAGGTTGGGGCCGAAGTCGTTCTCGCTGTTGGACTCGACCGGGGTCAGCTCGACGCCGAGCTCGTCGGCGGCCTGCTTGGCGCCCTCGTAGCCCAGCTGGTTGAACGACTTGTCATCGAAACCACCCGCGTCGGAGACGATGCAAGGCTTGAAGTCGCTCTTGGCCTCGCTCCCGCTGCCGCCGGTGTTGTCATCCTCGGGTGCGTCACCACACGCAGCAAGGGTCGCGGCCGCCAGGAGCGCCACGAGGCCGCTCGAGACGACCTTCCTCGTCTTCAACACAAATGCCTCCAAAAATGTGCACCCCGGGGTGGGGTCAGCTTTCCGGCGTCATGATGCCTGCACGTACGCCACCCGTCACGCGGATCGGACGTACTGAGATGCGTTTGAGACCTAAAACCCGCAGGACATTCTTCGGCGGAACCGGCCGTTGACCAACCGATTCTCGTATGCGCCATAGTTGCCGCCTAGCGAAGAGGGTGGACGACAGCGTGGAGCAGACGGTGGAACAGAGGGACTGGGACGAGCTCAAGGCCGTGGCGGTGGAGGTGATGGGCCACGCCTATGCGCCGTACTCCGGGTACTCGGTGGGGGCCGCCGCACGCGTGGACGACGGCCGCGTGGTGTCGGGCTGCAACGTCGAGAACGCGGCCTACGGCGTCGTGCTCTGTGCCGAGTGCGGCCTGGTCTCGCAGCTGCACGCCACGGGTGGCGGGCGGCTCACCCACTTCGTGTGCGTCAACGGCGCCGGCGAGGTCATCATGCCGTGCGGCCGCTGCCGGCAGCTGCTGTTCGAGCACGGCGGGCGCGACCTGCTGGTCTGGACCGTCTCGGGGGTCAAGCCCATGTCCGAGGTGCTGCCCGACGCCTTCGGACCCGACGACCTGGCCCACGTGGCCACCCACGAGCCCGCCACTGGAGCGGCCACTGATGGAGGAACCCGCTGATGCCCGCACACGACGCCGTCGAGGTGATCCTCGCCAAGCGCGACAAGCACGAGCTCAGCGACAGCCAGATCGACTGGGTGATCGACGCCTACACGCGCGGCGAGGTCGCCGACGAGCAGATGTCGGCCCTGGCGATGGCGATCCTGCTCAACGGCATGAACCGCACGGAGATCGCCCGCTGGACCGCGGCGATGATCGCCTCCGGCGAGCGGATGGACTTCTCGTCCCTCTCGCGACCCACCGCCGACAAGCACTCGACCGGCGGCGTGGGCGACAAGATCACCCTGCCGCTGGCGCCGCTCGTCGCCGCGTGCGGCGTCGCCGTGCCGCAGCTGTCCGGCCGCGGGCTCGGACACACGGGCGGCACCCTAGACAAGCTCGAGTCGATCCCCGGGTGGCGCGCGCTGCTGAGCAACGAGGAGATGTTCTCGATCCTCGAGGACGTCGGCGCCGTCATCTGCGCGGCCGGCGACGGCCTCGCCCCGGCCGACAAGAAGCTCTACGCCCTGCGCGACGTCACCGGCACGGTCGAGGCGATCCCGCTGATCGCCAGCTCGATCATGAGCAAGAAGATCGCCGAGGGCACCGGCGCGCTGGTGCTCGACGTGAAGGTCGGCAGCGGCGCCTTCATGAAGGACCTCACGACGGCCCGTGAGCTCGCCGAGACGATGGTGGCGCTCGGCACCGACGCGGGAGTGCACACCGTCGCCCTGCTCACCGACATGGCCACCCCGCTCGGCCGCACGGCCGGCAACGCGATCGAGGTCGCCGAGTCGGTCGAGGTGCTCGCCGGCGGCGGGCCCGCCGACGTCGTCGAGCTGACCCTCGCGCTGGCCCGCGAGATGCTCGCCGGCGCCGGGCGTGACGACGTGGATCCGGCCGACAAGCTCGCCGACGGCTCCGCGATGGACGCCTGGAAGGCGATGATCCGGGCCCAGGGCGGCGACCCCGACGCCGCGCTGCCGGAGGCGAAGGAGTCGCACGTCGTCGCAGCCCCGGCGAGCGGCACCCTGACCCGGCTCGACGCGATGGCGGTCGGCCTGGCGGCCTGGCGCCTCGGAGCCGGCCGGGCCCGCAAGGAGGACCCGGTCCAGGCCGGCGCGGGCGTGGTCTGGCACGCGCGCCCGGGAGACGCGGTGACCGAGGGCGAGCCGCTGTTCACCCTGCTCACCGACGAGCCCGATCGTTTCGAACGGGCCCTCGCCTCGCTCGAGGGCGGGTTCGACATTGGGGACGGCGGATCCTTCACGCCGACCGACCTGGTGCTCGATCGGATCGGCTGACGCGCGCGTCCCCAACTCTGGCGAAGACCCACCGGTAACCCCTCGCCCCTTTACTTTGCGGCCCTAGCGTCACAGGTGTCTCAAGGGGAGGGGGCTCCCGATGAACAACCTTGACGAGCGCGACGGGGGCCGCGCGAGCACACTGAGGACGCCCGTCCTCGTCGTCCTCCTCCTGGTCACCGGCATCGTCGTCGGCGGCGGTGCGGCCTACCTGCTGATGTCGCGCGGCGGCACGGCGGCTGCCGACGCCGACTCGTGCGGCACCTACGACACGGTGCAGCTCACGGTCGGCCCCGAGCTGTACGGCGCTGTGTTGCAGGCGGTCGACAGGGCCGCGCCGGAGTGCACCCGCGTCGAGCCCGAGATGCGGTCCGGTATCGAGGTGTCCCTGGGCGTCGCCACGGGCGGCGACCTCCCGGACATCTGGATCCCCGAGTCGCGCCACCTCACCACCAGGGCCTACGTCGGTGACGCCCGGCTCCGGATCGTGGCACGCAGCGTGGCCCACACCCCCGTCCTGCTCGTCGGTGGCAGGTCGGCTCGACGGTTCGCGTCGTGGGGCGACGCGGAGCGGTCCGGACTGGTGTCGGTGCCTGACCCGGAGACAACGGTCGCGGGCACCCTCGCCGTCGTCGCTCCGCAGGCCGAGGCCCGGGCGGTCGGGCGCACCATGGCGGACGCGCGGGAGCTCGTCGTGCCGTTCGCGCAGTCCTACGGCGCCCGCCGCTCCGACGGGGACGACGCCGAGGTCGCGCCGACGATGTTCCCCCGCAGCTCGCCGCGCCTCGTGGTCACCACCGAGCAGGAGCTCGCCGCCGTGCAGGGCCGCAGCGACCTGCGCGACCTGACCCCCGCCGTGGGGGCCCCGGTGCTGGACTTCCCGATCGTGGTGAGCGACGACGCAGCCCCGGGCGCGCGTGCCGTCGCGCGCAGCGTGGCCGACTTCCTGGCCGGCCCGGACGGACGTGCCGAGCTCCACGCCCAGGGCCTGCGGGCCACCGGCGACCGGACGTCGCCGGGCGGGGTCTCCGCGGTGACGACGGCCCTGCCCACACCGTCCGCAGCAGCCATCGCCGGCACCGTCCAGTCGTGGCGCACGCTCGCCGTGCCGTCCTCGATCCTCGCCGTGGTCGACGCGTCGGGGTCGATGGACTTCGGTGCCGGCCAGGGCACCCGGATGGACCTGCTCGCCGACGCGGCCGGCATCGGCTTGTCGTTCCTGCCCGACCACGCCCGGGTCGGGCTGTGGATCTTCTCCATCGACAAGGGCGGCCCGGGCCGCGACTGGCGCGAGCTCGAGCCGATCCGGCGCCTGGACGACCTGCGCTTCGGGCGCACCCAGCGCTACGCCCTGCGCCAGCGGGCGGCAGAGCTGCCGAGCCTCACCGGTGGCGGCACGGGGCTCTACGACACCGCGCTCGCGGCCTACGAGGAGGCGGTGCGCAACTATCGGCCGAACTACTCCAACGCGGTCGTGCTGATGACCGACGGGCAGAACGAGGACCCGACCTCCATCGGCCTCGAGCCGCTGCTCGAGCAGCTGCGGGCGCTGCGCGACCCGGACCGCCCGGTGCGCATGGTCGGGATCGCGATCAGTGGCGACGCCGACCTGGCCGCCCTGAAGCAGATCTCCCACGTCACGGGCGGGGAGGCCTACCTCGCGGCGCAACCGCAGGACGTGCTGGAGGTGTTCGCCCGGGCGGTCCTGTCGCGCTGAGCGCGGGTCCGGGCCCGGTCAGGCGAGGAGCAGCACCACGTGCGCGGCCACGCAGGCCGGCTTGTCCTGGCCCTCGATCTCGACCGTGTGCTCGACGATGAGCTGCTTGCCCTGCGCCAGCTCGCGGACCTCGCCGAAGCGCACGTGCGAGCGCAGCCGGCTGTCGACCGGCACCGGGCTGGGGAAGCGGACCTTCTCCAACCCGTAGTTGAGCCGGGCGCCGGGGGTCTCGAGGCGGAAGACCTGGGAGGCGAAGTGGGGGAGCAGGCTCAAGGTGAGGAAGCCGTGGGCGATCGTCCTGCCGAAGGGGCCGGCTGCGGCAGCGTCCGCGTCGACGTGGATCCACTGGTGGTCCAGCGTGGCGTCGGCGAACGCGTCGATGCGGGCCTGGTCGACCACGAGCCACTCGCTGGTGCCGATCTCGGACCCGGCCGCTGCGGAGACGTCGTCGAGCGTGGTGAAGGTGCGCATGGGCACGAACCCTAGTGCTGGTCCACGGGCGAGCCTGATTGGATGGCCCGATGACCACTCCCACCCGCGACCAGGTGCACGCGGCACCGAAGGTGCTGCTGCACGACCACCTCGACGGCGGGCTGCGTCCGCAGACGATCGTCGAGCTGGCCGCGGAGGTCGGCCACGAGCTTCCGGCCGGTGACGCGGAGTCGCTGGGCCGCTGGTTCACCGAGTCGGCCGACTCGGGCTCGCTGGTGCGCTACCTCGAGACGTTCGACCACACCGTCGCGGTCATGCAGACGGGCGCCGCGCTCACGCGTGTCGCCCGCGAGTGCGTCGAGGACCTCGCCGCCGACGGCGTCGTCTACGCCGAGGTGCGCTACGCCCCCGAGCAGCACGTCACTGGCGGGCTGACGCTCGACGAGGTGGTGGCGGCCGTCCAGGAGGGCTTCGACGAGGGCATGGCCGCCAGCGGCGGCAGGATCGTCGTACGCCAGCTGCTGACCGCGATGCGCCACCAGGCCCGCTCGATGGAGATCGCCGGGCTCGCGATCGCCTGGCGCGACCGTGGCGTCGCGGGCTTCGACATCGCCGGCGCGGAGGCGGGCTTCCCGCCCACCCGCCACCTCGACGCGTTCGAGTACCTCCAGCGCGAGAACGCCCACTTCACGATCCACGCGGGGGAGGCGTTCGGCCTGCCGTCGATCTGGCAGGCGATCCAGTGGTGCGGCGCGGACCGGCTCGGCCACGGGGTGCGGATCATCGACGACATCACGGTCGGCGAGGACGGCTCGGTCGAGCTGGGCCGCCTGGCCGCCTATGTCCGCGACAAGCGGATCCCGCTCGAGATGTGCCCGAGCTCCAACATCCAGACCGGCGCGGCCGAGTCCTTCGCCGAGCACCCGATCGGCCTGCTGACCGACCTGCGCTTCCGCGTCACCGTCAACACCGACAACCGGCTGATGAGCGGCACGTCGATGACCGAGGAGATGTACGGCCTGGTCGAGGCGTTCGGCTACACGCTGACCGACCTGCGCTGGTTCACCATCAACGCGATGAAGTCGGCGTTCCTGCCCTTCGACGAGCGGCTGGCGATCATCGACCAGGTCGTCAAGCCCGGCTACGCCGCCCTCATCGAGGGCTGATCACGCACCAGGGCAGGTCCCACCCGGCGAGCCGGAGCGGCCCGGACTCCCAGCGGGCCCGCGCCACGTGGAGCAGCCGGCCCGAGGACGGCTCGTAGGTCGTCGCCTCGTCGCCGTCGACCGCGGTGACGAGCACGACGTGGCGTGGCAGCAGTCGGCTGCCGACGTAGACCGCGACCGGGCGCTCCGGCCCCGCGGCGGCGAGGTGCGGCCAGACGTGCCGGCCCAGCCGGACGGGGTGGACGGCGTACGGCACGCCGGTGACCACGTGCAGGTCGCGCGCCACTGCCCACGGCGGGGTGCCGACGGCGCGCAGCCAGGGCACCTGCCGGCGGCCGCCGACGTCGGCGGGCGAGGTGAGCCGCCGGTGCAGGGTGGCGGCCTCGTGGGCGAAGGTGGCCTGGTCCCCGACCAGCGCCGCGTAGCGGGGGTCGACCAGCCGGCGGGCCATCACCAGGGACGCGGCGCCGCACGACCGACGGTCGGGCTGGCTCAGCCTCACGACCTCACGACCCGGTCAGCTCGGCGTACGCCCGGTCGCCGGTGGCCCGGCGACAGCCCTGGCGCACCGCGTGGGCGACCACCCGCTGCTGGTCGCGCATCAGGGCGAACCCGCGTCGCACCAGCACGAGCGGTGGCTTGCGGTGCTCGCGCAGGTCGCGGGTCAGGCGCCGCCAGAAGGTGACCAGCGGGTGCTGGGTGATGCAGTAGGCCGCCGCCAGCATGCCCTCCTCGCGGCACGCGGCCACCACGTCGGGCGCGAAGATCCCCTCCGCGACGAACCGCGTGCTCCCGCCGAGGTCGACCGTCCGGGAGCCGCAGCGTCCGTTCTGCGCGATCTCGTAGACCGGCACCTCACTGCGCCCGGTCCCGCACAGCTCGCGGAGCGAGGCGAGGGCGTCCTCGCGGTGCCAGGAGTCCGGGTGGTCCCAGTCGACGAGCCCGGCGTTGGCTCCCGAGGTGATCCGGGGGAGCGAGGGGTCGTCGCCGTCCTTGTAGAAGTCGTCGAGACGGAGGACGGGCAGTCCGAGGCGCTCGGCCAAGCGCGACTTCCCGGCGCCGCTGGGACCGGCCAGGACCACCACCTGGGCGTGTGTCATTTGTTACTGACTCGTTTCGTTGTTCGGCCGCGGACGGACAGGCTGGAGATTAGTCTCGCCCAGACCCCTGATTGACAGTTCCTCTGGGAGGACACCAATGAGTCTTGACGACTCGACTCCCGCGCCCAGCGCGGACAACTCCGGACACGCCCGGCAGCGTGCCGGCCTGACCGGCAAGCCGCTGGTCCTGATCGGTCTCGCGCTGCTCCTGGTGATCGCCCTCGTCGGCTTCTTCGCCCTGCGCGGCGGCGACGACAGCGAGGCCGCCGACTGCGTGTCGGAGCAGGTCACGCTCACCACCGCCCCCGTGATGGAGGGCCTGGTGAAGCAGGCGGTGAAGGACGTCAACGCCGACGAGCCGTGCATCGACATCAAGGTCACCGCCGGCACGGTGAAGGACGTCGTCGCCCTGCTGGCCGACCCCAACGCCGAGCTGCCCGAGATCTGGATCCCGGACAGCCCGACCTGGAAGGGCCAGCTCACGCTGGCCGGCTGGACGGGCACGCCGGTCGCCGACGTCCTCGCGCAGACGCCCGTCGGCCTGGTCGGCGGTCCCGCCGCCAACGCGCCCGCCTCGTGGACCGCCGCCCTCGACGGCGGCAGCCTGGCCATGTCGGACCCGAGCGCGCAGGGCGCCTCGGCGCTGGCGCTGCTCGCGCCCTATGCCGAGATGAAGGCCACCGGTGAGACCCCGCAGTCCATCGAGGAGAAGACCGTCCCGGTCGCCCAGACCTACGGCGAGCGCGCCGTGGCCGGCGGCAGCTCCGAGACCGACCTGACCACCCTGTCCGCCACGAGCACCCAGCTGGTGCCCGCGACCGAGCAGGCCTACCTCGCTGCCCGTCGCAGCAACGACCAGCTCACCCTCGTCGCGCCGGCCACCGGTGTGCCGATGCTCCAGTTCCCGCTGGTCGACGTCAACCGGGGCAGCAAGGACATCCTCGCCTCCGGGGGCGACCTCTCCGCCCGGGTCGGTCGCGCGATGGCGCGCTGGTTCACCTCCAGCGCCGGCGTGGAGGCGATCGCCGAGGCCGAGCTCCGTGGTCCGGACGGCGCCCCGCTGCCCGAGGGCGTGGGCATGGGCGACTCCAAGATCCTGCCCAAGGTCGCGCAGAAGACCGCCGACGACACCCTGCGCCAGTGGCGGGTGCTGTCGATCCCCTCGAGCATCCTGGCGGTCGTCGACCTGTCCGGCTCGATGAAGATGGCGCTCGGCGACACCACCCGCATCGGGCTGGCGGTGCAGGCGTCGAAGGTGGCGCTCGACGCCTTCCCGGACCAGGCCCGCATCGGCATCTGGGGCTTCTCCAAGAACCGCGGTGCCAACGGTGCCTCGTGGGAGGAGTACGCCACGATCGACCGTCTCGACGCCCCGGCGGGCGACGGCAAGACCCACGGCGACGTGGTGCGGACGGAGGCCGACAAGCTGGCCAGCCGGGTCAAGGGCGGCACCGGCGTCATGGACACCACCCTGGCCGCCTACAAGTACGCCCAGGAGAAGTGGGACCCGGCGTGGTTCAACTCCGTGGTGATCATGACCGACGGCGCGAGCGACGACTCCAGCTCGCTCTCGCTGGAGTCGCTGGTCAACCAGCTCAAGTCGATCCGCGACCCCGCCAAGCCGGTCAAGGTGATCATCATCGGCATCTCGCAGGACGCCGACACCGGTGAGCTCGACCAGATCGCCGCGGCGACCGGTGGCCAGAACTACCTGGTGAACAACCCCAACGAGATCCTCGGGGTGCTGGCGACGGCGATGCTCAACCGCTGACGACACACGAAGGGCCCCGCGCGATCGCGCGGGGCCCTTCGTCGTCGGTGGGTGCGAGCCGGCTCAGACGCCGATCGGGTGCCAGACCGTCTTGGTCTCCAGGAACCGGGTCATCCGGTCCAGGTCGGGCTGGACCAGCCAGTCGGTGTCGTGGGCGGGACGGCGTACGCGCTTGAGGTTGTCGGCCGCGGCCACCTCGAGGTCGACGGCGAGCGCGGCGTCGTCGACGCCGGTCAGGTCGATGCCGTTGACGTCCATGTGCGAGGCCAGCCACGGGGCGATCTCGGCCTGCGAGCCGGTGAGCACGTTGACCACGCCACCGGGCAGGTCGCTGGTCGCCATGACCTCACCGAGGGTGATCGCGGTCAGCGGGTTGTCCTCGCTGGCGACCACCACGACGGTGTTGCCGGTGACGATGAGCGGCGCGACCACGCTGACCAGGCCGAGGAGCGGCCCGCGGGGAGCGATCACGGCGATGACGCCGCTCGGCTCGGGCGTGGACAGGTTGAAGTACGGGCCCGCGACGGGGTTGGCGTTGCCGACGACCTGGGTGATCTTGTCGGCCCAGCCGGCGTACCAGACGAGCCGGTCGATCGCGGCGTCGACGTAGGTGCGCGCCCGGGCGGCGCTGATGCCCTCCGCGGCGCGGAGCTCGGCCTCGAACTGCTCGCGGCGGCCCTCGAGGACCTCGGCGACGCGGTAGACGACCTGCGCGCGGTTGTAGGCGGTCTTGCCCGACCAGCCGGGGAAGGCCGCACGCGCGGCGACGACGGCGTCACGGGCGTCCTTGCGGGAGGCCTGCGCGGCGTTGGCCAGCAGGCGGCCCTTGGCGTCGTTGACGACGTAGGAGCGACCCGACTCCGAGCGCGGGAACTGGCCGCCGATGTAGAGCTTGTACGTCTTGCGTACGTCGATGCGGCTCACGCGTCCGCTCCCTTCAGGTAGGCCTCGAGGCCGTGGCGACCGCCCTCGCGGCCGTAACCGGACTCCTTGTAGCCGCCGAACGGCGAGGTGGGGTCGAACTTGTTGAACGTGTTGGCCCAGACCACGCCGGCGCGGAGCCGGTTGGCCATGGACAGGATGCGCGAGCCCTTGTCGGTCCACACGCCGGCCGAGAGCCCGAACGGTGTGTTGTTGGCCTTCTCGATCGCCTCGGACGGGGTGCGGAAGGTGAGGACGGACAGGACCGGGCCGAAGATCTCCTCACGGGCGATCCGGTGGGCCTGGGAGACGCCGGTGAAGATCGTCGGCGGGAACCAGAAGCCCTTGGTGGGCAGGTCGCAGGCGACCTCCCAGCGCTCCGCGCCCTCGGCGTCGCCGACCTCGGACAGCTCGCGGATGCGCATCAGCTGCTCGCCGGAGTTGATGGCGCCGACGTCGGTGTTCTTGTCGAGCGGGTCGCCCATCCGCAGCGTGGACATCCGTCGCTTGAGCCGCTCGAGCAGGTCGTCGGCGATGGACTCCTGCACGAGCAGGCGGGAGCCGGCGCAGCAGACGTGGCCCTGGTTGAAGAAGATGCCGTTGACGATGCCCTCGACCGCCTGGTCGATGGGTGCGTCGTCGAAGACGATGTTGGCGGCCTTGCCGCCGAGCTCGAGGGTGACCTTCTTGTCGGTGCCGGCCACGGCCCGGGCGATCGCCTTGCCGACCTCGGTCGAGCCGGTGAAGGCGACCTTGTCGACGTCGGGGTGCGACACGATCGCGCGGCCGGTGTCGCCGGCGCCGGTGACGATGTTGACCACGCCGGGCGGGAGGTCGGCCTGCTGGCAGATCTCCGCGAACAGCAGCGCGGTCAGCGGGGTGGTCTCGGCCGGCTTGAGCACGACGGTGTTGCCGCAGGCCAGCGCCGGGGCGATCTTCCACGCCAGCATCAGCAGCGGGAAGTTCCACGGGATGACCTGGCCGGCGACGCCGAGCGGGGTCGAGCCGTAGCCGGAGTACTCGAGCTTGTCGGCCCAGCCGGCGTAGTAGAAGAAGTGGGCGGCGACGATCGGCACGTCGACGTCGCGGGACTCCTTGATCGGCTTGCCGTTGTCGATCGACTCCAGGACGGCGAGCTCGCGGCCGCGCTCCTGGATGATCCGGGCGATCCGGTAGAGGTACTTGGCGCGCTCGGCACCGGACATCCGCGACCAGACGCGGGTGTAGGCGCGGCGGGCGGCCTTCACGGCCTCGTCGACGTCGGCGTCGCTGGCCTCGGCGACCTCGGCGAGGACCTCCTCGGTCGCGGGGTTGATGGTCTTGAAGGCCGTGCCGGTGCCGTCGGTGAACTCACCGTTGATGAACAGGCCGTAGGACGGCTTGATGTCGACGACGGCGCGCGACTCGGGTGCGGGGGCGTACTCGAAAGACATGTCTGTCGACCTCAGTCCAGCGTGAAGTAGTCGGGACCGGAGTAGCGACCGGTCGTCATCTTGGTGCGCTGCATCAGCAGGTCGTTGAGCAGCGTGGACGCTCCGAACCGGAACCAGTCGGGGTCGAGCCAGTCGTCGCCGCAGGTCTCGTTGACCATCACGAGGTACTTGATGGCGTCCTTGGTGGTCTTGATGCCGCCGGCGGGCTTCACGCCGACCATCTGGCCGGTCTGGTCGCGGAAGTCGCGCACGGCCTCGAGCATGATCAGCGTGACCGGGAGGGTCGCCGCCGGCTGCACCTTGCCGGTGGAGGTCTTGATGAAGTGGGCTCCGGCCATCATCGCCAGCCAGCTGGCACGACGGACGTTGTCGTAGGTCTGCAGCTCGCCGGTCTCGAAGATCACCTTGAGGTGGGCGCTGGTGCCGTCGGGCCTGGCGCAGGCCTCACGGACCTGGGCGATCTCGTCGAACACCTGGAGGTAGCGACCCGACAGGAACGCGCCACGGTCGATGACCATGTCGATCTCGTCGGCACCGGCCTCGACCGCGTCGTGCGTGTCGGCGAGCTTGATGTCCATCGCCGCGCGCCCGCTGGGGAACGCGGTGGCGACGGCCGCGACGTGGACGCCGCTGTCGCCGAGCGTCTGCTTGGCGGTGGCGACCATGTCGGGGTAGACGCAGACCGCGGCGGTCGCCGGGCAGGTCGGGTCGGCCGGGTCGGGTCGCATCGCCTTGGAGGCGAGGGCACGGACCTTGCCGGGGGTGTCCTGGCCCTCGAGCGTGGTCAGGTCGACCATGCGGATGGCCAGGTCGATGGCCCAGGCCTTCGACGTGGTCTTGATCGACCGGGTCCCGAGGCCGGCGGCGCGGGCCTCGCACCCGACCTGGTCGACTCCGGGGAGGCCGTGGAGGAAGCGGCGGAGCGAGGAGTCCGAACGCACGACGTCGTCGAAGAGCGCCGGGGTCGCAGGGGTGCTCACCGTTGAGCTGGCAGTGGGCGTCACCGACCCAGCATAGAGTTGGCGCGAGGGCCCCGGACAATCGCCGGCGGGCCAATGTCTGCCCAAATCGACGAGGAGAACATGGCACGCGTGCAGGACGACCGGACCACCGTGGTGGAGAGGTTCCACCCCACGAGCGGCCAGGTGACCGGCTGGCTGACGGTGCTCCTCGCCGCCGCCGTGGTGGGCGGAGGGGTGGCCTACCGCGGCGACGGCTTCCCGATGTGGGTGTCCGGTGGCGCGCTGCTCGTCGGGGTGCTCGCCTGGGCCGCGATGCTCCGCCCGGCGCTCTGGGTGACCGGCGAGCACCTGGTCATGCGCAACCTGGCCGAGACGGTCCACATCCGCCTCGCCGCGGTCGAGGAGCTGGCGGTGCGGCAGGTCCTGGCGGTGCGCGCCGCCGACCGCCGCTGGGTGTCCACCGTGGTGGGCCGCAGCTGGCGCAAGGCTGCCCAGACCCGCCACCGCCCGCCGGGCGAGGGCGGCCCGCAGGAGGGCATGCCCTACGCCGACTTCGTGGAGCACCGCCTCCACGAGCTCGTCGACAGCGCACGCACCGCGGCCGGCGTCCGGCCGGGCTCGCCCGAGCAGCTCGCCCTGCCCGACGCCGTACGCCGTGAGCGCGCGTGGCTGCCGATCGGCCTGCTCGCGGCCGCGGCCGTCGTGCTGCTGGTCAGCTCCCTGCTCTGAACCTGGCCTCGAGCCCGTCGAGGACGAGCGTCAGCCCGTACGCGAACTCGTCGCCGTAGGAGTAGTCGCGCCCGACGATCTGCTCGGCGACCATCTCGGCGAGGTGGGGGTGCTCGGCCGCCACCAGCCCCAGGTCCTCGACGAAGTCCTCCGCCGCCTCGCCGGGCTGGAAGGGCAGGTTCACCTCGGTGAGCACGAAGCCGTAGACGTAGGCGTCGAGCACCGAGAAGGCGTGCGCGGCGAGTGCCACGGAGAATCCCGCGGCGCGCAGGCAGCCCAGGACCGCGTCGTGGTGGCGCAGCGTCGCGGGCCCGGGCGAGCGACGCGACTCGACGAGGCCGAGCCCCCACGGATGGGCGGCCAGCACGGTGCGCGCGGAGCGGGCGCGCACCTCCATCTGCGCGCGCCAGGGGCCGCCCGGTGACGGCGTCTCGATACGGGTGAAGAGCCAGTCGGCGAGGCCGTCGAGCAGCGCGTCCTTGCTGGCGACGTGGTGGTAGAGCGACATCGCCTCCACGCCGAGCTCGCGCCCGACGCTGCGCATGCTGACCCCACCCAGGCCGGCCGCGTCCGCGACCCGGCTGGCGGCGTCGACGACGCGCTCGCGGGAGAGAGGTGGTCTGGACATCGTCATCTCCTCCGCTGGCTGTCTTACGCCCGTAAGGCTACGGTGTCGACGAGGCTTACAGGTGTAAGGGAGGGGATGTCATGAGGGCAGCAGTGGTGGAGCGGTACGGACCGCCGGAGGTGGTCGAGGTGCGCGAGGTGCCGGACCCGTCGGTGCAGGGGAAGGGTCGGGTCCTGGTACGCGTGCGCGCCGCGGCTGTCACCTCGGCCGACGGGCGGATCCGCGGAGCCCGCTTCCCGCGAGGGTTCGGTACCCTCGCGCGGCTCGCGTTCGGCGTACGACGCCCGCGGCGCGCCGTCCTCGGTGGGGTCTTCTCGGGCGTGGTCGAGGAGGTCGGACCCGGCGTCGTGGGGATCGCGGTCGGCGACGAGGTGTGCGGCATGACCGGCGTCCGGTTCGGCACGCATGCCGAGCTCGTTGTCGCTCGCGCCGACAGGCTGGTCGCGAAGCCGGCGGGGGTGTCCCACCAGGACGCCGCCGGTGTCCTCTTCGGCGGCACCACGGCCCTGCACTACCTGCGCGACCGCGTGCGCCCCGGTCACCGCGTGCTGGTCAACGGCGCCTCCGGCGCGATCGGCACCTCGGCGGTGCAGCTCGCGCGGCTGGCCGGAGGCCGCGTGACCGGGGTGTGCAGCGGGGCGAACGCCGACCTGGTCCGTTCGCTCGGCGCCGAGGACGTCGTCGACCACACGACCACACCGCTCGCCAGCCTTGCCGGGACGTACGACGTCGTGCTCGACACCGTCGGCAACATCGACATCGCCGCCGGCCGCGCCCTGCTCGCGCCGGACGGCGTCCTGCTGCTCGCCGTGGCCAGCCTCGGTCAGACGGTGCGCGCCCGCGGCGACGTGGTCGCCGGTCCCTCCCCGGAGAAGCCGGAGTACTTCGCGCGGCTGCTCGACCTCGTGGCCTCGGGCGACCTCCGGGTGGTGGTGAGCCGGACGATGCCGCTCGACGACGTCGCGGAGGCGCACCGGATCGTCGACACCGGCCGCAAGGTCGGCAACGTCGTCGTCACGCCGTGACGCGACGGGCGGCCGCCGGGGTCCCCGGCGTCGGGAACCACCGCGCCACGATCGCCGACTGGCCGAGCGTCCACACCGAGCTCAGGATCCAGTAGCCCAGCAGCGCCACCGGCACGACGCCGCCCGCCATCAGCAGCCCGACGGCGGAGAGCGCGGGCAGCCAGCGGTGCGCCGTGGCGAAGGCCTCCGGCATCTGGTCGACGGCGGTGTTGGGCTCCACGAAGAACTTCTGGGTGACGAACGACAGGGCCGCCGCGGTGAGCGCGAGCCCGGCGACCACGGCGAGGTGCGCGCCGCCTGCGCCGAGGTAGCCGTGCGCGGACAGTGACACGCCGAGCACCGAGGCGGCGTCGAGCGAGGAGACGAGGTCGGGCCCCATCGCCCCCACCGCCGTGCCGGACGCGACGTCGGAGAGCAGGTGGTAGAGCGCCAGCCAGACCGGCATCTGCAGCAGCACCGGCAGGCACCCGAGACGGCTCACGCCGTGCTCCTCGGAGATCAGGCGGCGCTCCTCGAGCATGCTGCGGACGCTGTCGGCGTCGGTGCGGCCGCGGTAGCGCTCGGCGACGTCCTTGAGGTGGGGTCGCGCCCGCGACGCGGCGTGCGCCTGGCGCACACCGTGGACGACGAGCGGGAGCATCGCGCTGCGGACGAGGAGGACGACGGCCGCGATGCACAGCAGCCAGGTGGTGGCGGAGTCGGGCGGGGCGCCGAGGCCGGTGAGGCCGTCGTGCGTGGCCGCGACGACCGCGGCGAGGGCGTGCGAGATGGGGTCGAGCACTGACATGGGTGTCTCCTGGACTGGGTCGGATGGGTCTGTACGACGTCGCGGGGGCGACGGGTCAGACGCGTCCAGGAGCGCGCGGACGGACCGGGTGGACCACGTCGGTGGTCCGGCCCGTCAGCACGAGGGGGATGTCGGCGGCGCGGCGGGGCGGCCGCAGCGAGGCGACGCCGGCGTCGGGCACGGCCAGCAGGCAGTGCACGCCTGCCAGCGCCGTCGCGGCCGACAACGCGGAGAGCAGCACGACCGCCTGCGCGGTCGTGGCCGGCGCGAGGGACGCCGCGGTCACCACGGACGCCACACCGAGCAGCGCGACGACGAGCGCCACGCGCCCTCGTGCGGTCAGCTCGGATCCGGCCATGCGCCGAGACTAGCCGAGCTCGTGCGCCCCGAGGTCGTTTCGCCCGACGACGGCGCGACGGCCGAGCCCGGCCGGGGCGACGTACTCCCAGCGGGCACGCCAGCGGGCCGGGACCTCGACGCCACGGTCCACCGCCGGGGAGGAGGCGGTCAGGTGGAAGTCCTCGGCCGCGGCGTCGACGAAGGTGGAGGCCTGGACCCGGCGGTTTGCGCGGGAGGTCGCCGTCCCGGTGGTCAGGTCGCCCGGCCCGACGAGCAGGTTGTTCACCAGTCGGGCCCGGCTGCCCGCGGCGAGGGCGACGAAGGTGCCGCTCGTGCGCTGGTTGACGAAGGTGTTGTTGACGACCCACAGCGTCCGGGAGGCGTTGGTCAGGCCCTCGGCGCCGTAGGAGACGAGCGCCGGGTTCTCCGAGCTCGGCCCCTGCACGACCACGTTGCCCGCGACCAGTGAGCGCCCGCCGTTGGGCAGGTCGATGGAGTAGCTGGCCGTGGCGTCGCCGTCGCTGATCCGGTTGGCGACGATCGTGTTGCGCGCGGCGCGTGACTTCAGCTCGTGGCCGGTGTCGGCGTCGCTGAGCCAGCTGCCGGCCACGGTCAGGGAGCGGACGGCGCCGACGTAGAGGTTGTGGGAGTAGCCGTCACCGAAGCCGTTGCGGAAGAACCGCGAGCGCCGGATGACGATGTCGCTGTCGGGGTCGGCGCCGGTGAGGATGCCGGTCTCGTTGTCGTGGAACCAGCTGCGGGTGACGGTGAGGTCGGTGCCCTCCTGCCGGATGCCCGCGCCGTTGCGGTCGGGCACGGAGGCACCGCTGAGCTCGATCCGGTCGATCCGGGTCCGGTCGCCGGCGATCACCCAGATCGCCTTCCCCTGCGCGTTCCGGCCGTCGGCGCGCAGGTGCGCCCGTCCACCGACACCGCGCAGGGTCAGGTCGTCCTGGGTCCAGGTCGCCACGTCCCCGGAGTAGGTGCCGGCGTCGATGAGCACGGTGTCGCCGTCGCGCGCGACGGCCGCCGCGGCGCTCGGTGTGGCGAGCTCCTGGCCGGGTCCGACGTGCCAGGTGCGCGGCGCGCTCCGGGGCGTGACCGGGTCGTACGACGCCGCAGGTGTGGCGGTCAGCAGCCCGGTGGCGAGGGCGAAGGCGAGGGCGAGGGGCCCCGAGGCTCGGTGCGCGCTCACGTCACGCACCCGACGGCTTCCCGAACGCGACCGCACGCAGGTCGGCCGTGATGGCGTCGAGCCGGCCCACCGCGGAGATCCGGGCGGCGTCGACACCACCGCCGTCGGGTCCGGCCTCGACCGGGACCACGACCTCGAGGTAGCACTTCACCTTCGGCTCCGTGCCGCTCGGGCGCACGATCACGCGGGCGCCCTCGGCGAGCGAGTAGCGCAGGCCGTCGGTCGGCGGCAGCTGCGCCGAGCCCTCGGACAGGTCCTCGACCCGCTCGACCGCGAGGCCCCCGAGGGTGGTCGGGGGAGCGCTGCGCAGGCGGTCCATGGTGGCGGGGATGTCGGCCAGGTCGTCGAAGCGCACGGAGAGCTGGTCGGTGGCGTGGAGGCCGTGCACGCGGGCGATGTCGTCGAGGATGTCGGTGAGGGTGCGCCCCTCGGCCTTGGTCTGCGCGGCGAGCTCGCACACCAGCAGCAGCGCCGAGACGCCGTCCTTGTCCCGCACGTGCTCGGGGTCGCAGCAGTAGCCCAGTGCCTCCTCGTAGCCGAAGGCCAGTCCCTCGACGCGGCCGATCCACTTGAAGCCGGTGAGGGTCTCCTCGTGGGGCTGGCCGGCCGCCGCGGCCATCTTGCCGAGCAGGCTGGAGGACACGATCGAGTTGGCGTAGGTACCGCGGTGGCCGCGCGCCAGCAGGTGGTGGGCCAGCAGGGCGCCGACCTCGTCGCCGCGCAGCATCCGCCAGCCGTGCGCGTCCGGGACGGCCACGGCGCAGCGGTCGGCGTCGGGGTCGTTGGCGACGACGAGGTCGGCGCGCGTCTCCGCCGCCAGCGCCATCGCGAGGTCCATCGCGCCGGGCTCCTCGGGGTTGGGGAAGGACACCGTCGGGAAGTCCGGGTCGGGGTGCTCCTGCTGCTCGACGACGTGGGGCGCGTCGAACCCGGCGGTCTCCAGCACCTGCGCGACCGTCGTACCGCCGACGCCGTGCAGCGGGGTGTAGACGACGGAGAGGTCGCGCGGCCCGTCCTCGGCGAGGCCGGCGACGGTGTCGAGGTAGCGGTCCACGATCTGCTCGCTGACGACCGTGCCGACGTCGCCGCGCGGCAGGTCGGCGAGCGGGCCGACGGCCGCGATCCGGGCCGCGATCTCGCTGTCGGCCGGCGGCACGATCTGGCTGCCGTCGCCGAGGTAGACCTTGTAGCCGTTGTCCTGCGGCGGGTTGTGGCTGGCCGTGACCATCACTCCGGCGGCGCAGCCGAGCTCGCGGATCGCGAAGGCGAGGAGCGGGGTGGGCAGCGTCCGCGGCATCACGAAGGCCTTGAAGCCGGCGCCGGTCATGATCTCGGCGGTGTCGCGCGCGAAGACGTCGGAGTTGTGGCGTGCGTCGAAGCCGATCACGACCGAGCCGCCGCGGTGGCCGGTGTCGCGGAGGTACGCCGCCAGCCCGGCCGCCGCACGGGTGACCACGACGCGGTTCATCCGGTTGGGCCCGGCCCCGAGTGCGCCGCGCAGCCCGGCCGTGCCGAACTCGAGGGTGCCGGCGAAGCGGTCGGCGAGGTCGGTCTCCTCGCCGCGCTCCGCGGCGGCGACGAGCGCCTCCAGCTCGGCCCGGGTCTGCGCGTCGGGGTCCTCGGCGGCCCACGCCCGGGCCTGCTCGATGAGGTCGTTCGGTGCGGTCATGTGGGAACCGTAGTCCGTGGCGACGCCCAGCTCGATGGCCAGTGTCGGCACCCGGTGCGACGATCACGGCATGATCGATCACCTGGGCATCAACTGCACCGACCTGCAGCGGGCAGCCGCGTTCTACGACCGGGTCCTCGGGGTCCTCGGCCACCGACGGATCATGGACTTCGACGTGGCCATCGGCTACGGCACCGAGGGGCCGGACTTCTGGATCAGCACCTTCGAGGGAGTGGGGGACAACCGCGAGGTGCACGTCGCCTTCAGCGCTCCCGACGCCGCGACCGTGCGCGCCTTCCACGCCGAGGCGCTCGCCGCCGGCGCGGAGTCGCTCCACGAGCCCCGTCTGTGGCCGGAGTACCACGCCGGCTACTACGGCGCCTTCGTCCGCGACACCGAGGGCAACAACATCGAAGCCGTCTGCCACACCGGCGACAGCTGAGGGCGCGCTCAGCCGGTCGCGTCGACGACTCGCCGGGCGAGGGCGAGCGCTCGCTCGAGCTCCCGGTCGGACCCGAAGAGCTCGCGCCGGACGTTGCCGGCAACCAGGAGGGCGTCGATGGTGAAGGCGTCCTCCGCGGGCGAGGGCGATCCCGCCGCCGCGAGGTCGGCCTCGAGCAGGTCGAGCCACTCCCGCTTGAGCCGGCGGACCGACTCGGCGACCGGACCGTCGCGGTGCCCGAACTCCGCCGACGTGGCGCTGATGAAGCAGCCCCCCGGGAACACGCCCGCCCTCAGGTGGTCGACCCAGGCGTCGAGGAGCGCTCCGAGGCGCGGGCGTCCGGGCTCGGCGTTCCAAGCGGGCTCGATCACACGCTCGCGGTAGACGCGCCGCGCTTCGGCGACAGCGGCGACCAGGATCGCCTCGCGCGTCCCGAACACCGTGAGGATGCCGCTCTTGCTGAGCCCTGTCGCCGCTGCGAGTGAACCGACGGTGACGGAATCCAGTCCGTGGGTGGTGGCGATGTCGGCCGCCTTGCGAGCGGCAGTGCGACGGGTGCGCTCCCCGCGCAGTCGGCGGCCGTCGGTCGGGGGGACGGGCGAGGTCATGCCCGCAGGATATACGACCGGCTGGACGTATTCCCCTGGGAACCGTTATGGTGCGAACGAAATACGACCGATCGAACGTAAAAGAGGGGTGCGCCATGGCGGACGACAACGGTGAGGCCGGCAGCAGGTCCTTCGACCGGCTCGTGGAGGTCGGGCTCGATGTCGGAGCACCTCCGGCGGTGGTCTGGGATCTCGTCCGGGACCCGCGGCGGATGGCTGAGTGGAGCCCGCAGGTGCGCTCCTCGTCGCTGGTCGACGCGGCAGACGTCGACGCACCGGACGTCGACCGGGACATCGGCGTGGGCACCCGGTTCGTCAACGTCAACGAGGAGGGCGCCGACCTGGAGTGGACGACGCACGGAGAGGTCGTCCGGTTCGACCCGCTCCGGGAGGTGGCGTTCCGCATCGAGGAGAACTGGGCCGTGTGGTCGCTCAGCCTGGAGCCGATCGCCGGCGGGGGCACCCGTCTGGTCGAGCGCCGCGAGACGCCCGAGGGCCTCTCCGAGCTCGCGCTCGACCTGACGGATGCGTTCATGGGTGGCCAGCGCCGGTTCACCCGCAACCTGCGGGCGGGCATGCAGGAGACGTTGCTGCGCATCCGGGAGGCGGCCGAGCGGGTGTCCGTCGGGACGGGCCGCCGGGAATGACGAGGACGCCGGGGCACGTCGACGGCTAGCCTCGCGCCGTGCACGCCACCGTCCTCTCCGTCAACGCCGGCAGGCTGGAGACGGTCGAGGGCGTGCGCCGGCCCACGGGCATCCGCAAGCGTCCGGTCGAGCAGATCGCCGTCCGCGACCCCGGTCCCAAGCGTGGCGGGTTCGGCAGCGGCGTGGTCGGCGACGCCATCGGCAGCCGCAAGCACCACGGCGGCGAGACGCAGGCGGTCTACGCCTTCGCCCGCGAGGAGCTCGACCGGTGGGGCCGTGAGCTCGGACGCGACCTGCCGGACGGGATGTTCGGCGAGAACCTCACCACGTCAGGTCTCGAGGTCGACGACGCCGAGGTGGGTGAGCTGTGGCGGGTCGGGCTGACCCTGCTCGAGGTGTGCGGCCCGCGCGTCCCGTGCGCGACGTTCGCCGCCCGCATGCGCGAGCCCCGCTGGGTACGCCGCTTCGCCGAGCACGGCCGCACCGGTGCCTACCTCGCGGTGCGGGAGGCCGGGGTGATCGACCGCGGCGACCCGATCGAGGTCGTGCACCGGCCCGGACACGGGCTCACCGTTCCGATGTTCTTCCGCGCGGCCATGGGCGACAAGGAGCTGACGGAGGTGTTCCTGGGCGCCCGGGTGCTGCCCGAGGCGGAGCACGAGTGGCTCGCGTCGCTGCGATGACGCATCCCGCGCCCGACCAGTGGTGACGAGTCGCCGACGCGGCCCGGCGGGCCGCGTCCAGGAGAGCGCTGCCACCGCGGCGTCGTAGTCGGGCTCCTCGCCGATCGTGTCGGTCAGCTGGGTGTGGAGGACGGTGCGGTCGGTGTCGAGCACCACGACGGCGCGGGCGAGCATGCCCTTCCAGCCGCCGTCGGCCATCGCCACGCCGTAGTCCTGCCCGAAGGTGGAGCGGAAGGCCGAGCCGACCTCCACGTCGTCGATGCCCTCGGCGCCGCAGAAGCGGGCCTGCGCCAGCGGCAGGTCGGCCGAGACGTTGACGACCGCCGTGTTGTCGAGGCCGGCGGCGAGCTCGTTGAACTTGCGCACGCTCGCCTGGCACACGCCGGTGTCGATGCTCGGGAAGATGTTGAGCACGACGCGCTTGCCGGAGACGTCGGCGTCGGTCAGCGGCTGGAACTTCAGTCCGACCAGGTCGAAGCCGGGTGCCTGCGAGCCGACCGCGGGGAGCTCGCCCACGGTGTTGACGGTGGTGTCGCCCAGTTGTGTGGTTGCCATGGCCCATGTCTATCCCATGGCCGGGCACGGCAGCCACGCACGGTCCGGGCGTGGACCGCGAGGGGCGGGTCGGGGCTAGATTGCGCCAATGCCCCAAGACCGGACCGCCACCATCATCGAGGTGCTGCGCGACGCCTTCGCCCCTCTCATGCGGGCCGACCCGGCCGCGTTCCGGGCCAAGTACCGCAAGATGGCGCGCGACCCGCACGCCTTCTACCGCGGCACCGCGTGCCTGTTCTACAACGACGTCACGGCCGAGGAGGACCCGTGGGCCGACCACGGCGCCGAGCGGATCTGGATCCACGGCGACCTGCACGTGGAGAACTTCGGCACCTACCTCAACTCCGACGGCCGGCTGATCTTCGACGTCAACGACTTCGACGAGGCCTACGTCGGACGCTTCACCTGGGACCTGCAGCGCTTCGCCGCGAGCCTCTCGCTGGTCGGCTGGCAGAAGGCGCTGCCCGAGGAGGCGATCCGCACGCTCATCGCCCGTTTCGCGCGGTCCTACCTCGCGCAGGTCTCGCACTACGTCGACTCCGAGGAGGACGACTTCGCCATCCGGATCGACAACGCGCACGGGCCGGTGCTGACCGCGCTCGTCGAGGCGCGGTCGAAGCGGCGCGCGGACCTGCTCGACAGCGTCACCGCGCTGAAGGACGGCCGGCGCCGCTTCCTCGCGGACGGCACCACCCGTCGGCTCTCTCGTGGCGAGCGCGCCGAGGTCGTCGCGGCCTTCCGGGGCTACCTCGACACGATCCCGGAGTCCAAGCGCTTCGACCGCGACCTGTTCTACGAGCTGCGTGACGTCGTCGGCAAGTCCGGCTTCGGCATCGGGAGCGCCGGCCTGCCGGCGTACAACGTGCTGGTGGAGGGCTACAGCCAGGCGCTCGACAACGACGTCGTGCTGAGCATGAAGCAGGCCAACGTCCCGGCCCTGAGCCGCTTCGTCGACACCAGCGAGGTGGACGCCTACTTCGAGCACGAGGGTCACCGGACGGTGGTCAGCCAGCGTGCGCTCCAGGTGCACACCGACCCGCTGCTGGGATACACCAAGGTCGGCGGCACCGGCTACGTCGTCTCGGAGGTCTCGCCCTACGAGGTGGACCTGGACTGGGAGGAGATCATCGAGCCCGACGAGATGCGTGCGGTCGCGGACCTGCTCGGGCGCGCGACCGCCAAGATCCACTGTGCCTCCGACGAGGACAGCCACCAGGACCTCGTCGACTTCCAGGTGGAGGAGGCCATCGCGCAGTCCCTGCACGGTCGTCGCAACGACTTCGTGGGCTGGTTGGCCGACTGGGGCATCGAGTACGCCGTCCGGGTGCGCGAGGACCACGCGCTCTTCGTCGACGCCTTCCGCGAGGGCCGGGTCGGCATCGCTGCCACCTGACCCCCGCGGGGTCGCTCAGGCGTCGATCGAGGCCATGTTGCCGTAGCGGTCGCCGACCACGGCGTCGCGCGGCACGGCCTGCTCGAGGGCGGCGAGGTCGTCGGGGGTGAGCTCGACGCCGACCGCGCCGACGTTCTCCTCGAGGTACGCCACCCGCTTGGTGCCGGGGATGGGGGCGACGTCCTCGCCCTGGGCGAGCACCCACGCCAGGGCGAGCTGGCCGGGCGTGCAGCCCTTGGCGGACGCGATCTCGCGCACCTTCGCGACGAGCGCGAGGTTGGCGTCGAGCGCCTCGCCCTGGAAGCGCGGGAAGTACTCCGAGCGTCGCCGGTCGGCCTCCCCGTCGGCGCCGCGGTCGGAGGTGATGGCGCCGGTGAGCAGGCCGCGACCGAGCGGCGAGTAGGGGACCAGGCCGATGCCGAGCTCGCGGATCGTCGGCAGGATCTCGTCCTCGAGGTCGCGGGTGAAGAGGGAGTACTCGCTCTGCAGCGCGGTGATCGGGTGCACCACGTGGGCCTTGCGGATGGTGGCCGCCGAGGCCTCGGACAGCCCCAGGTGGCGGACCTTGCCGGCCGCGACGAGCTCGGCCATCGCGCCGACGGTCTCCTCGATTGGCACCGACCGGTCGACGCGGTGCTGGTAGTAGAGGTCGATGTGGTCGACGCCCAGCCGCTGCAGCGAGGCGTCGCAGGCGGAGCGGACGTAGTCGGGGCGGCCGTTGATGCCGACCATGGTGCCGTCGGGGAGCCGCTCGTTGCCGAACTTGGTGGCGAGCTGGACCTCGTCGCGGCGTCCGGCGATGGCCTTGCCGACGAGCAGCTCGTTCGTGAACGGGCCGTACATGTCCGCGGTGTCGAGGAACGTCACGCCCAGGTCGAGCGCGCGGTGGATGGTGTCGGTGCCGCCCTTCTCGTCGGGCGTGCCGTAGAACTCCGACATCCCCATGCAGCCGAGGCCGAGCGCGCTGACGGTGAGCGGGGAGGTGGTGCCGAGGGTGCGGTGCTGGATCTCTGGGGTCGAAGTGGTCATGACCTCCACCCTTCGCCTTGGAGTGCGCTCGAAGTCAACCCCCGACCTTCCCCTCGTAGAGCGCGATCTTGTAGTCGATCGCGCGCAGGTGCGACGTCACCTCGGTGAGCTGGCGCTCGACGACCTCGCGGTGGGCGAGCAGCAGCTCGAGGCGCTCGGCCTCGTTGCCGTCGCCCTGGCGCACCAGGGAGGCGTAGCGGCGTACGTCACGGATGGGCATGCCGGTCGAGCGCAGCCGGGTCACCATGTGGATCCAGCGCAGGTCGTCGTCGGTGTAGCGACGGTGGCCGGACGAGGCGCGCTCCACGGAGTGCAGGAGCAGGCCGTCGCGCTCGTAGTAGCGCAGCGTGTGGGCGGTGAGGCCGGTCTGCTCGGCGGCCTCGGCGATGCTCAGGCTGGTCACCGCACCAGTCTCCGACTTGGAGCGCACTCCAAGTCAAGACCGCTGCGCTGCCGGTCAGTCGCCGAGCGCCGGGCGGTGGAAGGCGGGCGTGGCGTAGGGGCCGCCGACGAACTCCGCCTCGGCCTCGTCCTCGGGGCGCGGCACGATCCGGTCGGCGAACTGCTCGGCGTCGTCGAGGGGCTCGTAGCCGAGCCCGCGCCCCGGCTCGAGGTCCCACCAGGCGCGGGTGTTGGCGCTGATGCCGTAGAGCACGGCGAAGCCGGGAGCGGGTGCGGTCAGCGCGGCCTCGACCATGCGCACACCGTCGTCGTGGGAGAGCCACGTGGAGAGTGCGCGCACCGTGGTCGGCTCCTCGAGGAAGGAGCCGATCCGGCAGGCGACGGCGTCGATGCCGTGGCGGTCGGCGAAGAGCTGCAGGAGCGCCTCGGCAGCGACCTTGGCCACGCCGTAGTAGGTGTCGGGGCGGGGGAGGGCGTGCTCGGTGAGCTCGCCCGCGGCGCGCGGGGTGCGACCGACCGCGTGGTTGGAGGAGGCATAGACCAGCCGCTGCACCCGGTGGGTCACCATCGCGTCGAGCAGGGCCGCGGTGGTGATCACGTGCGACGTGAGCTCCGCGGGCAGGGGAGCCTCCTCGGGCACGCCGGCCAGGTGCACCACCGCGTCGAGCCGCTCCTCCGCGAACACCGCGGCCACGGCGTCGGCGTCGGCGCAGTCGGCCTCGTGCCAGGCGTACGTCGTCCCCTCGGGCGCGGGCACCAGGTCGACCCCGACGACGTCGTGGCCCCGGTCGGCGAGGCCGACCGTGACGACCCGTCCGAGGCTGCCGGCGGCACCCGTGACCAGGACGCGCATCAGATCGCGGTGACGACCTGGCTGAGCAGGCCGCCCATCCGGCTCGCCGCCGCCCGGCCCGCCTCGAGGACCTCTTCGTGGTTGAGCGGCTCGCCGCTCAGCCCGGCGGCGAGGTTGGTGACCAGGCTGATGCCGAGGACCTCCATGCCGGCCTCGCGGGCCGCGATCGCCTCGAGCGTGGTGCTCATGCCGACCAGGTGTCCGCCCAGGATCCCGGCCATGCGCACCTCGGCGGGGGTCTCGTAGTGGGGGCCGGGGAACTGGACGTAGACGCCCTCGTCGAGCGTCGCGTCGATCTCCTTGCACAGTCCACGCAGGCGCGGGCTGTAGAGGTCGGTCAGGTCGACGAAGTTGGCACCCACGATGGGGCTGGTGCCGGTCAGGTTGATGTGGTCGGAGATCAGCACCGGCTGGCCGGGCTGCCAGCCCTGCTTGAGACCGCCGCACCCGTTGGTGAGGACGATGGCCGAGCAGCCGGCGGCCGCTGCCGTACGGACCGGGTGGACGACCGCGGCGACGCCCTTGCCCTCGTAGAAGTGGGTGCGCGAGAGGAAGACCAGCAGGTGGCGGTCCCCGTCGGGTGTCGAGGTCCTGATCGAGCGGATCTTGCCGCTGTGGCCGACGACCGCCGCGGCGCTGAAGCCGGGGAGGTCGGTGGTGTCGATCTCGGCGGTGGCCTCGCCGAGGGCGTCGACGGCCGGCAGCCAGCCGGAGCCGAGCACGAGGGCGATGTCGTGGCGCTCCACCCCGGTCAGCTCGGCGAGCCGCTCCGCGGCGGATCCGGCGAGCTCGTAGGGCGTGGGCGCGGCTGCTGCATGGGTCACCCGCGGAACTCTAGACGGATCACCACCCGGCGACGACTTCCTCCCGGACCCACCCGTGGCGGACCCGCTGCGGGTGGTCGCCGACCTCGAGGTAGGCGACCTCGCGGCGCCGGCGGACGTCGAGGACCGCGACGGCGTCGGACTCGCTGAGCGAGACCCAGCAGGTCCCGCCCGGGCCCTCGGTCGTCCAGTAGGGCTTGAGGTAGTCGTGTCCGGTCGTCGCCCGGTCGAAGATCCGGTGCCTCGTGGTGCGCGCGTCGACGAGCGCGGCGTAGTCGTCCATCGTGCCGGCGACGCAGAGCGTGCGATCGTCGCCGCCGAGGGACAGCCCGTGGTGGGCGGAGTCGTTGACGTACTGCTCCAGGGGCATCGTGGGCACGCGGTCGGGCAGGTGCACGACCCGGGTGACGGCACCGCGACGGGGCTCCGGCTTCCCGCCCGAGGAGTAGCCGACCGTGCCGTCCAGGTCGCGGGCGCGGGTGTCGAACTCGACGTAGCCGTGGAGGAACGACACCTGGAACCAGAGGAAGCGCTCGTCGGGACCGAGCGCCATCGGGCGCACGGCCGAGCTCATGCCGGGGTAGCCGGCCTCGGCCAGCTCCTTGCCCATGTCCCAGCGCTGCACCACGCGGAAGTCACGCTCGCGGACGACCTGGAACCAGCGGTCGCCCTTCACCACGTCCTCCAGCGCGGTGCCGTGGTCACCCGGGGTGTAGACCCGACCGATCGAGGCGTGGAAGATGCGGCGGCCGTCGTCGCTGTAGGTGTTCTCGTGCGGGGTCTCGCCCGACTCGAACGTGCGGAGCCGGTCACCCATCTCGGCGACCGTGCCGTCGGGCAGCCGCTGCCGGGTCATCGCGAACTCGACGACCTGGCGCGAGGTCGAGTCGCTGACCAGCAGCTTCCGGCCGTCGGGCGAGAGACCCATGTGGTCGGTGCGGTGGCCGTCCATCGGCTGCTCGCGCACGATCGACGCAGGGTCGCTGGCGGTGGCCTTCGCGACGTCGACCCACACGACGTCGGCGAGGCTGGGCCGCGAGACGGCGAGGAAGCGACCGTCACGAGTGGTGAACATGTCGTCGACGTACTGGTCGTGGCCCTCGCCCGGACCCTGCTGCACCGCGAGGTAGTAGGCCAGGCGCTCGGGGTCCGCGCGGATCGCGGCCAGCTCCTCGGCCTTGTCGGGCACCAGGTCGATGCCGCGCCGCAGCACCTCGAAGGTCGACGCGTCGACGACCGTGGCGGTGCCGGCCCAGTTGTTGCCCACGAACATCACGCTTCGCCGGCCGTGGTCCTCGGCGTCGGCGACGGGGTCCGCGGGTGCCGCCGCGAGGGGCGCGACGCTGACGACGGCGGGGACGACGGCTGCGGCGGCAGCGGTGCCGATGAGGGCCAGGAGCGAGAGGCGGCGCATGTGGGCTCAACGCACGAGCGGTGCAGAGGTCACCCCGGACGCCCCCCGGACGCCACTCCGGACGCCCCCCGGACGCCACGACGCCCGCCGTTGACCCCTGCCCAACAGCGGACGTCGCACTGGTCCAACGCACGAGTGCGGTGCAGGTCACGCCCGGGCCACCCCGGAGGGGCGGCGGGTTCAGAGGCCGGTCGAGCGGCAGGAGCGGCGGCGCAGCGCCGCGACGTAGTCCTCGGGGGCCCCTGCCGCGTCGGCGGCGTCGGCGAGCACGCCGAGGTAGGAGGCCGAGGGCAACCCGCCCTCGTAGGCGTCGAGGACGTAGGCCCACACCACCATCTCGCCGGTCATCGTCTGCACCCGCACCTTGGTCTTGCGGTAGAGACCGCTGTCGGCGGCCTCCCAGCCGTCGAGCGAGCGCTCGTCCTCGGGGGTGACGTCGTAGACCGCCACGAAGACCTGCTCGAACGGGTCCTGGACGATCGTGGAGAGCGCGCCGTCCCAGCCGTGCTCCTCGCCGCCGAAGGTGAGCCGCCAGCCGGTGAGCCAGCCCGTCGCCTGCAGGATCGAGTGCGGGCAGCGCTCGCCCATCCGGGCGGGATCGAGGTTCGTCCCATAGGCGGCGTAGAGCGTCACGGGCGACAGGATATCGAGCCGCGACCTCGGTGGACTCCCGCGTGGCCCGGACAACTAGGCTGGGGGCGTGACCGACACGCACTTCGACACCCTCGTCCTCGGCGCCGGCCCCGGTGGCTACGTCGCCGCCATCCGCGCCTCACAGCTCGGCCAGAAGGTGGCCGTGGTGGAGGACAAGTACTGGGGAGGTGTCTGCCTCAACGTCGGCTGCATCCCCTCCAAGGCGCTGCTGAAGAACGCCGAGCTGGCGCACACGCTCCAGCACGAGAAGGCGAAGTTCGGCATCGAGGGCGACGCCACGATGGCCTTCGGCCCGACGCACAAGCGCAGCCGCGACGTCAGCGCCGGCATCGTCAAGGGCGTCCACTTCCTGATGAAGAAGAACAAGATCACCGAGATCGACGGCTGGGGCACCCTCGCGGGCCGCAACGACGTCGACGTGGTGGACAAGGACGGGCAGACCACCCGCTACACCTTCGACAACCTGATCATCGCCGCCGGTGCGAAGGTGCGCCTGGTGCCCGGCGTGGAGCTCAGCGAGAACGTCGTCACCTACGAGGAGCAGATCCTCACCGACCAGCTCCCCAGCTCGATCGTCATCGGCGGATCCGGCGCCATCGGCGTCGAGTTCGCCTACGTGATGGCCAACTTCGGCGTCGACGTCACGATCGTGGAGTTCCTCGACCGGATGGTCCCGACCGAGGACGCCGACATCTCCAAGGAGCTCGCCAAGCACTACAAGAAGCTCGGCGTGAAGGTGCTGACCTCCACCGCCGTCAAGGGCGTCGAGGACACCGGCTCCGGCGTGAAGGTCACGGTCGCGCCCGCGGCCGGCGGCGACGAGCAGGTGCTCGAGGCCGACAAGTTCCTGGCAGCCTTCGGCTTCGCCCCGCGCATCGACGGCTACGGCCTGGAGAACGTCGGCGTGACCGTCACCGACCGTGGCGCGATCGAGATCGACGACTACATGCGCACCAACGTCCCGGGCGTGTACGCCATCGGCGACTGCACCGGGAAGCTGATGCTCGCCCACGTCGCCGAGGCCATGGGCGTCGTCGCTGCCGAGACCATCAATGGCGCCGAGACCATGCCCGTCGACTACGACTTCGTCCCGCGCGCGACCTACTGCAACCCGCAGATCGCCTCCTTCGGCTACAGCGAGGCGCAGGCCAAGGAGAAGGGCTACGACGTCAAGACCGCGTCGTTCCCCTTCACCGCCAACGGCAAGGCGATGGGCCTCGGCGAGGCCGTGGGCTTCGTCAAGGTCGTCGCCGACGGCGAGCACAACGAGATCATCGGTGCCCACATGATCGGCCCGGGAGTCACCGAGCTGCTGCCGGTGCTGACCCTGGCGCAGAAGTGGGACCTCACCGCCGACGAGGTCGCCCGCAACGTGTTCGCGCACCCGACGCTGAGCGAGGCCGTCAAGGAGGCCGTCCACGGCATCGCCGGCCACATGATCAACTTCTGATGACCGACCACATCGTCATCGTCGGCGGCGGGCCGGGCGGCTACGAGGCCGCGCACGTCGCCGCGCAGCTCGGCGCCGAGGTGACCGTCGTCGACACCGACGGGGTCGGCGGCTCCGCTGTCCTCACCGACTGCGTGCCGAGCAAGACGCTGATCGCCACGGCCGAGCTGATGACCGACATGTCCACCGCGCGGGAGCTCGGGGTCAACTTCCACGACCTCGAGGGCGACGCGGCCACCTCCATCGCCGTGGACCTGGCGCGCGTCAACGCCCGCGTCAAGCAGCTCGCGGCCGACCAGTCGACCGACATCGCGGCCCGCCTGGACCGCGACGGCGTACGCGTCGTGACGGGGCGTGGCCGCCTCGGGCCCGACCTCACCGTCGTCGCGACCACCGCGTCGGGCGAGGAGACGCTCCAGGCGGACGCCATCATCGTGGCCACGGGTGCCGCCCCGCGCACGCTGCCCAGCGCCCAGCCCGACGGCGAGCGGATCCTGACCTGGGAGCAGGTCTACGACCTGACCGAGGTGCCGGAGAAGCTGATCGTCGTCGGCTCGGGCGTCACCGGCGCGGAGTTCGCCAGCGCCTACCTCTCCCTCGGCATCGACGTCACCCTGGTGAGCAGCCGCGACCGGGTGCTGCCCGGCGAGGACGCCGACGCGTCGGCCGTGCTCGAGGAGGTGCTGACCCGCCGCGGGATGCACGTGCTCGGGAAGTCGCGGATGCAGTCGGTGGCCCGGGACGGCGACGAGGTCACCGTGACGCTGACCGACGGCCGCACGGTCACCGGCAGCCACTGCATCCTCGCCCTCGGCTCGATCCCCAACACCGCCGACCTGGGCCTCGAGGAGGCCGGGGTGGCGACCGACGACGGCGGCTTCATCACCGTCGACCGGGTCTCGCGCACCACGGCGCGCGGCATCTACGCCGCCGGCGACTGCACCGGTGTGCTGATGCTCGCGTCGGTCGCGGCGATGCAGGGCCGGATCGCGATGTGGCACTTCCTCGGCGACGCGGTCGCCCCGCTCGACCTCAAGAAGGTCTCCTCCAACGTCTTCACCTCACCGGAGATCGCCACGGTGGGCTGGTCGCAGCAGGCGGTCGACGCCGGCGAGATCGCCGCGGAGGTGGTCACCCTCCCGCTGGCGGGCAACGCCCGCGCCAAGATGCAGGGGGTGCGCGACGGCTTCGTGAAGCTCTTCTGCCGCCCCGGCACCGGCATCGTGGTGGGGGGAGTGGTCGTCGGGCCGCGCGCCTCCGAGCTGATCCATCCGGTCTCGATCGCGGTGGCGGAGTCGCTCACCGCGGACCAGCTGGCGCACGCCTTCACCGTCTACCCCTCGATGAGCGGGTCGATCGCCGAGGCCGCCCGCCGGCTGCACCGGGTCTGACGCCCCCTGTACGCTCGGTGGTTCTGCTCGTCGATCTCCCGGGGGGGAGGACCACGCCATGAACAGATCCCGCATCCTGCTCGCGCTCGTGCTGAGTGCGCTGCTGCTGCCGGTCCTGCCCGCGGACGCCGTCGACCCGCGCCGGAAGGTCGAGACCTACCCGACGTCCGGGTCCGTCGCGATCACGATCACCGGGCACGGGTTCGGCCACGGCCACGGGCTCTCCCAGTACGGCGCCCAGGGCGCCGCGCTGCAGGGGCTGACGTGGCAGCAGATCGACGAGTTCTACTACCCCGGCACGACGTGGGGCCCGGTGACCGGCAGGATCCGCGTGCTGATCACCGCCGACACCGGGCGCGACGTCCAGGTCGCCGCCGCGCGTGGGCTCAAGGTCACCAGCCTGCAGCGCAGGCGCACCTGGCGACTGCCGCCGCTGACGGCCGGTAAGTGGCGGCTCGTGGCGCAGGGCGACGACACGCTCGTGCAGTCCACCCGGGGTGGCCGGTGGAAGACCTGGCGGAAGGTCCCGGGCGAGGCCGAGTTCTCCTCGGTCACCGGTCGGCTGACCCTGGTGCTGCCCGGGGACCGTCGTGACTACCGCGGCGCGCTGCAGTCGGTCGCCCTCCGCCGCGGGGAGCGCCGCGAGACGGTCAACCGGGTCGGGATGGAGGCCTACCTGCGTGGCGTCGTGCCCGAGGAGGTGCCGCCGCTGTGGGAGCCCGCCGCGGTGAGTGCCCAGTCGGTCGCCGCCCGCACCTACGCAGCCTTCGAGCGCTCGCACCCCGCTGCCCCCCACTACGACCTGTGCGACACCACCCAGTGCCAGGTCTACGGCGGCGTCGACGTCGAGCACCCCGCCGCGGACGCCGCGATCGCGGCAACCGCCGGGCAGGGGCTGTTCCACGAGGGCCGTCCCGCGTTCACGCAGTTCTCCGCGAGCAACGGCGGCTTCTCCTCGGCGGGCTCCATGCCCTACCTCGTCGCCCAGGCCGACCCCTACGACGCCGTCGCCAACCCGACCTACTCCACGTGGAGCCGGACCGTCGACGACGCCCGTATCGAGCAGCAGTGGCCCGCCGTCGGTGACCTCGCCGCCATCGAGGTCACCACTCGCGACGGCAACGGCGACTGGGGCGGTCGGGTCGTCGACATGGCCTTCATCGGCACCACCGGCACCAGGGTGAGCGTCGACGGCGACACCGTCCGTTCCGCCCTCGGCCTGCCGTCGAGCTGGTTCACCTTCCCGTCCGTCGCCCAGCGACAGAGCGGACCCGCGCGCCCGTGAGGTGGGGTGTGCTGCTGGCGGGGCTGGCCCTGGCGGCCACCGGGTGCGAGGGCGGCCAGGCCGCCGACGGCGGCCTCGACCTGCCCGATCCGGTCGCCGACACCGAGGTGACGAGCACCATCGACTACGTCGCGCTCGGTGACTCGTTCTCGGCGGGTCCGTTCATCGGCACCATGCGCACGGACCCCCCGGGGTGCGCCCGCTCCCGCGACAACTACCCCGCCTTCCTGGCCGACTGGCTCGACGTCGCCAGCTACACCGACGTGTCGTGCTCGGCCGCCACCACGGTGGACCTCTACCAGCGGATGCGGATGTTCGACGGCAAGACCACCCGCCCGCAGCTCGATGCGGTCTCGGCCGACACCGACCTGGTCACCCTCGGCATCGGCGGCAACGACTTCGGGATCTACGACTCCCTCATCCGCTGCCAGGACGGCCGCCTCGCCGGCTGCCCCGTCGCCGAGCTCGAGGCTGACGCCCGCAAGGTCGCCGGCCGCGTCGAGCAGGCCGTGCGCCGGATCACCCGGCGCGCGCCCGACGCCAGCGTCTACGTCGTCGGCTACCCCGACATCCTGCCGACCGACCGCACCTGTGCGGCTGTCGGCGCCTCCCCGGAGGTGCTCGGCCCGGTCGGGCGGGTCGCCGAGCGGCTCAACGACTCGCTGGAGGCCGGCGCCGCGGCGGCAGGAGCGACGTACGTCGACATGGCGGCCGTCTCGGACGGCCACGACGTGTGCGCCAAGGGCCGGGCCTGGATCAACGGCCCGCGCTTCCGGGCCGGCGTGGCCGCGCCGTTCCATCCCAAGATCAACGGCATGCGCGCGATGGCTGCCGAGGTCTTCCGCTCCGTCACCGGTGAGGAGCCGGAGGTCACCGAGTACGCCGAGCCCGATCCCGACGTGATGGTGCTCAACGAGGGCTGATCACCAGCACCAGGTCGCCGCCCTCGGCGGCCTTGGTGGAGGGGATCGCCAGGCGGGTCACCGTGCCGGCGACCGGGGCGGTGATGGAGGCCTCCATCTTCATCGCCTCGATGGTCGCCACGGTCTGGCCGGCCTCGACCGAGTCGCCCTCGGCGACCGTCACGGTCACCGCGCCGTCGTAGGGGGCGGCGACGTGGCCGGGCACCTTCGGGTCCGCTCGCTCGGCCGAGGCGACCTCCGCGGACACCGTGCGGTCGCGCACCTGCACCGGGCGCAGCTGCCCGTCGATGGTGGCGAGCACGTTGCGGAGGCCTCGCTCGTCGGGCTCGCTGATCGCCTCGAGGCCGAAGAGCATCTCGCGGCCCTCGCGGACCTGCACCCGGTGCTCCTCGCCGCGGCGCAGTCCGTAGAGGTAGTCGACGGTGGAGAGCACGGAGAGGTCGCCGAAGGTCTCCCGGCTCTCGCGGAACGCCGCCGTCGGGCCGGGGAAGAGCAGCTCGTTGAGCGTGCCGCGGCGGTCGGCCTCGAGGCCGGCCTCCTGCTCGGCCGTGAGGGTCTCGGTGGGCTGCTTCCACGTGCGGCCGGCGAGCGCCTTGGTGCGGAACGGCTCCGGCCAGCCGCCGGGCGGGTCGCCCAGCTCGCCGTTCAGGAACCCGATCACCGAGTCCGGGACGTCGTACGACGCCGGGTCGGCCTCGAACTCCGCCGGGTCGGCGCCGGCCGCGACCAGGGCGAGCGCCAGGTCGCCGACCACCTTGGACGAGGGAGTCACCTTGACCACGTTGCCGAGGATGTCGTTGGCGGCGGCGTACATGTCCTCGACCTGCTCGAACTTCTCCCCGAGGCCCAGCGCGATGGCCTGCTGGCGCAGGTTGGACAGCTGGCCGCCGGGGATCTCGTGGCGGTAGACGCGTCCCGTCGGCGCGGGCAGGCCGGACTCGAAGGGTGCGTAGACGCGCCGGGTGGCCTCCCAGTAGGGCTCCATCGCGTTGACCGCGGCCAGCGACAACCCGGTCTCGCGGTCCGAGTGGTCGGTGGCCGAGACCAGCGCCGACAGCGCGGGCTGCGAGGTGGTGCCGGCCATCGACGCGCTGGCCGCATCGACCGCGTCGACGCCCGACTCGATCGCCGCGACGAGGGTGGCGAGCTGGCCGCCGGGGGTGTCGTGGGTGTGCAGGTGCACCGGGAGGTCGAACCGCTCACGCAGCGCGGTGACCAGTGTGCGGGCCGCCGGGGCGCGCAGCAGGCCGGCCATGTCCTTGATCGCGAGCACGTGCGCGCCGGCCGAGACGATCTGGTCGGCCAGGCGGAGGTAGTAGTCGAGCGTGTAGAGCGTCTCGTCGGGGGAGGAGAGGTCGCCGGTGTAGCAGAGGGCGACCTCGGCGACGGTCGTGCCAGTGGCGCGGACGGCCTCGATGGCCGGGCGCATCTGGGAGACGTCGTTGAGGGCGTCGAAGATCCGGAAGACGTCGATGCCGGTGGCGGCGGCCTCCTCGACGAACGCCTCGGTCACCCGGGTCGGGTAGGGGGTGTAGCCGACGGTGTTGCGGCCGCGCAGCAGCATCTGGAGGCAGACGTTGGGCACCGCCTCCCGCAGGGCGGCGAGCCGGTCCCACGGGTCCTCGGAGAGGAAGCGCAGCGCCACGTCGTACGTCGCCCCGCCCCAGCACTCGAGCGACCACAGCTGCGGGGTGGTGCGGGCGACGTGCTCGGCCACGGCCAGCAGGTCGCGGGTGCGGACCCGGGTGGCGAGCAACGACTGGTGCGCGTCGCGGAAGGTGGTGTCGGTGACCGCGACGTCCTTCTGCGCTCGGAGCCGGCGGGCGAACTCCTCGGGGCCGAGCTCGGCGAGCAGCTGGCGCGACCCGTCGGGGATCGGGCCGGAGCGGTCGAGCGCGGGCAGCTTGGTCGCGGCCGCGAGCGTCACGGGGGCCGGCCCGTGCGGCTGGTTGACCGTCACGTCGGCGAGGTAGGTCAGCAGGCGCGAGGCACGGTCGGCACCGACCTGCACCTTCAGCAGCTGGGGGTGGTCCTCGATGAACGAGGTGGTGACCCCGCCGGCGGCGAAGTCGGGGTCGGCGAGCACGGCCTGCAGGAAGCTGACGTTGGTGGAGACGCCTCGGATGCGGAACTCCAGCAGCGCGCGGCGGGCCTTCTCGACCGCCGACTCGAAGGTGCGGCCGCGACAGGTCAGCTTGGCCAGCATCGAGTCGAAGTGCGGGCTGATCTCCGCGCCGGTGTAGGTCGTGCCTCCGTCGAGGCGGACGCCGGGGCCGCCGGGGGAGCGGTACATCGTGATCTTGCCGGTGTCGGGGCGGAACCCGTTGGCAGGGTCCTCGGTGGTGATCCGGCACTGGAGCGCGAAGCCGCGCGGCTGCACCGACTCCTGGGTCAGCTCGAGGTCGGCCAGGGTCGCGCCGGCGGCGATGCGCATCTGCGACTGCACGAGGTCGACCCCGGTGACCTCCTCGGTCACGGTGTGCTCGACCTGGATGCGGGGGTTCATCTCGATGAAGACGTAGTTGCCCGACGGGTCGAGGAGGAACTCGACGGTGCCGGCGTTCTTGTAGCCGATCTCGCGGGCGAAGCGCACGGCATCGGCGCAGATCCGGTCCCGGAGCCCGGGGTCGAGGTTGGGCGCGGGGGCGATCTCGACGACCTTCTGGTGGCGACGCTGCACCGAGCAGTCGCGCTCGTAGAGGTGGATGACGCCCTCGTCGGCGCCGGTCCCGTCGGCGAGAATCTGCACCTCGATGTGGCGCGGGTCGACGACGGCCTGCTCGATGAAGACGGTCGGGTCGCCGAAGGCGCCCTCGGCCTCACGCATGCAGGTCTCGATCGCCTCGCGCAGGTCGGCGCGGTCGTCGACGCGGCGCATGCCACGTCCGCCGCCGCCGGCGACCGCCTTGACGAACAGGGGCGCCTGGATCTGCTCGGCGGCGACGAGGAGCTCCTCGACGTCGGTGGAGGGCGGCACCGACTCCAGCACCGGCACGCCCGCAGCCTTGGCTGCGGCGATGGCGCGGGCCTTGTTGCCTGTCAGCGTCAGCACGTCGGCGCTGGGGCCGATGAAGGTGATGCCGGCCGCGGCGCAGGCCTCGGCCAGGGCGGGGTTCTCCGACAGGAAGCCGTAGCCCGGGTAGATCGCGTCGGCGCCGCAGCGGACGGCGACCTCGACGATCGCGTCGGGGTCGAGGTAGGCCCGGACCGGGTGTCCCTCCTCGCCGATCTGGTAGGCCTCCTCGGCCCGCATCCGGTGCTCGGACCACCGGTCCTCGTGGGGGAAGACGGCGACCGTGCGCACGCCCATCTCGCGCGCGGCGCGGAACGCCCGGACTGCGATCTCGCCGCGGTTGGCGACGAGCACCTTGGAGAACATGGCCGCAACCTATCGAGTGACGGATGTGACCTGGGTTACTCGTCCGTACGCCGGTCACGCCGGGTCAGCCTCACGCGGCGGCAGCGCGCTCCTGCTCGCGCCACCACGCCACCGTCGCGGCGATGCCCTCCGCCAGCGGCGTCGGGGCCAGGCCGAGGCGCTGCTCGCTGGCACCGGAGTCGAGGACGAACGGCGCGGTGAACATGTACGACGTCTCCGCCAGCTCGCGCATGTCGCGCGAGACGCGGCCGGACAGCCGCAGGACGGCACCGGGGATCGCCGACATCCTCGGCACGGCGACGCCGGCGGACTCGGCGATCAGCTCGACGAGCCGTCGCTGGGTGAGGGCGGGCGCCGTGGGGGCGTGGAGGAACGAGTTCCAGAGGTCCTCGCGGCCGGCGGCGACGATCATCGCCGCAGCGAGGTCGGGGACGTAGGTGAAGGAGTGCGGCTGGTCGAGGCTGCCCAGCACCCGCATCGTCCGGCCCGCCAGGACGGTGGGCACCATCCGCTCGCCGGCGTGCGCGTTGCGGACGAGCGGTCCGTAGAAGTCGGAGGCGGCGACGCTGACGGTCGGGGTGGGTGAGGCGTCGCGCTGCGCGAGCAGGTCGGTCCGCACGCCGAGCTTGCCGGTGGACGCCGCGCGAGGCAGGTCCTCGGTGATGGGCCGGTCCACGGGGCCGTAGGAGTAGAGGCTCTCGGGGAAGACGACCACGGCGCCGGCGCGGCCGGCAGCCTCCAGGACGACCCGCTCGGCGCCGGGGAGCTCGGCGCGCCAGGTGCGGGAGTCGTAGCGCGAGCCGTGGATGCAGTGGTGGACGGACGCGGCGCCGGCGAAGGCGTCGTCGAGGTGGTCGGGCCGGGAGACGTCCACCCGGCGGCGGTCGATGAGGTCGTGCTCCGGGCCGCTGCCCGACCGGGTCAGCAGCCGGACCTGCTCGCCCGCGGCGGCGAGCTGGAGGGCGATGGTCGAGCCGACGGGACCGGCTCCGGTGACGACGTGGACTGACATGAGGTGCTCCTGGTCTGAGGATGTAGGAGAGCAGTGCTCTCGTTTAGACCAGCATGACCGGCTGACGCAGAGAAAGCAAGAGCGGTGCTCACATTTGTCACGACCGCTCCCAGTTGTGCCACACTGGTGGCATGGGAGACACCGCCTCGACGCCCCGCAGCCGGGCCCGCGAGCAGACGATGCGCGACATCGTCCGGATCGGCCGGTCGCACCTCGCCACCGACGGTGCGGCCGCCCTGTCCCTCCGCGCGGTCGCGCGGGACCTGGGCGTGGTCTCGTCCGCGGTCTACCGCTACGTCGAGAGCCGCGACGAGCTGCTCACCCTGCTCGTCGTCGACGGCTACGACGAGCTCGGCGACGCCGTCGACACCGCCGTGGCGCCCGTCGAGCGTGGCGACCACGCCGGCCGGATGACGGCGATCGGCCGCGCGGTCCGGTCCTGGGCGCTCGCCGAGCCCGCGACGTACGCCCTCCTCTTCGGCAGCCCCGTCCCGGGCTACGAGGCACCGGCCGAGCGCACCACCGAGCCGGGCACCCGGGTGATCCGCCGCCTGGTCGAGGTGTGGGAGGACGCCTGGCGGGCGGGCGAGGTCTCGCTCCCCGAGGGCGCCGTCGCCCCGCGTCGGCTGGCGCGCGACCTGGCCCGGATCCGGCGCGAGCTCGGCATCACCGCGCCGGATGCGTTGATCGCCCGCGGCATGCTCGCATGGGCCGCGCTCTTCGGCTGCGTCAGCTTCGAGGTGTTCGGCCAGTACGGTGCCGACACCTTCTCCGACCCCAAGGACATCTTCGAGCACCACCTGGCGGCGCTGGTGGAGGCCGTCGGACTCCGCTAGCGAGTCGCTGGTGCGTGCGCGAACCTCCGCTCATGCTTGCGGGCGCAGGCGGTCATACGGGCGCGAGAGGCGTGTGGGGCGTGTCGGGAAGGGTCACCGTGATCGGTCGGCCTGGCACGACCTCGCCGCCGCGCTCGACGACTGCCATCACTCCGGCCTTGCGAATGACGGGCGCGGTCGCGCACTCCGGCGAGGCGGTAGACGGGGCCGGCTCGTCGGTCGGCGTCCCGTCCGCGCGGGACAGCACCACCTTGAGCAGCCCGGCCCGAAAGGCGTTGATCTGGGCACAGGGGTTGCGCAGGCCGGTCACTCGCACGACGGGACCGCCGAGATCGAGCAGGGTCCCGGTCGGCAACCCGAGCAGGTCGACGTCGGCGGTGAGGACGTTCTCCCCGAGGTCGCCCGGCCCCAGTTCATAGCCCATGGCGCGGGCGTCGGCGAAGACCTCAGCGTGGATCAGGTGCACCTGGCGCAGGTTGGGCTGGTTCGGGTCGCGACGCACGCGCGATCGATGCTGCACCAAGGTCCCGGCGTGGGCATCTCCGAGTACCCCGAGCCCGGCCACGAGGGTGATCGACTCAGCCGGCACTTTGCTGAACCGGTGGGTCTCGTCGCGACTGACGGCGACTACACGAGGCGTGAGCATACGTTCATCCTCTCCCGTCGTCCGCCGAGTGGGTACGACCGACTCGTTCGGCAGGCGAGGTGTGGCTTTCTGCGGCCCCTGTGCGGTCCGCAACCGCGCGCGCCGGTGCAGAGGTCAGCGGGCGAGCGCCCGACCGACCGCGCGGCCGGAGAAGATGCAGCCGCCGAGGAAGGTGCCCTCGAGCGCGTTGTAGCCGTGCACGCCGCCGCCGCCGAAGCCGGCGACCTCGCCCGCGGCGTACAGGCCTTGGATCGGCGAGCCGTCGGCGGCCACGCACTGGCCCTCGAGATTGGTCTCGAGGCCGCCGAGCGTCTTGCGGGAGAGGATGTTGAGCCGCACCGCGATGAGCGGACCGTGCGCCGGGTCGAGGATCTTGTGGGGCTTCGCGACCCGGATCAGCTTGTCCGTGCGGCTGCGGCGGGCGTTGTGGATCGCCATCACCTGGATGTCCTTGGAGAACGCGTTGTCGACCTCGCGGTCGCGGGCCACGATCTGGCGCTCCAGGTCCTCTAGGTCGAGCTGCGGGCCACGCGCGAGCTCGTTCATCCCGGTCACCAGGCCGGCCAGGTCGTCGGCCACGACGAAGTCGACGCCGTGCTCCTTGAACGCCTCGACCGGCCCGGGTGCGCCCTTGGCGAGGCGGCTCTGGGCGAGGAACTTGAGGTCCTTGCCGGTGATGTCGGGGTTCTGCTCGGAGCCGGAGAGGGCGAACTCCTTCTCGATGATCGACTGGGTCAGCACGAACCACGAGTAGTCGTGGCCTGCGCCCAGGATCTGCTTCATCGCACCGATCGAGTCGGCACCGGGGACGCCCGACATGCCCTCGAGGCGCCGGCCCGTCGCGTCGAACCACATCGACGAGGGTCCGGGCAGGATCCGGATGGCGTGGTCGGGCCAGACCGGGTCCCAGTTGTGGATGCCCTCGACGTAGGCCCACATCCGATCCTTGTTGACCATCGTGGCGCCGGCGTCCTCGGCGATTCCCTGCATCCGTCCGTCGACGTGCGCCGGAACTCCGGAGATCATGTGCTCCGGGGCCGCGCCCACGCGCTCGGTCGGCCAGTTGCGACGCATCAGCTCGTGGTTGTGGCCGATGCCCCCGGACGTGACGACGACCGCGCCGGCGCGGTGCTCGAACGAGCCGACCGCGTCGCGGCTCGACTTCACACCGCGCTCGGCGGTGTCGTCGGCCAGCACGGTGCCACGCACGCCGACGACGGTGCCGTCCTCCACCACCAGCTCGTCGACCTGGTGTCGGAAGGCGAAGCGGACCAGGCCCTGGACTTCGGCGCGCTGCACGGGCTCCGCGAAGATCCTCACCACCTCGGGGCCGGTGCCCCACGTGAGGTGGAAGCGGGGGACCGAGTTGCCGTGCCCCGTGGCGCGGCCGTCGCCGCGCTCGGCCCAGCCCACGAACGGGAGGGACTTGAGCCCGAGGTCGTGGAGGTAGGCGCGCTTCTCGCGGTGGGCGAAGTCGACGTACGCCTTCGCCCACTGCTGCGGCCAGAAGTCCTCGCCGCGACCCGGGCCGTCGGTGCCGTCGCCGAGGCGGTCGAACTGGGCCGAGCCCTGCCAGTCCTGCCACGCCAGCTCGGGGGAGTCCTTGATCCCCATCCGCCGCTGCTCGGGGCTGTCCACGAACAGCAGGCCGCCGAGCGACCACCAGGCCTGGCCGCCGAGGTTGTTGCGGTTCTCCTGGTCGAGCACCAGCACCCGCTTGCCGGCGAGGGCGAGCTCGTGGGTCGCGACGAGGCCGGCGAGCCCGGCGCCGACGACGATCGCGTCGGGAGTGAAGTCGGTGGTCATGAGGGCTGCTCCGGTGGGGTGAGGTCGGGGTAGTGGCGGACGATCATCTCGGCGAGCAGGCGCAGGGCGCGCTCGACGGTGCGGCCGGGAGCGGCCGCGGGGTCGGGGTCGAGGGCGGAGAACGCCAGCCCGTCGAGCATGTTGACGACGATGCTCAGCACGGCGGCGAGGTCCTCCGCGGGGAGCCGCTCGCCCCAGAGGTCGGCGGCGGCAGCGAGCATCTGCCCCTGCAGCGACTCGCGGGCCGGGAGCAGCGCCGTGCGCAGCGCCTCGTCGGCGCGGGCTGCGACCAGCAGCTCGCGCCAGGTCTGGTTGACGGGGGAGAGCACCAGGCCGCGGAGGTGGCCGAGCACCGCGGTCATCTCGTCGACGGTGTCGACGCCCCGGGCGCCGAGCGCCCGGAAGGCCTCGACCTGCCGCGTGGCGACGTGCTCGGCCGTCGCCACCAGCAGCGCCTGACGGGTGGGGAAGTGGCGGAACAGCGCGCCCTGACTCACGCCGGCCTCGGCGCAGACCGCGGCGGTCGAGGTGCCGGCGTACCCCCGCTCGGCCAGGCACGAGACCGTCGCGTCGAGCAGTGCGCCGATGGTGCCCTCGCGGCGCTGCGCCTGAGTACGTCGTGGGGCGGAGGTCACGCCCGGAAGTGTGACATAAAAAGTGAGCGCTTGCTATCTATCGATGCCGGCTCCCCGTCCGGAAATGCACACGTGTCCGAGATGGCGCCCGCGGGATCACTCCTCGAGGGCAACTTCTCGGACACGTGTGCACGTCCGTCGCGCTAGGGCGTACGTCAGTCCTTGATCTCGCAGATCACCGCGCCGTTGGTGACCGTGGCGCCGACCTCGGCGTTGAGCCCGGTGACGGTGCCGGCCTTGTGGGCCTTGAGCGGCTGCTCCATCTTCATCGCCTCCATGACCACGACGGTGTCGCCCTCGGCGACCTCCTGGCCCTCCTCGACGACGACCTTGACGATCGTGCCCTGCATGGGCGAGGTGACGGAGTCGCCCGAAGCGGCCGCACCGGCCTTCTTGCCGGACCGCTTGGCCTTCGCCTTGGACGCGGTGCCGCCGCCGGCGCCGCCGAGGGACAGCCCGCCGAGCCCGGCGGGGAGGACGACCTCGAGGCGGCGTCCGCCGACCTCGACGGTCACCTTCTGGCGCTCACCCGGGTCCTCGGCCTCGGCCGAGTCGCCGGAGTAGGGCTCGATCCGGTTGTCGAACTCCGTCTCGATCCACTGCGTGTAGACGGAGAACTCGCCCTCGCCGGAGGGGGTCGACGAGCCGACGTAGGCCGGGTCGGAGACGACTGCGCGGTGGAAGGGGATGACGGTGGGCATGCCGTCGACGACGAACTCGTCGAGGGCGCGGCGCGAGCGCTCGAGGGCCTGGGTGCGGTCGCGACCGGTGACGACCAGCTTGGCGATGAGGGAGTCGAACGAGCCGGGGATGGTCTCGCCCTGGTCGTAGCCACCGTCGAGGCGTACGCCGGGACCGGCCGGCGGGTGCCACTTCGTCAGCGTGCCGGGGGCCGGCATGAAGTTGCGGCCGCCGTCCTCGGCGTTGATGCGGTACTCGATGGAGTGGCCGCGGATCTCCGGGTCGTCGTAGCCGAGCTCCTCGCCGGCGGCGATGCGGAACATCTCGCGCACCAGGTCGATGCCGGTGACCTCCTCCGAGACGCAGTGCTCGACCTGGAGGCGGGTGTTGACCTCGAGGAAGGAGATCGTGCCGTCCTGGGCGACGAGGAACTCGCAGGTGCCGGCGCCGTGGTAGCCGGCCTCCTTGAGGATGCGCTTGGACGACTCGTAGAGCTCGTTCATCTGTGCGTCGGACAGGAACGGCGCCGGCGCCTCCTCGACGAGCTTCTGGTTGCGGCGCTGGAGCGAGCAGTCGCGGGTGGAGATCACGACGACGTTGCCGTGCTGGTCGGCCAGGCACTGGGTCTCGACGTGGCGCGGCTTGTCGAGGAACTTCTCGACCAGGCACTCGCCGCGACCGAAGGCCGTCACGGCCTCGCGGACGGCGGACTCGTAGGCGTCGGGGATCTCCTCGAGCGTGCGGGCGACCTTGAGGCCGCGACCGCCGCCGCCGAAGACGGCCTTGATGGCGACCGGGAGGCCGTTGGCCTTGGCGAACTCGACGACCTCGTCGGCGTCGGCGACCGGGTCCTTGGTGCCGGGAGCCAGGGGGGCCTTGGCCTTGTCGGCGATGTGCTTGGCCCTGGCCTTGTCGCCGAGCGCCTCGATCGCGGCGGGCGGGGGGCCGATCCAGATCAGCCCGGCGTCGATGACGGCCTGGGCGAACTCGGCGTTCTCGGCGAGGAAGCCGTAGCCCGGGTGGATGGAGTCCGCCCCGGACTTCTCGGCGACCGCGATGATCTTCGCGATGTCGAGGTAGGACTCGGCCGGGGTGGCGCCGCCGAGGGAGTGGGCCTCGTCGGCGAGGCGGACGAACAACGCGTCGCGATCGGGGTCGGCGTAGACCGCGACGGAGCCGATGCCGGCGTCCTTGCAGGCGCGGATGACGCGGACGGCGATCTCGCCACGGTTGGCGATCAGGACCTTCTTCAAGCTCACGCGGGACTCCTGGGGACTGCGGCGCGGTGGGATTCAGGGCGGCCGGGTTGCGTAACGCTGGGCAGGCTACCGCTAGCGGAGGATGGCGCGACCGACAGCCTGATGCAACGGACGCACGACGCGCCCGTAGGCGATGCCGACTGTGATCGACGCCACGAGCGCGAGCCACTGGTGCCCGGCGTCCTCGAGGGCTGGGTAGACCTGCCAGTGGGTGAGGTAGATGAACAGGCTCGCCCCCGCGAGGACGCCCGCCGCCCGGGCCAGCCGCTGGGGGAGGGTCACGTGCGGGAGCCACAGCATGAGCAGGAAGCCGCCGAGGACGATCACCTCGCGGTGCGCCTGGCCGAAGAAGCCGATGGTCAGCGCGGCGGCGAGGGCGGTCACCAGCAGTCGCTGCCGTGTGGTGGTCGCCCGGGCCCCGGTCCAGCCGAGGACGAAGAAGAAGGCGACGACGAGCGTGGTGTAGCGCTGCGTGGGACCGGCCCTGAGCCCCACCTCGGCGAAGCGGGCGAGGGCGGCCAGGGCGAGGACGACCAGGGCGAACCGGAACGGCGTACGCCGCTCGAGCCGGTGCAGCGCGGGCACGCAGGTGACGGCGAGTGACGCGGCGGTGATCCACACGAGCGACTCGAGGAACCACAGCTGCCACTGGTCGTCCCACTCCGAGCCGTTGACGAGCTCGCGGACGAACAGGGCGGTGGTGAGGTCGTAGCTGCCGAGCAGCAGGGCGACGCCGCCGACCCACAGCACCGAGGGCACCACGAGCTGCGCGAGCCCGGACAGCCCGTGGCGCAGCCGCGTGCGGGCGTCGCCCGCCGCCGAGAGCTGGAAGCGGGCGAAGTTGAAGCCGGCCAGCGCGAGCAGCAGGTGGGCCCCGCCCTCGAGCGCGACGAGGTCGACGTGGCTGGCGACCACGAAGAGGATCGCGAGCGCGCGCAGCGCGACGGTGGTGTCCAGGCGTACGCCCCGCTGCTGGGTGGGGGTCTCGGCCGCCGAGGCGTCCCGGAGGCGCTCGAGGTCGCCGACGGTGCGGGTGTGCCAGCCGGTGGGGAGCCCGGCCGGGAAGTGGTGGGCGAGGCGGGTCGCGAGCTCGACGTAGGAGAGCGAGTCGCCGCCGAGGTCGACGAAGGAGTCGCCGGCGTCGGCGCGGCCCAGCACGCGCACGAAGTCGGCGCGCACCGAGGTGAGCGCCGACTCCTCCGTGGGAGCGGCGTCCGCCAGCTCGGCGAGCTCGCCGAGCGCCAGGTAGTCGGGCTTGCCGGTCGCAGTGACGGGGAGCTGGTCGAGGATCGTGACCCGGACGGCATGCGCGGGCACGCCGCAGCGGCTGGTGGCCAGTCCGCGCGCAGCCGCGCCGGAGCGACCGTGGGTGAGGAAGACGTGCACCGCCCGGTCGGTCGCGACCACGCGCGCGTGCCGGTCGACCGTCGCGCGCAGGGTGTGCTCGACGGCGTCGAGGTCGATGCGGAGGCCGAAGACCTTGCCGTAGCGGTTGCGGCGGCCGACGACCTCGAACAGCCCGTCGACGCACCGGGCCAGGTCGCCGGTGCGGAGCTCGCTCGTCCGGCGCGGCAGGGCGAGGTCGGCCGGTCCTTCGGCGTAGCCGAGCATCACGTTGGGGCCGGTGTAGACGAGCTCGCCGACTCCCGGACGCTCGTCGGCGTCCTCGTCGAGGCGCAGGTGCCCGCCGGGGACGGCGCGGCCGATCGCGGCCGGGTGCTCCTCGGCAAGGTCCGGCGGCAGCCAGGCCATGCGCGCGGTCGCCTCCGTGGCGCCGTACATCACGACGAGGTCCCAGCCCCGGCTGCGGCCGAACCGGCTCCAGCGGCGTACGGCGTCGGGGTCGAGGCGCCCGCCTGCCTGGGTCACCTGGCGCAGCCTCGGCAGCTCGCGCGCCTCGAAGCCACTGGTGGCGAGCAGGTCGAACGTGTGCGGCACGCCGGCGAAGCTCGTGGCGCCACTACGAGCGAAGAGGTCCCAGAAGCACTCGTCGACGACGCTCAGCCCGGTCAGCACCACGCTCGCGCCGGCCGCCAGGTGCGAGTGCAGCACCGAGAGGCCGTAGCAGTAGTGCAACGGCAGCGTGGTGATCGCGCGGTCGGCGGGGGAGAGGTCGAGGTAGGCGGCGATGGCGGCAGCGTTGCTGGCGACGTTGTCGCGCGAGAGGCGCACCAGCTTGGGCGACCCGGTGGTGCCCGAGGTGCTGAGCAGCAGCGCCAGGTCGGGGTGGAGGTCGTGCCCGGTGGCGTCGCGGCGTACGTCGTCCGCAGCATCCGCCGTGCACACGATGTCGGGGTCGTAGGCCGCGACCATCGCCGCGCGCTGGGCCGTGCGGCCGTCGGGGACGACGAGCGCCACGTGCCCGTGCTGGAGGGCGGCGAGGTAGGCCACGAGCGAGTCGAGGTCGTTGGCGCCCTCGACGAGCA